>Ga0209131_1000004_pt1 | contig 482430 bp, 433 predicted proteins | sample GraSoi_2013_40cm_FD_185826 | JGI IMG/M metagenome (GOLD analysis project Ga0209131, IMG submission 185826) | Grasslands soil microbial communities from the Angelo Coastal Reserve, California, USA - Sample 9_17_2013_40cm (SPAdes) (version 2) | ecosystem: Environmental > Terrestrial > Soil >... | reverse complement strand
CCCCGCCATTATTCAGGCGAGGCGGATGGATAGCGAAGGCACCGCGCGCCTACTTCGTGGTGAAGGTGAATACGCCATCCCAATTCTTGCCGGGCGGACTCATGCGCAGGTTCGCCACACGGTCAAGATACAAGCGGTAAACCTTGCGCTGCGGATCGGCTTGGGACAATACGACCAGCAGGCGCTCGGCGTCGTCCCAGCGCTGTTCCTTGTAGCGATCCAGTGCACGATGGAACCGGTCGATTTCGTCAAGCACCTGGTCGGCGACTTCGCCCTTGATGCCTACCGGCTCGTAGATGCTGATCGGTTCCAGTTTGCCCTTGACGCGCACGCGATCCAGTTCCCGGTAAACGACATTCTGCACGGTGTTGACGATATTTTCCGATACCAGGATGCCTACGCCATATTCCTTGGTGAGACTTTCCAGGCGCGATGCAAGATTGACGTGATCGCCCATTACCGTATAGGCGCGCCGAAAAGTGGAACCCATATCGCCCACGTTCATCACGCCGCAATTCAGGCCCACGCCGATTTCGAGCCTGGGCCAGCCGCGCTTGATGAAATCAGGGCCGATCTCCCGGATGCGCTTTTGCATGGCCAGTGCGGACAGCAGGGCGTGTTCGGCGTGCTTCTCGTCCTTCAGCGGGGCGCCCCAGAACGCCATGATTGCATCGCCGATGTACTTGTCGATGGTGCCGCGCTGTGCCTGGATGGTTTGCGTCATTTCCGTCAGATAGGCGTTCATCATCGCCGTCAGCTCGGTGGCGGTGAGGCCTTCCGAGATCGACGTGAAATTGCGCACATCCGAGAACAGCACCGTCATGTCGCGGCTCTCGCCCTGTGTGGAATAGTTGGCGGGATTCTTCGCCATCTCCTCGACCAGCTCCTTGGGCACATAGGTGCCGAAGATGCCGGTGATCTGCCGTTTGGAGCGCGACTCGATGAAGAAGCCGTAGGCCATGTTCAGCAGATACAGGATGCCGATCATCAGCAACGGCATGGCAACCGGCAATACCAGGTTGTCATTCCACCAGTACATATTGAACGCCACCAGCAAGGCGGCAACCGTGACTACGGTTGCGGTGGAGAGGATGGGATTGAGCTTCACCAGTGCGATCGCCAGCGGCAGGCCGATCAGCAGTATGGTAATAACCTTGATTGCGCCCTCGAAGGCAGGCGCCCGCTTGAGGTTGTTGTCCATGTAGCCCGATACCATATTGGCGTGGACCTCGACCCCGGGATAAATTTCATTGACCGGCGTATTGCGCAGGTCGAAGAGGCCCTGTGCCGAAGTGCCGATGAACGCAATTTTTCCTTCCAGCTCCCCGGGCGTGAGCCTGCCGCGCATGACATCCGTCGCCGAAATGTAACGGAACATCGGATTTTTGCCGCGGTAGGGGATCAGGGCCGCGCCTTCATCGTCGATCGGGATGGTGGTTTTGTCGCGAAACTGGACGCTTTTCAGACGCACGATGCCGTCGCCTTCATTTTCACGCAGGATGATGCGCTCGGGCTCGTTGTCGAGGAAGGTGCGATAGACGGCAATGGACAGGGCGTCGTAATAGCCGTCCTTGAACTTTATGAATATCGGTACCCGCCGCAGCACGCCGTCGATGTCCACCGTGGGAATGATGTGCCCGGTCGCCGCCGCATTGTTTTGCAGTGCCGGCAGGTTGGCGCTGTATCCGGAAATCTGCGGCACGGCAAAGGGCTGCTTGAATGTCTCGGCAGTAAATGTCGGCGCGGGCAGGGCACCCAATTCCAGTTTGGACAGATCTTCATTGCGGTCATTGCTGCTGGCAAATGCCAGCACGACGGCGTGTTTCTTGATTTCTTCGGCAAAGCGTTTGTCGAAGTCAAGCTGCGGGCGCAGCTCGGCAAGTTTGTCCTGGAACTCGGCGTTGGACTTGAAGGCATTTTGACCGAGCGACTCCAGGTTGCTGAGCCCGGAACTGGTGTCCGGTTCTGTGAACAGCACGTCGAAACCGGCGACCTTTACCTTGTACACATCGAACAGCTGCCTGATCAGCAGCACCCATTTGTCGCGCGCCAGCGGCCAGCGCCCTTCTGCTGCCAGGGTTTTCTCGTCGATGTCGATAATGACGATTCGTGGATCGATTTTCGCCGGCATCGTCGATCGCAGACGCGTGTCGTAGGCCAGCAATTCCAGACGCTTGAAAAAGGTGACCGGCTCGTTCGAAATGTAGTTGACAATGAACAGCACGACAACGCCAACACCCAGGCTCGCGCGGATGATTGCATTGATGGACGAAAAATAATTCGTCCAGATTGCCTTGATGTCGAACCTGGCTTTCATATGTGGCCCGCTTATGGATTTTGATTGATGGCGGATGCGCGAGGTGCGGACACATGACGGGAAGCATCCATGCGCCACACCCGCAGGATTGTTGCATATTTGCCCGGTGCGTTGGGGATTGCCTGGACGCGATAACGCGCTGCAAGCCGTCCGCTGGCGGTTATCGGCGGATTTGCCATCCCGTAAATACGGTAGTACTTGCTGCCTCCTGAATCCATATTGACGGGTTCGATGTAGCTATTGCGATAAAATCATATTCTGATTCCGCATAGCGCCTTGCAGGTGTAGCCAAAACGAAAAGGGAGCATTCATGAAAGAGTTCGGTGAAGCCGACGATCCTCGTCGCAGGATTTTGATCCAGGCGCTTACCCTGGGATTGTTTTCAACCGCCTTGCCCGGCGGCAGTGTGCTGGCGCAGAGCATTTTCGGCAGCAAACCGTCCAAGCTTCCCGCCGGGCAGTCGATCTACCGCATTTCCGGGCAGGCCACCGTCAACGACAAGGAGGCCAATCTGCAAACGCAGATCAAGCCGGGCGATACCGTCAAGACAGCCAAGGGCGGTGAAATTGTGTTCGTGGTCAACAGCAACGCCATGATCGTGCGCGGCGGCAGTTCGGTTGTCATCGAGGCCGAAAAATCCAGCGGCTCCCTGGTCGTCAGCGGCCTCAGGATGCTGACCGGGGCCCTGCTGTCGGTGTCGCGCAATACGCCGATGCGGGTGCGCACCTCAAACGCGACTGTCGGCATCCGAGGCACCGGTTTCTACATCGAGGCGGAACCGGAGCAGACCTACTTCTGCACTTGTTATGGCGTGACCGAGGTGGCGGCTACCAACGACCCGGAAAGCAAGACCACGGTGTCGGCCACGCACCATGACCGGCCCCTGTACATCGTGAACGATGGCGGACGCGGCAATAATATCCGCAACGGTCCCTTCATCAACCACACCGATCAGGAACTGACCCTGATCGAAACCCTGGTGGGACGCACTCCCCCGTTCGTGTTTTCGAACGACGCCTATACGGCGCCGCGTCGCAGCTACTGACGCCGGCGTCAAGGCGAAATCAACGGCGGGCAATTATTGCCCGCCGTTTTTTTTGTCCTCTTTATTGCGGCGCGCCGTTCAGAATCCAGTTCAGGAACAGGTCGTAGTTGCTGCGGCCGGAACTTCCCGGAGACAAGGTGTCATTGAACCCAAGCTGGGCGTTGCCGCCGTGATGATGCCCGGAAGGCTTGCGCAGCAGCGGGCTGGCGACGATATCGGTGAAGTTGATACGGCTGCGAATTTCGGCATAAAACCAGGCATCGTCGGTGGCATCGACGACACCATCGCCATTGCGGTCATAGTTGGTATAGAAGAGCGGCGGCCGCGGCAGCGTGCCGCTGGGGCTGTGGCAATTGGTGCACTGGCCGCCCTGGATGGCGGCCTTGATGTCGGCGAAGCGGATGGTCGATGGCGCCGGGGTCAGTGCATTATTCACGACCAGCGTCAACTGCGCCGGGGCGCTCTGGGTGGTGCCATTGCCGGCCACCAGTTGCAGAACGTAGCTGCCATCGCTGCTCGCCGTGAACGTCGGCTGTGCGGAATTGGCGTTGCTCAGGGTCGCGCCGGTTGCCGGCGTGGCGCCATTCGGGCCTGAAATGAGCGACCAGGCATAGCTGTTGGCAAACAGGCTCATGGCCGCCGACAATGCGGTGGCGCCCTGGCGGACGACCCGGTCGGGACCGGGATCGGCCACGGGGCGGCCCGGGCGCAAGGGGACGCCGGCGCTGTCACGCACCGCATAGCCTTCGCCTTGCAAATAGGTGGCCATCACATCGGGGCGATTCGAGGTGTAATAGGCGTCGAACACGATCTTGGCCAAGGGCATATTGCCGCGATCGACCACGTGCGCCTTGGTGCGATCGGCATAGGACTGGAACTTTGCGAAACTGGTGAAATCGAGATCGGACTGCGCGCCGGTGCCGCGCATCATATGGCAGGTGCGGCAGGCGGGAGCGATGACCGACTGGTAAAGCGTGGTCTGCCCGGCGGACGTCCAGGCGAAAGGCACATAGGTGTCCGAGAACGTGGCGTTCGGCAAACCGTCACCCCCATAAGCGGCCTTGATGAAGTCGGCGGCCGTGCCCTGCCATTCGCTCTCGATTGCCGGGCGCCGGCAGGCGTCTTCCGGCAATGCGGAGGGTGTGGGCAGTGGGTAGGAACACAGAATCATCTTGTTGATGACCTTCAGCGCCGCTTCCTGGTCGGCGCGCGTGAACCCGGCCGTGGCTGAAAAGCCGAAAGCATCGGCCTCAAAGGGATGCAGGCGTGCCTGCACATCGCCGCGCGTCTGCGACAGCGCGTACTGCACCAGGTTGAAACGCGGCTGGCCGCTGGCATCGGGCGGGGTGAGCGCATCGCCGCGCCCGCCATGGCAGGTGATGCAGGGACCCGGCATCGCCTTGTCGCCGCGACCGTCAAGGTCGACCGCCGTTGCACGTTGCCCGGTGGTGGCGTTGAAATTGAAGAACTTGGTGAAGCTGGCACCCCCTGCAGGACCCGGGCTGTACTCAATGGCATTGATGCCCAGCAGCCAGCGCGTGTCGCGTACCACCGCAGCATCAAGGTTGAGCGGCGAGTAGGCGTAGGCCGCGCCCGCCTGCACCAGGTAGTTTTCGACATAGAAGGCGATCGTTCCGTCGGTATTTTGGCGCGCCGTCATGCGCCGTCCATAGCCCAGATCGCGACGATCGCCGAACACCACCGTTACCTGGGTGCCGGTACCGCTATCGAAGCCATTGGCTGCCTTCCATTTGTTCAAGGTGTCCCTGGCACTCGTCGGGTCGATGGCGGCGTAATAAGCCTGGGTGTAGGCGGCGGTATCGGTCTGCTTCGAGCCGTCGGACTGAAGCTGCGGATTGGGAAACAGCAGAAAGGCGTTTGGATCGGACACGGTTAGCGCTGTTGCGGGCGCGCTGCCGGGGCGGGTGTCACCCGCGCTGCCGCCACCGCCGCAGGCTGTCAGTATCAGCAGGCCCGCACACAGCGAAACGTAGGCGAAGCGGGAAAAAGGGGGGCGTTCGTTGCGCACGATCGGGTCCTTTAAAAACGTATCAGGTAAATGATGGAGTACTGATCCGCGATGTAATGCATTCGCGAGCTTACGAAACTCGGCTGCGAGTCCGGCGTGGATTGCGCGCGCCGCCAGGAGATATCCAGCGAATGTCGCGGCCCATAACCGATGTTGTAGCCAAGGGTCGACAGCACCGTGCTGCCGTTGAAGCGATAGGTAAAAAACTGTCCCGGGAACGCGTCGTCCAGCACGAACACATCGGCCACACCGAGATTGGCCAGTGATGCCTGGCCGGAGGAAATGATCTGGCCGCGGCGGTATTCGCCGGTCAGATAGATGGTGTCGGAGGCGCTGTAGGCGTAGTCGATATTCAGCCGCAACGCATTGTTGCGGTTGTCGAATACCGCGCTCTTGGCATAACGCTCGTTATGCGAAACGGCAGCGAATACGCTGATGCGGTCGGTGAGCGGTTGCCGCACGGATGCTGTGACGGAATAGCGCGTGCCGCTGCGCAGCTTGGAGCGGAAATCATCGGCGCCGCCCTGCGCGCTCAGCGACCATGTGGGCGCATCGAATTCAGCCGAGTTGCGGTACTGGAGTTCACCCTGCAGGCCCGCGCTTGCGCGATTGAGGGTGTTGTATATCTGGAAATTCTCCGCGCCCAGCGTGCCGGTCAGCACGGCACGCACATGTTCCGACATGGGAAACACCAGGCCCTTGCCGAGGTTGACGCTGTATGAGCGATCGAACAGCTTGTCCACCGGATCCTTGGCGCGCGTCACATTGCTGTCGAAGGTAAACCCGGCATCGACCTGGATATCCTGCGGCTTGGAAGGGTTCAGGAAAAATCCGCTTTCCCAGAATGGCGAACCGCGGCCGTTCAGGTCCTGCGAAAACAGCACCTTCACTGCCTGGTTGTTGTCCTTCGAGAATGAATGCTGATACTGGTAGTCAAAGGAAACGGTAAAGCCGCCACGGCGCACAAAGTCGCTGCCGATGCCGAGTACCAGCGAGTTTCGCGCAGTCGGCGCCGTCGACACCGTATAGCGCGGTCCACTGGCGCCCAGGTCGGCATAGGACAAGGTCGATTCCCGTTCGCCCTCAAAATCATGGCGATACTCGACGCGTACCCGTGGTACCGCCCAGCCGAAGCTGGTGCGATTGAGGGTCTCGGCACGCAATCCCAGCGCGCCCTGCAGGGACGGCGTGGTCTGCCGGTCATAGGTGAGCGCATAGAGCCCGGCGCCCGTTTCGGAAACCTGGTTCAGGCGGTTGGCCGAGTAATCGACACGTGCATAAGGTGAAATCAGCACGCCGTTGTTGCGATATTCGAAACCGGTCGAAAGCGAGCTGAACCACTGCAAGCCGCTGCGGTTGGCATAGGCAAAATCGTTGATCGGCACAACATAACGGCGCGTCTTGAAATCCAGTGAGCCCGCACCAATCAAGCCGTCGATAAAAGTTGTGCTGTTGGGTTGATAGCTGGCATAGGCCATTGCCGAGTACCCATGGGCACGACTGTAGGTGCCATCATTGCCGATGTCGCTGCGATCCCGTGCAAACCCGGCGGCCAGCCCCAGGACCCACTGATCGCTGAAGCGCCGATCGACGCCGAGACTGATGCCGCTGGTGGTGAAATCAAAGCCGTTGCGGCCATCGGCGGCGCCGCGTGTGCCGAAATTCGCCAGGCCCCCAAGCCAGAAATTGAATGCGTCGCCCGCTTTGGCGGGGGCGGTACCGCCACTTGCATCACTGCCCAGGGCCGCCACGTTGAGCGATCCCGTGGTCAGCAATGAAATTGCGCTGCTGGCAAACGGGAAGGCGACAGGCTTCACGCCTTGAGTGTCGCCGCCGCCAGCCATCGCATAGCTGTTCACCAGATAGGGATTGGCGCTCGCAGACAAGCCGCCGGTCGTGGCATTGCCGCGGCTGGGCGTTTGGTTTTGCGCCACGGCGGTGTTGGTGCTGTTCGCACTCGCGAGGCGGCTGGCGCCAACCGGAGATTCCCTGCTCGCAATAACCCCGCCCCGGTCATCCTGATGGTGCAAGGACTCCATGCGGCTTTGTACATTCGACATCTGCGCGCGCGAAAAACGCTGCGCCGCGTCCGCCTGCGCGGCGAGCAAGCCCAGCACCGCCGCATCCTTGGTCGGATCCGGGCGCCCGATCACGGTAACGGTGACGGTCGCTGCCGGCGAAGTGCCGGCGTTGCCGAAGGCCGAGTAAGTGAAGATGTCGGTGCCGAAATAATTATTGGCGGGCGTATAGGTTACTTTGGTGCCGTTGACCGTTGCACTGCCGTGTGCCGGGGCCGTGGCGATGACGACGCCCGAGATCGCCGAGCCCTGGATGAACGCGGCCAGGTCGAGCGTGGAAGGCGTGTTTATTTGTGTGGTCAACGTCGCTGCGCCGGCGGTCGGCGCCTGGGTGCTTACGGTGAGGCTGACGATCGCCGGGGCCGAGGTTCCGCCCAGACCGGTGGCGGTATAGGCAAAGCTGTCGGCGCCGAAATAACCGGTGGTCGGCGTATAGGTCACGATGGTGCCGCTGACAGTCGTACTGCCATGCGTCGGCGCCGTCGATACGGCAATGCTGTTGAACTGGCCGCTGATGGCGGTGGCGAGATTGATCGGCGTCGCGGTATTGAAGCCGATGGTGGCGTTTTTCGCAGCCACGGTCGGCGCCGGCGGATTCACGCTGGTGAACACGACCGACTGTGTTCCGTTGCCGAAGGCATTGGAGGCACTCACCGTGGCGGTGAATGTTCCGGTTGCATTGGGTATGCCGCTGATCAGGCCGGTCGTCGTGTTTACCGCAAGGCCGCCGGGCAGGCCGCTCGCGTTGAACCCGGTCGGCGCATTTTGCGCCGTGATCTGATAGCTGAATGCCTGCGTGACGACGATATTGGCCGTCACTGCGCTGGTGATGACCGGCGGTCCCAGGGTGGTGGTCAAGGCCAATGAACCATTGCCGGTGCCGGTGCCATTGGTCGCCGTGAGCGGGATCGTGAAGCTGCCAATCTGGAAGGTGGTGCCGGAAATGAGGCCGCTGGCATTGATGCTCAGCCCGCTCGGCAACCCGGTGGCGGTAAAACTGGTCGGTCCATTGGTGGCGGTAATTTGGTAGCTGAATGGCTGGCCTGTGAGCAGGCTTGCCGTTGCCGGGCTATTGATCGCCGGGATGCCGACCGCAATGGTAAAGGTGACCGTCTGGCTGCCATTGGGCAAAGTGCCATTGAGTGCGCCAACGGTGGCAGTGAACGTTCCGCTGGAGGTGGGGGTGCCGGAAATGAATCCGGAGGCGTTCATGGTCAGGCCGGGGGGCAGGCCGCTAGCCGTGAAACTGGTCGGATTATTGGTCGCAGTGATCTGGTAGCCGGCAAACACTATTCCGACCGCGCCGCTCGCGGTTGATGGGCTGTTGATGACCGGGGGGCCAAGCGTGATCGGGATGGAAATGGCCAGCGAGCCGGTGCCGGTGCCATTGCTTGCCGAGATCGTCGTGGAGAAGCTGCCGACCGCCGTCGGAATGCCGGAGATGAGCCCGGTGTTGCTCACCGTCAATCCCGGCGGCAGGCCGGTCGCGCCGTAGCCGGTGGGACTCGGCGCATTGGTCGCTGTGATCTGGAAACTGAAAGCGACCCCGGTCTGTCCCGGGGCCGGCCCGGCGCTGGTGATCACCGGCGCCACATTGCTGATGGAAAACGACACCGATTGTGTCGCGGTGGTATTGCTGTTCTGCGCCGTGATATTGAACGAGGCCATGCCGGCCGTCGTCGGCGTGCCGGTGACAGCACCCGTGCTCGAATTGATGCTCAGGCCGGCCGGCAGTCCGCCGGGAGCGGCAAAGGTATTGGGCCCATTGGTCGCGGTCGCGGTGTACAGCGGCGAGCCTGCGGTATAGGTCGCGCCAACGGCGCCGCTTGCGGATGTGCCGCTGGTGAACACCGGTGGTCCGAGGCTGATATTGAAATTGACGACACGGGTAGTCGGCGTCGGGTTGAGGTTGGTCGCGGCAATCGTTGCACTGAAACTGCCGACCGTGGTCGGCGTGCCGGTAATCGCGCCATTCGACGCCAGCGAAAGCCCGGGTGGAAGACTGCCGGCGCTCAGCGAGAAAGTCGCAGCGGTATTGGTCGACGATGCGGCGACGCTGTAGGAATAGGCCACGCCGGTAAAGCCGGCCGTCGCATTGCCCGGGTTAGTGGCCGGGGTGGTGAAGGTCGGCGCAGCGGGCGGGCTGACATTCACCGTAATCGTTGCAATGCCGGAAAACTGTGGATTGTCCGAGCAGGCATTGGTCCGATATTGAATGGTTACGGTGGGCGAGTAGGATGAACTGCTGGCGGTATAACTGACTGTATTGTTGGAACCAAATGGCACCGCAGCACTGCCCACGGTCGGCTGTGTTGTGACCGTGACGCCAGACGGGCCGTCACCGGTCAGATGCGGGGCGAGAGAAATAACCGTCGGGCTGGTGCTGTAGGCGATGCTGGTGCTGAAGCTGGTGGCGCCGAGGACGGGATTGGCAATATTGACTGATGCTGTGCGGGTGGTTGTGTTGCTGCCGGTACCGGTACCGACATAGTTCCAGGACGTGGTGCCGCAGCGGTTGGCCGTCGGCACGAAGGTCGCACTGGGGTTACCGGCGGCGGGCACGGTATAGGAAATGGTGCCTTTGGCGGATCCGGCCGTCGTCGCAATATTGTTGATGCCGGCGTAGCCCGAATTGACGTAGATGTCTGGCACGGTCACCGTTACACCGGCGCTCCCCGCACCCACGGCGCGATAAGGCACGGAGACGCCGCTGATAACCGGCCGGACGCTATCGATATAGGTGACGATATTCGATAGATTTGGCGAACCGTTCGGCGACATCCCGCGTGCGATGGTTTCATTGAGGATAGTCAGCGAGCCTGCCGCATTGAAGTTCGGGCCATTAGGCACGGCAGTCGCGGCACCACCATGGCAGCTGCCACAGCCGGCGCGAAACTCGGCCAGTGTCTGTGCTTGTGCAGCCGGAAGCATGCCCAAGGCCAAGGTGAAACCAAAGGCCGCAAGAATCTGGCGTGTAAGCCGTAATGGGCCATGCAAATTGCGTGCATGGTTGATTGTGGAATCGCCGGCTCGCTGACGTGCAAGTTCGCGGGAACGTTGCTGGAACAAAACCATGGTCGCCCTCCCTGGGCCGATCTTGTGTTTGTGATTTTGCGATCGCAAGGGTGAATGGGGAAGCGATCAGCCCCATCCGCAATACGTGCCCAGATTACTCCAAAAACCTGTCTTCAGATGCAAGAAGGCCGGTGTTGGATGCTGTCGATACCGCGAATGCGGTAGACGATAAGTTTCAACGTCAAAAAATGAAACTCCAGCATTGGCGCTGCTTTCAGAGCATTTTTGCCCCAAACGCCGCGCCAATGCTTGAGTTTCAAGTATCGACTAAGGGCTTCAGGCGATCGGCGTCAGCAGCCTGCCGTCCCTGAAAAAGCTGCGCAGATTGGCCAGGGTCAGATCGGCCATCGCCTGGCGCGTCTCGTGGGTACCGCTGGCGATATGCGGCATCAGCACGGCATTGTCGAGGCCCAGCAATGCCTCGGGAACATGCGGTTCCTTCTCGAACACATCGAGAGCGGCGCCGGCGATGCGCTTGTTGACCAAGGCATCGACCAAGGCCTGCTCATCGACCACGGTGCCGCGCGCGATATTGATGAGGAATCCATCCGCACCAAGAGCGGCGATCACTTCCGCCGAAATCAGATGCCGCGTCTCGGGACCCCCTGCACTGGCGACGACGAGGAAGTCCGCCCAGCGCGCCAGTTCGATGAGCGAGCGTTCGTAAACAAACGGCGTATCGGCGGCGGGGCGGCGATTGTGATAATGCACGTCCATGTCGAAGCCCGATGCGCGCTTGGCGATAGTGCGGCCGATGCGGCCGAGACCGACGATGCCCAGGCGTTTGCCGCTGACCCGTGTCTGCAGCGGGAATGCGCCGCGCAGCCAGTCGCCGCGGCGCAGGAAGCGGTCGGATGCCGACAGCCCGCGCGCCACATCGATCAACAGGCCGAAGGCCAGGTCAGCCACGCAATCGGTCAATACATCAGGTGTATTGCTGACGGCGATGCCGCGGTTTTTGGCGGCGTCGATATCGATGGTGTCGTAACCAACGCCGAAATTGCCGATCACTTTGAGCGCGGGCAAGGCCGCGATCAGCGCCGCATCGGCGCCGACGCGCGCCGAGGTGGCGAGGCCGACAAACTCGCCGCCATGTTGCGCGAGATAAGCCTTGGGATCGGCCTCGCGCCATAGCGGGTGCAGATCAAATTCCCCGGCCAGCGCCGTTTCCAGTGCGGGCATCAGGCGGCCGTTTTGCAGAATGCGTGGTTTCATTTTGAAGGTTCGTTATGCGGTTGATCGACAGTCTCGGTGCTGGCCTATTCGGCCTTGATGCCTTTTTCCTGGATGATGCGGGTGTAGCGGCGACGGTCGTCGTCGATCAGCGCCGCAAACTGCCGGGGCTGGTTGCCGACGGGAATGGCGCCCTGCGTGATCAGCTGCTGGCGCACGTCGGGAATGGCCAGCACCTCATGCACATCATTGGCGATGCGCTCGGCAATCGCCATCGGCGTCCCGGCGGGCGCCAGCAGGCCGATCCACGAGATCGAATTGAAACCCGGCAGGGTGCTCTCGGCGATCGTCGGCACCTCGGGCAGGGCCGGCGAGCGCGTCGCCCCGGTGATGCCCAGCGCGCGCAGCTTGCCGCTCTTCACATGACCGATGGCTTCGAGCACCGTGGCGAAGGTCATGTCGACATGGCCGCCCAGCAGGTCCGCGATGGCCGGCCCGCCGCCCTTGTAAGGCACATGCAGGAATTGCACATGGCCTTCGTTTTCAAACATCGCCGCCGCCAGATGCATCGAGCCGCCGCTGCCGGAGGAGCTGTAAGTGAGCTGCCCGGGACTGACCTTGGCGAGGTCGATGATCGCCTTCGGGCTCGTCGCGGGCGAGGCGGCGTTCACCAGCATCACCAGCGGCAGTTCGGCGACCAGGGTCACCGGCTGAAACGCGGTGTCCGGGTTGTACGGCAGTTTCTTGTAAATGGCCGGGTTGATCGACTGTGTGCCGATATTGCCCATCAGCAAGGTATAACCATCAGGCGCCGCCTTGGAGACATAATCGGCGCCCAGTTGTCCGGCCGCACCGGCGCGATTCTCGACCAGCACCGGCTGCCCCCAGCGCAGCGAGAGGCGCTGCGCAATGATGCGGGTGCCGGTATCGGTGCCGCCGCCCGGCGGGAACGGCACGACGATGGTCACTGGTTTGCCGGGGTATTGCGCGGCCGCAGGGACCGCCATCGCGGACAGCGCAAGCGCCAGCAGTATGGCGATGGCCCTAGAAAATTTCATGGTGGATTCCCGATTGAAATGCGCCTGACAGCAGTTGATCGATTTTCGCCATTGGTGCGCCCGCCAGCGTCGCTGCGTCCTTCAGGGCCTGCATGAGTCCCGCATCCAGCGGCAGACCGTCGCGCAGATGGCGCGCACGCGCGGCCCGTTCGATATCTCCCGGCAGCATCACGGGGCGCTCAGGATCAGCCGGCGAGGTCGAGCGTATCCAATCGACAAAATGCGCCGCCTCATCGGCAATCGAGCCGTCCGGCGCGAGCTGCCCGGGGGCGATGGCGATCACGGTGAAATTGTTGCAATTGATGTTGCGGGTCGGACCGCTGGCGCCGCCGCCCGACAGCGCGCCCGCCATCAGGTCCACCATCAGCGACAGCGCATAGCCTTTGTGGCCCGCGTCCAGGCCACCCAGCGGCAACAGGGTGCCGCCTTCATAGAGCGCGGCAGGGTCGGTCGATGATCGTCCCGCACGATCGACGATCCAGCCGGATGGAATCGATTTGCCCGCATTGCGCGCCAGCCGCACCTTGCCCTCGGCCACTACCGAAGTGGTGAGGTCGACCACGATGGGTTCGCGCCCGGCCACCGGCATGCCCCAGGCCAGCGGGTTGGTCGACAATCGCGGCTCGCGGCCGCCCCAGGGTGCCACGCGCGGCATCGCCAGGGTGTTGACGAAGTGGAACGAGGCGCAGCCCATTTCCGCCGCGAGCTCGGCCCAGTCCCCCAGGCGGCCGACATGCGCGCTGTTGCGCAGGGCGACGATGGCGATTCCCTGCACTGTCGCTTTTTCGCAGGCGCACCGCGTGGCCCGCGCCGCAGCAACCTGGCCGAAGCCAAGTCCTCCTTCCAGTACCGCGAAACCCGGGCCTTCATTGACGATGCGCGGCTCAACGCGGCAGATGATCTGTCCGTTGCGGATTTGTTCGACGTACTGCTTCACGCGCAGCACGCCGTGCGAGGCATGACCGACCAGGTCGGACATCACCAAGTAGTGCGCGACCGCCCTGGCTTCATCGGCGCCGGCGCCGGCTGCGATCAGGATGGTTTCAGCGAGATGCGCAACGGCGCGCGGCGAATAGCGGGGGCTGTTCACCATGCTCAGGACTTGAACTTGTCGCGCAGGGTCTGGGTGGCATTGCGAAACACGCCGAGGTCGCTGCCGACGGCGACAAAACTGGCGCCCCATTCCAGGTAGCGGCGCGCATCGGCTTCGGCCGGCGCCAGGGTGCCACCGGGTTTGCCGTTGGCGCGCGCCCGTTCGAACAAATGTTTGATGACCTGCTGCACCTCCGGATGCCCGGGATTGCCGATATGGCCGAGCGCACCGGCGAGATCGCTGGGCCCGACAAAAATGCCATCGACGCCCTCGACCTGCGCGATCGCATCCACCGCATCGACCCCGGCGCGGCTTTCGATCTGCATCATCACCGCGATATGGTCGTTGATGGTGGCGAAATATTCCGGCACGGTGCCGTAGCGGTTATTGCGTTGCGACACCGAGATGCCGCGAATGCCGGCCGGCGGATAGCGGGTTGCCGCCACCGCGTTACGCGCCTGTTCGGCGGACTCGACGAAGGGAATCAAGAAATTATGAAAGCCGGCATCGAGCAGGCGCTTGATGATCACCGGTTCGTTCCACGCCGGCCGCACCACCGGCGCGCTGGCGCTGTCCTTCAGTGCCATCAATTGCGGAATGAAGGTCGTGACATCGTTCGGCGAATGCTCGCCGTCGAGCAGCAGCCAGTCGAAACCGGCAAGGCCCAGCACTTCGGCGGTGATCGGGCTGGCCAGTGAGGTCCAGCAACCGATCAGGCGCTTGCCGGCCAGCAGATCGCGACGAAAATGATTGGGAGGCGAGGTGTAGGCGTTCATGTTGTACTCAATCGATTTGTGCGCCTGAGGCCTTGGCGGCGCTCGACCATTTGTATATTTCGCTTTGCACGAATTCGGCAAATTGCGCCGGCGAGTTGGCGACCACCACGAATCCCTGGGCTCGCAGGCGTTGCTTCAACTCCATCACATTCATCGCCTTGATCGTCGCGTCGTTCAGTTTCTGGATGACGTCCTTCGGCGTGCCCGCCGGTGCCGACAGGCCGAACCAGGACACGGCCGAAAATCCCGGGTAGCCGGATTCGGCGATGGTCGGCACATCGGGGTAGGCCGGATTGCGTTCCAGACTGGCCACCGCCAGGGCGCGCAGTTTGCCCGCCTGCACCTGGGGCAGGGCATTGTCCTGGTTGATGAACAGGATCGGCACCTGGCCGGCGATGGTGTCGGTGATTGCCGGCCCGCCGCCCTTGTAAGGCACGTGCACCATGCTGATGCCGGCGGTCGCTTCCAGCATCTTCATCGCCAGGTGTCCCGAAGAGCCGCTGCCTGAACTGGCGTTCGAATATTTGCCGGGGTTGGCCTTGACCAGGGCAATGAATTCGGTAAAGGTTTTCGCCGGAAAGTCCGGATTGGCCACCAGCACATTGGGGCCGATGGTGAGCAATGAGACATGCGCGAAATCCCGATCCGCAAACGGCAGAGTGCGATACAGCGAATAGTTGATGGCGTTCGAGCCCACGCCGGAGATCAGCAGGGTGTAACCGTCGGGCGCCGATTTGGCGACGTAATCGGCGCCGATATTGCCATTGGCGCCGCCCTTGTTTTCAATCAGCACCGGCTGGCCCAGCAACTTGCCCAGCTCCTGCCCCAACTGGCGGCCGATGGCGTCGGTACTGCCGCCGGGCGGGAAGGGGACGACAAGCTTGATGGGCTTGGTCGGCCAGGATTGTGCCGACGATGGCATCGTTGCGCCGAGCGTTAGCCAGGCACTGACGGCGGCGATCAGGACTTTCGCGATACGCGTTTGCATGCTGCCCTCCTTGGGATGTGAACGGCGCTTGAGCGCTCTTTGATTCGGGTGGATCCGGGGTACCTATCTACTCGGGTTGAATGCCTGCGGTTTTGATGATGCGGCCCCAACGCTCGATCTCGGCAGCCTGGAATACGGCCAGTTCGGCGGGCGTGGTGGTATAGGGTTCCATGCCGTAAGTGGCGATGAATTTGCGCACCGATTCGGCGTTGACGGCTTTGACCATCAGTTCATTGAGCCGTTTGATGATCGCGTCCGGCGTCTTCGCCGGCGCATAGGCGGCATTCCAGAAACTGAACTCGTAGCCGCGCACCCCGGCCTCATCGATGGTCGGCAATTCCGGCGCGAGTGCCAGACGTTGAGGACTGCTGACCCCCAGCGCACGCAATTTTCCGGCCTTCGCCTGCGGCAAACTGGTAGCCAAGTCGACAATCATCATATCCACCTGGCCGCCGACCAGATCGACAATCGCCTGCGGATTGGCTTTGTAAGGCACATGCAATAGCTGGGTGCCGGTCATCTGCTGAAACTGTTCCACGGCCACGCGTGCCGAGGAACTGCCGGCGGCGAAACTCAATTTGCCCGGATTCTTTTTCGCCAGCGCGATCAGTTCGGCGACATTGTTGGCCGGCACATTCGGGTTCGTCACCATCATCAGATAACCCTTGACCAGCGCCGCAACCGGCGCGAAATCCCTGGTCGCGTCGTAAGGCAGCTTCTTGAACAGGAACTGGTTGGCCGACTGGGTGGTGTTGGTCGTCAGAAAAATAGTGTAGCCATCGGGTGCGGCCTGCGCCACATATTGCGCGGCGATCGCCCCGCTGGCGCCGGCACGATTATCGACCAGCACCGGCTGGTGGATCTCCCTGGAAATTTCATTGCCGATCGCGCGCGCCAGACCGTCGGTGGTGCTGCCGGCGGTGAAGGGAACGACGATGGTAATGGGCTTGGCGGGGTAGGCCTGTGCGCCCCCCTCGACATGAACGAGTACACCAGCGGCGGCGAGCAGGCATAACGCGAAGGACCTGAACCTCATGCGGATCTCCTGAAGGGATGACGTTGCCCAGCGGCAGGTGCCGATGGCCGATGCTGCGTTTGTGCGAAGGTCTATGCCAGTGTGTAGGCCGTCTTTACCGTGGTGTAGAACTCGGCGGCATAGCGACCCTGCTCGCGCGGGCCGTAGCTCGAACCTTTGCGCCCGCCGAAGGGCACGTGATAATCGACGCCCGCTGTCGGCACATTCACCATCGCCATGCCGGCTTCGATATGGCGCTTGAAATGCGTGGCGTATTTGAGCGAAGTGGTGCAGATGCCGGCCGAGAGTCCGAATTCGCTGTCATTGGCTATCGCCAATGCGGATTCGTAATCCTTGGCACGAATCACGGACGCGACCGGGCCGAAGATTTCTTCCTGACAGATGCGCATGGCGTTGTCGCATTCGGTGAACAGCGCCGGCGTGAAATAAAAACCTTCCTTGTCGCGTTTGACGCGTTCGCCACCGCAGGCCAGGGTGGCGCCTTCGCTCTTGCCGATGGCGATATAGCGTTCGTCCTGCTCCAGCTGGCGCGCATCCACCACGGGTCCGATCTGGGTTTTGGCGTCGCGCGCATCGCCGACCACCAGGTTGCGGGTGCGTTCGGCAAGGCGCTTGACGAAGGCATCGTGAATGCCGACTGTAGCGATGATGCGACTGGAAGCGGTGCAGCGCTGCCCGGTTGAATAGAACGAGCCCTGCAAGGCGACTTCCACCGCCTGTTCCAGATTGGCATCATCGAGCACCAGCAACGGATTCTTGCCGCCCATTTCGATCTGCACCTTGGCCATGCGTTTCATGCCGGCTTCGGCGACGCGCCTGCCGGTAGCCACCGAGCCGGTAAAGCTGATGGCGTCGACTTCAGGGTGGTCGAGCAGTTGCTGCCCGACCACCGAGCCGCGACCGATCAGCAGGTTGAACACGCCCGGCGGGAAGCCGGCGCGGCTGATGATTTCGGCCAGGGCCCATGAACAGCCCGGCACCAGTTCGGCGGGTTTGAACAGCACGCAATTGCCATAAGCCAGCGCCGGCGCAATCTTCCAGGCGGGAATGGCGATCGGAAAATTCCAGGGGGCGATCTGCGCCACCACACCGACCGGTTCGCGCGTCAATTCCACATTGATGCCGGGGCGCACCGAAGGCATGAACTCGCCGCCGGGCCGCAGTGCTTCACCCGCGAAGAACTTGAATATCTGCCCCGCGCGCGCGACCTCGCCGATGCCTTCGGGCAGAGTCTTGCCTTCCTCGCGCGACAACAGCTCGCCGAGCTCCGCCTTGCGTGCCAGGATTTCGCTGCCGATCGCATCCAGTGCATCGAAGCGCTGCTGCGGCGTGCTCAGCGACCAGGCGGGAAACGCGGCGCGGGCAGCAGACACCGCATGCTCAACCTGCGCTTTATCGGCTTGCGAAAACTCCTCGATCACATCGGACAAATCCGAAGGATTGATATCAGGCGAGGCTTGCGCACCCGCGACCCATTCACCGGCGATGAAATTTTTACGCACGAGATCCTGCTTTCAGTTTTATCAGTCAGCGCTGAGGTTGGCGGCCTTGATGACCTTGGCCCACTTGGCGATTTCGGCTTTCTGGAATGCGGCGAATTCCTCCGGCGTGTTGCCGGCCGGCTCCAGGCCCAGATCTTCAAGACGCTTGGCCACATCCGGCATGCGCAGTACCTTTACCAATTCGATGTTCAGTTTCTGCACGATTTCCCTGGGCGTGCCGGCCGGTGCAAAAATGCCCTGCCAGGAAACCATTTCATAGCCCGGCACGCCGGCCTCGGCAATGGTGGGGATCTCGTCAAAGCCCTTGACCCGCTTCGACGAGGTGACGCCCAACGCGCGCAGCTTGCCGGATTTGACGAAGGGACCGGCCACCACGGTGGTATCGAACATCATCGCCACTTGCTCGCCCATCACGTCCTGGATCGCCGGCGCGCTGCCCTTGTAAGGGATATGCACCATGTCCAGCCCGGTCAAACTCTTGAACATCTCGCCCGACAGATGCTGCGAGGTGCCGGCACCGGCCGAGGCAAAGTTCAGCGGCTCTTTTTTGGCCCTGGCATTGGCGATGAACTCGGCGAGATTTTTAGCCGGGTTGTTGGGGTGGATCACCAGGATATTGGCATTGGTGCCGATCAGCGTGATCGGGGTGAAGTCCTTGACTGCGTCATAGGGCATCTTCTTGTACATGCTCATATTGATGGCATGCGAGCTGATGGTGCCGCCGAGGATGGTGTAGCCATCGGGTGCCGATTTCGCCACGAAGTCCGAACCGATATTGCCGCCGGCGCCTGGTTTGTTGTCCACCATGACTTGCTGGCCGAGGCTGATCGACAATTTCTGCGCGATGATGCGCGCCAGAATGTCGGTGGTGCCGCCCGGCGGGAAGGGCACGATGTATTTAATCGGCTTGGACGGCCATGTATCGCCTTGCGCCACGGCGGGCGCCGCGAGGGCAAAGCCGCAGATTCCGGCCAGCAGGGTCAGCAAAAGATTTTTCCTGGTGTGCTTCATTTCTTCTCCTCCAGCTTTTATGAGTACGGGAATCAGTGAATTTCGGGGTCGGGCGTCTTCGCGCCCTCTTCAAGAAAATCGAAATCGCAGCCTTTGTCGGCCTGCGTCACATGCTTCAGATAAAGGGTGCCGAAGCCGCGCGTGTAGTGCGGCGCCGGCAGCTTCCATTCGGCGCGGCGGCGCGCCAGCTCCGCGTCGCTCACCTTCAGTTCCAGTCGACGCGCGGGGATATCGAGTTCGATCACATCGCCGTCGCGCACAAAGGCCAGCGGCCCGCCGACATGCGATTCCGGCGCCACATGCAACACGCAGGCGCCATAGCTGGTGCCGCTCATGCGTGCGTCGGAGATCCGCAGCATGTCGCGCACGCCCTGCTGCAACAGTTTTTTCGGGATCGGCAACTGGCCCCATTCGGGCATGCCCGGGGCGCCCTGCGGGCCCGAACTTTGCAGCACGATCACGCAGTCCTTGTCGATGTCGAGTCCAGGCGCATCGATGCGCGCCGCCATATCGTTGTAGTCGCTGAACACGACGGCGCGTCCCGCATGTTTTTGCAGATGCGCTTCCATCGCCGCCGGCTTGATCACCGCGCCATTGGGCGCAAGGTTGCCGTGCAAGACCGCGAGACCGTCGCGTTCGACCAGGGGATTCGTGCGCGGGCGAATCACATCGTCGTTATACACGGCGGCGCCCTTGAGGTCTTCGCCCAGGCTGCGGCCGCTCACCGTCAGCGCCGAGGTGTCGAGCAGATCGGTGAGTTGCGCGAGCATGCCGCGCAGGCCGCCGGCATAGAAAAAATCTTCCATCAGGTATTTGCCCGAAGGCCGCACATTGGCCAGCACCGGCGTGCGGCGCGCCAGCGCGTCGAAGCGCGCGAGGTCAAGCGGCACGCCGGCGCGCCGCGCCAGCGCAATCATGTGCACGATGGCATTGGTGGAGCCGCCCAGGGCCAATGCCGTGGTCACGGCGTTGTCGATGGCGCGCGCATCGACGATGTCGCGGATGCACAAGTCCTCCCACACCATGTCGACGATGCGTTTGCCAGACATCGTGGCCATTTGCGCATGCCGCGAATCCGGCGCTGGAATCGAGGCCGCGCCGGACAGGGTCAGGCCCATCGCCTCGGTGGCGCTGGTCATGGTCGAGGCGGTGCCCATGGTCATGCAGTGGCCGGGCGAGCGTGCGATGCCGGCTTCCACGCCTTGCCAGTCTTCCTCGGTGATATTGCCGGCGCGCAGTTCGGACCAGTATTTCCAGGTGTCGCTGCCGCTGCCGAGAAAGTTGCCCTTGAAATCGCCACGCAGCATCGGCCCGGCCGGCACGAAAATGGCCGGCAAATTCATCGACAACGCGCCCATGACCAGTGCCGGCGTGGTCTTGTCGCAACCGCCCATCAGCACGCAGCCGTCGACCGGGTAGCTGCGCAGCAATTCCTCGGTCTCCATCGCCAGCAGATTGCGGTACAGCATCGTGGTCGGTTTCTGGAAAGGCTCGGAAAGCGAAATCGCCGGCATTTCCACCGGGAATCCGCCGGCCTGCCAGATGCCGCGCTTCACCTCCTCGGCGCGGACACGGAAATGACTGTGACAGGGATTGATATCGCTCCAGGTGTTGATGATGGCGATCACCGGTTTGCCGGCGTAATCCGAGCGGTGATAGCCCATTTGCGCGGTGCGCGAACGATGGCCGAAGGAACGCAGATCGTTGACGCCGTACCAGCGGTGGCTGCGTAACTCTTCCAGTTTCTTGCGTGGTTTCATGCGCGCTTTCCGATTTCTTTTTAATGAGGGTGCCGGTTTCAGGCCGCCTTGTTCATGGCGAGACTGCGGTCATGGGCCGCCAGCGCCTTGGCGATTGGCTCGACGCGGGCGCGTTCGGCGGCACTCAGCCCTGTCAGCATCGGCAGCATCGGGCCCATCTCGGCGATGCCGGCCAGGCCGATCCCGTCATGCAGTACGCGGATCGGCGAAATACCGTCGCGGCAATCTTCAAAGGGAATGTAGGCGGCGCGGATTTTTTCGGCTTCGTCATAACGTTTGGCCTTGATCATGGCCAGCATTTTCATGGTGCCGTTGGGCGCCAGGCAGATCGAGCCGGACGTGAAGCTGGTCAGGCCGAAATCGCGCACATGCACGATCGCCGGCCGTTCGCCGATGCCGGAAACGATATAGCGGGTGTCGACGGCGGCGCACAGCGCACGCAGATAATCGTCCTTGGCGGGGTCTTCCTTGACGGCGGCGTATTTGATGCTGGCAACACGGCCCTCGTCGACCAGGGCCTTGACCGTCTCGGGTTTCAGGTAGGGGTCGGCCTTGATATAGACCACGGCCGGTTTGCCCATGGCGTCGGTGATGCGACGGATGCCGGTGGCCACGCCATCATTGGTAAAAGGGAAGGTCATCGGCAGGATCATCGCCGTGGGGTACTTGCCGGCCTTGATGATCGCGGCCTGGTCGATCGCCTTGCCGTAATCCGGGCCGATCGAGGGCAGCACCCAGGTATCGGCGCCGGCAGCCTCGGCCAGGAAGTCCAGGGTTTCCGCATATTCGGAAAGCGGGATGTGATAGAAATTTGCATTGCCGCCATACATTACCGAGCGCACGCCACCGGCCTCCAGGTAATTGAGCAGGGCGCGATTGGCCTCCTTGTTCAGCGTGAAATCTGCATTACGTGCCATCGGCGGCACGGCGATCACGGAACGCAGCAGGTCTTCTTTGGTGACTGGGGTGGTTTTCATCGGGACTCCGGGAAAGAGAGGGAATGAGGAATTGGAATGCCGGTGTTGCGAATGGGGATTTCGGGCGCGCCTGTGGGCAGCGTTGGCGTCAACAATCTGGGGCCCAAGGCTTTTAACCGATCAAATGGTAGCGCTACCATTTTGGCTTGTCAAGCCGTAGCACCTGCTTTTTCGTCCGGGTTCAAATCAAGCGCTGCCGCGTTTGATGATGGAAAAGCCGATGTCCACCACGCGTTGGGCAATCTCGCGGCCCTCCGCGCGATCGACGATAAAACGTGCAGCCTGGCGGCCGATCATGGTGCCGTCGATGCGCACTGTGGTCAGGGCAGGGTCGGTATCGCCGGCGAACCCGAGGTCGCCGAAGCCGAATACGGCAAGCTGCCTCGGCACCGAGATATTGTGCGATCGCGCCTCGGTAAGCACCCCGAGGGCAAGCATGTCCGAGCTGCAGAACACGGCGTCGATATCCGGGTGACGCGCCAGCAGATTGGACAGCCCGGCACGGCCGCTGCCCAAGGTGGTGGGCGCGGGCACTACGCAGCAATGCACCTCGGCGATGCCCAATTCCTTGGCCGTTTCAGTAAAGGCCTTGCGCCGCAAGCCGGCGCGATGATCGTCTGCCGTGACCATGGCGAACTTGCGGCGTCCCTGTGCGTGCAGGTATTCGGCCACGGTCTTGCCCACGCGCTCGTGTGAAAAGCCGACCAGCATGTCGATGGGGGTGGGCGTCAGGTCCCAGGTTTCGACTACGGGAATGCCGGCGCCCAGCAGACGCCGGCGTCCGGCACTGGAATGCAGGATGCCGGTGAGCACGATGCCATCGGGCCGGCGGCCGATGATGGCCGCGAGCAGGGCGTCCTCGCGTGCGCCGGTATAACCGCTCTGCCCCAGCATCAGCTGGTAGCCGGATTCGGCCAGCGATTCCGTCAGTGCCTGGATGGTTTCCAGGAACACCGGACCGGCGATGGTCGGCACCAGTGCCGCCACCAGCTTGCTGCGGCTGGAAGCCAGCCCACCGGCCAGCATATTCGGCACATAGCCGGTGCGCTCGACCGCTTCCAGCACACTCTGCAAGGTAGCGGCGGAAACGCGGTCCGGCGTATTGAGCGCGCGCGACGCGGTGATCGACGATACGCCGGCAACTTTTGCCACATCGGCCAGGGTGACACTGCCGGTGGTGCGGCGGCTGCGGCGTTCCGGGGACTTTTTAGGGGGGGCGGCTGAGGGCATGGCGGGAGTTTAATCGAGTGGTTTGGTTACCGCTACCATTGCCGGCGTTGTGTGATGACTTTCATTGTGCGGGAAACAAAACTCCAGCATTGGCGCGGTGTTTGTGGCATTTTTGGCTGGGAAGGCTCGTCAAATGGCGGTCTACGTTTTTTTGTTTTGGAATTTTGGTTTGCCTTGGGGTAGTTATTTGCGTGAAGTGGCCTGCCGGCGGGAATCGACCATCCTGGCCAGCCAGCGCGCTTGCATGCGCGCTGTCGTTCGCAGGCTCGCCGCATGCGGCTCGAATTCCCCGCTCACCCCGCGTCCCGCGGGTTCGCTCCCCGCCTGATCGCGACGCAAAAAGAAATGCCACTCCAAAATCGGAGTGGCATTTCTTTTTACTGGTGGAGCCGGCGGGAATCGAACCCGCGTCCGCAAGCCCTCTACAGGCCGATCTACATACTTAGTTCCATTATTTGGTTTTGACCCCGCACACGCCAATGGGCGGGCTGGTACGGAGCGAGCCACCTAAATTTAACGTTGAACCAAGTGACCCGATTCAACGCGATCCTCGTTAATGACTCTGCTGCTTATTGCTAAGCCCGGCGTTGAGGCCCACCGGTGCAGAGTCCAGCCGGTATTAAGCGGCTAGAGCGTAGTTTTCGTCGTTTGCGACTATGGATTTGCAGTTGTATTTACGAGGTGCTCTGCCCCTCGGTATGCACGGTTCTGCTTTGATGCCCACGTCGAAACCAGGTCGGCCCCGGATTCTGTGTGTGTTGCATTATCCCATAGATGGGCTTTAGGGGTGGTTTTACAAGACTGCACGCACTTAGAGCAGGGCGGCGATTTCGGCGGGGGAGCGGATCGCTGCGTGGGCATTCCAGGTGGAAGGATCGCTGCCGCCCAGGTAGCCGTACAGCGCGGCCACGCCGCGCATGCCTGCGGCCTGGGCGGCCTGGATGTCGCGCTCATCGTCGCCGATGTACAGGCAGTATTGCGGCTCGATGCCGATCAGTCCGGCAGCGTACAGCAGTGGGTCGGGATGCGGCTTGGCGCGGGCGCAGGTGTCGCCGCAGACAATGCATGCGGCAGTGATGTCGATGCCCAGCGCCCTTGCCAGCGGCATGGTGAAACGCGTGGCCTTGTTGGTGACGATGCCCCAGGCGATGTCGCGCTTTTCCAGCAGGCCCAGCAACTGCGGCATGCCGTTGAACAACCTGGTCTCGATACAGATGGCGCGCTCGTATTGATCCAAAAATGCATCGCGCAACGCGGCAAAATCGTCGTCGTCGGGGGTGATGCCGAAGCCGGCGCCGATCATGCCGCGTGCGCCTTGCGAAACAAAATCCCTCAGTTCGGCGATGGGCAAGGCCGGCAGATTGCGTGTGGCGCGGATGGTGTTGAGGGCACGCGCCATATCCGGCGCGGTATCGGCAAACGTGCCATCGAGATCGAACAGCACCGCGCGCGTGCGGCCGGCGGAAGGGCGCGCCATCGCGCTAGCCCGGCTTGCGGCAGGCGACGATATAGTTCACCGACACATCGTCGTTCAGCGCGTAACGCTTGCTGAAGGGGTTGTAACTCATGCCGGTAAATTCGCTGACCGTGAGCCCCGCATCGCGTGCCATCGCGGCCAGTTCGGCCGGAGTGATGAAACGGCGATATTCGTGGGTGCCCCGGGGCAGCAGGTTTAGCACATATTCCGCGCCGACAATGGCGAGCAGGAAGGACTTGGGGTTGCGGTTGAGCGTGGAAAAAAATACCCAGCCCCCTGGTTTGGCCAGGTCCGCGCATGCCTTTACGGTGGAGGGCGGCGCGGGCACATGCTCGAGCATTTCCATGCAGGTCACGCAATCGAACTGGCCGGGCTGCTCGCGCGCCAAGTCCTCGGCGGCGATCAGGCGGTAATCCACTTGCTGCCCGCTTTCCAGCAAATGCAGTTGCGCCACCTTCAGCGGTTTTTCGGAGAGATCGATGCCGGTGACGCTGGCGCCGCGCACGGCCATGCTCTCGGCCAGGATGCCGCCGCCGCAACCGACATCGAGGACGCGCTTGCCCTTGATGCCGACCAGCTTGTCGATATGATTCAGGCGCAGGGGATTGATCTCATGCAGCGGTTTGAATTCGCTGTCCAGATCCCACCAGCGCGAAGCCAGCGCACCGAACTTGGCAAGCTCGGCGGGATCGACGTTGGCATTGGCCTTGGTGTGGGCGGTTTGGGCTTGGGGGGTCATATCAGTGTTCTCGGAAGCGCTGTTGCCAGACGGCGGCCTTGGCCTTGAGCTCTTCCTGATCCAGTTTGGTCAGAACGCGATTATCCAGCAAGAGTACCCCGTTCACCCAGCTATGGCTTACATGCTCGCGACCGGCGGCGTAGAACAGATGCGAAGACGGGTCGTAGCAGGGCTGGGTTTCGATCGAAGATAGATCGATCGCCACCAGGTCTGCCGCCTTACCGGGCACCAGGGAGCCGATCTCGCGATCCCAGCCGAGCGCCTTGGCGGCGTTCAGGGTCGCCATTTCCAGCGCCTGCCATGCGGGCAGGGTGGCGGCGTCTCCGGACATGCCCTTTTGCAACATCGCGGCCAGCCGCGTTTCGGCCAGCATGTCGAGGCGATTATTGCTGGCGGTGCCGTCGGTGCCGATGCCGACATTGATGCCGGCTTCCAGCATTGCCTTGACCGGCGCAATCCCGCTGGCGAGTTTCAAATTCGATACCGGACAATGCGCCACATGCACGCCGGCGCGCGCGAACAACTCGATTTCCAGCGCATTCAGATGCACGCAATGCACGGCGATCAGGTTCGGTCCCAGTACGCCAAGACGGCTCAGGCGGTCTATGGGACGCATCCCGTGCTCCTGTATACCCTGGCTGACTTCGGCGGCGGTTTCGTGGACATGCATCATCACCGCGATGTCCATCTCGCTGGCGATGGTGACGATGCGCGCAAAGGTTTTGTCACTGACGGTATAGGGCGCATGTGGCGCGATCATCAGCTTGAGGCGCGGCTCGGCCAGGAACTCCTCGCGCGTGACGGTGCCTTTGGCGAGATAGGCCTCGGCGTCCGCGGCATAGGGCGTGGGGAACTCCAGCACGGCGCCACCGAGAGCGGCGCGCATCCCCGATTTGAGCGCCGCGCGTGCGGCGACGTCGTGATAAAAATACATGTCCGCGAAACAGGTAGTGCCCGAGCGGATCATTTCGGCGGTGGCAAGCTCGGTGCCGTCGAACACATACGACTCGGAAAGGTGCTTTGATTCCGCCGGCCAGATGTGATCCTGCAGCCAGGTCATCAGCGGCGTATCGTCGGCCAGGCCGCGCATCAGCGTCATGGCTGCATGCGTATGCAGATTGATGAGCCCCGGAATCAGCACATGGTTGGGCAGGGCGACGGCCTGCGCCTGCGGATATCGGTTGCGCGCCTCTCCGACCGGGAGCAGGGCTTCGATGCGGGTGCCCGTCATCACCAGACTATGGTGTTCGAGAACCTGACCGCGCGGCTCGACCGGGATGATCCAGCGCGCGTTAAGCAATGTGGTGTTTGATATCAAAGCTGGGACTTTACGAGGTTAATACGGCGTCACGTCGCCGCCGGAAATCGTGAGGAATCTGGAAAATCTGGAATGTCGCGCGCAAAAACAAAAAAGCCCCGCAGTGCGGGGCTTTTGAGTTTAAAGCAATTACTTTTTGCTTAAGCCCTTGAACTCGAGGTCCACGCGGCGGTTCTTGGCGCGACCTGCGGCGGTCTTGTTGCTGGCGACCGGCTGGGTGTCGCCCTTGCCGATGGTGGTGATTTTCGCAGCCGGGATGCCTTTGCTGACCATGTATTCCTTCACGGCTGCCGCGCGACGCTCGGAAATTTTCTGGTTGGCGGCCTTGTTGCCGGTGCTGTCCGCATGGCCGGTGGCGATGATGGTTTCAACATCCAGGGTGTACATTTTGGCCACGGCGTCGTCGATCGACTTCTTGCCACCGGGTTTCAGTACCGATTTACCAGTGTCGAACAGCGATTCGGCTTGCAGGGTGACGGTCTGCTTGACCGATGCCGGGGGAGCGGCAGGCGCAACCGGGGCCGGAGGAGCAACCGGAGCGACCGGCACGACGGGTTTGGCCGGTTCTACCGCAACGACCGGGGCGGGTTTGGGAGGCTCGACTTTCTTTTCAACGCAATCGGCATTGTCGATGCTGGTCAGCACCTGCACACATTGCCCCTGGCTGTCTTTGACGGCCTTGCCGCTGGAATCGAACAGGTTGGGCGTGACGCCGGCGGATGCGGCAGTCACGGCGAGCACCGACGCTGACGCAAGAATTTTGGCAATAAGGGCACTCTTCATTTCGTACTCCCAAGAGAATTAAAGATTTTTTTCGTTTCGGCGGGGATTGGGATCGGCTGCAACCGATATTAAAGCTTTTGATTTAAGCATTTAAGCAATTACCCGTAAATCATACACGATTCAATTTGGGGCATACAACCCGACCCCGGCGTATTCGCCACACATTTGCTGTCTGGGTTGCGGATTCGCAACAATCTGTTCGCGTTGATTCAAGACCACAATCCCTAGTGGAGACCATACTGAGGGCGCCCTAAGCGGTAGTGGTTTTGATACATCGACATGGCATTTTTGATATCGATATGTTAAATTAGTACGTTCCGCCAAGTGCAAATTCTCTAATAATCAATGGCTTGGCAAGCGATTAACGATACGAGAACCATAAGAGCCCTGCCGTGACTGAACCGCAACTGCCGCAATTCGCCAAAGAAACCCACCCGATCAGCATCGAAGAGGAGATGCGCACCAGTTACCTCGAATACGCGATGAGCGTGATCGTCGGGCGGGCGCTTCCGGATGTGCGCGACGGTCTCAAGCCGGTGCATCGCCGCGTGCTGTATGCGATGTTCGAGCAATCCAACGACTGGAACAAGCCGTTCAAGAAGTCGGCGCGTATCGTCGGCGATGTGATGGGTAAGTACCATCCGCACGGCGATACCGCGATTTACGACACCATTGTGCGCATGGCGCAGGATTTCTCGCTGCGCTACCCGCTGGTGCAGGGACAGGGCAACTTCGGCTCGATCGACGGCGACAACGCGGCGGCGATGCGCTATACCGAAATCCGCATGGCGAAAATCGCCGTGGAATTGCTGGAAGACCTGGATCGCGACACCGTCGATTTCGGTCCCAACTACGACGGCAGCGAGCACGAGCCGCTGGTATTGCCGGCCAAGTTCCCGAATTTGCTGGTCAACGGTTCCGGTGGCATCGCCGTCGGCATGGCCACCAATATCCCGCCGCACAATATGACGGATGTGTGCGACGCCTGCCTGGCGGTGCTGGACAACCCCCATATCGATATCGACCGGCTCATCGATATCGTCAAGGCGCCGGATTTCCCCACTGCCGGCATTATTTACGGCACCGACGGTGTGCGCGACGGTTACCGCACCGGACGCGGCCGCGTGGTGATGCGCGCCCGCACCCATTTCGAGCAGCTCGAGAAGGGCAGCCGCCAGGCGATCATCATCGACGAGCTGCCCTACCAGGTGAACAAGGCCTCCCTGCTGGTCAAGATTGCCGAGCTGGTGCGCGACAAGAAGATCGAAGGTATCGCGGATCTGCGCGACGAGTCCGACAAATCCGGCATGCGCGCGGTCATTGAACTGAAGCGTGGCGAAGTCCCTGAGGTCGTGCTGAACAACCTCTACAAGATGACGCAAATGCAGGACACCTTCGGCATGAACATGGTCGCGATCGTCGACGGCCAGCCGAAACTGTTGAGTCTCAAGCAGTTCCTCGAGGCCTTCCTGCGCCATCGCCGCGAAGTGGTGACGCGACGCACCGTGTTCGAATTGCGCAAGGCGCGCGACCGCGGTCATATTCTCGAAGGCCTGGCGGTTGCCCTGTCGAACGTCGACGAGATTGTAGAATTGATCAAATCTGCGCAGACCCCGGGCGAGGCCAAGACTAAGCTGATGGGCAAGGTATGGCGTTCCAAGCTGGTCGAGGAAATGCTGCAGCGTGCATCCGCGGCCAACCAGATCGAGGCTTATCGCCCCGAGGGCCTGCCCAAGGAGTTCGGCCTGCACAACGAAGGCTACCGCCTGTCGGATATCCAATCGCAGCGCATCCTGGAAATGCAGCTGCAACGCCTGACCGGCCTCGAGCAGGACAAGATCGTTGCCGAATACAAGGAAGTGATGGAGCGCATCACCGATTTGCTGGACATTCTTTCCAAACCGGAACGCGTCACCGCGATCATTGCCGGCGAACTGAAGGAGATCAAGGACAAGTTCGGCGACAAGCGCCGCTCCGAGATCGTGATCAACGGCCAGCAGATGTCGATGGAAGACCTGATCGCCAAGGAAGAAGTGATCGTGACCATGTCGCATGCCGGCTATATCAAGTACCAGCCGGTCGACGACTACCGTGCGCAGAAGCGCGGCGGCCGCGGCAAGCAGGCGACGGCGATGAAGGAAGACGATTTCATCGAGACCCTGTTCATCGCCAACACACACGATTACGTGCTGTGTTTCTCCAACAAGGGCCGCGTCTACTGGGTCAAGGTTTACGAGATTCCGCAGGGCTCGCGCGCCTCGCGTGGCAAGCCGATCGTCAACCTGCTGCAGATGCAGCCGGATGAAAAGATTTCCGCGGTATTGCCGGTCAAGGATTTCGTCGACGACAAGTTTGTGTTCTTTGCCACTGCCGACGGCACCGTCAAGAAAACCGCGCTGTCCGATTTCGGCAACCCGCGCAAGGCCGGCATCATCGCCATCGCGCTCGATGAAGGCGACAACCTGATCAGCGTGGCCCTGACCGACGGTAAATGCGATGTGATGCTGTTTTCCGATGAAGGCAAGGCGGTTCGCTTCGAAGAAAGCGATGTGCGCTCCATGGGTCGCGATACCCGCGGCGTGCGCGGCATGAACCTCGCCAAGGGGGGCAAGGTCATTGCCATGCTGGTGGCCGAGGACGAGCAGCAGACGGTGCTGACCGCGACCGAAAGCGGCTACGGCAAGCGCACCCGGATCGCCGAATACACCCGTCATGGTCGCGGCACCCAGGGCATGATCGCCATCCAGACCTCGCTGCGCAACGGTCGTGTAGTGGCCGCGGTGCTGGTGCGTCCGGAAGACGAGATCATGATGATCACCACCGGCGGCGTGCTGATCCGCACCAAGGTCAAGCAGATCCGCGAAATGGGCCGCTCCACCCAGGGCGTGACCCTGATCAAGCTGGATGACGGGCAGAAACTGTCCGGCCTGCAGAAGATCGTCGAGACGGATGAAGACGAGACCGAACCTGCCGCATAAGCCTGCCTGAATTCACCCGATCCGCCATAAAGAAAATCACCGACGTGGTCCATCGCGCAATCAATTTTTCGGCGGGTCCGGCCGCGCTGCCTGACGAAGTGCTGAAACAGGCGCAGGCCGAGTTGCTCGATTTCCGCGGCACCGGCATGGGCGTGATGGAAATGAGCCATCGCGGCGAGGTGTTCATGGCGGTCGCGGCCGAGGCCGAAAACGATCTGCGCGAGTTGCTGGCGATTCCCGCCAACTACAAGATTTTGTTTCTGCAGGGCGGCGGTATCGGCGAGTTCGCCGCCGTACCCCTGAATCTGCTGCGCGGCGGCGCCAAGGCGGATTACGTCAACACCGGCACGTGGTCGACCAAGGGCATCACGGAAGCAAGAAAGTACTGCGAAGTGCGGGTTGCCGCCAGCGCCGAGGACCGGCACTTCACTTACGTTCCGGATGTTGCGGCATGGCAGGTGCGAAGCGACGCGGCCTATTTGCACATCTGCACCAATGAGACCATTCACGGCGTGGAGATGCCTTTCACCGCCGCGCCGCCGGACTTCGGCGTGCCCCTGGTCTCGGACATGTCCTCGCATATCCTGTCGCGCACCATCGATGTATCGCGTTACGGCTGCATCTATGCCGGGGCGCAAAAAAACATCGGCCCTTCCGGCCTGGTATTGGTGATCGTGCGCGAGGATCTGCTCGGCAAGCCGCACCCGCATTGCCCCAGCTTCATCGATTACAGCCTGCAGGCCAAGAATGGCTGGATGTTCAATACGCCCAATACCTGGGGCGTATACCTGGCCGGGCTGGTGTTCAAATGGTTGAAGGCGCAGGGCGGGGTGGCGGCCATGGAAAAACACAATATTGCCAAGGCTGCGCTGCTTTACGGGGCAATCGATGCCAGCGGCAGTTTCTACCAATGCCCGGTGGCGCGTGCCGATCGTTCGCGCATGAATGTGCCGTTCCGGCTCGGCAGCGATGCGCTGGACGCCGAATTTCTGCAAGGCGCCGAGGCGCTGGGGTTGTCGCAGCTGAGGGGCCATCGTGCCGTGGGCGGCCTGCGTGCCTCGATCTATAACGCGATGTCCATCGACGGCGTAGCAGCCCTCGTGAATTATATGCAGGCATTCCGGCAGCGGCATGCATAGCGGGCGCGCGGAATTTCGGGTTTAATGAATCTGCTGCTGCACCGCCGTCAACGTCCCTTTCTGCACAATTGTTGCAACCCCCCGCGCCTGCGAGAGCGCCGATATGACCGATAAAGCCATCAACACCAGTCCGGATAATTCTGCGGACTTGAGCAGTCTGCGCAATGAAATCGATGCACTGGACAAAGTCATCCTGGGCAACCTCAATGCCCGCGCCGCGCTGGCGCGCAAGGTCGGCTCGCTGAAAATCGGCCAGGCCTATCGCCCCGAGCGCGAGGCCGAGGTGTTGCGCCGCATCATGGCGATCAATGAGGGGCCCCTGCCGGACGAGGTGATGGCGCGCCTGTTCCGCGAAATCATGTCGGCCTGCCTGGCGCTGGAGCGGCCGATCACGGTGGCCTATCTGGGACCGGCGGGCACCTTCAGCGAGCGTGCGGCGATCAAGCATTTCGGCGAGAGCGCCGATACCCAGCCCTGCGTGAGCATCGACGAGGTCTATCGCAGCGTGGAATCGGGTGCCGCCGATTTCGGCGTGGTGCCGGTGGAAAACTCGACGGAAGGTGCGGTCGGCCGCTCACTCGACCTGATGCCGCAGACGCCGCTCAAGACCTGCGGCGAAGTATTGCTGCGCATCCATCATCATCTGATGTCGAAGAGCATCATCGACAAGGCCGGCTTTGCCGATATCAGGCGCGTGTTTTCGCATGGACAGTCGCTGGCGCAATGCCATGAATGGCTGAACGCCAATCTGCCGCATGCCGAACGCATTTCCGTGGCCTCGAATGCCGAGGCCGCGCGCCGTGCCTCGCTGGAACCGGGATCGGCGGCGGTTGCCGGCGAGATGGCGGCGCAGCATTACGGCCTGACCATTCTCGCTTCGAACATCGAGGACGAACCGAACAACACCACGCGCTTCCTGGTGCTGGGCAATTACGATCCCAAGCCCTCGGGCAGGGACAAGACTTCCCTGGTGCTGTCGGCGGCCAATCGCGCCGGCGCGGTTTACGAAATGCTCACCCCATTTGCCACGCGCGGGGTGTCGATGAGCAAATTCGAATCGCGGCCTTCCAAGATCGCGGTCTGGGAATATCTGTTCTTTGTCGATATCGACGGCCATTACGCCGATGCCAATGTCGCCGCCGCCTTGCAAGAGGTCGAAAAGATCGCCGGCTATGTGAAGGTCCTCGGCTCCTATCCTGTTGCGGTGTTGTAGCCCGGCGGTCCTGTCAATCCCGTTTCTGCCTGTCCTGGCGCGCCAGGAATCAATCGAAAGCTGTCTGCAATGAATCTGAGTGAACTCGCCCCCGAATACATCCGCGATATCGCGCCCTATCAACCCGGCAAGCCCACCTCCGAACTGGCGCGCGAACTTGGCCTGAATCCGGCCGATATCATCAAGCTGGCCTCGAACGAAAACCCGCTGGGTGTCAGCCCGAAAGCGCTGGCCGCCATGCAGCGATTGCTGCCGGAACTGGCGCTGTATCCCGATGGCAACGGCTTTGAGCTGAAAGCCGTCATTGCGCAAAAATTCAGTGTCCAGCACGACAATATCGTGCTCGGCAATGGCTCCAACGATATCCTCGAATTGGCGGCGCGCACCTTTCTCACCGCTGGCGAATCCGCTGTTTACGCGCAGCACGCCTTTGCGGTTTATCCCCTGGTGGTCAAGGCGATGGGCGCGCGCGGCATCGAGGTGCCGGCGAAAAATTTCGGTCACGATCTGGAGGCCATGCTCGCAGCCATTGAACCGAACACCAAGCTGCTGTTCATCGCCAACCCGAACAATCCCACCGGCACCTTCATCGACCCGGCCGTGCTGCGCGCCGCACTCGCGCGCGTGCCGGCGCGGGTGCTGGTGCTGATCGACGAGGCCTATACCGAGTATCTGCCGCCGCATTTGCGCGCCGATACCGCCGGCTGGATACGCGGGATGCCCAATCTGATCGTCTCGCGCACCTTCTCCAAGGCCTATGGCCTGGCGGGATTGCGTGTGGGCTATGGTCTCGGCAATGCCGAAGTGATCGGCCTGATGAATCGCGTGCGCCAGCCCTTCAATGTCAATCAGCTGGCCTTGACCGCGGCCGCCGCGGCCTTGAACGATGCGGAATTCCTGGCGCGCGGTTTCAATACCAATCAGCGCGGCATGGCGCAGATGATTGCAGGCTTCAAGCAACTGGGCCTTGGCTACATTCCGTCGTTCGGCAATTTTGTGTGTGTCAAGGTCGCGGTCGGGGAAAATTCGGCCGGCCCCATATTTCAGAAGCTGCTCAAGCAGGGCGTGATCGTGCGCCCCATTGCCAGCTACGGCATGCCGGAGTATCTGCGCATCTCGATTGGCACCGAAGCCGAGAACGCACGCTTCCTGAAGGCGCTTGCACAGGCCCTGCATGACTGAAGTGCAAAAAATGAGAGTCCAGCATTGGTGCGGGTTTCCGGACAAAAAAGGCTGGAAACCCGCACCAATGCTGGAGTTTGATATTTAGATGGAACGGCGCATTGTCATTATCGGTCTCGGCCTGATCGGCGGCTCGGTCGCGCTGGCGCTGCGCAACGCCTGGCCGACCGCCGCCATCACCGGTATCGATCGCGATGCGGCCAATCTCGACGAGGCGCTGCGCCGCGGCGCCATCGATGCGGTCGGCGATCCTGCCGCAGTGCGCGATGCGGATATGGTCCTGCTCGCGGTGCCGGTGCGGCAATTGCCCACGGTGCTGGCGGCTATTGCCCCGCACCTTCAGGCCGCTACCGTGATCAGCGATGTCGGCAGCACCAAGCAGGATGTGGCCGCCGCTGCGCGCGCTGCATTGGGCGAACGCGTTCGGCAATTTGTGCCGGCGCATCCGATTGCCGGCCGCGAGCACAGCGGCATGGCCGCCGCCGCCTCGGAGTTGTTCGAGGGCCGCACCGTGGTGCTGACGCCGCTGGCCGAAAATCGCGCCGCGGACGTGAATCGGGTGAAAGCGATATGGCAGGCCTGCGGTGCGCGTGCGGTCGAGATGACGGCGGGTGCGCACGATGAAATTTTCGCGGCGGTCAGCCATTTGCCGCATATGCTGGCCTTCGCCCTGGTCGATGAATTTGCGGCCCGCGCCAATGCGCGCAGCCTGTTTTCCTTTGCCGCTTCCGGCTTCCGCGATTTCACGCGCATTGCCGGCTCCTCGCCGGAAATGTGGCGCGATATCGCCCTCAATAATCGTGCGGCGCTGGTCGCCGAAATGGACCGCTATCTGCAACATGCCGGCGCACTGCGCGACGCCATCGCCGCCGGCGACAGTGCCGCCATCGATGCGCTGATGCAGCGCGCCCGGCTGGCGCGCGAACACTGGCTGGCCGGCGAGCTGGATCATTTCCGGGATGAATCCGCGTGACGGCAGCTCGTCCTGACATACTGGCCCTGGGTCCCTTGCGGCACGCCGGCGGCACGGTCATCCTGCCGGGTTCGAAAAGCATCTCCAATCGCACCTTGCTGCTGGCGGCGCTCGGCGACGGCAATACCGTGGTCGGCAATCTGCTCAAGTCCGACGATACCGAAGTGATGCTGGCGGCGCTGGGCAAACTGGGCGTCGGCATCAAGGCGCTGGGCGGACAGGATTTCCAGGTGAACGGTTGCGACGGTCGTTTTCCGGTTCGCGAGGCCGCTTTGTTCCTGGGCAATGCCGGCACCGCCTTCCGCCCGCTGACCGCCGCCCTCGCGTTCCAGCAGGGGCATTACACGCTCAGCGGCGTGCCACGCATGCACGAGCGTCCGATCGGCGATCTCGTCGACGGCCTCGCCGAACTGGGGGCGCGTATCCATTACCTGCACAATGTGGGCTATCCGCCGCTGGACATCCGGCCCTTGCAGCCGCGCGCGGTGGCGCGCGTGAAAGTGCGTGGTGATGTGTCCAGCCAGTTCCTGTCGGCGCTGCTGATGACCTTGCCGTTGCTGAAACGCGAGATCACGGTCGAGGTTATCGGTGAACTGATCTCGAAGCCCTATGTCGAGATCACCCTCAATCTGCTGGCGTGCTTCGGCATCGCGGTCGAGCACCGGGGCTGGCATGAGTTCGTCATCCCCGCTAACGCCTCATATCGAAGTGGCGGCGAAGTCGCAGTCGAGGGCGATGCGTCGAGCGCCTCGTATTTTCTGGCGGCCGGCGCCATCGCCGGTGGGCCGGTGCGCGTCCAGGGCGTGGGCCGCGGCAGCATTCAGGGCGATGTGCGCTTCGCGGAGACTCTGGTGCAGATGGGGGCAAAAATTTCGATGGGCAACGACTGGATCGAAGCCTCGGCCGCCGGAAAATTGCGCGCCATCGACGCCGACCTCAACCACATTCCGGATGCGGCCATGACCATCGCCATGCTGGCCCTGTTCGCCGAGGGCATCACCACCATCCGCAATATCGCCAGCTGGCGGGTCAAGGAAACCGATCGCATCGCGGCCATGGCCGCCGAATTGCGCAAGGTCGGCGCCGCGGTGGAAGAGAGCGCCGATTTCATCCGCATTACACCGCCGCAAAAATTGATTGCCAATGCCGAGATCGATACTTACGACGATCACCGCATGGCCATGTGTTTTTCGCTGGTGGCCTTGGGCGGCGTGCCGGTCACGATCAACGATCCCGGCTGCGTGGCCAAGACCTTCCCCGATTATTTCGCCGCTTTCGCCAGCATCACCCGTTAAGGACATCCCGTTACATGAGTTCATCGCCCGCACCGGTTATTGCCATTGATGGCCCTACTGCCTCCGGTAAAGGGACGGTCGCCCAGCGCGTCGCGACGGAATTGGGGTTTCATTACCTCGATAGCGGCGCCCTGTATCGTCTGGCAGCGCTGGCGTCCATCCGCCAAGGCATCGTTTTGAACGATGAGCCGCGTGTTGCCCAGCTTGCGCGCCGCCTGGATATTCGTTTCGATGGCGACAAGATTCTGCTTTCGGGCCAGGACGTTAGCGACGATATCCGCACCGAGGCGATCAGCCAGAGCGCATCCGTGGTGGCTGTTTTGCAGTTGGTGCGCGAGGCCTTGCTGCAGCGTCAGCGCGACTTTCGGCAGGCTCCTGGCCTGGTTTGCGATGGGCGTGATATGGCCTCGATTGTTTTCCCCGACGCCAGCCTCAAGATATTCCTCACCGCGAGCGTGGAAGCGCGCGCCGAGAGAAGGCTTAAGCAGTTGATCCAAAAAGGAATGTCTGCCATAATAGGCGACGTTGTGAAGGAATTACGCATCCGGGATGAACGCGATATGAATCGCCCGGTGGCGCCACTGAAGCGTCTGGACGACGCCCAACTGCTTGATACAACAGGGATTTCCGCCGATGAAGCGGTGGCAAAAATCCTCGATTGGTACCGCAAAATCAAGTAGGTGATTGATCGTGAAGCGTTTTTTCCGCTTGACGGCCGTTCTTGCTCCGCAGCATTATGTTTTTTGCCAGGTGCCGGGTTTCACTTTGAAATACCGGTGTTGATAAATCGTCGCCGCCTGCCGGTGTTTAGGTTGTTTACTTAAATACCGGTTTCCGCAAGGCAAGCGACCTAACCCCGAAAGTGCAGTTTCTTATGTCAGCAACCGCCCAATCCCCCGCAACAAAAACGATGCCCCCGATGGACAGCTTCGCCGCGCTCTTTGAAGAGAGCCTGACCCGCCAGGAAATGCGTGTCGGCGAAATGATCACCGCCGAGGTCGTGCTCGTTGATCAAAACATCGTCGTGGTAAACGCCGGCCTCAAATCCGAGAGCGTGATTCCCGTCGAAGAATTCAAGAATGACAAAGGCGAACTCGAAGTCAAGGTTGGCGACTTTGTCACGGTAGCCATCGAATCCCTGGAAGACGGCTACGGCGCCACCAAGCTGTCGCGCGATCGCGCCAAGAAATTGTCTGCCTGGCACGATCTCGATGTCGCGCTGGACAAGGGCACGATCATTACCGGCATGGTGTCCGGCAAGGTCAAGGGCGGCCTGACCGTGATGGTCAATGGCATTCGCGCCTTCCTGCCCGGCTCGCTGGTCGACACCCGCCCAGTCAAGGACACCTCGATGTTCGAAGGCAAGGAACTCGAGTTCAAGGTCATCAAGCTCGACAAGAAACGCAACAACGTCGTGGTGTCGCGCCGCGCCGTGATGGAAGCCTCGGCCGGTGTCGAACGCCAGGCGCTGATGGAAACGCTGAAAGAGGGCGCGGTCGTCAAGGGCATCGTCAAGAACATCACCGACTACGGCGCATTCGTCGACCTCGGCGGTATCGATGGCCTGCTGCACATCACCGACTTGGCATGGCGCCGCGTCAAGCACCCGTCCGAAGTTCTGACGGTGGGCGATGAAGTCGAAGCCAAGATCCTGAAATTCGATCAGGAAAAGAACCGCGTCTCGCTGGGCATGAAGCAGCTGGGCGAAGATCCCTGGGTGGGCCTCGGCCGCCGTTACCCGCAGGGTACGCGTCTGTTCGGCAAGGTGACGAACCTGACCGACTACGGCGCATTCATTGAAATCGAAGCCGGTATCGAAGGCTTGGTGCACGTCTCCGAAATGGACTGGACCAACAAGAACGTGCATCCGGCCAAGGTGGTTTCGCTGGGCGACGAAGTCGAAGTCATGATCCTCGAGATCGACGAAGAACGCCGCCGCATCTCCCTGGGCATGAAGCAGTGCATGGCCAATCCCTGGGACGAGTTCTCGATGTCCCACAAGAAGGGCGAACGCGTCAAGGGCACGATCAAGTCGATCACCGACTTCGGCGTGTTCATCGGCCTGCCGGGCAATATCGACGGCCTCGTTCATCTCTCGGACCTGTCGTGGAATGTGCCGGGCGAAGAAGCCGTCAAGAATTTCAAGAAGGGCGACGAGCTGGAAGCCGTGGTGCTGGCCATCGATGTCGAGCGCGAGCGCATTTCGCTGGGCATCAAGCAGATGGACGACGATCCCTTCAACAGCTATGTGGCGCTGAACGACAAGGGCGCGCTGGTCAAGGGCAAGGTCAAGACCATCGACGCCAAAGGCGCCACCATCGCCCTGACCGACGAGATCGAAGGCTATCTGCGTGCTTCCGAAGTGTCGCGCGAGCGTGTGGAAGACATGCGCAGCCACCTGAAAGAAGGCGACGAGATCGAAGCCGTGATCGTCAACGTGGATCGCAAGACGCGCAACATCAATCTTTCCATCAAGGCGAAGGATGCTGCCGATGAGAAGGACGCAATGAAGAAAATGGCCGATGAAGGTCCGAACAACGCAGGTACCACCAATCTGGGCGCGTTGTTGAAGGCGAAGCTGAAGCAAGGCAGCGACAGTTAAGTACGGGATAAGGCAGAAACGTGCATGCGGTGTTTGCGGGCCGCTGAATCCGGTCCGCAAACGCCAACTGTATCCCCGCTTGATGGTCTGCACCTGCGCCTAGGCGCTTGCAGGCAGGGCATAACAATTTGAAATTGGATCACCCCCGTGAAATCCATGACGAAGTCTGAACTTATCGAGATTCTGTCGGCGCGGCACAGCCAGCTGGCGCCCAAGGATGCCGAGCTCGCGGTCAAGACGATGCTCGATGCCATGGCGCATACCCTGGCGCACGGCGACCGCATCGAAATCCGCGGCTTCGGCAGCTTTGGCCTGAACTATCGGCCGCCGCGTACCGGGCGCAATCCCAAGACCGGCGAAAAGGTGCAGGTGCCGAAGAAGTACGTGCCGCACTTCAAGGCGGGCAAGGAGTTGCGCGAGCGGGTGGATTCGATGGATCTGCCGGATGCACCGCTGAACGACGCCGCGCAGTAAGGCGGCCATGAACAGCTGAACCGGCCGGATGTGGAAACGCATCCGGCTTTTTTTTGAACGCTTTTCCGCGTTTTTTCTATTTCGGTTGCCAGTCGCGCTTTTTCGTGTTTTTTTGCGTGGATGCGGCGCGACATACAATGGCAGCCGTGTGCAACTGCAGGATTCGACCCTATGCAGATTTTGATCTGGATCATCCGTGTCGTCGTGGTCTTTTTATTCGTCTGGTTTGCGGCCAAGAACGCCGACCCGATCACCCTGCGCGGCTATCTCGATGCCACGCTCACCGCGCCGCTGGCGCTGATTCTGCTGGCGTTCTTCGGCGGCGGCCTGCTGCTGGGCCTGCTGGCTTCGCTGACCACGGTGTTCCGCCTCAAGCGCGAAGTGCGCAAACTGAATCGCGCGCTGCAGCATAAAAAACGCGACGAAATCACCCAGCTGCCGCCTGATTCCACGCAAGCGCCCAAGCCAGCGCCATGAACTTCGACTGGAGCTGGTTGCCCTGGATTCTGCTGGCCGCGCTGGCGTTCTTTGCGGCCGGCTGGCTGGTGGCGCGCGTCGATCTGAAGCAGCTGCTGAATGAATCGCGGGCCCTGCCGCAGTCGTATTTTCGCGGCCTCAATTTTCTGCTGAACGAGCAGCCCGACCAGGCCATCGAGGCGTTCATCGAAGTCACGCGTTCCAACCCCGAGGCCGTCGAACTGCAGTTCGCGCTGGGCAGCCTGTTCCGGCGCCGCGGCGAAGTCGATCGCGCCATTCGCGTCCATCAAAGCCTGTCCGAGCGCAGCGATATTTCGGTGGAGCAGCGCACCAATGCGCTGCTGGCGCTGGCGCTGGATTACCAGAAGTCGGGCCTGCTCGACCATGCCGAGCGCATCCTCGCCGACCTCGCGGCAAAGAGCGTCGGCACGCCGGCGCAACAACAACAGACCCTGCAACTGTTGCTCGATATCTATGTCCAGGAAAACGCCTGGCAAAAGGCGATCGATGCCGCGCAGCGGCTGGCGCTGGGGGTAGGGCCGGGCGTCACCCCGGGCGCGGCGCGGGTGATGCGCGCGCATGCCAAGGAGATCGCCAATTTTCATTGCGAACTCGCGGCGGAAGCCTTCGCGCGGGGCGATCGCAGCGAAGCCGGGCAGCAGCTGGACGCCGCCGCGGCCGCCGACGACAAGGGCGTGCGCGCCCATCTGATGCGCGGCGAGTGGCAAGCGGCCGATGGCGCGCATGAGGCCGCCATTGCCACCTGGCGAAAGATCGAATCGCAGGATCCAAGCTACATGGGATTGGTGGCGCAGAAGCTGCTGCAGAGTTATCAGGCGGTTGGCCGTGCGGGCGAGGGCCTCGCCTATCTGCGCGAACTGCAACATCGCCATCCGGCCATCGATTTGCTCAATGTCATCTTCAAGGCGACCCTCGATAGTGCCGGTGCGCAGGCGGCCTATGAGTTGGTGAAAGACGATCTGCGCGCCAACCCCACGCTCGTCGGGCTGGATCGACTGCTGGAGGCGCAAGTGCTGGCCGCACCGGAGGAGCGCAAGGCCGATCTGGTGGTGCTCAAGGACTTGGTGCATACGCATTCCAGTCGTCTGGCCGTTTATCTGTGCAAGCAATGCGGCTTCAAGGCCAAACAATTCTATTGGCACTGCCCGGCCTGCGGCGGCTGGGAAACCTTCCCGCCGCGCCGCACCGCCGAATACGACACCGCCGACCGCCATCTGGTGCGTTCGCAAGTGGAAGGCTGAGGAGAAATTCCGTTGAGTCATAAACCGATCATCGTTGCGCTCGATTACGCCAATACCGCCGATGCCCTGACCCTGGCGGCGCGCCTCGATCCCGCCCTGTGCCGCGTCAAGGTGGGCAAGGAACTGCATACCGCCGGCGGCCCGCAGGTAGTCGACGCCCTGATGGCGCGCGGCTTCGAGGTGTTCCTCGATCTTAAATTCCACGACATCCCCAACACCGTGGCCAGCGCCTGCAAGGTTGCGGCGGCACAGGGCGTGTGGATGATGAATGTGCATGCCAGCGGCGGTAAAAAAATGCTGGCGGCGGCGCGCAATGCGGTCGATGCCGTCAATGGAAAGAAGGCGCTGCTGATCGCGGTGACGGTACTGACCAGCCTGAGCGAGCAGGAGTTGGGCGAGATCGGCCTGGGCGCGGATATGCAGTCGGCGGTGCTGCGCTATGCGCAATTGACCGCCGATGCCGGGCTCGATGGCGTGGTTTGTTCGGCACAGGAGGCGGCGGTGCTCAAGGCGCGCTTCGGCGCCGGCTTCAGACTGGTCACGCCGGGGATTCGCCTGGCGGAAGACGCCAAGGGCGACCAGGCGCGCGTGGTCACCCCGATCGACGCCATCAAGCTTGGCGCGGATTATCTGGTGATCGGCCGCAGCATCACCCAGGCCGCCGATCCGATCGCGACGCTGCATAAAATCAATCAAGAACTGCAATCACTGGAAGCGACATCATGAAACTCACCATCATCGGCACCGGCTATGTCGGGCTCGTCACCGGCGCCTGCCTGGCCGACGTCGGCAACCAGGTGCTGTGCCTGGACCTCGACCCACGCAAGATCGACATCCTCAAATCGGGCGGCATTCCGATCTATGAACCCGGCCTCAAGGAAATCGTCGCCAGCAATGTAGCGGCGGGGCGGCTGCGCTTTACCACCGACATCGTCGAAAGCGTGGCCTGGGGCGATATCCAGGTGATCGCGGTCGGCACCCCGCCCGGTGAGGATGGCTCCGCCGATTTACAGTACGTGGTCGCGGCGGCGCGCAATATCGGCAAGCATATGACCTCGTCGAAAATCATCATGGACAAATCGACGGTGCCCGTGGGCACGGCCGACAAGGTGCGCGATGCGGTCGCCGCCGAATTGAAATCGCGCAACGCGGCGATCAAGTTTTCGGTGGTGTCGAATCCGGAATTTCTTAAAGAGGGCGCTGCGGTTGAAGACTTCATGCGTCCGGACCGCATCGTGATCGGCGCCGACGATGCCGATACCATCGAGGCGATGCGCAAGCTGTACGCGCCGTTCCAGCGCAATCACGACCGCATCATGGTGATGGATGTGCGCTCCGCCGAGCTGACCAAGTACGCGGCCAATGCCATGCTGGCGACGCGCATTTCCTTCATGAACGAGCTGGCCCTGCTGGCCGAAAAACTGGGCGCCGATATCGAGAGCGTGCGCAAGGGCATCGGCTCCGACCCGCGCATCGGCTATCACTTCCTGTATCCCGGCATCGGCTATGGCGGCTCCTGCTTCCCGAAAGATGTGCAGGCCCTGCAGCGCACTTCGAAACAGGCCGGCCTGGAGCTGAAGTTGCTCGATGCCGTGGAACGCGTCAACTATGCGCAGAAACATGTGCTCACGCAAAAGATCGTCGCGCGTATGGGCGAGAATCTCGCCGGCAAAACCATCGCGGTCTGGGGACTGGCGTTCAAGCCCAATACCGACGATATGCGCGAAGCGCCCAGCCTGGTGCTGATCGACGACCTCACCAAGCGCGGCGCGAAAATCGTCGCTTTCGATCCGGTCGCAACCGAAGAGGCCAGGCATATGCTTGGCGGCAATGCCAAGGTCAGCTTTGCGGCCGATGCGATGAGCGCCCTGCAGGGCGCGGATGCCCTGGCGATCGTCACCGAATGGAAAACTTTCCGCGCGCCCGATTTCGCGGCGATGAAGCTTGCCCTGAAAGCGCCGACGATATTCGACGGCCGCAATCTGTACGAGCCCGAAGTAATGCGCGAGCAGGGCTTTGCGTATTATCCGATCGGCCGGGCGCAAGCCGCCTAGCGGCCGCCGCGCGGAACTGAAGCGATGAACAAACTTACTCTTCCCGATTGCAGCCAGGCGCGCGTGCTGGTGGTAGGCGATGTGATGCTCGATCGCTACTGGTTCGGCGATGTACAGCGCATCTCGCCGGAGGCGCCGGTGCCGATCGTGCATGTGCAGCGCACCGAGGAACGCCCCGGCGGCGCCGCGAACGTGGCGCGCAATGTCGCCGCGCTGGGCGGCCAGGCCACCTTGCTGTCCGTGGTGGGCGACGATGAGGCCGGCCGTTCGCTGGCATCTCTGCTGAAACGGGAGAACGTCAACACGCTGTTTCACAAGGACGCGCAATTGCCGACCACGGTGAAACTGCGTGTCATCGGCCGTCAGCAGCAATTGCTGCGCATCGATTTCGAAACCCCGCCTTCGCGCGAAGTGCTGGAAGACAAGCTCGGCGATTTTGAATCCCTGGTCGACTCGATCGATGTGGTCATTCTTTCCGACTACGGCAAGGGCGGCCTCGCGCATGTGGCGAAAATGATTGCCGCTGCAAAACGCCACGGCAAGCGCGTGCTGGTCGATCCCAAGGGCGACGATTATTCCAAGTACCGCGGCGCCACCCTGTTGACGCCGAACAAAAGCGAATTTCGCGAAGTGGCCGGGCGCTGGAAAGATGAAAACGATCTGGTGGCGCGTGCCGACAAATTGCGCCGCGAACTCGATCTCGAGGCCCTGCTGGTGACGCGTTCGGAAGAGGGCATGTCGCTGTTTCTCGATAAGCAATCCTTTCACGAACCGACCCAGGCGCGCGAGGTATACGATGTCTCCGGCGCCGGCGATACCGTGATTGCCACGTTCGGTCTGATGTTGGCGGCCGGCGTGACCATGCCGGAGGCTATGCGCATCGCCAATCGTGCCGCCGGTGTGGTGGTCGGCAAACTGGGGACGGCCACCGTGACGCGGGCGGAATTGCTGGCGGCGCTGTGAGCACAATTTTGTAGAACGCCATTTGGCGCGCCTTTCAAGGCAAAAACTCTTGGAAAGCCGCGCCAATGCTAGAGTTTCTATTTTGCTCCGCAACTATTTTCTGATACATCGTCTTTTGCAGAGAAACCCAATATGACCTACATCGTGACCGGCGCCGCCGGGTTTATCGGCAGCAATATCGTCAAGGCGCTGAATGCGCGCGGCATCAGGGATATTGTCGTCGTCGACAATCTCAGCAAGGCCGATAAATTCAAGAACCTCGTCGATTGCGAAATCGCCGAGTATGTCGACAAAAAGGATTTCATCGAGGTCGTCGAAAGCGGCGAACTGGGTGGCGATGTCGACGCCGTGTTCCATGAAGGCGCCTGCTCGGACACCATGGAAACCGACGGTCGCTACATGATGGACAACAATTACCGCTACTCGCTGTCGCTGCTGGAATGGGCGCTGGAAGAAGGCGTGCCCTTCATGTACGCCTCCAGCGCCTCGGTGTATGGCGGTGGCACGGTGTTCAAGGAGGATCGCTCCTTCGAGGCGCCGCTGAATGTCTACGGCTATTCCAAGTTCTTGTTCGACCAGGCGGTGCGCGAGCGCATCGACGGTGTCGATTCGCAGGTCGCGGGCTTCCGCTATTTCAATGTCTACGGCCCGCGCGAATCGCACAAGGGGCGCATGGCCTCGGTCGCTTTCCATTTCCACAACCAGTATCGCGCCACCGGCAAGGTCAAACTGTTTGCCGGTAACGAAGGTTATGCCAATGGCGAGCAGCGCCGCGATTTTGTTTCCGTGGAAGACGTGGTCAAGGTCAACCTGTTTTTTCTCGACAACAAAAATGTTTCCGGCATATTCAACCTCGGCACCGGGCGCTCACAGTCGTTCAACGAAGTCGCCGTTGCCACCGTCAACACGCTGCGCCTGGCCGAAGGCAAGCCGGCACTGGATCTGGCCGGGCTGACCGCTGCCGGCAGCATCGAATACACGCCGTTTCCCGAGGCGCTGAAAGGCAAATACCAGAGCTTCACCCAGGCCGATATGTCCCTGCTGCGCGAAGCCGGCTATGCCGAGTCCTTTCTGACGGTGGAGCAGGGCGTCGCCCGTTACCTGTCCTGGCTGGCCCAGCAGACTTGAACTGCTCTTATTTTCCGCCATAGAATCAGTATCTTGACTTGGCGGGCGCATAACTGTTGGGGGTGCTGCCGGGAAAGGTCAACCATTCGCCCGCTGCGCCGTTTGTAACAGGGCGTAACCGGTTTACAGGCAGTTGCTGTTTGCAGGTGCTCGATGAAGTGGCTTGAAGAAATAGAAACGGGCAGTTCCGGCTGCGCAACGACTCAGCGTCAAGCATCGTGACCGCAATCCACGCGAGAAACATGAGGCAAGAAGCGCTCGGGGTAGTGTTTTCAACTCTCATTACAAGGAAAAATTCATGAAAAAAGTCCTCGCAATCGTCCTGGCGTTTTTCGCCTCGATCAGCATCGCGTTTGCCTCAGTCAACATCAACACCGCCAGCAAGGAGCAGCTTGATTCCCTGCCCGGCGTCGGCCCGGTAAAAGCCCAGGCCATCGTCGACTACCGCGCCAAGAACGGCCCGTTCAAGTCGCTGGAAGACATCAAGAAAGTGAACGGCATCGGCGACAAGACCTTTGAAGACATCAAAGGCCAGATTGCCCTGAGCGGCACCACCACGGTTGAAGCGAAGAAAGCCGACACCAAGCCGGCCGCACCTGCCGCCAAGGCCGAAGCAAAAGCGGATGCGAAAGCTGCCGCAGCGCCCGCAGCCAAGGCGGACGCCAAAGCCACCGCCAAGAAAGAAGTCGCGCCAGCCAAGGAAAAAGCCGTTGCTGCCGATGAGAAAAAAGCCAAGGCCGAAGCCGCCAAGAAAGAAGCTGCGGACAAGAAAGCCAAAGCCGCTGAAGAGAAAAAAGCCAAGGCTGAAAAAGCCAAGGCCGACAAGGAAGCCGCCGCTGCCAAAGCGAAAGCCGACAAGGAAGCCAAGGCCGCCAAGACTGACAAACCGGCGAAGAAAGACGATGCCAAGAAAGACGATGCAAAAAAGGATGACACCAAGAAAGACGCACCGAAAAAGTAATCCGGCGCCGACCGCAGTCATTCACAAAAGCCCCGCGAGAAATCGCGGGGCTTTTTGTTTGGCGCAACCGGCAGAACGCATTCGCCGCGCGCTGCGGCACGTATCAGCGCCATGCATCAGGCTTGTGACTGCCGGTATCAAGCCCAGCTGCTCGGTGCAGCGGATTTATGCGAGACTAGCCACTGACCGCCGCAAATTTCATTCTTCATCCGCACGCTCATCCCATGACCGACCATACCCTTGAACACACCATCGGCAACACGCCGCTGGTGCGTCTGCAACGCATTCCGGAATCTTCCGGAGTGCACGCCAGTAATGCTCTGTTCGGCAAACTCGAGGGCAATAACCCGGGCGGCTCGGTCAAGGACCGGCCGGCGATGTCGATGATCGTGCGCGCCGAGGCGCGCGGCGACATCAAGCCCGGCGATACCTTGATCGAAGCGACCAGCGGCAATACCGGCATCGCCCTGGCGATGGCGGCCGCGATCAAGGGTTACAGGATGGTATTGGTGATGCCGGATCATCTCAGCATCGAGCGCCGCCAGACCATGCGCGCCTTCGGCGCCGAACTGGTGCTGACGCCGCAGAAAATCGGCATGGAAGGCGCGCGCGACATGGCCGAACAATTGAAGCGCGAACGCAATGGCGTGATCCTCGACCAGTTCGCCAATCCGGATAATCCGCTCTCCCATTACCGCGGCACCGGCCCGGAAATCTGGCGCGATACCGGCGGCAAGATCACGCATTTCGTCGCCACCATGGGCACCACCGGCACCATCATGGGCTGCTCGCGCTATCTCAAGGAAATGAATCCCGATATCCAGATCGTCGGCGTGCATCCGGCCGAAGGGTCCAATGTGCCGGGCATCCGCAAATGGCCGGAAGCCTATTTGCCGAAAATTTTCGACCGTGCGCGCGTCGATCGCGTCATCGAGGTGACGCAGGCCGACAGCGAAGAGATGACGCGCCGCCTGGCCCGCGAAGAAGGCATCTTCGCCGGCATCTCTTCCGGGGGCGGCCTGGTCGCCGCCTTGCAAGTGGCGCGCGACGTGAAGAATGCATTGATCGTGCACGTTGTCTGCGACCGCGGCGATCGTTATCTTTCCACCGGCGTGTTTCCGGCGTAAGCCGCAGCGTAATCATTCCTCCCCGGATAAGCCTTCATGACCCCCATTCTCGTGTTCGACATCGAAACCATTCCCGATATCGCCGGTCTGCGCAAGCTGCAGGGCCTGGACGATTCCATGGGCGACGGGGCGGTTGCCGAACTGGTGTTCCAGCGGCGCCGCCAGCAGACCGGCGGCAGCGATTTCCTGCCCCTGCACCAGCACCGCGTAATCGCCATCTCCTGCGTGATGCGTTCCGACGAGGGCCTCAAGGCCTGGTCGCTGGGCAGGCCCGACGACAGCGAGAAGGACATCATCCAGCGTTTCTACGACGGCCTCGAACGCTATACGCCGCAACTGGTGTCGTGGAACGGCGGCGGCTTCGACTTGCCGGTGCTCAACTATCGTTCACTGGTCAATCAGGTGGTCGCGCCGCGCTTCTGGGATATGGGCGAGGACGATCGCGAGTTCAAATGGAACAACTACATCAGCCGCTACCATATGCGCCATCTGGATTTGATGGATCTGCTGGCGATGTACCAGCCGCGCGCCAATGCGCCGCTGGACGATATGGCGCAGCTCTGCGGCTTCCCCGGCAAACTCGGCATGGACGGCTCGCAGGTGTGGAACGCCTTCCAGCGCGGCGAGATCGAGGCGATCCGCAATTATTGCGAGACCGATGTGATGAATACCTGGCTGGTGTTCCTGCGCTTTCAGTTGACGCGCGGCGCGATCACCGCCGCCGGCTATGCAGAAGAAGAAAAAATCGTGCGCGCCTTTCTGGCCGAAAACGCCGGCGCTGAACACTGGAAAAAATTCGGCGAAGGCTGGAAGCCGGGCGTGGCGTAATTCCTGGACTGCATGTCGCGTGCAAAGGCGCTGATCGCAGCAACAGCGTCTCCGCCTTCAACACCTTCCCGGCGATAAATTCCAGGCGCCGGCATCGGTCGGGATGGTTTTGAGCGCGGCCATGCTGGGGCTTTGATATTTTTCGCTAGGCATCCTTGAACGGCTTGTGTTCGTTCAGCTCGTCCACATAGCTGTCGATGCCGCCGCCTTCGCGCCGCAGAAAATCGTCCACCGCCCGGGCGAAGCGCGCTTCCTTGAGCCAATGCGCGGAATGGCATTTCACCGGCAGGAAACCGCGCGCGAGTTTGTGTTCGCCCTGCGCGCCGCCCTCGAAAATGCGAATGCCGCGCTCGATGCAGAATTCCAGGGTCTGGTAATAACAGGTTTCGAAATGCAGGCCGGAATGAAATTCATGCGTGCCCCAGTAGCGGCCGTACAGGGCGCTGTCGTTGAACAGATTGAGCGAGGCGGCGATCGGCTTCCCGTCCCGCATGGCGATCACCAGCAGGATATTTCCCGGCATGCGTGCGCCGATCAGGCCGAAGAATTCGCGATTCAGATAGGGCGTCGAGTAATGCGCCTCGTAGGTGCGGGTGTAGACCGCAGTGAAAAAATCCCAGTCGGCCGCATCGATCTCGCTGCCGACCTTGCGAACGAAGCGGATGCCGGCATCCTGAACCTTGCGCCGTTCCTGCTTCACTTTTTTGCGCTTGTCGTGGCTCATGGTGGCGAGGAAGGCGTCGAAATTCCCGTAGCCGGCGCCCACCGCATTGCGCCAGTGAAACTGCACCGCGGTGCGCGCCATCATGCCGGCGTCGATCAGCATCTGATGTTCGGTTTCCTCGGGGAACAGCACATGCAGGGATGAAACGCCGCTTTGCCGCGCAAGCGCCAGCAGGCCGTCGATCAGCAGGCGGCGATCGGCATCGGTATGCGCCATCAGCCGCGCGCCGGTGCAGGGCGTGAAGGGCACCGCGGCCAGCAGCTTGGGGTAATAGTCGAGGCCGGCGCGCTGATAGGCCTCGGCCCAGGACCAGTCGAACACATATTCCCCATAGGAGTGGCCCTTCATGTACAGCGGCACGGCGCCGGCCAGTGTCTGGCGTCCCTCGATCTCGCGCCACAGGGTGAGGAATTGCGGCAGCCAGCCGCTGGCGGCCGTGGTGCAGCCGGCGTCGATCATGCCTTGCAAAAAGGCGTGGCGCAGGGTGGGATTGCCGGCGGCCAGGCGATCCCAGTCCGCGGTTGCAATACCGGCCAGGTCATCGACGACACGCAGTTCGTATTCGCGCATGACGTTCAGCGCCAGGCCGGCAGGCTGCGTTCAAACATCGAATTGGGCTGGAGCCCGATCGACAGGCTGCTTGACGCTGAGTTGGCGGAGTTCAAGGCGTGCGCGTAAATGGGAGGAAACGAGAGTAAACGGGATCATCGGAGTTTGATCATAGCCGATGGAAGAAATCGGGCAAAGCACTATCAATGGCGTCCTGGGGACCATGCCGTATCGGCATACCGGGCGGCGATGCCTGCTCGTATAATGGCGGTGTGCAATGAACGATTTCTTTTTCTTTATTTCCGCTCGCCCATGAAAATTGCCGTTGCCCAACTCAACCCCATCCTGGGCGATCTGGCGGGCAATGCCGCGCGCATCCTGGCCGAAGCCGAACGTGCCAAAGCCGCCGGCGCCACGCTGTTGCTGGCGCCGGAGCTGGCGCTATGCGGCTATCCGCCCGAAGACCTGCTGTTTCGCCACGATTTTCGCGACGCCTGTGCCGCGGCGCTGACGGCGATGGCCGCGCGCGTGCAAGGCATCAGCATCGTCGTCGGCCACCCGCATCTGGCAGATGGCAAGCTCTACAACGCCGCCTCGCTGCTGGAACAGGGTCGCATCGTCGGCACCTATCGCAAGCAGCGCCTGCCGAATTACCAGGTGTTCGACGAACTGCGCTACTTTGCGACCGGCGATGCGCCGTTCGTGTTTGAGCACGCCGGCGTCAAGATCGGCGTGCTGATCTGCGAGGACGTCTGGTTCGCCGAGCCGGTGGCCGCCACCCGGGCGGCAGGCGCGCAACTGATCGTGGTGCCCAATGCCTCGCCCTACGATTTTCGCAAGCTGGGTGTGCGCTACGACGCGGTCAAGGCGCGTGTCAGCGAAAGCCGCCTGCCGATCCTGTACGCGCATATGACCGGCGGGCAGGACGAACTGGTGTTCGACGGCGCCTCGTTCGGCATCAACGCCGACGGCAGCGTGGGTTATCAGGAACGTGAGTTCGAGGAAGCGCTGGGTCTGGTCAGTTTCGAAGACGGCAGGATTTCCGGCGAGGTGCATCCCACCCTGCCCACCGAGGCCAGCGTCTACCGCGCGCTGGTAGTGGCGTTGCGCGACTACGTGAACAAGAACGGTTTTCCCGGCGTGCTGCTGGGCCTCTCCGGCGGGGTGGATTCGGCGTTGACCCTGGCGATTGCCGTCGATGCCCTCGGCAGCGAACGGGTACAGGCAGTGATGATGCCCTCCGCGTTCACGGCGCAGATTTCGCTGGACGATTCGCGCGAAATGGCGGCGATTCACGGCGTGAAGTACTCGGAAATCGGCATCACCGCCATGTTCGAGCAGTTCAAGCAGGCCTTGGCGCCGGCATTTGCCGGACGTGCGGTGGACACGGCCGAGGAGAACATCCAGGCGCGGGTGCGCGGCACCCTGCTGATGGCGCTGTCGAACAAGTTCGGCGCAATGGTGGTGACCACGGGCAACAAGTCCGAGATGGCGGTCGGCTACTCGACCCTGTACGGCGATATGGCCGGCGGCTATGCGATCCTGAAAGACGTGGCCAAGACCCTGGTCTACCGGCTGTGCCAGTGGCGCAATGCGCAATCGCTGGTGATACCCGAACGCGTCATCACCCGCCCGCCCAGCGCCGAACTGCGACCGGACCAGAAGGACCAGGATTCATTGCCGGATTATGCGATCCTCGATCAGATCGTCGAGTTGTTCATGGAACAGGATCGCTCGCCCACGGAAATCGTGGCGATGGGTTTTGCGCACGCCGATGTGGAGCGGGTGACCCGCCTGCTCAAAATCAACGAATACAAGCGCCGCCAGTCGCCGGTTGGCGTGAAAATTACCCGGCGCGGATTCGGCAAGGACTGGCGTTATCCGATAACATCAAAATATATTCCGCAGTAGTTTTGTCAGTAGTCCCACATCAGACAACCGGATCGGGGGCAGGCGATGAAAAAAATCGAAGCAATCATCAAGCCGTTCAAGCTCGACGAAGTGCGCGAGGCGCTGCAGGAGCTGGGGGCGTCGGGGCTGACGGTGACTGAGGTGAAAGGTTTCGGCCGTCAGAAAGGCCATACCGAGCTGTACCGCGGCGCGGAGTACACCGTGGATTTTCTGCCCAAGGTTAAAGTTGAAGTCATTCTTGCCGATAATATGGTCGACAAGGCCATCGATGCCATCATCAAGGCGGCACGCACCGGCAAAATTGGCGACGGCAAGATTTTTGTGACCGATGTGGGCCAGGTGGTGCGTATCCGCACCGGCGAAATCGACGGGGACGCGATTTGAGACATTGCGGCGGGGCTTGCCCTTGGGCTTTGTGGTACTGTAGCGCCGGTAATCACGGAGAGGCAGTCTAAAAAGGAGGCGTAATGTTACTGGCAGCTTTTTATGTATTCGCAATTTTGTGCATTATTTTTTATTACACCGGCCATCTGAAACGATGGAAATGCGAATGGATACTGCTGGTGCTGGCGGTGGCGGTGTTCCCGGCGGTCCTCTATCTTTAGGCCATCCGCGTCCCGTAGCTACGTCCCGATATGCAGGCCCGGTAACAATGCAGAATCAAGAAAAACCCGCTGACATGAGCGGGTTTTTTATTGCGTGCTATCCCCGTGCCGCCCGACGGGCCAGCGGGTCCTGCCGGTAGAACAGGACCAGTTGCCGGTAGACCTGCGGATAGGCGTCGCGCACATTCTCGGGGATCTCGAAAAATGCCTCGGAAATGACGGCGAAGAACTCCGCCGGATTCTCGCTGGCGTAAGGGTCGATCGGCAGGCGGTCGAGCGCAGCGCCCCCGTCGCGTCGCGCCAGCGCATCGGCCGCGTCGGTGCGCCGGCAAAAATCGAGATAGGCGGCCATGAAAACCTGTTTCCAGGCCGCCGTGCTCATGCCCTTGTGCAGGGGCGGAAAGCCATTGGCGCCGCCATTGCGCATATCGAGTTTGTGCGCAAACTCGTGAATCACCACATTGTGGCCGGCGACCGCGTCATGCGGATTGCCCGGTTGAACCACGTCTTCATAGGAAAGTATGACCGGCCCTCCCAGCCAGGCTTCGCCGGCTAGCACCTCGCGTGTAGTGTGAACCACGCCCGCTTCATCGATAACTTCGCGTTCGGGGACAAACTGGGCGGGGTAGACGATGATGTCGTTCCAGCCGTCAAAATAATCCACGCCCAGTTCCAGCACCAGGATGCAGGCCTGCGCGGCGATCTGGATGCACATCGTCGCGGTGACTTCCAGCCCCGCCGCCCCCAGTATTTTTTTACGGGACAAAAAATCCGAGGCGATCAGGCGCAGGCGGCGATTTTCCTCGGCGTTCAATGTCTGCATGAACAGATAGTGCCGGGTGGCTTCGCGCCAGGCGGCTTCGCCGATCAGCGCGATCGGCCGGGTCAGTTGCCTGCGCACCCTGCGCCATGCCGTCCTGATGTCCTCCCACCAGGACGCCGTGCGCGCGGGGGGATCGTCCGCGGAACGCTCAGGCGGTTGGGAGAGGGGATTCGACATGGCTGACAAGTGCGGCCAGTTTCTCGATACTCAAGGGCGAAGAGCCTTCGGCCTTGTTGTTGACGATCACGAAGGCGGCATGGCCGCCGGCGACGGCGCGCAGGCAAGCGGCGGCCAGGCTGCTGCGGCTATCGGGGTCTTCATCGACCAGTTTGTCGAAGGGAAAGTAACGTGCCTTGGCGGCTGCGTATTTGAAGCCGGCGTGCAGCGACCAGCGCGCCACCAGCGGTCCGTCGCCCAGCACGGCGGCAGCGACCTCGATCTGTTTTGCCGGCGGCGGCATGCGCGCATGGCTGGCCACACAGAATTGCACGCCGGTGGTTTTCAGGCACATCAGGAAGCGCGGCGTGAGCAGTTCGGGATCGCGGATTTCCACCGCATACAGAAATCCCGGCGGCAGCTCCCTGAGGAAGCGATACAGGCGATTGATCCACAAGTCCGGATTGCGCGTTGCCTCGCGGCCCTGCGGCGGGAACTGGAATACCAGCGGGCCCGCCTTGGCGCCCAGGCCGGCGGTGCAGGGCGCGATAAATTCGTCGATGGCGTAGCCGATGTCCAGAAAATAAGGGCTGTCGCTGAACACGCCTTCGTCGGAACGCGCATACGAACTGGTGATGGCTATCGGCGCCTTGACCATGAAACGAAAACCCTCGGGAACCTGGGCGGCATAGCGGGCGTAATCCTTCTCGGCGATCGGCGCGTAAAACGTGCGGTCGATGCCGACAGTGCGAAACAGTGGATGGGCTGCATACGCACCCAGTCCGTCGCGCGCCAGCCTGGGTTCCGGGTAGTTGCCGTCGTAAACCAGTCCGTTCCAGCCGGCATACGACCATGAGGAAGTGCCCAGATAGACATTGGCAGGCAGACTGTCGGCGGCGGCCAGCGCCGCTGCGCTGGGTCCGGCGGGCAGCACGGGGCTCCTGGCGGCGCGTTTGGGCGCGGCCAGTGCAGATGTCGCGGCTACCTCGGGTGCGGGCAGGGGCTCGCCAAAAAGATCGAACTGGGGAGGCATCTTCAGCCGGATCGAAAATCGTTTGTCATATTTACGCAGGCATCAACACGCTATGATTACAGCCGCCGCATGGCGTCATTGTCGGGGCCATGGTGTTGATCGCGTCGTCGATCATTGTGCCGCTAATCACTGGATAGGAACAGTCATGTCTGCCCGCTTTAATCTTCGCTGGATCGCCTGCGCCATAACCATGCTGGTCCTGTTCGGGCCGTGGTCTGCGCAGGCGCAATGGCAGACGGATCCCGGCGTGGTGCTGGTCGGCCGCGTCGTTACCATGAACGATGCCGGCGAAATATTGCCCGAAGCGCGCGTCTGGATACGCAAGGGCAGGATCGAGGCCGTCGCCAGACCGTCCGAGACGCTGCCGGACGCTGCCGCCGGCGCGGTGGTAATCAATACGCGCGGCAATATCTACCCGGGAATGATCGATCTGCACAATCATCCCGAGTACGCGCATTACCCCTTGCTGCCGATCACGCGCAAGTACCGGGATCGCTACGAATGGCGCTGGTACGACGACGACTACAACAAGCGCATTACCTTCCCGCAAATTGTGATGGCCAGCGCAAATTACTACGATCTGGGCTTGGAGATCGGCCGCTACGGCGAATACAAGGCCCTGGTCGGCGGCGCCACCTCGCTGCAGGGCGGGCGCGTGGCCCAGCCCTATGCCCGCGAGGAATGCCTGGTGCGCAATATCGAAACCTCGCCGGTGGCTGCGCGCCTCGCTTTTAGCCGGGTGGACATTGGCCGCGATGCGGAGGAATGGAAAAAAATCCAGGACGACTACAGCAAGGGCATCCTGGTGGTGCATCTTGCCGAAGGTCCCAGCACGCGCATGGCGGAAGAATTCCGCTACATCAAGCAGAGCGGCCTGCTGGGCGCCAACCTGGTTGCCATTCACGGCGTCGGGCTGACCGAGCCGCAGTTTCGGGAAATGGCGGCTACGAAGGCCAAGCTGGTCTGGTCGCCGCTGTCCAATTTCATGCTTTACGGCAAGACCGCCAATATCGATGCGGCGCATCGCGCCGGGGTGGCGATCAGCCTGGCGCCGGATTGGGCGCCTTCGGGCAGCAAATCGATCCTGGGCGAGCTGAAGGCCGCCGATCTGGTCAACAAGAATGAATTGAAAATGCCATTCAGCGACCGCGAGCTGGTCGAGATGGTGACGCGCCGGCCGGCGGAGGCGATGAACTGGGGCGACCGCCTCGGGCAGATCGCGCCGGGTTTTCTGGCCGACGTGATCGTGGTCGATGCGCGCAACCCCGACCCTTACCGCAACCTGATTGAAGCGGTGGAGGAGAATATCGCCCTGGTGTTCGTGCGCGGCGAGCCGCTGTATGGCGACGCCATCCTGTTGCAGAACGCGCGGCGCGGCGGCGCCGATCTCGAGCTGGTCACCGATTTCGGCGGCAAACGCGCCAAGGCCATCGTTCCCAATTGTCCCAATACCGCGCTGCCGCTGATGAGCCTCCGGGACACCATGGCGCGCCTGCAGGAGGGCATGAACTTCGATGCCGCGTACACCGCCAAAAAAGTTTCCGTCGAGCAATTTGCCAGGGACCTTGCCCTGTGCGGCGCCGGCAAGCCGGCCGATCCGCCGAGTGTCGGCGATGCCGAACGCCTGCTGTCCTGCCGTTACGGGTTGCCCTTCGAACCGACCAGGCTCAGCCCGCTGACTACCAACGACGACCCGGATTTTTTCAAGCGCCTGCTGGCGAACCCCAATCTTCCCGCCTATATGCAACAGCTGCCGCGCTATTACCAGTAACTGCCAATGGAAGCGGAATCCGTCGGGTACCGGATCAGGGCGCCAGCCGGCTGATCTGCCAGTTGCCCTTGTCCAGGCAATAGACGATGCGGTCGTGCAGGCGGCTGCGACGTCCCTGCCAGAACTCGATGCGTTCAGGCAGCAGGCGATAACCGCCCCAGTGCGGCGGGCGCGGCGGGTTGAGCAGAAATCTGGCGCCGTATTCGGCGGCGCGTGCCACCAGCGCCGCGCGTGAACTGATCACTTCGCTTTGCGGCGAGGCCCAGGCGCCGATGCGCGAATCCAGCGGGCGCGAGGCGAAATAGGTGTCGCTGTCCGCTTCGCTGACTTTTTCCACGCGGCCCTCCATGCGTACCACGCGCTCCAGTTCCACCCAGTGAAATTGCAGCGCGGCATAAGGATTGACGGCCAGCTCGCGTCCCTTGCGACTCTGATAATTGGTAAACCACACGGGTCCACGCTCGTCAATCCCCTTAATGAGCACCACCCGCGTCGAGGGCCGGCCCTCTGTGCCGACGGTGGCCAGGGTCATGGAATTGGGTTCGGGCAACTGTGCCTGGATGGCCTCATTCAGCCACTTTTCGAATTGCACCAGCGGTGAGGCCGCCACTTTACCCTCGTCCAGCGAGGCCAGTTTGTAGTCCTTGCGCAACGCGGCGATATCCACGATGTCCATTTTCGCTGTTCACTTTCTATCGGGAGAGGGATTTTCGGGCGAGGCGGGCGATGCTGGGCTCGGCGTTATGCGCCACCTCGATGACGCTTAGCCATTGAAAACCCAGCGATTCCTCGCTGAGCACCACATCATCCCGGTCGGCGCTGACCAGGTAGCGGAGGTCGTAATGCAGATGCGCCGGCTCCATCACGCCGCTCTTGCGGCGGGCCGGAATCGGGTGCACATCGACATCGATCAATCCCTCGTCGGCGAGCTTCAGGCCGGGAATTCCGGACTCCTCGCGCGCCTCGCGCAGCGCCGCATGAGCGGGCGATGCATCGCTTTCATCGAGGTGGCCGCCCGGTTGCAGCCAGCGATCGAGCTGTGCATGGTGCAGCAGCAAGGCATGGGTGCCGGCGCGGTTGCGCACCCATGCCGAGGCGGTGATGTGCCCCTCGATCGTGCTGCGCCGCCACCATGAAGCGGCGTTGCGCTGCACGAAAAAAATGGTATCGAGTCGATGCTTCTCTTCGGCGCTGTCGAGGGAACGATGTGTCGACAGGCTTGAAATCAGTTCGGCAGTGTTCATTGAAAATTTGCGGGAATGCGAAAAAAATCGGGAGAATGATGCATCGTAACGGCGATCTTCAAAACCTACCAGCGCAGATAGGAAAAACGCCTAGGCAGCTGCTCCGTTGTGCGATTGCGACAGGGGCTTGCACATTCGAGTGAATAATGCGCTATATTTGCGTCCGTGAGACGGAATTGCACTCTGAATCGTTCGTGCGCCGCCGCATGTTTTCAGGGATATTTTGACAACAGACTGGAGGATTTACATGGCTGCAAAGAAACCCGCTGCAAAGAAACCCGCTGCCAAAAAACCGGCCGCAAAAAAGCCGGCAGCCAAAAAGCCGGCCGCCAAGAAACCCGCAGCTAAGAAACCCGCTGCCAAGAAACCTGCCGCTAAAAAGCCCGCTGCGAAGAAGCCAGCCGCCAAGCGCAAGCCCAACGCCGCTTTCATGAAACCCGTTACGCCCAGCGGCCTCCTGGCTGCCGTAATCGGTGGCGCCCCCTCCCCGCGCACGGAAATCACCAAGAAAATCTGGGATTACATCAAGAAGAACAAACTTCAAGATACCGTCAACAAGCGCATGATCAACGCGGACGAGAAGCTCAAAGCCGTGTTTGGCGGCAAGAAAGTCGTTTCGATGTTCGAAATGACCAAACTGGTCTCCAACCACCTCAAGTAAACCGTTCGCGGTTTACCAGGCAAACAAAGCCGACAGCGCCTGGCGCCGTCGGCTTTTTTTCGCTGCGGCCACCGAGATCCGTCTGCCCCCATCCCCGATTGTCAGCGGCGCGCGTCCCGAATCGGCCGCCACCCGCTTGCAGAAAGCCTGCCATGCCTACCGTCAACCATGTCGTTCGCCTGATCGCCCGGCCAGTCGGCGAAGCCAAACGCGGCGATTTTTCCTTCACCGATGAACCGTTGCCGCCGTTGCAGGACGGCCAGGTATTGCTGAAAACGCTCTATCTGTCCCTTGATCCGGCCATGCGCGGCTGGATGAACGAGGGCAAGTCCTATATCGCGCCGGTTGGTCTGGGCGAAGTGATGCGCGCCGGCGGCATTGGTCAGGTGGCGGAATCGCGCAACCCCAGATTCGCGGTCGGCGATTATCTGTCCGGCACGACCAATGTGCAGACCTGGTGTCTGAGCGATGGCCGCGGCTTTGCAAAAGTCGACCCGCAGCTGGCGCCGCTGACCAATTATCTCAATGTGCTGGGCATGCCCGGCATGACGGCCTACTGGGGTCTGCTGGATGTGGGCCAGCCCAAGCCCGGCGAGACCGTGGTGGTGTCCGGCGCGGCCGGGGCGGTCGGCGCCATCGTCGGCCAGGTCGCCAGGATCAAGGGTTGCCGCGTGGTCGGCATTGCCGGCGGCCGGGACAAATGCGATTACGTGGTGAAGACCCTGGGTTTCGACGCCTGCGTGGACTACAAGAACGAGGATGTGCGCAAGGGCCTGAAGGCGGCCTGCCCGGATGGCATCGATGTCTATTTCGATAACGTCGGTGGCGAGATTCTCGACATCGTTCTCGGCCAGATCCGGTTGAAGGCGCGCATCGTCATTTGCGGCGCCATCTCCCAGTACAACAGTACGACGGGAGTGAAGGGGCCGGCCAATTACCTGTCCCTGCTGGTCAACCGGGCGCGGATGGAGGGCATCGTGGTGTTCGACTACGCGCCGAAATACAAGGAAGCCGCGCTGGAAATGGGCGGCTGGCTGGCGGCCGGCAAGATGGTGTCGAAGGAGCATGTGGTCGAGGGTATCGATACTTTCCCCGAGGCGCTGATGAAGCTGTTCAAGGGCGAGAACCTGGGCAAGCTGGTGCTGAAGGTCGCCTGATCCGGTTCCGTTTGTCGTTGATCCGTCGCGCAGCAGCCCCCGGTTTGAACCCGCGGCTGCAAACGGCGTCTTAAGGCCGGTGTCTGCGGCGCCCAGGTACGCGCCAGATCCATACCGGCACCCAGTTCATTTACCAGGAGCGATTGCATGTTGAGTTGGAAGTTCGGAAATGCGCGCGTTTGCCGCGCCGTGTGGACAAGTACCATGCTGGCCTGTGCCATGCTGATCAGCGGCTCATTCGCCGTCACCGCCTGGGCAGCCGATACGGCCAGGGCCGCGCCCGTCAAGCACATCGCCAAGGTGGTTCCCATCGGCGCCAGCAAAGCTGCTGCCATCGGCGCGAGCATCGACAAGGTCACCAGTGTCGAGGGCATTACCGAGTACCGGCTGTCGAACGGTTTGCGCGTGCTGCTGTTTCCCGACCAGTCCAAGCCCACCATTACCGTCAACGTTACCTATCTGGTCGGCTCGCGCCAGGAGAACTACGGCGAAACCGGCATGGCCCACCTGCTCGAGCATCTGATGTTCAAGGGCACGCCGCGCTTCCCCAAGATCGACGAGGGCTTCAACGCGCGCGGCATGCGCTCCAACGGCTCGACCTGGCTGGATCGCACCAATTATTTCGAGCTGTTCGAGGCCTCCGAAGACAATCTTAAATGGGCGCTGTCGATGGAAGCCGATCGCATGGTCCATTCGAATATCGCCAGGAAAGATCTGGATTCGGAAATGACCGTGGTGCGCAATGAATACGAGAACGGCGAAAACGCGCCGTTCAGCGTGATGCTCAAGCGCATGCAGAGCGTTTCTTTCGACTGGCATAACTATGGCCATTCGACCATCGGCAACCGCTCCGATATCGAAAACGTGCGCATTGAAAACCTGCAGGCCTTCTATCGTACCTATTACCAGCCCGATAATGCCGTGCTGCTGGTCGCCGGCAAATTCGATGAGGCCAAGGTTCTCGAATGGATCCGCGCCGATTTCGGCGTCATTCCCAAGCCGGTGCGCGTGCTGCCCAAATTCTGGACGGTGGAGCCGCCGCAAGATGGCGAGCGCCAGTTCTATGTGCGTCGCAAAGGCGATATCCAGTTGGTCGCGATCGGCTACAAGGTGCCCTCCGGTCTGCATGCCGACAGCACCCCGCTGGGGTTTGCCAACGCGGTGCTGACCAATACGCCCGCGGGGCGCCTGCACAAGGCCTTGGTCGAAACCGGCAAGGCCGCACAGGTATTCGGCTTTCCGCTGGAGGGCGTCGACAGCGGCCTGCATATCATCGGCGCGGTGGTCAAGAAGGGCGAGCCCCTGGAGCCGGTGCGCGACGAGATCGCGCGCATCGTCGAGGATTTTTACAAAAATCCGCCCAGCGCGGAAGAGATGGAGCGCGTTCGCGTCGCCTCCGCCAGATCGTACGAGGAGGCCCTGAACAACCATGAAAACATCGGCGTGCAGATGTCCGAATACATCGCCCTGGGCGACTGGCGCCTGTTCTTTTATAGCCGCGACAGCGAAGCCGGCGTTACATCGGAGCAAGTGACAAAAGCCGCGCAAGCCTATTACCGGCGCGACAATCGCGTGGTTGGTTTCTTTGTGCCAGAAGACGCGCCGCAGCGCGCGGAGATTACGGCACCACCGCCCGTCGCCGAGTTGCTGAAGGATTTCAAGCCGAAAGCCGCCGGGGCGCAGGCCGAGGCCTTCGATCCGTCCAATGTCAATATCGATCAGCGCACCCGACGCCTGGAAATCGGCGGCCTCAAAATTGCATTGCTGCAAAAGAAAAATCGCGGCGAGACCGTCAACCTCAGTTTGCGCTTTCACAGCGGCGACGAAAAATCCCTGTTCGGCAAGAGCGTCGCGCAAGGATTTGCGGCCGCCATGCTGACGCGCGGCAGCAGCAAAATGACCCGCACCCAGATCGCCGACGCGTTCGACCAGCTGAAGGTGTCGGGCGGCGTCAACGGACTTGGCGCCAGCATGCAGACCACCAAGCCGAACCTGGCGGCCGCGATTCGCCTGGCCGCGCAAGTGATGCGCGAACCGTCATTTCCGGAAACCGAGTTTGAACAATTGCGCGCACAATCCGTCACCGGACTGGAAGCGCAACGCAGCGATCCGAATGCGATTGCCCGCAGCGCCTTGGCCAAGCATTTCAATATCTGGCCCAAGGGCGACCCACGCTATGCCGCCGATATCGATGAATCGATTGTCGACATCAAGGCCGTGACCCTGGCCGAGGTGAAGCAATTCCATCACGATTTCTATGGGGCCAATCGCGGCGAGCTCGCCATCGTCGGTGACTTCGACGAGGCGGAAGTGTTGAAAGCCGTCAGTGAGGCCTTTGCCGGCTGGCAGAGCGCCATGCCCTACAAGCGGCTCGAAGGCAGCTATCGCGATGTGCCGCCGCTGAACCGGGTCATCGAAACGCCGGACAAGGAAAATGGCTATTTTGGCGCCCGCCTCAACATCAATATGAATGAGGACGACCCGGATTATCCGGCCATGGTCATGATGAATTACATGATGGGCGGGGGCGCGGGGCTCAATGCGCGTCTCGCCGAGCGCATCCGCCAGAAAGACGGCCTGAGCTACGGCGTCGATTCGGCGCTCAACATTGATGCCATCGACCGCGACGGCGCCTGGTCGGTTCGCGCGATCGCCGCGCCGCAGAATATCGCCAAGGTTGAGGCCGCTTTCCGTGAAGAAGTGGCGAGGGCGTTGAAGGAAGGCTTCAGCGACAAGGAACTGGCCGCCGCCAAATCCGGCTATCTGCAGCAGCGCCTACAGGCGCGCGCCCAAGACGGCTCAGTCGCCAGCCGCTGGCTGAGCTATCTGTATTACGGACAGACCTTCGCGCGCAGCCAGGCGTTTGAAGACCGGATCATGGCGCTGAAGCCGGACGATGTGGTGTCGGCCATGCGCAAGCACATCGACCCGGCGAAGATCAGCATCGTCAAGGCCGGCGATTTCGCCAAGGTTGCGAAATCCGCGGCGACGGCGGCACCTGCCGCAAGGTGAGCGCCCTCAGTTAGGCGATTTCCTGTCGATCGGTTTGCCGAAGAACGGCTGGTGGCGTATTGCCGCGTATCGCCATATCGCCGCCGCCCGTTTTTTGCTCCGCGGGTGCGCCGCGCCGGGTGCGCAGGCTGCGGCGAAGGCCGTACTGAACTTGTTGATTTATTGATGTTTTTGCATCATACTATCGGGCTTGCCGCATGGTTTGTTCATTTTCAGGCCCTTGCGACAAGGAAAATCAGACCCCCTTGCTTTACCGCGGTGCGCATCGCGGAAAGCTTAATCGGCACATAAGTGCCTAATCCACAAGGAGATTTCATGCGCCATTACGAGATTGTTTTTATCGTGCATCCCGATCAGAGCGAGCAAGTGCCCGCCATGATCGACCGCTACAAGGCCACGATCGCCCAGGGTGCCGGCAAAGTCCATCGCATCGAAGACTGGGGCCGTCGCCAGATGACCTATCCCATCCAGAAGGTGTTCAAGGCGCACTATGTGCTGATGAACATTGAAGTCGGCCAGGCAACCTTGGACGAGCTTGAGCATGCCTTCAAGTTTAACGATGCGGTATTGCGTCACCTGATCGTCAAGACCGACGCCGCCGAAACCGGCCCGTCGCCGATGATGAAGGAAGAAAAATCCAAATCGGTTGACCTGAAAGACGACGTAAAGGAAGCAGCATCGGCCTAAAGCTGGTTCGCTGAAGATTGGCTGCCTGCGCTAAACCCATGGCAACCAATACATTTGTTCTTGAAGGAATCGTCATTTCGCGCGATGCGCTCCGGACAACGCCGGGCGGCACCGCCGCACTGAACCTGACGCTGAAGCATGAATCGCAACAACGGGAAGGCACGCAGGACGTCACCGTTGAAATCGAGATCAATGCCGTGGCGTTTGGCGAGGTGGCCGAAGCGCTCGATGCGCTGAAGCCGGATGACAATGTTTCCCTGAAAGGCTTTCTGAGCCGCAAGAACCGATTCAGCCCCGCACCGATATTGCACATTACCCAATTCAAAATTGTTAAGTGAGATAGATCATGCCCCGTCCATCACCCCGTGGTAAGAAGTTCGACAAGAACAAGAAAGACACGCGCAACCCCAATCGCGGTCTGTTCCGCCGCAAGAAGTTCTGCCGTTTCACCGCCGAGAAGGTCAAGCAGATCGATTACAAGGACATCGGCGTCCTGAAGGATTTCATCAACGAAAACGGCAAGATCATCCCGGCGCGCATCACCGGCACCAAAGCCAAATATCAACGTCAGCTGGATGTGGCGATCAAGCGCGCACGTTTCCTCGCGCTGATTCACTACACCGATCTGCATTAAGCGAAGATCGGACAGGAGAAAAACATGCAAATCATTCTGATGGAAAAAGTGGTCAACCTGGGCCAGCTCGGCGATGTGGTCAAGGTCAAGGACGGCTATGCCCGCAACTTCCTGATCCCGGAAGGCAAGGCCAAGCGCGCCACCGACGCGAACAAGGCTGAATTCGAAGCCAAGCGCGCCGAACTCGAAAAGAAAGCCCAGGAAATCCTCGCCGCCGCGCAAGCGCGTGCCGAGAAGCTCGAAGGCTACCTCGTGCAAGTCACGCAGAAAGCCGGTGTCGACGGCCGCCTGTTCGGCTCCGTCACCAATACCGACATCGCCGAAGCGCTGACCAAGCAGGGCTTCGATGTGAAGAAGAGCGAAGTGGTGATGCCCAATGGTCCGCTCAAGGTCATCGGCGATTCGCAGCTCACCCTGAGCCTGCACACCGACGTCAAGGCGACCATTACCGTCTCGGTGCTGGGCGAACACGTCTAAGCAAGCGATCCGGGCACGTTCAACGGGGGCTGCTTCGGCAGCCCCTTGTTTTTGCGCAGCTTCTCTGCCTTATCCCCTCCTTATCCACAGCTTTCGCCCCGCATTTGCACAGAGCTGTGCATTGTTTGTGGATAAATCCGGGCGCACAATCGCTCACTTCCAAACGTCTATAAAATAAGAGCCCATGGCCGCCAACCCCAACGCCTTTCCCGTCTCTGTCCCTGCCTACGCCTCGGACAACGCCGTCGCGGCGCTCAAACTGCCCCCGCATTCGATCGAAGCCGAGCAATCGGTTCTGGGCGGTTTGCTGCTGAATAACGAGGCCTGGGACCGTATCGGCGATATCGTCGCCGAGGCCGATTTCTACCGCGACGACCACCGCCGCATCTACCACGCCATTTCCAAGCTGATCGCCGACAACAAGCCGGCCGATGTGCTGACCGTGGCCGAAGCGCTGCAAATGAACGGCGAGCTGCAGAATATCGGCGGCATTTCCTATTTGCACAGTCTCGCCGAGGGCACCCCGTCGGCGGCCAATATCCGCCTGTACGCAGAGATCGTGCGCGAGCGCGCCATCATGCGCCGCCTGGCGCGCGTCGGCGAGGAAATCGCCGACGATGCCTACACGCCCAACGGCCGCGAGGCGCGCCAGCTGCTCGACGAGGCCGAGAAAAGAGTTTTCGACATCGCCGAGATGGGCCGCAAGGGCGGGCAGGGCTTCGCCTCCATGTCCACCCTGCTGTCCGAGGTGATGACGCGGCTCGACGATCTCTCCAAAAACCCTTCGGCGGTGACCGGCAAGGCCACCGGCTTTGTCGATCTCGACGAGATGACGTCGGGGATGCAGGACGGCGATCTGGTGATCGTCGCCGGACGCCCCTCGATGGGCAAGACCGCTTTTGCGTTGAACCTGGCCGAGCATGTGGCCCTGGGCCTCGGCCTGCCGGTGCTGATCTACTCCATGGAGATGGGCGGCACGCAGATCGCCGGCCGCCTGTTGAGCTCGGTGTCCAAGGTCGATCAGCAGCGCCTGCGTACCGGCCGCCTGGAGGCGCGCGACTGGGACCGCCTCAACCAAGCCATGGTCAAGCTGAACGACGCGCCGATCCACGTCGATGAAACCCCGGCCTTGAATGCGCTCGAGCTGCGCGCGCGCGCGCGGCGCATGTGGCGGCAGTACATGGGCCTCGGCCTGATCGTGGTCGACTATCTGCAGCTGATGTCCTCGGCCGGCGGCGCCAATGAAAACCGCGCCACCGAGATTTCCGAAATCTCGCGCTCGCTCAAAGCCCTGGCCAAGGAACTGAAAGTGCCGGTCGTGGCGCTGTCGCAGTTGAATCGTTCGCTCGAGCAGCGCCCCAACAAGCGTCCGGTGATGAGCGATCTGCGCGAATCCGGCGCGATCGAGCAGGACGCCGACGTGATCCTGTTCATCTATCGCGACGAGGTCTACAACCCCGAATCCGCCGACAAGGGCACCGCCGAGATCATCATCGGCAAGCAGCGTAACGGCCCGATCGGCACTGTGCGCCTGACCTTCATGGGCCAGAACACCAAGTTCGAGAATTTCGCCGGCGGGTCGCAGGGTGGCTATCACAACTAGGCGCCCGATCGTCGCCGCGACCGCGGCGCCGCCTGTGACAGAATGACGCCATGACCCGTCCGATCCGCGCTGAAATCTCGCTCTCCGCCCTTCGTCACAATTACGCGCTGGCCAAAGCCAAGGCCCCCAAATCGCAGGTGTTCGCGGTGCTCAAGGCCAATGCCTACGGGCACGGCGTCGAGCGCGTGGCGCGCGCCCTGCGCGATGCCGATGCCTTCGCCACGCTGGAACTCGACAGCGCGCTGGCCCTGCGCAAGCGCGGCCTCACCCAGCCGATCCTGATGCTCGAAGGATTTTTCGGCGCCGACGAACTGCCGCTGTATGCGCAGCACCGCCTGATGCCCGCAGTGCGCGACCTCGAACAAATCAAGGCCCTGGCCGATGCCGAGCTCGATCGCCCGCTGGATATTTTTCTCAAGTTCAACACCGGCATGAACCGCCTCGGCCTGAAAGGGCCGATGTCCGGCTACGCCGTCAATACGGCGGCCAGCCATCGCAATATCGGTGCGGTCACCTTCATGACCCATTTCGCCACCGCGGACGGCAAGGCCGGCGTCACCGAGCAGATGCGGCGTTTTGCCGAGATCGTGCGCGCCGCCAAGGAATCCTTCGCCAAAAAGGGCTTCACGCAAAGCGTGGCCAATTCGGCCGCGATGCTGCGCTACCCGGAGACGCACCGCGACTGGGTGCGCCCCGGCATCATGCTGTACGGCGCCACGCCGTTCGACGATATCAGCGCCGCCGAGCTTGGCCTCAAGCCGGTGATGGCCCTGCGCAGCGAAATCATCGCCGTGCAGACCCTTGAACCCGGCGAGATGGTCGGCTATGGCGGCCTCTATGTCGCCAAGAAACATATGCGCGTCGGCGTCGTCGCCTGCGGCTATGGCGACGGCTATCCGCGCCATGCGCCCGGCGGCAATGCGGCCGGCACGCCGGTGATGGTCAGTGGCAAACTCACCCGCACTGTGGGGCGCGTGTCCATGGATATGCTGTGCGTGGACCTCGCCGAATTGCCGCATGTGCACAATGGTGCCCCGGTCACGCTATGGGGCGAGGGCCTGCCCATCGACGATGTCGCCAAGGCCGCCGGTACCGTCGGTTATGAACTGATGTGCGCGCTGGCGCCGCGGGTGCCGGTGGTGGAAGTGGATTGAGGGTGCGGCCAAACCTGGAATCCTGCAGGCGCAAGTTGCAGGCTTCACTGATGGCGCCTTCGCTGCGATCCAGGATCGACCAAGGTCAAATAATCACCGTCATCCCGGCTCATTTTGGTTGCCGGGCCGGGATCCAATTTTGCCTCCACGAAGTGCTGCCAAAAATTGGGCCCCGGACTAAATCCGCGGCGACAACCTACAACCACCGGGTGCTGAGCAAAAATGGCCAAAGCAAAAACCATCTACGTCTGTAGCGAATGCGGCGGGCAATCCCTGAAATGGCAGGGCCAGTGCCCGCATTGCAATGCCTGGAACACGCTGATCGAGTCCGTCGCCGAGGCCACCACCGGCGGCAATCGCTTCTCCACGCTGGCCGGCGTCCATGCCGAGCGCGGCAAGGTGCTCGATCTTTCCAAGGTCAAGACCGAGGACATCCCGCGCCAGGCCACCGGCATCGGCGAATTCGATCGCGTGCTCGGCGGCGGCCTGGTCGGCGGCGGGGTGGTGCTGATCGGCGGCGATCCCGGCATCGGCAAATCGACCATGCTGCTGCAGGCCCTGTGCGCGATTTCGGCATCCTCCAGCGTGCTGTATGTCAGCGGCGAGGAATCGCCGCAGCAAATCGCCATGCGCGCCAACCGCCTCGCGCTGGATACGCACGACGTCAAACTGCTCGCTGAAATCGAGCTGGAAAAAATCCAGGCCACCCTCGCCGCCGAGAAGCCGCAAGTCGCGGTGATCGATTCCATCCAGACCGTTTATTCCGCCGCGCTCACCTCGGCGCCCGGCTCGGTTGCGCAGGTGCGCGAGTGCGCCGCGCATCTGACGCGCTTCGCCAAATCCACCGGCACCACCATCATCCTCGTCGGCCATGTCACGAAAGAGGGCGCGCTCGCCGGGCCGCGCGTGCTCGAGCATATGGTCGATACGGTGCTCTATTTTGAGGGCGATACGCATTCCTCGTTCCGCCTGATCCGCGCCGTCAAAAACCGTTTCGGCGCCGTCAATGAAATCGGCGTATTCGCCATGACCGAGAAGGGCCTGCGCGAAGTCACCAACCCCTCGGCGATGTTTCTTTCACAGCACAGCAATAATGTGCCCGGCAGCTGCGTGATGGTCACACAGGAAGGCACGCGCCCCCTGCTGGTGGAAATCCAGGCGCTGGTCGATGAAGCGCATATGAACCCCAAGCGCCTCTCGGTCGGCCTCGAACAGAATCGCCTGGCCATGTTGCTGGCGGTGCTGCACCGCCACGCCGGCATCGCCTGCTTCGACCAGGATGTATTCATCAACGCCGTCGGCGGCGTCAAGATCGACGAACCCGGCGCCGACCTGGCGGTGCTGCTCGCCATCGTCTCCAGCCTCAAGAACAAGGCCCTGCCGGCCAAGCATGTGGTGTTCGGCGAAGTAGGGCTGGCCGGTGAAGTGCGTCCGGTGCAGCGCGGGCAGGAGCGGCTGCGCGAGGCGGCCAAGCTGGGGTTTACGCACGCGATCATTCCCAAGGCGAACAAGCCCAAGCAGAAGATCGAGGGGCTGGAGATTATTGCGGTGGAGAGGGTGGAGCAGGCGGTGGAATATTGCCGTGGCGGCTAGCGCCCAAATGGATTCTTTTGATGAGGAAGACCCGTCGTTTGAGGGCATCCAACAAAAAATTGAAAATCTTCGCCTTACATGGCGCAAGTATGGGTTTGGTCCAATCTTATGGGCATGCGCGCAGCGAGCACAAGACGAACAAAAAACAACGGACGGGCTTGAATACTTAAGACAATTGCCTTTTGTGAATCAGCGCTTGGCCCAATGGGTGTTAGCTGATCAAGATTGTCCAGAAAAAGGGCGAAGCGTATTAACACGTTCTGCATTCGAAATGCTCTTTCAGGCGACCCATGAAATCGTACATGGATTTGCTCCTACATTTTTAGTGAAATCTCGTGGAGTTGGTGCGCTAAGAGCGATTGCCTTCCAGCAATTCGAGTTCCAAACTGCGCCACGCTTTGATCTTCTGCGCCAATTCTTCATTACCAATCAATTGCCTCCAAATCACAGACTTTTGTCGCAATCAATTTTCCCGAACAACCTATCGGGGATGGACCTAATTTTAGGCAGCCACCTCTTAGGGGTTCATGCAATAAATTCGCCTGGTCAGCCGCTCACGGCATTGGGGCTTTTAGCACGGAATCCATGGTTCCCAAAAGAGAAGCTGAATGCAATTTTCGAGATCCTTGGAGCAAATCAAGCGCAATTGAGGATGCGCTTCTCTGCTGACGGGAAAAAATCAATTTCCGTACTTTCTGCAATGCATCGTCCGGCCTTTCGATCTAAACCGCTTTTTGAAATATCCAAGCGAAAATATGTCATGTGGTCACCGAAGCTCCTGCTTCGTTCGCTCGGGGATGTATTCATTCAGTCGATACGTGATGCGGACGATAAAAATCTCATTGCTGAGTTTGGCAGAGTTTTTGAAACTAAATATGTTTCAACTGCAGTCAAAAGTCTTTGCCATAATTTTGTGTCCGAAGCGGACCTGAAAAAATTTCTTCAGCCGAATGAGCGTGTTGTAGATTTCTTATTGAATTTTGGCCAAACGATAATTTTGGTTGAATCGAAGATTAAAGATGCAGACGAGGCGACTCAGTCCGCATTTGAAGATGTGCAAATTGGAGATAGATTTAAGACTTCCATAATTAAGGCTATCGATCAGGGGCAGTCTACTGCTAAGTTAATTCGATCTGGGCGTTTTGATGGATTAGGAATTAATTCGGACCCAAATATTTTCTTACTAATCGTTACGACTGATCAACATTATTTAGGTACAGGTGTGGATGTTGCTGAGCGTACTGGCAAGGAGAGGATTGCCAGATTAGTGGCGGACTATGGCGGTATTCTTCCAGTGCCGCTAGAGCAAATTGTCTTGCTTACCGCAGATGGATTAGATTTCCTCACCACGCTGAGCCAGCAGGGTGAGACTAGTATTTTGAAATTTGTTGAAGAGATGAGAGATCGTGAGCTGACTGCGGATCCTTCACGACGTGTCATGGTTGGTGAACAGATTCTTAAAATTTCAGATCCATATGCGTTGCCTTCTTTTTTGCAAGATGCCGAAAATATTTGGATGGAAAGGGCTATGACTGCATACGGCGGAACCGGGGGGAGGCGAGTTACTTTGGCGTTTCGAAATTATTACGGCAGAAGCCCTTTCGTTAGTAATTGGCCATTTGCGTAGTCGCCTTTGAATTGTGCTTTATGAAAGTAGGCGTCTGTCGCCTCCAGAATAGCTATAGGTTTTCATGCCCATCCCCGACCTCCCCCTAGTCAGCCCCGAAACCAATCACATCATCAAGCACCCGGCCGCCTTTGCGCTGCAGGTGTTGCGCGCCTTCAATGCCAATCAGGGTTTGTTGCTGGCCGGCGCGGTGGCGTATTACACCTTGCTGTCGATCGTGCCGCTGTTGATCCTGGTGGTGATCGGGCTCTCGCATTTTGTCGAGCAGGCGGCCTTGTTCGAGACTTTGCGTCGCGCGCTGGAGTGGGTGGTGCCGGGGCAGTCGGTGGCGCTGGTGCGGGAGCTGGCGGCGTTTCTGGCGCATCGCGCGGTATTGGGCTGGGTGCTGTTTGGCACGCTGCTGTTTTTCAGCACACTGGCTTTTCGCGTGCTGGAGAGTGCGATCTCGGTGATTTTTCTGCATCGCCTGGCGACGCGCAAGCGCTCCTTGCTGGTCTCGCTGGCGTTTCCGCTTTGCTATATCGCCTTCATCGCGTTCGCGCTGTTCGCCGGCACTGTGGTGCTGGCAAATCTGCTCGCCTTCGGCCAGGAAAATCTGCTGGTGTTCGGCGCGAGCTGGTCATTGAGCGGGCTGTCGAAGGCGACGCTTTACCTGATCGCGGTGGTGGTGGAAATCCTGATGATTTCCTCGATCTACTATTTCATGCCGGTGGGGCGCATCTCGGTGCGCCATGCGCTGATCGGCGGCGGCACCGCCGGGCTGCTGTGGGAAATCATTCGCCACAGCCTGGTGTGGTACTTCAGCACGCTTTCGCAGGTGAATGTGGTCTATGGCTCGCTCACTACTGCGATCGTGGTGCTATTGAGTTTCGAGATTGCCGCCACGCTGTTGTTGGTGGGGGCGCAGGTGATTGCGGAGTACGAAAAAATCGGCGGCGGCCATGTGGTGGCCAAGGTGGAAACGCCCGTTGTGTAAATTTCAAAGTCAAGCACTGGCGCGGCTCTCGGAGCAAAAACGGCTGGAACTCTGCGCCAATGCTTGAGTTTGTCATTTTACAAACCTCAAACCCTCGTCGTCCCAGCGTAGGCTGGGACCCAGTCCTTCCAAAGGTTTGAATGTACACAGGGCTGGATTCCAGCCTACGCTGGAATGACGAGATCTGCGGCACTCAGCATGGCCGTACTGCCCTCAACCGGAAAGTAATAAACGCGCCCGGCCTGCGTTCCCTCAGCCGCTTTTCTTGAAGATACGGTCGAGATGCTCCATGTCGTTGACGACTTTCCAATCCGCCGCGCCGGCGACGCGGGTGCGCTCCTGCCACCACGCCAGCCGGTCGAGATAGCGGCGCGGGTCGACGTTGTCGGTGTCGAGCTTGCTGACATTGAGCGCGACAATGTGAATGCCGTCGAGCCTGATCGGGAAATCGCGCACGGTCTTGTAGTCGAGCTCTTCCTGCATATCCGAGAAGATCACGATGGTCTTGCTGCCGGCCTGGGATTCGTTCAGAAACTCGGCGGCCTGCAAGATGCCGCCGGTGATGTCGGTGTAGCTGCTGCCCTTGCTGTCCTTGGTCGCTTTGGTGAATTCCGCGATCTGCTCGCTGAACGCGCGCTTTTGCGCATTGACCGCCATGGGATCTTTGCCGAGGCTCACTTTGGCGACAATATCCTTTTCGCTGAAACTGCGGCTCTTGACCCGCCCGACCGCCAGGGCGTCACCGGGATTGAGTGTGCCCAGCAGGTAGTTCACCACCCCTTGCGCCTTGCCGGTCTCGCGGGTGTAGGTGCCGGAGGTGTCGACGAGCATGTATACCGCCTGGCTGTGATTGGTCTTGGGCGCGCAGGCAGCAAACAAGAGCAGCAGGCCGAGCGCGGTGGCACGCGAGAGCGTTTTGGCGAAACGCGAGCGCGTTTTCATGACACCTCCTTGGGTACGGCCGCTTGTTCGAGCGACGATAAGGAAGAGGAGGAAGAAGAGGAGGCGGGGCGCGAGGCATTGTTGCGGGCGCTTCCTGCACGGTAGCTGGCCACCGCGCGTTCGATCGCCAGCGGCACGAAGATGAGCACGTCATAGAGCATGATCGCCAGATTGCCCGTCCCCCGGATCAGGTTGGCGGCAAGGCGCAGCAGGAGCGCCGATCCGCGCAATGCAAACTCCAGCGCCGCGCCGACAACCGTGCGACCGGCATTGACGAAGTAGTCGAGCGGAATGGCCACGAAGGCCAGCGCGAAGGGCAGGGTGAAACCGAGGATCATCTGGCCGAAGGTGGGGATCTTGTTGACCCAGCCGGTCTCGACGTGCGCCGCGCCGGCGGCGGCGCCAAGTTGCTGCTTGAGCGCCACATCGGCGGTGATGATGACGTCGCGCATCACCGCCAGCGCGACTTCGAAACCGGCCAGCACCAGCAGGATGGTGAGCGATGCCCACATCAGGCGGCGGCGCATTTTTTCGGTGATGTTGCCGAGGGGAAACAGGCTGGTGAAACGCAGCGTTTCCATCAGAAACAGGCCCATCAGGGTCTCGAACAGGATGATCACCAGCGCGGCGAGTTCGGAGGCCTGCAGGTTGGCGGTGATGTAGTCGCCACCGCCGACCATCGCCGACATCGGCAGCGCGATCAGCTTGAAGTTGACGAAAGCGCCGCCAAAGGCAATCAGCATCACCAGGCCGGCGACAAAAAATTGCGTCGCGGTCGAGGCCGCCAGCACATTGGCGGCGTCATTGTCGCGCGCCGCAATTTTTTCGAGCTTCAGCACATTGGCATCGATCTTCGCCGCACTGCTCTGCAGGCTGGTAATGTTGCGGTCCATGCGGCTCAGGGTCTGCTCGACCGAGCGCCAGAACGGCAGAAAGCCTTTCAGGATGCGGTGTCGGGCCTGATAGGCGCTGCGATATTCCGCCACCACCAGCACATAAATACTGTCGATCGACTTGCGAATGTCGGTGAGAATTCGCTCGAGCACGCCATCGCTGCCGGGCTTGACCTTGGCCATGGCCTCAATGGCCTTGACCCACTCCGGCGGCGGCGGCGGCACTTCGCCGCTTTTCTTGTAGTCTTCCTCGATGCGGGTGATCTCGTCCATCATCTTGCGCTGCAGCACCGGGTAACCCTCGAGGTCGCGCTGTACCAGCGCGGTCACGCGCTCAAGTTCGCGCTCGATCGTCAGCTTCACTTCATGGCCGCCGTGCGCGAGCAGCACTTCGCGGTTGCGATGCTGCAGGCGCAAACCGGCATCGCCCAGCCAGCGCGCGCTCAGCCGCAGTGGATTGGCGATGGCGCGGCACGCGCTTCTGAGCAAGGCGTGCACCGGATCGCGAGCTGCGTACAGAAACGGCAACAGCACGAGCAGCAGTACCAGCAGTGACGGCAACGGGCGGTCCGGCCAGATGAGCATCGATTCCAGGATTGACATGGTTCCCCCTTGGTTGTGAATTTGGATCGGGAAAAAACCGCACGCGAAAGCGCATTTGCGTGCTGCAACCCCAAGTTATCTGCAACCGTCGGGCCAGAAATATGGCCATCAACCATACCGGCGCGGCCAGCACGCCGGTGCGCGTAATGCCCTGTTATTACGTGAATAAATTGGTACCGGACAGCGGGGAACCTGCGCGGGGGTGGGAGTGGCCTGTTGCCGCATGGCGACGGGCGGTGCCGAAATTAGTAATACGGACAGAAGGAACGCAGGCCGGATTGCCTTGCAAGCAAAAATGGAAACCCCAGCATTGGTGCGCATTCCGGGCCAAAAATGCTCGGGAAGGCGCACCAATGCTTGAGTTTGCCGATCTACCCGGCTTGGCGAAGACGGGTTTTCTTCGCGTTACGAATTGACCGCGTCGCGCACAAACAACTGCGTGCGTAGCAGGGCGTCGACATCCCCTTCATCAACAGCTGCCGTGTTCCCGGTGGCGGAAAAATAATAAACGCGTCCGCTTTGCGGTCCGCGCAGCGACAGCGGAAATAGCCCGGTATAACGCAGCACGTGGCGCGCCGCGAGAGGGCTTGAACGTTCAATGCTCACCGTGACTTGCTGAAGTTTTGCCGGCGCGGGTGAATGGGTGGCCGGTCTGTCGGCATTGGTCCCATTGGTCCTCATGGCGGCGGAGGTTGCTGAAGCGGCGATGCGTTTTTGTCCGCAACATGACATGACGATTCTCCTTGGGTGAGGACGTAGGGGCCTTACGGCGAAGGCGTGGATCGACGCTCCAGCAGGTTTTCGAGAAAGGCGGCGCCGCCCGAAATGGCGAGCCAGGCGATTGCCCATGCCGCGATCGAGTCGGCTAGCGTCAGTGCTGGCGGCGCGGCGATCCACAGACTGAGGCAATAGGGGCAATCCATCAGTTGCCCGATAAAACCGGTGCCGGCATGCTGACGCAATTTGACGATCGCATCGAACGGCCCATCTTCCCGCGCGACGAGGCGCACGAGGCGCCAGGTCGCCAGGATGGCGAGCAGGAATCGAAACCAGGGTGCCCAGTCGCTCATGAATTTTTCCGGCGTGCGGGGAACAGGATGCACTCCCCGCACGCCGACTCCTTCGATGTGTTGTCGTACGACCTAATCCGCGTTGATCACTGAGAAGGCGAAACTCGGCGTGGTGTGGATATCGGACGGGTTGTATTCATACATCGGCACTTGCAGATGGCCGGTATCGCCGCCGGCCGGGTTGAAGGCGCGGCTGGCCGCCCAGGCACCGAAGGAGTAGGTGCCCTGCAAGGCGCCGGCATCGAGGTTGAAGAAGGCGGTGATGGCCACCGAGTTGTCGCCCGGCGTTTCGTGCCAATGGGCGACACTGGTCGGGTTGGGCACCGGCGCCGGAAACCAGCCGGCGGGTGCGCCGGAGACGTAGCTGATCTCGCCGCCGCCGCAACCGCTGCCCCCCATGGTCACATCGCGCAAATGGTTTGCGGATGCGGTGAAGGTGACGCGGAACTCGAGGTCCTGCGGTACCGCGCCTCGATTGACCACCGGGCAGGGGAAGGTCAGCGGGTGGAAGGGCCCCACGCCATTCTTGCGATACTCCACCTGGAACGTGGTGGTCGGGTACGAGTTGTCGACATGGAATGCGACCGTATCCGTGGCCGGCTGCGGTGCCAGCGGCACGCCGGCAATACCCAACTCGATCTTGAGCACATGTTTGCCATTGCCGAACTGGTAGGTATTCCAGTCGAGCACCAGCTTCTCCGGCTCCCAGTCGTTCGGGTTAGCGCCTTTCGGAATGACGATGTCGTACCAGCCGCCGGCGGCGGGCACCACGTGGTAGTACTGCGTCAAGATGCCGCCGGGATTCAGCCGCGTCACCCACCAGGATTGATTGAGCACCGGCAGGAAGGGCCCGCCGTTGAAGCTGTCGAGCAGGCGATACTGGGTGGCCTTGGTGCCGACGTCCACGCAGCCGTAAACCGGCACCACGCCATAGAACGGCGACTGGGCAGGCGGATTGGGCAAAGGGTCGACGGGGTTGCCGGAGGGGTGCGGGCGATCGGGGCGCACCGCGTAGCCGGCGACGGGGTCGTACATGGTGATATCGCCGCGCACCGGCATGCGACCGGCGCGGTAGATGGCGGGCACATTGCCGCAGGGGATGTCGATGATTTCGCCGCACTCGGGAATCGAGATGGCAATCGGCGAGGCGACCAGTTTGACCGGGGGCAGGGCACCCGCATCCCAGCGCACCTTGAAGAAGCCTTCCGAATAAATCGTTTCTTCAACACCGTCGCCGTCGACATCCTGCGTCACGCGGAAGGTGATGTCGGGAATGTCGAAGATCGGCACCCATTCCGGCACGAACACATCGATGCAGCGACGGAACGGACCGATGAACTGGCGCAAGTCGAAATCGGCCAGCGTCTCGACATCCACCTTCAGGCGCGAACCGATGCTGGCGCGCACGCCGTCCATCGACAGTGCGGATGCGGCGGCTTTCTTGCCGGCGGCAACACTGTGATCGACCATGCGGAATTCGCCGGGCAGGGGCGGAGGCAGGGCGGCGTCGAAGGCATCGTCCTGCAGTATTTCCATCGCATCGACGGTGTTGGCGCCGAACGACAGACGGCTGAGCGCCACGCCGAGCTTGCGCGCGGTGTCGCGTCCCAGCTGTTGTTCGACCTTCGTGAGCAGTTGGCCGCGATCATGGCGCAGCAATGGCCCCGGATCGGGTCCCGGGCCGGGCGGGAAGGGGAACGGCGGAACCTCGCGCGGAATCAGTTCGTCGATGATATCGGCCAGGGAGGGACGTTCGAAAATCACCGGGAAGCAGAGCCGCTCCTTGCGCCATTTGATGATCCAGTCGATATCCCAGCGCGGCACGTACACGCAGAAATTGCCGCATTTGTCGGTCTTCACGGTGGCGATGACTTCGCGCCGGCATTTGAAGGGGAAGTACCAGGAATATTTTGAGGACGCCGGGAAATAGCCGAGGAAGGAACAGTCGGTATCTTCCACCTGCACGGTCGCATAGGCCACCGGATATTCGATGCCGGTGACGGGATCCTTCTTGACCACTTTGCCGCAGATCTTGCGAAAGAACAGCAGCATGGGATCGATGCGAAAGCGGAACTTGTCGCTGATCTGCTGCACCGTCAGGCCGGTCAGCTCCTTGGGGGATACATCGTTCAACGCGCCCAGGCGCTCGGCCTGGATGGCGGTGAGTTTGACCATATCGGGCTGATGTCCCGATAGCTTGGTTTCGGTATGTGCCATGCGAATCTCCTTGACTGAAAATGCGGACCCTTGAGGTCCCGAACGCCAGCGGCCGGAGGGATATCCGCCGCACAACCGTATTCACAACAGTCGATGGCGGCACTGTGGACCGGCGGCCAGGCTTCAGTACTTAAGCGGTGCTTAAGAAGCGCTTAAACGTTCTTAAACGGCCGGAAATTCGCGCGATGGGATTGCTGAAAATGAAACTCCAGCATTGGTGCGGCTTTCAGAACAAAAATGCCCGGAGAAGCCCGCCAATGCTGGAGTTTGTGTTTCTGAATGCCTTTATGCCGCCAACACCTGCTTCACGCCGTAACGCTTGGCCGCATGCTGCAGCGAGAGCTTCGGCGCCATCGCCAGGCGCAGATTGTTGTAGGCCTGCCATTCGCCGGCATCGGGCAGGGTGGGGAGGGTGACGGTTTCGCCCATATCCAGGCCGGCCAGGGCGGCATCGACCAATTCGTCGACGTGCATCACCATTTCCGCGGGGAATTTGTCCAGGTCGATGCCGGCGCGTTCCCAGATCTCGGTGCGGGTGGCGCCCGGCAACACCGCTTGCACGATCACGCCATGCGCGGCGGTTTCTTTTTGCAGGGCTTGCGAGAGGTTGAGCACATAGGCCTTGGTGCCGCTGTAGCTGCCGTTGAACATTTCCGGCGCCAGCGCCAGCACCGAGGCGATATTGATGATGGTGCCTTTTTTGCGCGCCACAAAACTGTCGGCGGCGGCGACGGCCAGGCGCATCACCGCAGTGATGTTGATATCGATCATGGTCTCGAGTTTGTCCGGGTCGGCGCCGAGCAGGGTGCCCTCGACGGCGATGCCGGCGTTGTTGACCAGCACGCTGATATTGGTATCGCTGCGCAGGCGTTTCTCTACTTTTTGCAGATCGGCTTTGCTGGTCAGGTCGGCTTTCAGCACCTCGACGGCGACGCCGTATTGCTTGCGAAGCGCAGTGGCGACGGTTTCGAGGCGCGCCTGGTCGCGGGCGACGATCAGCAGATCGTGGCCGCGGGCAGCGAGGCGTTTGGCATAGGTGGCACCGATGCCGGTGGAAGCGCCGGTAATGAGGGCGACGCCTTGTTTGGATGGGGTGGACATATCGATTCTCCTGGCTTGGGTTGTATGGAAAGAAACATCGGGGGCAGCGATCGCCACGGTTCCTGTTTAATGACGATCATCATGATTGAATTATATGATGATTATCATTTATAATGTCAAGCACAATTTCGCAGAATCGTTATTTCCGGAATTTGAAAGGAGCAGGCGATGAAAGTCAGCAGAGAGCAAATGGCGGCCAACCGCGCGCGCATCATCGATACCGCGGGCAAGCTGTTCCGCGAGCGCGGCTTCGACGGCATCGGCGTGGCCGATCTGATGAAGGGCGCGGGGCTCACCCACGGCGGTTTTTACGGCCACTTCAAGTCCAAGGAGGACCTGATCGCCCAGGTGATGGCGCGCGCGGGCGACACGGCCCTGGCCTTAACCAGTGAATGGGCGGACGAGGCGAAAAAGAAAAAAAGGGCCGGCGACGGCGCCGCGCTGAAGGCCATTGTCGAAGGCTATCTTTCGATCGCGCATCGCGACGATGTCGGCCACGGTTGCGCAATCGCCGCGCTGGGGGCCGATGCCTCGCGCCAGAGCCGGGCGGTGCGGCGCAAGGTCACGGCCGGAATCCGCGACTTGCTGGAAGAAATGTCCGCCCTGGCACCCGGGCGGACCAAGGCCGCGAAGCGCAAAAAAGCGTTGGCCACCTATGCGAGCATGATCGGCGCCATGGTGCTGGCGCGGGCGGTGGACGATACCGCGCTGTCCACGGAGATCCTGGACGCGGTGACGACGTCGCTGATGTAGTCGTCGGCAGGAACCTGTACTGGCTATAAAAATTAAACTCCAGCATCGGCGCGGCTTTCAAGGCAAAAATGCCTGGAAAAGCGCGCCGATGCTGGCGTTTTGTGTTTCTACCGGTATTGCCTACACCGCCAACGACGCGCGCGCGATGATTTCATCTACCGGTGCATTCGACGGCAAGGTGCCGAACACGCCGCCCCAATCTCCGTCGATGCGCGAGGCGCAGAAAGCATCGGCGATGGCGGTGGGCGCATGGCGAACCAGCAGCGCGGCCTGCATGCCCAGCGCGAGATGTTCGGTGAGACGCCGGGCGATGTGCTCCTGGTCGCCCGGCGCGGCGAGTTGCTGCTTGAGTTTATCGACGAAGGCATCGAGCCTGGCATCGCCGCCGCGCGCCTGTTCGACTTCGGCAAAATAAATGTCGAACGCGCGCGAGCCGCGCGCGGCGACACGCAACACATCGAGGCACATCACATTGCCGGAACCTTCCCAGATGCCATTCAGGGGCATTTCGCGGTAAAGGCGCGGCATCACGCTTTCTTCCACGTAGCCGTTGCCGCCCAGCACTTCCATCGCCTCGGCCACGAGCGGCGGGCCGCGTTTGCACAGCCAGTATTTCACCGCCGGCGTCATCAGGCGGCGCAGTTCGCTTTCGGCTTCATCGGTTTGCGCGTCGAAGGCGCGCGCCAGGCGCATCACCAGCGCCGTCGCGGATTCCGATTCCAATGCCAAATCCGCCAGCACGTTTTTCATCAGCGGCTGCTCGACGAGCCGTTTGCCGAATGCCATGCGATGGCTGGCGTGATGCAGCGCCTGCGCCACAGCCTGCCGCATCATCGCGGTGCTGCCGAGCGCGCAGTCGAGGCGGGTGTAGGTGGCCATCTCGACGATGGTCGGCACGCCGCGTCCTTCTTCACCGAGCAGCCAGCCGAGCGCGCCCTGCAATTCCACTTCGGAACTGGCGTTGGACTTGTTGCCGAGCTTGTCCTTGAGGCGTTGCAGCGCGAGTGCGTTCTTTGCGCCGTCCGGTGTGAAGCGCGGCACGAAGAAGCAGCCGATACCGGCATCGGTCTTTGCCAGCATCAGAAACGCGTCGCACATGGGCGCCGACATGAACCATTTGTGGCCCGTCAGGCGATACGGCCGGCCGGGGCCGGAAACACCTTCAGCCACCGCGCGCGTGGTGTTGCTGCGCACATCCGAGCCGCCCTGCTTTTCGGTCATGCCCATGCCGATGAGTGCGCCGCGTTTGGCCTCGATGGGCACAAAGCGCGGGTCGTACTCGCGCGACAGAATGCGCGGCAGCCAGGTTTCGCCGAGCATCGGCAGCGAGGCCGCCTGTTTGGTGAGCACCGGCACGGCGGCATAGGTCATGGTGAGCGGACATTGGGTGCCGTTCTCGATCTGGCCGTAAAGCAGATATGCCGCGGCGCGGGCGACGTGCGCCCCGGGGCGCGGCTCGGACCAGGGCGCGGAATGCAGCCCTGCGCCTGCGCCCAGCGTCATCAACTGGTGCCAGGCCGGATGAAATTCGACTTCATCGCGGCGGCGGCCGTAGCGGTCGTGAGTGAACAACACGGGTGGGTTGCGATTGGCGAGTTGGCCCAGCGCCATCACCGCCGGCTCGCCCAGCGTGGCGCCGAACGTTTGCAGCGCCGTGCCGGCCCAGGCCGCGCCGTCGCGCTGAACGGCTTCTTGCAGCGCGCGGTCGGTGGCATAGAGATTGTAGTTTTCCAGCGGCGGCGGCTGGTTGGTGACGTCGTGGGTGGAAAAATTCTGCATGGCGGTCGCTGCGTTGGCCGGAATGTCTACATTCTGAACCTGCGCACTTGCAAATGTGGCAATCGCCAAAAACCCGCTTTCAAACCCGGTTAGCGTCTCGAACGCTGCCGCCATTGACCGGAACAGTAGCGCCTCGCGGGCTCAAGGAAGTTTGTACCAGCAAATGTCTATAATTGGCGCGCCTTCCAAGCCATTTTTGCTCCAAAAGTCGCGCCGATGCTAGGGTTTGGTATTCTGGTCTGCGCGGTCGAACAAGCCGGCAGCCGCCCGGCAAACGCTAATCAGCCACCAGCGTTGCCTCAATCTCGGCAAAAGTCTTGGCCACTTCGGAAACCTCGATCGGTGCACCGACCTGCTTTTCGATTTGCGAACGCGAAAAAATACCGCAGACGATGGTCTGGCCCTGGGCATCCTGGCTGGTTACCAGGGTATGCTGACGCCCGGTATCGCGCAGGCTGGCGATGATGTGCCCCACATTGGCGCGCGCGACCTCGTCCAGCGGAAGGGCCTCGAGGCGATCAAGCGGCGTCATGACGTCCGACACCAGAATTTCGCTATGCTTGACCTGCCGGTCCTGGATGAAGCGCAGCGGCTTATCGCCCAGGATATCGGTCGAGGTAATCAGCCCCGCCAGGCTGCCACCGGGATTCAGCACCAGCAGCAGGCGCACGCCGCGCTGCACCATATAGTTGTTGGCCGCTTCCATGGTGGTGTGCGGCTTGATGCAAGCGGCGTTCACTTTATTCAGGTCGGTCATGACCTCACTTGCCGGCGATTCCAGCGTGACTTTGGACGGCGCCGCGGGCTGCGATATCGAAACCGTGCCGCTCAGACGTTGCGCGGAGAGAGGGTGATAGTCACGCATACAAGCTCCTTAGGGTGGTGGACACATCGAAACAGGCAAGCAAACAGTGTGCCCCAGATGAAAAACGAATGGGCATCGGCGGCGGGGCTGTTATGTTGCTTGCCCTTGCTCTTGCCATTAGACGGACATGTTGAATACCATTCATTGATATGAGACGGCCCCCTTCCGCAAGAGTTCCGCCTTATGGTGTGGACGGCCAATAGCGCGGTTGTTTGGCTACTGGCGCGTTGAGTATCACTTCGCAGCTGAATTCACCAAACTCAAGCATTGGCGGGAGTTCCGGCAGGTTCTTGTCTTGGAAGACGCGTCAATTCTGGAGTTTCAAATTATTGAATCCGACAATACTGGTTACAACCATGTTCAAAATCCGTGAAATCGACCATATCGTACTGCGCATCGGCAATCTGCAGAACATGCTGGCCTTCTATTGCGACGCCCTGGGCTGCACGATCGAGCGCCGTCAGGACGAGATCGGCCTGGTGCAGCTGCGCGCCGGCCGGTCGCTGGTGGATCTGGTGCCCATCGACGGCAAACTGGGACGCGCCGGCGGCGCGGCGCCCGGCGTGGAAGGGCGCAATCTCGATCATCTTTGTTTCCGTATCGAGCCTTTCGACGAGGCGATGATTCGCGCGCAACTCGCCGCCCGCGGCATCGCGGCGGGCGATGCGGTGCCGCGTTATGGCGCCGAGGGCGAGGGGCCGTCGATCTATATCAACGATCCCGAGGGCAATACGGTCGAGCTCAAGGGGCCGCCGACAACGCCGGGCAATGTGCGTCCGATGGCCTGACCCGGAATGGATACAAGCAAAAAAGCGGTGGGCAATAAGCGACGTGAAGAAATCCCGGCAATCGGCAAAGCCGTTGCGCCTGATCTCCCCATATTTTTCAAATCCGCGGCGGAATTCCGTCGCTGGCTGAATAAACACCATGCCGCCGAAACCGAATTGCTGCTGGGGTTTCACAGCCTGAAATCCGGCCTGCCGGGGATCGGCTATGCCGAGGCTTTGGATGAAGCCTTATGTGTGGGCTGGATCGACGGCGTGCGCAAGAATTTCGACAGCACCAGCTATACCATCCGCTTCACGCCGCGAAAGGCCGGCAGCATCTGGAGCCTGGTCAATGTGCGCCACGTCGAGCGGCTGACCGCGGCAGGACGCATGACGGCAGCCGGCATACAGACTTTTGCGGTGCGCGCGGCGCACAAAATCGGCATTTATTCTTTCGAAGTAGAGGAGGCAGAATTTTCGCCCGCGCTGGAAAAAATCTTCCGCGCCAATCAGCCGGCCTGGGCGTTCTGGCTGGCGCAGCCGCCGGGTTATCGACGCCTCGCCAAGCATCGGGTGATGCGCGCCAAGCTGGAAGAAACGCGGCTGCGCCGCCTCGCGAAATTGATCGAGGTCTCTGCCCGGGGCTTGCGCGAGGACTGAGCGTTGATACGTTGATGGTACGTTGACGGGAAAATCAGGTGTTGCGACGGCTGGGGGCGCGACGCTTTTCAAATCACGACCGGAAAAACGCGCTGTTGCTGAATGTCATGGTGCCGACCCGCGAGCGCGATCGGTTGCGCGAAAAACGGTATTAAAGCCTGCCAATTCAGAGATTTGCAGCGAATCCCACAAGGGGTCACGCCCAATGAGCCGCTGACATATTGCAGGCGCAATGTTTTGCTATGCTCGACAGGACGTTGAAATGTCGCGCAGTCGGCCGCAGTTCATGGAAATAGCACAAAGATCGGAGCGGGCAGCCCATGTATCGAGGCGAAAGATTCAATGGCTATACCCACCTTGCCGGCGCGATTCTGGCCCTGGTCGGCGCCGTGTCCCTGATCGTGCTGGGCGCGTTGCACGGCGATGCCTTCAAGGTCGTCAGTTTTGCCATCTACGGCGCGACCCTGATCCTGCTGTTCAGTATTTCCACCCTGTACCACAGCACTCGCGGCCGGGCGAAGAATGTCTTCCGCAAACTCGATCACAGCGCCATCTACCTGCTGATCGCCGGCACCTACACACCCTTCACCCTGGTGACCCTGCGCGGGCCTTGGGGCTGGGCCCTGTTCGGCGTGGTCTGGGGGCTGGCAGTACTCGGTATCGTGCAGGAACTGACCCTGGCGCGCGGCCAGCGTTACCCTTCACTGGCCATCTATGTGGTGATGGGCTGGATCGCCGTGATCGGCGTGGTGCCGATGATCCATGCGCTGAGCTGGGCCGGTTTTTTATGGGTGGCGGCCGGCGGCGTGGTCTATACCGCCGGTACGGTGTTCTATTTTTTTGACGAGAAATTCAAGCACTGGCATGGCATCTGGCATCTGTTTGTGTTGGGAGGGGCGGCGATCCACTATCTGGCGATCCTGCAGTTTGTGGCCTGAGCGGGGCGCGATGCCGTGTGCAATTGCAACCGCGGCGGCACTCGGGCCGTATCAGCAGCATCGCTTGTAAACTTTTGCGCAATCCGGCGACCAAAGCTTCAAGCAAACGAAACCATCCTGGAGATCGCATGAAACGCAGAACCTTTCTTTCCGGCCTGTTGGGTGCGGCCGGTGCGGCAAACTTTCCGATACTGGCAAATGCGCAGGGCGGACCCAAGCAACCCACAGCGGAGGCGGTGAAAATGGCCATACAACAGGCAGGCGGCATCGCGCCAAAAATCGAAAAACTGAAATTGAGCGACGCCGAGTGGAAGCAAAAGCTGACGCCCGCGCAGTTCGATGTGTTGCGCAAGGAGGGCACCGAGCGCCCGTTCAGCAGCCCGCTGAACGATGAAAAACGCAAGGGCGTGTTCCATTGCTCGGCCTGCGACCTGCCGGTCTACACCTCGGAGATGAAGTTCGACAGCGGCACCGGCTGGCCGAGTTTTTTTACCACCCTGCCCGGTGCGTTCGACACCAGTCGCGATTTCAAATTGATTTTTCCGCGCACCGAATACCATTGCGCACGCTGCGGCGGGCATCACGGCCACGTCTTCAACGACGGACCGCAGCCCACCGGACAGCGCTGGTGCAATAACGGCGTCTCGCTGGTTTTCAAGCCCGCGGCCTAGTGGTTTCAAACCTGCAGCGCGCTTTGGAACTTGCGCGCCACACAAAACCCCTGCTAGTATCGGGCACATGAACATTCGCGCGTTTTATTTTTGGTACACCTTTTTTCCGGGCCGGGGCGGCTGGAAGGGTAGTGCGCAAGCGTAAAGCGAGCAACCAATTTCCAGAAAACCGCCGACAACAACACCGGCGGTTTTTTTATGCCCGGTAATGTTGCAGGCAAATCATCCAACGGAGTGCGAGAATGACCCAGCAAGCGAGCGCCACAGCAAGTCCAAAAGCCAAACTGCAACTTGTCACCCAGGAAGAGGCCATGGTTTACAACACCGACGATTTGCGCGTACGTGAAATCATCGAGCTGGCGCCGCCCGCGGCACTGATGCATGAGTTTCCCATCACCGATCATGCCTCGGCGACGGTGTTCCGCGCGCGCCAGGAAATCCACCGCATCATGCATCGCGGCGACGACCGCCTGCTGGTGATCGTCGGCCCCTGTTCGATCCACGATTACGATGCCGCCGTGGATTACGCCACGCGCCTGCAAGCCTTGCGCCTGACGCTGGAACCCGACCTCACCATCGTCATGCGCGTGTACTTCGAGAAACCGCGCACCACGGTCGGCTGGAAGGGGTTCATCAACGATCCCAATCTGGACGAAAGCCACGACATCAACAAGGGTTTGCGTCTGTCGCGCAAGCTGCTACTGGCCATCAATGAAATGGGCCTGGCCGCCGCCACCGAATACCTGGACCTGATCTCGCCGCAGTATTTCGCCGATCTGATCGCCTGGGGCGCGATCGGCGCGCGTACCACCGAAAGCCAGTCGCATCGCCAGCTGGCCTCCGGTCTTTCTTGCCCGGTGGGTTTCAAAAACGGCACCGACGGCAATATCAAGATCGCGGTCGATGCCATGAAAGCGGCCGCGGCCCCGCATCATTTTCTGTCGGTGACCAAGGCCGGCCATTCGGCCATCGTCTCGACCAGCGGCAACGAGGACTGCCACGTGATCCTGCGCGGCGGCAAGACGCCGAACTACGACGCCGCCAGCGTTGAAGGCGCCTGCAAGGAACTCGCCGCCGCCGGTCTCGCGCAGCGTGTGATGGTCGATTTCTCGCATGCCAATTCGTCCAAGCAATACCAGAAGCAGATGGAGGTGGCCGCCGATGTCGGCGCGCAGATCGCGGCGGGCGATCCGCGCATCATCGGCGTGATGGTCGAGAGCCATATCAATCCCGGCCGCCAGGATATCGTTCCCGGCAAGCCGCTGGCCTATGGCGTGTCGGTGACCGATGCCTGCATCAACTGGGCCGATACCGAAACGATGCTGAACGGACTGGCCGAAGCCGTGCGCGCCCGGCGCATCGCCACCCGCAGCCAGCCGGAGTAGGCATGGCCATTGAACTGCGCATTCTCGGCCGCCATCAGGCCGACGAGCACGATACTTCCTTCACCTATAACGGCGTCACCTTCAGCCAGAACAATCTGCACACTTTCGCCGGACTCAATGCGGTCGATACGCGCGAGTTCGTCGAACAGACGTTCGCCTGCCTGCGCGAACATGGCCAGGTATGCGCGCGCATGGGCGCCTACAAGCCGCGCACCAGTCCATATTCGTTTCAGGGCATGGGCGGCGAATGCCTGCCCTGGGTGTTCGAGCTGGCCGGCAAGTACGGCATCAAGGTCATTTCCATGGAAGTGACGCGCGAATCGCATCTGGATGAAATCGATGAGGCGCTGCGCATCAGCGGCAAGCCGACCGGCGTGATGCTGCAGATCGGCACGCGCAATACGCAGAACTTCGAACTGCTCAAGGCGGTGGGCCGCCAGCACGAGTTCCCCATCCTGCTCAAGCGCGGCTTCGGCATCACCCTCGACGAATCGCTGATGGCCGCCGAATATTGCGCCAGCGAGGGCAATACCCAGATCATTTTCGGCCTGCGCGGCATGAAGACCAACTTCGGCGATCCGCATCGCAATCTGGTCGATTTCGGCCATGTGCCGGTGGTGCAGCGCATGACGCGCATGCCGGTCTGCGTCGATCCCTCGCATTCGGTGGGCGCGCGCGGCGCCTCGCCGGACGGCATCCTGGATATTTTTCATGTCGCCGCGCAGGGCGTGATTGCCGGCGCCAATATGCTGCTGGTGGACATGCACCCGCAGCCGAAAAAATCGCTGGTCGATGCGCAGCAGGCAATCAATCTGCAGGAACTGCCGTACTTTCTGGAAGATGTGGCGATCGCGCGCGCCGCTTACGAACAACGCGTCGCGCTGGCGCAACGGGTCAGACATTGAAATCGCGGACCACGGTGCTGGCGCTGCTGACCGCGCTGGCATTGCCATGCGCTTCAGCGCAAGCGGTGTCGGTCGTCGATGACAACGGCAAGGTCGTCGCGCTTGCCAAGCCTGCCGAGCGCATCGTCAGCCTGGCGCCTTCATTGACCGAACTGATTTTCGCCGCGGGAGCCGGTGGCAAGCTGGTGGCCGTTTCCGCGTATAGCGATTTCCCGGCGGCAGCCAAGGGGTTGCCGCAGGTCGCCGATGCTGCCGGCGTTTCGCTGGAAGCGCTGCTGGCGCTCAAGCCGGATCTGGTGATCGCCTGGAAATCCGGCAATCGCGACACCGATATCAAGCGTGTCGCCGAATTCGGCGTGCCGGTATTCGTACTGGAAGTCGCCAAGTTGGCCGATGTGCCGCAGGCGATTCGTGCCATCGGCAAGCTGGGCGGGACGACTGCGATCGCCGAGCCGGAGGCGCGACGCATCGAAGGCCGGTTTGAAACGCTGCGCCGTGCCAACCTCGGCAAGCGGAAAGTCCGGATGTTTTTCGAGATCTCGCGCCTGCCGCTGATGACCGTCAATCGCCATCACGCGATCGACGAGGTGATTTCCCTGTGCGGCGGCGTGAATGTGTTTCGCGATCAGGTGCCGCTGGTGTTTACGCCGTCCCTCGAAGAATTGTTCCGTTTGCAGCCGGAGGCGATCCTGTATCCCGCCAATGAACCCACGCCGCCGGCGCCCCAATATCGCGGGCTCAGGGCCTGGGATGAACAGCGCATTTATCAGGTCGGCGCCGATGCCTTGTTGCGCACCGGGCCGCGGCTGGCGGAAGGCGCGCGGCAAGTGTGCGCGGCGCTGGACCGGGCACGCGCGTCATCGATCGCGGACCGGCCTCGATAGCGGCGCGAATACGCGGGATTAAATTTGTCCCGCCGGCTTGCCCGGCAGGCGCGCAATGGCGCCTTTGCACAATACCGGCCCGGTCGGCGAGCCGCCTGAACCGGCCTTTGGTTCCAAGGTGACCGCGAAGATCGCGCCATCGGCCAGCTTGCTGTCCAGATCGGCCATGCGGATGATGGTTTCGCCCTGATCATTCATCAGGCCAAGAGAACGCGGCGCCCCCTTGGCGGGGATCACCCACAATTCACGACTCTTGTCCGGGGACGTTTTCCAGTCGCGCACCAGGCGGGCCTTCAGCATGCCGGCCCGGGGTTGTTCGATGACCATGCGCGCGCTGCCGGCTTCTTCCAGCACCGCCATCATCCTGGGGCCCTCGACCGGGGCAAGGCTGGTTTTGAGCACCAGCATTGCCACCAGCAAAACCGATGCCGCCAGGCCCAGTCCGCGCCACAGGGCAAGGCCGTTCAGCCATCCTGTTTTGGAAACCATGGCGGCGCGCTGCGCATCGATCCTCGCCTCGATCTTGTTCCAAACGCGTTGCGGCGGCGTCACCGGTTGGATGCGCTCGGCCAATGGCGTGAGGCGTGACTCCCAGAAACTCACTTCCTGTCGCAACCCGTAATCGCTGCGCAGGAATTCCTCGAAACGGCGACGGGCGCCGCCGCGCAGGGTGCCAAGCACATACTCGGCGGACAGTCGCGTGCGCAACTCGGGGTGATCGAGTTTCATAGCACCACCTCCAGGCATTCTTTGAGTTTCATCAGGCCGCGCCGGATATGGGTCTTGATGGTACCCAGCGGCTTGCCGAGATGACTGGCGACTTCGGAGTGGGTGAGGCCGTGAAAAAAGGCCAGGTAAATGGTCTGGCGCTGGTCGGGCTCGAGACCCTGCATGCAGTTTTCCACCCGGGCGGCTTCGCGGCCCTGGGTCAACTGTTCCTGCGGACTCAATGCCTCATCTTCAAAGTTTTGGGTGAAATAATCGTCCTCATCCTGGGTTTCCAGATGGGGGCGACGCACAATGTCGAGACTGCGATTGCGCACGATCGCCGTCATCCAGGTCATCGGAGCCGCTTTCGCAGTGGCGTAGTTGCCGGCGTTGTTCCAGATGTTCACAAAGCTGTCCTGCAGGGCCTCTTCGGCAATTTGCCGCTCCCTGACTATACGAAGCGAAACCGCAAACAGTTTCGATTTGGTGGCTTCATACAATTCGGCGAACGCGCGCCGGTCGCGCAGGCCGCAGCGGGATAGCAGGGCGGCAAGTCTCTCGTTCAATTCATTATCGGCCATGGCTTATGCGAAGTTCAATTGAAGAACAATCATCTTGTGGATAGCGGTCATGCCGCCGGTGGCGCGGGCTCGCGGCGCCAGCATACATCCCCAAGCCCGGCGTGGCGATTGAGAATCCTGGCCAGCACAAACAGCAGATCGGAAAGGCGGTTCAGGTATTGCAGCGGATACGCTTCCACCGCTTCGCTTGCGGCCAGTGCTACCAGCGAGCGCTCGGCACGTCTGGCCACGGTGCGCGCGACATGGGCCAGCGCCGCCGCCCGCGAACCACTGGGCAGGACGAATTCCTTCAGCGGCGGCAAGTCCGCATTCCAGTGCTGCAGGGCCTCCTCCAGAAACAACACATACTGTGCGTCGATCATGCGGTGCCCGGGAATGCAGACTTCGCCGCCGACGTCGAACAGCTGGTTCTGGATGCGGGTCAGCAGGGCGATAATCGGCGCCGGCAGCGGTTCGGTCAGCAGCAGCCCGATCTGGCTGTTGAGCTCGTCCAGTTCGCCCAGGGCCGCCACGCGCGGCGCCGACTTGCGGGTGCGCGAACCGTCGCCGAGCCCGGTGGAACCATCGTCGCCGGTACGGGTGGTGATTTTGCTCAATCTGTTGCCCATTTCCAGCCCCTCATTTCAGTTGCGGCGATTATACCGACCAGAGTTGGTATGATTCGCGGTTAGCAAACAATTTAAGTCCCACGGATGAGTACACCAAAATTTAATTTTCTTGATTTCGAACAGCCGATCGCAGAGCTGGAAACAAAAATCGAGGAGCTGCGATTTGTGCAGGACGATTCGGCTGTCGATATCTCGGCCGAGATCGACAAGCTCGCCAAAAAGAGCCAGGGATTGACCAAGGATATTTTTTCCAAGCTGAGCCCCTGGCAGATCAGCCAGGTGGCGCGGCACCCGCAGCGGCCCTACACGCTCGATTACATCGGCGCGATGATGACCGACTTCGAGGAGTTGCACGGCGACCGTTCCTACTCGGATGACGCCGCCATTGTCGGCGGCATGGCGCGCTTCAATGGCCATAGCGTGATGGTGATCGGCCATCAGAAAGGCCGCGACACCAAGGAGCGACAGTTCCGCAATTTCGGCATGCCGCGTCCCGAGGGCTACCGCAAGGCCCTGCGTCTGATGAAGCTGGCCGAAAAATTCAATGTGCCCCTGCTGACCTTTGTCGACACGCCGGGCGCCTACCCCGGCGTGGGCGCCGAGGAGCGCGGCCAGTCGGAGGCCATCGGTCACAATCTGTATGTGCTGGCCGGACTGCGGGTGCCGGTAATTTGCACCATCATCGGCGAGGGCGGTTCCGGCGGCGCGCTGGCGATCGCGGTGGGCGATACCACCCTGATGCTGCAATACTCGACCTACTCGGTCATTTCGCCGGAAGGCTGCGCGGCGATTCTGTGGAAAGACCAGGCGCGGGCGAGCGATGCGGCCGAGGCGCTGAATATCACCGCGCCCAGACTCAAGACGCTGGGCCTGATCGACAAGGTGCTGAATGAACCGCTGGGCGGCGCGCATCGCGATCCGGCGGCGATGGCGCTGACCTTGAAAAAAGCGATTGCCGACAATCTGAAACAGTTGCTGGAAAAAACGCCCGACAAGCTGATTGCAGAGCGTCAGAAAAAATTGCTGGAGCTGGGCAAGTTCAAGGTACTGACCGAGTAAGTCCTGATCATCGCGAGGCAGAGCATGCTGGAATCGGACCTGCCTGAACGTGTCGCACAATGTCTGGCCCGCCATCAGGTCGGCGACCAGTCCGTGGCCGTGGCCTTGTCGGGCGGCATCGACTCGATGGTGCTGCTTGATGCCTTGGCCCCGCTCAAGGCAAAGAACGCTTCCCGCCGGCTGGCGCTAACGGCCATTCACGTCAATCACGGTATCAGCGCCAATGCCGATGCCTGGACCGGGTTCTGCCATGCGCAATGCGCGCAGCGCGGCGTCCCTTTGACGGTGGCCGTGGTCGAGGTGGACCGAAATTCCGGTGCCGGTCTTGAGGCTGCCGCACGCGCCGCGCGTTACGCCGCGCTGATGCAAAGCGGGGCTGCCTTCGTACTCGCGGCGCAACATCAGGACGACCAGGCGGAAACGGTACTGCACCAGATGCTGCGCGGCACCGGCCTGAACGGTCTTGCCGGCATGGGTGAAAGCCGGCCCCTGCGTGCGGGGCAAACGCTGCTGCGGCCCCTGCTGACGTCGAGCCGTGCCGAGATCGAGGCTTATGCGACCCGGCACAAGCTCGAGTGGATCGAGGACGAGTCCAATCTCGACACCGCATTCACCCGCAACTTCATCCGCCACGAGCTGCTGCCCCTGATTGCAACCCGCTTCCCGCATTACGCGGAATCGCTGTCGCGGACCGCGCAGCATGCGGCCGAAAGCGCTGAATTGCTGGCCGCGCTGGCGGTGGTCGACCTGGGCTGCGACGACAATCCAGGTCGTCGCGAGGTGCGCGCCGATATCCTCGACGCCTTGCCGCGCGCGCGGCAGGTCAATGCGCTGTACCACTGGTTGCGCTGGCAGAAAGTGTCCCCACCTTCGAAGCTGCAGTTGGCGGACTGGGCTGCCCAGCTGTTTCGCCCGGCTGCCGCCGGCAAGGCCCAGCAGGCGGGCGGACATGGTTTCCTGATCCGGCGCCGGCAGAACAGGCTGTCCCTGCATCCCGCCGCGGGGCCGGCGGAGCAGGGAGGGCAAGGCCATGCGCAGAGCGACAATTGACGTAAAAGCCGGCAGAAATGGGCCTCCGCGTGCTAAAATCGTATGTTTTCATTAAGTTATCGGAGATTTATTCAAATGGCAGTCGAACGCACCCTCTCGATCATCAAGCCCGACGCAGTTGCAAAAAACGTGATCGGTGAGATTTATACCCGTTTTGAAAAGGCCGGCCTCAAGGTCATCGCCGCCCGCATGATGCATTTGTCGCGCGCCGAAGCCGAAGGCTTCTATGCGGTGCACAAGGCCCGTCCCTTCTTCAACGACCTGGTCAGCTTCATGATCTCCGGCCCGGTAATGGTGCAGGCGCTGGAAGGCGAAGGCGCGATCCTGAAAAATCGCGACCTGATGGGCGCAACCGATCCGAAAAAAGCGGCACCCGGTACCATTCGCGCGGATTTTGCCGATTCGATCGATGCCAACGCCGTGCATGGCTCCGACGCGCCGGAAACGGCCGCCGTCGAAATCGCTTATTTTTTCCCGGCGCTCAACGTCTATTCCCGCTAATCGGGATGGTCGGCGGGGCGCTTGATCAACGGCATGGTTATTGGCAAAGTCTGAATCATGGCTGTCCCGCAGCACGCTAAAACCGAACTCCCCAACCTTCTCGGCATGACCCTGCCCGAGATGACGGCGTTTTTCGCCGGCCTGGATGAAAAGCCGTTCCGCGCCAAACAGGTGTTCCGCTGGATTCATCATTTCGGCGTCGACAACTTCGAGGCGATGACCGATCTGGCCAAGTCGCTGCGCGAAAAACTGCCGCAGGTTGCAGCCATTTCCCCGCCGCGCCTGATGACCGAGCAGGCTTCCAGGGACGGCACCCGCAAATGGCTGCTCGATGTGGGCACCGGCAACGGCATCGAAGTCGTGTTCATCCCCGAGGACGAGCGCGGCACCCTGTGCGTATCCTCGCAGGTCGGCTGTGCGCTGGACTGCACCTTCTGTTCCACCGGCAAGCAGGGTTTCAATCGCAATCTGACCACGGCCGAGATCATCGGCCAGTTGTGGTGGGCCAATCGCGCCATGGGGCGCGATCCCAAGGGCGAACGCATCGTGTCCAATGTGGTGATGATGGGCATGGGTGAGCCGCTGGCGAATTTCGACAGCGTCACCAATGCCATGGACATCATGCTCGACGATCATGGCTACGGCCTGTCGCGCCGCCGCGTCACCCTGTCCACCTCGGGCATCGTGCCGAATCTGCTGCGCCTCAAGGAGCGCTGCCCGGTGGCGCTGGCGGTATCGCTGCATGCGCCCACTGATGCGCTGCGCGATGTGCTGGTGCCGATCAACCAGAAATACCCATTGGCCGAGTTGCTGGCGGCGATCCGCGACTATCTGCAAGCCGCGCCGCGCGAGTTCGTGACTTTTGAATACGTGATGCTCGATCAGGTCAATGACACCTTGCAGCATGCGCACGAACTGGTCAAGCTGATCGGCGATCTGCCCTGCAAGTTCAACCTGATCCCCTGGAACCCGTTCCCGCAGGCAGATTACCGGCGTTCCAGCAACAACGCGATTCATCGTTTCCGCGAAGTGCTGCAAAATGCCGGCCTGATTGTTACTATCCGTAAGACGCGCGGCGACGATATCGACGCCGCCTGCGGGCAGCTGGCCGGGCAGGTGGTGGATAAATCAAACCGCAAATCGATCGCGATCAAACCTGTCGCGGCATGATGGGACCACGAGGAGAATGGCTTTGAACAAAGCGTTGCTGTGTGTCATGTCGCTGCTGGTGGCCGGCGTCTCGGGTTGCGTGTCGCAGACCACGATCGAAACCAAGGTGCCGGACCAGACGGCCATGGCGGGCGCGCTGGACCGGGCGCAAATTCATACCCAGCGCGCGGCGGAGTACTATCGGTTGGGCAATTTGCCGGTGGCGCTGGAGGCTGCGCAACAGGCGGTAGACGCCAACGGCAATTTTGCGCCCGCCTACAATATGCTCGGTATTGTCTATATGGGATTGCATGAGGATGCGAAGGCGAAGCAAGCCTATGAACAGGCGCTCCGGATAGCGCCCAACGATTCCGAAACGCTCAACAACTACGGCTGGCTCATCTGCCAGACGCAAAGTCCGGCCAAGGCCATGCAGTACTTCGAGCTTGCACTGCGGAACCCGGTCTACGCCACGCCGGAACGCGCCCATTACAATGCCGGTGTCTGCGCACGCCGCATGGGCGATATGACGAAGGCCGAGAGCCAGTTCCGCGAGGCCCTGATGCGCCAACCGCTTTTTTCGCCGGCGCTCTACGAACTCGCCGAAATCCGTTTTTCCCAGGGCGCGGTGAAGGATGCGGAATTCCTGCTTGGCCGGCATAACCAGCTGGTGCAGGCGCCGAGTGTGGAGGCGCTGTACCTCGGTGCACGCATTGCGCATGCGCAGAACGACCGGGCTGCCGAAACCAGCTATGTTCAGCAATTGCGGCGCCGCTTCCCGGATGCCACGCAGACACGCATGGCGAGCGAAGGCAAATAGCGGCGGTTTCCTGCAACACCATCCATCATTGTTACGCCATCTGACTTATGTCGACACCTGTTCCTGAACCTGTACCGTCCGTTGATGCCGCCGCTGCGACGCCCGCCGAAATGAAGGCGGCCGTCCCCGAGGCCCCCGGACTCGTGCTGCGCGCCGCGCGCGAGCGCGCCGGACTGTCGCTGGCCGATGTGGCCACCCGCCTGAGAATGGGGGTCCGTCAACTCGAAGCGCTGGAGCGCGGCGATTATGGCGCCTTGCCCACGGGCACATTCCTGCGCGGATTTGTGCGCAACTATGCCAAGGCGGTCAATGTCGACAGCGAGCATGCCATCCGCCTGCTCGAACAAAACAATGCCGAGGCGGCGCGCCTGAAGGCATCGACCATTGTCGTGCCCAGCCAGGACATTCATATTCGCACCGGCGGCAGCGCCCTCGCCACGCCCAAAGGGCGCATGGCGAGTTACGCCCTGGTGGCGGTGTTGCTGGCCGGTGCAGTCTGGTATTGGTGGCAATATGTACGGCCCAACCTGGCCGCGGGCGGGCGGCCCGCGTCGCCGGTGGCCGCCCCCCGTTCCGTGCGTCCCGCGGTGGTGCCCCCGACACCGGTCGATCAAGCTCCCGTGGGCGAAGTCGGCGGCGCGAACAGCATTCAGACCGGTCCGGCGCAGGTCGAGATGTTTCCTCCCCAGACATCGGCGCTACCGCCGATAGCGGCGCCGGCAAAGACCGCCCCGCAGCCGGAACCGGCGAAACCTGCCGAGCTCGCAAAGCCGGTGGCAGCGCCGCTGCCGCGGACGGGCAATGTCGGCAAGGGCGATCATGTATTGGGTTTCACCTTCAGCGGCGACTGCTGGGTCGAGGTCAGCGACGCCGACGGCCGCATCCTGCTGTCGCGCCAGTATCACGAAGGCGATACCGGCGAAGTTCGCGGCACGCCCCCGCTGTCGGTGGTGTTCGGCAATGCGCAGATGGCGCGGCTGGCCTACAACGGCAAGGAAATCGAGCTCGCGCCGTATACGCGGATCTCGGTGGCGCGGGTGACCGTCAAGTAATTCGTTTCATTCGCTTGCGCGGGAGTGCGTGCGCGAGTTTTGCATCCAGGCAGACAACCATGTTCAATTCCATACCCCGCCGCAAATCCCGTCAGGTCAACATCGGCCAGGTGCTGGTCGGCGGCGATGCGCCGATCATGGTGCAGTCGATGACCAATACCGATACCGAGGATGTCGCCGCCACTGTCAAACAGGTCGCCGAGTTGGCGCGTGCGGGCTCGGAGGTGGTGCGTATCACCGTCAATACCCTGGCCGCCGCGCGCGCGGTGCCGCAGATTCGCCGCCAGCTCGATGCCATGGGCGTTACGGTGCCCCTGGTCGGCGACTTCCACTTCAACGGTCATAAATTGCTCACCGAGGTGCCGGAATGCGCGATGGCCTTGGCCAAGCTGCGCATCAATCCGGGCAATGTGGGGCAGGGGAGCAAGCGCGACGACCAGTTCGGCGCGATGATCGAGGCCGCCATCAAGTACGACAAGCCGGTGCGCATCGGCGTCAACTGGGGTTCGCTCGATCCGGAACTGATCGCGCGCATGATGGATGAAAACGGCAAGAGCGCGGTGCCGAAAGAGGCGGACGAAGTGATGCGCGAAGCACTGATTGTGTCGGCGCTGGAGAGCGCCGCCAAGGCCGAGGAACTGGGCCTGGCGGGCGACAGGATCATCCTGTCCTGCAAGGTCAGCTCGGTGCAGGATTTGATCGCGGTGTACCGCGATCTCGCCAAACGCTGCGATTACCCGCTGCATCTTGGTTTGACCGAGGCCGGCATGGGCTCCAAAGGCATTGTCGCGTCCACGGCGGCGCTGGGTGTGTTGCTGCAGGAAGGCATCGGCGACACCATTCGCATTTCGCTGACGCCGGAACCGAATGGCGACCGCACCAGGGAAGTGATCGTCGCGCAGGAAATCCTGCAGACCATGGGCCTGCGCTCGTTCACGCCGATGGTGGCCGCCTGCCCGGGTTGCGGCCGCACCACCAGCACTTTTTTCCAGGAGCTGGCCGAGAGCATCCAGAGCTATTTGCGCAAGCAGATGCCGATCTGGAAAAGCCGCTATCCCGGGGTTGAGGATATGCATGTCGCGGTGATGGGCTGCGTGGTCAATGGGCCAGGCGAATCCAAGCTCGCCAATATCGGCATTTCCCTGCCCGGTTCCGGCGAGCGGCCGGTGGCGCCGGTGTATATCGACGGTGAGAAAGCGGTGACGCTGAAGGGCGAGCACATCGCCGAAGAATTCCAGGCACTGGTCGACGACTATGTGCGCAAGAACTACGCGCCCGGTTCGGATGGGCCCAAACATCGCTCGCGCAAGAAAGAGATTCCGATCAAGGTGTTGGCCTGAACACCGCAGTCAGGCAAGGCGGGCGTGCAGGAACAAAAAAGCAAACTCCGCGTCCAGTTTGCCGTTCGGGGCAAAAATGCTCCGCAACCCGCGCCGAATGGCGTTCTACGTGATTTTTTCGCTGCCCCGCATTCGCATTCGCGCGCAGATTGGGCTGGCTAAAAGCGGCTAAATACCTGTAAAATCTCGTGTTTTGCGGAACCGCTCCGCCCATTCATTCCGCCCCATGAGTAAAACCATTCAAGCAGTCCGCGGCATGAACGATCTGCTGCCCCAGGACGCGCCCCTCTGGCAGTTTCTGGAGGACACCACCCGCGAGGTTTTCGAACAATACGGCTATCGCCTGATGCGTACGCCCGTGGTCGAGCCGACGCCGCTGTTCGTGCGCTCGATCGGCGAAGTCACCGATATCGTCGAGAAGGAAATGTATTCCTTTGAGGACAGCATGAATGGCGAGAAGCTGACCCTGCGTCCCGAAGCCACCGCCGGCCTGGTGCGCGCCGCGATCGAGCACAACCTGATTTACGACGGTCCCAAGCGCGTCTGGACCTGGGGCCCGATGTTCCGCCACGAGCGTCCGCAGAAAGGGCGCTATCGTCAATTTCACCAGTTCGATGTGGAAGCTCTGGGTTTTGCCGGCCCCGATGTCGATGCCGAGCAGATTGTGATGCTGGCGCGTTTGTGGAAACGTCTGGGTTTCGAGAATGTCCAGCTGCACATCAATTCGATCGGCGATGCGGCCGCGCGTGCGGCGCACCGCGAGGCGCTGGTGAAATATTTCGAGGCGCACCGGGACCAGTTGGACGAAGACGGCAACCGCCGCCTGTACACCAATCCGCTACGCACGCTGGATACCAAGAATCCGAAAATGCAGACCCTGGTCAATGCGGCGCCCAAGCTGGCGCAATACCTCGGCGAGGCCGAACGCGCGCACTTCGACGGCGTCAAGGCGATGCTCGATGCCGCTGGTTTGGCCTACGTGGTCAATCCGCGGCTGGTGCGTGGCTTCGACTACTACAATCGCACCGTGTTCGAGTTCATCGCCACAGGCAAAGACTGGGAACTGACTATCGCCGGCGGCGGGCGCTACGACGGCCTGATCGAACAACTCGGCGGCAAACCCGCGCCATCCTGCGGCTTCGGCGTCGGCGTGGAGCGAGTCATGATGTTGCTGGCCGAGAAGCCGCCGGCGACCCTGGATACGCTCGATGCCTATCTGGTTTATGCGGCCGAGGCGCAGGCGGCGGCCTGGCAGCTGGCCGAGCAGCTGCGCGATCGCGGACTGGCGGTGGCGGTGCATGGTTCGCCCGACGGCGGAGTCGCCAGTTTTAAATCGCAGATGAAGAAAGCGGACGGCAGCGGGGCGCGCTTTGCTATCATCTTGGGCGCGGATGAGCTCGCGGCCGGCAAGGTGAGCCTCAAGGACCTCGCCGGCGGAGAGCAGATGTTGCTGACGCTCGACGAGGCGGCCGGGCGGATGTGGTCGCAGTATGCCAACAACTAGCACCGCAATGTGACGTGACTTTCCCCGGGCATGTCTCAGTGAGCCCGGAACCAAACCGCGCGGCATTCAGTCATGCATTGGCGGGTGCCGGCAAATTTTTCAGCCCAGACCAGAACAAAGGCTTTACATGTCAACGTACGATCTCGAAGAACAGGAACGTCTCGCCGCACTCAAGGACTGGTGGGACGAATGGAGCATCTGGATTTACGCGGCGATCGCCGCACTCGTCCTCGGCGTGGCCGGGGTCTATGGCTGGCGTGAATTCCAGAAAAACCAGAATGACCAGGCCGAAGTCCTGCTCAAGAGCGTGAAGCAGGCTGCCGCGGAAGGCGCAGCCAGTCAGGATTCGAAAAAACTGTCCGAGGCCGCCAATACCCTGGCCGACAAGTTTCCCACCACCTTCCAGGCGACCGAAGCGCAACTGATGGCGGCCAAGGCCGCCTTCGCGGCCAATGATTTCGCCGCAGCGAAAACGCATTTGCAATGGGTGATCGACAAAGGCCGCGATACGCATCGCAATATCGCCCGTCTGCGCCTCGCCACGGTGCTGCTGGAAATGAAAAACTATGACGACGCGCTGAAGCTGCTGGACACCGTGCGCGACGAGGCCTACCTCGCGGCGGCGGCCGATCTCAAGGGAGATGTCCTGGCCGTGCAGGGGCGCCGCGATGAGGCGCGCGCCGCTTACCAGACGGCGATCGACAAGTCGGATGCGCGCAATGCCCTCAAGCCGGTTTCGCAGGCCAAGCTGGATGCCCTCGGCGGCGCGCTTGAAACGAAAAAAGCGGCGGACGGCAAGGACGACAAGGGAGCCGGCAAGTGAATGCGACTCTGAAGGATTGGCGTTCATGCGTAGCCCTTGTCGCAGCATTGCTTGCGCTATCCGGTTGCGGCAGCAGCAAGCCCAAACCGCCGGAATTGCCGGAGGTGAACAATTCCGTGCTCAGCATTGTATGGTCGGCCAGTACCGGCAAGTCCTCGGGGTTTACCTTCCTGCCCGGTTTTGCGGACAAGCTGGTGTATGCGGCCAGCTATGACGATGGCGTCTACGCCTTTGCCGAAGACGGCGGGCGCGAAGTCGCGCGCATCGACCCCAAGACGCCGCTGACCGCGGGCGTCGGTGTTGCCGACAATATGGTCGTGGTGGTCAGCAACAAGGGCGATGTTCTGGCGCTTGATCCCGCCGGCCGCTCGCTATGGAAAGCGCAGATCAACGGCGAAGTACTGGCGGCGCCGGTCGTCGCCGGCGGCTATGTGCTGGTGCGCATCGCCGATGGTCGGCTGTTTGCGCTCAATCGCATCGATGGCAAGCGCAAATGGGTTTATCAGCGTCCGCCGCCGTCGCTGAGCCTGCGTTCCAGCGCCGGGGTACTGGTCAGTCGCGGCACGATTTACGCAGGCTTCACCGGCGGCAAGGTGGTGGCGATAGAGCTGGAGAGCGGCAAGCCGATCTGGGAGGCGACGATTTCCCTGGCGCGCGGCGCCACCGAGCTCGAGCGCATTGCCGATGTCGGCGGCGTGCCGCTGGTGGACGATTCGCGCGTGTGCGCGACGGTTTACCAGGGGCGCACCGGTTGCGTGGAAACGCTCAACGGCAATGTGCTCTGGTCCCGTGAAATCCCCAGCGCCGACGGTGTGGCTTTCGATGCCAAGAACCTTTATGTTTCCGATACCGGCGGCAATGTGTACGCGCTCGACAAGATCAGCGGCGCCACCTTGTGGAAACAGGAAAAACTGATCCATCGCGAGCCGGGTACACCGCTGGTGCTGAACGGCAAGATCCTGATTGGCGACGCCAACGGCTTGGTGCATCTGCTGTCGCCGGAAAACGGCGAGCTGATCGGGCGCGTCGCCACCGATGGCAGTCGTGTGACGGCCCTGATGCAGAACGGCGACCGCGCCATCGTGCAGACTGCCCGTGGCCGCGTATTTTCGATCAAGGTACAGTAAGGCACCAACTTCCAATCGCGTCGCGCGGCGTATGATTTGCATGGCTTCCGGGCCGGCCGCGCCCCCCAATCTGCGCCGCATGCCGATCCCGGCATGCGGCGCCGTCAGAAAAAATGAAACCTACCATCGTCATCGTCGGCCGGCCCAATGTCGGCAAGTCCATGCTCTTCAATCGCCTCACGAAAACGCGTGATGCGATTGTGGCCGACATGCCGGGCCTGACCCGTGATCGCCATTACGGCCATGGCAAGGGCGCCTCGCGTCCCTATCTGTGCGTCGACACCGGCGGCTTCGAGCCGGTGGTCACCGAAGGTATCCTGCATGAGATGGCCAAACAGACCTTGCAGGCCATCGCCGAAGCCGATGCCATCATCTTTGTGGTCGATGGCCGCCAGGGCGTGGTGCCGCAGGACAAGATCATTGCCGAGCGGCTGCGTCGCGACGCGCAGAGCCGCGGCATCCCCATCGCGCTCGCCGTCAACAAGGTCGAAGGCATGGACGAGGCCGTGGTCACTGCCGAGTTCCACGAACTGGGCCTGGGCGAACCGATCGGCATTTCGGCAGCGCATGGCGAGGGAACCCGCCAGCTGATCGAAGATGTGCTGGTGCACTTTCCCGAAGCCGAGGAAAATCTGGATGCCGATACGCCGCGCATCGCCATCGTCGGCCGTCCGAATGTGGGCAAGTCGACCTTGGTCAATCGCCTGTTGGGCGAGGAACGCGTCATCGCCTTCGACCAACCCGGCACCACGCGCGATTCGATTTATATCCCGCTGAACTATCACGGCAAGAACTACACCCTGATCGACACCGCCGGCATCCGGCGCAAGGGCAAAGTGTTCGAATCGGTGGAAAAGTTTTCCGTCATCAAGACCCTGCAGGCGATCGAGGATGCGCATGTGGTGGTGTTGCTGATGGACGCGCGCCAGGATATCTCCGACCAGGACGCCCATATCGCCGGCTTTATCCTGGAATCCGGCCGCGCCGTGGTGGTGGGTATCAACAAATGGGACAACCTCGACGACTACACCCGCAGTCAGGCCAAGGCCGATTTTGACCGTAAATTGCACTTTCTGAGCTTTGCCGATATGCACACCGTGTCGGCAAAGGATGGCATGGGCATGGCGCCGCTGTTCAAATCCATCGATGTGGCCTTTGCCGCCGCCATGGCCAAGTTGTCGACCCCCAAACTGACCCGTGCCCTGATCGCGGCGACAGCGGCGCATCAGCCGCCGATGAACGGCCTGCACCGTCCGAAGCTGCGCTATGCCCATCAGGGCGGCCATAATCCGCCGATCGTGGTGGTGCATGGCTCGGGCCTGGACGGCCTGGCCGGCAGTTATATCCGCTATCTCGAAAACGCCTTCCGCGACGCGTTCAAGTTGAAGGGCACACCGCTGCGCGTCGAACTCAAAAAGGGCCACAACCCCTATGCGGACCGCAAACCGCAGGTGCTGACGGCCAGTCAGGAAAACCAGCGCCGCCGTGGGCGCATCCGCATGAAACGCAAATTTGCTTGAAAAAAACCGTTCCGCCACTATTTACGTAGAATAGTGGCGGGAAGTGTGCTGTTTTGTTTCCGTTCGCGGCCATTGAATGGCGGCATATTTCCCTGATCCCGGAACCCGGCCCGTTTTTTGCTGTCTGTCATGCTGCCGTAATGCATGCGTGGATGGCACATTTCACCGGATTCGGCTATAAATGAACCTTCCCATCCGGCGCTTTATTCGGGGCCCGGACCTAACCAGTAGCTGGAGAATAAGAACATGAGCGCCAAAGGGCAACTATTACAAGACCCGTTCCTGAATATTTTGCGTAAGGAACACGTCCCAGTCTCGATTTACCTCGTGAACGGCATCAAGTTGCAGGGCCAGATCGAATCGTTCGATCAGTACGTGGTGTTGCTGAAAAACACCGTCACGCAAATGGTCTACAAACACGCGATCTCCACGGTGGTGCCGGCACGTCCGGTCACGGTACCGTTCGACCCGCCGGCCGACAGTTAAGGGATATCGTCGAGGTATCGGGGGCGGGCCGGGGTGGTGCGCTGCCTTTCCCTGCGACCGTGGACTCTCGCATACGGCTTGCAGATGGCGTATCGCCGCCATGAAGATGGTAACGTCGCTTGTACCGTTGTTGAGGATCGTCGCAATCATCCCCTTGCCCCACCACGCGGTCGCCGGCATCCCCGGCGTGCGCATATGCCATAGACGATGAAACCCAATTTTGCCCAATCCGCCGCACCCCAAGGCGCCGCTGTTCTGGTCGGCATCGATTTTCACGATGCCTACTTCGATGCCCAACTGGATGAAGCGGTCGAATTGATTTCCAGCGCCGGCGCTCTGGTTGCCGGCACCATTGCCGGCAAACGCCACAAGCCGGATGCGGCAACCTTCGCCGGCAGCGGCAAGCTGGAAGAAATCGCCGAGGCGGTCAAGACGGTCGACGCCTCGCTGGTGGTGTTCAACCACCAGCTGTCGCCGATCCAGATTCGCAACATCGAAAAGGTGGTCGGGGTGCGCGTGATCGACCGCACCGATCTGATCCTGGATATTTTTGCCCAGCGGGCGCGCTCGGCGGAGGGCAAGTTGCAGGTCGAGCTCGCGCAGATGCAGCACCTGCTGACGCGCCTGGTGCGCGGCTGGACTCACCTGGAGCGGCAGCGCGGCGGCATCGGCGTGCGCGGCGGGCCCGGCGAATCCCAGCTTGAGATCGACCGGCGTCTGGTCGGCGACAGCATCAAGAAACTGAAAGAGCGGCTGAAGAAGCTCGAACGCCAGCGCAATACCCAGCGCAGCGCGCGACGTCGCGCCGGCACCTTCTCGGTGTCGATCGTGGGGTACACGAACGCCGGCAAATCCACCTTGTTCAACCGGCTGACGCGATCCGGCACCTATGTTGCCGACCAGCTGTTTGCAACCCTCGACACCACTACCCGTCGCCTGTTCATCGCGCCCTCGATCAATGTGGCGCTTTCCGATACGGTGGGATTTATCCGCAATTTGCCGCACGGCCTGGTCGCGGCCTTCCACGCCACCCTGACTGAGGCGGTGGAAGCCGATGTGCTGTTGCATGTGGTGGACGCATCCAATCCGCTGTGCGATGAGCAGATCGCCGAGGTCAACAAGGTGCTGACCGAAATCGGCGCCGATGATATTCCGCAACTGATCGTGTACAACAAGATCGATCGGCTGGAAGGCTCACCGCCGGCCACGGTGCTGCGCAACGAGGATGGTAAAATCATCGAATTGCGCGTCAGCGCGGAGACCGGCGATGGAATGGACCTGTTGCGCGATACGATCCGCGAATATGCAGAGACGATCAAACCTGCCGCGTACGATGCGTCGGGCCGCGCCCCGGCTGAGCAAGACGGAGCATTTTTGACTGACCAAGCGTATGAAATTGCGCATCTCGGAGTAAATTAAGTATGTTGCGATCATTCGATCGAAGCCTGTTGTTGTGGCCGCTGGCCGCGACGGTCTATCCGTTCGCGTTGCTGAAATACAAATTTGATGCGCGGCGCCCGGGGCGGGGCGAAGCGGCGAAGATGTCGATGAATGATCCGCAGTGGGGCAAGCGCGGCGGCAAGAATGGCGAGGGACCGCCCGATCTCAACGAGATTCTGGACAAACTCAACAGGAAGCTGAGCAGCCTGTTCGGCAATGCCGGCGGTAGCGGCGGCGGCAATAACAACGCGGGCGGTTCAGGCAGATCGGCCATGAGCGGCGGCGTGGCGCTTGCCCTTGGTCTGGCGATATCCGTCTGGCTGGCCAGCGGTTTTTACATTGTGGAAGAGGGCAAGCGCGGGGTTGAACTGCGGCTTGGCAAATATTCGAAAACGACTGTGCCGGGCCCGAACTGGCACATTCCTTATCCGATCGAAGCGCAGGAAATTGTTGATGTATCGCAGGTGCGCGTCATCGAGGTGGGGCACCGCAATAATCAGAAAACCAAAGTGAAGGAAGAATCGCTGATGCTCACCGACGACCAGAACATCGTCGATGTGCAGTTTGCCGTGCAATACACCATTGGCAGTCCGGAGCAATTCCTGTTCAACAACAAGGACCCGCAGGAGGCTGTGCGCCAGGTTGCCGAGACGTCGATGCGCGAAATTGTCGGCAAGAGCAAGATGGACTTCGTGCTCTATGAAGGCCGCGCCGACATCGGCGCACGAGCCAAGACGCTGATGCAATCGATACTCGACCGCTACCAGACCGGCATCGTGATTTCCACCGTAACCATGCAGAACGCCCAGCCCCCGGAGCAGGTGCAGGCCAGTTTTGACGATGCGGTGCGCGCCAAGCAGGACCGCGAACGCCTCAAGAACGAGGGCGAGGCTTATGCCAACGATATTCTGCCCAAGGCACGCGGCCAGGCGGCGCGGCTGACAGAGGAAGCGCAAGGGTACAAGCAGCGCGTGATTGCCGATGCCCAGGGCAATGCCTCGCGTTTCACGCAAACCCTGTTGGAATACGAAAAAGCACCTGGCGTCACGCGCGAGCGCATGTACCTGGATGCGATGCAGCAGATCATGCAGAACAGCAGCAAGGTACTGGTCGACCAGAAGGGCGGACAAAACCTGCTTTACTTGCCGCTCGACAAGATCATGCAAACGAACGCGCCGCCCAGCGGACCGGCTACCAGCGACAACTCAACGCCGCGCAATGTCAGCCCGGCGGACCCGCCGCCTGCCGTCGTTCCGCCGGACACCTCGCGCGCCAGCGCGCTGCGCAACCGCTAATCGACGCCAGGATACGATCATGCACAAGAATTTTCCTGTATTTGCCATCGGCGCGGCGCTGTTGCTGTTGCTCCTGGTCGCGTCCGCTTACACCGTGGACCAGCGTCAGGCCGCGATTCGCTTCCGCCTCGGCGAAGTGGTGGCGGTTCAACAACAGCCCGGGCTGTATTTCAAAGTGCCGCTGATCGAGAACATCCGGCTCTACGACACCCGTATCCAGACCCTCGATACCAAAGACGCCGAGCGTATCCAGACCAAGGAAAAGAACAATGTGCTGGTCGATTCCTTCGTCAAATATCGCATCGTCAATGTCCGCCAGTTTTTTGTTTCGACCGGCGGCGACCTGTCGCGCGCCGAACTGCGATTGTCGCAAAAAGTGAATGACGATCTGCGCGCCGAATTCGGTCAACGCACCCTGGCCGAAGTGATTTCCGGCGAACGCGACAAGATCATGGAAAAACTGCGCACCAAAACCGACGCGGATGCCCGCAGCATCGGCATTGAGGTTCTGGATGTGCGGTTGAAACGCGTCGATCTGGTTCCCGAGATCAGTGCCGACGTTTACCGCCGCATGGATTCCGAGCGCAAACGTGTGGCCAATGAACTGCGCTCCACGGGTTCGGGCGAAGCCGAGAAAATTCGCGCGGATGCCGAGCGGCAGCGGGAAATCATCATTGCCGAAGCCACGCGCGATGCGCAAAAGGTCAAGGGCGACGGCGACGCGCAGGCGTCAAGGATTTACGCGCAGGCCTATAACAAGAATCCCGAGTTCTATTCTTTTTACCGCAGTCTGGAAGCCTACAAGAGCAGCTTCCGCAACCGCAGCGATGTGCTGGTTCTGGAACCCAGTTCCGATTTTTTCAAGTATCTGAAAAATCCCAACAAGGGCAAAAAGTAGCGGCCGGGGGTTCCCGAAGACGGATAAAGGGCTGTTCCAACCGGTCGGACATATTCGCGTATAATTCTGCAACGGCGCGCTCCAAACAGGGGCGCGCCGTTTTTGCTTGTATTTTGGGCACGCCGCTACCGAAGGTTGATCGAATTGAGTGAATCACTGCTGGTAGGACTTGCACTGATGCTGGTGTTCGAGGGCATCCTGCCGTTTGTGGCGCCACGCGCTTGGAGGGATGTTTTCCGGCGCATCCTGGCCTTGCCGGATGGTCAATTGCGCATGGCCGGGCTGGCTTCGATGCTGGCCGGCCTGGTCATGCTTTACTGGATTATCTGATGAGAACCTGGGCTCTACCCGAACATATTGAAGACGTGCTGCCGCAGGATGCGAAGAAACTCGAACGCATGCGGCGCGTGGCGCTGGACCTGTTCGCCGTCCACGGCTACGAACTGGTGGTGCCGCCGCTGCTGGAATATGTGGATTCGCTGCTGTCCGGCACCGGGCACGATATGGATCTCGCCACCTTCAAGCTGGTCGACCAGCTGTCCGGCCGCATGATGGGCATCCGCGCGGACACCACGCCGCAAGTGGCGCGCATCGATGCGCATGTGCTCAACCGGCAAGGCGTATCGCGCCTGTGTTACGCCGGCAGTGTGTTGCACACGCTGCCCAATGGCCTGGGGAAAAGCCGTCAGCCGTTTCAGGCCGGCGCGGAAATGTACGGATACGCCGGACTGGAAGCGGATATTGAAATCCAGCAACTGATGATCGATGCGCTGGCGGCCATCGGCGTGCGGGCCTTGCAGCTCGATATCGGCCACCCGGCTATTTTTCGTGCCTTGGTTGATCTCGGTGCGGTCGATGCCGAACTCGCCGAGCAGATTTTTACCGCTACCGAAGCCAAGGATGTGCCGACGCTGGCGCAGCTGACGGCGTCGATGGATCCCTTGCAGGCTGCGTTTCTGGCCTTGCCCACGCTGCATGGGGGCAAGGAGGTCCTGCAGCGCGCCAAACAGATGTTGCCGCGCGATACCCGTATTGCCGATGCGCTCGCGCAACTGGCCGAAATGGAGCGGCATTTTTCGGCGCAGGGCATCATGGTCAGTATCGATCTGGGCGAACTGGGGGGCTTCAATTATGAAAGCGGCATCGTGTTTGCCGCCTTTGCCCAGGGCGCGGCTGATGCGGTTGCGCGCGGCGGACGTTACGACGAAATCGGCAAGGCCTTTGGCCGCGCGCGCCCGGCGACCGGTTTTTCCATGGATCTGAAGGCCCTGCTGCCGCTGGTGGCGGATGTGTCGCCGCGCGGAGCGATTCTGTCGCCGCTGCAGCCGGACGCGGCGGCGGACAAGCAGATTGCAAAGCTGCGCAGCCAGGGGGAAATCGTTATCCGGCGCTTGCCGGGCAATGATGACCATCTGCATGAGCTGGGCTGTGACCGCGAACTGATTTTAAAGGGCGGCCGCTGGACAGTCGTTCCCCTGGCGATTTAACCAAAAGGATTTTCAGCATGGCTAAGAATGTGGTCGTCATCGGCACCCAGTGGGGCGACGAGGGCAAGGGCAAGATCGTCGATTGGCTTACCGATGAAGTGGCCGGCGTGGTGCGCTTCCAGGGCGGCCATAACGCCGGGCATACGCTGGTGGTGAATGGCAAGAAAACCATCCTGCGCCTGCTGCCCTCCGGGATGCTGCACCCGCACGTCACCTGCTATATCGGCAATGGCGTGGTGCTGTCGCCGGCGGCGCTGCTGCAGGAAATCGATGAGTTGACGGCAGCCGGGCTCGATGTTGTCGGCCGCTTGCGCATTTCGCAGGCCTGTCCGCTGATCCTGCCGTACCATGTCGCGCTCGACCAGGCGCGCGAAGCCAAGAAGGGCGCCGAAAAATTGGGCACGACCGGCCGCGGAATCGGCCCGGCCTATGAAGACAAGGTCGCGCGCCGCGCCATCCGCCTCAACGACCTGCTGTTTCCGCAGCGCTTCAGCGACAAGCTGGTCGAGGTACTCGATTATCACAATTTCGTCCTCACCAAATATCTGGGTGTGGAAGCGGTGAGTTTCGATTCGGTATTCGAGCCCACGCTGAAGATGGCCGAGCGTCTCAAGCCGATGATCGCGGATGTGTCCGCGGAGCTGAACAAGCTGATGCAGGACGGCAAGCAGTTGCTGTTTGAAGGCGCGCAAGCCGCCTTGCTGGACGTCGATCACGGCACTTATCCCTATGTGACCTCGTCGAATTGCCTGGCCGGCCAGGCCTCGGCGGGCGCCGGCGTCGGGCCGCAATCGCTTCATTACGTGCTGGGGATCACCAAGGCCTACGCCACGCGCGTGGGTTCGGGGCCGTTCCCAACCGAACTAGAAGACGAGATCGGCGAACGCCTGCGCAAGCGCGGCAACGAGTTTGGCTCCGTCACCGGCCGCCCGCGGCGCTGCGGCTGGTTCGATGCGGCCGCCTTGAAGCGCGCGGCGCAGATCAACGGTCTGACTGGTTTGTGCATCACCAAGCTCGATGTGCTCGATGGCCTCGATACTCTGCGCATCTGCACCGGCTACCGCCTCAATGGCAAGGTGACCGATATACTCCCCTATGGCGCCGAGAATATCGCCGATTGCGAACCGATCTACGAAGATCATCCCGGCTGGCGCGAGAGTACCTTCGGCATCAAGGAGTGGAACCAGCTGCCCAAGGCCGCGCAAACTTATCTGCGACGCATGGAGGCGCTGGTGGGTGCGCCGATCGCCATTATTTCGACGGGACCCGATCGCGAGGAAACGATCGTTTTGCAGCGGCCGTTCGACTAGGCCGGCATGTGCAGCGGCAATGATTTCGCGAATTCACCGCCATGGTCAATAATGGCCGATGCAAACCTGAAATGACGATCGATGGGCGACCGCTTCATGGAAGACACCACCGTTTATCGCAAGACCGGGAAGGGCGCAGCGGAGATCGCGCGGCGCGATAACGGGCTGGCGGCGAAACTGCGTCGTGCCCTGATCGTCATCGACGGTAACAAGGATATCGCCGAGCTGTCGGTGCTGATGCGTCCCGGCGAGCTGGACACGATCCTGGCGCAGCTGGAGGCTGACGGATATATCGAGACTGTCGATATCCAGGACCTTGATCCCGGCCGTGTTGCCTATGTGCCGGCGGCAAACGATCCGGCAGTGTTTGCGGAAATCAAGCAACGGGCCATCAACGAGATCAGCTATCGTATCGGCCCAGTTGCGACCTTGCTCGTCAACGAGATCGATGATTGCAGCAACGCGCCCGAACTGCGTCAGAAGCTGCGCAATATCGAAAACGTGCTGGTCAGCTTTCTGGGCGAAGTGCCCGGTCAGGAACTGGCGCGTGCAATCGGCACCGAGCTGACGCGTCTGGTGCCGCGCGACGCCTGACATCTTCCGGAAACAGGCACTGCAGCATCCAGGGTGATTCAAGGCGGCACCCTATCGCTCCGAAGGTAAGTCGAACCGGCGGTGTCCTGCATGCTGCGGGTTCAATTCTTCCAGCGCTGATCGGGGGCGATGTAGACGCGAATATCGTGATCGAGAACACCGGCCGGGGCGATCTTGCCGAGATCAATCGTCAGTTGCGTCGGATACAAATCAAAACGCCAGGCAAATGCCGGCGCTGAACCATCGGCGCGTCTGACGACAAATTTGACGGTCTCGCCGTTCGTCACGTTGGCGTATCGCGCATCGGGTTGAATCACGATCGTGCGCTCGGCATTGTCGACCGGCACCAGGGCGCCGTAGTTGTTCAATGAATTGCGTGGTTCAGCGGCGGAGGCGGCGCCATTTGCGGTCGTCAGTCCGAAGGTGAGAACACCGGCCGCGACGATACGAAAAACACTGCAAGTCCTGTTCATGATTGCACTCCTGTTCAAGGGTTGAAGGTTGGATCGGCCGCCCGCTTCGCGAGTGTCGGCCCGGATGAGCGGATTACCGCGAGGACCATGAAGGCCGGCGCGAGTCCGATCTTGGGTCCTTGTCTGTCAGTACCGGGCGGCTTGTCGGAAAATTCCCGCGCATAAAAAATAGTGATGTCCGGGATTGCGCAGGCAGGAAATCCGCGGCCCCGAGCGCAGTCGCGGTTGGGTCGGAATTCCGGCTTTCACAAAACAGATCAGCGTGCGCAAAGAGCCTGGTTGTGCGCTGCGCTCCTGGCTCGGCCTGCATGCCGAACCCTTCTCGTCCTCACGCAATGCCGCAGGGCATTGCTTTTGGGCAATGAAAAAAGGAACGGCCAGCTTTCGCTGACCGTTCATGTCTTGGTGCCCAGAAGAGGACTCGGTCACGTTCCGCGACCCCGGTTCGGCCTGCATGCCGAACCCTTCTCGTCCTCACGCAATGCCGCAGGGCATTGCTTTTGGGTAATGAAAAAAGGAACGGCCAGCTTTCGCTGACCGTTCATGTCTTGGTGCCCAGAAGAGGACTCGAACCTCCACAGTGTTGCCACCGCTAGGACCTGAACCTAGTGCGTCTACCAATTCCGCCATCTGGGCAAGATACCGGACACGAGAGCAGTACTCTCGCGTAAAATGAGGCCGAAATATATCCGAAAAGAGAACACTTGTCCATACGACCGAAGAATTCAAAGGCAAAAAATACCGCCAAGCCGGCGTCGACCCGCGCGGCTGACCCCTATCTGGCCCGCGAGGCCGAGAAATACGAGAACCCGATTCCCAGCCGTGAACTGATCCTCGAAGTCCTTACCGAGGCCGGTGTTCCCCTGGATGCGGCCATGCTGGCCGACAAGCTGGAAATCGCCGATACCGAGCAGGACGGCTTCATCCGTCGCCTCAACGCCATGGAACGCGATGGCCAGGTGATGCGCAATCGCAAGGGCGATATCTGCCTGATCGGCAAGCTCGACCTCATTACCGGCAAGGTGCAGGGCCATCCGGACGGCTTCGGCTTCCTGGTGCCGGACGATGGCTCCGATGATCTGTTCCTGGGTCCCAAGCAGATGCACCGGGTGTTGCATGGCGACCGTGCCGTGGTGCGCGAAATCGGCGTGGATCGCCGCGGACGCCGCGAGGCCAGCATTGTCGAAGTATTGGAACGCGGCAATACCAAGGTGGTGGGCCGTCTGTTCGTCGAGCACGGAGTGTACTTCGTGGTCGCCGAAAATAAGCGCATCAGCCAGGACATTCTGGTCGAGCCCGGCTATGACGGTGGCGCCAAGGCCGGCCAGGTGGTGATGGTCGATCTGGTGGTGCAGCCTTCGAAAAATTCCGAGCCGGTGGCGCGGGTGCGCGAAGTGCTGGGCAATTACGCCGACCCCGGCATGGAAATCGAGATTGCCCTGCGCAAGCACGATCTGCCGCATGAGTGGCCAGACGATGTCGTCGCGCTGGAAAAGAAAGTGCCGAAAAAGGTCTCGGCCAAGGACATGGAAGGTCGCGAGGATCTGCGCGCCTTGCCGTTTGTGACCATCGACGGCGAGACCGCCAAGGACTTCGACGATGCGGTTTATTGCGAGAAGCAGGGCAAGGGTTTCCGCCTGCTGGTGGCGATTGCCGATGTTTCGCACTATGTGAAGAACGGCGATGCACTGGATCGCGAGGCGCGACTGCGCGGCAACTCGGTGTATTTTCCGCGCCGCGTGATCCCGATGCTGCCCGAGGTGCTGTCCAATGAAATGTGTTCGCTGAAGCCGCAGGTCGATCGTCTCGCCCTGGTCTGCGATATGTCGATTTCGGCCGCCGGCGAAGTCAAGCGCTATCACTTCATGGAGGCGGTATTCCATTCCGCCGCGCGCCTGACGTACACCAAAGTCGCCAAGGCGATTTACGGTATGCCGGCTGATCACGGGCTCGATGAAAAGATCGATGCGAAAATCATCCCGCATCTGAAAATGCTCGATGAGGTGTTCCGCGTGCTGCTGGCGGCGCGCAACAAGCGCGGCGCAATCGATTTCGAAACCACCGAAACGATGATGATGTTCGACGAGGGCGGCAAGATCGAGCGCATCGTGCCCACCGTGCGCAACGACGCCCATCGCCTGATCGAGGAATGCATGCTGGCGGCCAATGTCTGCGCCGCCAACTATCTGGCCGAGAACGATCATCCCACGCTGTATCGCGTGCACGAACGCCCCAGCGAGGACAAGCTGACGGCACTGCGCGCCATGCTCAAGGATTTCGGCCTGCAGCTGATGGGCGGCAAGGAACCGACGCCGGGCAACTACGGAGAGGTACTGGCCAAGATCAAGGAGCGCCCCGATGCGCCTTTGCTGCAGACGGTGATGCTGCGCTCGATGAAGCAGGCGGTGTACAGCCCCGACAACGCCGGCCATTTCGGCCTGGCCTACGAGGCCTATACGCACTTCACCTCGCCGATCCGCCGCTATCCCGATTTGCTTACGCATCGTGCCATCAAGGCGGTGATCAATGGCCAGGTCTACGACCCGAAGGTGCCCTGGGAAGAGTTGGGCGCGCAGTGTTCCGCCACCGAGCGCCGCGCCGACGAAGCCACGCGCGATGTCACTGCCTGGCTGAAGTGCTATTACATGAAAGATCGCCTCGGTGAGGAATTCACCGGCACCATCACCGGCGTTACCGGCTTCGGTATTTTTGTCACACTCGACGAAGTCTATGTCGAAGGCCTGGTGCATATTTCCGAATTGGGCCAGGATTATTTCCACTTCGACCAGGACAAGCACATGATCATGGGCGAGCGCACCCGCAAGAAGTACCAGCTCGCCGATCGCGTCAATATCAAGGTGGTGCGCGTCGATATCGAAACCAGCAAGATCGATTTCGGCCTGGCCGGCGAACGTCCCAAAACGGCGGCGCGCGGCGACGAAGATGATGAGGTCGCCGATGTCGCTGAGGGCGCGGGCATTGCCCCGGGCTTCAACAAAAAACCGGGCAAGAACGGCACCAGGACAGGCGGCAAAAATGAAGCGCCCGCGCTGATCAGGAAGGGCGTGCAGCCTTCGCACGCGGCCAATGTTCCTGCCGCCGCCGCTGCGCCAAAAACGGAAAAGAAAGTCATTACCGTCACCAGCGCCAACCCGCCGACCACGCCCCTGGCCGGGCTCGATAGCGAAGGCAAAGCCCTTGTCCCGCGCAAGGTGCCGCGCGCGGCCGAGCCGAAGACGGTCGCCAAGCCCAGGTCGGCCGGCGCGCTGCTGAACAGAAAGCACAAGAAATAATGAAGCAGCAAGTGGTGTTCGGCTTCCATGCCGTGACCTCGCGTCTGCGCGTGCGTGCCGACAGCGTGAAGGAATTGTTCGTCGACGCCAAGCGTATCGACAAGCGCATGCAGGATCTGATCGCCAATGCCAAGGAGCGCAATGTGCGCGTGATGCAGGTCGACGGTGTGCGCATCGACGGCATGACCGGCCATGCGCGCCACCAGGGCGTGGTGGCGGTGGTCGAGCCGACCAAACTGCCGCAGTTCGTCGAGGACGTGCTGGAAACCATCGATGCGCCGCCTTTCCTGCTCCTGCTCGACGGCGTGACCGATCCGCATAACCTCGGCGCCTGTTTGCGCGTGGCCGATGCCGCCGGGGTGCATGCGGTGATTGCGCCCAAGGATCGCAGCGTGGGACTGACGTCGACAGTGATGAAAGTCGCCTCCGGTGCGGCCGAGAACGTGCCCTACATCACCGTGACCAATCTGGCGCGCACCCTGCGCGAGTTGAAGGAGCGCGATATCTGGATCGTCGGTGCCGATGAAGGTGGTGAGAGTTCCTTGTTTGAAGCCAAGCTGGCCGGGCCGCTGGCCTGGGTGCTGGGCGCCGAGGGCGAAGGCCTGCGCCGCCTGACGCGCGAGAACTGCGACCAGATTGTCAGCATCCCGATGTTCGGTTCCGTCGAGAGCCTGAACGTATCGGTGGCGAGTGGTGTGTGCCTGTTCGAGTCGCGCCGTCAGCGCGAGTCTTCAGGCGCCAAGTCCGCGGCCGGGGTGACGACGGCAGCCTGAGCGCTGGCCGCTGGCCAGGCTGCGAGGGCCGCCAGCACCAGCAAATCGAGCAGGCTGTAGAACGCCCCCGCAGAAAACGGTGGATTCCAGGCGCTGATATTGAGTCCCGGCGTGACGGCGATCCACACCCAGTTGCCGAGCGCGGTGCCATACAACTCCATGAGCAGGGCCAGCAGGAACATGGTCGCGTAAAGCATTTTCGAGCGCCCGAAAATCATGCAGACGGCGAACACCGCGAACAACAGGGTGCCAAAGCGATCGAAGCCCGCCCACCAGGCAAACCCCGCGTAGATAGCCGAGATCCAGGGGAAAATGGCCTGGAAGCCGCGCCCCGCCTTGAGTTCGGCTAGTTTTTGCGACACGATCAATCCCAATGTCATCAGCAAGGCATGGCCCGGCGGTACGAACAGCGGCACATTGTGGAACTGATAATCGTAGATGCCCCAGCCGAGCGACAGCACCACTTCGCCGCAGCCGGCAATCGCCGTGCACAGGATCAATACGCGTCGTTCTTCGGGCCGGCCCATGCGATAGAGCCAGGTCCATACGGCAATCGTCCATAGTGTCGCAGCGTGTTGGCCGGGCCAGCCAAAACGAATATCGAGCGCCAGGCCGCCGGCGATCACGGCAATGATGTTCAGGGCGATCAACAGATGCCGACGCGCATCCAGATGTTGCCAGAGATGCCGGTCCATCGATGAGGGGAAATGGCTTATCGTCACAAGGTCAGTCCATCGAGCGCGATCGCCGGGGCCTTGCCTTCGATCTGGTCGGCGACGATCTTGGCGCAGGCGCAGGCCAGGGTCCAGCCCAGGGCGCCATGGCCGGCATTGAGAAACAGATTGCGATATGGCGACATGCCGATGATCGGCGTGCCCTTGGGCGTGGCCGGCCGCAGGCCAGCCCAGGGTTTGAGGTCGGCACTGTAATCGGCTGCGTCGGGAAAGGTCGCCTTGGCGTGCGCAATCAAAAGCGCAACGCGATCGGCCTGCAGCGAGCGGTCATGGCCGGCGATATCGGCCATGCCGGCGATGCGCAATTCATCGCCCAGCAGGGCATAGACCACCTTGTATTTGCTGTCAGTGACGCTGATGCGCGGCACGCCCGCCGGATTGGCGGCTGTGGCGGTATTGGCCGTCAGGCTGTAGCCCTTCAGCGGGTAGATGGGCAGATAAAAGCCCAGCTGTTTGGCATGCCAGGCATTGGCGGCACCCAGCGCTAGCACATAGGCATCGGCCTCGATATCGCCCTTTGCCGTACGTACCGCGCGGATTTCACACTGCGCGTCGCGCTCCATGCCCAGCACCTTGGTATCCGTCATGAACACCACGCCGCGTTCGCGCAGCAGCGCTTCCATGGTCACGCAAAAATCGTGGCAGTCGCCGGCGTCCTCGCTGGGCGTGTAGATGCCGCCGACGATGCGTTTGCCGATGTACGCCAGTGCCGGTTCCTTCTCCAGCACTTCCTGTTGCCGCAATGCTTCCTGCTTGCTGCCGTGTTCGCGTTGGAAGGTGAGGGTGCGCTGGGCGCCGTCAAAACTGTCCGCATCGGAAAAAATCACCAGCTTGCCGTTGCGCCGAAAATCGAAAGTCACGGTTTCCTGCGCGACGATGTCGTGGATCAGCTTGCGGCTGTAATACGCCAGGCGCAGCAGATGCACGGTGCTGATTTCCGCCTGCGGGCGATTGCAGGCGGCGATGAACTGCAGGCACCAGCGCCACTGGTCGAGGTCGAAGCGCGGATAAAAGCGCAGCGGCGAATCGCGCCGCAGCAGCCAGGGCGGAATCTTCGGCACCACGCCGGGCCCGGCCAGCGGCGCCACATAGCTGTAGGAAAGCTGTCCGCCATTGGCATAGCTGGTTTCCAGCCCCGCCTGCGCATTGCGCTCGATCACCGTGACCTGATGGCCCGCCTTGTTCAGGTAGTAGGCGGTGGTGATGCCGATGACCCCGGCGCCGAGCACGCAGACGCGCATTTTATTTGAGCACCTGCAGCAGATTGTTGAAGTCGTCGGTCCACACCCGCCAGCCCGGCTCGGGCGGGATGATGTAAGTGGCTTCGACGATGTCGGGCTTGAGCAGGAAGGTATTGTCCTTGCACAGCAGGATCCAGTCGCTGCTGGTCGAACCATCCTCATAGGTGTCGCGCACCCAGGCCACATTCAGTCCGCGCTTCTCGGCGATCATCTGCACCACCGGCTTCAAGTCGAGGAAGCGGTTGGACACATGGAAGGCGATCACGCCATCGGGCTTCATATGCTTCTCGTAGATTTCCAGCGCCTCAAGCGTGATGAGGTGAACCGGAATCGAATCGCTGGAGAAAGCGTCGATGGCCAGCACATCAAACTGCTGCGAAGGCTCGCGTTCCAGGTTGAGGCGCGCATCGCCGAGCGCAATCTCGATGGTCGCCTCGGTGTCTTTCAAGTAGGTGAATTCGCTGTTGGCGATTTTTACCACCGCCGGGTTGATATCGTAAAAGCGATACACATCGCCCTTGTTGCCATAGGTGGCGATGGTGCCCGCGCCGAGGCCGATGATGCCAACGCGGCGTGGCGCCGTGGACAGCTTTTCTTTCAGCAGGATCGCCTTGCCGATGCCGGATTTGGCCTTGTAATAAGTAGTGGCCGAGCGGTTATAGGGCGGGTCCATGTACTGGTCGCCGTGCAGGATGGCGCCGTGGATCAGCGAACGGCGCCGGTATTCCACATCGGGCGGGTTGTACTGCTTGACGCGCAGGGTGCCGTAGAAATTGCGCGTCATCATCACCACATCTTCCTTGAATTGATGGATGGTGAAACCCGCCGCCGCCGCCGCGAACAGCGAGACCGCGACCCCCAGCACCACAAAGCCGATATGCGCGCGACCGAGCAGCAAATACGTCGCGAGCATCGCCAGCAGCACCAGGGCGATTTCGAGCTCGTAATACGCCGGCAGGGTCAGGGGCGCGACAATGCCGACCAGCAGTGCACCCAGCGCCCCGCCGACGGAGATCATCAAATAAAACGTCGTGAGATAACGCGGATGCGGTTTGCGCGCCACCAGTTCACCGTGGCAGAACATGCAGGCGATGAACAGTCCTGCCGAGAACAGGCCGATCTGGAAATACAGCTTGAAATGCAGGTCCTTGTCGGCCAGGGCATAGGCCATCGCCACGATAAAGAGCGCCAACAGCGGCAGCATGAGCTTGCGCCGGTACCAGTTCTTGCCGTCGAAACAGAGGATGAAGGTCAGCAGGTAAATGGCCAGCGGCACTACCCACAGCAGCGGAATGGAAGAGATGTTCTGCGTGAGATGGTTCGTGATCGCCAGCAGCAGCACCGAACCCAGACCGGCCAGCGCGATCCATAGCAATTTATCGCCGAAGGCGGGGGCTGCCGCCTCCGCACTTGCAATTTCGCTTGCTTGCAGAGGGCTCAAGCTCTCGTCTGCCGAGGCTGCTTCTTTCCGCAACCCAAACCAGGCCGCGCCCGCAATCAGGGCCGCGAACAAGCCGAAGCCGATCGACCAGCCGATGGCCTGGTGTTTGGTGGTAAAAAACGGCTCGAACAATAATGGATAACCCAGCAGCGCCAGCATCGAGGCCAGATTGGACAGCGCGAATAGGCGATAGGGACTGGCCTGTGGGTAGCTGCGCGCAAACCAGGCTTGCACCAGGGGGCTGGTGGTGGAGAGCAGGAAGTAGGGCAGGCCGATGGTCACCGACAGCAGCAGCAGGATACGCAGGCTCGGCTCCTCATCGCCCCTCGGTTTCCAGCTGACATCGGGGATGATCGGCAGCAGCAATAGCGCCACGCCAACCAATACCAGATGCACGATCGCCTGGCGTTTGGCGCCGAGCTTGCGCGTCATCCAGTCGGAATAGAAATATCCCGCCAGCAAGGCGAACTGGAAAAACACCAGGCAGGTGGTCCATACCGCCGCGCTGCCGCCGAACCAGGGCAGGATTTGCTTGGCGATGACCGGTTGAATCAGGAACAGCAGGAAGGCGGAGACGAAGATGGTGGCGGCGTAAATGATCATGCCGCGATTCTCGCATGGCTGGCGCGCTTTGCGCAGCGGCTGCGCGCCGGCTTCAATTTCTCCTGTCAGCGTGCATCGTCCCTGGTATCGGCTGCTGATTTATCCGGCGCGCGCTTGAAGCCATGCCACATCGCGGCAACCAGGTTTTCCCGATGGACGCGGCTCATCCACAGGGCAGCCGTGATGTGTACCGCCACGGCTGCGAGCAAGACATAGGCGATCGCGGCATGCACATCCTGCAACCATTCATCGCCCCAGAAAAAATCGATGCGCGTCATCCAGCCGCTGATGCCCAGCAGGATGACGAGGCCCCACAACAACACGATCATCCACGCGGCGGCGGGATTGTGGCCCAAGTAGCGTTTCGGCTTTTGCTTGTGCATGGTCGCGGCATAAGCCATGAAGGCTCTGGCTCCCGGCCGAAACGTCGCGAAATTGGCATAGCCTGTCGCGACAAAACCCCACAGCAGGCGCACCGCAACAACGATCAATGCGGCAGTTCCCAATTGGCGGTGAATTGGCGAACTGCCCTCGTTCAGCAGATTGGCGATGACCAGCGCTGCCAGTGTCCAATGCGTAGTACGAACCAGCAAATCCCAGACCCGTACCCGCCTTGCGGTCGCGCCGATCATCGCTTCTTGCCATCCGGCGCGAAAATTACTTCTCGATTTCCGACTTGATCACCGCGAGGGTCTTGGTGTCGTAATAGATTTCAACCTTCTTGCCAGCCTTGTCGTGGCCGTAGATTTCATAGCAATTGCCATCGATTTTGAACTTCTTGATTTGGTAGCCCTGCGCCTCGATACGCGCACGCGCCTCGGCTTCGGAAAGCCATTCGGCCTTGGGATTGGCGGGACAATTGGCGCCGGCCATGGCGGTGGATGCGGTGAATGCGAGGGCAAGGGCGAAAAGGTATTTGGACATGATTTTTTCCTGAAGGGGTGGTTATGGGGATGCCTGCGGCATCTTTATCTTCGTCGAATGATTTGTGAGCTTCGATCTACATCAATCTTAATGAGAATTATTCTTGTTTGCAAGTAAATCATGCGATACCGAGACAATCGCGGCTAGGTGAGGAGGCGTTGGTAGCAGCCTCCCGTGCACGCGCATACAACCCATGTCGCAATCGCGGCAAACCGCGGCAAAAGCGCCCCGCACCGGGTTGTTCGGCGTATAAATGCGCAGAGCTGCAAGGTTCAGCCCGATCCATCCGCCTGCGTGGCACACAACAGGGAGACATGATCATGATTCTTTCAAGATTGCTCCGAATAGCCGTTTTGCTGATGACGATGCCGACGCTGTTTTTTGCGCCATGGGCATATGCCGATATTGTGGTTGACTGGAACATCAAGGCAGTCGAGCTCTCCATTGAGGCCAAGGCGCCGGCAGGACCTGCCAATCGCGCGCTGGCCATCGTCCATACCGCCGTATATGAAGCCGCCAATGCGATCAGCAAACGCTACCCTGCCTCGGCGCTGAAACTGGAGCCGACAGCGGGCGCCTCGATAGAGGCTGCCATTGCCGCCGCAAATCGCGGCACGCTGCTCAAATTTTTTCCGACCCAGCAAGCCGTTATCGAGGCAAGCTACCAGGCGGCATTGGCCGCGATTGCCGATGACCAAGCAAAGAGCGACGGCGTCGCGGTGGGCGAGAAAGCCGCCGCCGCAGTGCTGGCGTCTCGCGCCGACGATGTCTTGAGCGCAGATGAATCCTATCGTCCGCATACGACCGCGGGGGTCTATGTGCCAACGGTGATACCGGTATTCGTGCAATGGTCGGCGCGCAAACCCTGGCTGATGAACAGCCCGGCCCAGTTCCGGCCGGGGCCGCCGCCCAAACTGTCCAGCGCCCTTTGGGCACGGGACTATAACGAGATCAAGACCATGGGCGCCAAAAACGGTTCGCGCCGCAGCGCCGAGCAAACCGATATCGCGCGTTTCTGGGAAGCCACCGGGCCGGCGATTTATCACGGCGTGGTGCGCTCAGTGGCGAATATGCCGGGCCGCGACCTGACGCAAAATGCGCGCCTGTTTGCGGCCGTCACACAGGCCTCCGACGATGCCCTCATCGCGGTGTTTGACGGCAAATACCATTACGGTTTCTGGCGACCGATCACGGCCATTCGCAATGCCGACAAGGATGGCAACAAGGCCACCGAGCGCGATCCATCATGGCTGCCGTTCATCGATACGCCGATGCATCCTGAATATCCCTGCGCGCATTGCATCTCGGCCAGTGCGCTGGGAACCGTAATCCGTGCCGAAATCGGTACCGGGCCAATGCCGGTGCTGAGCACCAACAGTCCGACGGCGAAGGGTGCGGCGCGCAGCTGGACGAGCATCGATGCCTTCATCCAGGAGGTTTCCGAGGCGCGCATCTACGACGGCGTGCACTACCGCAATTCAACTGAAGTCGCCAATGCCATGGGCCGCAAGATTGGGGCCCTGGCGGTCGACAGGTGGTTGCGGCCCGCGCGCTAGCGCTCTCCGCATCCGCAGGGAGAGCCAATGCTGAAAGTGCTTGGCCGCAAGACGTCTGGCGCAGGACGATGCGCCGCAGTGCCAGGCCGGGGATCTACCAGCATGTGATGATTGACTTGCCTAGCTGCGGATGGGCTTGGCAATGCGCCTAGCTGTCGTATGATTGCAAAAGATCAGGCATCCGCCGTGATCCCCTCTACCTCGTCCGAGATCGCGTGCGCGGTCTGCTCATTTCCTGGAAGGATGTTCGCATGAAAAATGTAAAGAAGGCCAAAGCGCTGCGCAAGGCGCCGCTCAATACCCCGACCGGCCTCAAGGCCAAGGCCACCGAAGACCTGTCGGCCGCGCTCACCACCCTGCTGGCCGATGTGTACGCCCTGTACCTGAAGACCAAGAATTTCCACTGGCATATGTCGGGTCCGCACTTCCGCGATTACCATCTGCTGCTCGATGATCAGGCGGAAGAATTGTTCGCGATCACCGACGATATCGCCGAGCGGGTGCGGAAAGTCGGCGGCACCACGCTGCGCTCGGTCGGCCATATCGCCCGCCTGCAGCGCATCCTCGACAACGACGCCGATTTCGTCACGCCGCTGGATATGCTGGCCGAGCTGCGCGAGGACAACAAGCAACTGGCCGCCTATATGCGCGCCACCCATGAACTGTGCGACGAGCACGGCGATGTCGCCGGCGCCAGCCTGCTGGAAAACTGGATCGACGAGGCCGAGAAGCGCAGCTGGTTCCTGTTCGAGACCACGCGCGCGGGCGCTACGCGCGGCGGCTGATGCGGAACGCTATTTGGCGCGCCTTTTCAGGCATTTTTGTCTGGAAAGGCGCGCCAATGCTGGGGTTTGTCTTTTAATCGGTTACTGCTTTGGTGCGACGATTTTGACTGCTACTCGCTAGTGAATGTGCTCGAAGATCAGACCACGTTCGCCCCAGGAAAATCGATGCTGACCCTCCAAGTGTTCCTGGATGCAAGTGCCCTGCGCGCAAATTGACTTGAAGCTCCCGGGCTTTTATTCTGCGCTGTCGGAGCTATCCGGATTTCAATCAACCGTCTTCTCACCTAAAGGGAGTCGCAATGCGCCGCACTGGTCTTCTTTGTTTCTTCGTGCTTGTTTTGGCTGGGTGTGCGACGGCGCCCGCGGCGCCTGTGCCGAGCTTCGCGCTACCCGCCGGCAGCAAAGTCGGCATTCTGGTCGCGCTCGATCGCGCGCCGGTTCATGTTCATGTCGGCACCACGGTATTCAACAACTTCAGCAAGTCCTACAGCTTCCCTTGGGACATCAACGAGAAGGCAACGTCGACATTCAGCGCCCAGCTTAAGGCGGCCAGTTTCGTTCTCATCGAACTCGCGTCCGTGGGGTTCAAGGCGAATGAAATCAACGCGCTGGTAACTAGCGACGGGCGGGCGTGGCTCGATAATCCCGCGCAATTGGCCCAACTGGACCGGTTGCGCAAAGAGCTTGATGTCAAGGCAGTCGTCGTGGTTGCCGACAAACGGGTGCTGGCAGATCTGGAGTGCTCTGGCGGCCCCTGCGCGGAGCGCTATATGGACAAGAGCGGCCTGTTCACGCGTAGCTTTCTTGGCCTCACTCGCTACAAGGCGGTTGCTGCCATGGAGGTGAAGATATTTGTCCTGAATCCGGCTGTCGAGTTAAGTGCGGCAGAGCCACTAAAGGCGAAGTTGGAGCAACGCGCCGTGTTCATGCGCGACTTCAAAGAACCAAAGGTATTTGCCAACTTGACCCCGGAAGAGTTTGCGCCGGTCGCTAACATGATTGACGGATATTTGAACGGTGCGGCAGCAGCGGCTGCCACTACCCTGCGCGAGGGTGCAAAGTGAAGCGAACTCTTTGTGCGCTTTTCTTGCCAACAGCCTGCGCCGCAACCGGCGTAAAGGTCGCTGATACTAGTGCCGATATCTGAAATGACAGGCATTGCAATGAATCGAAAAAACATCATCCGCGCGTTGCTGGTGGCCGCTGGCTTTGTCGCCCTTTCCGCGGCGGCGCAGAACGTTCCTGTCGATCAAATGCCGATGTACGGCGGCATGGATCGCAGCCAGGTGCCGGCACTGAAAGAGGGGGACGAAAAATTCATCTCGTCGGTGGTTGCGGAATTCGGCTCGCGCGAAAAGGCCAGCATGGCCTGGGTGAATCGCGGCTTTACGCTTTACCAGCAGGACGATCTGGCCGGCGCGATGCGTCGCTTCAATCAGGCCTGGCTGCTTAACCCGAACAATGCCGAGGTCTACTGGGGGTTTGCCTCGGTGCTCACCGATAGAAACAAATATTGCGAGGCGCTGAAAATGGTTGAGCTGGCACAGTCCAAGAGCGCCCTGCAACCCGGATTCATTCCCGATGCGGCCCTGATCTATACCGGTTGCGCAGTCGAGAGCAAGACCTCGGCACCGGAGCTGTGGGACAAATATCTGGCCCGCTCGGACGCCTTGTTTGCCGAAGCGCTGGCCTCGCCCGCAGTCAGAAAGCAGTACACCTTGTTTCACTGGGCGCGCGCCATGTATGGCCGTGGCGATTATGCTGGCGCCTGGGCCAAAGTGGCGGAATTCAAGAAGGAAACCGGTAAGGATTTTGACGCCGGTTTTATCCGCACTCTGAGTCAAAAGATGCCGGAGCCGAAGTGATGGCGGGCGTCATCCGGTGCTTTCAGCCTGAATTCAAGCAATGAGGATTCGCATGCTGATCGTCCCGGTAATATTTATCGTCTTGCTTGCGGCGGCCTCGGTCGCGCTCGTCACGCAACCGCTGGTGACGCCCATCGCCTCGACGCCGCCGCAGGTCGATCCGGTGCGGCTGGAAGCGCATGTCAAACATTTGTCGGTAGACCTGTACCCCCGCAGCTTCGATCAATCCCATAATCTCGAATTGAGCGCGGATTACATCCACGATGCATTCAAGGCGACCGGTGCCGAGGTGTCCACCCAGGAGGTCGCCGTCGATGGCGTCAAGTACCGCAACGTTATCGCCCGTTTCGGCCCGCCCTCGGGGCCCTTGCTGGTAATCGGCGCCCACTACGATTCGCATGGCGACGCGAGCCGAGGCGCGCACGACCCGCGCGGCTATACGCCCGATTCGCATACGCCCGGCGCGGATGACAATGCCAGCGGCGTCGCGGGCCTGCTGGAATTGGCCCGTTTGCTCGGCCGCCAGCCACAGGCACGCGCCATCGAACTGGTGGCGTATACACTCGAGGAACCGCCTTATTTCCGCACTGAACAGATGGGCAGCGCCTGGCATGCGCGTTCGCTGGTGGCGGCCAAGCGCGAAGTACGCCTCATGCTCTCGCTGGAAATGATCGGAACCTTCAGCGATGATCCCAACAGCCAGGACTACCCGGTTCCGGGCATGGCGCATCTTTATTCGGATCGCGGCGACTTCATCGCCATCGTCGGCAAGTTTGGCGATTTCGACGCGACGCGCAAAGCCAAAGCCTTGATGGCCGGTGCTTCCGATTTGCCGGTGTTCTCGATCAATGCGCCGCCGCTGCTGCAGGGCATCGATTTTTCCGACCATCTCAGTTACTGGAACGCAGGCTTCCCGGCGCTGATGATTACCGACACGGCTTTTTTGCGAAACCATCAGTACCATCGCGCCGGCGATACCTATGAGAAGCTGGATTATCGACGCATGGCCAAGGTGGTGCAGGCGGTCTATGCGCTTAGTCAAAATTATTAACGTCTGGCCGATTGCATTTCTCACTTCAGGGTTGAACTCTTGTCGCCGCTCAAGGAGCCAATGGCCATGAATCTCCCGCACGAGCAAGTCGCTGCGATGAACAACCGTTCCATGCCATCAGCCGTGGTGATCCCGATCCTGGCTTACCCCGACATACGCGCGGCGGTCGATTGGCTGTGCCGCGCATTCGGCTTCGTCGAGCGCCTGCGCATCGGCGATCATCGTGCCCAGCTTTCCTTTGGCACAGGCGCCATCGTTGTCGCCCAGCGGCGCGACCATGCGGGTGTTCCCTCTTCGGAGGGGCTGGACTATTCGGTGACGGTGCGGGTGCGGGATGTCGATCAGCACTTCGAACAGGCGCTGCGCGCCGGCGCAATCATCGTCAATGCGCCCACCGATCAGCCCTATGGTGAGCGGCAGTACAGCGCGCAGGATATCGGTGGTTATAGCTGGACGTTCTCGGAAACCATTGCGGATGTTGATCCAGAAGCCTGGGGCGGCGAGTTGTTTGAGCAGGATTGAACTAGCTCGCTAAAAAATGTAGAGCGCCATTTGGCGCGCCTTCCGAGACAAAAATGCTCGGGAAGGCGCGCGGATGCTGGGGTTTTATTTTTCGCTTACTGTTTCATCGGAATGTGTTTCGTTCCTTGCAAGAATATCGACACTGCCCTCAAGTGTTTCAAGCGTTCTCATGCGCGGTTGTAAAAAAGCGATCTCGCAGCGCCCTACATATTCCATCCAGGCCAGGGAATATTGACGCTTCTGTAATCCCCATCATACGAAGGTCATCTAGTGCGGCTCTCGCATTTGACTTCACAAGGTCGATCTTTGTGAGGTACCGCTTGCAGGTCTGCTTCTCCGCTTTAACAATCAAAGCTTCTATTTCGGCGACGTTTGATAACATAAGGACGGATTGCTGAGCGAGCGCTCTGTCGTGATCTCGGGAAGCAGCTCGAATCGCGTATAGGTTCAGGTGTGGATCTTCGAGAGCTCCTTCATCAGCCCCAACATTGCACCGGTAAGCGGCAGTGTCAAACGCATAAATTCGACAGTTCCCGTTATCGGTTGAAGCAGTACCGCGAAGGGCAAAGTATGCCGCTATGTAAGGCGACTCGGTCCAATCAAGTAGCGGAGTCGGATATCCGTGGTGCTGTGCAAGGCTAAGGAGATTATTGTAGTCATCGAAATCCTTTAGCCGGTAGGTACGGCCGGTAACGCCACTCACGTATCCATTGAGGATAGGAAGATCTTCTTGTACGTATCTGATCAGGTCTCGCCTGCCTGCACGATGGAGACTGGTCCGCAATCGATATTCGGCCTTTTCATGTCCACGAAAGATCAGCGGACAGTTCGCGAGCGGCAGGCTCGAAACCCATTCTTTAAATTGGGGCCAAGTAAAGCAGTGGTCCGACTTAGACGGCGCGTCTGTTTCGACACAACCGACTGTCAATTGACCGTTGGTTCCTTGTGGTCCACTTGGAGTATTGAGTGTAGCGCTTAGCTCAGTGCCTATAAAGTTGCCGACTATAGTTCCACCAAATATGCCCGTTGGTTCTAGTTGCTGCTGTTGATCCAATGAAAGGCCAAACGGATATGGGGAAAACTCCGCGTCTGCCGTAAAACTCGAATATGAGACCGAGAGATTATTAAGGCTAGCGTGTCTCCATTTGGTCTGGTCTTTTATTTCGAACAACAGCATGCGTCCCGAGTCCTGACGGTCGCGATCAATGTTTAGCACCGCATGCCACTCTTGGCCTGCATCATTTAGTTGACCGGTCCATTGCTTCCACATATTCAGGCTAATCCTTATCAAACTGCATCAGCTGGGTAACATGGGGATTATGGATACGCGAAAACCACGACGAATAGAAGTCTTCTTTTTCGGGCGATGAAAAAATAACGTGAAACGCCATTTGACGCGCCTTCCGAGGCAAAAATGCTCGGAAAGGCGCGCCAATGCTTGAGTTTTGTTTTTAAAATGCAGCGTGTCAGGAAACGCTGGCGCTACTCCGCAAACGCCTTCTCCGCCGGCGTAATCACCACGGCTTCCGGCCTGATCGACAGCTTCAGATTGCCGATAAGCTGATCTTCATCGAGCAAGGCCTTGGATTTCTGTCCGTCGTATTTGATCGGCGAAAATTCATCGCTGAGCAATTTCGCCTTCAGTCCCGCCGCGTCCCTGGTGATGAACACCACCGACAAATCCTTTGCGGAGAGATGTTTCTTGATCGCGGCGTTGACATCGGCGGCGGTCATCTTGCCGAGCGCGTCGCGCATCATCCTGGTGTACTCGGGCAGGCCATACCATTGCGCATCCATGGCGTAACCGAGCTGCTGGTTCTGCGTGGCGGTCATCACGAATACGTTTTTCATCAGGTAGTCGCGGGTGGTTTCGAATTCCTCTTTACTGAGACCGTTATCGACCAGCCTGGTGAGTTCGTGGAGGGCGATGCGCAGCGCCATATGCGCATTCTCAGGCGCGACCGGGCGGATCCAGACTTCGAACAACTGCGCCTTGCGTCCGAGGTTGGGATCGGGGAAGAACTGGAACATGCCGCGCGGGAAGGCCTCGATGTAGGCGTAGTCGCCGTAGTTCATGCCGCGCTCTTCGCGGATGCGTTGATACAGATGCGAGTTGGAGGCGCGATGCTCGCCCAGCCAGGTCTTGGCCACCCATAGCGCGGGATAATCCGGATGCGAACGCGTCACCGCGATCGGCAGGCCGAAGGAGATGGCGGTGGCGCGCGTGTTCTTTTCGATGATCTCGACTTCGAGGCCGCTGGGGCGCTTGCCGGTGATGGCGGCAGTGGCGGGCAGGCCGGCGCCGGCGGGCAGTTTGGCGATGGCCTCGTTCAAGTCCGCGACCATATCGTCGGAGACATTTCCGGCGATGCCGACTTTCAATGCGCCCTGGGTGTAAGCGGTCTTCCAGAAATTCTTCACATCATCGAGCGTGATCGCTTCGATGCCCTTGATGGTGCCAAGCACCGGATGGCCATAGGGCGTGCCGGCGAAGACGTTCGTTTGCAGGCGCTCCTTGCCGAACTCTTCCTCGTTGTTGTCCTTCAGGTCGAGTTGCAGGGCGTTTTTCTGCGCATCTTTCAGACGGCGGAAATCTTCCTCGCGGAATCCCGGCGACAGCAGCATCGGCAGGGCGATATCGGTGAATTTTTTCCAGTTGTCCTGATGGATGGCGCCGGTGAAGCTGGTCATCTCTTTATCAACCTGATCGCTGAAGCTGCCGGCGATGGGGAACAGCAGCTTGGAAAGCTCGTCGATCTTGCGCTCCTTCGAACCGGCGCGCGTCACCATTGCCGCGGTCAAGGCGGCGAGGCCTTCCTTGCCCGGCGGGTCCTGCGCCGCGCCGGCGGTGAACAGCAGCTTGAAGCGGATCTGCGGCAGGGCGGTTTTCTGCACCAGCAGATTGCCGGTCGCGGTATCGCGTGCCGGCGCGAACGAGGCCAGCTGGGGCGTTTCTTCGATCGCTTTCGGCATGGCGTCTTTCGACAGCGTTGCCACCACCACCGCATCGTCGCGCAGATACTTGCGTGCCGCGGCCAGCAGGTCTTCCGGGGTCAGGGAATCGACCACGCGGTAGTAATCATTGATGGTCGCGAACTGGCGCTGATAGCGCACGAAGCGGGCGAGGGTGCCGGCGATCTGCTCGGTGTTGTCGAGCGAACGGATCAGCCCGTATTTGCCGGCCGATTTGGCATCGGCCAGGCGCTGCGCCGCCACCGGCGTGCTGCGCAAGCCGGCGACAGTCCTGAGGATGGCGTCGCGCACATAGACGACGTCCTCGAGCTTCTTGACGCGCGCACCGATGGTGGCCAGCGAGGGATCGACATTGCCGGGCGTGTAATCGAACAGCTGATCGACCTTCTGTTCATCCTCGACCAGGCGCTTGTACAAATCCGAGGTGCGGCCGAAGGACAGCGAGAGCAGGGTATCGAGCGCCGCGAAATCCTTGGCCGTGGTCGAGAATGCCGGCGAGCGGAACGACACCGCGATCCAGGGCAGGGTAGGCGCCGGCCAGGTCACATGCGCGTACAGCGGGCCGTTCGGCGCGGGTTCAGCCGGAATCGCCACCTTGTAGTTGCCGCGCTTCCACTTGCCCCAGTATTTTTCCACCAGCGCAAACGCGTCTTTGGCATTCACATCGCCGGCGATGATCACGGTGGTGTTTTCCGGGCGGTACCAGCGGTCGAAAAACAGTTTCGAATATTCGTACTGGTTGGGCATGTCCTCGATATCGGCGAGGAAGCCCATGGTGGTGTGCTTGTAGGTGTGCTTCTGGAAGGCCTTGTCGCGCATCACCTCGAACAATTTCGTGGTCGGGTTGGCGCTGTTCTTGTTGTACTCGCCCAGCACCGCGCGCGATTCGGTCTTGAAGGCGTCGACGGGATAGGACAGGTTCTGGAAGCGATCGGCCTCGACCTTGAGGATGGTTTCCAGGTCTTCCTTGGCGAAGGTGGTGTGGTAATTGGTGTAATCGTCGGTGGTGTAGGCGTTTTGTCGCGCGCCGGATTTGGTGATGATCTCCTGGTATTTGTCCGGCGGATAGGCCTTGGTGCCGCGGAACATCATGTGTTCGAAGAAATGCGCGAAGCCGGATTTGCCGGGCTCCACTTCATTGCGCGAACCGGTCTGCACCGGGATTTGCAGCGAGACGATATTGGGAAAGCCGGTCGGCACCACGATCACCCTGAGGCCATTGGGCAGCGTCTTCTCGCTGGCGCTGAAGGGCAGGAGATCGGCTTTTTTGGTCGCACTGGCGGGCGCAGTGGCGGGCGCAGTGGAAGCGGCGGCGGTGGCGGGGCCAGAGACAGAAACAGGGGCAGCCTGCGCGGACGCGGACAGGAACAGTGCCGCCGCAATGGCAGATATGGATTTGAACAAGGGAGTCTCCTTCGAGGACCAACGTTTGTACGTCTGACAAACTCAAGCTGCGAAGGATAAAAGGATCGGCCGGGAAAGGAAAGAAATTCTGTAAGCCATATGTCGCCCGACATTGCGTGCGTGCGGCGCCCGCTTTACCATCGACGCCATTCGGTATTCATCGTTCGTCACCGCGACGGCACCTTCCACCTGCCCATGTTCGGCCTGCCCACCACTGCCACCGCGCCATTCTGTCCCTCCGAAGTCAAGGGCAGCATCACCATCCGCCGCGATGCCCCGCTGTGGCGGCGCATGCTCGGCTTCGCCGGACCGGGGTTGCTGATCTCGGTCGGTTATATGGACCCCGGCAACTGGGCCACCGATATCGAGTCCGGCTCACGCTTTGGCTACCAGCTGTTGTTTGTGGTGCTGCTGTCCAGCCTCGCGGCGATCCTGCTGCAAACGCTGAGCCTGCGTCTCGGCATCGTCGCCGGGGTCGATCTGGCGCGCGCCTGCCGCGAACGCTATAGCGCGCCGGTCAATCGCGGGCTGTGGCTGCTGGCCGAGCTGGCCATCGTCGCCTGCGATCTCGCCGAAGTGCTGGGAACGGCGCTGGCGCTGAACCTGCTGTTCGGCGTCTCGCTGCTGACCGGCATCGCCATCACCGCCTTCGATACCCTGATCGTGCTGGGGCTCAAGGGCAAGGGCTTTCGCCAGGTCGAGGCGATCATTCTCGGCCTGGTGGCGACCATCGGCGCCTGCTATTTCGTCGAGCTGTTCCTGATCAAGCCCGACTGGCCGGCCGTCGCGGCCGGCTATGTGCCCTCGCTATCGGCATTGCAGGGAGACAAGGCGCTCTATCTGGCGATCGGCATCCTCGGCGCCACGGTGATGCCGCACAATCTCTATCTGCATTCCTCGATCGTGCAGACGCGCGCGGTCGGCAATGACGTCGCCAGCAAGCGCTTTGCGCTGCGCTTTTCGACGCTGGATACGGTGATGTCTTTGTCGATTGCGCTGCTGATCAATTCGGCGATCCTGATTCTGGCGGCAACGGCGTTCCATGCCACCGGGCATTACGAGGTCGCCGAGATCCAGGACGCGCATCAATTGCTGACGCCGCTGGTGGGCAGCGCGCTGGCAGGCACCCTGTTCGGCATCGCCCTGCTGGCGGCCGGGCAGAGCTCGACCTTCACCGGCACCATCGCCGGGCAGATCCTGATGGAAGGCTTTCTCGATCTCAAGATTCCCTGCTATCAGCGCCGCCTGATCACGCGCGCGCTGGCCCTGGTCCCGGCGTTTCTGGCGGTATGGCTGATGGGCGAGGGCGCGGTCGGCAAATTGCTGGTGTTCAGCCAAGTGGTGCTGAGTTTCCAGTTGCCGTTTGCGATCTTTCCGCTGCTGCGCCTGACCGGCGACGCCAAAGTGATGGGCGTGTTCGCCAATGCGCTGCCGATCCGGCTGCTGGCCTGGACGGTGTTTGCGCTGATCACGGCGGCCAATCTGTGGCTGGTCTTCAAGGTGCTTGCCTGATCGCATTGCACAGGCGCGCGCGGCGAGGCGCACGGCGGCCATCTGTATAATCCGCGCATGACTTCGCATGCACTCCCGTTGCGCCACTTCCTGCTGGCGCTAGGCGTTGTTGCCATCTGGGGCAGCAATTTCGTCATCATCAAACTGGGGCTCACGCATCTGCCGCCGCTGCTGTTCGCGGCCCTGCGCTTTGCACTGGTCGCAATCCCGCTGGTGTTTTTCCTGCCGCGCCCGCAGGCTTCATGGCGCAATCTGGCGGCCTATGGCCTGTTCATCGGCGTCGGCCAGTTCGGCCTGCTGTTCCTCGCCATGCAGGGCCATATCTCGCCGGGGCTCGCCTCGCTGGTAATCCAGATGCAGGTGTTCTTCACCATCTTCCTCGCGATGCGGATGACGCATGAACACGTCAAGCCGATGCAGTGGCTGGCGCTGGCACTTGCAGCCGGCGGCATCGTCGTGATCGCCGCGCATACCGACGGCAGCACCACGGTCGGCGGTCTCGCCATGATCCTGCTGGCGGCCCTTAGCTGGGCCTGCGGCAATATGGTGGTGAAGCGCGCCGGCAAGGTGAACATGGTGGCCTATGTGGTGTGGTCGAGCCTGTTCTCGGCGCCGCCGCTGTTCGCGCTCTCGCTGCTGTTCGAAGGCTGGCCGGCCATCGTCGCCGGCCTGCGCGAGGCCGACGCCACCAGCTGGTTCGCGGTGTTCTGGCAGGCCACCGCCAATTCCATGTTCGGCTACGCCGCCTGGGGCTGGCTGCTGGCGCGCCATCCGGCGGCGACGGTCACACCGATGGCCTTGCTGGTGCCGGTGTTCGGCATCGCGGCCTCCAGCTGGTGGCTGCATGAGCCGCTGCCGGCCTGGAAGCTGATCGCGATGGCGCTGGTGATGGGCGGGCTGGCGATCAATCTGCTGCGGCGGCCGGGGTAAGGTAGCCGGAATCGTTCAAGCCGAAAATGCAAACTCCAGCATTGGCGCGGGTTTTGAGATAAAAATGCTCCGAACGCCGCGCCAATGCTGGAGTTTCAATTTGCGAAATCAGGGTCCGAGATTCTTGGCGAGGAAGGCTTCGAGTTTTTCGTAGAAGGCGATGCGGTTCTTTTCTGCGTAGAAGCCGTGGCCTTCTTTGGGGACCATCATCCATTCGACGCTTTTGTTGGTCCTGTTGAGAGCGTTGCGCATGGCTTCGGCTTGGGCGGGTGGCGTCGTTTCATCTTTTTCGCCATGCACCAGTAGAACCGGCATCTTGATTTTTTCGGCCAGGTAAGTTGGCGAATCTTTCTTCAGCGCTTCCAGGTCGTTGCCCATTGCCTCGGACCAGAAGTTGAATACTTGGTCGAATCGCTTGGCCCTGTCGCCAGTCAGCAGCATCGGTAGGTCATAAAGTCCGGAGTAACCAACTGCGCATTTGAACATCTCGGGCTCCAGTATCGCGGTCATCATCGCCGCATAAGCGCCAAAGCTGCCGCCGTATACGCAAACGCGTGCGGGATCAGCGACGCCTTCTGCCTCGATCCAGCGAACGCCGTCAATCAGGTCCTGCTGCATTCCGGTTGCCCATTGGCGATAACCGGCGTGCAAGAAATTTTCCCCGCGCCCGCCAGAGCCGCGGTAATTTACCTGCAACACTGCGTAACCGCGGCTGGCAAGAAAAGCTGCGTCCGGATCCCAGAACCAGTCATCGAGGACGCTGATTGGGCCGCCATGGGGCAGTAGGACCAAAGGCAATTTTTGCGCACTGCGTTTGGGTGGCAAGGTCAGGTAGCCGTGCATTTCCAGCCCGTCGCGAGCCTTGAAGTGAATCGGTTTGCGTTCCGGCATGCGCGAGGCATCAATCCAGGGGTGGGTCGCGACCAGAAATTCGGCATTCTTGGTATCCCGGTCGAAAATATAATATTCACCCGGCTCCCGGTCGCTGCTGACGATGAAAAGCAATTTTTGGCCGTCCGCCGAAAACGTTGCGAAGTCAACATACTGCCCCGGAAACTGCTTGCTGAGGGCCCTGTGCAATTGTGCCTCTGGAGATGTCTCGTCAATATATTGAACTGACGGGATTCCGATTTTGCTTGCAACTGCAAAAGGCTGATGGGTCCCCGGTCCATATTGGATCATGTCAAGGTCGCCGTCTTTATCACTCGCAATGAGCTTGCGTTGGGCATTTTTCATCGACTGGCGTATCAGCGCGGCAGGCCCGCCCTTTTCGCTGAACAGCAGATAAAAATCCTGGTCGTCCGGGGCGAACATCAATGGACGAAAGTGGGCGCCAAGCTCCTCTTTTGACAGCGGGCTCCATTTTTCTTCTTCCTTGTTGCGCAAAAAAGCGATTTCATGGGCGTTAATGTCGGCGCCAAAAGCAATACGCGGTTTGCCATCATGCTGAAAGAGGAAACGCATGTCCTTTGCGCCTACATCGGCAACCAATGTGCGTATACCGGAGACCGCATCAACTTCATAAAGCAGGCTGCGATCTGCAAGCGCACGTCCTCTGTCCCACTTACGCTCGCGCAGAAAAAACTTGCCATTGTTCTGGTCAGGGATGCTGTGGACATCGCCCCAACCATAATCGTCGCCATAAGTCGCTGCGCCACCCTGCCGATACGAAGTCCGGCGGTAGCCGTAGATGTATTGCTGGTGTTGACCATCGAAGTCGGTCGCGACAATTTCGCCGAGAAATATAGGCTGCTCAAGGTAGCCTGCGTCCTGTCCCTTGACGACCACCAGTCGTGTGTTGCTGACCCAATAAAACTCCAGTGGCAATTCGAATAAAGGCAACCTCAGCGTACTCACGGGTTTGAAGGTTGCCAGCTCGTAAACTGTCATGAGCTTGGTGTCGCGCCCATCGATTTCCTGTACCACCTGTACCGCCAGATATTTACCATCTGGTGAAAGACGAGGCTGGCTGAAGTTGCTCGCTTTTACAAACGCCGCTATAGGTACGGGCGTCTCGGCGGCTGATGCCGTAAGCAAAGCGGAAAAAAGCAGGCCCAGCGCGATCGCGGGCAAAAAACGGAATGACATTAATCTTCTCCCCGGAGTTTGATAGATAGACGCGTGCAGCAGATGCGCACAATCCGTCCGGCGCATATGCTACCGCCCCAAACGTTGAATGTGAGAAATTTTTCTTCCAGGGTTTCCATTCCTACCTGTGCAGGTAGTCCTTGCCCTTGCGTTTGGGGTGCCGTTATTGCCGGCTGCCTTCAATAAGTAGAACGCATTGAAAAATCAATCCGGCGTTTTATGGGATGCATCTCCGGTCCTGCTTTTTGCTGTTTGTCCGCCCGTGCCCTTGCGCCGCAATCGCCAGCTCTGCAGCGATCGCAAAAAATCATAAAGAGTACACATTCTCGAAGCAAAATCACTACTCGGGTCTCCCGGAAATTTGTCTGCTTGATCCACTTTTTATGCAGCAATAACCATACGTATGCCCATTTCGGTGCTGGACAATCATCTGCATTCATTGCACTCTCTGCGCCATCGACCGGGTCCGGCCGGAGTCCCTCGCTATGCGCTCGAATTGTTTTACTTCGGTGCCAAGGAAGTGCGCGCCTGCCTGTTTGCCGGCCTGTTCTTTGCGGCCGTGTTCCTGTTACCGCGCGACGGGTTGTGGTTTATTCCGCGCTATGACGCGCTGTTGTTCATCGCCCTCGCCATCCAGGCGTGGATGCTGTGGACGAAGCTGGAAACCGCCGACGAGCTCAAGGCGATCTGCCTGTTTCATGTTTTGGGCTTTTGCCTGGAGGTGTTCAAGACCTCGAGCGGCATTCGCGCCTGGTCCTATCCCGATTTTGCCTATACGAAGCTGCTGGGCGTTCCGCTTTTTTCCGGGTTCATGTATGCCGCCGTCGGCAGCTACATCATTCAGGCATGGCGCCTGTTCGATATTCGCGTGCGGCATCACCCGCCGTACTGGATGGCCGCCATGATGGCGGTCCTGATTTATGCCAACTTCTTCACCCATCATTTCATCGGCGACTATCGCTGGTACCTCGCCGCCTGCGCACTGGGACTGTATGCCCGATCCTCCGTGTTGTTTCGGCCTTACGACCGCGAGCGCAACATGCCCTTATTGCTGTCGTTCGTGCTGATCGGTTTTTTCATCTGGCTGGCTGAAAATATCAGCACCTTGCTTGGCATCTGGAAATATCCGAATCAAATGGGCGCCTGGTCATCGGTTCATATCGGCAAATGGAGTTCATGGTCTTTGCTGGTCATCATGACCTTCACCATCGTGGCCGGCCTGAAGCACATCAAGGCGCGGATTCATATTGCCGCATGACGCGGTTATCATCCCGCTTCGGGGTTGCCGGCACCCCGCAGGCCTTCATCGTCAACCCTCGATATGCTAAGGTGACAGCACTTTTTTACCGAGGTGCCAATGAAATCTGCTTCCTTCCCCGCTTTTTCCCTGATGCGGATCGGCCGCATCGCTTCGCTGACGGCCATGCCGCTCCTGTTCGCTGCCTGCACCGCCATGGGCCCGGTCGCCAGCCATTATCCGGATGCCGATCTCGCGGTCGCGCGCCAGGCGATGGCGCAGGCGCAGAGCAGCGATCTCGCCTACGATCTGGTCGCTTCACTTACCACCGAAGTCGGCCCGCGCTCGGCCGGTTCGCCGGGCGATGCCGCCGCCGTGGCCTGGGCCAAGGCGAAGCTGACGGCGTTGGGGTTCGACCGGGTATGGACCGAGCCGGTGCACATCAATGCCTGGATTCGCGGTGTGGCGCGCGCCGAAATCGTCGCGCCTTATCCGCAGCCGCTCACGGTGGCGGCGCTGGGCAACAGCGTGTCCACGCCGGCCGAGGGGATTAGCGCCGAGGTGGCGTACTACGAAAATTTCGACGCGCTGAAAAATGACGCCTCCGATCGCGCCAAGGGCCGCATCGTGTATATCGACAACGCCATGGAGCGCACGCGCGACGGCAGCGGCTACGGCAAGACGGTGCCCGGTCGCGGCAATGGCGCGGTCGAAGCCGCCAAGCGCGGCGCGCTGGCGGTGGTGATCCGCTCGGTGGGCACCGATCACGATCGCATGCCGCATACCGGCATGATGATTTACAAGGACGGGGTCACAAAAATTCCGGCGGCAGCGGTATCGACGCCCGACGGCGATCTGATCCGCCGCCAGGTGCAATCGAAGCAGCCGGTAAAACTTTCGCTGTTCATGCAGAACGCGACGCACGCCGATATGGAGTCCTTCAATGTGCTGGCCGAAATGCGCGGCAGCGAGAAGCCCGATCAAATCGTCGCCATTGGCGGCCACCTCGATTCGTGGGACTTGGGCACCGGCGCCATCGACGACGGCGCCGGTGTGGCCATCACCGTGGCGACCGCCAAGATCCTGCGTGATGTCAGCGCAAAGCAGGGCGTGATACAGAAGCGCACCATCCGCGTGGTGCTGTTTGCCAATGAGGAAAACGGCTTCGATGGCGCTTTTGCCTACACCCGGACGCATGGCGGCGATCGCCACCAGCTTGTTGCCGAAGCCGACCTTGGCTCCGATCGGGTGTATCGACTGGATACCGGCGTCAATGAAGCGTCGCTGCCGTGGCTGAAGGAACTGGGCCCGATGCTGGCGCCGCTGGGCATCGAGATGGGCCCCAACACCGGCAAGGCTTCTTCCGACCTCGGCCATATCGGCGGCACCCACAATTTGCCCGCGGTATCCATGCACCAGGACGCCAACCGCTATTTTGATCTGCACCATACTGCCAACGACACCCTCGACAAGGTGGATCCGGCTAACCTGAAGCAGACTGTGGCGGCGTGGACGGCGATGGTGTGGCTGGCGACGCAGGCGAGCGTCGATTTCAGTGGGGCGCCGGTCAAGAAGGACTGAGTCGCATACTGCACAAATAAAAACAAAACTCCAGCACTGGCGCGGCGTTTGAGCCAAAAATGGCTGGAAAGGCGCGCCAGTGCTGGAGTTTCAAATTCTGTAACCCGCCTCTCGGCGCTTTCTAGTTTCTGCTTGCCATGTCCGAATTGAGTTTTCGCATCGCCCAACCCGCTGACGCCGCCGCCATTGTCGCGGTGGTCAATGCCGCCTATCGCGGCGATTCCAGCCGCGCCGGCTGGACCACCGAGGCGGATTTGCTCGACGGCGTGCGCACCCACGAAGCCGAGATCGTCGCGCTGATCAAAGCGCCGGGCTCGATGATCCTGCTGTGCTTTGACGGCGGTATGCTGCTGGGCTCGGTGCATTTGCAACGCGTCAGCGAGGACGGCGAACAAGCCGCCTTTCTGGGCATGTTTGCGGTCAATCCCGGTTTGCAGGCGAAGGGCATCGGCAAGCGATTGATGGCGGGGGCCGAAGCCGCTGTGGTGCGCGAATGGGGTGTGACAAAAATGCTGATGGACGTGATCACGGTGCGCAGCGAATTGATCGCCTTCTACCAGCGCCGCGGCTACCAACTCACCGGCAAGCTCAAGGCTTTTCCGGTGAGCCCCGAGCTTTGGACGCCCAAGGCGGGCGATCTGAAACTCGCCCGCCTCGAGAAATCCCTGCGCTGACTAACCCTTGGCGGGCGCAACGCTGCTGCCGCCCATGGCCCTGAACAGATCGGCCACGGCGGCGCGGAAGGCGCGCTCGGCTTCGATGCGGTTCAGCTCGGCGTTGATCAGACTGCGTTCGTTATCGATCACCTCCAGCTGGCTGGCCACGCCACTCGCAAAGCGCAGCTTGGCCAACGAGTAGGACTGGTTCAGGGCGCTGACGCGCCGGCTTTCGGCATCGAATATTTCGCGCGCCTTGGCCTGTGCGCTGACGGCGTCCTGCACCTCGCGAAAGGCGTTGGCAATGGTGTTGCGGTATTGCGCCAGCGTCTGTTCATTGCGCGCCCTGGCGACTGCAACCTGCGAACCGACACTGCCCGCGGTCCAGATCGGCTGCGTGAGATCGCCGGCGAAATGCCAGATACGTGCCGGGCCGGTGAACAGATTGGACAGTGAGGCGCTTTCGCTGCCCAGCAGGCCGGTCAGCGAAATCGAGGGGAAATAGGCGGCGCGGGCGACGCCGATGCGCGCATTGCTGGCGATCAGCTTCTGCTCGGCCTCGCGCAGATCGGGCCGGCGCAGCAGCAGGTCCGAAGGCAGGCCGGCGGGAACGGCGAGCGCGACCTGCGCGCCGGTATCGGCGGTCGCCATGGCATCGGCCTTGCTGCGCTCGATCTGCGCATCGATCACCGCGCGCGGCGAGCGGCCGAGCAGCACCGCCAGCGCGCGTTCGGTGGCGGCGCGGTCGCGTTCCACCGGCGGCAACTGCGCCAGATTGGCCTCATGCTCGGCCAGGCGCTGCTGGTACTCGAAGCTGGATACCACGCCCGCATCAAAGCGGACTTTCTGCATGTCCAACGATTCCTTCGAGCGCTGTACGGCGAGACGCGTCGCATCCAGGCGCTGGTCCAGCGCGACCAGATTGAAGTATGCGGTGGCGACTTGTGCGGCCAGGGAAATCCGCACCGTGTCGCGCGCCGCCTCGGAGGCCAGCAGCTCGGCGCGCGCGGCTTCAGTGGCGCGACGGTACTTGCCCCAGAAATCGATTTCGTAGGACACATTCAGCGCCACCCGGTTGGTGGTGGTTTGCAGCGGCACGCCGGGCTGGGTGAAGCTGCCGGCGCCGGTGGCGCGATCGCGACTGCGTTCCGCGGTGCCGTATACCGAGGGAAACTGGTCGCTGCGCACAATGCCCAGTTGCGCCTCGGCCTCGGCCAGGCGGGCGACGGCCACCGCCAGGTCGGTGTTGTTGTGCAGCGCTTCATCCACCAGGGTATTCAGCCTGCCATCACCGTAAATCGTCCACCAGCGTGCGTTATCGCCGGCGACAGCCGCGGCGCCGGCGGGGGTCGCCGGCCAGGTCTGCGGCAGTTCCAGCGCCGGGCGTTTGTAATCGGGGCCCACCGCACAACCGGCGAGGGTAGTGACGACGGCAATACTCGCAAGAGATCGCATCGGCAGCTTAATCATTGAAATCTCCTTTGTTCAATGGCGTGTGCATCGGCGGCTTGATGCTGCCGGTGGAACGCGCATGTGCCAGTTCGGCTTCATCGACGATCTCTTTTGCGCTCTTGGTCTCGGTGAGTTTTCGGTCGGTGATGATTTTGTAAAACAGCGGCACGAAAAATATGGCCAGGAAGGTGGCGGCCAGCATCCCGCCCATCACGCCGGTGCCGACGGAATGGCGCGCGCCGGCGCCGGCCCCCGAGGACAGGGCGAGCGGCATGACGCCGAGAATGAAGGCCATCGAGGTCATCAGGATGGGGCGGAAGCGCAGGCGCGCAGCCTCCAGCGCGGCGGCCGCAGCCGACATGCCTTCCGCCGATTTGTAGACGGCGAATTCCACGATCAGGATCGCGTTCTTGGCCGAAAGGCCCAGCAGGGTCACCAATCCGATCTGGAAGTACACGTCATTGGTGAGTTGCGCCCTGCCGAAGAATACGCCGACGTGACTGACGAGCCAGATGGCGAACAGCGAGCCGAAGATGCCGAAGGGCATCGCGAGCAGCACCGACAGCGGCAAGGACCATTTTTCGTATTGCGCGGCGAGAATCAGGAAGGCCATCAGGGCCGCCAGGGCCAGCGCGATACCGGAGGTGCCGGAAGAACGTTTCTCCTGGAACGAGGAACCGGTCCAGTCATAGCTCATATCGGACGGCAGTACCTGCGCGGCGATCCTTTCCATCTCGGTGATGGCCTCGCCGGACGAGTGGCCTGGCGCGGCCTGCCCGAGCAACTTCACCGCGGGCAGGTTGTTGTAGCGATCCAGCGTGTCGGGCCCGGCGGAATATTCCACCTTGGCGAACGCCGAGACCGGGATCAGGGCGCCGCGATCGCTTTTCACATAGATGCGTCCGATATCGTCCGGTCGCTTGCGGTACTGGCTGTCGGCCGACATCAGCACCTGCCAGGCGCGACCATATTTATTGAAATCGTTCACGTAATAGGTGCCCAGCGTCGCGGCCAGGGTGTTGAAGGCGCTGTCGAGCGGGATGCCGAGCGCCTTGGCTTTTTCCCGATCGACATCGATTTTCAATTGCGGCGATGACGATTTCCACAGCGTCTGCACCCCGGCCAGGATCTTGCTCTGGCTGGCTGCGCCCTGGATGGCGCCGATGGCCTGGGCCAGCTTGGCCGCTCCGCCTTCGCCCCGGTTCTGCAAATAGACCTCGAAGCCGGCCGTGTTGCCGAGGCCGAAGATCGGCGGCGGGTTGAAGGCCAGCACCAGCGCCTCCTTGATGCCGCCGGTCTTCATGAAAAACTCGCCCACCAGTTGCTGGGTGGAAATCTTGCGTTCGTCCCAGTGCTTCTGCGTCACGAAGACGGTAGCCGCACTGTTTTTGTAGCCGCCGCCCAGAAAGTCGAAGCCGGTGAAGGCGATCACGTATTCATTGGCCGGATTGGAGCGGATGGCGGCGACCACTTCGGTCATCACCTTGTCGGTGCGCTCCAGCGAAGAGCCCTCCGGCAGGAACACGGCGGCGATGTAGTAACCCTGGTCCTCGTCGGGCACCAGCGAGCCTGGTGTGAACTTCCACAGGCCGGCGGTGATGACAACCATGCCGAGAAACAGGATCACGCCCAGCGCGCCGCGCCGGATCATCCACAGCACGCCCCCGGTGTAATGCCGCGTGACGCGCGCGAACCAGCCGTTGAACCAGGTGAAGAAGCGCCCCGGCGTGCGCGCCTGGCCTTTCAGTACCACCACGCACAGCGCGGGCGTCATGGTCAGCGCGATCAGGCCGGAAATCACCACCGAAATCGAGATCGTCACCGCGAACTGGCGATACAGTTCGCCGGTGAGGCCGCCGAGGAAGGCGATCGGCACGAATACCGAGACCAGCACCAGCACGATGGCGATCACCGGGCCCGTGACTTCGTGCATGGCCTTGATCGCGGCCTCGCGCGCCTGCAGGCCGTCTTCATGCATATGGCGCTCGACGTTTTCCAGCACGACGATGGCGTCGTCCACCACGATGCCGATCGACAACACCATGCCGAACAGGGTCAGGGTATTGATCGAGTAACCGAGCAGTTGCAATCCGGCAAAAGTGCCGATCAGGGACACCGGCACCGCGGCGAACGGGATCAGCGTGGCGCGCCAATTCTGCAGGAACAGGAACACCACCAGAAACACCAGGGCCATGGCTTCGGCGAGGGTCTTCACCACTTCGCGGATCGACACTTTTACGAAACGCGTGGTGTCGTAGGGCACGGAATAGGTCAGGCCCTCGGGGAAGCGCGCCTTCAGCTTGGTGAGAGTGGTATTGACGTCTTCAGCCACACTGAGCGCATTGGCGCCGGGCTGCAGGAAAATGCCGATGAGCGTGGCCGGCTGGCCATTGACGCGGCCGATGAAATCATAGTCCTTGGAGCCGAGTTCGACACGGGCGATATCCTTCAGGCGCAGGCGATTGCCGTCCGGATTGGAGCGCACGATGATGTTCTCGAATTCTTCGGCGGCAATCAGGCGGCCCTTGGTGGTAATGGTATAGACCATTTCCTGGCCGCCGCCATTCGGGCTTTGGCCGATCTTGCCGGCGGCGAACTGCGCGTTTTGCTCGTTGAGCGCGCGCGTCACTTCATCGACAGTCACTTTCAGCTGCGTCATGCGATCCGGCTTCAGCCAGATGCGCATGGCGTAGTCCTTGGCGCCGAAGATCTGCACATTGGTGGTGCCGGGAATGCGCTTGATGTTGTCCAGCACATTCAGCGTCACATAGTTGGAGGTATACAGATCGTTGAAGCGGCCGTCGGGCGAATAGAAGGCCAGCACCTGCAGGAAGGCGGACGAGCCTTTTTCGACCGTGACGCCCTGGCGGCGCGTTTCCTGGGGCAGCTTGGCCTCGACCTGCTTGACGCGGTTGTTGATGTTTTGCGCGGCCTTGTCGGGATCGGTGCCGATCTCGAAGGTCACCTGGATGGTGACGGTGCCGTTTGAGGTCGAGGTCGAGGACATGTACATCAGGCCCTCGAGGCCGGTCAGCGCATTTTCGATGGGAGTGGCGACGGTCTGTTCGATCACCTCGGCGGAAGCGCCGGGATAGACCGCAATCACCTGCACTACAGGCGGCGAGATTTCCGGATATTGCGCGATCGGCAACGCGCGCATGGCCGCCAGGCCCGCGATCACGATGAAGATCGAGATCACGAAGGCAAAGATGGGCCGGTCAATGAAGAAACGTGAAAACATTGGGGATATCCTTTGCGCTTACTTGGCGGCGGGTTTGTCGGCGGGTTTTTCGGCCGGCTTTTCCGCCTCGGGCTTGCCGGCGGGTCCGCCCGGCGCCTGCGCTGCGGCCTTGGCGGCAGCTTCGGCCTCGGCGGCGGTCATCGGATGGAGAGATTGGCCGGGGAAGAAGATTCGTGCCATACCGTCGATAACCACCTGGTCGCCCACCTTGAGTCCGTCGCGGATCACCCAGCCGTTGTGTTCCTTGCCCTCAAGCGAGACCCATTCGCCAGGTACCACCGGGCGCGGTTCTGCGGCAGGCTTGCCATCCTGACCCTTGCCGACCAGGTACACATATTTGCCCGTCGGCCCGTCAAGCACCGCGCGCTGCGGGACCACGATGGCGCCGGGACGCCTGGCGCCCGTAAGCACCACGCGCACAAACTGGCCGGGCGTAAGCACGCCGTCGGCGTTCGGAAATTCGGCGCGCGCGGCGTAGGTGCCGGTATTGGCGTCGGCCTTGTAATCGGTGAAATTCAGTTTGCCGACGGGTTTCAGCGCCTGTCCCTCGGAGGTCTTGAGCCTGACCACATAACCACCGGGCGGCAACTTCAGGGCACCCGAGGCGAGCTCGGCCTGGGCGCTGTTGCGCTCGTTCTCGGTGATCGAGAAGTTGACATGAATCGGATCGGTCTGCGCCATCGTCGCCAGCAGGCTGTCGCTGGCGGCATTGGCCAGCGAGCCTTCCATCTTGAGCGCGCGGCCAATCGAACCGGAAATCGGCGCCACGATATTGGTGTATCCCAGATCGACCCTGGCACTGGTCAGCTGCGCCTGCGCCTGTTTTTGCTGCGCGCGGGCAACATCGAAAGCGGAGGCCGCGCTATCCCATTCTTTCTGACTGATGGCCTTGGCGTCGATCAGCGGTTTCAGGCGGTTGTATTCGCGTTCGGCCTGTTTCAGATTGGCGTCGGCGCTGTCGAGCGTGGCTTCGGCCTGTGCGGCAGCGGCGGCGTATGTGGCCGCGTCGAGACGAAACAGGGGGGTGCCCGCCTTGACGAAACTGCCCTCGGCATAGAGCCTTTTTTCGATGATGCCGTTGACGCGCGCGCGGATTTCGACCTCGCGTGAACCATTGGCCTGCGCTACATATTCCTGCTCGACGCTGACTTCCTGCGGGGCCACCGTCTGGTAGGTCACGGCGGCCGGGGGCATACCGCTCATGCCGGCGGCGCCCGCGCCACGGTCGCAGGCGCTCAAGGCCAGCATCAATGTCACCGCGATCGCGGCGGCTACTGCAGTTTGGGGCCCGAGGGCCCGGACGGAGACAGGGGTGGATATCATTGAACGTTCCTTTTCTGCGGCAATAGTGGTCATAACGAATGAAGTGCGGAAATTGAGAATGAAGTACGAAAATTTAGAGTGAAGTACGAAAATTGACATAAGGCAAGCCAAGGCGGGCGCACTTGCGGAAAAACGGGATAACGGGTAGGATACATACATACGTGCATGTATGTAAAGTGAAATCTGCATGACAACGTTGCTGGCACCACAAAACGGGTGGCGGCGTTAAAGAAAAGCGGTACGAGAAGCAGCCAAGGAGCAGCACAAGGATGGCCAGGAAGACCAAAGAGGAAGCCAACGAGACGCGCAGTCTGTTGCTGGATACGGCGGAACGGGTATTCAACGAAAAGGGCGTCTCGCGCACTTCCCTGAACGAAATCGCCGAGGCTGCTGGCCTGACCCGCGGCGCGATTTACTGGCATTTCAAAAACAAGGCCGATCTGTTCGATGCAATGATGGAGCGGGTCACCCTGCCGATGGAAGAAATGGTGATACGTTCCGGCGACCAGTCACTCAACGACCCATTGACTTATATCCGCACCTGCGCCATCAATGTGCTGGTGCGCACCGCAAGCGACGAACAATTGCAGCGCGTATTCGATATTTTTTGCCATAAATGCGAATTCGTGGCCGATATGCTCCCGATGCGCGAACGTCAGCTGGAGGGCCGTAACGCCTGTCTGTTGCAGGTGGAGGAGGGGATTCGTCATGCCATCGACAAGGGACAGCTCCCGGCAACGGTAAACCCGCGTCGTGCCGCCATCGGCATGCATGCCATGATCGATGGGCTGATTGCCAACTGGGTGCTCGACCCCGGCTATTTTCCGCTGGCCAGGGAAGCCGAAGGCATGGTCGATATCTATCTTGCCGGACTGGGAGCCAAACCGTTGAACCTCGCACGGACACCGACCGTCTGCGAGCCGAAGAAGGTGGCCGCCGGCAAACGAATTGCCGGCGCGGACTGACGGCGCCGCGCGCAGGTGATCTTGCCTAACGCAGGATCAGTGCAATCGACAGGCCGATGGCCAGCACCGCCAGCAAGGCGACAATACCGAGCGCGACATACATGGGCAGGCGGCTTTGGGGCTCCGGTTCGCCATACGCATCAAGTTGCAGGGTGGGGGTGGTATCGGCCGGCACGGGTGCTGCTGCCAGCGCTGGCGCGCGCTTGACAGGGGCCGATTGTGGAGCAACCGGCTGGCTGGGTGCTTCTCCTTTGTAGGCGCGCATTTTCTGCGTTTCGGAAATGTAATCCGAAAAATCGGCCGTCTGGTTGGTCATGGCCGCAAGTTTCAAGGTGGCGTCGAAGGAATCGAATTTCTTGGCTAGCTTGAGCGGTTTGACCTCTTCTTCGGCTTCTTTTTTCTGATAGCGGCCGCCGATACCCAGGGCATCGAGCGAAACCGGCTTGGGTTGCGAAGGCGCCTGGGTGGCGATGATTTTCGCACCGGGTGCGGCGCTCGCCAGTTGGCGCTTGACTTCGTTCAGATCCTGGGCGAATTCGCGCATGCTCTGGTAGCGTTCATCGATCGTCTTGGCCAGCGCCTTGGCGACGATCAGGTCGAGCATGGTCGGCACATCGGCATTGGCGCTGGACGGCGGCGGCGGCGGGTGGTTGACCGTGGCGTACATGATGGCATTGACGTTATCGCCATCAAACGGCGGCGTGCCCGTCAACGTCTCGTACAGCACCACGCCGAGTGAAAAAATATCGGTACGGTGATCCAGCGCGCGGCCGATGACCTGCTCGGGGGACATATAACGCGGGCTGCCAAGAATCAGGCCGGTCATGGTCTTTACGGCCGAGGCGGACATGCGGGCAATGCCGAAATCGGTGATCTTGGCGAAGCCCCCGCGCACGATCATGATGTTCGATGGTTTGACGTCGCGATGGATGATGTCGTTCTCGTGCGCCGCGCCCAGGCCCAGGGCTACCTGCGCGATCCAGTCCACGGTCGAGGCCACTGCCGGTCGCTCGCCCGTCGCCAGGATGTCCTTGAGTTCCTTGCCCTCCAGGAATTCCATGGCCATATAGGCCATGTTCTCGTTGCGGCCGACGTCGTAGATGGTGACGATATTGGGGTGGTTCAGGCGTCCAGCAGCCTTGATTTCCTGCTGGAAGCGCGCCTCGTATTCGGCCTGATCGTCCTTGTTGAGCGACAGGTTGACGGTCTTGATCGCAACGGTGCGATCGATCATCGGATCGACAGCCTTATAGACTACGCCCATCGCGCCTTGGCCGATGGTCGAGAGAATTTTGTAACGGCCCAGCGTTTCGATCATGGAAGTATTATTTTTTCGCCGGATTAGGTTTCTGTTTGGACTTGGCCGCCCGGAACGAGGGCCCCCATGAGGGGTGGCCGGCTTCGGCCGGCTCCAGGTTAAAGTCCGGCTTGAGTTGCAGGATTTTTTCGAATTCGGCGCGGCCCAGCGAACCGCGGTTGCTCAGACAATAGCTGAAGGCCAGGTATTTGCGAACCCGGATCTGCTCGCTGTCGGAAAGAGATTCCTTAAGGGCCTCCTGAAAGGATTTGATGGTCTTGTTATAGTCGGCCGCGTCGTAAGCCGTCATTCCCTCGTTGATGCGCTGGTCGGCCACCGACGGGGCAAGAAGGGCTGGCAGCAGCAACGGAAACCGGGGTTTGCGCGCTTCGCCCTCGTTCTTGACCGCCTTGAATACCGGGCCCCACGCGGGGTGCCCGGCCTCGGCCGCTGGCAGTTCGAATTTGCTATCCAGGGCGAGAACCTTCTGGAACTCGTCCTTGCAAGCCGCTTCCCGTCCGCCGAGGCAATGAATGAACGCCATATGCTTGCGCGCCGTCACCTGCTGCGGAACGGTCAGCACGCCGCTGTCGAGTGCGAGCAGAAAGTTCTTGATTGCCTCGTCGTAGGCGCCGGTCTCGTAACGTTTCAGGCCGTCGCCGAGGTTGAGCTGGGCGCGGTCAAATCGCTGCTTCCTGGCGGCCTCATCCGACGAAGGCCCGGCCGGGGTGGTCGGGGGCAGCACGCATCCCGCAAGCACCATCAGCGCGAACACGGCCGAACCCAGCAGACGCCACGACGCGTATGCAGGCTCGGCCTCGCCATCTGGATGAATGCGATGATCGGCAGAAAGACACATTATGTTGACGGACCTTGAATGCGATGGTGGGCGACAAAATTTCGGGATTACGCTTTGTCGCGGGCTACTGGAACTTGTGCTTGATCCCCAGTTCTTCTTTCGACTTTATTTCGATATTGGCAACGAACGGCGCGAAAGTCGTGTTCTTGATTTCTATTTTGTACTTGCCGGGCGCCAGCCGGGTTTGTTTTAGTGGCGGTGATGCGCCGATCGATTTGCCGTTGATGAATACATTTCCCCAGGGCTGGACGCTGAAATTGACGACACCCTGCAGCGCAGCAAGTCTCGCGGCTTCCGCTTTGGCGGCTTCGACCTTGGCGGCGTCAATCCTGCTTTGTTCGGCCTTGGCTGCTTTGTCGTCGACGGCAGCGGCCGGGTTGTCCGGCGACGTGGCATCCACTGCGGCGGGCTCAGCCGCGCCGCTCGGTACTTGCGCCGCGGCGGGTGGAGCTGTCGCTGTTTCAACCGGCGCCACTTTTGTTGCGGCAGCCGTTGCGGCCATTGCCGGCCTGTCCCCTGGTTTTTTGACGATCAGCGCAAACAGCAGGGCCAGCACCACCACGGCCAGCGCGCCGCCGACCATGGTGAGTTTCTTGTGGTCCTGCAACAGGGCGAGGAGGCCGCCGAGGCCGCCGCTTGTCGCCGCCGCATCCGCGGCGGGCGCATCCTGACCCTTGAGTGGATAGGTGCCGTTCGACACCCCCAGGCCACCCGCGCGCACCTTGGTGTTGGTGGAAGCGGCGCGGTCAACCATGCCGGCCTTGGCCTGGTTGAAGGCAGCGGCCGATTCACCGACGATATAAATTTCATGCTCGCGCACATGCTTGTCGGTGCGCGAGCCTTCGTATTTGAAGAGCTTGGCGTACTCATCGGAGATCACCGACACCACATCGTAATAGGAGCGCGACACGACGATCTGGCCGGGATGGGCGAAACTCATGATGCGTTGCGCGACATTGATGCCGTCGCCGACGATATTGGGCTGGCCGTTGATATCGCGAATCAACTTTACGGGACCGAGGTTTACGCCGATGCGCAGGCTGAGTTCGTTGACGAGCTGGACATCGCCGCCCTGGGCATTGGCGGAAACGGCCTCGGCACGCTCGACCGCCGCGCGCGTCAGGAAATCGCGCATATTCATGCTCACGAACAGCGCGTCCTCGGGGTCGCCGAGGAAACTGAGGGCGGCACCGTCGCCGGTGTCCAGAATGATGCGCTGATCGGGCGCGACATCCTTCAGCGAATCGGAAAGAAGGGAGGTGAAACGATCCTTCAACAGGATCTGTTCGGAAACGGACTGCTTGGAATAGCCGACAATATCGACAAAGCAGACGCTGCCGATAAACGTACGATTTCCTTGCTCGAGCATGGCGTTCACGATGATGGTCGCAATAAAACGTTGGATCGAATGCGGAATAGGGCGGCGACTTCAACAGCCGAAGCGCCGGGCGTATTGACTCCCCCGTAGTTTACCGAAAACTGCCGGGCTTTCGAAACCATATCAACCTCTCCCATTGATGGAATGTGCGGCGGCGCACATTAAGGAGCACATTTGTAAAGAATCTCGCCGCCCGTCCTGCTGTCCGGACCGAGCAGATAGACGAAGTGCGGGGCGAGGCTGTGCGCCGACGGCAGCGAAGAAGACAGCTCGCCGGGGTGGCTCTGGGCGCGCATCGGGCTGTCGACGGGCCCCGGGACGCAGACGCGAAAGCGCAGTGCCGGTGTCGCCGACATTTCGGCATTCCAGGTGCGGGCAAGCGTGGTCAGAGCGCTTTTGGCCGTGGCGAACACTCCCCAATAAGCGGTCGGCGTGATCGCGTGGGTTTCGGACAAAAAGACGACGGCTGCATCCGGTGCGCGTCTCAGCAGGGGCAGGCAGGCGCGCGTCAGCGCCGCCGGCACGGCGAGGTTTACGGTGAGATGTTTTTGCCAGGTATCCAGGTCCTGCAGACCCAGCGCCATCAGCGGCGAAAAATGCGAGGCGGCATGGAAGATCCCGTCCAGGCGTCCGAAAGCGCCGTGTATGGACTGCGCGAATCCATCGAGCTCCGCCTGCGTTGCGGCCAGGAAGTCGAGGGGCAGAATCGCCGGCTGCGGGGCGCCGGCGGCCTCGATTTCGTCGTACACGGTTTCAAGCTTGGCCATGTTGCGGCCATGCAGGATGACGCTGGCGCCGTGCGCCGCGAAAGCCAGCGCAGCAGTGCGGCCGAGGCCCTGGCCGGCGCCGGTTACCAGGATGACGCGGCCCGCGAGCAGCGAATTGACGGGGTGGTAAGCGGGCGGGAGGGTCGTAAAGGATTCGGAGGATTCAGTCATGGTCCGGTCAGGATATCGGCAGGGAGGCATGCGCCAGTTCGGCGGCGTGCGCGCCATTGCGCACTGCCGCTTCGAGTGTGGCCGGGTAGTCGCAGGCGACAAAATCGCCGGCCAGATAGAGGCCGGGCAGGGTGGTTTCGGCAGCAGGGCGTTTCAGGGCAGGGGTGCAGGCGAAGGTGGCAAATTTTTCGGCAATCACCTTGTACCATAGCGGCGGCGGCAGGGCGCCAACATGGGATTCGAGCTCTGCATGCACACGCTGCGCGAGTTCATGCTGATCCAGCGACTCATGCGGGCCGGAAGCCGAAATCACGCCGGCCACCAGCCCGCTTTTTCCGGACAGGTGCTCGCGATCGAAAAACCATTGGCAATGTCCTGACAGCTGGCCGAGCATGGCCTGCGGCAGCGGGACCGATTGCGCATACTGCAGATAAACGGTGTAGATGGGTTCGTAGTCGAACGCCTGCGGCAACAGCGTGACAGGAAGCGCAAGCGAATCGAGTTGATGCGGCGCGACCGCGACAATAACGCGCTCGAATAATTTTTGTTCGCTGCTCGCCGGCTCGGCCGTATGAACGGCCCATTGTTGCGTGCCGGCCCGGTCGACGCGATCAATGCGCACAACTCTGTTGCCGAGCCGTACCTCATTGCCCCGCGCCGTCAGCCAGACGGCAGCCGGCTCCGGAAACAGGGCCGACAAATCCGCGCAGGGCAGGATCAGGTCGCTGGCTTCTCGGCTGGCGGCGAGCGCATCGCGCAATACACAGGCGAATACCTGCGCGGAGGCGGAGTCGGGCGGCGTGTTCAGCGCCGAGATGGTCAGGGGTTGCCACAGGCAGCGTACCAGCCGGGCCGGCTGTCGATAGTGATCCAGCAGGCGTGTGACCGACCAGGCCGGATCTACTACAAAGCGGTCATGCGCTAGTCTGCGCATCAGGCGGATCGCCGCCCAGCGTTCGCCGAGGCCGAGGCCGGTTGCCGTCAGCAAGGCCCAGGCCAGATGCAGTGGGGCGGGCAGACGTGGCGCGCGCAGGGAAAATTCGGGCGGCATGTCGAGTCGCAACGGGATGCGCCGCCAGGCCGCGGATGGAACGCCGACCAGCGCCATCATGCGCAGCAGTTCGGCATAGGCGCCGGACAGGATATGCTGGCCGTTATCAAGCGCTACCCCACGATAATCGATGCGCCTGGCGCGTCCGCCGAGGACCTTGCCGCCTTCAAACAGGATGGATTGGCGGCCCAGTTCGGCCAGCCTGACAGCGGCGGCCATCCCTGCATAACCACCGCCGATGATGGCGATACGGGGTGCCGCAACGCTCAATTCAGCACCCAGGTTTTCCAGGCGATCCACAGCTTGCGCAGCGGCGTCAGCGAAGTACGCTGATTGAGCACCTTGAAACCGTCGCGCTCAAGTTCCTCAAGCAGGGTGCGATAAATCGCCGACATGATGAGGCCGGGCCGCTGCGCGCGCCGATCTTCGGGAGCAAGTGCCGCAAATGCCGCGTCGTACAGGGATTGTGCGCGCTGCGACTGGAACGCCATCAGCCTTTCAAAGGCCGGGCTTTGCCGACGGTCGAGAATGTCGGCATTGCTCACGCCGTATTTCTGCAAATCGTCCTGCGGCAAATAAATGCGGTCGCGCCTCGCGTCTTCGCCGACATCGCGGATGATATTGGTCATCTGGAAGGCCAGGCCGAGATTTTCGGCGTACTGCAGGGTCGCAGGGTTGCTGAAGCCGAAAATGCTGGCCGACAACTGGCCGACGACGCCGGCCACGCGATGGCAATACAGTTGCAGCGAGGCGAAATCCTGATAGCGGCGGCGCGACAGATCCATTTCCATACCATCGATGATTTCATTCAGTCTGGCTTCATCGAGTCCGAAGTGCCGGGTCGCCGGTTGCAGGGCTTTGCTGACAGGATGTGTGGGATGCCCGGCGAACAGACTGGCAACTTCGGCGCGCCACCAGCCCAGTTTGGCGCGAGCCACGTTGACATCCTGCACCTCGTCGGCGATGTCGTCGACTTCGCGGCAGAAGGCATACAGGGCGGTAATCGCGCGCCGCCGTTCGGGCGGCAGAAAGCGGAAGCTGTAGTAGAAACTGGAGCCGCTCTGGGCGGCTTTTTGCTGGCAATATTCGTCCGGAGTCATCGGTGGCGTATCAGGTCGTTAGCAGGGCGCGCGGAGCGATTCTAAGCCAGTCCCATTTGCCCATTCTGGGTCGTTGGCGAAATATATCGCCTCGGACGGCATCGATTTTATCCAGTATGCAGGCGCCGCCCGCCACGATCAGCCGGAGTTCGATACCCATGCGGCCGGGTAATTCGCGCGTCAACGGTTTGCCGGACATCAGCAGTGTCCGCGCCCGTCCGCATTGAAAACGCATCATTTCCTGCCAGGCCGGGCCGGCATTGCCATCGGCAATATCGGCCTCGGATAAACCGAAGTTTGCCAGTTCGTCCTGTGGAACATAAACGCGTCCGCTGTCGTTCTTTTGCCAGTCGATGGCGATGTCCTGCCAGTGATTGATCAGTTGCAGCGCCGAGCAGATCGCATCCGACCAGGCGAGGTTTTGCGCATTGGCGGCACCATTGAGATGCAGCAGCAAACGGCCGATCGGGTCGGCCGACCGTCGGCAATAATCCATCAATTCGGCGAAATCGGCGTAGCGCGTCTTGACGACATCCTGTTTGAACGCGTCGAGCAGGTCGTGGAACAGGGTCAGCGGCAAATCGTGCTCGCGAATCACCGCAGCCAGTTTGACGAACAGGGCCGTAGCCGGCGCCACGCCACGCCCGATCCGGTCCAGTTCCAGGTGATATTCGTCCAGCAGTCGAATGCGCTCGGATGCGAGCAGTTCGCCTTCGTCCGCAAAATCATCCGCCGTACGCGCAAAGGCATAGATGATTTCGATCGGCCGGCGCAGATGCCCGGGCAACAGGAGCGAGGCCACCGGAAAATTTTCGTAATGATCTACTGGCACGGGTACAGATTTCTCAATGGGGTATCGCGGGAGTGGGCGGGTTAAGGTTAAGGCCGCCGCGCGCGGCGGCGGTTTCGTTCATGCCTGAAGTGACCGCGATTATATGTGTGAAAACAAAGGGTTTTCGGCGCCAGGCGCGAATAAAAAGTGCTTGCGCGCAATGCGGGGCACCCGCTTTGCGGTAAAATCGGGGCCAGGCGAAAGTGGCGGAATTGGTAGACGCACTGGATTTAGGTTCCAGCGCCGCAAGGCGTGGGGGTTCGAGTCCCTTCTTTCGCACCAACAATGATTTTCACCAGCGCCCGTTCCCGGCGCACTCGCTTATTTGCGCCGTTGGCGCCGTCAGTCTTTTCAAACAGGAATTTGTCATGCAAGCACAGGCCAGCACCAACAAACTCGAACGCAACCTGGTTCTCTCGCTGCCCGCGGTCGAGATCGAGTCGGAAATCAAATCGCGACTCAAGAATATCGCACGCACCGCCAAAATGCCCGGTTTCCGGCCCGGCAAGGTGCCGTTCAATATGGTTGCCAGCCAATATGGTTTTCAGGTGCGCCAGGAAGTGATGTCGGATGCCGTGCAGACCACTTTCTCGGTCGAGGTACAGAAGCAGAACTTGCGCGTCGCGGGTTTCCCCCGGTTTGCGCCCGCCAACAGCGGCGAATCGGCGGATAAATTCGAATTCACGGCGACCTTTGAAATCTACCCGGAAGTCAAACTGGGCAGTCTCGCCGGCAAAAAACTCGAGCGTTTCGGTGCGGAGGTTAGCGACAAGGATATCGACAACACTCTCGCGACGCTGCGCAAGCAGCGCGCGGCTTACGACAAAACCGACCGCGCGGCCGCCAATGCGGATTTCCTGGTGATTGATTTCCTCGGCAAGCTGGACGGCGAGCCATTCAAAGGCGGAGATGCGCAGAATTTCGGCGTGGTGCTCGGCGAGGGCCGCATGCTGCCGGCTTTCGAAGCTGCGCTGATCGGCATGAAGGGTGGCGAGGAAAAGACCTTTGACCTGACCTTCCCGGCGGACTACCAACCCGAACTGGCGGGCAAGACCGTACAGTTCACGGTGACGGTGAAAGTAGTGAATGCCGCCAAGCTGCCAGAAGTCGATGCGGAATTCGCGAAATCGTTGGGAGTGACGGACGGCGATGTCGGCAAAATGCGCGCCGAAATCAAGAATAACCTTGAGCGCGAGTTGAAAAAACGCGTGCAGGCCAAAACTAAGGATCAGGTGATGGACGCGTTGTTGTCCGTTGCCGAACTGGATTTGCCGCGTTCCCTGGTCGATGCCGAAGTGGGTCGTTTGCAGCAGCAGGCCGCGCAGGATTTGCAGGCGCGGGGCATGAGCACCAAGGATTTGCAGTTGCCACTGGAATTGTTTGTCGAACGTGCCGAAAAGCGGGTGAAGCTGGGCCTGATCCTGAACGAAGTCGTGAAACAGAACGACCTCAAGGCGAAGCCCGAACAAATTCGTGCGATTGTCGAAGAGCACGCCGAGTCTTTCGAAGACCCGCAGCAGATGGTGCGCTGGTATTACAGCGATGCCGGCCGCCTGCAGGAAGTCGAGGGCATGGTGCTGGAGGACAATGTGGTGGAATGGGCGGCGAAATCCATGGATGTCACGACCGTGACCCGGGAATTCGACGAAATCATGGAGATCAAACGAGCATGAAAACTTTCTACGACTATCAGTCGCGCGCCTACGATGTGACCGGCATGGCGCCGGGCCATCGCGACGACTACGCCGGCATGGGCTATACGCCCGTCACCGGCCTGGGCTATATCCCGATGGTGATCGAGCAATCCGGCCGCGGCGAGCGCGCCTTCGATATCTACTCGCGCCTGCTGAAGGAACGCGTGGTGTTCCTGGTCGGCGAGGTCAACGATGCCACCGCCAACGTGATCGTTGCGCAAATGCTGTTCCTGGAGAGCGAAAATCCGGACAAGGATATCTCGCTGTACATCAATTCGCCCGGCGGTTCGGTGACGGCCGGACTGGCCATGTACGACACCATGCAGTTCATCAAGCCCGATGTTGCCACCCTGTGCACGGGATTTGCCGCCAGCATGGGCGCATTCCTGCTCTCGGCCGGCGCCAAGGGCAAGCGTTTTTCGCTGCCGAATGCGCGCGTCATGATTCACCAGGTGTCCGGCGGATACCGCGGGCAGGCCTCCGACATCGAGATCCACGCCAAGGAAACGCTGTTCCTGAAACGCCGGCTCAACGAGATCATGTCCAAGCACACCGGGCAGTCTTACGAAGTGATCGAGCGCGACACGGATCGTGACAATTTCCTCTCCGCGGAGGAGTCCGTGAAATACGGTATTATCGATAAAGTGCTGGAAAATCGCGGTCAGGCGTAGGCTCTTTTTTGCGCCATGTTGCGCGGTCTGGCGGGTGGTTCCGGGCAGGATGCAACTCGCTGGAACTTATGGATTGATCGAGGTTGGTAATGAGCGAGAAAGTAGGCGAAAAACTGCTGTACTGTTCCTTTTGCGGCAAAAGCCAGCATGAGGTGCGGAAGCTTATCGCCGGTCCGTCGGTTTTCATTTGCGACGAATGTATCGACCTCTGCAACGACATCATCCGCGAAGAAGCCCAGGCCGATCCCAACGCCAAGTCCGCCAAGAACGATCTGCCGACGCCGCAGGAAATCTGCGACATCCTCGATCAATACGTGATCGACCAGGTCAAGGCCAAGAAAATCCTGTCCGTCGCCGTCTACAACCACTACAAGCGGCTGAAGACAGGCGCCAAGGACGGCGAAGTCGAGCTCGCCAAGTCGAACATCCTGCTGATCGGCCCCACCGGATCCGGCAAGACCCTGCTGGCCCAGACCCTGGCGCGCCTGCTCAATGTGCCCTTCGTGATCGCCGATGCGACCACGCTGACCGAGGCCGGCTATGTCGGCGAGGATGTGGAAAACATCATCCAGAAGCTGCTGCAGAAGTGCGATTACGATGTGGAGAAGGCGCAGCGCGGTATCGTCTACATCGATGAAATCGACAAGATTTCCCGCAAGTCCGACAATCCCTCGATCACCCGCGACGTTTCGGGCGAGGGCGTGCAGCAGGCGCTGCTGAAGCTGATCGAAGGCACCATCGCGTCGGTGCCGCCCCAAGGCGGCCGCAAGCATCCGAACCAGGAGTTTGTGCAGATCGACACCAGCAACATCCTGTTCATCTGCGGCGGCGCGTTCGGCGGCCTCGAAAAAGTCATCCAGAATCGCACCGCCAAGACCGGTATCGGTTTCGGCGCCGATGTGCGCAGCGGCAAGGATCGCGAGGCCAACAATGCCCTGCTGCGCGATGTCGAGCCCGAGGACCTGATCAAGTACGGCCTGATCCCGGAATTCGTCGGTCGCCTGCCGGTGGTGGCCACCCTCGAGGAACTCGATGTCCGGGCGCTGGTGCGCATCCTGACCGAGCCCAAGAACGCGCTCACCAAGCAGTACCAGAAATTGTTCGCGATGGAGGGCGTCGAACTCGAATTCCGCGATGGCGCCCTCAACGCGATCGCCAAGAAAGCCCTCGACCGCAAGACCGGTGCCCGCGGCCTGCGTTCCATCATCGAGCACGCCCTGCTCGACGTCATGTTCGAACTACCCTCGCTCAACAATGTCGAAAAGGCACTTGTCGACGAGGGCACCATCCTCGGCGACCAAAAGCCCTTGCTGATGTATTCGGATCAGCCCAAGGTGGCTGGTGGACAAAGCTGACAGTCCGCACGCCAGCGCGCGCGATCCGGCAAAAGTTCCGCCACGACAGTTGCGTCGAACCGGCGACTCGCTTGAGTTCGGAGCCGTCGCCCCCAGTTCAATTATTCCCATTATTGTTGAGCTCAATGAGCCAAGGACGAGATCATGACGTTCTCCACCCATGAAGAAGATATGAGCACGACTATCCTGCCGTTGCTGCCACTCCGCGACGTGGTGGTATTTCCGCATATGGTGATCCCCCTGTTCGTCGGCCGACCGAAATCGATCAAGGCGCTTGAGGCGGCGATGGAAGAGGGCAAGAACGTGGTGCTGATCGCGCAGAAATCAGCCGCCAACGACGACCCGACGCCGGAAGACCTGTATGACGTCGGCTCGATCGCCAGCATCCTGCAGATGCTCAAGCTGCCCGACGGCACCGTCAAGGTGCTGGTGGAGGGTATTCATCGCGCCCGTATCAACCATGTGCTGAACGTCAAGGAAAACTACGAGGCCGAGGTCACGCCGATTCCGCAGACCGAATCGGACAACAACGAAGTCGAGGCGATGCGCCGCAGCCTGTTCGGCCAGTTCGACCAGTACGTCAAGCTGAACAAGAAGATCCCGCCCGAGGTCCTGACCTCGCTGTCGGGGATCGACAACGCCAGCCGACTGTCCGACACCATCGCCGCGCATCTGCCCCTGAAGCTGGAGCAGAAGCAGCAGATCCTGGAAAACTTCGATGTGCCCTCGCGCCTTGAGCAACTGCTCGGCCTGCTGGAGACCGAAATCGACATTCTCCAGGTCGAGAAGCGCATCCGCGGCCGCGTCAAGCGCCAGATGGAAAAATCGCAGCGCGAGTATTACCTGAACGAGCAGGTCAAGGCGATCCAGAAGGAACTCGGCGAAACCGAGGAAGGCGCCGACATCGACGAGCTGGAGAAGAAAATCAAGGGCGCGCACATGCCCAAGGAAGCGCGCGCCAAGGCCGAGGCCGAACTGAAAAAACTGAAGCTGATGTCGCCGATGTCCGCCGAGGCCACCGTGGTGCGCAACTATATCGACACCGTCGTCGGCCTGCCCTGGAAGAAAAAAACCAAGGTCAGTTCCGACCTCGCCAATGCCGAGAAGGTGCTGGACACCGATCATTACGGCCTGGAGAAGGTCAAGGAACGCATCGTCGAATATCTCGCCGTGCAAAGCCGCGTCGACAAACTGAAGGCGCCGATCCTGTGTCTGGTCGGCCCGCCCGGCGTCGGCAAAACCTCGCTGGGACAGTCGATTGCCAAGGCGACCAATCGCAAATTCGTGCGCATGTCGCTGGGCGGCGTGCGCGACGAGGCGGAAATTCGCGGGCACCGCCGCACCTATATCGGTTCCATGCCCGGCAAGATCCTGCAGAACATGAGCAAGGTCGGCGTGCGCAATCCCCTGTTCCTGCTCGATGAAGTCGACAAGATGGGCATGGATTTCCGCGGCGATCCGGCCAGCGCGCTGCTGGAGGTGCTTGATCCCGAGCAGAACCACACCTTCCAGGATCATTACGTCGAAGTCGATTTCGATCTGTCCGATGTGATGTTCGTGGCGACCTCGAATTCGTTCAATATTCCGCCGGCGCTGCTGGACCGCATGGAAGTCATCCGTCTTGCCGGTTATACCGAGGACGAAAAAGTGCACATCGCGCGCCAGTATCTGTTGCCGAAACAGATGAAGGCCAACGGGGTCAAGGAGGAGGAGCTGCATATCGCCGATGCGGCGCTGCGCGACATCACGCGTTACTACACGCGTGAGGCCGGTGTGCGCGGCATGGATCGCGAAATCGCCAAGATCTGTCGCAAAGTGGTCAAGGCGCAGCTCACCAAGAACAAGGACGGCAAGGTACAGGTCACTGCGAAAAGCCTGGATAAATACCTCGGCGTTCGTCGTTACAGCTATGGCATTGCCGAAAAAACCAATCAGGTCGGACAAGTCACCGGCCTGGCCTGGACGGAAGTGGGCGGCGAATTGCTGACGGTCGAAGCCGCGCGTTTGCCCGGCAAAGGCAAGGTCGATACCACCGGCAAGCTGGGCGAGGTGATGCAGGAATCGATCAAGGCCGCGATCTCGGTAGTGCGTTCACGCGCCAAGACCCTGGGCATTGCGGAAGACTTTTACGAAAAGAACGATCTGCATATCCACCTTCCGGAAGGCGCCACGCCCAAGGATGGGCCGAGCGCGGGTATCGCCATCACCACCGCCCTGGTGTCGGTATTGAGCGGCATCCCGGTGCGCTGCGACGTCGCGATGACGGGCGAGATCACCTTGCGGGGCGAAGTGTTGCCGATCGGCGGCCTGAAAGAAAAATTGCTCGCCGCCGCGCGCGGCGGCATCAAGACGGTGCTGATCCCCGAGGAAAACCAGAAGGACCTCGCCGAGATCCCGCACGAGATCACCAAGAATCTCGACATCCGTCCGGTACGCTGGATCGACAAGGTGCTCGAAACCGCGCTTGAAAGAAAACCGGTGCCGCTGGTCGAGAGCGTCGAGGTGCCGGTGGTTGCCGCAACGCCCGTCAAGGAAGAAGCCCCCGCCGTCACCAAACATTGATCGCGATACGCGATCGCGTCGTACCCGAGCCCCGCAGGGATGTTGCATGCGGGGCTTTTTTCTGCGCAAACATGACGAAGTATCTTGACATGCCGTTTGGCAAATTGCTATAAAACCATCTTGCTTTCGATACCTGATCGCCCACCCGTTTTCTCTGGCACTGTCGCCGATCCGATTACCTTCCATATTCGCGAAACAGTCTGAAACATTGCCATGGGCAGTCCGCCGCTGTTTGATGCGCGGCATCGAAATCCAATTTTTGAAAGGGATACTAAGTGAATAAAACAGAATTGATTGAAGCCATTGCCAAGACAGCGGATATTTCCAAGGCGGCAGCCGGACGTGCGCTGGATGGCATGGTCAAGGCAGTGGGTGCATCCCTGAAAAAAGGGCAGATGGTTACCCTGGTCGGCTTCGGCACCTTTTATGTCGGCAAGCGCGCGGCGCGCAGCGGCCGCAACCCGCGCACCGGCGCGACAATCAAGATCAAGGCAGCAAAAGTTCCTAAATTTCGCGCTGGTAAAGCGTTGAAAGATACGCTAAACTAGCAGGCTTCGGGTGCTTAGCTCAGCTGGTAGAGCGTCGCCCTTACAAGGCGAATGTCGGGGGTTCGAGCCCCTCAGCACCCACCAGCCGGTTTTACCGGCAGGCGTTGCCGCAGTAGAAATTTGGAGTGGTAGTTCAGTTGGTTAGAATACCGGCCTGTCACGCCGGGGGTCGCGGGTTCGAGTCCCGTCCACTCCGCCAATTTAAAAATGTCTGCGCAAGCAGACATTTTCGTTTGTGGGGTGGAGCAAGCCCCCTGCGGGGCTTGCGGCGGGAATCGAAGGGAATCGCATGCATGGGATTCCGCGGCCCGTAGCATGTGGGCGAGTCCCATCCACTCCGTCAAATTTATATGCAGGGGCCGAATCCGCGCGGGTTCGGCCCTTGTGTTTTTGGGTATGGGCCGGGCGCCGTACTGGTATCGATTGTCCCCCACCGCGTGGCCGCATAACAGCAGCCTGGCAGATGCAATACAATGAGGTGACCGGCTCATGTCGACGCATCGCGAACAGGGCCCGGGCCTTTCTCATTGCCGAGTCTTTTCCATGCTTGCATTCCCTGTCGAATCCGGCTTGTCCGGCCGCACGATTCACCGGATCAAAACGGTGAAGGGCATCGTTGCTGTCGTCAGGCCCTGCCGCGATTAAATCGGCGATGCGAATCATCGGCGGGTTCCTCGATCGCATCGTTCTCGTCGCCGGCGTCATCGCCGGCGGCACCATTCCCAGCTTTGTCGCCCAATACCGGCAGCGAGTCGGCGGCGCGCTCGATCAGGCGCTGCGCGACCTAGCGCCGTTCCAGGAAATCGCCAATCAGCAATTCGGCGGCAGCATGCAGGCCCTGGTCGAGCATCATCTGCACAGCACCGATGCAACCTTTCACAGCGAAGGCGCCGCGATTGTCGCGATGCTGGATTCGGCGCAGCATCTGCGCGCGGCGGCGCAGGCATTGAATACGGACCTGTTGCACCAGTTGTGGTATCTGCTGGGCAAGGCCGATATGCAGATGGTGTCAGCGACCTGGGCGATTTTCAAGCCATCGTTCGGGTTGTCTGCGGACAGCCTGACCCTGGCCGCGGTCATCGGCGTGATCGCCTGGCTGGCGTTCCTCGGCCTGTGGTTCGCGCCGGCTGCACTGTGGCGGCGGTTCGCGAATCGCCGTCCACACCGGGCATACCGGTGACAATTTTACGCAGAACGCCATTTGGCGCGCCTTTCCGGGCACTTTTGCCCCAAACTCCGCGCCAATGCTGGAGTTTGCAAGTTTCACCGCGGCACGCCATGATTCACTTCATATTGAAACAAGCCGCACCCCAAACATCAAAACAGATTCCCAAGAAACGCCATGGATGAATCCAGTCAGATCGTGCAGCTTGACCTGAGCGCGACCAATTTTTTCAAGGCCTACAATTTTCCGCTGACGCCCGGCGATACGCTCGTCGCCGAGGGGGATTCATTTATCGGCAACTATGCCGGCCTGAAGATCGCTTCCGCCTTCCAGCCCCTGGTGAGCATGACGCATTCGCGGGTGGTGGCTTTTGAAGCCTTGGCGCGCCCGCGTGACGGCGTCGGCAATGCCATCACCCCTGAGCGCTTGTTCTCGGAGGAATTTTCCGCACTGGACCTGATCCGTCTCGACCAGCTGGCCCGCGAAGTGCATGTGATGAATTTCGGCGCGCAGGTGCGTGGCCCGGAATGGCTGTTCCTCAACACCACGCCGGATATTTTCGTACGCTTGATCGAGGGCGTGCCCTTCGAAAAGCTGTTCCCCGAGCTCGATCAGCTGAGCGACGCGCGCGTGGTGCTCGAACTCACCGAACATGCCTGCATCGACGAGCCGAAGATGCGCGAAGTGATCATCGCGCATCGCAACGACCGCTACCTGATCGCCATCGACGACTTCGGCGCGCAGCAGTCCAATTACGACCGCGTCGAGGCCCTGCGTCCGGAGTTCGTCAAGCTGGATCGCTCCCTGATCAAGCGTTCGGGAGAGGACCCGGTGACGCGGCGCGTGCTGAAATCCATCGTCTCGACCATCCACCAGATGGGCGCGATGGTGGTGGCCGAAGGGCTGGAGACGACCGAGGAGGTGCTGGCCTCGATGGAGGCCGACGTCGATTTTTTCCAGGGCTTCTGGTTCGCGGAGCCGGCGCCGAAACTGGCCGCCTCGGCACGGGCCGTCACGCCGTTCATCGAATTCATCTGGACCGAGTTCACCCGGCGCGCCAGCGGCGCCGAACAGCGCGAGCAGGATATGCTGATTCCGATTCGCAACGCGATCGACGGCGCGGCCCGGATTTTTGCGGACACCCAGAACCTGGCCGGGGCGGCAGCGGCATTCCTCGCCGCGCCGGGGGCCCTGCGCGTGTTCCTGCTTAATGCCGATGGCATTCAGCAGGGCTCATCCATCACCGGCGGGCAGTCGACCGGGGCCAAGCTGGCGCCGCTGTTCCCCGATGCTGGCGCCAACTGGTCGCGGCGCAGCTATTTCAACAAGGCTCTACAAGCCCCCGGTCGGCCGGCGTTTTCGGGGATGCATTTTTCCGTCGCCGCTGGCCGCGATTGCATGACCGCGGGGCTGGCAGTCTCTCGCGAAAATGCGACCTTCGTGCTGTGTTTTGATTTCCAGTTGCTGCACTAACCGCGCCGGCCATTCCGCCAATGGCGCGATGGCGCCCTGAACTGGAGCCGGTAGCGCTTTTGGGCTATAATTCGCCCGCTTCATACGCTGCCGGGAACACGATGTTGCAGGCCCTTCGCCAGCTCCTTCGGCAGCCCTTGAAGGCTGCGTTGTTCACTGAAAATTCGCAGCACAAGATTCTGAGGGCGATGCCGTCCCGCGTCGCCGGGCAAAGGGCGAACTTTCCTGAAGTTCGCCTTTTTTGTATCTGCCTTGCATCTATCCGATATACCCGCCGTCATTTTTCATAAGCGTCCGCCGCCATGCTCGAATCGATTCGCACTGCCGCCAATACCTGGCTCGCCAAACTCATTCTCGCCATCATCACGGTACCGTTCGCGCTGTGGGGGGTGGAATCGTACGTTCGCAACCCCGCCGGCCAGGACGTCGTCGCCCATGTCGGCGACGAGAAAATCACCTCGGTGGATTTCAGCAATGCCCTGCGCGACCAGATGGAGCAGTTCCGCCAGCAGTTCGGCGGCAATGTCGACGCCTCGATCATGGACAGCCCCGAAATGCGCAAAGGGGTGCTCGATAGACTCATCGACGAGCGCCTGATCACCGCCGCCACCCGCGCCTCGGGCCTGAGCGTGAGCGATTCCGCCCTGCGCGACCGCATCAGCAGTGAAACCGCATTCCAGCAGGACGGCAAATTTGTGCCCTCCCGTTATGAAGGCTATTTGCGCTCGGTCAATACCAGCGCCCCCGCCTTTGAGGCCAAGCTGCGCCAGGACCTCGCCCGCCAGCAGTTCATCGAAAGCATTGCCGCCACCGGCTTCGTCGGCACCGCCAGCGCGCAGCAGTATCTGCTGGCTGCCGAACAGTCGCGCGAAGTGGCGATCGTCAACGTCCTGCCCGAGCAGTTCACAGCACAGGTCAAGGTGACGCCCGAGCAGATCAAGGCCTATTACGACGCCCATCAGGCCGAGTTCACCATCCCGGCCCAGGTGAAGCCGGAGTACCTGGAATTGTCGATCGAGGCGCTGGCGCCGCAGATCCAGGTCAGCGCCGCCGAGGTCAAGGAATACTACGATGCCAACAGCGTCCGTTACGGGCAGAAGGAAGAGCGCAAGGCCAGCCATATCCTGATCGCGGTGGCGGCCACCGCCGGCGATGCGGAAAAGAAAGCGGCGCGCGCAAAAGCCGACAGCCTGCTTGCCCAGCTCAAAAAGAATCCGAAAGAATTTGCCGAACTGGCCAAAAAGAATTCCGCCGATCCGGGCTCGGCCGTGAACGGCGGTGACCTCGGTTTCTTCGCGCGCGGCAGCATGGTGCCGCAGTTCGAAGAGGCGGCCTTCAAGGCGAAGAAAGATGAAATCGTCGGCCCGGTGCAGACCGATTACGGTTACCACATTATTCGCGTCACCGATGTGCACGAGGCGAAGATCAAGTCCCTGGCCGACGTGACGCCCGAGATCGAGGGCGAGCTCAAGAAGCAGAAGGCGCAGCGCAAATTCGCCGACTTGGCCGAAAAATTCAGCAACCTGGTGTACGAACAATCCACCAGCCTGAAAGCGGCTGCGGAAGCGGTGGGTCTGCAGATCCGCCAGGGTCCCTTCGTCAGCAAGGGCGCCCAGGTGCCGCCGCCGTTCAACAATCCGAAGCTGATGACCGCGCTGTTTTCCGATGATGTGCTGAAGAACAAGCGCAACACCGAGGCCGTGGAAGTCGCAGCCAATACCCTGGTGGCGGCGCGCATGCTGGAATCGAAACCCGCCGTGGTGCGCCCCTTCGCGGAAGTGCAGGCGGCCATCAGTACGCGCCTGTCGCGCGAAGAAGCGACCAAGCTGGCGGTCAAGGATGGCGAAGCCAAGCTCGCCGCCCTGCGCGAGGGCAAGGCGGTCGACGTCAAATTTCCGGCCTTGCTGGCCGTCAGCCGCAACAACAACGGCGGCCTCGCGCCCGATGTGATCGAAGCGGCGATGAAAGCCAATACCAAATCGCTGCCGAGCTATGTCGGCGTCAACAACCCGGGCGGCGGCTACGTACTGGTGCAGGTCGCCAAGGTGATCGCTCCCCCGCCGGCCGACGATGCCAAGGTCAAGGCGCTGCGCGCGCGCATCGAGCAAGCGCTGGCGATCCAGCAGATCCAGGCCGTGCTCAGCCAGGTGCGCAACAAGGCGGATGTCACCGTGGCCAAGGATGTGCTGACGAAAAAAGCCGAGCAGTAAATTCGGATTTCACCAGCAAAAAAATCGGGCCGCATTGCGGCCCGATTTTTTTGCATTCAGACATGTTCGATTGACGAATTGTCATTCCGGCGCAGGCTGGAATCCAGTCCATCGTAATTTAATTCCCGGCCCGGACTGGGGATGAATGCATGCGTTCATCCCGCGCTGGGACGACGGAAATGGTGCGCTAACGAGTAAAGCGAGAGCCGTTGAAAAACTCAGCCCGTTCCATCCAGCTTCGGCCGGTTCTCTTCCTTGAGCGCAAACGGGTCGCGCGGATTCTGCAGGGCCTCGATATCCTCGAGACGCATTTTCACCGTCGCCATGATTTTCGGATGGGTGAGGATGTAGAAGCGATTGTCGCGAATCGCATCGAAGGTAATCTGCGCCACATCCGCCGCGCTCATTTTCCCCGCGCTCACCGCCTTGTGGGTCATCTTCTGCGCGACTTTCATCGATTCGGTTGGCCCCGCCTCGTTTTGCAAATCGGCCGGGCGATTGCGATGCGACTGGCTGATGCCGGTGGGCACGAACGCCGGGCACAGCACCGAGCAGCCGATCTTGCCGGGGGCGCCTGCCGCGACCGCGTTAAGGTCATGAAACAGGGTTTCCGACAACGCCACCACCGCATGCTTGGAAACGTTGTAGGCGCCCATCAATTGCGGCGACAGCAGGCCGGCCATCGACGAAGTATTGACGATATGGCCCTCGTAATCCGCTTCGCGCCCGGCCTGTGCCAGCATCAGCGGCGTGAACACGCGCACGCCGTGAATCACGCCCCAGAGATTCACGCCCAGCACCCATTCCCAGTCCTTGACGGTGTTTTCCCACACCAGCCCGCCCGAGCCGACGCCGGCGTTGTTGAACAGCAGGTTGACGCCGCCGAAAGAGTCGATCGCCAGCTTGGCGAGCGCCTCGACATCCGCACCCCGGCTCACATCGCAGCGCATCGCCACCACCTCGGCGCCTTGCGCTTTCAATTCGGCCACCGCGGCATCGAGCGGTTCCTGCGCCACATCGGCCAGCACCAGCTTCATGCCCAGCGTGGCGCCCATATTGGCGAACTCGCGCCCGAAGCCGGAAGCGGCGCCGGTAATGACAGCGACTTTATGCTGGAAATTTTTCACGGTTTGCCGAGTGGAAAATTATGCAGAACGCCATTTGGCGCGGTGTTTGGAGCAAAAATGGCTGGAAATGCGCGCCAATGCTGGAGCTTCAATTTTAATTTAAACGAAAATTCGTCATTCCGGCGAAGGCCGGAATCCAGCCCTGCGTATTGTCAAAACCTACGATGGACTGGGCCCCGGCCTTCGCCGGGGCTACAGTGGGAGTTTGAGTGCATCTACGCGTTGAAGGTCTTGAAGCCAAAGGCGCGCTGTTACTCCACCATCCCACCCGACACCTGCGAATACCCGCAATCCACATAAGTAATCTCGCCGGTAATCCCGCTCGACAAATCGCTCATCAAAAAGGCGGCGGCATTGCCGACTTCTTCTGCGGTGACATTGCGGCGCAGCGGCGCCTGATCGGCGAACGCCGACAGCAGTTTGCCGAAGTTGGCGATGCCGGCGGCGGCGAGTGTCTTGATCGGGCCGGCGGAAATCGCATTGGCGCGAATGCCGCGCGGGCCGAGGCTGGCGGCCAGATAACGGGTGACGGCTTCGAGGCTGGCCTTGGCCGCGCCCATGGTGTTGTAGTTGGGCACCGCGCGCACCGCGCCGAGGTAGGAGAGGGTGAGGATGGCGCCATTGCGGCCTTCCATCATCGGCAGCGCGGCCTTGGCCATCGCGGCGTAGCTGTAGCTGGAGATGTCGTGGGCGATGCGGAAACTTTCGCGCGACAGGCCCTCGAGAAAATCGCCGGCGATGGCTTCGCGCGGGGCGAAGGCGATGGCATGCACAAAACCGTCGAGACCATCCCAGTGCTTGCCCAGTTCCTTGAAGCAATTCTCGATCTGCTCGTCGCTGGAAACATCGCAGGGCAGGATGATCTTGCCGTCGAAATCCGGGGCGAGGCGTTCGACGCGTTCGCGGATGCCGTCGCCCGCATAGGTGAAGGCCAGTTCGGCGCCTTCGCGCTTCAGGGCCTTGGCGATGCCGTAGGCGATCGAGCGGTTGGAAAGCAGGCCGGTGACGAGAATTTTTTTATTGGCTAAGAAACCCACGATGCTGTATCCCTTGGGAGTGATGAATCCCCGCAGTTTATCCCAAGACCGGCACCGTAACCGGGCGTCTTCATCCGTAATCGGGGCCGCCGGCACCGGCCCGGCACGACTATCGTCGCGGGGGTTTTCAGTCTGCGGCGGCGCGGTAAAAAATGGCCGGCTTTGGGTTATAGTTAGCGCGCTTTTGATGGTCCCGGCCGGTGATCCTGGCCGCTTGCCGGTTTGCGAGGGTATATGTCCAGAATCTTGTCTGCCTCTCTGCTGTTTCTGAGCCTCGCGCTGGCCGGTGCGAGCGTCTACGCCGCCGACGTCACGCCCGATGTCAAACCCGACGTCAAACCCTATGCCGCCGACCCGAACAAGGTCCTGCACTATGGCTTCGAGGTCGCCGAGACCACGCTCGATCCGCACAAGATCAGCGATGTCTATTCGAACATCCTCAACTCCAGCATTTTCGATTCGCCGCTGACTTTCGATTATCTGGCGCGTCCGCTGAAGATGCGTCCCAATACCCTGGCGGCGATGCCCGAGGTATCGGCCGACCTCAAGACCATCACCCTGCGCGTCAAGCCCGGCATCTATTTCGCGGACGATCCGGCCTTCAATGGCAAGAAGCGCGAGCTGGTGGCCGAGGACTATGTCTATTCCATCAAGCGCCTGATGGACCCGAAGCTGTCCGCGCCGCAGCTGGGCGAGGTCGAAGGCCTCATTCTTGGTTCGGATGAATATATCGCCAAGGCGCGCAAAGCCAACAAGCTCGACTACGATGCCCCGCTGGAAGGCCTGCGTGCGCTGGACCGCTACACCTGGCAAATCAAGTTGACCAAGCCAAAATATATTTTCCTGTTCAACCTGACCGATTGCCGTATCACCTGCGCGGTGGCGCGCGAGGTGGTGGAAAAATACAGGGACGATATCGGTTCGCACCCGGTCGGCACCGGCGCCTATATGGTTTCCTCCTGGAAGCGCTCTTCAAAAATTGTCCTGGTGGCCAATCCGAATTTCCGCGAGGAATACTGGGATGCGCAACCCGCTGCCGACGATGTGGACGGCCAGGCCTTGCTGGCCAAAATGAAGGGTCGGCGCATGCCGATGGTGGGGCGCGTCGAAGTTTCCATCATCGAGGAACAGCAGCCGCGCTGGCTGGCCTTCCTGAACAACGAGCACGATCTGCTGTTCCGCATGGGGCCGGAATTCGCCAACGTCGGCGTGCCGAACAACCAGCTGGCGCCGAACCTGAAAAAGCGCGGCATCCGGATGTCGCAGATTCCGGCGCTGGATCTGACCTATGCCTACTTCAATATGGAAGACCCGGTTATCGGCGGCTACACGCCGGAAAAGGTCGCCCTGCGGCGTGCAATATCTCTGGCTTACAAGACAGAAGATGAAATCAACATTATCTGGAAAGGACAGGCCATTCCAGCGATGACGCCCTACAGTCCGGGCGTGGCCGGCTATGACCCCAGCTTCCGTACCAGCGCCGGCGAATACGATCCCGCCAAGGCCAACGCCCTGCTGGATATGTACGGCTACAAGGACATCGACGGCGACGGCTATCGTGAACTGCCCGACGGCAAGCCCCTGGTGCTGATGTACAACTCGGCATCCGATGCGCGCTTCAAGCTGTTCGACGAGTTGTGGAAGCGCAGCATGGACGACATCGGCATCAAGATGCAGATCCGCAAGGCCAAGTGGCCGGATCTGTTGAAGGAATCGAATGCCGGCAAATTGATGCTCTGGTTCCTGGCCGGCAGCGCCAGCATTCCCGATGCCGATACCTGGCTGGTGTCGCTGTATGGCCCCAATGCCGGCTTCAAGGGCAACCGCGCACGTTTCAAACTTGCCGCCTATGACGAGGCCTACCGCAAGGCCGAGGTTTTGCCGGACGGCCCCGAGCGCACCAAGCTGTACCAGGAGATGGCGCGTTTGATGGTCGCCTACGCGCCCTGGAAGGTCGATGCCCATCGCATCATCACCGATATGTGGTATCCCTATGTGATCGGTTTTGTACGCCCGCCCATCCAGACGCAGCACTGGTGGAAGTACGTCGATATCGATCTCGACAAGAAGAAAGCCTTCGAGGCCGGCAATTGAGTTTCGCGCAGTTGAATTGCTGCCGACCTACGGCCAGGCGGCGATATTGAAATGATTCGGGAAAATTCCAATAGTCGCCGTCATTCCAGCTCATTTTGGTAACTGAGCTGGAATCCAGTCCATTCAATTGATCGGTTTATGGGCGAGACTGGGCCCCAGCTCAGTTACCAAAATAAGCTGGGGCGACGGGTTTAAGATTTTCAAATAATTCGAATTAACCAAGCAGTTCAGCAATAAAAAACGGAGGCACGATGGGCGCCTATGTATTGAGACGATTGTGGCAAATGATCCCGACCCTGGCCGGGGTCATGCTGCTGATCTTTGTGCTGTTCAACTGGGTGGGCGGCGATCCCGCGCTGGTGTTGGCGGGCAAGATCACCAACAAGGACCAGATCGAGAACATTCGCAAACAGCTGGGCGTCGATCAGCCTGCCTATGTGCAGCTCGGCTACTTCGCGTTTGAGGTCGCCAACGGCTTTACCTGCACCTGGCGCAGCTACACCCATAATGACGATAAGCCCAAGGCCGGCGACAAGGCCACTGCAGATGCACCCGCCAGCAAATGCGAAGGCGTGCGTTCCTGGGCCACCAATGAAGAGGTTTCCAAAATCCTCACCTCGCGCATCGGCCCGACGCTGACCATCATGATCCCGGTGCTGCTGCTGGAAACCATCATCGGCGTGATCCTCGCCATCGGCGTCGCTTACGTTCGCGGCACGCTAACCGACCGCGCCATCATGATGGTGTGCACGGTGGCGATGTCGATTTCCTTCCTGGTGTACATCATCGTCGCGCAATACCTGTTCGGTTTTCAGCTGGGCTGGTTCCCGGTGCAGGGCTGGAGCGACAGTTTCTGGCGCAACCTCACTTACTACGCGCCGCTGCCGATCATGCTGGCGGTGTTCGTCGGCCTGGCGCCTGCCTTGCGCCTGTACCGCAGCTTTTTCCTCGACGAAATCAATCACGACTATGTGCGCACCGCGCGCGCCAAGGGCCTCTCGGAAAAAACCGTGATGATGAAGCATGTACTGCGCAACGCGATGATCCCGATCCTGACCAATATCGGCATCGCGCTGCCAGGCATTTTTGTCGGCTCCTTCCTGCTCGAAACGTTCTTTTCGATCCCCGGCCTCGGCCGCGAAATTCTGGTGGCGGTGAACCGTTCCGACTTCCCGGTGATCAAGGCGGCCACGGTGTACCTGGCCATGGTGACGATGATCATCAACCTGCTGGTAGACGTGCTGTACAAGGCCGTCGATCCCAGAGTGTCGTTCAAATAAGGGGCCGGATATGAGTGCCGCATCTACAACCCCATCCGCTGTATCTCTCGCCCCGGTGCACCAGGCCTCTGCCGGCCTGTGGAAGCTCGCCTGGCGCCGCCTGAAGCGCGACAAGGTCGGCATGGTCTCGCTGGCGGTGGTGCTGTTCTTCATCCTGATGATGATCGGCTCCTTCACCGGCCTGGTCGCCAAGAACTGGTCGAAGGAAATCGGCGTCTCCTATGCCAATCCCTTGTTCATGCACGGCGCGGAAAATCTCGAGGCCGTCAAAAAATCCACCGACCCCAGCGCCAAGAAAATCCCCACCGCCGATCTCTCCGATATCGACCCCCTGGCGCCGCGCTACAAGGAATGGGAAGAGCGCACCGCCAAGATCAAGATCACCGAAACCCCGCGCGCCGAATCGCTGCCCCTCGGCGGTGATAAATGGGGCCGCGATGTCTTGCAGAAGGCCATCAAGGGGGCAGAGACCTCGATCTTCGTCGGCCTGGTGGCGGCGTTGTTCGCGATCGTCATCGGCACTGCGCTGGGCGCGATCTCGGGCTATCTGGGCGGGCGCATCGGCGATTTGCTGGAGTGGTTCTACAACATCTTCACTTCCATTCCCTACATCCTCCTGATCCTCGCTTTCGCGGCGGTGTTCTCCAGTTCCCCGCAACTGGCCGCCTTCAAGGGCGTGCCGACGGTGGTGGCGATCCTCGCCTTCACCGGCTGGACCGGCATCTATCGTTTGATCCGTTCCGAGTACATCAAACACGCTGGACGCGAATACGTGAAGGCCGCGCAAGCCATCGGCGCCAGCGATACGCGGCGCATGTTCGTGCACATCCTGCCCAACGTCAGCCATGTGTGCCTGGTGCAGCTCTCGCAGCATGTGGTGCAGTTCATCAAGGCGGAGGTGATTCTCTCCTTCCTCGGCCTCGGCGTGCCGGTGGATTCGGTGTCCTGGGGAACGATGCTGGCCGAGGCGCAGGCGGAACTGGTGATCGGCAAATGGTGGCAGCTGGCCGCGGCGGGGATTTCGATGGCGATTTTGGTCACGGCGTTTTCGATGCTGACCGATTCGTTGCGGGATGCGTTGGATCCGAAGATCAAATGATCAAGCATTGGTAGCCAGGAAATGCTCGTAGCCCGGAAGCAGCGAAGCGCATTCCGGGAAATCAACGCAAATGGCGTGGCAGCCCCGGAATACGCTTCGCTTCTTCCGGGCTACAGTCGGCTTCGTAGCAATCGCAGCGATTAAATTTTGATAACGAATTCCAACCAAGTCTCATAAATGGAAAAAATCGTGGACAAACTTCTCGAAGTCAAAAACCTCGGCGTCAAATTCCGACTCGACGGCGGGCAGGTGTTCGAGGCGGTGAAGGGCATCTCTTTCGACGTGCCGAAGAACGCCACCGTCGCCTTGGTGGGCGAATCGGGCAGCGGCAAATCGGTATCGGCGATGTCGATCGTGCGTTTGTTGCCGAAAGAATCCGCGATCATCTCGCCCGAGAGCCAAATCCTCTTTGAAGGCCGCGATCTGTTGAAAGTGAGCGAGCCCGAAATGCGCGCCATTCGCGGCAAGGATATCTCCGTGATCTTCCAGGAGCCGATGTCTTCGCTGAACCCGGTGTTCACCGTCGGCGACCAGATCGCCGAGGTGTTGCGCCTGCACACCAGGATGGATCGGGCGCAGGCCTGGGCGCGGGCGGAGGAGTTGATGAACGAGGTCGGCATCCCCAACCCCAAGCTGCGCATGAAGTCGTTCCCGCATGAGCTTTCCGGCGGGCAGCAGCAGCGGGTGATGATCGCCCAGGCCATCGCCTGCGAACCCAAGCTGCTGATTGCCGACGAGCCGACCACCGCACTCGACGTAACCATCCAGAAACAGATTCTCGACCTGCTCGCCAAGCTGCAACAGAAGCACCAGATGTCGGTGCTGTTCATCACCCATGACCTCGCCGTGGTCGGCGAGATTGCCGACCGGGTGGTGGTGATGCAGAACGGCGAGATCAAGGAGAAGGGCAGCGCCCGCGCCATCTTCGAAGCGCCGCAGCACCCCTACACCAAGGCGCTCTTGTCCTGCCGGCCGAACGTGGCGCATCGCCCGCGCCGCCTGGCGGTGATCGACGACTTCCTGCGGCCCGAAGGCCTCAACAAGGAAAACTTGGTCGAGCGCAAACGCGGCTATGAGGCCAATGACGAGATCGTGCTGGAAGTCAAAAACCTCTCCAAGAAATTCCAGCTCAAGGATGGTCTCTTCAAAAAGCGCGAAGTCGCCGCCGTCAAGGACGCCACCTTCAAACTGGCGCGCGGCAAAACACTCGGCCTGGTCGGCGAATCCGGCAGCGGCAAAACCACGGTCGGCCTCACCCTGATGCGCCTGCACGATGCCAGCGGCGGCGAAGTGCTGTTCGACGGCGTGGATCTGCTCAAGCTCTCCGAGCAGGATTTCATGAAGTACAAGCGCCGCATCCAGATCGTGTTCCAGAACCCCTATGCCTCGCTCAACCCGCGCTTCACCGTCGGGCAGATATTGCTCGAGCCGATGGTGATCCACAATATCGGCGCCAACGAGCAGGAGCGCATCAGCATGGCCATGGCGCTGCTGAAACGCGTCGGCCTGCCGGAAGTCTCGTTCTACAAATATCCGCACGAATTTTCCGGCGGGCAACGCCAGCGCATCGCCATCGCCCGCTGCCTGACCATGAAACCCGATGTGCTGATCTGCGACGAATCCGTCTCCGCGCTCGACGTCTCGGTGCAGGCGCAGGTGCTCAACCTGCTGCAGGACCTGCAAGACGAATACGGCATGAGCTATATCTTTATCTCGCACGATCTGGCGGTGGTGAAATACATCTCCGACCAGGTGATGGTGATGTCCGACGGCGACGTGATCGAAGTCGCCAACGCCGACGAGATCTACCTCAACCCCAAGCAGGAATACACGCGCAAACTGCTGGGCTCGATACCGAAGGGGTGGATGGAGGGGAAGGCGGCGTAGGTACTGCGCCCGTCATCCGGTCATTGGCCCGTCGTCCCGGCGCAGGCCGGGACCCAGTCCCTCGTAGGTTCTAACAAGACAGAAGGAACCTCCCTTTGCAAAGGGAGGCAGGAGGGATTTGCGGGGTCACATATCACCACAACCAATCAGCAAGGCACCCTCAAACCAACGCTGTCACCCCGGATTCAGTCCGGGGCCCAATTTCTCCCGCCGCCTGCCACCCAGCACAAAAACTCGTAGAACGCCATTTGTCGCGCCTTTCGGAGCAAAAATGCTTGGAAGGCCGCGCCAGTGCTAGAGTTTAACTTTTCATCCAGCAGCCTTCCAACAGCACCTCCCAGAGCTAACCCCCCCCCAAAACCCTACCCCCAAGGGTAGGTTCCGCATCTTCCTCCGCGCCATTCGCGCAACCTTCATCCCACTTACAAAGCTTTCCTGCAAAATACCGGCTGCTGGCGATGGGGTACCGCATTACAATCGCTCACGCTAAATAAAATCGAGAACCTAGTGACACAACCGGCGCTCACTCCATACCAAAGCCAATACTACGCATGGCAGTTAACCCGCCGTGCGGCGAGCGACTCGGTTGAATCCCTCGCATCAACCCTGGTGGACTCGCAGGTCGATCTCAATCCCCATCAAGTTGAAGCCGCCTTATTTGCCTGCAGCAATCCGCTGTCCCGTGGCGTCATCCTCGCCGACGAAGTTGGCCTCGGCAAAACCATCGAGGCAGGTCTGGTGATTTCCCAGCGCTGGGCTGAACGCCGCCGCCGCATCCTGATCATTGTGCCGGCCAATTTGCGCAAGCAGTGGCATCAGGAGTTGCAGGACAAATTCAATTTGCAATGCCTAATTCTTGAGTCGAAGAATTACAACGCTATCCGCAAGCAGCAGAACCTGAATCCGTTCTTGCCGCAGTCAGCGCCCGTCATATGTTCTTACCAGTTCGCCAAGTCTAAGGCCGAAGACATCAAGCATATCGATTGGGATTTGGTGGTGATGGATGAAGCGCACCGTATGCGCAATGTCTACAAGACCAGCAATATCATTGCAAAGGTATTGAAGGATGCTTTGGCTCGGGTTCACTCGAAGGTTTTGCTGACGGCCACGCCTCTGCAGAACTCGCTGATGGAACTCTACGGGCTGGTGAGCATGATCGACGACCGCGTGTTTGGCGATGTCGATAGCTTTCGCGCGCAGTTTGGCCAACTTAATACCGACCAGGCGTTCGCCGGATTGCGTGCGCGCATAGCACCAATCTGCAAACGAACGTTGCGCAGGCAGGTGCAGCAATACGTACCGTACACCGCGCGGCGCGCCATCGTTGAAGAGTTCACGCCGTCGTCGGAGGAGAAAGAGCTTTCCAGCCTCGTGGCCGAATACCTGCGGCGCCCGAAATTGAAAGCACTGCCAAACAGCCAACGGCAATTAATATCGCTTGTGCTCTGGAAGTTGCTGGCCTCGTCAAGCCATGCCATCGCTGGCGCGCTTGAAACCATGGCCAATCGGCTGCAAGGCCTGCTCGACGAAACGCCCGACTTGCCTGAATTGGCTGATCAGCTCGACGAAGACTATGAGGCGCTTGATGAAACCGCCGACGAGTGGAGCGAAGGTGATGACCGACCCGAGCCACTTGGCGGAGAAGAGCGCGCGGCCATTGCCCACGAAATCGCCGAATTGCGGCAATTCAAGACGCTGGCCACGAACGTTCGCAATAACGAAAAGGGAAAGGCATTGCTTACGGCATTGGAGCGTGCCTTTGCAGAGTTAGGCCGCCTCGGTGCTGCGAAGAAAGCCATCATCTTCACGGAATCAAGGCGCACACAGGAGTACCTGCTGTCCTTGCTCGCCGATACTCACTATGGCGAAGGCATCGTGCTTTTCAACGGGACCAACAGTGACCCCCGTGCGCAAGCTGTGTACAAAGACTGGCTGCAGCGCCACGCAGGCACCGACCGGATCAGCGGCTCCAAAACCGCCGATACCCGTGCCGCCTTGGTCGAGCACTTCAAGGAACGTGGCACCGTCATGATCGCCACCGAGGCAGGCGCCGAAGGCATCAACCTGCAGTTTTGTTCTTTGGTGATCAATTACGATTTGCCTTGGAACCCGCAGCGTATCGAGCAGCGCATCGGCCGCTGCCATCGTTACGGGCAAAAGTTCGATGTCGTGGTCGTTAACTTTGTCGATCGCAGCAACGAAGCCGATGCGCGTGTCTATCAATTGCTGGCCGAAAAATTTCAACTGTTTGAAGGCGTCTTCGGCGCCAGCGATGAGGTGCTTGGCGCGATCGGCTCCGGCGTGGATTTCGAAAAGCGCATCGGCGATATCTACCAAAACTGCCGCGATCATGAATCGATCAAGTCCAGCTTCGAACAGTTGCAACTCGACCTCTCCGGTGAGATCAGCGAGGCGATGGTCAAGACCCGCCAGCTATTGCTGGAAAACTTCGATGAAGAAGTGCAGGCCATGCTTCGCATCCGCGCTGCAGACAGCCGCTCCGCCCGAAACCGCTATGAGCGCATGTTGATGGACTTGGCCCGCTTCGAACTCGCTGGCGTGGCGGAATTCGATGACGACGGCTTCACCCTGGCCCGTTCGCCTTCCGCCGATCTCGATGACCTCGACCTTGGGCGCTACGAGCTGCCGCGACGCAGCGGCGAGTCCCATCTCTATCGCGTCGGCCACCCGCTTGCTGCATGGGTAAGCCGGCAAGCGAAGTCCCGTCCGCTATCGGGCGCGCGCCTGACGTTCGATTACAGCGCCTACGGCATCCAGATCAGCACACTCAAAGTCTACCGGGGCAAAACGGGTTGGCTTGCGGTGAAGTTGATCACCGTCGATGCACTGGGCCAGCAAGAGCAGCAGATCATTGTCGCTGCCTGCACCGCCGATGGCCAAGCCCTGGAGGAAGATGACCCGGAAAAATTACTCCGATTGCCCGCCCAGATGAATGCAGCAGGCCTGTTTAGCGCAGGTAATGAGGCATTGTCGTCTGACCTCGCTGCACGAACGCAAAACGTGCTTCGCGAAATCAACCAGCGCAACCTTGGTTACTTTGAGCAAGAAGTTGAAAAGCTGGATTCCTGGGCAGACGATTTAAAGTTCGGCATTGAGCAGGAAATCAAGGTCATCGACGTCGAGATAAAACAAATCCGCCGCACCGCAGCCGCCTCGCCAACGCTCGAAGAAAAGCTTGCCCATCAAAAGCAGCAGCGCGATCTGGAGGGCAAACGCAGCAAACTGCGCCGGGAGCTGTATACCCGCCAGGATGAAGTGGAAGCACAGCGAAACGACTTGATCGCTCAGCTGGAAGTTCAGTTGCAGCAGCAGGTGCAAGAACAGACACTGTTCACCATTGAATGGGAGCTGCAATGAAGAAAAAGAGCATCGCGCTTCAGGGCACAGATATCACTAATGCCAAACGACTTGGCGCTTCAAACGCTCCCAGGATGATCGAGCCATGAGCGAACCCACCATCACCTGCCCAAACTGTAAAACCGAAATCAAGCTCACCGAGTCGCTGGCGGCGCCGCTGATCGAATCCACCCGCAAGCAATTCGAAAAGCAGCTCGCACAAAAAGACAGCGACATTGCCGCCCGCGAACAGGCGATTCGCGAGAAGGAAAAGCAGGTCGCCGATGCCAAAGCCAAGCTTGATGAACAAGTAGCCGATCAGGTTGCCGAGCAGCTGAAAAAAGATCGAACGAGAATTGCCGCAGAAGAGGGCAAGAAAGCCAAGCTGGCGGCGGCAACGGACCTTGAACAAAAGGCGCGCGAGGTCGCCGACTTGCAGGAAGTCCTCAAAAGCCGCGAAGAAAAACTGGCCGAGGCACAAAAGGCGCAAGCCGACCTGATCAAAAAACAACGCGAGCTCGATGACGCCATGCGCGAAGTAAACCTCACCGTTGAAAAGCGCGTGCAGGAAGGCCTAACCGCCACCCGCCAACAAGCCAAAAAAGAAGCCGAGGAGGAACAGAAACTCAAGGTAATGGAAAAGGAACAAACCATTGCCGCGATGCAGAAACAGATCGAGGACCTGAAGCGCCGCGCCGAACAGGGCTCACAGCAATTGCAGGGCGAAGCGCAGGAGCTAGAGCTGGAAAACCTGCTGCGCGCCAAATTTCCCTTCGACAACATCGAGCCGGTACCCAAAGGGGAATTCGGCGGGGATGTCCTGCACCGCGTTGTCGGCGCAGGCGGCCAGTCCGGCGGCACAATTTTGTGGGAATTCAAGCGTACCAAGAACTGGAGCGACGCCTGGCTGGCAAAACTGCGCGATGACCAGCGGACCGCGAAAGCCGAGATCGCCGTGATCGTGAGCCAGATATTGCCCAAGGGTGTTGAAACCTTTGAAATGGTAGAAGGCGTCTGGGTAACTCACCCCCGCGCCGCGGTGCCCGTGGCGATGATTCTGCGCCAATCGCTGCTGGAAATTACCCTCGCGCGACAGGCCACAGAAGGTCAGCAAACCAAAACCGAAATGGTCTACCAGTACCTCACCGGCCCGCGCTTCCGCCAACGTGTGGAAGCCATTGTCGAAGCGTTTTCCACCATGCAGGAAGACCTCGACAGGGAAAGGAAAGTCATCATGAAGCAATGGGCCAAACGCGAGGAGCAGATTGAGCGGGTGATGGGTGCGACGGTGGGGATGTATGGGGACTTGCAGGGGATTGCGGGGAAGTCATTGCAGGAGATTGAAGGATTGGAGCTTCCGGCGCTGGAATCTCCTATTGCGGGAAATAGAAATTAGTCTGATTCCAAAAAATATTCGCTGAGTTCATTGAACGCGGATTTTAAATGGAGCAACTTATATGAAAACGAATATCCAGGGACTAGTCAAGTCATTAGATTTGAAGCAAGCGCAAGGCATGATGCCCTTGTTTGAAGCTATATCAAATGCAATGGATGCGATAGCGGAGACTGGTAAAGGCTTGAATGCGGGCAATATTGAAATTCACCTAATTCGGCGTCCAGATTTAGGGTCGAATTCAGATGAAATGCCTTTGATCAATGCAGTGACCGTCACAGATGATGGCATTGGTTTTACTGATGAAAACCTCAAGTCATTTGAAGAGGCTTATACCCAAGCGAAGGTCCATCTGGGCGGCAAGGGTGTCGGTCGCTTTACCTATTTGAAAGTCTTCAATCAAATTCATGTCGAAAGCAATTTTCGGGATTCAACCGGTGGCGTAACTTCAAGGAAATTCAGTTTCTCCATAGATCATGAAGTAGGTGATGTAGAAAACGCTTCCGCTACTGATGGTGAGAAGATGGGAACAGTGCTTTCCCTGGTGGACCTTGATTCCTCATATTTGGCAGCGTGGCATCGTGATGCTCAAGCTATCGCGCAGCGCGTAGTCTCCCACTTCTTGATTCGATTTGCGGGTCGAAGCGCGCCGGAAGTCCGGCTACACGATTCTGGTATTGCGACAATCAACCTGCGAAAACTATTTGACGAGACAGTTTTTCCAAATATTCAGGAGGTCGATTTTTCTGTCGGAAAGCACCATTTTCACCTTCAGATTTTAAGACAAATGGGTAGTCGTGACACACACGAGGTTAGCTACTGCGCTCGTGCACGGGAGGTATTTGCTAGCGCATTAAAAAAACTTTTGCCTGAGTTGCCGCAAACATTCTTGGCAACGGATGCCACGCATTACACACTGAAAGTACTTATCACGGGCGAATATCTCGACTCGCATGCCAATACAACTCGCACAGGAATTCTTTTTAATCCTGACGGCGACGATTTGGCAACTGACGAATCATTGATAACCCAAAAAGAGCTTGATGCTGAAATCGCAAAGACGTTGCGCACGCTTTTGACCGACGATCTCCGCGTAACAAATCAGGAAAAAATGGATGGCATTGAGAATTTCATTGCCTCGGATGCGCCCGAATATCGCGTTTTGTTAAGTGACCAATATCGCGAACTCATCGAGCGTGAAATACCAGCGGGCGTTACAGGTGAAAAATTAGACGAGGCCCTTCTCAAAATTAAGCGAAAAATTGAAGACAAAATTCGCTCAGAAGGATCAGAAATAAAGGCTCTTGTTGATTCGGATTCATTTGAGCATTACGAAGCAAAAATGAACGAACATATCGCCCGGATCAACGACATGGGAAAGTCGCAACTAGCCAGTTATGTAGCACACCGTCGTTCTATTTTGGACTTGCTTGATTTGAGTTTGAAGAAGAGCCGTATCGACGACAAGTATCGGCTCGAAGAAGTGCTACACAACATGATTTTTCCGATGCGGCAAACATCGAAGGACTCTTTTTTCGAGCAGCAGAATCTATGGGTGATTGACGAGCGACTTTGTTATCACACCATTCTAACTTCAGACAGAAAGGTGAACTCTATACTTGGGTTTGAAAATACCCACGGTAAAGAACCTGACATTCTGGCGTTTTTTTATGACACGCCCACTGGCGTTAGAGAGCCAGAAGATGGAAGTGGTGCCATAGTCATTATTGAGTTTAAGCGCCCCGGGCGGGACAACTATTCAAGTGATCCAGCACAACAAGTCCTAGAACATTTTGTCGCTATTGAGGACGGAAAAGTAAAGGATGTCGAGGGGCGTATGGTCAATCCGTCGAACATACGTTACTACGGGTACTTCATTGCTGATCTTACTCCAACGTTGAAAAGACAGATGCGTTTCAACTATCAGCAATCAGTTGATGGCGAGGGTTATTTCAAAACGTTGCCGGGTGGAAATGGGTACGTGGAGATAATTTCATATGACAAGTTGTTACGCGATGCGCAACGTCGTAACAGGGTTTTATTTGAAAAATTGGGATTGCACAAGCGTTGAATTATTTAGCGGTGGTGATTTTGATGGCTAAGTGCCAATCCGTATACTTTTCGCACAAACATGAATGGATTCTTTAATGAGCGCATTAGAACAAGAACAACGTGTTGTGCTGGATGGCGTTCTTGACTCCGAATATCTAAGCCAACTCCCGCCGCTTTTAGACACGACAAAATCGCAGGAGGAGCAACTACGGAAAAATAGATCACGCGCTTTTAGTGCATTTGCCCTGCACAACATCTCCGGCATATCAAAAAACGATGCTGCAAACGCAGTCATTGATGATTTTGATGATTTTGGTGTTGATGCGATTTATTACCATGCTCAAACGGAGACGCTCTATCTAGTTCAATCTAAGCTGAAGGCCGCTGAACAGTTTAGCCAAGATGAAGCACTTGCGTTTTGTCAGGGCATTCGAAAACTAATTAAGCAGGATTTCAGTGGATTTAACAAGAATGTAGAAAATCGCCTTATTGAGATTGAAGACGTCCTAGATAACTGCAGCAGCATCAAGCTTGTTGTCGCGCATATTGGTTCCGGAATTAGTAAGCATGCTAAACAAGCAATCGAAGAACTCCTCGCAGATGAAGATCATGGCGAAGAAAGGCTGGACAAAACAGTATTTGACTATGACGCTAAGCGCATCGTTGAAGACTTACGCAAAGCCAAGGCTTATCAGCGAATTGATGCTGATCTGTCTGTAGAGAAATGTTCAATGGTTAGCGAGCCCAAAGTAACTTACTTTGGGCTTGTGCAGCTCAGTGATCTGGTGAAGCTTCATGAAAAGTATGGAAAGACTTTATACGAGAGGAATATTAGAACGTTTCTTGGGCTAAAAACTGAGGTCAATGCCTCGATTCAGAAGACTCTTAGAGTTAAGCCGAAAGAGTTTATGTATCTGAATAATGGTGTTACTGCGCTATGCCAAGAAATTCAGCCTAAGGGAGCAAAACAGGCGCAGGGCGGAAAAAAGCGACTCAAGTTGCGCGGGTTTTCAATAATTAACGGTGCGCAAACGATTGCGTCGTCAGCGGCGTTTCTTGCTGATAATAAGGGAATTGGAATATCCGAGGCCCGCGTATCCATTACTCTAATAAAAGCGGATACCGATGGTGAGTTCGGAAAAACGGTTACTCGTGCGCGCAATCATCAAAATCTTGTGCTTCTTGCAAACTTTGCAGCGTTAGATGATGAGCAAGAACGATTACGGCGTGACCTTGCTTATCTTGGAATTCACTATGTATATAAAGCGGAAGCGGCGGATGGCACCGTTGATGACAATCGCATTCGCATTGACGAGGCAGCACAAGCCCTAGCAATACTTCGGCCAGACCCGCGTTATGTGGTTTGGTTAAAAAAGGAGCCTGCTCAGCTTTTGGATACGACGTCATCGCAGTACAAGGCGCTGTTTTCGTCCGAGTTGACCGCGTTTCGGTTAGCCAACGCTGTTCGCCTAAATCGCTACGTTCAAAGTCGGATGACTGCTGAAGCGCGCAGCGCGTCGGGTCTGGAACGCCTAATTTATAAACATGGATGTTATGCACTGGCTTGGGTAATGGCCAAAAGAATAAGCCAAGAAATTAGCGGAACTGCGCTTATTGATACCGCGAAGATAACGACTAGATTGAGTACTCCGTTTGATGATTTGCGCCAGCATTTATCTGATGAGACGAAGACTGCAACTATGTTTTCAAAAGGACCATTAGGCCTTTTCCGCAATCAAACTGACGCCGTACCCTTGATTCAAAAGGTGGCAATCTTGCATTATGGGCTCGCCGCCGATCCAATAATAGAGCATAAGAAAAAACTATATAAGGCGGAACAGCCATACCCGGTGGATCTCTTTGAGTATCTAGTCTCAAAAGCGCCACAGATTGGAAATCTCACATGAATGCGAAGCAGAAACTTGAGCTGACTTGGATAGGCAAGGAAAAACGTCCGCGACTGGAGCCGCGGATCCTGGTAGAAGACTCGGAAAAGTCTTACCACGCCAAGAATCGCGTTTCGAATGGCGACATTTTTGACAACCGACTGATCTTCGGCGATAACCTGCTGGCGCTCAAGGCTTTGGAAGCGGAGTTTACCGGCAAGGTGAAATGCGTGTTCATAGACCCGCCGTACAACACGGGTAGTGCATTCGAACATTATGACGACGGCCTAGAACATTCAATTTGGTTGGGTCTAATGCGCGATCGACTAGAGATAATCAGTCGGTTGCTTGCCGACGATGGCTCGCTTTGGATCGCTATTGATGATAACGAAGGCCATTATTTAAAAGTGCTCTGTGATGAAGTGTTTGGTCGCGCTGCATTCGTTGCTTCGATGGTTTGGGAAAACTTCTATGGCAGAAGTAATGCGGCAGCAATTTCACCTGCTCATAACTACATCCTTCTTTATGCACCAATGGGCCAGGATTGGAAGAATGTGAGGAATCTCCTTCCTCGTGGTGACGAAAGTGCCAGCAAGTATCGAAATATTGATAATGATCCTAGAGGGCCTTGGCGCCTTGGCCCCATTTTTGCTGCTGGCGAGCGTCATGAAGGACTCATGTATACGATTGCTACTCCGTCAGGACGCAAGGTCAGCCCGCCAAAGGGTAGCCATTGGCGAATGCTTGAAACTCAATTCTGGACGATGGTGAGCGAAGGGCGAATCGTCTTCGGTGAAAGTGGCGACAACAATCCAGCCGTGAAGCTGTTTCTAAGCGAAGTCCAAAGCGGCTTAGTTCCAAGGACTTGGTGGGCACACACCGACGTTGGCCATTCGCAAGAGGCAAAACGGGAAATTCAAGCGCTGTTTCCTGAAGTCACGCCTTTTGATACGCCGAAGCCAGAGAGGTTGCTAAACCACGTCATTACGGTTGCCACTAATCCAGGCGATCTAGTTTTGGATTCCTTTGCAGGGTCTGGCACAACTGGCGCCGTCGCCCACAAAATGGGCCGGCGCTGGATCATGGTCGAATTGGGCGAACACTGTCACACGCACATCATCCCCCGCTTGAAAAAAGTCATCGACGGTGAAGACAAGGGCGGCATTACCGAAACGGTGAACTGGGCAGGTGGCGGCGGTTTCCGCTACTACAAGCTCGCACCAAGCCTGATCATCAATGATCGCTGGGGCAACCCCGTCGTCAATCCCGAATACGACGCCGGACAACTGGCGGAGGCGCTGTGCAAGCTGGAAGGTTTTACTTACGCGCCATCCGAAACGCAGTGGTGGCAGCACGGCCATTCCAGCGAGCGCGATTTTATTTATGTCACCACGCAAAACTTATCGGCTGAGCAGTTGCAGGCCTTGTCGGACGAGGTTGGCAGCGAGCAAAGCCTGTTGGTGTGCTGTACGGCCTATCACGGCGTAACGGCAGCAAAAGCAGCCGAGCGCTGGCCGAATTTGACCTTAAAGAAAATCCCCAGGATGGTATTGGCGCGCTGCGAATGGGGCCATGACGATTACAGCCTGAATGTAGCCAACTTGCCGATGGCCAAGATTGAGACGCCGGCGCCATTGGCTGATGACGTTGCTCCCAGATCATCGAAGAGCAAGAAGGCCATTCCCGGCCAAGGTGGGTTGTTTAGCGAGGACGACAAATGAGCGCGCGCGTCCTTAACGCCGTCAGTGGCCGGCTCTCGCTGCGTCCACCGCAGGCGGAATCGCTGTCGCGCCTGGTGCGCATGCTGGAAGCGGCGCCGGAGCTGCTGGGGCATGAGCGCGATCTTGCTGCGGTATTGGCCAGCCTCAAGGCCGAGTTTCCGACGCTGGAGGATTTTGAGCGGGAGTTTCCATCGCTGTGCTTTGCGCTGGCAACCGGTGTCGGCAAAACGCGCCTGATGGGGGCGTTCATCTCCCACCTGCATCTGGCGCATGGCATCAATAATTTCTTTGTGCTGGCGCCGAACCTGACGATTTACAACAAGCTGATTGCCGACTTCACGCGCAATACGCCGAAGTATGTCTTCAAGGGCATCGCCGAGTTTGCCCAACAGGCGCCGCTGATCATTACCGGCGACAACTACGATCAATCGGGTGCGGCCATCGATGACCAACCCAGAGGGTTTGACCACGATGTACGGGTAAACATCTTCAATATCTCCAAGATCAATTCCGAGGTGCGTGGCGGCAGGGAGCCGCGCATCAAGCGGATGAAAGAGGTGCTGGGTGACAGCTACTTCAACTACCTCGCCAACCTGCCCGATCTGGTATTGCTGATGGATGAATCGCACCGCTACCGTGCCAGCGCGGGTGTGCGCTCAATCAATGATCTGAAGCCGCTATTTGGTCTGGAACTCACGGCCACGCCGTTTGTGGAGGCGGGCGGCGGAAACACATTGCCGTTCAAAAATGTGGTGATGGATTACCCGCTGGCGCGGGCGATGGACGATGGCTTTGTGAAAGAGCCCGCTGTGGTCACCCAGCGCAATTTTGACGCCAAAGCCCACACGCCGGAAGAGATCGAGAAAACGAAGTTGGAGGACGGTGTACGCCTGCATGAGACCACCAAGGTGGAGCTGCTGACCTATGCCCGCGAGAACGGCGTTGCGGTCGTCAAGCCCTTCATGCTGGTGATTGCGCGTGATATCACGCATGCCGGACAACTGCTGGCGCTGTTGGAGTCGGCTGCGTTTTATGAGGGCCGCTACCAGGGCAAGGTGATCCAGGTTGATTCCAGCCGTAGCGGCGCGGAAGAAGAGGAAATGATCGCGCGCTTGCTGGCGGTGGAAAGCGTGGATGAGCCGACCGAGATTGTGATTCACGTCAACATGCTGAAAGAAGGCTGGGACGTGACTAACCTTTACACCATCGTGCCGCTGCGCGCCGCCAATGCGCGCACGCTGATCGAGCAATCGATCGGGCGTGGCTTGCGTCTGCCCTATGGCAAGCGCACGGGTGTGGCCGCTGTGGATCGCTTGAACATCGTCGCCCACGACAAGTTTCAGGAGATCATCGACGAAGCGAATCGTGCGGATTCACCGATACGCCTCAAGCAAGTCATTCTCGAAGCGCCAAGCGCGGATGATAAGAAGGTTAGCGTGCAAGTCAGTTCAGGCGCGATGACGCGTTTGGGGTTGACGGATGCACCCTCGATGACGGTTACGTCGCTTGGCATCGGTGTCGCTGCCGGGGCAGGCACAGCAACAGCGCCACTTGCGCCTGCATTTTCCACGGATGCCGAACGCCAAGCATCGCGAGTGGTAATGAATGTTATCAACAGCTACGAGCTCAGGCGCGATCTGGCGCCCACCAGCGGCGCGCTGCTCACGCCTGCGGTGCAGCGCGAGATTCTTGCCGAGGTCACCGAGCGCTTGAAACCGTTGCAGGGAATCTTGATCGCGGACGAGGTGAAGTTTGATCTGGCCGCTGTGGTGGCGAAAACGACCGAGATTGTGGTGCAGCAATCAATCGATATTCCGCGTATTGCGGTGGTGCCGACGGGTGCGGTCACCACCGGTTTCCATCCGTTCAAGTTGGACGTGGGGCAATTGCATTTGCAGCCGGGCGAGCGGGAGATCGTTATTCACAACCTGCGCACCAATGAACAAATGACAATTTCGTTCGGTACCGGTCTGAGAGAGGCACGGCCGGAAGACTATATCGTCCATGCCTTGATTGATTACGACGACATCGACTACCCAGTTCATTCCGACCTTCTTTATGACCTTGCTGGGCAAATGGTTGCGCACCTTCGCAGTTACTTGGACGAGAAAGATACGGAGAATGTCCTGGACAAGGCGCGTGGAACTATTGCCAAGGAAATTCATGCGCAGATGAGGGCGCACTTCTGGGAACAGGCAACCGCATACGAGGTGAAGGTCAGTCGCGGTTTTACCGAAATGAAAGCCTGCAATTACACCGCTGTGGCCGGCCAGACCGCATATCACTTCCGCGAAACAGTTGTCGATTTGAGCCGTATCAAACAGATGTTGTTCGGTGGATTCGAGCGATGTCTGTATCCGCTGCAGAAGTTCGATTCGGATACCGAGCGCCGCTTTTGCATCATCCTCGAACGCGATGCGCTGAAGTGGTTCAAGCCGGCGAAAGGACAGTTCCAGATTTACTACAAGCTCGGCGCCGAGCAACCGGAATACGTGCCTGACTTTGTGGCTGAAGCGGATTCAACGATCTACATGGTCGAAACCAAAGCGCGAACCGACGTTAGTTCACAAGAAGTCCAAGCCAAGGCGGATGCGGCTGCGCGCTGGTGCAAACTTGCTTCCGATTATGCTGTGGAAGTTGGTACAAAGCCGTGGAAACATTTGCTGGTGCCTCATGACGAGATCGCTGAGTCGAAACGCTTGGTCGATTACCTGCGGTTTGAAGTGAAGAAATAACGCGCTTTGGCTAACGCCGAGGCAGAAGCCAAAGTCAAGCATTGGTGCGGTTCTTGGAGCAAAAATGCTTGGAGAAGCGCGTGGATGCTGGGTTTAGGAATTTGAATTGGCGATGCGCGTATCACACGTGAAAACGGAAAATCGCGAAAAGACATTAAAAATCAATCGCGTGGCGCTTCTGGTCAAATCGTAGTTTTGTATCAACAGGAAATAGCTGTTGCTGGAAATGAAGAGTTATATCGCTACTGGTGCTTGGCCCCCGATTGGTGGTTTGGCCACCCTCCATGCTTATCAAACTTGGTTGCGCTATTAGCGATAGCAAATAAATTCCGCGTTCCGATTGTTGGGAGATTAGTTTCAGAGCGAAAGATTGTGGATTTTCAAGACGGAAAACTACTTGCTTCGGAACTGCTCGATGGTTTTTCGGGGCATTGGTATCCGGACGACTATTTATATCCGGCTAAGGCACCAGAATATGAATGGCATGCTTTAGCCCGATCAAGTGCAAACGAGTATTTAGCTTCGGATTCACTTTCCAAAGTTCGAGTGCCTGTTGAAGGTATCCAGTTACGACTTGGATAGTCGTTGCTGTAAATTCCGATTGCCTGATATGTCCCACCACCCCATCGACCCCACCATCCGCGCCGAGATCATGGCGCGCCTCGCCGGCATCGAAGCCGAGCACAACGTCCGCGTGCTGTTCGCCTGCGAATCCGGCAGCCGCGGCTGGGGCTTTGCGTCGCAGGATTGCGATTACGATATGCGTTTTTTATCGTGAGTCCCTCACGCTTTTCCGTTAGCAGTCCTACCTGCGCAGGTTGGTTCGCATTGACTCGGCGGAATTGAACAAGCAGTGCCACTTATGATCCATCCTCGACGTTAAAACGAGGAGCTCATCAAGTGGCCAGAAAGAAAACCAGTCCCGCCGAAGATTTCATTGAGCTGATTTCTTATCTGCCGTGGTGGGGAGGCATCGCTTTGGCGGTTGTCAGCTATCTGGTTTTTCATTGGCTGGGACAACCTGACCCTCCCGTTGCGGTGCCGCTCAATCAGATGCCGGCGCAAATGATGCGCGTGCTATGGAAGGTCGTTGCGAATTTCGCGCAGTACGCGGTACCGGTGCTTTGCGTAATCGCCGCCATCGTTTCAGTCTGGCGTCGCCACCAACGAAAAGGTCTGGTCGAGAATGTTGCGCAAGCTAAATCGACCAATGCCCTGGACGGCATGTCCTGGCGCGAATTCGAGATGCTGGTCGGCGAGGCTTTTCGCTTGAATGGATTCAGTGTCGTTGAAACGGGCGGCGGCGGCGCCGATGGCGGGGTTGATTTGGTGCTGTCAAAAGGCAGCGAGAAGTTTCTGGTTCAGTGCAAGCAATGGAAGGCGTACCGGGTCGGCGTGGACGTGGTGCGTGAGCTATACGGGGTGATGGCGGCCAGCGGGGCGACGGGTGGATTTGTCGTGACCTCCGGCCGGTTTACCGAGGATGCAAAGGCGTTTGCCGAAGGCCGCAATCTGCAATTGCTGGATGGCGAAACACTGTTCGCCATGATCAAGCAGGCGCGGCGATCCATCGCCAGCGGGGGCAGCCAAGGGGGCCAATCGAAACCGCTTGCCTCAATGCAGCGTGCGGCAGCGCCCGCCGCCGCTGTGGCTTGCCCGGTTTGCGGATCGGCGATGGTGAAGCGGGTGGCGGGCAAGGGGGTGAATGCGGGTTCGGCGTTTTGGGGGTGTTCGCGGTATCCGGGGTGTCGGGGGACGCGGGGAGGTTAAGTGTAGGAAGGGTGAGGGGGATTTCAGCCCTTCGGGGTTTTAAAAGCTACGAGGGACCGGGTCCCAGCCTGCGCTGGGACGACGGATTTTTTGCCTGCTCAAAACGTACACGCCGCTGGGTCCCCGCTTTCGCGGGGACGACGGGTGTTTTTTATTGCTGGAGTGCCAAACCCTAGCATTGGCGCGGTGTTTGGGGCAAAAATGCTTGGGAATGCGCGCCAGTTCAGGAGTTTGACTTTTTGGATCGGCTTGCCAGGTAGCCTGATTCGAATCGTTTGGTTGAACAAGATTGTCTATGGCGGTGCTTATTTTACTTTTCCAGCAAAAAAATTAAATAACGGTGGCTCCCGGATCGACTATTTATTTCTACGTAAATAGCCATAATTAGCGCAGCCCCCAATTCTTTCTGTTGCAATTGTTGAGTGTCCTTGGAAAATGGGGCCGCGGCCGGAATTTCTGCTGTCGCGTTCTCAATCCAGCTACCGTTGTTCTCAAATTGAGAGCGGCTCGGTCTGTGTGAGTCTCGCCAAATTCAGCGGGCCGCATGCTCTCGCTAAGCGAGGCCCTGATTCAGGTTATCCAACTGCCCCGTTCCATTTCCTCGGTAATTGTTTATAACTACCGAAAGTATGGAACGACGCCGGCATGGCTTCCAGGGAACAAATCTTTCACAAATGTCTGCGTTGCGCGGCTTCCACTACGTTTGAATGTGGCGGGCAGCATTCGTCACCGCGATAGCAATTTCAAAAGCGCGGGATTGATGAACAATTTCTCGCGCCCGGCCTGCACCTCTTTCAGCACGCCGATCTCGACCAAGCGCTTCAGATAAACCGACGCTGTCTGGCGCTTGGCGAGGTTGGCATCGACGACATTGCCGATCCGGCAATAAGGCTGGACGAATACCAGCTCGGCGAGCTCGCGGCTGTAAATTTGCGGGGCTTCAAGGCGAATGGTGTCGGCAGTCGCTTCGAGCAATTTGCGGATCGCTTTTATCTTCGCCGTAGTCCAGCGTGCGGTTTCAAGCACGGCCTGCAGCATGTACAGAATCCACGCTTCCCAATGGCCACGCGTGGTCACAGCCAGCAACAGACGGTAGTAATCAGCCTTGTGCTGGATGATGTAGCGCGAGAGGTACAGCACGGGAATATTGAGCAGGTCCTGCTCAATCAGGTAGAGAAGATTGAGCACGCGTCCGGTACGGCCATTGCCATCGATAAAGGGGTGTATGGCCTCGAACTGGTAGTGCATGACGGCCATGCGTACCAGTGGGTCGATATGCTCGGCCTCGTGAATGAATTTTTCCAGGTTCGATAATTTGTCGCGCAGCAACTTCTCGCCTTCGGGCGGCGTGTAGATGGTTTCGCCGGTGGCGCCGTTTACCAATGCAGTTCCCGGGGTGCGGCGAACATCAAGTTTCACACCCTTGATGGTCTGGCAAATCTGCACGGCCGTTGCTGTTGTGAGCGGACGCTTCGCAAGCAAGGTGAAGCCCTCATACAGGGCCTTGCGGTAGCGCAGCGCTTCCTTGGTCGCCGCGTCCGCGCTATCGCCGGGATCATTGGCGAACTGAAACAGACGGTCGGCGGTCGTGACAATATTTTCAATCTCGGAGCTGGCTTGCGCTTCGAGCAGAGGAATGCTGTTGATCAATATGCCCTGGTTCGGGATAAGGTCCCCGGCCAGTTTCAGTTCGCCCAGTGCCGAACGGGCTTCTATGCATGCCTTGAGAATGGTGCGAGTCTCGATCTCTGCCTTTGGCGGCAGATCGGGCAGTTCGTTATAGGGGCGCTCTGGGGAAAATCTCATATGTCGAATAATACGCGTTTTATCGACATGTTTTTGCAATATGTCGATTGGGTCGACATGAAGGGAGCGATGTGTCGATTGCCACGATGGTTAGCTTCGTTTGATAGCACTTGAAAAGATATGTGCTTTAGAGGAAACGAGTCGCTCCGGACACGGTGGACTAGCAGTTTGGTGATTTGGTTGCTACATCGCGGATGCGAAATTGGATCCCGGACCAAGCCCGGGATGACAGTGAAAGGTTTGAGGTTGCCGCCATTGCGGGCAATTGTGGTTCGCGAGGTTTTCATTGTGAGGCGCGTTCGCGAATCAGGTCGATGAAGGCGCGCAACCCAGCCGGCACATGCCGATGCCCGGGGTAATACAGGCACAATCCCGGCGCACCTTCGGACCAGTCGTCGAGCACGCTGACCAGGCGGCCTGCGGCGATGTCGTCGGCGACCGCCCATTCGCTCATCCATGCGAGGCCAATGTCGTGCAACGCGGCATCGCGCAACAAATGAGGGCCGTCGAGCGTCAGCGCGCCATTCACCTCGATGGCGATTCGCGCGCCGCGCCGCGCGAATTCCCATTTGTAGGGCGCGCCGCCGGGCAGACGCGCGCGGAGACATTCGTGCGCGCCCAGGTCGTCGGGCACTTCCGGCTTGGCGCGATTGGCGAAATATGCGGGCGATCCCACCACCCTGAAATGCACCGCCGGGCTGAAGGGTACGGCGATCATGTCTTGTGGCACATGGCCGATCTGGCGCACGCCGGCATCGAATCCTTCCGCGACGATGTCGATCATCCGGGATTCGGTCACGATATCGAGTTTCATATCGGGATAGCGCCGCAGGAATTCGTAGCCGACGTTATTCATCAGCCGCATCGCCGCGCCTTCCGAGGCGTTGATGCGCAAGCGGCCGGCCGGTGTGGCGCGATGGGTATTGGCCTCGTCGATCGCGGCGGAGATTTCGCGCATCGCGGGGTTGATGCGCGCGAGAAACTGCTCGCCGGCTTCGGTCAGCGACACGCTGCGCGTGGTGCGGTGAAACAGCCGCACGCCCATGCGCTGCTCGAGTGCGGCAACGGCGTGGCTCAGCGCCGAGGGCGACATGCCCAGCTCCTTGGCTGCGCCACGAAAGCTGCGATGCGCGGCGACTGCCGTGACGGCGTTCAACTCGGATAAGACGGTCCGGCTCATTGTTCGATTGTGTTCACTAACCTGTACATGATTGCGCGTATTGTCGCATCGATCAAGCGTCGTTACCTTGCTTTCATGTCAACAACGATGAGAGAAACGAAACCATGAGCAAGACTATTTTGATTACCGGTGCCTCGTCTGGAATCGGCAGGGCGAGCGTCGCGCGGTTTGCCGGCAAGGGCTGGAATGTCATCGCGACGATGCGCAACCCGGACACCTCGCTCGCCACGGACAATGTGCTGGTCGAGCGGCTGGATGTTCAGGATGTCGACAGCATCCGGCACGCCATCGACGCCGGCATCGCCCGCTTCGGCGCGATCGATGTATTGCTGAACAATGCCGGCTACGGCCAGTACGGCTTGTTCGAGGCCCTGTCGCGGGAGCAAATCCAGGCGCAGTTCGACGTCAACGTCTTCGGCGTGATGGACGTCACGCGCGCGGTGCTGCCGCATTTCCGGGCGCGCAAGAGCGGCGTCATCGTCAATGTCGGTTCCGGCGCCGGTATTTTCACGTTGCCGATGATCTCGCTTTATTGCGCCAGCAAGTTTGCGCTGGAAGGGTTCACCGAGGCCTTGTCGTATGAACTGGCGTCGCAGGGAATCGGCGTGAAACTGGTCGATCCGCACGGTGGCGTAACCAGCACGCGCTTCAATGCGCGGTCGGCGGAAAGCGCGGCCGGGAGTGACACTCTGACGGACTACGATGCTTTCGTCGCCCGCACCAATGCGGCGTTCGCGAACCTCGCCGCGGCGAGCAAGATCAGCGCGGAAGAAGTGGCGCAAGTCATTTACGGTGCGGCGACCGACGGCAGCGACCGTCTGCGCTATCTCGTCGGCGATGACGCGCGCGGCTTCATCAAGGCACGTCGCAGTCTCGACGACCAGGGCTATATCGACTTCATGCGCGCGCGCTTCCCGTCAGCGTAAATGCGGCCATTGATGGCGATTGGGGCGATGCGGGCGTGAAGGGCGGTGTGTCGCGCCGGATTTAGTCCGGGGCCCAATTCGGGTTGCTACTTTGTGGATACGAAATCGGATCCGCGGACCGCAGCCCCAGGACCCCAGCGAATCAGTGAAACAGCCGCATCGTCGTGGTGGAATCCGGGTCGATGGCGGTGCTGAATTCAGGGGCAAGCTCGGGGGCAGTTTCCGCTTCAGGGGCGGTTTGCGTGGCAGCTTGAGGGACAACTTGCGGGGCCTCGGCGGATGCGGACAAATCCGCCGCGCTGATGCCGAAGGTGTTCGATTGAAACGGGGTGGCGTCGAACGGCTGCGAAGACAAGAATGCCGATTCAACGGCCTCGATCAGCTTGTGCATGCGCAATTGATTCAGGCGCAGCATGTCTTTTGCGATCATTCCCCGGCTGTCCGCGAAAAACGGGTCGATCCCCGCCTTGGCCAGCAGGCAAACCGCATCGAGATCATCGGCGCAAACGGCGGCATGCAGGGGCGGCGCCTGGTAGGCAATGGGGGCCGCCGGTGGCTGGGCGTTGGGGTCGACGTTGGCCGCGAGCAGCGCGGCGATCATTTGTCTCGGCGCCGGCAGTTGCGTATCGCCGCGGGCGTAGGCGTCCCGGTATTGCCGGCTCATGGCGGCGGAAAGCGAGGCATAGTCCCGTTCCGCCAGGGTGGGAACGGCATGGCGGCAGCCGTGCTCGATGGCGTAAATGAGCGGGGTGCGGCCCAGGCGATCGGGTACATTGGTTTCCGCGCCCAGCTCCATCAGCGCATGAAAAAACCAGGAGTCGCCCGATTGGCGAATCGCCGCATAGATCGGCGGAATCGAAATGCCGATCGGGCCCATCGGCCCGGGGTTGATGGAGACTCCGCGCTTGACCAGCATGACAAAACAGGCGCGATGGCCGCCGATGATGGCGGCGGACATGCAGTTATAGGGCGTTCCACCGGCGGAAAGCAGGGACGAGGCCTGCCGGCTGTCACCGCGCGTGACTGCGGCAAGCAGCGCACGGTTCAGTCGGATCTTGGCGCTGTGGAAGGCGGGCATCATGGCCGATGTTGGCGACAATCGAATTGTTGTGGCGATGACAGGATTCTAATCCCGGCAATCGGCGGCGGATAGCGAAAACGTTGCCATTCAGCAGTTGCCTTTGCCGAATAGCGAAGTAAAACCCGGTGCGCGCCGGGCTGTTTACGATTGGAAACTTCTAAAAACCTCGTCGTCCCAGCGAAGGCGTGAAAGCATGCTTTCACCCCAAGTCCATCCAAGTATTTGATTCAACGAAGGACTGGATTCCAGCCTTCGCTGGAATGACGATGATTTGAAGTTTCGAGAAGTGCCTGATTTACAAAGTCCAGCATTGACGCCGGTTTTGAGACATTTTTGTCTGGAGAGGCGCGCCGAATGGCGTTTTGCGCTGTTTTTTTGTTCCTGAAATTTCAACTGTTTACTTTTAACTTTCAACAGCAATGGCTTATAACGTCAGCGCCAAAACCCGGGCCGTCGTCCCGGGTTCGGGCCGGGGCTCACAACGTTCGCACTCGCGTTGACAGAAAATTGGATCCCGGCCTGCGCCGGGATGACAGTGAAGGTTGGGAAGGCGCCGCTATGGTTAGTTGTAATCGGTTGCAATAGTGACGCAAGCGGCATTTACGATGATGTGTCGCCCCGGATTCAGTCCGGGGCCCAATTTTGCCGGGCGCTTCGCAGGAGAGAAATGGAATCCCGGACTGCGCCAGGAAAATGAGCCGGAATGACCGCAGCTATTTGACGTGCGCAAAAAAATTGCCGACTACGAAACCCGCAACCTTGTTCCCGGTCGCAGCACCGATTTCGCCGTCAATTTATTCCACTGCAGCAAATTCTCCAGCGTCACCCCGAACTTCTGTGCGATGCCGAACAGCGTATCGCCCGAGCGCACCGTGTAGCTCCTGGGGGCGGCGCTGATGTTGCGCGGCGCGACGGTTTTGGCGTTGGCCACCGCCGGTTTGAGATTGCTGTCGGTCGCGGCCGGCACCGTATCGCTGCCGGGTACACTGCCGAGCAGCAGGTTCTGGCCGATCTGCACCTGGCTGCTGTCCAGATGGTTGAGCGTCTTGAGCTGCTCGATGCTGAGGTTGAAACGCTGGGCGATGGCGAACAGGGTGTCGCCTTTTTTCACCGTATAAATTTCGGGCGGCGCGGCGGGCGCCAGAGCAGCGTTGATGTAGCTGGCGGCTGGCGTAGCGTCGGATGCGGGCGCCGCCGCTGACGGATCGGCCGGCGCCGCGGCAGCCGTCATCAAGACAGGCTCGGCGGTCGCGGTGGCCGACGAAGACGTGGCGACCGGCATCGCCAGTTGCTTCTCGACGGCGTCGTCGATGATCCTGGCTTCCTTCTGCATCGGCACCATGAAGGTGATGGCTTGTTGCAGCTTGCCGCGGCGCTCCTTGAATGGCCCGCTGGTGGCGCGCAGGAAGCTGCCGGTGAGGCCGTAGCGTTTCGCGACCTTGTCGAGCGATTCGCCGCGCCTGGCGGTGGCGGCCTGCCAGGACACCATCGGCGCGTTCAGGCTGCGATAGAGATCGAGATTGGTCTTGAACGGCTCAGCCTTGTCGGTCGGCACCAGAAAGTAGCCGCTGCCGGCGGCCACCGGTTTGCTGAAGGCGGGATTGAGCGCGGTGAAATCGTCGACCGGCATTTCGGCCAGGCGCGCGGCCAGCTTGACGTCGATCTTCGCGGGTGCCGTGACCTTGACGAAGTAGGGGCGGTTCTGCAGGCTGTCGAGCTCGATGCCATAGCTGCCGGGAGACAGCACGATGTTCTTCACCGCGATCAGCTTGGGCACATAGTTGCGCGTTTCCGGCGGCAGCTTGAGGCTCATGAAATCGGTGGGCAGGCCCTTGCGCTGGTTGGCGGCGATGGCGCGGCCGACGCAGCCTTCGCCGCAGTTGTAGGCCGCGAAAGCGAGCTCCCAGGAGTTGAACATGCCGTGCAGTTTTTCCAGGTAATCGAGGGCCGCATCGGTGGACATGAGAATGTCGCGGCGATGGTCGTACTGCCAGTCCTGCTTGAGGCCGAAGTTGCGGCCGGTGGAGGGAATGAACTGCCACATGCCCGAGGCATTGGCGCGCGAGTAGGCCTGCGGGTTGAAGGCGCTTTCGATGATCGGCAGCAGCACGATCTCGGTGGGCAGATTGCGCCGCTCGACTTCCTCGACGATGTGATACATGTACTTGGAGCCGCGCTCGACGAAGCGCTTGATGTAATCCTGCCGCGCCGAATACCAGATCTCGTGGTTCTCGATCAGGGGCGAGACCAGCGGGTCCATGGCGAAGCCGCGGCGGATGCGCTGCCAGAGATCGGTATCGCTCTGCGCGACCGCCTCGCGGGTGGCGACCACTTCGGTCTTTTCCAGCGTCTGCGAAATGGGGGGCTTGTCCGCGGCGCCGGCGTGCAGAGGTGCGAGCAGCAGGCAGGCCGCGAGCGGCAGTGCGGCGCATCGCATCATCGGCGTCATGGCCGGAATCTTGGCCGGAGTCATAGCCGAAATCATGGCCGCAGTCATAACGTCAACGCGAAATCGTTGACCAGGGCCCCGGGCAAGCGCGCCGAGGCGGTGGAGCGTTCGCCATAGCTGCTGGCATCCAGGATCCAGTCGCGCTCGGCGGTGAGGCCGAGGAGATTGTCACCGAGCACGCGGTAGGCGGAATCGTCGAAGCGCATCACATTCAGCGGCGCTTGTATTTCGCCGTTCTCGACCCAGAAGGTGGCGAAGCGCGTCATGCCGGTCATGCGGCAGGAGATGCGGTCGGAATAATTGAGATACCAGAGGTTGCCGATGAGGATGCCGGTGTCGAGCGTCTTCAGCATGGCGTCGCGCGCCAGATCGCCGGCCGCCATTTCCAGCGATTCGGGCGTCTCATAGGCATTGGCGCCATTGGTGTCGATGCCGAATTCGCGCGCCGAGCGCGGGCTGACCAGCGCACCGGCATGCTGGCCACCGGCGATCAGCGGCACCAAGGGCGCTTTGAGAAAACCATCGCCCTGGAACCCGGGCGCCACGCCATCCCTGGCGTTTTCGTTGAGGCTCACACTGCCATGCAGGCGGGCCGTGCCGTCTTCCAGCTTGATCAGCGGACTTTGCTTGTTGCGCTGCGATTTGACGCCGAAGCTGCCCCAGGCCAGCAGGCCGACGATTTCATTCAGGGCGGAAGGCGAGAGATAAGCGCGGTACTGGCCCGGCGCCAGCGCCTTGGCAGGGCGCGCGAGAATCGCCAGCTGCTCGACGGCGGCAGCCATGCGGCGCTTCAGTTCGGCGGCGTCCCAGTGGGTGCCGGCGTAGCTCGACTTCACCGCCTTGTCGGCCGCGTGATAGAAGCACCACTCAAAATTGAAATTGTCGACGCGATGCCAGTTGCGCTGGCCCAACGAATTGGCAAAGCCCTTGTAGATCGTGCCCGAGGCAAACAGCCCGACCAGGTCGCGGCCCCGGCCGGCGTTGATGATCTGCTCGATCATGTCCTCGTCGGCGGGCAAGGAGGATTCGCCGACATGCTCGCTCGCAAGCGGCGTGGTGTTGTAGAGCAGGTAAGGGTCGGCGGGCAGGGCATCGAGATCGAGCCGCAGGGTGTCCATCGCGCTGCGCAGCAGGGCCTCGTCGCTCTCGCGCATGCCGGACAGGGTGAGCTTCGATTCGGCGCGGCGCTGGTTGGCGATCAGCGAAATCGACAGATTGATCTGCTTGACCGAGCCGGCCTGGCGCACCGCGCTTTTGTTGAAGCGCACGAAATTGGATTCTTCGGCGGACAGCGAGGCGAGGTAAGTTTCGCCGGCCTTCAGCAGGGTGTTGAGGGTGTCGGCGAGTTGGTGGAAGTAAGTTTGCATGGAATTAATTTTTGACTGCGATGAATTTGGAGTTGCTGTTGGATCTTGAGGGGCTGTGTCATCCCGGATTTAGTCCGGGATCCAGTTTTTTATCCACGGAGCATTAACCAAAATTGGGCCCCGGACTGAATCCGGGGCGACAACTCAGGTTTGTAGGCCGTCTCAATTGTTGCTGTATCGAAGTCGAAGGTTCATGCATAAAGAAAAATGAAAATCGTAGATCGCCATTTGGCGCGCCTTATGAGGCAAAAATGCCTGAAACACCGCGCCAATGCTGGGCTTCGTCATTCCAGCGCAGGCTGGAATCCAGCCCTGCGTATTGTTAAAACCTGCGACGGACTTGGGGTGAAGGCATGCCTTCACGCCTTGCGCCGGGACGACGGCGCTTTTCAGATTCCCGAAAATAATTATTCCGATCCCCCAAACACATCGATATTCGAAAACTTGCACGCCGGGCTGGCATGCCCCACGCGGATCACCTGATTGGGTTCGCCCTTGCCGCAGAACGGGGTGCCCATCACTTCCTGTGTGTCGGCGCGGCCGACCATCGCCAGCGAACGCCAGAAAGTCGCCGAGATGCCGCGGTAGTTGGGGTTCTTGACGATGTGGCCGAGCGTGCCGTTTTCGATCACCTGGCCGACCTCGCAGCCGAACTGGAATTTGTTGCGCGAATCGTCGATCGACCAGGAGACATTGGTGCGCATCAGCACGCCCTTGTCGATGGAGGCGATCATTTCGTCGAGCGAGGATTTGCCGGGCTCGATATTGAGATTGGCCATGCGGTCGATCGGCGGGCGGTTCCAGGAGCAGGCGCGCGAATTGGCCACGCCGTCCATGCCGGCGCGCGCCTGCGACACGGTGCCGCCGAGCGGGCGTTGCAGGATGCCGCGCTCGATGATGAAGGTCTTTTCCGCCTTGGCGCCGTCGTCGTCGTAGGCGAAGGTGGCGAATTGTTCGCCCATGGTCGGGTCGTAGGTCACGTTCAGCAACGCCGAGCCGTAGCGGTAGTGGCCGAACATGTCGAGGGTGACGAAGCTGGTGCCGGCGAAGTTGCGCTCGTCGCCGAGGATGCGGTCGAGCTCCAGCGGATGGCCGATCGATTCGTGGATCTGCAGCATCATCTGGTCGGGCATCAGGAGCACGTCCATCGCGCCCGAGGGGCAATTCGGCGCGGCCAGCAGGGCGAGGGCGTCTTCCGCCGTCTGGCGGCCGGCGCCGTGAAAGCCGGAGCGCGCGAGGATTTCAAAACCGCCTTGCTGGCAAAAGCCGTTGTAGCGGCCGCCGAAGGTGCGCGTCTGCGCATCGCCCTTGTCGAAGGCGGTGACGGCCAGGGCGGGCACCATGAAATCGAACTCCTGCTCGACCATGGCGCCGTCGGCGGTGACGTACAACTGCTTGCTGTGCGTGGTCCAGAAGCTGGCCGCCCAGTCGACGATGCGGTCGTCGATCTTGCATTGCGCGGACTCCTGCATCAGCAGCTCGAATTTGTCGCGCTTGCTCAAGGCGGCTGGACTCTCGCGCACCGCGCTGCGGTAGCTGCCGGAAGGTTGCGGCATCCTGAATTTGGAAAAATCCGCGACCGCGCGCCCGGCGGTGAGCTGTGCCCAGTGCTGCGCGCGCGCGGCGGCAGCGCGCAGGCCGGCTTCCGACAGGTCCGAGGTGGCGGCATAACCGAGGCCGCCCTTGTCGATCACGGTGATCATCACGCCGCGGTCGACCGAGGTCTGCGGCGGCTCGATCACGTTCTGCTGCACCGAGAGTTTTTCGGCGGTTTCCTCGACAAAACGGAAGGAGCAGAAATCGACGGCCGGCGCAATGCGTTTGAAAATGGATTCGAAAGAAGCGGTCATATGGTCGATATCGGTCTGGGGTCAAGGACTTGAACGCAATCGGCGATTGCGGTGATGGACGCGTTGCGGATCCGCAACGCGTCTTGTTCGCGGCAGAACAAAGCCGGCGAAGTCGCACAATATCGATTGTTGTCCATGACGAATCATAGACCAGTATTTTAGGCGAAACGCAGGCCGCACCTGAGCGGGCGATCGGCTCGCCAATGTGCCGCGTCGATATCGCATCGCAGGGCGCGATGTCAGGCAGAGATCAATGCGCGGCGGCATGTTCGCGGCGGCATAACTTGCAAAAAATACGGCCGTGAACCAGACGGCTGTGGAGCCGGCTGTGGAACCGGTGAGCAGCATCCTCATGAATGCCGAATGGGCAAGGCCGGCGTGTTAGTACGCCGGCCTTGCGGGTGAATGCGCAAACCGCCGGTTTGCTGCCTAGCGCAGGAACTTGCCGGCTTTGGTGATGATGGTCAGATCGACCAGCTGCGAGCCGGTCCGGTTGGTCGGGCTGAATGCAATCACATAGCCGCCAAGATCGAATTTCTTGTCGGATTGCAGGGCCTCGGTCAGCGTCTCGTGCGTTGGATTGGCGCCGGCGCGTTTGATCGCTTCGACCAATACGCGTGCGTACACATAGCCTTCCATTGCCGTATAGCTCTTGGGCAATTTGTATTCTTCAGCCAGCTTCTGGAAGTCGACCGATACCGCCATCGCCCGCGACTCCGGCGAAGGAAACACCTGCGTAACGATCACGCCGCGGCCCGCCTCGCCCAGCTCGGTAATAAAGGCGTTGGAGCTGGTATTGGACAGGGTCAGGAACGTGCCGAGATACCCGGCGGCTTGCAGCCCCTTGCGCAAGGCCGCGCATGGTTTCACGGTGCAGATGGCGATGACGGCCCCGGGTTTCTGGCTCATGATCATGGTGATCGCCCCATCGACATTGGCGCTGCCGCGTTCCAGGGCGATCGTGCCGGTCACCTTTATATTGCTGTTGGCGGCGCCCGCATCGATGCCGAGCACGGCATCTTTGCCGAATGCATCGTCGGTGTAAACCGCGGCGATGGTGGTGATGCCCTGCGCAAACAGCTGGCCGATGGCGCGTTCCGCCTCGATCCGGTAAGGCGGACGCAGATTGAAGAAATAGCGGTTTGCAGGAACATGCATTGCCACCGAGCCGCCGGCGAAACCGACCATCGGCACGTGCTTTTCTTTCAGTAACGGCATCAGCGCCTCTGCATTGGCGGTGCCCCGTCCGAGAACCAGCGCCAACACGCTTTTCGAATCGATCAGGGACTGGGCGAGGGCAACGGTTTTCTTGGGGTCGTAGCCGTCATCCAGCGATTGAAGCACCAGCTTTCGCCCGTTGACGCCGCCGCTCTTGTTGACCTTGTCGAAATAAGCGCGCACCGCCTCGGTTCCCTCCTTGACGTTGCCTGCCAGCGGGCCGCTGAAGTCGGCGACTTGCCCGATCAGGATTTCCGATGAGGTCCCGCTCTGCGCGTTAACCGGGCGGCTGTGGAAGGCCCAGAAAATAATCGCGATGGTCGCGAGCCAGACCAGCAGGAATTGTGGCGTGGAAAAAACCTGCAGGCGAAATGGCAGGGAAGGAAGACGTGGCATGGATCAGTACTCCTGGTTATTTTTTGCGTTATGGGAATCCCGCATTCAGACCCGATCCAGCCATCGCGGGAATGAGGATGACGGCGTTTTCACGAGGATCAGGCTGTTGGCACGGCACAGCGCGTCGCTGTGCATGTTTCACCGTTTTCGACCGGATAAAGCGTACGAAACCGCACGCCTCGCCGATGACACTGCCCGTCTGGGACAGCAATTGCCGCTGACTACTGATGCTGGAGAACTGTTGAAACCAACTTCGCAGCAAGTCACAACAGTTCACAAAGTTTACAACTTTTATGAGTCGCGCGACAAGCTGATTGCGATCGATCTGCGGGCTGGAACGGGAATGGAATTGCGCCTTAGGTGATTCACCTAAAGAACGATCGTGACCGACGACCGCCCCCTGGAAAAAGCGGGTGAGCACTGGTGTCGTTTGGAGCGGGCGTAGCACGCGGGCGAGAGATGAGATATGCCTCGCCCTGCGCCCGTCAAGCCGGATCGACCGGCAGCTATTTCAGTTGATCAAGCAATTTGAGGCGCTGCACTTTGCCGGAGGGGCCGCGCGGAAGCGATTCCACAAAGGCGATACGCTTCGGTGTCTTATAGCGGCCAAGGTGCTCGGTACAAAAGGCCAGCAGCTGATCGACTGAACACGAGGAATTCTCGCGAAGCACGATAAACGCCATGATTTCCTGTCCATAGTGACGATCCGGAATGCCGACGGCCGCCGCTTCAAGTACGCCCGGATGTTGCAACAGCACTTCATCGATTTCGCGCGGCGCAATGTTTTCGCCGCCCTTGATGATGAGCTCCTTGATGCGCCCGGTCACGAAAAAGAAACCGTCGCCGTCGCGATGGCCGAGGTCGCCGGTTCGCAGCCAGCCGTCGGGCGTGAAGCTTGCACGCGTGGCTTCCTCGTTCTTGTAATAGCCAAGCATCACATTCGGCCCGCGGATGGCGATTTCGCCGGTGGTGCCGTCCGCCACGGCTTGCAGGTTCGCATCGATCACGCGCGCCTCGCAGCCGGACGCTTTACCGACGGCGCCGATCTTGCGCCGTGCCGGATCAAGCGGGTTGGAAAACGACGGCGCCACGGTTTCGGTGAGGCCCATGGTCTCGATGACGCCGATGCCGAATTTTTGCTCGAAGGCGCGCAGATGCTCGGGCGGCAGCGCGGCCGAGGCGGAGCGGCAAAAGCGGATATTGCGCGTTACCTTTTTAGCCGGCGCCGTCCCTTCCAGCAGGTAGGAGATGATCGTGGGCACCACATTGATCCAGGTGCAGCCGCAGGCATCGGCCTGCGACCAGAATTGCGCCGCCGAGAAACGCGGCGCCACCACCACGCTGCCGCCATGCGCCAGCGGGGCCAGCATGGTGACGGCGAAGGCGTTGATGTGATACAGCGGCAGCACGCCCAGCACGCGATCGTTTGCGCCCAGCGCGTGCTCGGTGCTGATGGCGAACGCATTGGCGACGAGATTGCGTTGGGTGAGCATCACGCCTTTGGGCACCCCGGTGGTGCCCGAGGTGTACATCAGCAGTCCCATCGATTCGGCGGCGACCGGTGTATCCGTATCTGCGCCCGGCGCTCCCGCTCCCGTTCCCGCTACCGCTACCGCTACCGCCGGCAAACGCTCGCCGTCAGGTTCAACCACCACCACGGCAATGCTTCGCTCGAGGCCGGCAACCAGCTGGCGTACTCTGGCTTCCCAGTCCGGCGCGACCAATACCAGCTTGCAATCCGAATGGGACAGCACGTAGCGCATTTGCTCCGGCTGGGACAGCAGATTGACGGGATTCACGCAACGTCCCCCGTACATCGCACCGAGCAGCAGCGCCACAGTCTGCAACCCGTTCGGCATGACCAGCGAAATGGTGTCGCCCGGCCGGACTTCGAATGAATCGAGCAGGCCGACGACATTGCGGCAGGTCGACAACAGTTGCGCATAGCTGAGCTGCCGCGAGCCTTCGGCCGCTAGGGCGTATATCGCCTGCGGCCGCAGGGCCGCATTGTGCTCGATCAACTCGCGCACGGTGGATTGCGCCGGTATCGTCATTTCGCCCCGTATTTTTTGAAGAATGCACCGAAGATATCGCTCTCGGCGGGCACGCTTTCCGCGATCGGGCGCGAGATGCGGGTGATATTCAGGTAGTGACGATAATTGAGATTCTCGGTGAAGTTGTTCTTGCCCCAGGTACCGCAGCCCATCGACAGGGAAAACGGCAGGCCGTTATCGAAACTGCCGCCGGTCGCAATGCTGTGCGCCTGATCAACGATGACTCTTGCCACCGGCAGGGTGAGACCGAGATGCAGGGCGCGTTCCGGTTTGGCGCTGTGCAGGCCGACGGAATGGCCGGCACCCTGATAAGCGTAGATGCGTTCCACGGTTGCGGCGGCGGCCATGAAATCGGCAGCATGGTAGAGCGTCAGGACCGGGCAGAGTTTCTCGCCGGAAAAAGGGTGATTCGGACCAATGCCGTCTTCGTCGACCATCAGAATGCGGGGGTCCAGTTTGGCGATCTGCATCCAGCGCGCGCGCTCGTCCGCGCTGCTGCCGACGCCGTCGTCAAATGCGGCCGCGCGCTCGGCAATGGTCCGCGCCGACTGGCCGATCACCGCTGCCGACAACTTGCCGTCGGGCCACATCAACTTTTGCAGGGTGGCTTTTTGCTGTTTGTCGAGCAGGATCGCCTGGCACGCCTGCATGGCGGCCAGCAAGGCCGGGCGCACCGCATCGACCACCACCAGACTGTTTTCAGAGGAGCAACTGGTGGCATTGTCGAAGGTTTTCGAACGCAGGATGCGCTCGACGGCACGATCGATGTCCGCCGTTTCGTCCACGATCCCGGCCACATTGCCGGCTCCCACGCCGAATGCCGGCGTGCCGCTCGCATAGGCCGCACGCACATTGGCCTGCGAACCGGTGGCCACCACCAGATCGCATTGCCGCATCAATTCGGCGGTGGCCTGTTTGGTCACCGGCGCGGGCAGCACTTGCACCAGATCGCGTGGTGCGCCGATCCGGTCCAACTGCGCGTGAATGAACGCTATCAGCCGCGCACAGGTGCTCCAGCCCTTGGGCGAGGGCGCGACAATGACCGCATTGCGTCCCTTGAGGGCATTGATGATTTTGTTGGCCGGCGTTGCCGCGGGATTGGTTGAGGGCGTGACCGCGCAAACCACGCCGACCGGGCGCGCGATTTCGACAATCCCTTTTGCGGGGTCTTCACCGATGATGCCCACCGATTTGGCACCCTTCAGGTCGCGCAGCAAGCCGAACGTCTTGCGATGATTCTTGCGTACCTTGTCCTCGACATTGCCGACGCCGGTATCGGTGACGGCAAGTTCGGCCAGTTCGCGATTTCGACCCGGCTCGATAATCGCCCAGCCGGCGGCCACCACCATTTCATCGGTGCGTACCTGATCATAGGCGTCGGCAATCGCCTGGGCGGCACGGGCACGCGCGACCAACGCGGCTATGTTTGCATTCAATTCAGTATCTTCCACGCGGTTTCCCATTATCAATCGGCCGTGATCTTCGCTTCTTTGGCCAACTTGGCCCACTTCGCCAGTTCGGTCGCGACGATGGCGCGCAGCGTCTCGGGTGTGCCGCCGGCGGCTTCGCTGCCTTGCTGCAGCAATTTTTCGCGAATATCGGGTTCGTTGACAATGATATTCAGGGCCTGATTCAGCTTGTCGATAATCGGCTTGGGTGTCTTGGCGGGGACGAACATCGCGTACCAGGAATCCACCTCGAAGTCGGCGACGCCGGCTTCCTGCATGGTGGGTACCTGCGGAAAGGCGGTGCTGCGCTTCACGGTCGATACGGCGAGGGCTTTCAGATGCCCGGTTTTCACAAACTGCGCCGCGGCCGGAATCGACACCCACAGCAGCGGCAACTGCCCGCCCAGCACATCGACAATGGCGGGGCCGCCGCCGCGATAGGGCACATGCACCATGTCGATGCCGGCGCGCAGTTTATAGAGTTCGCCCGCCAGATGACTTGGCGAGCCATTGCCGACCGAAGCAAACTGAAGCATGCCGGGTTTGGCCTTTGCCATCGCGGTCAATTCGGCGACCGTGTTGGCAGAAAACTGCGGATTGGCGACCAGAATCTGCGGAAGCGATGCGACCATTCCGACGGGCTCGAAATCGTTGGCGGTATCGTATCGAAGATGCGAATAGATCGCCGGATTGATGGTATGCGAACTCAGGGTAAATAATACGGTGTAGCCGTCAGGAGCGGATTTGGCCACCACATCGGTGCCCAGCGTGCCGGCAGCGCCGCCCCGATTTTCAATCAGGACGGGCTGGCCGAGTAGCGCCTGGAAACGGTTTTGCACAATCCGCGCGATCACGTCGGTGCCGCCGCCAGGGGGATAAGGCACCACGAAGCGAACCGGTTTGATCGGGTAGGCAGGTGTTTCTTTGGCCGCCTCCTTGCCGGTTTCTTGGGCTGATGCTGCCGGTGGCACGAATAGCGCTGCGAGCAACAGGATTGGGGCAAATCGGATGATGGAGCAGATTCGTTTACGCATGTTTACGGATTTCTCCCGATTGATTTTGAACGTGCTACTGGAGTTGCTGATGCCAACGTGCTTCGGCTGCGACGGCTGCTTGCCTGCTACCTGAACCTGCGGCGTATTTCTGTAACCTTCCGCACCGATGTACATCGCAGGCGGGCTGCAGGCTTGCTCATTCCAGTTGCATCAGGACTCGACGATCTGCGTTCAATTGCATCGCATTGATGCGGCCGGACGTCCTCGCCGAATTTTAATTTTCCGGCATGCAAGCGGCCATTGAATCTGCAAAATCCCGAATGCCAAATTGTAAAAAACTGTGACACATATGGTATCAGCCAAGTTCGCCGTTACGCATTGCGCCCATATTTTGGTTCGTCGGCATCGATCTCGCCGAGGGTCCGCGCCGCGTTTTGCAGCGTCGGCAATAACTGCAAAGCCTTTTCGGCGGGCAGGCGCATGATCGGCGCCTGCACCGCAATGCAGAGATTCGAGCGGCGGCCGACGGCGGGCACCGGCACCGCCAGACAGAGCAGACCGGGCAGGAATTCCTCGTTGTCGATTGCGTAGCCATCGCCCCTTACCCTGTCGAGTTCCAGCTGCAGGTCATCGAGCCTGGTAATGGTGGTGTGGGTGTAGCGCTCGAGCGGTGCATGGGCCAGCAATCGGCGGCGTTGTGTGGACGTCATTTGCGCAAGGAACATCTTGCCGCTGGCGGAACAATGGGCTGGTACGCGCGAGCCGGGGTGCAAATAAAAGCGCAACGGTGCAACCGTTTCGACGCGGTCGAGATAGACCACATCAGTGCCGACCAGCGCGGTCAGGTTGCAGCTTTCACCGATGGTCTCGACGAGGTGACGCAATACCGCGTGACGGGCGCCATGGTAGGTGTTGTTGATCAGAAGCGTTTCGGCGAGACGCCGCAAGCGCACGCCGGCCGTATAAAAACGGCCATTGCCCTCACGCTGCAACAGTCCCGCCGCATCCAGTTGCTGCAGCATCCGGTGCAACGTCGGCTTCGGCCAGCCGGTCTCTTCAACCAGACCCTGCAGTGTGCACAATCGGTCCTTGGCGGCGATCACCTCCAGCAACGAAAACAGGCGCATCGCCGGCGTGTCGCGGTCAGGGTCGACCGATTCTGAGGATTTGACTAGACGGACCTTATCCATGCGCTAATCATATCCATATTCCAATAATTTGTATATTTCGTATTGTTTTTTGGAATTCTGATTTACTTTTGCCCTTCTTCGATGATAAGGTTTTGCCTGATTGCGCATTTCGCCGCCCGGAAAATGCGACCGTACATTTCCATTCAAATTTTGCGTATCAGGAGATCACCATGAGCAAACCCGCTTCCACGATGGCGCGGACTGCCGTCACTGGCGTCCGGAAAATGACCCCATCCGAGGCCTTTGTCGAAACCCTGGTGGCGAATGACGTGACCGATGTTTTCGGGATCATGGGTTCGGCATTCATGGATGCCATGGACATCTTTACGCCCGCCGGCATTCGTTTCATTTCGGTGGTGCACGAGCAGGGTTCCGGCCATATGGCCGATGGTTATGCGCGCGTCAGCGGCAAACACGGTGTGCTGATCGGCCAGAATGGCCCCGGTGTCAGCAACAGCGTTACCGCCATTGCCGCTGCTTATTGGGCGCATAGCCCGGTGGTGATCGTCACGCCGGAAACCGGCACCATGGGCATGGGGCTCGGCGGTTTCCAGGAAGCCAATCAGTTGCCGATGTTTCAGGAGTTCACCAAGTACCAGGGCCATGTGAACAACCCGAAACGCATCGCCGAGTACACGGCGCGCTGCTTCGACCGTGCCATTTCGCAAATGGGGCCCACCCAGCTCAATATTCCGCGCGACTATTTTTACGGCGAGATTACAACCGAAATTCCGCAGCCGCGGCGCATTGATCTCGGCCCCGGTGGCGAAACCAGCTTGAATGAAGCCGCCGCGTTGCTGGCCAAGGCCGAATTCCCGGTCATTCTGTCGGGCGGCGGTGTGGTGATGGGCGATGCGATCGAGGCCTGCAAGGCACTGGCCGAGCGGCTCGGCGCGCCCGTTGTCAATGGCTATTTGCGCAACGATTCGTTCCCGGCGAGCCATCCGCTATGGTGCGGCCCGCTTGGCTATCAGGGCTCGAAGGCAGCGATGAAGCTGATCGCCAAGGCCGATGTGGTGGTGGCACTGGGTTCGCGCATGGGGCCGTTCGGCACCTTGCCGCAGCACGGTATGGATTACTGGCCGACGACGGCCAGGATCATTCAGGTTGAGGCCGATCACACCAACCTTGGTTTGGTGAAGAAGATTTCCGTCGGCATCTGTGGGGACGCCAAGGCGGCGGCGATTGCGCTTACCCAGCGTCTCGCCGGCAAGACCCTGACCTGCGACGCCACCAAGGCCAAGCGTGCCGCGCAGATCAAGGAAGAAAAAGCGGCCTGGGAAAAAGAACTCGACGGCTGGACCCATGAACGCGATGCCTACAGTCTCGACATGATTGAGGAAGCCAGGCGCGAGGGCGGAAACTGGCTGCATCCGCGCCAGGTGCTGCGCGAGCTCGAAAAGGCCATGCCGGCGCACGTCATGGTGTCTACCGACATCGGCAATATCAACTCGGTGGCCAATAGTTATCTGCGTTTTGAGGAGCCGCGCAGTTTTCTGGCGCCGATGAGCTTTGGCAATTGCGGCTATGCGCTGCCCACCATCATTGGTGCCAAGGTCGCGGCGCCGCATCGTCCCGCGGTTGCCTATGCCGGCGACGGCGCCTGGGCGATGAGCATGACCGAGATCATGACCGCGGTGCGCCACCAAATTCCGGTTACCGCCGTGGTATTTCACAATCGGCAGTGGGGCGCGGAAAAAAAGAATCAGGTCGATTTCTACGGCCGTCGCTTTGTGGCGGGTGAACTCGAGAAGCAGGATTTTTCGGCGATCGCCAGGGCGATGGGCGCGGAAGCCATTGTCGTGGACAAAATAGAAAACGTCGGAACAGCGCTCAAAAAGGCGGTGGACCTGCAGATGAACCAGGGCAAGACCTGCGTCATCGAGATCATGTGCACGCGCGAGCTGGGTGATCCTTTCCGGCGGGACGCACTGTCCAAACCGGTGCGCTTTCTGGACAAGTACAAGGATTACGTCTGACGCCATGCTCAACCTGCGGACCGCGCGGATGAGCGACCTCGTCCTCACGATCAACGCCGGTTCCTCGTCGATCAAGTTCGCCTTGTTCGCCGGCGACGGCGATTGGTTTACGCCGGCCGTGCAGGGACAAGTGGATGGGCTCGGGGTAGGGCGCGGGTTGAGCACCTCGTTCAGGATTCGCGATGGCCATGGCCGCTCATTGCATGAAGGGTCGATTAGTGGCCAGGGCTCTGCGGCGCCGACGCATCTCGAGGCCATGGCTGCCGTACTAGCCTGGCTGGCGCAGGCCGAACCGGACGGCAGGGTGGCGGCGGTTGGACACCGCATTGTTCATGGCGGCAGCTTCTTTTTGACCCCCGTGGTCATTGACGAGCAGGTTCTCGCCGGCATTTCCTCGCTCGAGGCCTTCGCCCCGCTGCACCAACCGCACAATGTGGCCGGCATTCGCGCCGCGCGCAGCGCATTTGCCGGTGTTCCGCATATTGCCTGCTTCGATACGGCGTTTCACCATACTCAGCCCGAGCTGAATAAGCGTTTTGCCTTGCCGCAGAAATTGCACGACGCCGGGTTGCGGCGCTATGGCTTCCATGGCCTTTCCTACGAGTCGATCGATCTTCAGCTTGCCCGGTCTGCAGCCCGCGCGGCCGGCGCACGTACTGTGGTCGCCCATCTGGGCAATGGCGTATCGATGTGTGCCATGCGCGACGGCCGCTCCGTGGCGACGACGATGACGTTCTCGCCCCTGGACGGCCTGCCGATGGGTACCCGTTGCGGTCGCCTCGATGCTGCCGCGGTGTTGCATCTGCTCCAGCACCATCGTCTCAGTGCCGAGGAAATTTCCACGGTGCTGAACCGCGAATCCGGGCTGCTGGGGCTGTCCGGCCTGTCCAGCGATATGCGCACGCTGCAGGCCTCGACATTGCCCGGCGCCCGGCTGGCGATTGATTATTTTGTCGAGCATATTCTGCGCGAGCTGGCGGGAATGGCCGCTGCGCTTCGGGGCATCGACCTGCTGGTATTCACCGGGGGCATCGGTGAGAACGACGCCGCCTTGCGTGCACGCGTCATCGACGGTGCGGCATGGCTGGGGATACGCCTTGACGCGCAAGCCAATCGCAGCGGCCATGAACGCATCTCGGCGGCGGACAGCCCGGTGGACGTCAGGGTTCTGCGCACCAATGAAGAAGCCATCATCGCGCGTCATGCCGCGCATGCCATCGGCGGCCTTTCCGTTTGACGCAAACGTCACCGTTCAGACTGTTCGAATTCGACCATGTCTACGGATTGCAGCGCCTCCGAATTCGGCGCTGCTGCGTAAATTACCCTGGCAACCTCTAGCGCATGAAGCGTCCGTCGCGGCCGATGATGGTCAGGTTGACGGTGTCCGAACCGCTGTGATCGTCGGGCCCATAGCTGACCACGAATCCGCCCAGATCGAACTTGCGCATGGTCTCCAGCGCCTTGACGATGCCTTCGCGCGTCGGGTTGGGGCCGGCCCGCTTGATGGCCTCGACCACGACGCGCGCATTGATGTAGCCTTCCATCGAGGTGTAGCTGCGCTCGAATTTATATTCGTCCGACAACTTCTGGAATTCGTTCGACAGGGCCACCGCCACCGAATCCGGCGCCGGGAATACCTGGGTGACGATCACGCCGCGCGCGGCATCGCCCAGCTCGCTGACATAGGCGCTGGAACTGGTGTTCGACAGGGACAGGAATTTGCCGGTATAGCCGGCGCTGCGCAGGCCTTTGACCACCGCCGCGCAGATCTTGGGGATGCAGATACCGACCACGGAATCGGCCTTGCCGGCGATGACCTTGGCGACCGCATCATCGACCTTGGTTTCGCCGCGCGGGATGCTGATGGCGGCGGCGGCCGTCAGTTTATTGGTCTTGAGCCCTTCATTGAAGCCTTCCACCGCATCCTTGCCGAAGGCATCATCGGTAAAGACGGTGGCGATGCGCGCGGAGCCCTGTGCGACCAGCTGGCCGATGGCCCGTTCGGCTTCGAGGCGGTAGGGCGGGCGCAGATTGAAGAAATAACGCTTCGGCGGCGAATGCAGCACCAGGGAGCCGCCGACGTAGCCGACCACCGGCACCTTGGCGTCCATCGCCACTTTCATCACCGCTTCCGCATTGGCGGTGCCGCGGCCCAGGGCCAGCAGCAGCACATTCTTCTGGATCAGCTCGGTGGCGGCGGCAGCGCTGCGCTTGGGATCGAAACCGTCGTCGAGGCTGACCAGGGTGATCTTGCGCCCGTCGACACCGCCGGCCTTGTTGACCTTGTCGAAATAGGCGCGCGCGGCATCGCTCATTTCCTTGACCGAGGCTTTTTGCGGGCCGCTCAGGTCGGCGGCCTGGCCGATCAGGATTTCGCCCTTGCTCTGGGCCGAGGCCGGCATGGTGCAGACAGCAGCGGCGATCATCGCTGCGGCAAGCAGGCCTTGCGCCGCGGCACGGGGTGAAAATGAAGTGGACTTCATCGATGTCTCCTCGAAAGTGTTAATTATTTTGTTATTTTGTTTTGACTGGCCAAAATGGCGACAGCAGGGCGGCGATAGGTGGCGCCGGCGCGACGGGGTAGTAATTACGGCAAACCCCGGCCAAATCTTGGGGCTGTCCATAGCTTACCTAAATCCCTCAGACCATGTCTTGGTCCAGGTCAGGCCGGCGACCGGACAAATTACCGGCTGTCGGCCAACTGCCTGATTTCGGCCTCGGTCATGCGCACCAGCAGCCATTCCTTCATGATGCTGGCGCCCAGCGATTCATAGAACTTGATCGAGGGTTCGTTCCAGTCCAGCACTCGCCACTCGAATCGTCCGCAGCCGCGGGCCCGGGCCAGCGCGGCCAGGTGCCGGAGCAGGGCCTTGCCATAGCCGTGACCGCGCGCCGCCGGGATCACGAACAGGTCTTCGAGGTAAAGGCCCGGCTTGGTGAGAAAGGTGGAGAAGGTGGTGAAGTACAGCGCGAAGCCCACCGGGCGCTCGTTTTCCCAGGCGAGCACGCATTCGCAGGCGGGGTGCGCGCCGAACAGCGATTCGCGCAGCATGGCTTCGTTGCCGCTGATCATGTCCTCGAGTTTTTCGTAAACGGCGAGTTGCCTGATGAGATCGAAAATGATGCCGACATGCGCGGCGGTGGCGGGGCGGATCTGGAAATTGTTGTTCATTGTGGTGGTTGACGACATTAAAAGGATTTTCCACTGGCTTAAAATTAAAAAGCATTTTTCCATTCGCGAATGGCGCCAAACACCAGATCCGGGGCGGCTTCCGGGCCGATCGCCTGACGCAGGAATTGGCCGGCGGCCGCGCGTACCGCCGGCGCATCCCAGCGCAGAAAGGGATTGGTCGCCAATTCCTCGGCCAGGGTGAAGGGCACGGTGGCGATATTCTGTTCGCGGCGCGCAACATCGCGCGCCTTGCGCAGCTTCAGTTCGGCATTGGCGGGCTCGACGGCCTCGGCGAAGCGGATATTGTTCAGGGTATATTCATGCGCGCAAAACACTTGGGTTGCGGATGGCAGGGCCTTGAGCTTGGCCAGCGAAGTCTGCATCTGTTTGGCCGTGCCCTCGAACAAACGCCCGCAGCCGCAGGCGAACAGGGTGTCGCCGCAGAACAGCCAGCCCTGGTCGGCGCAAAAATAGGCGATATGACCGGCGGTATGGCCGGGCACCTCGATGACCTGAAATTTCAGGGCAGGTTGGGCGAACTGGACGACATCGCCCTCGCGCGCGGCATCGGTGCGCTGCGGGATGCGCTCGTTGCCTGGGCCGTAGACGGGAATGTCGCCGGCGAGGCCGTAGAAATCCAGCAGGTCCTCCACGCCGCCGACATGATCGGCATGATGGTGGGTGCAGAGGATGGCGCGGAGGCCGAGTTGATGTTCGGTCAGGTAGTCGATGATCGGGCTGGCGTCGCCGGGATCGACGACGATGGCATGGCGGGTATCGTGCACCACCCAGAGATAGTTGTCGTTGAAGGCGGGCACGGCGGCGACTTTGACCTCTTTATCGATCGTCCCGTGCAAATTTGCCTGCGGCATCACGCTGCCTCGTATTAAAATCGGATCATGAACGCCGCAAGTTTACATGACTGGTTTCAACAGCCGCTGGGCGCCTATCTGCTGGAACGCGAACGCGCCTGGCTGGACCAGGCGGTGCCGGACATTTTCGGTTACCACGCGCTGCAACTCGGCTTGCCGCAGCTGGACCTGCTGCGCGAGTCGCGCATCGTGCATCGCGTCACCGTGGCCGCCGCAGGCGACGCCGCCGGCGGCGCGCAGGCCGGACAGGTGGTGGCGCAGTTTCATGAACTGCCGTTCGACGCGCAATCGATCGATTTATGCCTGCTGCCGCATGTGCTGGAATTCACCGACAAGCCGCACGAGATCCTGCGCGAGGTCGACCGCGTGATGCGTCCGGAAGGCCGCATCCTGATCATCGGCTTCAATCCCTGGAGCCTGTTCGGCGTGCGCAAGCTATGGGCCGCGCAGGGCTATCCCTGGCAGGGCCAGTTCGTGTCCCTGGTGCGGATGAAGGACTGGTTGCAATTGCTGGGTTTCGAACCTTCGGCCGGCAAGCTCAGCTGCTATATCCCGCCCTGCGAAACGCCGGCCTGGCAGCGCCGCTGGCAATTCCTGGAAAAAGCCGGCGACCGCTGGTGGGGCGTTTCCGGCGGCGTCTACATGCTCGAAGCCATCAAGCGCGTGCAGGGCATGCGCCTCATCGCGCCGGCCTGGTCGGACAAGGCGGCCGAGCGCAAATTTGCCGCGGCGGCCAATCGTCGCCCCAGCCCGGAGCTACGTGTCCTGAGTCCCGGGGCCAGAAACAGCACACATTTAAGATTGGTCAAGTAATGGCAAGAGTGGAAATTTTTTCCGATGGGGCCTGCAAGGGCAACCCCGGGGTCGGTGGCTGGGGCGCCTTGCTGCGCATGGGCGATACCGAGAAGGAATTGTTCGGCGGCGAGGCCAATACCACCAATAATCGCATGGAACTGAAGGCGGTAATCGAGGCGCTGTCGGCATTGACCCGGCCCTGCGAGGTGGTGGTGCATACCGATTCGCAGTATGTGCAAAAGGGCATCAGCGAATGGATTCACGGCTGGAAGGCCAAGGGCTGGAAAACAGCGGCCAAACAGCCGGTGAAGAACGAAGACCTGTGGAAGCAGCTCGACAAGCTGGCCGCACAGCACAAGATCGACTGGCGCTGGGTGCGGGGCCATAACGGCCATATCGAGAACGAGCGCGCCGACGAACTGGCCAATCGCGGGGTGGAGCTCGCCATCAGGCAGGGCAATAAGGAACATAGCGCATGAGCCGCCTCGTCATCCTCGATACCGAAACCACCGGCCTCGACCCGCGCCAGGGACATCGCATCATCGAGATCGCCTGCGTGGAAATGATCAACCGTCGCGTCACGCGCAACACCTTTTACAAACGCATTCATCCGCAGCGCGAGATCGACGAGGGCGCCACCCAGGTGCACGGCATCCGCCTCGAAGACCTCGAACACGAACCCAAATTTGCCGAGATCGCCGACGATTTTCTGCGCTATATCAATGGCGCCGAGCTGGTGATTCACAATGCGCCTTTCGACGTCGGCTTTCTCGATGCCGAACTCGGCCGCATCAAAAAACCGCTGATTGGCGAACTGTGCAAGGTAATCGATACCCTGGCGATGGCGCGCGAGTTGCATCCCGGCCGCAAGAACACCCTGGACGCGCTCTGCGAACGCTACGAGATCGACAATAGCGCACGCACTTTCCACGGCGCCTTGCTCGATGCGGAATTGCTGGCCGACGTCTATGTGGCGATGACGCGCGGGCAGGACAGCCTCGCCATCGGCCTCGACAGCGGGGGCGGCGCGGCGCGCGCGAGCACGGCCGTGCCGGCGCAGCGTCCGGCCACATTGAAGGTGCTGCGCGCCGACGAGGCGGAACGCGCCCTGCATGCCGCGCATATCGCCGGCATCGACAAGGCCAGCAGCGGCAAGGCGGTGTGGAATCTGCACCTCGATCCGGCTGCAAAATCCGCCTAGGCGAGGCATTTTTGCGACGGTTTCTGTTGGGTTTTGGCAGCGCCGCGTGATATTATTCGCAGGCTGTCAATGAGCCCACGACTTGCCTTGTACGCCCCTTGATCGGGTCCGGCCGTCAATCAATTTATTCCGTCGAAAACATGAAAAAAGCCGCTATTGCCTTCTCCCTGTCCCTTGTGTCCGGCCTCGCGCTGGCGCAAGCGCCCGATGCCGCATCGAAAGGCGACCCCGTCGCCGGCCGCCTCAAGGCAACCGCGATCTGCTCGGGCTGCCACGGCGTCCCCGGTATTCGCGCCGCCTTCCCCGAGGTGTACAACGTGCCCAAGCTGGGCGGCCAGAACGAAGGCTATCTGCTCTCCGCGCTGAAGTCCTACAAGGCCGGCGACCGTTTCAACCAGACCATGCGTGCGCAGGCCAGCAATCTGAGCGACAAGGAAATGGCGGATATCGCCGCCTACTATGCCCAGGGCAGTGCGCAGACCGCGTCGAAATAAGATCAATGCAAGGACAGATGATGAACAGCAAATTACTCGCCGCTATCGCAATCGCCGCCTGTGTGCCGCTCGCCGCCGCCGCCAAGGGCAATGCCGAAGCGGGCAAGACCAAAGCCGAAACCTGCAAGGCCTGCCATGGCGAAGGCGGCGCCAAGCCGATCATGAACGAATACCCGATCCTCGCCGGCCAGCATCAGGATTACATCGCGGCCGCGCTGACCCAGTACAAATCGGGCAAGCGCAAGAACGCCACCATGAACGGTTTCGCCGCCGCGCTCAAACCCGATGATATCCAGGACCTGGCCGCGTTTTTCGCCAGCCAGCCTTCGCCGCTGAAGAACAAGTACTAGTTCTCGACGAGTACCTGTTCAGCACGCGTTCAATAAAAAACCCGCCGGTTCGCACCGGCGGGTTTTTTCATGCGCGATTTTTGCGCGGAATTACTATGCCCACAGCCAGCCGAAAACGCCGGCAGTCAGCAGCGCATAAATGACGCCATCAAAGGTGGCCTTCAGGGTCGCCGACCAGGCGCGCTGATACCAGATCGACATTTGCCAGATGGCCAGCGTATGGGCCATGAAGGCGCTCAGGGCGACGATATGAAACACGCGCATATGATTCGCGCCAGGCTCTGCCGCGCTGCTGGCGACGGCGGCGACGAACACGCCTATTACCAGCAGATAAACAAACCAGAGGCCCATATTGCGGCCCATCGACATCGGTCCCGGCGGCATCACCGTCACGACCATCACCGGGCCGCGCTTCAGTTTTTCGGTGAACTCGGGTGATTTGAATTCCTGCATGTTCGAACAGCGCGGCACCATATAGTCGCCGGGCGGAATCGCCAGCGGGCGCAGGGCATCCATGACTTTTTCTTCGTTGGGCATTTTCGGGTAATCGGACTTGTGCCACAGCGGGGTCATATGAATGATCGAACTGGCAATGAACACGATCACGGCGGAAAGCAGGATCGGCAGCCATAGTGCGGACAGATGCGTCATGACAATCTCCTTGTAGGGGAAGGCGAGGACAAGGGCCGGCGGGTTCTGGTTGATCGCGGGAACCCGGCCCCGCCCGAATTGTATGCCTGCCGGAAATTTTCTTTATGAAAAATCGCAGAACGCCATTTGGCGCGGGTTTCGGGGCAAAAATGGCCGGAAAGGCGCGTGGATTGGCGTCCTGTATCTTTTGCAGACTTGAATGGCTGGCGCGGCACCACGTCTTCAGCAATAATCGGGACTTGTTTGTCATGCACAATTCTTTCGCCAATTGGCACGCATTTATGACCTGTTCATCACCCACTGTATTTTTGCGAATGTTTGTCGACCAGTTGCGCCGCGTGCGGGCATACCTGGCCGCGTCTATCCGGCACATGTCCCTTTTCCCCCTCCTGCTTGCGGTAATACTGTTGTCGGCAAATACTGGGCGCGCCGAAACCGAGCTTGTCCCTGTCACCAAGGTTTATCGCGGCAGCGTGACCTGGCCCTGTACCGAAGATAATCGGTCGCAGGTCTTTGCGTTTCCAAGCCTGGATCTGGCGGTGCGATTTGTGCTGGCGAGCACACCGAGTTATGCCGACTGCAAGGAGGGCGTATTTAGGTACTACGACCTGATCAGCGCCAACCAGACCGGACCGCGCACTTATGAAATCATCGGCCGCAGCCAGCATGATGGCAGCATCCGGGTAATCGCCGGCGTCCTGGTCCAGCACGACTGCCCGCCGGAGACCAATGTTGGCAGCGATACCTGCAAGGTCATGCGCCCCGAGCAAGCGAACAAGGGCAAGCGCTCCTCAAGCAAGCGCCTTCGGGACGACGACAAGAAATGACACGAGGGGGCAGTGCATCTCCTGCGCTATTTGCCGCCATGTCTTACGCTGACGCCGATTTCCGCGCCAGGCAGCCGAGATAAACCGCCGCATCCGGCCCGGTTTTATTGCGCTGCGCCTGCCAGATCATTTCCGCCAGGCAATCCATCATCTGGTGCTCGGCATCCAGCGCCGAGTCGAGTTTCTGCGACAGCGTCTGGTGGGCGGCGCGCACGCCTGGCGGCTGATCGATGGCGATCTGCTCGCGGATGGCGAGGTGCATCGACAAATGCAGAAATGGATTGGTCTCGCCATGCTCGGGGGCGTAATCGCGCTCGACATATTTGTCGCGGTTCTCCAGCAGGCCGTGATATTCCGGGTGCTGGGCGATGGCTTCGACGGCAATGGTTTCCAGCGCCGTCAGTGGTTCATTGGCGCGGTATTTGCGCCAGGCCTCGAACAGAAAATCGCGCGCTTGGTCACGACTCGGGTTGAACATGTTTTTTCTTGTCCCTGAACCCGGTTTTGTCCTTGAAGCCACACAGGTCGAACACGATGCACTCCGCGCACTTGGGCTTGCGCGCCACGCAGGTGTAGCGGCCGTGCAGGATCAGCCAGTGATGGGCGTGCTGCATGAATTCCGCCGGCACCACCTTCAGCAGCTTTTGTTCGACCGCGACCACATCCTTGCCCGGCGCCAGGCCCATGCGGTTGCTGATGCGGAAGATATGCGTATCGACGGCCATGGTCGGCTGGCCGAAGGCGACATTGAGCACCACGTTCGCCGTTTTGCGGCCCACGCCCGGCAAGGCTTCGAGTGCCTCGCGATTGCCCGGCACCTGGCCGCCATGCTGCTCGATGAGGATTTTGCAGGTGGCGATCACGTTCTTCGCTTTGCCGCGGTACAGGCCGATGGTCCGGATATAGCCGGTCAGGCCCTCAATGCCGAGCGCGAGGATTTTCTCGGGGGTGTCGGCGACCGGAAAAAGTTTGCGCGTGGCGATGTTCACGCCCTTGTCGGTGGCCTGCGCCGACAGGATTACCGCCACCAGCAACTCGAAGGGCGTGCCGTATTCGAGATCGGATTCGGGATGCGGATTGAGCTCCTGCATGCGACGAAAAAACTCGTGGCGCTGCGACGCATTCATCAATGCCATGTTTTACGTTTCCTCGATTGCCTGTTCATGTTGCGTCTCATTTTCCCAGCACCGCGCGCTCCCTGGCCGCCAGCGCCTCATCGCGTTCACGTCGATCGCGCGCCAGCCTGAAATTGTGGAACTGGAAACGTGTCCTTGCGATTGGCGGATGCAGCGAGGCCGGATAGTTCGGGTCCGCCGCCATGCTGATGCAATCGACGGGGCAGGGCGGGATGCACAGATCGCAGCCGGTGCAGAGTTCGGCAATCACCGTGTGCATCAGCTTGCTGGCGCCGACGATCGCGTCGGTGGGGCAAGCAGCAAGGCATTTGGCGCAGCCGATGCAGGTGGCTTCATCGATCACCGCGATGCGATGCGGCAGGTGTTCGCCGCGCGCCGTATCCAGCGGTACGATGGCGCGCCCCAGCAACTTCGCCAGCGCGGCGATGCCGGCATCGCCGCCGGGCGGGCAGCAGTCAATGCCGGCCTCGCCGGCGGCAATCGCTTCCGCGTAGGGCATGCAACCCGCGTAACCGCATTTGGTGCATTGGGTTTGCGGCAGCAAGGCGTCGATTTTTTCGGCGAGGGTTGGCATCGAATTCAGGCCTTCAACAGGAAAACAGCACGGCGTCCAGGTCAAGGAAGGGCAGGCCCAGCTGGGCGGCAACCTCACGCTGGGTGATGCTGCCGCCATGCATCTGCAGGCCGGCCGCCAGGCCCTCATTATCGCGCATCGCCCGCAGCAGGCCCTGTTCTGTCAGCGACTGGAGATAGGGCAGGAGCGCGGCGGCGAGTTTCTCCGAGGCGACACGCGGCGTGCCGGCCGGCATATTCGGCACGCAATAGTGGATGACGCCCTCCTCGACATAGCTCGGCGCGGCGAGGGTGGTGGGATGCGAGGTTTCGGCGATGCCGCCGCCGTCGATGCAAATCTCGATCAGCACCGCCCCTGCGCGCATGCCGGCGATGTCCTGCCGCGTCAGCAATTTGGGCGTGGCCGCCCCGGCCACATTGATGGCGGCTATCAACACTTCCGTCTCGCGCGCCTGTTTCGGCAGATTGATTCCGGCCATGGTTACGGTGCGAATCGCCGCGCCGAACTCTGCGCGTAACGGCGCGAGACGCCGGTCACTTTGCGCAACGATGGTTACCCTGGCGCCCAACGCAATCGCGGCACGTGCTGCAGCGGAACCGGCAGCACCGGCGCCGACGATCAGCACGGCGACATCGCGTTACGAGGTGGCGCCTGACCGGCCCTGCAGCCTGGCCGCGATTGATGGCGCCAGTTCCCCCGCCAGCGCCGACATCGGCGCCAGGATCGGCAGACCGCCGTCTTTATCCCTGACGGTTTCAAAGGCGATCCCGGTAATGCGCCGATTGAGCAGCGCGCGCGCCATCGCGTGATCGGCGCCCAGATGAAGAAAGGAAAACAGCATGCCGCCGGCGCGCAGATGCTGCCATTCGCCGTCCTGGATCTCCTTGACCTTCACCACCAGCTCGGCGTCGAAGGCCTGTGCGGCGCTGGCGACAAGCTCGGCACCGGCTTCGGCATAGGCCGTATCCGCAAAACCCGCCGCAGCACCCGCACCGGCCTGCACGCGCAACACGTTCCCGGCCGCAACCAGCGCCTTTACCGTATCCGGCGTCAGCGCCACGCGGCCTTCGCCGGCCTTGATTTCGCGGGGGACGCCGATAATCATTGGCTTATTTCAAGGCGAGGGCACATTCCCGAATCAGCGCCGGCCCCCGGTAGATGAAGCCGGTGTAGATCTGCACCAGGCTGGCACCGGCCAGCTTTTTCAGCTCGGCATTGCGGCCGCTCATGATGCCGCCGACGCCGATGATCGGCAGATTGCCTTTCAGTGCCTTGTTCATTTCGCGCAGCACTTCGGTCGAAGATGAAAAAACCGGCCGGCCCGACAAGCCGCCGGCTTCCCTGGCGTAGCGATGATCGCGCACCGTGTCGCGGGCAATGGTGGTATTGGTGGCGATCACGCCTTCAAAATCGTATTGCAGCAGCAAGCCGGCGATATCCTTGATCGCGACCAGATCGAGATCAGGTGCGATCTTGAGCAGGAGAGGCACGTGTTTGTTGTGTTTTTTGGCGAGCCTCGCCTGCTCGGCTTTCAGCATGGACAATAGTTTTTCCAGCTGCGTCGCCGCCTGCAAATCGCGCAGGCCCTTGGTGTTCGGGGAGGAAATGTTGACGGTAACGTAACTCGCGAACGGATAAACACCGCGCAGGCAGATCAGGTAATCGTTGACCGCACTTTCGATTGGCGTATCGAAATTCTTGCCGATGTTGAGTCCAAGCACGCCGCGATATTTGGCTTTTTGTACATTGGCCACAAAGGCATCGAGCCCGCCGTTGTTGAAACCCAGGCGATTGATCAGGGCGTCATGTTCTGGGAGCCGGAACATGCGCGGCTTGGGATTGCCCGGCTGCGCGCGCGGGGTGACCGTGCCGACCTCGATAAAGCCGAAACCCATCGCCGCCAGCGCGTCGATGTATGCGCCATTCTTGTCGAGCCCGGCGGCGAGACCCACGGGATTATCGAAGCGGAGACCGAATACTTTGCGGGGCGCCGATACCGGCGCACCCAGAAGGCCGGCCAGATGTACTTTCTCAAGGGCCTTGAGGCCACGCAGCGCAATGAGGTGCGCGCGTTCGGGATCGAGTTTGAACAGGGTGCTGCGGGCGATGGGGTAGAGGAAGTTCATGCCGGCATTTTAGCCGACTCGCCGACGCTGCCCGCCTTGCTGTCAAAAGCAGATTTCGTTCCGGGTGATGGTAATGGCACTGGTCGATCGTCGCGGAGTCACCAGGAAGCCGTTTGGAAAACGAAAGTACAGTAGAAGCGACTGCGGCTTGCCGCCGATATCGATCGTTGTCTCGAACCAGATTGGAAGTCCGTGGTAATGGCCGAGCGTTTTGACGCCGCTAGTCCTGCCGTCAAATGAACGCATTTCAATTTGCCGGAAAAAATTCATCGACAGAATGAGGTCAACAGTCTTGTCATCACAGACCAGCGCCACTCGCTGTTTGATCGGCTTGAGCGAAATCAGCAGGTAGAGGGTCAGCGCTCTCACCATGCCCGTGCCGGTCCAGCCCATCCAGGCATCCTCGCCATTGTCCATCTGCAGGAAAAAACGAATCAGCACCGGAAAGACCAGGACCATCAGACCCATCAGCAACAGCCAACGAGTCCATAGCAGCCATTTTTTTGCGGGTTCCATCAGCGGTGGCGTCCTTGCCGACCGCTACTTGGCAATCCGCACCCACTGCCCCCGAACCAACCCCTCGATCGGCTGGAAGTTGACCTTGTAGCTCATCTTGCGGCTTTCATCGATCCAGTAGCCGAGGTAGACGAAAGGGAGCTTGCGGCGCTTGGCTTCCTCGATTTGCCAGAGGATGCTGTAGGTGCCGAGGCTGAGCTCGACAAGTTGTGGGTCGTAGAAGGTGTAGACGGAGGAAAGGCCGTCTTCGAGCTGGTCCATGATGCTGATCATGCGCAGCACGCCTTTGTCGCGGAATTCCACCAGGCGGGTGTGCACATTGCTTTGCAGCAGGAAATGGGAATACTGCTCGCGGCTGTCATGGTCCATGCCGCCGCCGGGATGGCGGTTGGCCTGGTAGCGGCGGTAGAGGGCGTAATGCTCATGCGAGAACTTGAGCTCCATTACGCGCGCGGTGAGTTCATGGTTCTTGCTGTGAGTGCGACGCTGACTGCGGTTGGCGGCGAATTCATCGACGATCACGCGCACCGGCACGCAGGCGCGGCAGTGGTCGCAATACGGGCGATAGGTGAAGGCGCCGCTGCGGCGAAAGCCGGCGGTGACCAGATGGCTGTAGGTGGCGGAATCGATCAGGTAGCTGGGCGTGGCCACCTGGGAGCGGGCCAAGCGGCCCGGCAAATAGCTGCAGGGATAGGGTGCAGTTGCATAGAACTGCAGATTGGCGAAAGGAAGATCGTTGAGCTTGCTCATGCGTCGGGCAGAGTCCAGGAGGAAGTCGGCGGCATCGCTGTATTGAATACTACCAATTCTTGCAGGCGTCGCGTAAATTCCTTGCGCGCAATCGGCCGCGCGCCGAAGCTGGCGAGGTGGCGGGTTTCCTGTTGGCAGTCGATCAGTGCAAAGCCGTCACGTTTGAGTTTGTCCACCAGCGCCACCAGGGCGACCTTGGAGGCGTCGGTGACACGCGCGAACATGGATTCGCCGTAGAACATGCGGCCCAGGGCGATGCCATAGAGGCCGCCGACCAGTTCGCCATTACGCCAGCTCTCCACCGAATGCGCGAAACCCAGTTGGTGCAGGCGCGTATAGGCTGCCTGCATATCCTCGACGATCCAGGTGCTGCCATCGAGCGTGCGCGGCGCGGCGCAGCCGGTCATCACGTCTGCAAACGCGCTGTCGAAACGGATGTCGAATTTGCCGCTGCGCGCGGTTTTGGCCAGCGATTTCGATACTTTGAATTCATCCGGGAACAGCACCATGCGCGGATCGGGGCTCCACCACAGGATCGGCTGGCCTTCGGAGTACCAGGGAAAGATGCCTCGGCTATAAGCTTTGAGGATGGACGCCGGCGCCAAATCACCGCCGGCGCAGAGCAGGCCATTGGGTTCCGGCAATGCGGTCTCCACCGCGGGAAAATCGGCGGGCAGTTTGAGCCAGGGAATCATGCCTGGGCGACTAGCATTGCGCAGTCTGGGCGGAATAATTGGCGAGGTCCTTTAGCACCGCCGTGCCCTTGACCTCTTCCTTGACGCGATTCGAGCCCATTTCCAGCGTCAGCTTGAATTCGTACTTGGCGAAAAAGTCGTTGAATTTTTCACCGCCAAACGTACCCACCGCGTAAATCTCGTCGGTCTTGGCATCGTGCTCCAGCAGGATGGCCGCCAGCGGTTGCGGGGCTGGGCCGCTGATGACTTTGGCGCCGGCGTAAGGATCGTAAACGCTTTTGTCCGCGCAACAGGTGATGACCTTGCCGCGTGCATTGGTAGCTGATGGCGTAGCGCGGAAGCCGATGAAGCTGACCTGCGGGCTGGGGTAGGCCAGCTTGTGGGCACAGATCGCCGAGTAGGCAACCAGGGTTTTTTTCTCACCGACGCCGCCGGGCCAGTCGTAGCTGGCGCCGCTTTCGGTTTTGAGGCCGACCTTGTCCGGCATCGGCTGATCGAGGTTCAGCAGGAAGCAGGGCGTTGACGCATAGGGGTAATTGAACACGTAGTTGTAATTGGTCTTGAGCGATTTGAGCTTGACCGACTTGCCGCCGGCATCGGTGAGCCTTACGCGCGCGTACTGGCGGGCGGCGGGTGCGGCGGCCAGGGCGGCGCCGGCACGCACTGTGGTGCAGGCGGCAGCGGCACTGCAGACGCCGAGAAAATCGCGTCGCTCGAATGGCATTACAACACTCCTTCCAGAACCTGGACCTCCACCGTGGCGCCGGCATCCACATTGCCGACATGGTCGTGGAGCATGATGAAGCAGTTGGCGTCCGACATCGATTTCAAAATGCCCGAGCCCTGCTCGCCGGTGACGCGCACCTTGAACACGCCGTCTTCCAGGTAGAGCACGCCGCGCTGGAACTCGGTGCGGCCCGGCGCCTTCTTGATCGGCGAGGTGCAGATGGCTTTCAGCAGTGGCTGCACCGGCAGGGGCGATACGCCTTGCAGGGTGAGCAGGGCATCGCGCACGAACTGGTAGAAGGTCACCATCACCGAGACCGGATTGCCGGGCAGGCCGAAGAAATGCGCACGGCCGATCTTGCCGTAGGCCAGCGGGCGGCCGGGCTTCATGGCGATTTTCCAGAACACCACTTCACCCAGTTTATCCATCAACTGCTTGACGAAATCGGCCTCGCCGACCGATACGCCGCCCGAAGTGATGACCACATCGGCAATGTCGCTGGCGTCCTTGAATGCCTGTTCGAGAATCGCCGGGTCGTCGCGCACCACGCCCATATCGATGACCTCACAGCCGAGGCGCGTCAGCATGCCGTGCAGGGTGTAGCGATTGGAATCGTAAATCTGTCCGGCGGCCAGCGGATTGCCGATCTGCACCAGTTCATCGCCGGTGGAAAAGAAGGCCACGCGCAGCGGGCGATAGACGGAGACTTCGCCGATGCCCAGCGAAGCAATCAGCCCGAGTTCAGCCGGGCGTATGCTGCGACCGCGGGCCAAGGCCACCGCGCCTTCACGCAGATCCTCGCCGGCCTCGCGCACATTCTGGCCGCGCTTCTGGCCTGCTGGGAAGGTAATCGATTTTCCATTCTTGGCGGCACGTTCCTGCATCACCACGGTGTCCGCGCCTTCCGGCACCACGCCGCCAGTAAAAATGCGCACGCATTCGCCCTTGCCGATTTTGCCCGTGAAGGGCTGACCGGCAAAGCTGCTACCGACTTCAGTCAGCGTGGTGTCGTTGGCACTCAGGTCTTCAAAACGCATGGCCCATCCGTCCATGGCCGAGTTGCGATGGCCCGGCACATTGACCGGCGAGATTACGTCCTCGGCCAGCACGCGACCCAGCGCGCTGCGCAGCGCGACGCGCGCCACGCCGGAAACCGGCGACAAGAAAGTGTGGATGAAGGCGCGGGCCTTGGCCACCGGCATGGAATTCGGATCGTAGTCATCGGCGCAGGAGGCCTGGGTAATCGTCAAATGCGTCGTCAGCGGTGTGCTCATGATTTCTTCTTCAATCGGTATTGAGTGGAACGGTCTGGTCTACCGTGATTTTACCGTCAGGATGCCAAGTCACAATGGCCAGTTCGCGCAGCACGGTGCGCCATTCGCGCGCGCGACCACGGCCGAATTCGAGTTCGGCCTCCTCGAACACGGCGGGAAATGCCTCGGGAGAACCGGCGCGGGCGATGGTGATATGTGGGACATATTGCATTTCCTTGCGCAGGAAATCTTTCAGCACCCCGCTGTAAAGCGCATCATGCAGGGCAATCAGGGCCTCGGAGCGCTCTCGCGCCATCAGCAGGATGAATTCATCGAGCAGGCTTTCGACGTCGCGGAACACCACCGGCAAATGCGGCCATTTGGCGACGATGCGGCGCGTGTGCGATGCCAGCTGCATCACGCTCAGGTTGCAGGGAAAGGGAAACACCAGGGCGACGTGCGCATCGATTTGGCTGGCGAGGGGATCGTGGCGGCCGCGGAAGGTATCGATGGCGACATCTTCAAATTGCGGAAACCAGACGATAGCGCGGCGCGGCAAGGGCGGGTGCAGCGCGAGTTTGCGGACATTGCGATGGCGTGCCATGCGTGGCCTGAGCGAGCTCAGCCGGACTTTTCGAGCGTGTTCAGCTCTTCGACCGTGTTGATATTCGCGAACGCGGCTTCCTCATCATCGAATTGCACCTCGATGACCTTGAGGCTCGAATACCATTTGTCGATCTTGCGCTGGCCGCTGTCGAGGAAGGCGCGCAGATGCGGGGCCAGCTCGCGTTTGGTCAGGCAGAACACAGGGTGCGCCTGGTCGAAGGTCTTGGCGACGGCCAGATCGGCATTGTTGTCGTCCAGTGCGGCATGCAGGCGCGGAATCAAATCCAGCGGCAGGAACGGCGAATCGCAGGGTGCGGTGGCGACCAGCGGGTGCGACGCGTTGCTCATGCCCGCATGCAGTCCGGCCAGCGGGCCCGCGAAACCATCGATGGCATCGGGCACCACGCGATGGCCGAATTGTGCATACTGCGCGAGATTGCGATTGGCGTTGATGATGATTTCATCCGCCTGCGGACCGAGGCGTTCGAGCACGTGCGCCACCATCGCCTTGCCGCGAAACAGTTGCAGGCCCTTGTCGACCTCGCCCATGCGCGAGCCGCGGCCGCCGGCCAGGATGAGAGCAGAAATCGGGGCGGTGATTTTCATGCGGGCCGGGCCGCGCTGGTGTTGCCGCCGACCATGCGTTCGGCGCCGGTAAACAACAGGTAATGCTTATTGACCGCGCGGCCGATCATGGTGATGCCCACACGCCGGGCGATGTCATAGCCCATTTGCGTGAGGCCCGAGCGCGAGACCAGAAAGGGGATGCCCATCTGCGCGGCCTTGATCACCATCTCGGAAGTGAGGCGTCCGGTGGTATAGAAAATCTTGTCGCCGCCATCCACGCCTTCCAGCCACATCCAGCCGGCGATCGCATCGACCGCATTGTGGCGGCCGACGTCCTCGACGAAGGTCAGGATTTCCGAACCGTGGGCCAGCGCACAGCCGTGCACCGCGCCGGCCTGCTTGTAGATCGACTCGTGGCGGCGCACATTGTCGAGCAGGCCATACAGCGTTTCCTGATCGAGTTTGATGTCGGCCGGCAGGTGCAGCTCGTCGATTTCGGCCATCAGATCGCCGAATACCGTGCCCTCGCCGCAGCCTGTGGTCTTGGTGCGTTTGGCCATTTTTTCGTCGAGATTTTTCAGGCCGTTGCGCGTCGTTACCGACACCGCGTTCACTTCCCAATCGACCTGCACCGAAATGATTTCCTCGATCGATTCCAACAGACGCTGGTTGCGCAAATAGCCGATCACCAGCGCCTCGGGCGCGGCGCCAAGGGTCATGATGGTGAGGATTTCGCGCTTGTCGACGTAGATGGTGAGCGGATGTTCGCCGGCGATGGGCGTCGGCTTCACTTCGCCCGCCTCATCGACGGCATCGACGGTGAAGGTCGCGGGCCGCGCCGCGTTCGACAAGACAGGGCGATAGGCCATTACGGTTTCTTCGGTGTTTTACTGATGAGGATGGTCAGTCCGAACGCCGATACCGCGAGGGTGACGACGAGGGCAAAGGCGCCGGGATTGCGCGTGCTGGAAGCGACCAGGGCGAAGACGACCCAGGGGGCGAGCAGCAGGGTGAGGCCGACGATAGTCTTAATCATGAATTTTCAAAGTCCAGCATTGGTGCGGTGTTTGGGGCATTTTTGCCTCGAAAGGCGCGCCGAATGGCGTTCTACGTAATTTTTGTTAGCGATTTTAAAACTTGAGAAAACTTGTCATCCCGGATTTAGTCCGGGATCCAATTTTGCAACCACGGAGCATTTACTAAAATTGGGCCCCGGACTAAATCCGGGGCGACAGTGAGTATTTGACCGTCACCTCAGTAGCAAGTGTATTGGATGGCACATTTTCGCTATTACTTCACGGCATCCCGCAACCAAAGCACCAAGGGCTTCGCGGCCTCAAAATGTTTCGCGATATCACCCGCCAAATCCTTGGGCACACGCTTCTTCAAACTGAAATGCGTTTCCACCAGGAAATGCCGGTTCTTGATGTGTTCAATATGCGGCACATCGGCGGCGTAGCCCTTCGGCGGCCGCGCCATGCGGTCTTCATCCGAGAGTCCGCCAAAAGTCTCGACCAATTTTTTATTCTTCAGCAGCTTGGTCAGTGTCTCGGGATGTTCGACAATGTAGTTGCGGATATTTTTCAGCGCAGGCGCATCGGCCATATAGATGCCGCAGGCGATCAGCAGGGTGCCGTCGTGATCGACATGGAAGTAATACACCGGCCGCGTCTTGTCCGTGGTGCGCGCGCCGAGCACGGCGCCGATATGCGTTTTGTAGGGGCTTTTATCCTTGGCGAAGCGCACATCGCGATAAATGCGGAACACCGCTTTCTTCGGCTCGAAAGGCCCGAGGTCGGGGTCGAATTTCGCAACCTTGGCACCAACCTGGCCAACCAGCTCGATGAACTCCTCGCGGATGATGTCGTAATGCGGCTTGTTGTGCAGGAACCAGGGACGGTTATTGTTCTCCGCCAGTTCGGCGAGAAATTGCAGCAGGGCAGGGATGTGCATGATCTGGGTTTCGGTTCAATCGCTGTTGCCGATCAACCGCCGATGAAACTCATTTCGACCTTGCGGTCTTTCGCAGTCTCGGCGGTGCGGATTTCGGAGTAATTGTCCTGGCGGTGTTGCCAGATGGCGGCGATGGCGTCGCGAATTTCTTCGTCAGCCCCGCCGGCGCGCAGCATGGTGCGCAGGTCATGGCCTTTTTGCGCGAACAGGCAGGTGTACAGGCCGCCGTCGGTGGACAGGCGTGCGCGCGTACAACTGCCGCAGAAGGCCTGGGTGACGCTGGAAATCACGCCGATCTCGCCGCTGCCATCGGCATAGCGCCAGCGCTCGGCGACTTCGCCTGCGTAATTTGCGTCGGTGCCGACCAGGGGAAACACTTCATGAATGCGGCGCACGATTTCCGCGGACGGGATCACATCGTCCATGCGCCAGCCATTGGTCGCACCGACGTCCATAAATTCGATAAAGCGCGGAATATGGCCGCTGCCCTTGAAGTGCCGCGCCATGGCGACGATGTCCTGATCGTTGACGCCGCGCTTGACCACCATATTGATCTTCACCGGCGTGAGCCCGGCGGCGGCGGCGGCATCGATGGCTTCCAGCACCTTCGCCACCGGGAAATCGACGTCGTTCATGGCGCGGAAGGTGGCGTCGTTCAAGGAATCGAGACTGACGGTGACACGTCGCAGTCCCGCCGCCTTGAGCGCCCTTGCCTTGGCTTTCAGCGCCGAGCCATTGGTGGTCAGGGTGAGATCGATGCCGGGGATGTCGCTGAGCATTTCAATCAGGCGCTCGATGCCCTTGCGCAGCAGGGGCTCGCCGCCGGTCAAACGGATCTTCTCTACGCCGAGGCCCACGGCAATGCGCGCGATGCGGGTGATTTCCTCGAACGTCAGCAAATCGTCATGCGGCAGGAATTGATAGTCGGCGTCGAACACTTCTTTCGGCATGCAATAAGTGCAGCGGAAATTGCAGCGGTCGGTGACCGAGATGCGCAGATCGCGGATGCGCCGGCCGCGCATGTCCTGCGGGCTGGCGGCCGATGCGCCGGCGCGCAAGGCGGGAATGCGCAGGCTGCGCTCGTCCAGCAGGGGAATGATCTTTTGCGCGGGTTTGGGCGTCGAATTTTCCATGGGCCTCTCATTGTATTCAAATTCGCCTGCCTGCCCCGGGTGATTGTGTCGTGCCGCATCCGGCTGCGGCAGGGGCAGGTGTAACATAGACCGCATGGAGAAAATATCGTTTCGCGTGACCGTGGTGATGGAACGCTATCCGACCAATAATCGCTGGCGCAGCGAGCAATGGCGGGTCGTGGACGTATTGCCGGATGAAGGTGAATTCGCCGCCCCGACCGAGGTTGCGGTGCCGGCGAACGTTGCGCCCGGCACCCTGCGCATCGCCCATCCCGGTTACGAACTGGGCATTTTCCGCGACGAAGCCGAGGGCTATTACCTGAATGTGCAGGCGCCGGAGCCGGCGATCTTCGCCATCTGGCGTTTTAACGAAGACGAGACCGAGGCCATTCCGCATGCGGTAACGCTTTCGTACAATGAGGCGGCGCGGCGCATGGATGCGCAGGAGAAAGTCGACCGGGTGGCAATGCCGCCCGAGCTGCTGGAAACCCTCAGCGCCTGGGTGGCGGAAAATTACGAGCCGCCCCAAAAGAAACCGCGCATCCGCCCGGAATCGTTCAAGAGCAAGGAAGGCCGCTACAAAAGCGGGATGTAGACATGGCAGCTGAAGAGCGCAAATCGGGTGAATCCTTTTTGTCGCGCTGGTCGCGGCGCAAGGTGGAGGTCGCGCGCGGCGTCGATGCAGCCGTGCCCGTTTCTGAGCCCGGCGTCACAATATCGGACTCCAGCATTGGCGCGGCTTCCGGGGCAAAAATGCCTGAAGAAGCGCGTCCAGAGCGGACTTTGTCACCTGCCGCCGTGACGCCTCCGCTACCGCTCCCGCCGGTGGAATCGTTGGACGGTGAATCCGACTTCGCGCCCTTCATGCGCGCCGAGGTAGCCCCCGCGCTGCGCAACCAGGCCATGAAAAAGCTGTTCAGCGACCCTCATTACAATGTGATGGATCGGCTCGACATCTATATCGACGACTACGGCAAACCGGATCCGATTCCGCCGGCCATGCTGCGCATGATGAACCAGTCGAAGGCGCTGGGGTTGTTCGAAGAGGAAGAGCGCGCCGAGGAAGCGGCGCGCAGGGCAGCCTCGGGCGAAGAGCCTGCCGCGGAAACGCCGGCGGCGGAAACGGAAGCAGCCGATGTCGCCGCCGATGCGCCGACCGCCAACATCCCGCAGGCATTCGGCGATGAAGTCGCGCCGGCTGCGGACAATGCGACGTTTCCGTTTGCCCCGATATCTTCCGACATAAAGTAAAAAAGTAAAAACGATAGCGGAGATTGGTAATAGCCGACGCGGGCCGGTCAAGCGCATGTGGCACGCATATATGCTTATAATTACGCAAGTGCAAAGTTTGTCGCTGTGCTGCGGTTCGAAGCCTGTCAGTTGCTCGCAGTAGTCAATGCAGGGCGACGCCGGGTTGTCGAGGGAATACCGCTACCGGTCCTACGGAGGATAGAGCCATCAATCGCGAAGAGCGCGCGCTGGATGTGGTTGTGGATGTTCGGGGTCCGCAAGCTGCGCCGGTATCGCAAGCTGCCAATGTCGTCGCAGATCAAGCTGTCAGCGCCATGCTGACCACGCTTGAGGTGAACGGTTTTTCCCGTCCGCCGGCCACTTCCGCAAGTGCATCGCCTGCCGGCAATCCCATTTTCGAAGCCAAGCTGGCGGCCCTGGTTGCGGCCAATGAAATGGCGCCATTCGAGCCGGTAGCCAGCGTGGCTTATCACTCGGCCGGCCGGTTGCTCATTATGGGCGGGGATGCGCGCGTGGCCTCGGCGGTCAAGGCGCTGGCCGGCAAGCTTTCCATCGCGGTGTTATGGACGGGGACCGGCACCGGCGCCCGGCCCGCGCCCGCCTTTGTCGATATTGAAGTCATCGCCGGCCAGTGCAATTCGCTGCGCGGTTACCTCGGCGCTTTTGAATTGCAGTGGCAGTCGCCCGGCCGCGCGCCGCAGCTGGCGGCCTTCGACCTGGTGCTGGATCTCGAAACGGCGCCCGCCTTCAGCATGCACCAGCCGCCGCAAGGCTATTTCCATGCCGCCGAGGGGGATGCGCTGGACACGGCGCTGGCCGAGCTGCCGGAAATGATCGGCGAATTCGAAAAGCCGAAATTCTTTGCCTACAAGGAATCAATCTGCGCGCATAGCCGCAGCAAGAAAACCGGCTGCAATAACTGCATCGATATCTGTTCGACCAGGGCGATTTCCGCGGACGGCGACAAAGTCAAAGTCGATCCGCATCTGTGCATGGGCTGCGGCGCCTGCGCCACGGTCTGCCCCTCGGGCGCCATGAGCTACCAGTACCCGCGCGTCGCCGACCGCGGCGCGCAACTGCGCGCCATGCTCAACGCCTACCGCGCCGCCGCCGCGGGTGCTGGTGCGGTCGCGATAGCGGCGCCGCTGATCCTGTTCCATAACGCCACCGACGGCCGTGAGGCGCTGCGCAAGCTGGCGCGCGAAGGCCGCGGCTTGCCGCCCCAGGTACTGCCGATCGAAACCTGGCATGTGGCGGCCATCGGCCTCGATTTGCTGCTGGGCGCCTTTGCCTATGGTGCGGCCGGCGTGGCGGTGCTGGCGGCCGGTTCCGAGGCCCCCGAATACGCCGCCGCCCTCAAGCATGAAATGAGCATCGGCGATACGGTACTGAACGCGCTGGGTTTTGCCGGGCGGCATTTCTCCTGGATCGATGGCCGCGATACGGCGCTGGCCGAGCAGACGTTCTGGACCTTGCCCGTGCTGGCGACGGTCACGAAGCCCGCCGTTTTCCATCTTTCCAACGACAAGCGCGGCACGCTCGAGTTTGTCATCGATCACCTGCTGCTCGAGGCCAAGGCGCCGCCAACGGAAATCGCCCTGCCGGCGGGCAGCCTGTATGGCCGCGTCGATGTGGATGTCGCCAAATGCACCCTGTGCCTGGCCTGTGCCGGCGCCTGCCCGGAATCGGCCCTGATGGACGGCGCCGATTATCCGCGCCTGAAATTCCTCGAGCGCAATTGCGTGCAGTGCGGCCTGTGCGAGCAAACCTGCCCGGAAAAAGCCATCACCCTGGTGCCGCGGCTGCTGTTGACCGATGCGCGCAAAAAAGAGGTGGTGCTCAACGAATCCGAGCCCTTCAACTGCATTTCCTGCGGCGCGGTGCTGGGTACGCGGCAAATGATCGACAGCATGCTGGGCAAGCTGGCGGGCCATTCCATGTTCGCCGGCCCGGAAAAATTGAAGCGCCTGCAAATGTGCGCCGATTGCCGCGTGGTCGATATGATGTCGAACAAGCATGAGTATTCCATTCTGACCGGGAAGGCGATCGAATGAACGCCACTGTTGAATCGGCGCAGCCTGTCAAATTCGACAATCCGCGCAGTATCAGCGCGGAGGACCAGGTGCGCGCGGATTTTTACGCCCTCCTGGCGAGCCTGTTTTACCGCGCCCCGGATGATCGTTTGCTACAGGCGATCGTGATCGCCAGCCAGCCCTCGGCAGAAGCATCGGATGAATTGCTGCAGGCCTGGCGCGCGCTGGCGCAAGCCTCGGCAGTGGTTTCGCATGAGGTGCTTCACGATGAATACGAATCGGTGTTTGTCGGGGTAGGGCGGGCGCCGGTACTGCTGTACGGCTCCTACTATATGGCCGGTTTCATGATGGAAAAGCCGCTGGCGGCCCTGCGCGACGATCTGGCGGTGCTGGGCTTTACCCGCCGTGCCGACAGCCATGAACCGGAAGATCATCTGGCGGCGCTGTGCGATGTGATGCGTGCCCTGATTATCGGTGATATTGCCGATGCGCCGGCCGACATCACCGTGCAAAAACAGTTTTTCGGCAAACATATCCAATCCTGGGCGGCAAAATGCTGCGAAGCTATCCAAGCTTGCGAGCATGCGAACTACTATCGCCGTGTGGCGGTTTTTGCCCGGGTTTTTTTTGAAATTGAAACAGAAGCTTTTGAAATTGAATAATATTCACCTTTCCGTCTCATCTGCATAACCGGAGGCTTTATGGACAACAACGCGGTGGACCTAACCATGAAAACCGATCAAGGCAGCGATAAATCGAAGAACACCCGCAGGAACTTTCTGCTGAGTGCCACGCTGGGCACGGCTGGCGCCGTGGCGGCGGCGGTGACGGGCGGGGCCAAGCAAGCGCTGGATGTCGCAGCGCCGGTTGCGCTGGCTGAGACGGCCAAGAAGCCCAGGGGCTATCACGTCACTGCGCATGTCTCGCAGTATTACGACACCACGCGGATATAAGCCGAGATCACGGACCAGGAGGCGCTATGCTACTTACCAAGAAATCATCCCCAGTCTCATCATCCCGGGACGCGCAACCGCTGCATGCCGCCGGTTTCGCCGCGACCCTCAATAAAACCATCGGCACCATCGATCGCCGCGCATTCCTGAAGCGTTCCGGCATGGTCGCGGGCGCCGGTGCATTTGCCTCATCGTTGCCGTTCTCGATGATGAAAAAAGCCGATGCGGCCGCCGCCGCCGGCACCGAGGGCAAGCTGGAAGTGCGCCGCACCGTGTGCTCGCACTGTTCGGTCGGCTGCTCGAGCGATGCCATCGTGCAGAACGGTGTATGGGTGCGCCAGGAGCCGGTATTCGATTCGCCGATCAATATGGGCGCGCACTGCGCCAAGGGCGCCGCACTGCGCGAGCACGGCCACGGCGAACATCGCCTCAAGTATCCGATGAAGCTGGTCAACGGCAAATACAAGCGCATCACCTGGGACGAGGCCTATGCCGAAATCGGCGACAAGCTGATGAAGATCCGCAAGGACAGCGGCCCGGACGCGGTGTACTGGATCGGTTCGTCCAAGCACAGTAACGAGCAAGCGTATCTGCTGCGCAAATTCGTGTCCCTGTTCGGCTCCAACAACTGCGACCATCAGGCGCGTATCTGTCACTCCACCACGGTTGCCGGCGTCGCCAATACCTGGGGCTATGGGGCGATGACCAATTCGTACAACGATATGCAGAACACCAAGTGCGCGATGTACATCGGCTCCAATGCCGCCGAAGCGCACCCGGTGTCGATGCTGCACATGCTGCACGCCAAGGAAACCGGCGCCAAGATGATCGTGGTTGATCCGCGCTTCACGCGCACGGCGGCCAAGGCCGACCAGTACGTGCGCATCCGTTCCGGTTCGGATATCGCCTTCATCTACGGTCTGCTGTATCACATCTTCAACAACGGTTGGGAGGACAAAAAATATCTGCACGACCGCGTGTTCGGCATGGAAAAAATCCGCGACGAAGTGATGAAGAAATGGAACCCGAAGGCCGTCGAGGAAGTTTGCGGCGTGCCCGAGGCCGAGGTTTACAAGGTCGCCGAAACCATGGCGATGAACCGTCCCTCAACCGTGGTCTGGTGCATGGGTCAGACCCAGCACACCATCGGCAACGCCATGGTGCGCATGTCCTGCATCCTGCAGTTGGCGCTGGGCAACGTCGGCATCTCCGGCGGTGGCACCAATATTTTCCGTGGCCACGACAATGTGCAGGGTGCCACCGACGTCGGCCCGAACCCGGATTCGCTGCCCGGCTATTACGGCATCGTCGAGGGCGCCTGGAAGCACTGGGCCAAGGTCTGGAACATCGATTACGAATACCTCAAGGGCCGCTTCGCCTCCAAGGCAATGATGGAAAAACCGGGCATGACGGTATCGCGCTGGATCGATGGCGTGATGGAAAAGAACGAGCTCATCGACCAGGATTCCAACCTGAAAGCGGTCATCTACTGGGGCCATGCGCCGAACTCGCAGACGCGCGGCCTGGAAATGAAGCAGGCCATGGAAAAGGTCGATCTGATGGTGATCATCGATCCGTATCCGACCGCCTCCGCGGTGATGCCGGATCGCGCCGATGGCGTCTATCTGCTGCCGGCTGCCACCCAGTTCGAAACCTCGGGCAGCGTCACCGCCTCCAACCGTTCGCTGCAATGGCGCGAACGCGTCATCGAGCCTCTGTTCGAGGCGCGCACCGATCACGCCATCATGTATCAGTTCGCGCAGAAATTCGGCTTTGCCGACCAGCTGGTCGGCAAACGCGACGGCAAGCAGAATATCGCCGTCGCCCAGACCAAATTCGGCGACGAACCGGTGATTGAAGACATTCTGCGCGAAATCAACAAGGGCACCTGGACCATCGGCTACACCGGCCAGTCGCCGGAGCGTCTCAAGGCGCATATGCGTCATATGGATGCCTTCGACGTCAAGACCCTGCGTTGTACCAAGGACGTGGTCGATAAGGAAACCGGCTACAACCTCAAGGGCGATTACTTCGGTTTGCCGTGGCCCTGCTACGGCACCCCGGAACTGAAGCACCCCGGTTCGCCCAATCTGTACGACACCACGCGTCATGTCATGGACGGCGGCGGCAACTTCCGCGCCAATTTCGGCGTGGAGCGCGATGGCATCTCGCTGCTGGCGGAAGACGGCTCGCATTCGCTGGGCGCGGACATTACCACCGGCTATCCCGAGTTTGACCATGTGCTGCTGAAAAAACTCGGCTGGTGGTCGGAACTGACCGAAACCGAGCAAAAAGCGGCGGAAGGCAAGAACTGGAAGACCGATCTGTCCGGCGGTATCCAGCGCGTGGTGATGCAGAACCATGGCTGTCATCCCTTCGGCAATGCCAAGGCGCGCGCCGTGGTCTGGAACTTCCCGGATCCGGTGCCTATCCACCGCGAGCCGCTTTACAGCCCGCGCCCGGACCTGGTCGCCAAGTATCCGAGCCATGACGACAAGAAGGCCTTCTGGCGCCTGCCTACCCTGTATAAATCCTTGCAGGAAAAGAACAAGGACATCAGCAAGGACTACCCGCTGATCCTCACCTCCGGCCGCCTGGTCGAGTACGAGGGCGGCGGCGACGAAACGCGCTCCAACCCCTGGCTGGCCGAATTGCAGCAGGAGAACTTCGTCGAGATCAATACCAAGGACGCCGAAGCGCGCGGCATCAAGAACAACCAGTATGTCTGGGTGACCACGCCGACCAAGGCGAAGATCAAGGTCAAGTCCCTGGTGACCGAACGCGTGGCCTCCGGCACGACCTTCATCCCGTTCCATTTCGCGGGCTGGTGGCAGGGCAAGGATCTGCTCGACAAGTATCCGGAAGGCGCCGCGCCGATCGTGCGGGGCGAGGCGGTCAACACCGCCACCACCTACGGCTACGACTCGGTGACCATGATGCAGGAAACCAAAACCACGCTTTGCCAAGTGCAAGCGGCTTGATTGCACAGATAAGGAGAACAGATCATGGCAAGAATGAAATTTATCTGTGATGCGGAGCGCTGCATCGAATGCAATGGCTGCACGACTGCCTGCAAGAACGAGAATGAGGTGCCCTGGGGCGTGAATCGCCGCCGTCTGGTGACGGTCAACGACGGCCACGTCGGCGAGCGCTCGATTTCGGTGGCCTGCATGCACTGCAACGACGCACCCTGCATGGCCGTATGCCCGGTGGATTGCTTCTACAAGACCGAGGAGGGGGTGGTCCTGCACGACAAAGACCTGTGCATCGGCTGCGGCTACTGTTTCTATGCCTGCCCGTTCGGCGCCCCGCAGTTCCCGCAGGCGGGCGCCTTCGGCCTGCGCGGCAAGATGGACAAATGCACCTTCTGCGCCGGCGGCCCGGAATCGAACAACTCCGAGGAAGAGTTCAAGAAATACGGCCGCAATCGCCTGGCGGAAGGCAAGTTGCCCGCCTGTGCCGAGATGTGCTCGACCAAGGCCCTGCTGGCGGGCGATGGCGAGGTCATCCAGTCGATTTACAAGCAGCGCGTCCAGCGCCGCGGCAAAGGCGAGGAAGTCTGGGGCTGGGCGATGGCTTATAACCGCAAGGATGCCAAACCGCAACAGGTGAAAGCATGAGCGCGCGCCGCATTGCAGGGGCCCTGATGTGCGGGGCAGTCGCCCTCGGTCTTGCCGCGTGTGGCGAGATCGACCAGCAGGCCAAGACCGAAAAAATCTATGCCGGCAAGAAAGATACGCGCGCCTTCGAAAGCGAGAAATTCGGCAATGACCGGGCCAAGTGGGAGGCCGCCCTGGCGCAGCGCAATCGCACCCAGAACGAGTATCTCAGAACCGAACCCGCGCCCGACGCCACTCGATAGACTCACGGAGATTGAACCTATGAAATCCTTTACCTGGAAATGCCTGGGGGCATTGGTGGTGATTGCCGGGTTTGCCGCAGGCAATGCCGGCGCGCAGGCGCCTGCCGCGCCCGCGCCGAAAACCGAGGGCAAGCTGAGTCTGTCGCCTGCGGATGAGGCGGCCAAGCCTGCCGCAGCCGCGCCTGCGCTACCCGCCGGCAGCACCGCGGCGCCCGGCTGGAATGTGCCGCCGAAATGGGACACGGTGCAGGAATCGCCGCAGTATGCCTCGATTCCCGGCGTGGAAAGGAATGTGCTGCAGCAGCAGACCGGCGAGTGGTGGCGCACGGTGCGCAATGGTCCGGTGACCTTCTACGGCGGCATTGTGCTGCTGGTGGTGCCGATCTTCCTGCTCGCTTTCTTCGCCATCAAGGGGCCCTTCAAGCTGCATGGCGAGCCCACCGGCCGCCTGGTGGAGCGCTACAACAGTGCCGAGCGCATGACACACTGGACGACCGCCATTTCCTTCGTGTTGCTGGGACTGACCGGTCTCATCATCCTGTTCGGCAAGCATGTGCTGCTGCCGTGGATGGGGCCCGCGGCGTTTTCATGGATCACCATCATTGGCAAGAATATCCACAACTTCGTCGGCCCGCTGTTCATTTTCTCGCTGATCGCGATGTTCGTCCTCTACGTCAAGGATAACTTTTTCAATGCGCAGGACTTCGTGTGGCTGGCAAAATTCGGCGGACTGATGTCGGGCAATCATGTGCCCTCGGGTCGCTTCAACGGCGGCGAAAAAGTTTGGTTCTGGCTGGGCGTGGTGATACTCGGCAGCGTGGTCGCCATTTCCGGCGTGATCATGCTGTTCCCGAACTGGGAAACCGTGCGTGGCGTGATGGCTGAAGCCAATCTCTTCCACGCTGTGGTGGCGATGATTTTCGTCGCCAGTTCTTTCGGTCATATGTATATCGGCACCATTGGCGAGGAAGGCGCCTCGCAGGGCATGCTGACCGGTTACAGCGATGAAACCTGGGCCCGGGAGCATCATCCGCTATGGCTGGAGGAAGTCAAAGCCGGCAAGCGCCCCGAGAAAATGATGTCGGCCTCGGCACAAGCTGCCGCTGGCGACGATTAAGGAGAGCCAGATGACAATCGCAAAAATTATCATTGCCGCTACACTGGCTGCGTTCTCGCTGAATGCAATGGCCAAATTGCCGCCGCCGCCGCCGGTGGATCCCAAGGTGGCCGAAGAAAAGGCTGCCAAGGACAAGGCGGCTGCAGAAAAGGGCAAGGCCGATCAGGCCAAGTACGAAGACCTGGCTGTGGCCAACTTCCGCGCCAATATGAAGAAGGCCGGCAAACCTGTTCCGAAGCCGACGCCGATTGTGGCCGCCGCGGCGCCCGCCCCGGCAGCTGCGGTCAAGCCGGCGGTTGTCGTCGCACCCAACAAAAAGAAATAGCCTGCCGCAGCGCCGCCCTGCGCTACGGCTGCGTAAAAAACGCCCCATCAGCCTGCTTGATGGGGCGTTTCATTTTCCGCGTGAGTCGGCCCCGCAGGGACAGGGCGTTCAACGCATCATTTATTTGAACACGCCGCACACCATCCGTATGCCGCCGCCGCCCAGCGGCGCCGGATGGTCGGCATGATTGTCGCCGCCGACGTGAATCATCAGCGAGCGGCCTTTCAGATCGGCCATCTTGAGGCGTGGCGCCAGTACCGGGTTGCTGGCGGCGCCATTGGCGTCGACAAACAGGGCCGGCAGGTCCCCCAGATGTCCATCGCCCCAAGGCAGGCCGTGACGCTTGGTGCCGGCCGGATCCAGATGGCCGCCAGCCGCCAAGGCAGGCACCATTTTTCCATCGCTTTCCTTGGCTTCGCAGCTGGGGTTTTCGTGCACGTGAAAGCCGTGCAGACCGGGCGGCAGGCCGTTCAGTGCGGGCGTAAACACCAGTCCATAGGGAGATTCCGAGACCACCACCTGGCCGACGGATTTGCCGATGCCCTTGGCGTCCACCAGGTTCATATCGGCGGTGATCTCCGCGTGCGCCAGCGCGCTCAAACTGAGGGCGCCGGCGGCACACAGGGCTTTGATTAGAGATTTCATCATCGTTTCCTCATAAAGTTCAAAGCAGCAGGGAAATACCTGCTGATTTCGATCTGGCGATTTTATTTTTCGGTTCGGTGCGGCGATCAGCCTGAACGTTTTTCGCTGCCATTGCCGTCGAGGATACAACAAATTCACAATGCAGCCATCGACAATGGTCGATTCGCACTGGTGCACGGCAATGTGCAAGCGCCTGCGAAACCGCCGATGCGCCGATGAATCATTGCGCGCGGGCAAGGTCCAACTGCTGGATGTTTTTTCCTGCGAAAATATCGCCGTCGGCGCTTGCGTTTCAGCGCTGCAGCGCCCATCTAAGCCCGCAGTCAGTTGCCCAATTTTCCCTAACCACCCATGGAGTCATGATGACCGTTTTTGCCCAAGTTGCCCTGCCATATGCCAAAGATGCGCTGGCCCCACATATTTCTGCCGAAACCATCGATTTCCATTACGGCAAGCATCACGCCACCTATGTGACCAATCTCAATAATCTCGCCAAAGGCACCGAATTCGAAAACCTGAGCCTCGAAGAAGTAGTGAAAAAAGCGCCCGCGGGACCGATCTTCAACAATGCGGCGCAGATCTGGAACCATGATTTTTACTTCCTCGGCTTCAAGCCTGTCGCGCAAGGAGGCGGCGGCAAGCCGGCAGGCGCGCTGGCGGCTGCCATCGACAAGCAATTCGGCTCGTTCGAAGAGTTCCAGAAGCAATTCGACGCCAAGGCCGCCGGTACCTTCGGTTCGGGCTGGGCATGGCTGTGCAAGAAGGCCGACGGCTCCCTGTCGCTGGAAAGTACCAGTAATGCCGCAACGCCGCTGACGCAAGGCCTCAAGCCGCTGCTGACCTGCGATGTCTGGGAGCATGCCTATTACATCGATTATCGCAACAGCCGTCCGAACTACCTCAAGGGTTTCTGGGCCATCGTGAACTGGGACTTCGTTGCCGCCAATTTCACGAAATAAGGCATTGCGCAGGCAGCGATGGACCGGCCAATCCGCGTGAGCGGCTTGGCCGGTTTTACATGGCGCCGGCAGGTGAAAGTTTCGGACCTTGATGACGACTTATTTTCCAAGCGACCGCCCGTTGCGGCGCTTGATTACTTTACTCAAAGGAAAAATGAACATGAGCAGCCAAGTTGAAATTGCCACCCTGGGCGGTGGATGTTTCTGGTGTACCGAGGCGGTGTTCGACGAAGTCGTCGGGGTGAGCGATGTCGTTTCCGGCTATACGGGCGGGCAACGGCCGAACCCGACCTATGAGCAGATTTGCAATGGCGACACCGGCCATGCGGAAGTCGTGCGAGTGACGTTCGATCCCGCCGTGATTTCCTACGCCACGATTCTCGGCATCTTCTTTGCCACACATGATCCGACCACCCTGAACCGACAGGGTAATGATCGCGGCACCCAGTATCGTTCGGCGATTTTCGTGCATTCGCCGGAGCAGCGCAGGATCGCCGAGGAACGGATCGCCAACCTGAACGCCGAGGGTACCTTCGATGCAAAATTGGTGACCGAGGTCAGTGATGCCGGCACGTTTTATCCAGCTGAGGATTATCACCAGGAATTCTTCAAGCGCAATCCGAACCAGGGCTATTGCATGGCGGTGGTGTCGCCCAAGGTGTCCAAATTTCGCAAACTGTTTGCAGACAAATTGAAGAAATGACCGTGTAGTGGTGCGGCCGCGCGCCGCGCCGCACAAATGCTAGACTGTTCGCGCTCGATTTTCCCCTGACAATCTGGAGGAGGTTCAATATGGGTGCAATTTTTCAGTCTTTGCAGAGAACGGTCATTGCCGGTTTTGTTCTGCTGCTGGTCATCATTGTGCTGGTCGGCGCGCTTACCGGCAGCTATGTGGCGGTCGGACAGCATGCCTGGTGGGCCTTTGTGGTCCGCTGGCTGCATGTCACATTCGGCGTGATGTGGATCGGATTGCTGTACTACTTCAATTTTGTGCAGATCCCTTCGATGCCCAAGATCCCCGATGAACAGAAGCCGGCCATCAGCAAGGTGATCGCGCCCGCCGCGCTGATGTGGTTCCGCCATGCCGCGCTGTGGACGGTCATCACCGGCGCCACGCTGGCCGCGATGAACGGCTACATCGCCCAGGCGCTGGGCTTGCAGCGACCGTTTACCGCGATCGGCATCGGCATGTGGCTGGCGTTGGTGATGGCATTCAATGTCTGGTTCATCATCTGGCCCAACCAGAAAAAAGCGCTGGGCATGGTCCAGGTGGAGCCGGAAGAGAAAGCGAAAGCGGCGCGACTGGCGATGCTGACCTCGCGCGCCAATACCATGTTGTCGATTCCCATGCTGTTTTGCATGGTGGCCCAGCAGAACGGCGGCCTGTAGGCCGGATTATTCACGATAAAAAACGGGGCGACGCCCCGTTTTTTTATTGTCCGGTGGCCTGGTCAGTGGCTGCCGCCGAGCACATGAATCGGGTTGCCGGCGGCGAACGCCACGATCTGGTCGAATGCCGCGCCCAGGTACACCTCATAGGTGCCGCGTTCGGTATAGCCGATATGCGGCGTGCAAATCACATTGTTGCGGCCCAGCAGCGGATGATCGCGGGTGATGGGTTCATCATCGTACACGTCGACGGCGGCATAGCCGGGTCGGCCTGCATCCAGCGCCCTCACCAGCGCGCCGCTGGCGATCAGCCGCGAACGCGCGGTATTGATCAGATGGGCCGTCGGCTTCATCGCCAGCAAATCGTCTAGCGTGACGAAGTCGCGGGTGTCGGCGTTGAGGCGCAAATGCAGGGATACGAAATCCGATTGCGCAAAGAACGTGCGGCGGTCCTCGATGACGCGCAAACCATCGGCTCGGGCACGTTCCATCGTGCTCGGCCGATGTCCCAGCACGGCCACGCTCATGCCGAAAGCCTGGCCATAACGCGCGATGCGCTGGCCGATCTTACCGTAGCCGACGATCCCCAGCAATTTGCCGGACACGCTTTCACCCAGCCGGCCCTGCCACAGCCCCTGCTGGGCGCGATTGGCTTCGGAAATGATGAAGCGCGCTGAGGCCAGCAGCAACGCCCAGGTGATTTCGGCGGCCGCATCCGGATTGGAAATGCCCGAGGCGCAGACGGTAATGCCGAATTCGGTGCAGGCATCGATGTCGATATGCGCACCCCCGTGTCCCGCCTGGCTGATGAGGCGCAATTTCGGCAGGCGCGCCACCAGCTCGCGGCTTATGCGGGTGCGCTCGCGAATCAGCACCAGCGCCTCCGCGTCCTTGAATCGCTCCACCAGGGCATCGACGCTCTTGACAGTGTCGCGGTAGACCTGCACCTCGTGACCGGCGAGTTTGGCAAAAGACCTCAGGCTGCGCGCGGCATCCTGATAGTCATCGGGAATGACGATTTTCATGGGCGACGGGTAGCTGAATTGGTAACAATTTGTCTGGCATGCCCTGTCATCGGCGCCGGAATCAGCGCACCGTGGCCACGCCGGCATGCTGAAACTGCGTGCGCAACTCGTCTTCGATCCTGTCGATCGATTTCGGCAGCTCGGCGCCGGTCAGGAAACCTTCTTCGAGCTGATTATCTGCCACGTATTTGTGCCAGGAGGCCGTGTTATGCAATTTGGAAAACAGTTCCTCCCAGTAAGCCACGACCTCCTTCGGTACGCCTGACGGCGCCACGACCGCCCGGATTTGCGGCGGCACCGTGACGTCGTAGCCGGCTTCCTTGAGCGTCGGCACGCCGGGATAGTTGGGCAGTGGTTTTTCGGCAATCTGGGCCAGCACGCGCATCTTCCCGGCGCGAATATGTTCCCCGGCTTCCTGTGGCTCGATGATCATCATGTCCACATGGCCGCCCAATAATGCCGCGACGCGTTCGCCGCCGCCTTGGAAGGACACGAACGCCCATTTGGTTCCGGTGTGCTGTTGCAGGGCCTGGCGCATGATGCTGTCGCGCGAGGTGAGCGAGCCGCCGGATTGCTTGAGCTTGCCGGGGTTGGCACGCGCCGCTTCAATGAAGTCATGCATGGTCTTGAAGGGCGAGTCGGCGCGTACCGCGAATACCGCCGGCTCCAGCACCAGGCGAGCGATCGGCGTCAAATCGCGCAGGGTGACCTTGGCCTCGCTGCTGGTAAGCGGCGTCGCGATCCACACGCTGGTGATCAGGCCGATGGTATTGGTATCGCCTTTCTTGTCCGCCAGATAGGCCGCGGCAACCGCGGCATTGCCACCCGTTTTATTGACCACCTGCAGGCGCACGGGAAGCAGTTTTTCCTTTTCCAGCATCACGGCGATGCTGCGCGCCAGCACATCGCTTCCGCCGCCGGGGCCGGTATGCACCACCAGATCGATCGGTTTGCTTGGTTTCCATTGGGCACAGGCGACGCCGCTGATGAATGTCGATACGAGTGCCATGGCGATGATTCTTGCGTAGCGCATCATTTTATTCCTCCGGTTATTTTTCATTTTCAGGCCTCCTGGTCGATGACCTGGACCCGCATGGCATTGAATTTTTTGAACAACGGTACCACCAGCAACAATACGGCAATCGCCAGCAGCACGGCGGGGATCGGGCGCTGCCACAAGATGGCGATATCCCCCTGCGACATCATCAGGGACTGGCGCAGCGCTTTTTCCATGCCGTCGCCGAGTACCAGGCCCAATACCAGCGGCCCGGTCGGAAAATGCAGCTTGCGCATGGCATATCCCATCAGGCCGAACAGCGTCAGCAGGCCAAGGTCGAACAGGCTGCTCGATGCGGTGTAAACGCCGATCATCGATACCCCGAGGATCAAGGGGTACATGGCATATCCCGGCAGCTTCAACAGTTGCGCGAACACCGACACCAGGGGCAGGTTCAGGATCAGCAGCATGACATTGCCGATATACATGCTTGCCACCAGTCCCCAGAACATGGCCGGACTCTCCTCGATGAACAGGGGGCCCGGCTTGAAGCCCCACAGCACCAGAGCCGCCAGCAGAATGGCGGTGGTGCCGCTGCCGGGAATGCCGAGAGTGAGCAGGGGCACCAGGGCGCCACCGGTCTCGGCGTTATTGGCGCCTTCCGGCGCGGCGACGCCTTCAATGACGCCGGTGCCGAATTTCTCCGGATGTTTCGACACCGCTTTCTCGACACCGTAGGACAAAAACGAAGCAATGGTCGAGCCGGCGCCGGGCAGCACTCCGATCAGGAAGCCGAGCACAGAACCGTTCACAAAAGCAAATCTACAATCCTTCATGTCCTGCCAGGTTGGCATCAGATTGCGCAGGCCTTTCGGCAGGGGCAGCATTTCCGCCGGCTCCGAGGACTCCATGTTCGCCATCACTTCCCCGACCGCGAAAATGCCGATGGCCACGACCACGAAGTCGATGCCGCCCAGCAAGTTGGTCATGCCGAAGGTGAAGCGCGAGGTGGCGCTGAACAGGTCGGTACCCATGCTGGCGATCCACAGGCCGACCAGCATGGCGAGTATCGCCTTGGTCAGCGATTCACCGGCCAGTAAAACCACCATGGCGAGGCCCAGTACCATCAGGGCAAAATATTCCGGCGAGCTGAAGGCCAGCGACAGCTTGGCCAGGGGCGGCGCCACCAGCATCAGGGCGACCACGCCAAAGGTTCCGGCGATGAAAGAGGCGATGGCGCTGATGCCCAGTGCCGGCCCGGCGCGGCCGTTGCGCGCCATCTGGTAGCCATCGAGGCAGGTGACCACGGAGGCGGATTCTCCCGGCACATTCAGCAGGATCGAGGTGGTCGAGCCGCCATACTTGGCGCCGTAATAAATGCCGGCCAGCATGATCATGGCGCCGGTCGGCTCCATCTTGAAAGTCAGCGGTAGCAGCATGGCGATGGTCGCCGGCGGACCGAGGCCCGGCAGCACACCCACCACCGTTCCCAGCAGCACCCCGATAAAACACATGGCAAGGGCCGTGGGTGTCATCGCCACGGCAAAACCCTGCATCAATCCATTGATGACGTCCATGGGATTCCTAGAAGAGCATGCCAGAAGGAAGGGACAGGTCCAAACCCCATGAAAACAGCAGGTAGAAGCCCAAGGCGCCGCCAATGGAAACGCTGAGGGCAATGCGCTGTGGCTGGCGGAACATGATGGCGATCATGAACCAGCCAAGCAGGGAGAAGGCGATGAAAAACCCCAGCACCTTGAGCAAGGCCACACAAATCACCAGCGCCAGCCAGCAACCCAAGGCACGGCGCAATTCGCTCCAGTTGAGGGTGCTGCGCGCGGAGGCCGGATCGCGTTTCAGCACGGCGCCCGCCACCATCAGCAGCGAAAAAAACACCATGGTGATGCCGTACCAGCGCGGAAAAAATCCGGCGCCGGGGCCGTCTTCACCGAGATAGACCCAGCCCAGGGACTCCTTGACGATATAGGCGCCGAGCGCGGCGAGCGCCAGGCCGGCCCAGAAGTCTCCCTTGCGAAAAGCATCGATCATTTTTGCTCCTCATCGCGACCTCTTGTGTCGCGTTATTGATTTGTCCGGCGCCTTTTATGGAAAGGCGTCCGCCATGGTTGCGTTGCCGTGACTCCCGTCGGTTTGTTCGGACCTGCGCTGCAGTCTAAGCGGTTTTCCGCTTGTAACGGCCGCGCGGAACCAGCTCGGCCACAGTGCCGCCGGGGGCGTGAAATTTCACCGGGATGACGCCCGGATCGCTGACGATCTTGCAGCCATAGGACAGGATCTGTTTGGTGGATTCTTCAATATTGTCGACCTCCACCGCAAAGTGATGGATGCAGGGACCATCACCCGCGGCCCTGGACTCGGCCGACTGGGTGCCGGCATCGTATTTGAGCAGGGCGAAGTCGATCTCGCCGTCGGTCATATGGCGCGAAGTGTGGTCGCGCGTCTTCTTGGTCTCGGCATCGGCGAAGCCGAATACCTTTTGATAAAACTCGCCGGCCTTGTCAAGCTCGTCCACTTTCAGGGCGATATGCACGATGCGATTGATGGGGGTGTCGTGCGCCACTTTCTTGTAGCGTCCCAAGGGGACCAGCTCGGCGACGGTGCCGCCCGGCGCATGGAACTTCACCGGGATCACGCCCGGATCGCTGACGATCTTGCAGCCATAGGACAGGATCTGTTGGGTGGAGGCTTCAATATCGTCTACCTCGACCGCGAAGTGGTGAATGCAGGGACCATCGCCGGCCGCCCTGGACTCGGCGGATTGGGTGCCGGCATCGTATTTGAGCAGGGCGAAGTCGATCTCGCCGTCGGTCATATGGCGCGAAGTGTGGTCGCGCGTCTTCTTGGTCTCGGCATCGGCGAAGCCGAATACCTTTTGATAAAACTCGCCGGCCTTGTCAAGCTCGTCCACTTTCAGGGCCAAATGTACTATCCGGTTCATTCATTTCTCCTAACGATATGGGCGGGCGAAGCCGCCGATCGCGGCTTTCAGTTTATGGATTTATATTCAAGCGCAGTACGACTTCGCGATGGATTCATCGGCCTGGGTTGAGCGCCCGGCGAAAAGAATGATGGATCAAGCATTCATGAATGTAAAATGCAATTTTTCTTAAGATTGATACGGTTCACGCATGAATTTCGACCTTGCAGACTTGCGGGCCTTTGTGGCCGTCGCCAAACTGGGCAGCTTTGGCGGCGCGGCGCGCGAGCTCCATATTTCGCAGCCGGCGCTGTCGCGGCGCATTGAAAAACTCGAAAACGCGCTGGGCGTGCGTCTGTTTCATCGCACCACGCGCAAGGTCGACCTGACGACCATTGGACGCGAGTTTTCGTACCGTGCGACAGAATTGCTCAACGGCCTGGAGCAGTCCCTGATCGGGATCCGGGATGTGGTTACGCGGGTGACCGGTGAAGTAACGATTGCCTGCATGCCATCCTCGGTGCGTTTTTTCCTGCCGGAATTCCTGATGCGCTTTCACCAGCTCTACCCGAGCATCATCGTCCGCATCATCGACCAGGGGACCACGGAAGTGCTGGCGACGATCGCCCGCAGCGAGGCGGATTTCGGCCTCAGTTACATCGGCACGCAGGAGCCCAATCTGGAGTTCACGCCGATCCTGCGCGAGGATTATGTTCTGGCCTGCCGGGTGGACCACCCGCTGGCGGGCAAATCGAAAGTGAGCTGGGCGGAATTGCAGCCCTTCGATTTCATGACCGTCACCAAGGCCAGCCAGAATCGCCTGTTGCTTGACATGGCATTGACCAATGTATCGGCCCGGCCGCGCTGGTTTTGCGAGGCCCAGCATGTTTCCACCCTGGTCAATCTGGTGGAAGCGGGGATGGGAATCGCCGCCGTGCCGCGACTGGCCATGCCGCCGGATGGTCACCCGACCCTGGTCAGCGTTCCGCTGGAAAAACCGACCATTTCGCGAACCATCGGCCTGATCCGGCGCATCAACCGGCCACTCTCGCCGGCAGCCCAGCAGCTCTACGATCAATTTGCCGCCCATGCGCGACACCAGGACACCGCACGCAAACGTCCGCCGCGCAAGACCGCGAAACGCTGATTGCCGGGAACCCCGAACTGATCAGGGCCTCGCTTCGGCGACCAGTGCATTCACATTGGCCAATTTCGCCAGGTCCCAGCACAGTCGCTGCAGATTGGCGGACTTGGAGGCACCCAGAATCGGATTGACCAGGCTGTCGAACTTGCCTTCGAGCTTGGCGTCGGTCATGGGATTCTCCATGCTGCCGATGGCATGCTTCACGAACAGATGGACCTTGCGCCCATCCTTGCAAATGACGGTGGCGTCGACTGAGGCCTCATGGATGCTGTCGTCGACGGTGGCGATAATGCGGCTGCGCAGGTCGAGCATATCCGGGCGATTAACGATGGCGTCGTCATATTGGTGCTCGCCGGCTTCGCCAAAAATCAGGCCGGCTGCGGCCGAGTGGTACACGCTGAACTTGGCTTCGAGACCGTCTTTGGGCGTTTTCTTGCCGGTCAGTTCCAGCACCAGCGAATGCACTTTTAGTTCGATGCGCTCGACATCGCCTGCCTTGATGCCGTGTTCATTGTGCAGTTGCACGCAAGCGTCGATGCTGGGATGAATGACGATGCCGCAGGCGAAGGGCTTGTAGGTGTTGAACGAGATTTCGAAACGCTGACCGAGTTCGCCGGTGACTTCGGTCCAGTCATATTTGGTCGATACCGTTTGCGTGTAGCCGCGTGGTGCTTCCAGCGCGCGCAGCGAGGCGGTGAAGCCATGCTTGGCCATCAGGGCCGAGGTGAGGCCGGCGCGGGCGGCAGCGCCCGGGTGGAAGGGTTTGGTCATGGTGCCGAACTGTTCGCGCATGCCGATCGGCTGCGATGCGGCGATGCCGATGGCCATATGCGTTCTATGCACATCGAGTTTCATCAGGCGCGCACAGGCGGCCGCGGCGCCGATGGTGCCGGTGGAGCCGGTGATATGCCAGCCGCGATCGTAGTGATCCGGATACATCATATTGCCGATGCGGCAGGAGACATCGATGCCCAGCACCAAGGCGTCGATGATCTCGCGGCCCGAGGCGCCGGTTTTTTCGGCCAGCGCCAGCAGGGCGGAGGCCACCGGACCGGCCGGGTGGATGATGGTCTTCAGGTGGGTGTCGTCGAAATCGAAGGTGTGCGAGGAAATGCCATTCAGCAAGGCGGCGCCGACCAGGTCGACTTTTTCCTTGCGGCCCAAAATGGAGGCTTGCGGCGAGGGCGACAGTTCCATCATCGCGCCCAGGGCCGCATCCATCGCCGGATGGGTGGCGGCGCCGATGGCGCAGCCGAACCAGTTGAGGATGGTGCGATGCGCCTCATGCTCCACCGCATCGCTCCAGCCGCGCGAGGGATGATTGGCGACAAATTCCGCCAGCATGCGAGTGATCGGCGGCGCGTTATGGTCAGCACTGACCTTGGTATTTTGGGCCATTATTTTCTCTAGTCGAAATGCGGATTAATCGTTGATTTGGATGTTGCGTGCCTTGACCAGCTTTTCCCATTTGGCGATATCGTTCTTCATGTATTCGCCGAATTGCTCGGGGGTCATAGGCATCGGCTCCAGCGCTTCGCCGGCCAGTTTCTCTTTCAGTTCCGGCGCGATGATCAATTTGTTGATCTCGGTGTTGAGGCGTTTCACCAGGGCCGGCGGCATTTTCGCCGGGCCGACGATGCCGTACCACTGCACGCCGTCAAAGCCCTTGTAGCCGAGTTCCGCCAGGGTCGGCACATCGGGCATCAGGGGATGGCGGGTGGCACCGGTGATCGCCAGCGGGCGCAGCTTGCCGACCTTGATATGCGGCAGGGCAGCGGCGAGGCCGGGAGCGGAAATCTGCGTTTGCCCACCCAGCAGGTCGGTCAGCGCCGGGCCGATGCCACGGTAGGGCACATGGGCGACGTCGATGCCGGTCTCCTCTTTCAATTGTTCCATCACCAGATGCGTGAGCGTGCCCTGGCCGGATGAGCCATAGCTGATCTTGTTCGGGTTGGCCTTGGCATAGGCGATAAATTCTTTCAGTGTTTTTGCCGGCACATTCGGGTTCACCACCATGATGTTCGGGGTGCCGCCGACCATGGCGATGGGCGTGAAGTCCTTGATCGCGTCATAGGGCAGTTTGCGCAGCGCCGGGTTGGTGCCATGGGTGCCGACATAACCGACCATCAAGGTGTAGCCGTCGGGTGCCGCACGCGCCGTGGATTGGGAACCGACGATGCCGCCGCCGCCGCTCTGGTTGTCGACGATGATCGATTGGCCCAGCACCTTGCCGAGGCGGTCCGCGACCAGGCGCGCAACCAGGTCGACGCCGCCGCCGGGTTGCACGGGGGCGATGATCTTGATCGGCTTGCTCGGCCAGGCGTCTTCGGCATTGGCGATTGCCGGTACCGATAAAATTGCCGGTGCCGACAAAAATGCGATTACGGCAAGCAATGAACTAAGCGTGTTTAGTGTGGTCGGGCGATTCATTTTTTTCTCCTCGAATGGAAAGGTTGAACAGTCGCTCTTTGGCGGCTTTGACGTGATGGGCCATCAGCGATTCGCAATCCGCCGGTTTGGCCAGGCGGATGGCGTCGAAAATGGCGCGATGCTCGCGAACGGAGGCTTCGATGCCCACGGTCGACGATAGATTGGTGAGGCGGGCCAGATGCAGTTTTTGCACGATGCCGCGATAGGTGTCGATGATTTGCGCATTGCCCGAGGCGCTGACGATTTCCCAATGAAAGCGCAGATTGGCGTCGTAGTAGGCGGTGATATTGGCCGCGATTTTGGCATTGTTGGCGGCCTTGTCCATCTCCGCCAATTGGGCCTTCAGTGCCTTGATGAGTTTGGGCGCCGGATTTTCCGCCGCGCGCTTTCCCGCAAAGGCATCGAGCACCGCACGCAGCTCGTAAAGGTCGGCCGTTTCCTGCTGCGACAACTGGCGGACGAATACGCCGGTGTGCTTGCGCGATTCCACCATGCCGGCACTTTCCAACTCGCGCAGTGCTTCGCGAACCGGCACCCGCGACACGCCGAGTTTGGCAGCAATCGCCGGCTCGGTAATGCGTTGGCCGGGCTGCAATTCGCCGCTGAGGATGGCCGCCAACACCTCTTCGCGAATCATGCGTGCCAGCGGCACATCGCGGATGTGGCTGAGCGGGCTGGAGCGGGGGTCGCCGAGCGTGCGCTCGTGCCAAGGCATCATGATCATGATTCGTATATCGTATACGAACCGTTCGGCAAGTCATTGCGGTGGATCAAGTTGGAATGGGCTACAGCCTGAAATAAAAACACAAACCACAGCATTGGCGCGGCTTCCCAGACATTTTTGGCTTGAAAGCCGCGCCAATGCTGGGGTTTCAAATTTTGCCGATGGTCTCGGCGGCCAAAATAAAAGCGCCCGCAGTTCATGCAGACGCTTTCAGGTTCGCTCAAATATTGACTTGCCGCCACACGGTGGGGCGGGTCTCCGGCCTAGTTGGGTGCGGCACCCAAACGCTTGACGGAACCGGAGCCGGCCACCGAAGAGGAGACCTGGGCATCGCCGTAATAGGTGACATCACCCGAGCCGGCAATGCTGCTCTTCAGCGTGTCCTTGGCCCAGAAGCCCGCACTGCCCGAACCGGCGATGCTGACCTTGACGGCATTGGCCAGCAGTTTCTCGGCCTTCAGATCGCCCGAGCCGGCGATCGAGGCTTCTAGCGTGTTTGCCTTGCCACCGGCGGAGAAATCGCCCGAGCCGCTGATCGAGACCTTCAGATAATCGCTCTCCAGCGATTTCAGATGGATATCGCCCGAGCCGGCGATCGAGACCTTCAGATTGCCGGTCTTGAGGGCGTCGGAGCGGATATCCCCCGAGCCCGCCACCGACAGGCTCTCGATGGTTTTGACGTTGACTGTGATCTTCATGTTCTTGGTCTTGAGATTGGTGTTTTTTTCCAGCGAACGGATTTTCAGTTTGCCGTCCTCGACCACGGTTTCCACCAGGGGTAGCAGGTTGTCATCGGTTTCGACCACCACACTTTCGCTATTGCCCTGGCGCACATCGACATAGGCGGGCAGGGACAGGCCGATACCGGTAAAGCCCGTGACATTGCGCGTTTCGGACTTGATGGTGCCGGAGCCGGAGATGCTTTTGCCGAAACCCCAGTTCCAGTCGGCTGCATGGGCGGGCGTACCGGCCAGGCTGAAGGTAAAGGCGGCGAGCAGAGGCGCGGCGAATAATGCCAGGGGGCGGAGAAGATTGCGGGTCGGACGGTTCATGGCGGGTTCCTTTCGAGCGGATGCGGGGGGAAGGGCGGGGTTGTTTGTTTGCTGACAACACTTTGACGCGCGCAACAGCGGATTTGGATTTACCGATATTGAAATCGGCAGGAACCGGCGTTCATTCCCGGAACGGCAATCCTAGGTCAGGGCCTGCCTGATTGCCATCGCGGTTGCCAGCGCCTGGCCCAGATCGCCATCGCAAACCGTGACATGGCCCATCTTGCGCCCGGCCCGCGCCTCACGCTTGCCGTAGAGATGCAGATGGGCGCCGGGATGCTTGAGCACCGCCTGCCAGTCCGGGGCGGCTTTCTTGTCCGGCCCGCGCCAGACATCGCCCAGCAGATTGAGCATCACCGCTGCCGAATGCTGTGATGGATCGCCCAGTGGCAGGCCGCAGAGCACGCGCACTTGCTGCTCGAACTGGGAAGAGCGGCAGGCATCGATGGTGTAGTGGCCGCTGTTGTGCGGGCGCGGCGCAATTTCGTTGATCAACAGCACATCGCCGGCGAGGATGAAAAACTCCACCGCCAGTACGCCCACATAATCGAGCGCATGCGCCAAGCGCGTGGCAGTATCGGTGGCTTGGGCGGCCAAGGCAGGGCTGATGCGTGCCGGCGCGATGGTGATATCGAGTACCCCGTTCACATGCCGGTTTTCTGCCACCGGGAACACGGAGATTTCGCTGCTCGCCGCGCGGGCCAGCACGACCGAAATTTCCAGTTTCAGCGGCAGGAATTCTTCCAGCACGCAGGGCGCGAACTTCCATTGCGCCAGGGTCGACTCAAGTTCGGCACGATTGCCGATGCGCGCCTGGCCCTTGCCGTCGTAACCGAAGCGCGCCGTCTTCAGCACCGCCGGCAGTTTGACATTGGCCAGGGCCGCGTCGATGTCCGCGGCGCCACGAATCACCGCGAACGGTCCGACCGGAAAACCATGCGCCTTGAAAAAACCTTTTTCCGCGCTGCGGTCCTGCGCCACCGCGACTGCATTGCCGCTGGGGCGGACGGTAGTGCGCTTGGCCAGTTCGATCAGCACTTCGGCCGGGGCGTTTTCGAATTCGGTGGTGACGGCCGCACAGGTGGTGGCCATCTCTTCGAGCGAAATCGGGTGGGTGTAGGCGGTGTTCAGATGGCCGCTGGCGAACTCGGCCGCCGGCGACAGCGGATCCGGGTCCAGCACCGTCACCCGGTAGTCCATATTGCGTGCAGCCATGGTAAACATGCGGCCGAGCTGGCCGCCGCCGATCAGGCCGAGGGTGGCGCCGGGCAGGATCATGGATGTTGGTGTCGGATCACAGGATTTCCGGCAACTGCATGGCGCTGACCTGGTCCTTGAGCTTCTCGCGATACTGCGCCAGTTTTTCGGCCAGGACCGGATCGTTATTGGCCAGCAGGCTGACCGCGAACAGGCCGGCATTGGCGGCACCCGCTTCGCCGATGGCAAAGGTGGCGACCGGGATGCCTTTGGGCATTTGCACAATCGAATACAGGGAATCCTGACCGGCCAGGTGCTTGGAGGGCACCGGTACGCCCAGCACCGGCAAAGTGGTCTTGCTGGCGATCATGCCGGGCAGATGGGCGGCGCCGCCGGCGCCGGCGATCACGCATTTGAGGCCGCGTGCCCGCGCCGTCTCGGCATATTCGAACATGGCGTCCGGGGTGCGATGCGCCGACACCACTTTATGTTCAAAGGGCACGCCGAAATCCTTCAGCACCTGCGCGGCATGCTGCATCACGTCCCAGTCCGATTGGGAGCCCATTACCACGCCCACCAGCAGATTACTCATCAGGCTCTTTCCGTTAATGCGAGTTTGATGCCGACGCCGACGAACAGCGCGCCGCAACCGCGGTTCAGCCAGACCGCGATGCGCGACGAACGGCTGACGCGACCGCGCGCCTTGCTGACCATCCAGGCAAAGGCCAACACCACGAAGGTGGCATTGAAAATGAACAGGCAGCCCAGGAACAGGAAGGCGAGCGGCTTCTGCGCGCTGTCGGCAGCGATGAATTGCGGCAGAAAGGCCAGGAAAAACAGCGCGACCTTGGGGTTCAGCACATTGGTCAGGAAACCCTGCCAGAAAATACGTTTGCTGTCGGTCACCGGCAAGGTCTCGGGCGCCGCGGCATCACCATTGCGTGTACGCTCCAGCAGCATCGATACGCCGACGTAAAACAGGTACGCGGCCCCGATCAGCTTCACGATCATGAAGGCCTTGGCCGAGGTCATCAGCAGGGCCGACAAACCGATCGCAGCGGCAAGGGTATGCACCAGGCATCCGGCGTTGATGCCCAGAATGGCCGCCACTCCGCCGCGAAAACCCTGCGAGGCGGTGCGGCTGGCGATATAGACCATGTCCGGCCCCGGCGTGATATTGAGCAGCAGCCCGGCCAGAATGAACAGCGCCAGATCGTGGGTTCCGAACATGTGCCGGCCTAATTGACGAGTTGTCTGGCGTCGTCGAGTTCGCGACGGTAGGCGTCGAAAATGCCCTTGAGCGCATCGGCCATGGTCACGGTCGGCGTCCAGTCCAGGTCTTTCATGGTGTTGTCGATCTTCGGCACGCGGTTCTGCACATCCTGGTAACCCTTGCCGTAGTACTCGCCGGACGTGGTTTCGACCAGCTTGACCTTGGCGGCCGAGTCCTTGTATTCCGGATACTGTTTGGACAGTTCCAGCATCATATGTGCCAGCTCGCGCACCGAGAAATTGTTTTTCGGATTGCCGATATTGTAGATCTGGCCGCTGGCGACGCCGCCCTCGTTGGCGATGATCTTGAGGAGTGCCGAGATGCCGTCGTCGATATAGGTGAAGGCGCGTTTCTGCGCGCCGCCGTCGACCAGCTTGATCGGCTCGCCGCGCACGATATGGCCGAAGAACTGCGTAATCACGCGGCTGGAACCTTCCTTGGCGGTATGAATGCTGTCGAGCCCGGCACCGATCCAGTTGAAGGGGCGAAACAGGGTGAAGTCGAGCTGACCCATCGAGCCGTAGGCGTAAATCACGCGGTCCATCAGCTGCTTGGAGCAGGAGTAGATCCAGCGCTGTTTTTCGATCGGGCCCAGCACCAGGTTCGATTCATGCGGATCGAATTCGCCGTCGGTGCACATGCCGTAGACCTCGGAGGTTGAAGGGAAGATGATGCGTTTGCCGTATTTCACGCACTGGCGAACGATTGGCAGGTTGGCTTCGAAGTCGAGCTCGAACACGCGCAGCGGCTGCTTTACATAGGTGGCCGGGGTGGCGATCGCGACCAGGGGCAGGATCACATCGCATTTGCGCACGTGATACTCGATCCATTCCTTGTTGATGGTGATATCGCCCTCGAAGAAATGAAAGCGCGGGTTGTCCATGAAGGCGGTAACGCGGTCGCTGTTCATGTCCATGCCGAACACCTGCCAGTCGGTGGTTTCGAGGATGCGCTTGGACAGGTGGTGACCGATGAAACCATTGACACCGAGGATGAGAACTTTTTTCATGGGGGCGTGCTTTCGGAGGGAATTGAATTCTGGGTTGGTGCTTCGATGCCGGCCGCTTCCATTTTGCGGCCGATGATGGAGATGAACACCATCAGGCTGAAGGCCATATTGCCGGCGCCCGGCAGCAATTTGCCGATGACGACGGCGACGATGGCAATGCACATGAGGCCAAGGGTACGGAAACGCGCCGCGCGAAAAGTGGCGGTCGGCATCGGCGTGCTGCCGCAAAGTTCCGGATGCTTGTACACATAGCGCGCCGACCACAGCGAGGCGACGCCGATCAGGAGCATCACGCTTGAATAGACGACCTGGGACAGCAGTGCGCGGGTCGCCTGGCCGGACAGGGCCGAGGCGAAAGGCAGCAGGGACACAAGGCCCAGGAAAATGAGTGACAGGGAAGTCAGCCGACCATCGATATGGCGAACGAAGCGGAACATGCGCTGGTGACTGTACCAATAAATACCGAGTACAAAGAAACTGATCAGCCAGGAAATGAACTTCGGCAGCAGATCGACGACCGCCTGGGCCAGTTCGGCAGCGCTGGCGTGATGAATGGTTTCAGGCAGCTTGAGTTCGATCACCAGCAGGGTCATGGCGACGGCAAAGATGCCGTCGGTCAAGGCTTCCAGCCGATGCTTGCCCATGCCATTGCCGGCCAAGGTCGTTTCGCTCATCAATAGATTCCCATGGGATGCAGGCCAATGCCAAACACACCGGCCAATGCGGCTTCATCGTGTATTTTCCCATCAATTTCGGCTTCAAGCACCCGCAGCATGCGCCCGTCGCCGCACAGGGCGATGGCACGCGCCGAACTGAGATTCAAAAAGCCGGGGTTGGCGTGGGTGAAATGCGCCGGCGCCATGCTGGTCTTGTGAATGGTGACGCGCCTGCCGGCGATGGTGGTGGTGGCACCGGGGTACGGCGGGGCCACCGCGCGCACCAGGTTGTGGATGTTCTGCGCGCTGTCGTGCCAGTTGATGACGCCGTCCGCCGGCTTGCGGCCGCCATAGTAGCTGCCGGCCTTGAGATCCTGCGTTTTCAATTGCGCGCTGCCATCGACCAGTTTCGGCAGTGCCCGCGCCAGCACGCCGGCGGCGGCATCGGTCACCTTGATGAATATCTCGAGCGCGGTTTCGTCGGGCATGATGGCGACCGCCTGTTGATCGACAATGCGTCCGGCATCCGGCTTTTCGACCATTTCGTGAAGCGTCGCACCGGTTTCGCTTTCGCCCTTGATGATCGCCCAGTTGATCGGCACGCGACCGCGATATTTCGGCAGCAGCGAGCCATGCATATTGAAAGCGCCACGCGTCACGGTGCCCAGCATCGCCGGCGACAGCATCATGCGGTAATAAAACGAGAACAGGAAATCGGCCTTCAGCGCGGCGACGTCGGCGATGAATTCGGGCGTATTGGGGTCGTCGGGAATAGCCACCGGAATGCCGTTCTCACGCGCCAATTTTTCCACGTTGTCGAACCATACGTTTTCATTCGGATTGTCGTGATGCGTCACGACCAATTTGACGTCGATGCCTTGCGCCAGCAATACGCGCAGGCAGGCGACACCGACATTGTGATAGGCAAAGACAACTGCGCTGGCCACTTATTGGGCGCCTTCCTGATCGCTCTTCTGTTCCAGCACGGCTTCAATCATGTAGCGCGGGCGCGAACGCACCTGTTCGTAAATGCGGCCCACATATTCGCCCAGCAGACCGATGCCGAACAGGGTGATGCCGATCAGGAAAAAGGCGATGCCGAACAGGGTGAAAAGGCCTTCGGCCTCCGGTCCGACAATCAAGCGGCGGATCGCCAGGAAAATCACGAAAACGATCGACAGCATCGAAATGACGATGCCGATCAGCGAAAACAGTTGCAGCGGCGCGGTCGAGAAACCGGTCATCAGGTCGAAGTTCAGCTGGATCAGCTTGTACAGCGAATACTTGGATTCGCCGGCGAAGCGCTCTTCGTGCGCGACCTCGATTTCCACCGGATGGCGCGCAAAGGAATACGCCAGTGCCGGAATATAGGTGCTGGTGTCGTGGGTCTGATTGATGGCGTTGACGATGCCGCGGCTGTAGGCGCGCAGCATGCAACCCTGATCGGTCATCTTGATGCTGGTGATGCGCTCGCGCGTCTTGTTCATCGCCTTCGAGGCGGTGCGACGCCACCAGGAATCCTGGCGCATCTTGCGGATCGAGCCGACGTAATCATGGCCTTGGTCCATGGCCGCCAGCAGGTTGCCGATCTCCTCCGGCGGGTTCTGCAGATCGGCATCGAGCGTGATGATGCGATCGCCGCGGCAGCGTTCGAAGCCGGCCATGATCGCCATATGCTGCCCGTAGTTGCCGTTGAACAGCACCACGCGTGTTACCTCCGGACGCTTCTGGAATTGTTCGCGCAGCAGGGCGGCAGAGCGGTCGGAGGAACCATCGTTGATGAAAATGATCTCGTAACCGATGTTCAGTTTATCGAGTGCCGGGTAAAGGCGATTGAACAGGGCGGCCAGTCCCAGCTCCTCGTTATATACCGGGATAACCACGGAAACGTTGGGTGCGCTGTTCATGGCGGCATTCATCTCAGGCCGCCTTGCGCAAATGGGTGCGCAGCACCTCAGCCACCGTGGTGCAGACACGGTCGACATCGGCAATGCTCATGCCGGCGTGCAGGGGCAGGGTGACCGTTTCACGGGCGATGCGCTCGGCGTTCGGAAACTCGCCCTCGCGATGGCCCTTGCCGCGGAACAGCGTGGTCAGGTGCATGGCCTCGTAGGACACGCCGATGCCGATATTCTGCGCGTGCATCATGTCCATGAACTGCTTGCGCGTGATGCTGAGCTGCCGCAGCGGCAGCAGGATGCAGAACATGTTCCAGCTGTGCCCGTCGTCCTCGCCCGGCCAGGCGGGCGCGGGCAAGTCGAGATGCAAGGACGCGGCGAGCGGCTTGAGCGTCGCAAAATAATGCTGCACCAGGGTGCGGCGATGCACGTTCCAGGCGTCCAGATGGCTGAGTTGTTCCAGCCCCAGGCGTGCCGAAACATCGGACATATTGAACTTGCCGCCGGCCACCGCGATATCGCGGGTGCCGTCCGGCAAGCGGCTGATGCCGTGGAAGCGCAGCGCCTCGGCGCGCTTGGCCTCGGCTTCGCTGGCGAACATGGCCGCGCCGCCTTCGATGGTGGTCATATTCTTGTTGGGATGGAAGCTGAAGGTGGCGATATCGCCGAAGGCGCCGATTTTCGCGCTCTTCCAGCTGGAGCCGATCGCCAGCGCCGCGTCTTCAATCACGCGCAATTGATGTTTTTGCGCGATGGCGTAAAGGCGGTCCATTTCGCAGGGCAGGCCGGAAAAATGCGTCGGCACGATCGCCCGCGTATTGGCGGTAATGGCGCGTTCCACCTGGTCAAGATCGATATTGCGCGTTTTCAGGTCGCAGTCGACGAACACGGTTTTGGCGCCGACCTTCTCGATCATATTGCCGACCGAAAAAAAAGTCATGGCCGAGGTGATGACTTCATCATCGGCGCTGCCGCCGCCTGCGGCACCGATGCCGCAAATATGAAACGCGACTTCCATCGCCGCCGTCGCTGAAGTGAACACCCGGGTGGGGCGGCCGCCGTGATAGACCGACAATGCCTTCTCGAAAGCCTGCACCTGCGGTCCGCTGGTCAGCCAATGCGACAGCAGCTGCTGCTTGACCGCCTCGGCCATGCTTTCATCGATGATGGGACCGGCAAATTTGATGTAGTTCATATTCGATTCAACCTGTTCTTTAGGACGCAGCGGTCAGATTACGCTTTGGCCACCAGCCACACACCGACGATGATGACGGCGATGCCGATCAGCTTCTGCGCCGTAAGCGATTCGCCGAACAGCCACCAGGCGGCAAAGGCATTGACGATATAGCCGATCGACAGCATCGGATAGGCGAGGCTTACCGGCACCCGCGACAGGGCCATGATCCATACCACCACGCTGATGCCATAGCAGGCGAGGCCGCCGATAATCGGCCACTGTGTGGCGATCTTCATGCCGATCGGCACGATATTCTCCAGCGAAAACTGGAATTCGCCGATGCGCGTGGTGCCGGCCTTCAGCAGCAGTTGCGCGGCGGCATTGAGCAGCACGCCGGTCAGGATCAGGGAAAAACTGACAAAGTTCAAAGGGGTCGCCAGAAAGTGGATCTAGGGTTTTTGGATGGCGACGCGCTTCGCATCTTTATGGATCACCTCGAAGGCCACGCCCAGGGCGCGGATCGCTTCGATATCGCCAGGCTGAATTATAGCGATGGCCGGGCCCGGCGCGTTCCAGGCAGCTGGAAAGTCGGCCAGTCGGGGAATGAATTTCTGTGGCTCTGCTTTCTCGCCCATTTCAAATTCATCCACATACTCCACCAGGGTCAGGGTGCGCTCCAGATAAAAGGGCAGGGACTGGTCGTAGATCTTGACGGCATAAAGACGTGTGTCCGGCTTCATGCGACTTTCAATCGAAGCCGCGACCGCATGCCCGGACTGCAGCGGGGAAATGGTTTCATAACCGCGCTCGATCAGCTCGATCATACCGAGCACCGCGGCGGAGACGATGATAAGCCCCAGCCATTTCCGTCCCGTTCGCAAGGCGGTGAAGGCCACCACAACCGCAAGCGCCATCAGCAGCATGGCGGCGATCACCCAGGCGCTCAGCTCGGTGTACATCTGCCGGCGGGCGAAGTCGTCGCCGGCGCGCTGCAGGGGCGCGATCCATGCCGCATAGGCGCCGGCCAGGGCCAGCGGCAGCACCGGCAGCACCAGCCAGGCGAGGGTCCTGTCGGCGGCTTTCTTCAGGAAGACGGCAATCACCAATGCCAGCATCGGAAACATCGGCAGCACATAGGCGGGCAATTTGGAGCTGGACTTGCTGAAAAACAGCAGGACGAAAGCGCTGAACAGCAGCAGGAATTTGAGCGGCGCGAAGGTTGAGCCGTCAGCCTTGGACAGGGATGGGGTGCGCCAGCCGCTGACCAGCGCCGGAAGCAGGGCGATCATCCAGGGCAGGAAGCCGGCGAATACGATCGGCACAAAAAACCACCACGCGGCCTCGCGGCGGTGACTGGTGGTCAGGAAGCGCTCGAAGTGCTCATGGATGAAAAAGAAGTGCGCGAACTCGGGATTGCGTATCGACACCACGATGAACCAGGGCGCGGCGATGGCAAAAAACAACAGCAGACCGCGCAGCCACTCCAGCTTCAGCAGCAGGCGAAAATCGCGCTGCACCACGCAGTAGAGAAATATGGCGGCGGCGGGAAAGACGATGCCGATCAGACCCTTGGACAGCACCGCGACTGCCATGCCGGCCCAGGCCCACAGCATCCAGCGCCGCCGTTCATGATGGTAGGCGGTAGCCTGCGCCAGCAAAAAGCTGCACACCCCCAGCGTCATCCAGAACGTCAATCCCATGTCCAGAGTGACAATTTCGGACAGCATCATGAAATAGGGAGAGGCCAGCAGCACCAGGGCCGCCAGGGCGCCGGTCTCGTGATCGAACAGGCGCGAACCGGTGTACGCGATCAGCAGGAGGCAGGCGATGCCGCACAGAAAAGTGTAAAGGCGCGCGCTGAATTCGCTTTCGCCGAAGACGGCAAACGCAGCCGCGGTTGCCCAGTACTGCATGGGCGGTTTTTCAAAGTACTTGAGCCCGTTGAGGCGCGGCGTGACGAAATCGCCGCTGACGGCCATTTCGCGCGCAATCTCGGAGTAGCGTCCTTCGTCGGGATTGGCGAGCTTTCGATAACCCAGTTCGCTCAGGGCAAGCAGCCCGATCAGCAGCGCCAGTACGAGAATCAGCGGGCGGCGGAGAAAGATCATATTGGAATTCTTTGCGAAAGACGCCGATGGACCGCGATCCATCATCAGGAGAGCCGAATTGTACCGGGAAAACCCCGGGATTCTGCCGCCGATGGGGGCGGCGGCTGCCAGGAATCAGGAGGCGCGCAACAATACGATCACAGCGCCGCTGCCGCCGTCGGCCGGGGGCGCGTCGCAAAAGGCCAGGACTTCTTCGCGCTGCGACAGGGACAGCCTGACCTTGTTGCGCAGCAAGGCGATATTGTTCGGCGAGCGCGTGCCCTTGCCGTGAATGATGCGCACGCAGCGGATGCCGTTATGGCGGGCATGGGCCAGAAACTGCGCCAGTTCGGCGCGCGCCATGGCGGTAGTGGCGCCATGCAGGTCCATGCTGGCTTGCACCACCCATTGCCCGCGCTTGAGTTTGCGCAAAATGTCGCTAGGCAGGCCGGGGCGCAGAAAGGTAATGAGATCGCCGGTTTCGATATCCAGATCCCAGCCCGAAGTGTCGGCCAGCAGTTCCCCGGGGATGGCCAGATCGTCCTCGATGCGCTTGAACGGCACCGGCCTGGGACGTGGTTTTTGCAGCGAGGCGCGCGCTTTGCCGCGCAACGGGGCCACATCCGCGACTTCGGCGCGGAACAGGTCTTCTTCCTCGGGCTTGTCTGCCATCCTTCGGCGCTCGCGGGGAAGGTCGCCTAGTGCAGGCTCTCGAGATAGCGGTCGGCATCCAGTGCGGCCATGCAGCCGGTGCCGGCGCTGGTGACGGCCTGGCGATAAACATGGTCCTGCACATCGCCGGCGGCAAAGACGCCCGCTACCGAGGTCGCGGTGGCATCGCCCTGCAAGCCCCCCCTGGTGACGATATAACCGTTGACCATCTCGAGCTTGCCGTCAAAAATCTCGGTATTGGGTTTGTGGCCGATGGCGACGAAGCAGCCCTTCAGCCCCAGATCCCGGGTGCCGCCGTCCGCAGCGGATTTGACGCGCACGCCGAGCACACCGGTCTTGTCGCCCAGCACTTCATCGAGGGTGTGATTCCACAGGATGGTGACATTGCCGTCGCGGGCCTTGGCGAGCAGGCGATCCTGCAGGATTTTCTCGGCGCGGAACTTGTCGCGGCGGTGGATCACCGTCACATGCCTGGCAATATTCGACAGATAGAGCGCCTCTTCGACCGCGGTATTGCCTCCACCGACCACACAAACATCCTGATTTTTATAGAAAAAGCCATCGCAAGTGGCGCAGCCTGAAACTCCCTTGCCCATGAATAACTGTTCCGATGGCAGGCCCAGGTATTGCGCCGAGGCGCCGGTGGCGATGATCAGCGCATCGCAGGTATAACTGCCGGAATCGCCGGTCAGCGTATAGGGCCTGGTCTTGAAATCGACGGTGTGGATATGGTCGAAAATGATGTTGGTATCGAAGCGCTCGGCGTGTTTCAGGAAACGATCCATCAGCTCGGGGCCCTGCACGCCTTCGGCATCGGCCGGCCAGTTCTCGACATCGGTCGTGGTCATCAACTGTCCGCCCTGGGCGATGCCGGTGATCAGCGCCGGTTTCAGATTGGCGCGGGCCGCATAGACGGCTGCCGTGTAACCGGCCGGTCCGGAACCGAGGATGATGAGGCGATGATGTTGGTTGGACATGCTGGACTTTCGAAGGTTTGAATTGTGCAGGGCGTTATTTTAACGTAGACCCGCTGTGCGCTACGGAAGCAGGTGGTGTTGCGGGAACATAAAATCAAGCGCGCACCGCGATACCGCAATGGCGGCATGCACGGCGTGTTTCTGCATGGGAACTTGTGCGAGAATGCCCCCCAACATCAGGTGCGCCTATATTGAAATCCTGACAAAACGGCCGCTCGGAGGATAGATGTTACGTTCCATACCCCTGTTCAAGGATTTGAGCGACGCCGATATGGTGTTGATCAATGACCTCGCGATCGAAAAACAGGTGCCCAAGGGCACCGTGGTTCTGACCGAGGGCGCGGTAGGCGATTCCCTGTTTGCCATTGTCCACGGACGCGTCAAGGTATTCATCGGCGACGAGGAGGGGCGTGAAATCATCCTGAAAATTCTCGGCCCGGGCGATTTTTTCGGTGAAATGTCGATGATCGACAGCGAACCGCGCTCCGCCTCGGTATCCGCGCTCGATGCCTGCACTTTCAAGGTGCTGTCTCACCAGGCTTTCGAGCAATGTTTATTGCGCGCGCCGCGCATCGCCACCCTGGTGATGCAGTCGCTCGCCAAGCGACTGCGCGATGCCGACCGCAAGATTTCCACCCTGGCATTGATGGATGTTTACGGCCGCGTCGCCAGCACCCTGCTCGATCTGGCCATCGAGGACGGCGGCAAGCTGGTGGTGGGCGAGAAACTGTCGCAGCAGGACATCGCCAATATGGTCGGCGCCTCGCGCGAAATGGTCAACCGGATCCTGAAAGACCTCAGCGAGCGCGGCTATATCTCGGTGGAATCCAAGCAAATCACCATTCACGACCAGAAGCTGCCGCCATCGTTCTAGCGGCCCGCGGGCCTTGCGTCGGGCCGTTGCCCGACGAGGCTATAATCGCGGCATGAGCACCACATCCCGCCAGTCCGGCGATCCGGAAATGTTCGACGCCGCCGCATCGCCATCGAAGGCGCAGTCGCCCTCCGCCACCAAGCTGTCGCGCCTGCTGCGCGAAGCCGGCTGGATCGCTTCCCTCGCTATCGCCATTTACATGGCATTGATCTTTGCCACGCGCTCGGCGGCCGATCCAGGCTATTTTTTCAGCGGGCAAGGCGCCATCATCGTCAACAAGGGCGGACTGACCGGCGCCTGGGTGGCCGATTTTCTGTTCGGACTGTTCGGCCTTGCCGCCTGGTGGTGGGTCGGCCTGGCCATATTTGTGGTCATGCGCCTGTTTCGCCGGGTAGAGACCTGGAGCGTATTCGATCACCGCAACCTGGCCGTCGCCCTGTGCGGTTTCGCGATCCTGCTCATCGCCTCCAGTTCGCTGGAGGCCCTGCGCCTGCATTCCATCAAGGCGGTGCTGCCGAATGGGGCCGGCGGCGTCGTCGGCAGCCTGCTGGCCGGCGGCATCGAGAAAATGCTGGGCTTCACCGGCGGCACCCTGTTGCTGATGGCGCTGGTGGCCGGTTCGCTCAGCGTATTTTCGGGGCTGTCCTGGATCCGCCTTGCCGAGCGCATTGGCGGCGGTATCGAATGGCTGTTTTTTGCCGCCAAGACGCGCATGGATGCCAAGCGCGATCGTGCCGCCGGTGAACAGGCCATGATCGAGCGTGAGGAAAAGGTCGAAGAGTTCAAGCGCATCATCGAGGACCATCCGCCGATCCGCATCGAGCATACCGTTACCGAGATTCCGCAATCGGAACGCGCCACGCGCGAAAAGCAGGCCAATCTGTTCGCCGATCTGCCCGACTCGCCGCTGCCGCCGATTTCCCTGCTCGACCCGCCCGACGCCACCATCGAGCGCCCCGGCGCCGAAGTGCTGGAGTTCACCTCGCGCCTGATCGAACGCAAGCTGATGGACTTCAATGTGGCGGTCAAGGTGGTCGCTGCCTATCCGGGGCCGGTGATCACGCGTTATGAAATCGAGCCGGCGGTGGGCGTCAAGGGCTCCACGGTCGTCAACCTCGCGCGCGATCTGGCACGGGCGCTGTCGGTGACCTCGATCCGCATCGTCGAGACCATTCCCGGCACCTCGCATATGGGCCTGGAAATACCGAATCCGCGCCGCGAGATCGTGCGCCTCTCGGAAATTCTCGGCTCCACCGTCTACGGCGATATGAGCTCGCGGCTGGCCATCGCCATGGGCAAGGATATCGCCGGCCGCCCGGTGGTGGCCGACCTCGCCAAGATGCCGCATGTGCTGGTGGCCGGCACCACCGGTTCCGGCAAATCGGTGGCGATCAATGCGATGATTTTGTCCCTGGTCTACAAGGCCACTGCCAACGAAGTGCGGCTGATCCTGATCGACCCGAAAATGCTCGAGCTGTCGATCTACGAGGGCATTCCGCATTTGCTGGCGCCGGTGGTAACCGATATGAAGTACGCCGGGCACGCGCTCAACTGGTGTGTGGCCGAAATGGACCGGCGCTACAAATTGATGAGCACGGTCGGCGTGCGCAATCTGGCCGGCTTCAACAGCAAGATCAAGGAAGCCAAGGACAAAGGCGCGCCGCTGCCGCACCCGTTTTCACTGACCCCGGACACGCCCGAGCCGCTGGAGGCCTTGCCCCTGATCGTGGTGGTGATCGACGAACTGGCCGACCTGATGATGGTGGTCGGCAAGAAAGTTGAAGAGTTGATCGCACGCCTGGCGCAGAAGGCGCGCGCCTCCGGCATTCACCTGGTGCTGGCCACGCAGCGGCCCAGCGTGGATGTGATCACTGGCCTGATCAAGGCCAATGTGCCGACGCGCGTGGCTTTCCAGGTCTCGTCCAAGATCGATTCACGCACCATCCTCGACCAGCAAGGCGCCGAGGCTTTGCTGGGGCAGGGCGATATGCTCTATCTGCCGCCCGGATCCGGTATTCCGCTGCGTGTGCATGGCGCATTTGTCAGCGATGCCGAGGTGCACCGCGTGGTCGACGCGCTGAAGAAGCAGGGCGAGCCCGCTTATATCGAAGGCATTTTTGATTCTCCCGAAGACGCGCAGGGCGAGCTCGGCGGGGTGAATGGCGGTGGCAGCGCCGGCGGCGAAAGCGATCCCCTGTACGACCAGGCGGTCACCGTGATCCTGCAGAACAAGCGTGCCTCGATTTCCCTGGTGCAGCGTCATTTGCGCATTGGCTACAACCGCGCTGCGCGCCTGCTGGAAGACATGGAAAAAGCCGGCCTGGTGTCGCCCATGCAGTCCAACGGCAATCGCGAAATCATCGCGCCTAATCGGGGTGAATGATTGGGGTGAATAGCCTGTCGGCACTTTCACCTCGCCTTGCGTTAATCAGCCGCCGGACTTGCCCGGCAGAAAACCACAGACCATGAAATTATTTGCATTACTCCTGACCGCCGGACTTGTCGCCGCCAGCGCCGTCCATGCAGCCGCCATGGATGATTTCAAGTCCTTCCTGTCCGGCACTCAATCCGCGCGTGCCGATTTTTCGCAGACCGTCTATGACCCCAAGGGCAAGATGACGCAGCAGGCCAAGGGCAGGCTGGTGTTCCTGCGTCCCGGCAAATTCCGCTGGACCTACATCAAGCCGGCGCAGCTGATTGTCGGCGATGGCAGCCGCGTCTCTTTTTTCGATGAAGACCTGAATCAGGTCACGGTGCGCAAGCTCGAGAAAGCTTTTGCCTCGACACCTGCCGCCCTGCTGGCCGGCAAGAGCGAAGTTGAGGCGGCCTTCATTCTGGTCGCCGGGGGCGAAAGCGATGGCATGGAATGGGTGAACGCCGAGCCGAAATCGAAGGACGCCGGCATTGAGAAAGTGCGGCTGGGTTTTGCCAAAAACCAGCTTGCCGCGATGGAATTGTTTGACGCCTTCGGCAACCGTACGCGCCTTGACTTCAGCAAGTTCGAGCGCAACCCGAAGATCGACGCCAAGGAATTCGTGTTCGTGCCGCCCAAGGGCGCGGACGTGGTCAGCGAGTAACAGGGCTGGCTAGCGGCTGGCGTTGTTTTCAGCTGCTTTGATCAGTTCTTCCCAGCGGGCCAGGGGAATCCTCGCCACCGGCTCGCTGCCGCCATGGCCATCCGGCCTGTATACCGCGACCTCGGCCATTTCCATATGGATCCAGTCCTCGAATTTGGGCGCGCCGACCATATGGGCCACCAGCAGGGTGTTGCTGCCCGCAGCCGGTACTTCGGAAAGACGTTTCTTGCGCAAGGTTGCTACGTCGACGCCGGGATGCACCCCGGGCGGATTCAAGTCGGGGGTGATGCTGACCGGTCCCAGGTCCAGCAAACGCGCCGTATCCTGCGCGCGACACAGTTCCGAGGCGTAGATCGCGGCGAACGGCAGCTTCAATTTGCCTATGGCCGCGCCGACGGTACGGGCCATCTCCTCGCCATTTGCCGTCAGGTTGCCCTGGGTGCAAACCGGGGTTACCGTGCCGGTCTCGGCGTGGCGCATGTACAGCACATAGCCGCCTTTGCGCAGCGCCTCGACCAAGGCTGTGCCCTTCAGTTCCTTCGCTGGGTCAACCGTGGGCGGCGGCACGCGGACGGCTTGCGCTGCCGCGGCCGGGTCGGCCGGTGCTACAGGAGTTTGTGCGCCGACGCCGAGCGTGGTCAGCGTCAACAGCATCAAGGCGCAAGTGGCGGAAATTTTCATACGGCGTTCCTCGAGTTGCCTTGTTATCTCTTCTCAGGCCGGCGTAAAAAACCGTTCGCGCATTTCGCCGAGTCCCAAGGTATCCAATACCTCATGCAAACGTTCGGTGGGGCGCTTGCGCGGCAGGTTCTTGAAGCTGGCGATGATCAGCTCGTTTTTCATCGAGTGCTCCCAGCCCACCAGCTCGGTAACCTTGACCTGATAGCCATGCGCTTCGAGTTGCAGGCAGCGCAATACATTGGTGATCTGGCTGCCGAATTCGCGGGTGTGCAGAGGGTGACGCCAGATTTCACTGAGCGCGCTTTTGCCCACACTGTTGCCAACTGAGGCGCCCTTGTTTTTATTGAACACCGAAGCGACCTCGGCCTGGCAGCAGGGCACCAGCACCATGAATTTCGCACGGTGGGCGAGTGCGAAACGGATCGCGTCATCGGTCGCGGTGTTGCAGGCATGCAGCGCCGTGACGATATCGATATTTGCCGGCAAGGCGTTTGAGGCGATCGATTCAGCCACTGATAAATTCAGAAAGCTCATGCGCGCGAAGCCGAATTTTTCGGCCAGCGCCTGCGACTTCTGCACCAGGTCGTCGCGGGTTTCGATGCCGTAAATATGGCTGCGATCGGCCAGTGCCTTGAAAAACAGGTCGTAGAGAATGAAGCCCAGATAGGATTTGCCGGCGCCATGATCGACCAGCTGGATATCCGCATGGTCTGTGAGAATGTCCTGCAGCAAGGGTTCGATGAACTGGTAGAGGTGATAAACCTGTTTCAGCTTGCGCTGGCTGTCCTGGTTCATGCGCCCGTCGCGCGTCAGGATATGCAGCTCCTTCAGCAGCTCCAGAGATTGGCCGGGGCGCAGATCGTAGGCGATGCCGGGTTTGCCGTCGGGTTTGGCAGAAGCGGAGCGGGTTGATATTTTTGGCATACCGTATTGTCCCGCATTACCGGGATGACGGCGCACGCAAGAGAGTGGTCGCCATCCCGTCATTCAGTCTCAGGGTGTCACCACCATCGGCAACTCGATGAAACTGTCCTGGCCGGGCGTGTGGAAAATGCGCTGCGTGGCCTTTTTGTAATCGCCCGGCTTGGCCCAGAAAATATTGGGCACAAAGGTCTGCGGGTTGCGATCATAGAGCGGGAACCAGCTCGACTGGACCTGCACCATGATGCGGTGGCCGGGCAGGAACACATGGTTGGTGGTCGGCATGGCGAAGCGATACGACAGGGCCTTGTCGGCCGCAATCGGCTTGGCCGTTTCCAGGCTCTCGCGGTAGCGGCCGCGGAAGATGTCCATCGATACGGCCAACTGATAGCCGCCCATCTGCGGATCATGCGCGACTTCATCCGGATAGACGTCGATCAGTTTTACCACCCAGTCGGAATCGGTGCCGCTGGTCGAGGCGATCAGGTTGGCGATCGGCTGGCCGCTGATTTTCAGCGGGGTGGTCAAGACCTCGGTGGTGAATACGAGCACATCGGGGCGGCTGGCGGCATTGCGCTGGTCGTCGACCAGCCATTGGCGCCAGGTCGAGAACTTGCCGCCGACCGGCTGGTGGGGACGCGCACGATAGGTCACCGGTTTGGCCGGGTCGGAGATGTATTCATCGAAGGCGGAATCGCCGGCCTTGGGAGCGATAAAGCCCAGCTTTTGCTCGGCAAGCAGGTGCAGCGGGGTCGGCTTGATGGCGCAGCCGCTGCTGCAACCCGCCGGCCAGGCCGGCAGACGGCGCCAGGTGTTGGTGCCGGTTTCATAGGCGGTAACGCTGGCGATATTGGCTTTCGGTGCGCCGTCCTTCAGATATTGGTCGAGGAAAGGACGCAGCACTTCGCGGCGGAATTGCAGGGCGGTATCGGCATCGAACTTGATCGCGCCCAGCGCGCTGCCGTCGCCGATCGCCTGGCCATGCCACCACGGGCCCATCACCAGAAACACCTTGTCGTTGGCGGTGTCTTTCGGCTTGATCGCCTTGTAGACGGCGATGGCGCCGTAGATGTCCTCCTGGTCCCACAGGCTGTGCACCAGCATGGTGGGAACCTGCAGCGGCTGCGCGGCGAGAATCTTGTCGACGGCCTGGTCTTTCCAGAACGCGTCATAGCCGGGATGCGCCAGCAGCTTGCGCCAGAAACCGACCTGCTCGAGACCACGCTGGCGGCCGAGTTCGCCGGCCGAGCCGGCGCGCAGGTACATATCGTAGTTGTCGAAATGATCGCGGAACCACTTCGCCTCGTTCTTGCGCGTCGCCACCTGCTCGAGGATGTAATCCATGTTTTCCTGGCGGAAGGCGCCGTTGTGGAACCAGTCGTCGCCCATCCAGCCATCCACCATCGGGTTCATCGGCACCGAGACTTTCAGCGCCGGGTGCGGATTGACCAGGGCCATCAGCGGCAGGAAGCCGTCATAGGAAATGCCGAGGATGCCGACCTTGCCATTGGTTTCCGGAATGTTCTTCACCAGCCAGTCGATGGTGTCGTAAGTGTCGGTGGAATGATCGACGGGCGTCGCGTTCTGCGGCCCGTGCAGCGGACGGTTCATCACATAATCGCCTTCGGAGCCATGCTTGCCGCGGATGTCCTGCACCACGCGGATATAGCCGCCCTCGACGATGGTGTCGGTGGCATTGTCATAGCCCTGCAGGATCGGGCCCAGGTGGGCGCTTTCGGCATGATTGGTCAGCTCGGCGGCGTCGTAGGGGGTGCGCGTCAGCAGGATCGGCGCGCTCTTGGCGCCTTTCGGCACGATGATGACCGTGTTCAATTTCACTCCGTCGCGCATCGGAATCATCACGCTGCGCTTCACATAATCGAAACGGTCCGTCGGCGCCTCGAACTTGGCCGGGGTTTCGCTGGGCAGCTCCGCGTAGGTTTTCGGTGCCTGATCTTGCGCCAATGCCAGCATGGCACATGACAAGGCGGCGAGCGTGGCAAACAGGGTGAAAGCAAAGGGAGTAAATGCAAAGGGACGAGCGTGGCGGCTGAGCGTCATGGGATTCCCGGATTGAAATTTGGATTAAGACGAGGAGGGCGCTGCGCCGAGTGACATCCTGTGCGCAGAAGCAGCGTGAGTTTAGCCGATGTGCCTGTGCCGCGGGTTCGATTGCAATGGCAAATTTGTAACCTTTCATGGTCGCGCCGGGCGTCGATAAAAACAGAAGAACGCCATTTGGCGGGCGTCTTCAGCCATTTTTGCTCGGGAAGCCGCGCCAATGCTGGAGTTTGAATTTTTCATTGAGGCATTGGCAGATTGAATATTGATCGCCGCCGCACATCGATAGTCAAAGGCCGACGATCCGCTTCGCGTAAAATTGCCGCGTGAACGATCTCTTTGAAACCGTCCCCGACAAGTTGGCTGCGCCGCCGGACAATGCGCCGCTCGCCGAGCGCCTGCGTCCGCGTGTGCTCGCCGAGGTGATCGGCCAGGACCATCTCACTGCCGAAGGCATGCCGCTGCGCATCGCCTTCGACAGCGGCATACCGCATTCGATGATCCTGTGGGGCCCGCCGGGGGTGGGCAAGACCACCATCGCGCGCCTGATGGCGACCGCTTTCGAGGCGGATTTCATCGCGCTGTCCGCCGTACTTTCCGGCGTGAAGGAAATTCGCGAGGCCATCGAGCGCGCCGCTGTCAATCGCGACAATCTCAAGCGCCGCACCATCCTGTTCGTCGACGAGGTGCACCGCTTCAACAAGAGCCAGCAGGATGCCTTCCTGCCGCATGTGGAATCGGGTCTCGTCACTTTCATCGGCGCCACCACGGAGAATCCGTCTTTCGAACTGAATAACGCCCTGCTGTCGCGCGCCACCGTCTATGTGCTGAAGCCGCTGGACGATGCCGCACTGGCGCAGATGTTCGAGCGCGCCGCGACGGTGGCTTTGCCGAAAGTGGCGATTGCCGCCGATGCCAAAGCGCAGATGGCGGCGATGTCCGATGGCGACGGGCGGCGTTTGCTGAACCTGATCGAGCAACTCGCCACCGCAGTGGCCAGCATGAACATCGACAAGGTCGACACCAAGTTTGTCGAGACCGTGCTGACGCGGGCGGCGCGTCGCTTCGACAAGGGCGGCGACAATTTCTACGACCAGATTTCAGCCCTGCATAAATCGGTGCGCGGCTCCGATCCCGATGCCTCGCTGTACTGGTTTTGCCGCATGCTCGACGGCGGCGCCGACCCGCGCTATCTGGCGCGGCGCCTGATCCGCATGGCCACCGAAGACATCGGCCTCGCCGATCCGCGCGCACTGGACATGACGGTGGCCGCCGCCAATGTCTACGAGCGGCTCGGCTCGCCCGAAGGCGAGCTGGCCCTGGCCGAGGCCGTGGTGTACCTGGCGGTGGCGGCCAAATCGAATGCGGTGTACCAGGCCTATAACGAGGTGCGCGCCCATATCGCCCAGGACGAGTCGCGGCCGGTGCCCATGCATATCCGCAATGCGCCGACCAAGCTGATGAAGAATCTGGGCATGGGCAAGAATTATCGCTATGCCCACGATGAAGAGGGCGCCTATGCCGCCGGCGAAACCTATCTGCCGGACGGCATCGACGACCCGCAGTGGTACCGGCCGACGGATCGCGGCCTGGAAGCGAAGATTCGCGAAAAACTTGCCCGGATGCGCGAGCTTGATTCAAAATACCGCAAATGAAAACGAATCCGCGCATTGTCGGGCTGTTGCCGAGCCCCTTCTCCTCCTCGCGATCCCGCTAGGCGGGCGTTCCTCGCGTTCCCTTTCCGGCCTTGCCGGACCCAATTTGCCGCGGCCCTGATGCCGTGGCGCAATAAAAATACCCTCTACAGGATTCACCATGCTTGATATTCAACAACTCCGTAAAGAGCTGCCCACCGTGCTGGAAGGACTGGCGCGGCGCGGTTACGCATTCGATGAGGCGCAATTCCGCGAGCTCGAGGACGAACGCAAACAGCTGCAGACCAAAACCGAGGAATTGCAGGCCAAACGCAATTCGCTGTCCAAACAGATTGGAATTCTCAAAGGCAAGGGCGAGGATACGGCCGCCGTCATGGCGGAAGTGGCCGGCATCGGCGACGCCGTCAAGGCGAACGAAGCGGCATTAACCGCATTGCAGGAAACGCTGAACGGCTTTCTGCGCGTCGTCCCCAATATCCCGCGTGCCGAAGTTCCCGTCGGCAAATCAGCCGATGAAAATGTGGAAGTGCGCAAATGGGGCACGCCCGGTAAATACGATTTCAAAGTCCGCGACCATGTCGAAATCGGTGAGGCACTGGGCGGCATCGACTTCGACACCGCCGCCAAGCTGAGCGGCGCACGCTTTTCCGTGTTGAAAGGCGGCGTGGCGCGGCTGCATCGCGCACTGGCGCAGTTGATGCTCGATACGCACACGCTGGAGCATGGCTACACCGAGGTCTATGTGCCCTATATGGTCGGGCCCGAGTCGGCCGATGGCGTGTCGAGCCTCGCCAAGTTCAAGGAAGATTTGTTCAAGATCGAGGGCCGCGATCTGTACCTGATTCCCACGGCGGAATATCCGGTCACCAACTTCGTGCGCGACTCGATCGTGGATGCGAAGGAATTGCCGCTCAAGTTCGCCTGCCACAGCCCCTGTTTTCGCTCGGAGGCCGGCAGCTACGGCAAGGACACGCGCGGCATGATCCGCCAGCACCAGTTCGACAAGGTCGAGATCGTGCAGATCGTGCATCCGGAAAAATCGACCGAGGCGCATGAGGAACTGGTGCGCCATGCGGAAACGATTCTGCAAAAGCTGGGGCTGCCGTATCGCACCATGCTGCTGTGCACCGGCGATATGGGATTTTCCAGCGCCAAGACCTATGACCTCGAAGTATGGCTGCCGGCGCAGAACACCTATCGCGAGATTTCATCCTGCTCGAATTTCGAAGCCTTCCAGGCAAGGCGCATGATGGCGCGCTTCAAGAACGCCCAAGGCAAGACCGAACTGCTGCACACCATCAATGGTTCCGGCCTGGCGGTGGGGCGCACCCTGGTGGCGATCCTGGAAAATTACCAGAACGCCGACGGCACGGTGACGATTCCGCCGGTGCTGGTGCCGTATATGGGCGGCGTGACCGCACTGAGTCCAACGCAGTAGCGGCATGCGGACCACACTGGTACTGATCCGCCATGGCGAAACCGAGTGGAACCGGCAGGCGCGCATCCAGGGGCATACCGATAGCGCGCTGACGCCCGAAGGCGTGGCCCAGGCCGAGGCGGGGGCGCGGCGGCTCGGCAGGGAAAAATTCGATCATCTGGTCGCCAGCGATCTGGGGCGCACCCGGCACACGGCGGAAATCCTGAATGCGCCCATCGGCCTGCCGGTCAGCCTCGATGCCGGCCTGCGTGAGCGCTGCTTCGGCATCGGCGAGGGCCGCTCCTATGCCGAACTCGATGCGGAATATCCGGAGCTGTTTTCGCGAGTGCGTGAAACCGATCCGCATTACGCCATTCCCGGTGCAGAGACGCGCGCTGAATTTCACCAACGCACCACCGCAGCACTGCAGGCTATTGCTGCCGATCACGCCGGCAAGCGTGTATTGGTGGTGACGCACGGCGGGGTGCTCGGCGCCGTCTATCGTTGGCTGAACGATCTGCCGATTGCCAGCCCGCATCTGATCGACATTCCCAACCTGGGCTATAACCGCATCCGCGTTTCAGCGGACCGCTGGCAGATCGAGACCTGGGGCGATATCTCGCATCTGCGGGACTATCGCGGCGCGATGACGGCGGAAGGCGTCTGAGCGGCGGCTTCCGCCGGAATGGCTTTTTTGGGCGCGGCAAAATCGGTATCGTCCAGCAGCAGATCGAAGCGGCTGTCCATTTCCAGCGGCTTCTCGAGCTTGGTCAGGATGTCGGAATAGTTGCGGATGTTTTCCACGAACTGCACGGCCTCGTCGCCGCGACAGAAACCGTGCTTGAGGGTGTCGTAAACAGCGGGCTCGCGCAAGCGGAGATAAGCCTTGCGCACATCGAGCCAGGAGTCGGCATCGAGTTTCATGCGCTGGGTGAGGATGCGCGCGTCCTCAAGGTGTCCATAGCCCTGGTTGTAGGCCGCCAGCGCCAGCCAGGTGCGGTCCGGCTCCTGGATGCGATCGGGCACCACCTCGCGCAACGTCAGCAGATAGCGCGCACCGCCGCGGATCGATTCGCGCACATCGAGGCGGTTCTTGACGCCCATGCGGTCGGCGGTGTCTTCGGTCAGCATCATCAGGCCGCGCACCCCGGTCGGCGAGGTGGCCAGTGCATCCCAGTGCGATTCCTGATAACCCACCGCCGCCAGCAGGCGCCAGTCGATGCCGGTGACCTGCTGCGCCTCATGAAAGAACGGCCGCAGCTTCGGCAGGGCGGTCTGCATTTTCGACAGGATTTCCTCCGAGTCGATGGCTTGGATGCGATTGGTATGTCCGTAGTAGCGGTCGATCAGGCGCGCCAGGGTGCCGTTGTTGCGGATCTTGTCGAAGAACAGTACTGTCGATTGCTGCAGATCGTAGTCGACCTGCGGCGCAAAGGCCCAGGCCAGCTTGTTCTCGCGACCGACGCTGAAGGCCATGGCGAGATCGGGATGCACGCGTTTGCCGACCAGAAAGGCGTAGTTGTCGGTCAGGGCGAAATCGCTTTGCTCGGTTTCAACGCGCTTCAGCAGTTCATCGGGGTCTGCATCCTGTGGCAGTACATCGATGGCAATGCCGGGAAAATCGCCGGTCAGTTCGCGCAGCAGATCGTGGCCGGGCGTTTCGGCGATCACCGCGATATGCCTGCCCTCGACGTCCTTCATGCTGCGCGGCTTGGCCTCATTGCTGCGATAGATCAACTGGTTCTGGATGATCTTGTAGCTGGGGCTGAAGGCAAACTGCTGGCGCAACTCGACCGTCGGTGCCATTCCGGCGGCGGCGATATGGCCGCGGCCGTCGCGCAGGGCCTCCAGCAATTTCTGATAGCTCGGCAGGACCACGAATTTCGGCACCACACCCAACTCACGCGCAAACAACACGGCGAGATCATGCTCGAAACCGGTTTCCGAATCGTCGCCGCTCTTGCCGGCGCGCGGAATATTCTGGGTGGTGGTGGGGCCGCGCAGGGTGAGAAAGACAATCTCGCCGGATACGCGCGGCGCCTTCAGCGGCAGGCGCAGCCACTGCGGCGCGTAGTTGCCCTGCTGCATGCCCAGGCCCAGTACCAACGCCAAAATGCCGCCAAGGATGGCGGCAAGAATGATCAGCGCAATGGTGAGCTTGCGTTTTCGTTTCATTTTTTTGGCGCCGGTTCGCGGCGAGGCCTAGGGGATGATGACCAGTTTTCCGGTGACGCGCCGCGCGAGCAGATCGTTCAGCGCCTGCGGCGTTTCCGCCAGGGAATAGGTGCGCGATATCAACGGACGGATTTTGCCCTCGCCCATCCAGCCCAGCATTTCGCGCATGCCGGCCAGATTCGCCTGCGGCTCGCGCTTGGCGAACTCGCCCCAGAACACCCCGACAATCGAAGCGCCCTTGAGCAGGGGCAAGTTCCAGGGCAGGGCTGGAATCGGGCCGGCGGCAAAACCGATTACCAGATAACGGCCGCGCCAGGCGATGGAACGAAAGGCCGGCTCGGCGTACGCGCCGCCCACCGGGTCGAACACCACATTCGCGCCCTTGCCCTCGGTCAGGCGTTTTACCGCTTCGCGCAAATCCTCGTTGTCGTAATGGATCAGCGCATCGGCGCCATGCCGTTTGCAGATATCGAGTTTGGCGCGCGAAGAGGCCGCCGCGATCACGCGCGCGCCGATCGCCTTGCCGATTTCGACCGCGGCGAGGCCGACGCCGCCGGCCGCGCCCAGCACCAGCATGGTCTCGCCGGCCTGCAATTGCGCGCGATCGCGCACCGCATGCCAGGCGGTGCCATAGGCCAGCGAAAATGATGCCGCCAGCGAGAAATCCATCCCGGACGGCAAGGGCATGACCACGGCGGCCGGCGCCACCACTTCCTCGGCGAAGCCGCCGACGCCGCAGAACGCGGCAACCCGGTCGCCCGCCTTGAGATGCTTGACGCCGGGACCGACCGAGATGATTTCGCCGGCCACTTCGGCCCCGGGTGTAAACGGAAAGGCGGGTTGCAACTGATATTTGCCCTGCACGATCAGGGCATCCGGAAAATTCACGCCGGCGGCTTTGACGCGGATCCGGACTTCGCCCGCTTTGGGTTCGCGTGGGGGCACTTCGCCGACGATCAACTGGTCGGGCAGGCCCCACTGCTGGCAGAGCACGGCTCGCATTATTATTTCTCCTCAAAAGTCGCGCGGGCAGGTTGGAAGGGTAGCATGGCATATTGCTTTTTCCTTTCGCGGCGATTGCCGACGGGCGGCTTTAAGGGGAATTGCCGACGGACGGCAATTAACGGGATAATCCCGGTCTGCAAATAGCGACAAATCAATAACGAAAATTCGGCATGACTACGAAAATCATCGCGCTGGTGCCCGCCGCCGGCACCGGCACGCGTCTGGGCGACCGCCTGCCCAAACAGTACCTGGCATTGAACGGCAAGCCGATGATCTTTCACACCCTGGCGGCGCTGGCCCGGGTGTCGCGCATTGCCCGCATCGTGGTGGTGCTGTCGCCCGACGACCGGCATTGGCGCGAATTCGAAGCGGACTGGGCGCTGCTGGGCGAGCGCATTGCCGTCGTCAATGTCGGCGGCAAATCGCGCGGTGAAAGCGTCGCCAATGGCTTGCAGGCGATCGCCGCCGAAATGACCGCCAACGACTGGGCGCTGGTCCACGATGCCGCACGGCCCTGCATACGCACTGAGCTGGTGGAACAGTTTATCGATGAACTTGAGAATGATCCGATCGGTGGCCTGCTGGCATTGCCCCTGGCCGATACCATCAAGCGGGACGACGGCGCGCTGCGGGTGGCAAAGACGGTTTCCCGCGAAGGCATCTGGCGCGCACAGACGCCGCAGATGTTTCGCTACGGCATGCTGAGCCGCGCCCTGCGCGATTTTGTCGACGCCACCGATGAGGCCCAGGCCATCGAAGCCGGCGGCCATGCGCCCAGGCTGGTGATGGGCGACAGCGCCAATCTGAAAGTCACCTATGCGCACGACATGAAACTGGCGCGCATGCTTTTGACGGAGGACGCCATACCATGAGAATCGGCCAGGGCTTCGATGTGCACCAGTTGGTGGTCGGCCGCAAATGCATCATCGGCGGGGTGGAGATTTCCTACGAGCGCGGCCTGTTGGGACACTCGGACGCCGATGTGCTGCTGCACGCGATCTGCGATGCCCTGCTGGGCGCGGCGGCGCTGGGCGATATCGGCAGGCATTTCCCCGACAGCGATGCGCGCTACCAGGGCATCGACAGCCGCACCCTGCTCAAACATGTCGCCGCCCTGATCGGCGAACGCGGCTGGAAAGTCGGCAATATCGACGCCACCATCATCGCGCAAATGCCGCGCATGACGCCGCATATTCCGGCGATGGTGAAGAATATTGCCGTCGATCTGGGCGTGGATGTGGGGCAGGTGAATGTGAAGGCGACGACGACGGAACAGCTGGGATTTACCGGGCGGGGCGAGGGGATTGCGGCGGAGGCGGTTTGTTTGTTGCTGGCCGATTGAATGGGCAGTCCATTTGCTTCTTAAAGAAGCTGATGCAACAGATATAGTGCAGAAAGAAAATTCAAATTGCCGACCCTTGCACCCATGCAAGGGCGCTATCAAACTGCTCTTCTATGCCACCCAGGTTTGAGCAAAAAAAGCGCAGATCGCCATTTGGTGCGGCTTCCCGAGCAAAAATGCCTCAAACACCGCGCCAATGCTGGACTTTGGCCGCAATATTTTTCGCGAAGCAAAACAGTCGTCATTCCAGCTCATTTTGGTAACTGAGCTGGAATCCAGCCCTTTGTTTACTCAAAACCTACGGTGGACTTGGGATGAAGGCATGCTTTCACGCCTTCGCTGGGACGACGGCGTTTTGTGCTAGAAGCGCCGTAAATTTCAAACGCTACTTCTTCACCTGCGCCAACACCGTACTCGTCCACGCCAGCCGATCGATCAGCGTGCGCAGGAACTGCCGGTTGAAGCGCAACTGGCAGGAGTCCGAGAGTTGATCGAGCTGCACGTCCTGGATTTTCAGCAGTTGCACTTCCGACACGGAAATGATCGATGCAGTGCGGCGCGCGCGGTCGCCGGAGAGATAGGCCATTTCGCCGAAGCAGTCGCCGTCCTTGAGCACGTTGAGCAGCTTGTCGTCCTTGATCACCTTGACCTGGCCGGAGACGACGATGAAGAAGGCGCGGCCGACATCGCCTTCCAGCAGCAGGTTCTGCTCGCGGGAATGGTTCTCCCAGATGGCGCCGCGCAGCACTTCCCATAATTCGGAATCGCGGAAGTCCTTGAAGAATTCCAGCTTGCGCAGCGAGTTGAATTTTTCGGCAGACGATATTTCGAAGGAATATTTTTCGAGTTGCGGGAAGGTTTCGGCCAGTTCGCGTGCCATCGCGTACCAGGCGGGATAGCGCTGGGCGGCATCCTTGGCCATGGCCTTTTCGACGATTTCGACCAGCTTCTCCGGCAGGTCCGGGCGGATCGATTTCAGCGGTGTCGGTTCTTCATTCAGGATTTTGTTGATCATCGCCACCGAGTTTGTCGCCTGGAAGGGCAGGCGTCCGGCCAGCAGTTCATACATGGTTACGCCCAGCGAGTAGATATCGCTCTGCACACTGGGCGGCTCTTCGTTGATCATTTCCGGCGCCATATAGGCGGGCGAGCCGACGAAGCCGTCGATCTGGGTGTGCGTGGAGGTGGAAATCTGCGCAGTGCCGAAATCGGAAATCTTGATGTCGTCGCGCTCGTCGAGCAGGATATTGGCGGCCTTGATGTCGCGGTGGATCACGCCGTTCTGGAAGGCGTAGTCGAGCGCGCGGCAAATCTTGAAAATCACCAGCACCGCCTGGCGCACCGGCAGCAGATTGGTTTCGGTGCAGTATTTCTTGAGGCTGCCGCCGCCCACGTACTCCATGACGATGTACTGCATATCGTCTTCGATCACCGCGTCGTACACCGCGACGATATTCGGGTGCGACAGCTTGCCGACCAGGGCGGCCTCGTTCATGAACAGTTTTTCGAAACGGCGCGCCTCCTCGGGGCCGGCGCTTTCGTCCTTGACCTGAACCTTGATCGCGACCTTGCGGTCGTTGAACTGGTCCTCGCCCAGGTAAACCACGGCAGTGGCACCGCGTCCCAGCTCGGAGAGGATGTCGTACTTGCCAATCTTGGTGGGACGCCCTGACATATTTATTTTTTGGCCTCTTTGCCGATGCGGATTTTACGGTTGCAGGCGAGCTCGTTTCGCTTCGGGGGATTCTAGCGCATGCCCGCCGCAGTCGGCGGCTTTTTCATCCCCTGGTCATGTGATCGACCACGGTGCCGGGATCGAACCTACCCGGTCGGGTGGGAAATCGTGCTGGGATCACGTGCGGGCGTCATATCGGCAGCGTCTTCGCGGCCTCGGCAAAGCCGGCCGCCGACAGCGTGCGCAGGGCGATGGGCGTGGCGATCGGCGCGTGCACATAGTTCTTGAACATCGAACGTTCATAGGCCGGGTCGTAATGGCGCACCAGCATATCGCCGACAAAGGCGTCCCATTCGCCGGCGGCGGCATGAGCCTTCCATTGGTCGATCACGTCCTTCGAATGCAGGGCCTTGAGGCAGTCGAGCTTGAAGAACAGCAGTTCCTGGTCGGTGATCAGATGCGCATATTCTTCGCGCAGCAGCTTCAGGCGCAGCGCCGGCAGGGTGATGAGCTCGAAGCAGCGTCCCAGCCACATCTGCTCGATCAGCGCCGGCGGCACGCGCAGGGCGCCGACCTTGCGGCTCTCCGCTTCCACATACACCGGGCGGGCCGGATCGAACTGCGACAGCGCCAGCCAGATGCGGCTTTCAAAACTTTTTTGCGAGGGTTGCGGCGCATCCGGCAAATCGCCCAGCACCGAGCCCTTGTGCGCGGCCAGCTTTTCCAGATCGATCACCTGGGCGCCACGTGCCCTCAGGCTGTCGAGCAAACGGCTTTTGCCCGAGCCGGTGCGGCCGCAGATCACGTGATAGCTGAACTGCGCCGGCAGCACCGTGAGGTCGTGCGCGACCTGGCGCCGCCAGGCCTTGTAGCCGCCGTCGAGCTGCATGGCGCCCCAACCGATGGTGCGAAAGATATGCGCCATGGCGCCGGAGCGCGTGCCGCCGCGCCAGCAATAGATCAAGGGCTTCCAGTTGCGCGGCTTGTCGTGGAATTGTTCATCGATACAGTCGGCGATATTGCGCGCCACCATCGCCGCGCCGAGTTTCTTGGCGGCGAACGAGGAGCTCTTGTACAGAGTGCCGACCGCGATGCGTTGTTCGTTGTCCAGCACCGGGCAATTGATGGCGCCGGGGATATGGTCGAGCGCAAACTCGGCCGGGGTGCGCGCATCGATGATGGCATCGAACTGCTGCAACTCGGCGTAACTGAGCGGCAACGCCTGCACGCCCGCGCGGCTGGCCGCGACGAAGCGGTTATCGGGGGCATTCATTTTTTGGCCCTGGCCTTCAGGGTTTTTTCGACGGCGGGTAGCACATTTTGCAGGATTCTCGGCTGTGCGGCCGCGATGGGATGCAGGCGATCGGCCTGGAACAGTTCCAGCTTGTCGGCCACGCCGTCGAGCAGGAAGGGGACGAGCGGCAATTGATACTGCTTGGCCAGGGCCGGGTACATATCGCGGAAACCGGTCGCGTAATCGATGCCGAAATTGGGCGGGATCTGGATGCCGATGATCACCACCCGGGCCTTGGCGGCGCGGGCCGCCTTGATGATGCCCTCCAGATTCTTGCGCATCTCGGTGAGCGGCAGGCCGCGCAGGCCGTCATTGGCGCCCAGGGCCAGCAGTACGATGGTCGGCTTTTGCCGGGTGAGATCGGCGCGAATGCGATTGAGGCCGCCGCCGCTGGTTTCGCCGCTGATGCTGGCATTGACCACGGCCACGCCGCGTGCCTTCATTTTCTCCTCGAGCAGGGCCACCCAGCCCTCGGCAGGGCTGAGGCCATAGGCGGCCGAGAGGCTGTCGCCATAGACCATGATGCGATCAAGCGCGGGCGTGGGTTTCGTTGCCGGGGCGAGAGAATCCGCCGCCGCCGGGAACGATAGCGCCCCGAGCATGGTCAGCAGCAATAGCGCCAGACACCTTGCGGCGGCGCGCCAAACCTTTGTTACCCTTGAAAACCGGTTTTCACCCACAAACTTCAAAATGACTCCTTCGGTGCTATAAATCTGCTCGATGCAGGTTTTTGCAAGTGAAAGCACCATACCATCTACCCTCCGATCGCTCACTGATCCTACTCAATCGCCCACTCAATAAGCCCACCATGCCCGACAATACTGCCCGCAGCCTGCCGGACAGCGCTGCCAATGATGCCATTGCGGCCGTGCCGATCATCAGCGTTGAACACCTGAGCAAGGAAGTGACGACCAGCGATGGCGTGCTGATCATCGTCAACAAGGCGCATTTTAGCGTCGCCGCCGGCGAAGCGGTGGCGGTCGTCGGCGCCTCCGGCTCGGGAAAATCGACCTTGCTGGGGCTGATGGCCGGATTGGACCAGCCCTCCAGCGGAAAAGTGCGCATCCATGGCGAGGACCTGTTCGCGCTCGATGAAGACGGCCGCGCCAAGCTGCGCGGCCGCCTGGTCGGCTTCGTGTTCCAGTCTTTCCAGCTGCTGCCTTCGCTGACCGCGCTGGAAAACGTGATGCTGCCGCTGGAACTGTCCGGTGTCGCCGATGCCGAGGCGCGCGCCAGATCCATCTTGGGCCGCGTCGGCCTGGCGGCGCGCGTCAAGCATTACCCCAAGCAACTGTCCGGCGGCGAGCAGCAGCGGGTGGCGATTGCGCGCGCCTTTGTCACCGAGCCCAAGCTGCTGTTCGCCGACGAGCCCACCGGTAATCTGGACGCCAAAACCGGGCGCGCCATGATCGATCTGCTGTTCGAACTCAATCGCGAGCGTGGCACCACCCTGATTCTGGTCACGCATGATCTGAATCTCGCCGGGCGTTGCGGCCGCCGCCTGACCATCGATGCCGGCGTGGTCAGCACCGAAGAGCATCAAGCCGAAATGGCGATGTGATCCGCATGAACAAGCTGCTGCTGTCCCTGCGCATGCTGCGCCGCAATGCCAAGTCCGGCGAAGCGCGGGTATTGCTGGTCGCTCTGTTCATCGCGGTGATGAGCGTGACCACGGTGGCCTTCTTTGCCGATCGCGTGGAATCAGCGCTGAATCGCCAGGCGAATGAACTGATCGCCGCCGATGCAGTGGTGGCCTCCAATACGCCGGTGGCGGCGCGCTTCCACGAAGAAGCCGCGCGCCTGAAACTGGATACCGCCGAATCGATCACCTTCCCGAGCATGGTTGCGGGCGATGAGAGCCGCGGGCAGGGCGTCAATCTGGCCGAAATCAAGGCGGTCACCGCCGGCTTTCCCCTGCGCGGCAAGATCCGCATTGCCGACCTGCCCGGTCAGCCCGACCATATCGCCGAAGGTGTGCCCACGCCGGGCACCATCTGGGTGCCCGAGGTCTTGTTGACGCGGCTGAAGGTGGCGGTTGGCGATGAATTGAAAGTCGGCGCCATCTCACTCAAGGTCGTGGCCCTCATCACCAAGGAGCCGGACAGCGTGCTCGATTACTTCGGCATCGCCCCGCGTGTGATGATGAATCGGCAGGACCTGGACGCGACCAAGCTGATCCAGGTTGGCAGCCGCGTCAGCTATCGCCTGCTGCTGGCCGGGCCGCCGACCGCGGTGCAGTCTTTCCTCGCCACCTTCAAAGGCAATCTGGCGCGTGGCGAGCGCCTCGAGAGTGTGCGCGATGCGCGCGCCGAGGTGCGCGTGGCGCTGGAGCGTGCACAGAATTTCCTCGGCCTTGCGGCCTTGTTGTCGGTGGTGCTGGCTTCGGTGGCGGTAGCGCTGGCCGCGCGCCGTTTCTCGCAGCGCCAGCTCGATAGCGCGGCGATGATGCGGTGCCTCGGCGCCACCGCGAGCGATATTTTTGCGCTCAATTTCTGGCAGTTCCTGGCGATGGGCCTCGCCGCCTGCGTGCTGGGCAGCATAGCCGGCTATGTGGCGCAAGGCGGCCTCGCCGCCAGCCTCGCCAGCTTGTTCACTGTCGCCTTGCCGCCGCCGACCTGGTTGCCGGCGCTGCAGGGTCTCGCCATCGGCATGGTGCTGTTGTTCGGCTTTACCCTGCCGCCGCTGCTGGCCCTGCGCAAGGTGCCGACCTTGCGCGTGTTGCGCCGCGATCTTGATCCCTTCGATGCCGGTGCTTCATTCGCCTATCTGCTCGGCTTCGCCACACTCGCCGGCCTGATCATCTGGCGTGCCGGCGATTTGAAATTAGGTGCCATCGCCGTCGGCGGATTTGCCGCGGCACTGGCGGTGGCGGCAATCGCCGGCTGGGTGTTGATTCGTCTCGCCGCCAGTTTGCGCGGCGCGACCTCGGGCTCCTGGCGTTACGGCATCGCGAACATGAAACGCCACGCCGGTGGCAGCCTGGTGCAGATCATGGCGCTGGGCCTCGGCATCATGGCGATGCTGATGTTGACCCTGGTGCGCACCGATCTCATCTCGCGCTGGCAGGGCACCTTTCCGGTGAATATGCCGAACCGCTTTGTGGTCAATATCCAGAGCGATCAGCTGGCGGCGGTGCGTGCCTATTTTGCCGAGCGCAAGATGGAAACGCCCGATCTCTACCCGATGGTTCGCGGTCGTCTGGTCGAAATTAACGGCAAGAAATTGGTGACCGCCGAGATCAAGGACGAGCGCGCGCGGCGCACGGTCGAGCGCGAATTCAACCTGTCCTGGGCGGCAAAACTGCAGGTGGACAATAAAATTCTGGCCGGCAAATTCTGGGATGCCGACACCAAGGAAAAACAATTCTCGGTGGAAGAGGGCGTGGCCAAGACGCTGGGCATCAATCTCGGCGATACGCTGACCTACGATATCGCCGGCTCATCATTTACTGCGACGGTCACCAGCCTGCGCAAGGTGCAATGGGATTCCTTCCGTGCCAATTTCTTCGTCATCGCCAGCCCCGGCGTGCTCGAGGATTACCCGGCCAGCTATATCAGCAGCTTCCATCTGCCGCCGGGCAATGAAGCGGTGGTCAACGGCCTCATCCAGCGCTTCCCCAATCTATCGGTGATCGATCTCTCCGCGATCATGACCCAGGTGCGCACCATCACCGACCAGGTCGCCAATGCGGTTGGGTATGTGTTCCTGTTCGCGCTCGCGGCGGGACTGGTGGTGCTGTACGCCGCCATCGCCAGTACCCAGGACGAACGCGTATTCGACGCCGCCATCATGCGCACCCTCGGCGCCAGCCGCAAACAGATGGTGGTGGTGCAGCTCGCCGAGTTCCTCGCCATCGGCGTGCTGTCGGGCTTGATCGCCAGCGCCGGCGCGATGATCCTGTCGATGGTGCTATCCGACAAAGTGCTGAATGTGCCCTACGTGATCAACTGGTGGATACCGCTGATTGGTGTTGCTGGTGGCGCGTCGGGCGTGGCCATTGCCGGCCTGCTCGGCACGCGCAAGGCGGTGAATTCTTCACCGCTGGCGACGATTCGGGCATTGGCTTGAGTATTTGAAACTCCAGCATTGGCGCGCCTTCCAGGCCAAAAATGCTTGGAAAGGCGCGCCAGTACTAGAATTAACTATGTTTTTGCAGGTGAAAGTTAACTTCGGGGCATACCGCATTGATGGCCACACGCAAGCAAATCATTGATCAAATTCTGCGAAACTTCGTCGCATTTGCGAAATTTCTGCACAAGTGACCAACTGTTTCTTACTCGGTCATTGTCCAGAAAATAGTTTGGAATTTTGAGGATACGTTCGATTCGCCGAGCCTCGAGATCATTCAATGGCTGCTTGCCATTTAGGATAGAGCTAATAGTCCGTGGACTCAGCGTTTCGCCTATAGCTTTGGCCAAAGCGGCCTGAGATCGATAGAAGGTGCGCAGGAGTTCAAGGTTTTGCCTTCTGATTTGCCGGGTGTTCATAGGATTCTCCATAAAAAAGCAGCTCGCTTTTTCGAGCTGTTTCTTCATCCTGCACCACGGCGAAAAGATTGAAATGGGGGCTTTGAAATTTTTTGTTAGTAGCAATCGATAATTCAGCATTGCTAGTTACAAAGGCATTGTTGTGGTCATTATTTCTCGGATTGTATGGGCCTAAAACTCATGTTTCAATGAAATCCTTGATTCCCTAAGTAATTTAAATATGTCGAAGAGCATGTCTGCAACGAATTCAGACATCAAAAGCTGGCCTAGGAGTTGATTGGGTACATCCGTTTCGTCAGCGGGGTAGTAATGCCAGATATGTTGAAGTGACGTAGCAGATAAATTGCTGACATCTGGGTTTGCAACTTCTGGATCACTATTCAGGTCTTCGGCGATTGATTGACAATAATCTCGAAATGACCTGTTGAAGGTGTCAGTGATATCAAAGCCATTCGGAGGTCGTATGGCGTCAAAGGCCCCTGCCATCCCTTTAGCAATCTCTTTTTGCTGTTCAGCTGTGGCGCGAAGTACGATAGCTGCAAATTGCCAATAAATTGCTGCGTAAAGAGCGAGGAATTGCAGATTCGCGGGAAATTTATTTTCGCGAATTCTGTCTGCCAGCCTAAAACCGGAAAATTTTGGGCTAAACAAAAAATTGTCAATATGGTTGCAGGCATTGTCGTGCGCCATTCCAATTAGCCAGTGGCCATACTCTGTGGGACTAAGTTGCTGACCCTCGGTGCTCGAATATTCCAAATGTTCTTCTTTGATATCTTGTGGGCTAACCGTGATACCGGATGGGTCTTTTAATGTAGCTGGTGAATTTGGCTTCCATCCAAATGCCAGCCACGCCATTAATCCCAATACGGCACCAGAAATCAGGCCCGCACCAAAGCCACCTGAAATAGCGCCCATGAAAAAGGCTCCTGCAGCAATTAACCCAGATACAAAATTTCCCAAATAAATCTCCAGTCAGAAAAGTCTGTGGCATTAAATCCGAGCTATTTCCCGCGCAGAGAAAAGCCTCTCTCTAAGAATCCGCCTTCGCCCCCGACACCTTCACCACTTCGGCCCATTTCTTGATCTCGACGCGTATGAATTCGCCATAGGCTTCAGGCGACAGCGGCGCGGGCACGGCGCCGAGATCGAGGAAGCCTTTTTTGATCTCGGCAGAAGCCAGCGCCTTGTTGGCTTCGACGTTCATGCGCGCGACGATTTCTTTCGGCGTGCCTTTCGGCGCCATCAATCCGAACCAGGAACTGACATCGAAGCCGGGCAGGCCGGCTTCATCGACGGTGGGCACCTCGGGTGCGGAGGGCGAGCGTTCCTTTGTCGTGACGGCGAGCGCGCGCAGCTTGCCGGATTTCACATGCGGTAAGGAGGACGGCATATTGTCGAACATGCATTGCACCTGGCCGCCGAGCAGATCGGTGACGGCGGGGGCGCTGCCCTTGTAGGGCACATGCAGCAAATCCACTTTGGCCATGATCTTGAACAGTTCGCCGGAGAGATGGATCGAGGTGCCGTTGCCGCTGGAGGCGTAGGCCAGCTTGCCGGGATTGGCGCGTGCGAGGGCGATGAATTCCTGCAGCGTATTGGCCTTCACCGAGGGATGCACGACGAGGATATTCGGCACCAGGGCGAACAGGGCGACGGGCTCGAAATCCTTTTCGAAATCGAAAGGCAGCTTCGCGAACAGCGAAGCGTTGATGGCATTCGTGATGGCGTTGACGTAGAAGGTGTAGCCATCGGGTGCGGCTTTGGCAACGGCGTCGGCGCCGATATTGCTGCTGGCGCCGCCCTTGTTCTCGACGATGACGGGCTGGCCCAGGGCATCGCCCATCTTCTTGGCCATCAGGCGGCCGATGAGATCGGTGGCGCCGCCGGGGGCGAAGCCGACCACGAACTTGATCGGTTTGTTCGGATAAGCACCGCTTGATTGCGCGAAGCTGGCGGCGGGCAGGGCGCCGGCGGCCATGCCGGCGCCGACGGCGGTGAGAAATTTTCTGCGTTGCATATTGAGAGTCCTCCGGGATTATTTTTCTTGGGTGGTTTTGATTGGTGGCATTGGTTCAGCCGGTATTCTGCGGCAAAACGTGGCGGCTTTGTTTTGCGAAAAATGAAATGCCAAACTCCAGCATTGGTGCGGTGTTTGGGGCAAAAATGCTTCAAACACCGCACCAATGCTTGGGTTCGCTATTCTGGTTAAATAGAATTTCGTCGTCCCGGCGCAGGCCGGGGCCCAGTCCGTCCAAATGTTTGAATATACGAAGGACTGGATTCCGGCCTTCGCCGGAATGACGGAATTCTTTTTGTATTCGCCTAAAGCACCACGATCTTTAGCCGGTATCAAGGCCGCGGCTTGACGCACCGCCTATAATCGCCCCATGTCCTCGCACGCCTCGCCCTCCGTCCACCGCTGGTGGCTGTCGCCTTATCTGCTGCTCTCTCTCACCTCGCTGTTCTGGTCGCTCAACTGGGTGATCGGGCGCGCCGTGGTCGGCCGCGTGCCGCCGGTGGCGCTGGCGTACTGGCGCTGGTCGCTGGCGGTGCTGATCATGCTGCCGCTGGCCTTGCCGCAGATCCGCGCGCACTGGCCGCTGATTCGCCGCCACTGGAAAATCACCGTGCTGCTGGCCATGGTCGGCACCGGTTTCCACAATATGTTTTCCTACGTCGGCCTCAACTACACCACGGCCACCAATGGCGTGATGCTGAACTCGGCGATCCCGGTGCTGATCGTGGTGATCGGCATGCTGTTCTTCGGCCTGCGCACCACGGCCCTGCAAATGCTGGGCGTGGCGGTGTCGCTGTTCGGGGTGCTGGCGATCATTTCCAAGGGCCATCTCGAAACCCTGGCGACGTTCCAGTTCAATATTGGCGATCTGATCGTGCTGGGCTCGATGGTGCTGTGGGCCATCTATACGCTGTTGCTCAAATGGCGGCCGGCCGGCATTCCGCCGATTGCCTTCCTCTGTGCCTGTGGCATCGTCGGCGTGGTGGCGATGACGCCGGTGTATGCCTGGGAATTGGCGGCGGGCAAATCGATCGTGTGGTCGTGGCCGGTGGCCGGTGCGTTTTTGTATCTCGGAATATTTCCTTCTTTCCTCGGTTATGTATTCTGGAATAAAGGCGTCGAACAGGTCGGCCCGAATGTGGCGGGCTTGTTCGTGCACCTGATGCCGGTATTCGGCAGCCTGCTCGCCTGGCTGTTGCTCGACGAGCGCCTGTACTGGTTTCATCTGGCCGGCATCGCGCTGATCCTGCTGGGCATCTATCTGACCACGCGCAAAACCGCGACGGTGTTGGAACCTGCGGCAGAGGGGGGCGATTAGTGCAAATCATTTTATGGCGCCACGCCGAGGCCGAGGACCACGCCCCGAACGATCTGGCGCGCCGTCTCACCGCCAAGGGGCAGAAGCAGGCCGAGGCCATGGCGCGCTGGCTGAAGCAGCATGTGGATAGCGATCTTGCGCAATGGCGCATCATCTCCAGCCCGGCGGTGCGCACGCAGCAGACCGCGGCTGCGCTCGAACTGCACTTTGCCACCGAGCCGGCGATTGCGCCGGACAATGGTTCCGCCGCGATGATTGCCGTCGCAGGGTGGCCGGATGCGCTAAAAAACGTGCTGGTCGTCGGCCATCAGCCGACGCTGGGCATGGTCGCCGCGCAACTGCTCAACGGCGCTGAAGGTTATGTGTCGGTGAAGAAGGGCGCGATCTGGTGGTTTGAATCGCGCCGGCGCGATGGCAAACCGCAAACCGTGCTGCGCGCCATGGCCACGCCGGAATCGATCATGATGTAGAGCCGGTGCTGCAGTCCGGGTACCGGCCGCTACACTGCCTTGGCGCCGGACAGCAGCACATTGATGCCGATGCCGGCCCACTCCGCCGCTTCCTGCCGGAGCTCGTAATCGGTGAGGTCGTGGCCGGCCAGCCAGTCGGGATCGGCATCCAGCTTGAATACTTCGCCGATGCGCGACACCGACAAGGGCTTGCCGTCGAGCGCGCGACGGCTGCGCGACAGCAGCACCGCCAGGCGCAGGCACAGCACGCGCGCGGCGAAGGCACGGTCGCGCAACAGCTCGGCGGCGACCTTGGCGAGCTTGCCGCGCTGCGCCAGGATCAGCGCCGCCAGCGCGGCCTGTTCGCGCTTTGAAAACCCGGGCATATCGGCATTGCTGATGATGTAGGCCGAGTGCTTGTGAAAGCCGGCTTGCGCGATCGAGATGCCGATCTCGTGCAGGCGGCAGGCCCAGCCCAGTGTCTGCCGCGCCTGGAAGCTGCGCTCCTCGTCGATTTCATCGTTGACGGAATTGAAAAAACGCATCGCCAGGTTTTCCACGCGCGTCGCCTGCGCATGGTCGATGTGATAACGCTTGCCGAACTGCGACACGGTGGCGTCGCGGATGTCCTCGTGAAAACCGCGGCCGAGCAGATCGTAGAGCACGCCGTCGCGCAGCGCGGTATCGGCGATCGCCATTTCCTCGAGGCCCAGTTCGGCGAAGATGGCGCTCATGATGGCGAGGCCGCCGGGCAGCACCGGCAGGCGGTCGCCTTTCACGCCGGGCAGGTCCAGCGATTTGAAATCGCCGGCGCGCAGCGCCTTGTCCTTGAGCCATTCCAGGCCCGCGCGGGTGATGCCGTGCGGGCTCTGGCCGTTCTCGACAAGGATGATGCCCAGCGCCCTGGCGGTGCCGCTGGAGCCATAGACATCGCGCCAGCCTTCCTTGCGGAAGGCGGTGGTGATCGATTCCAGTTCGCGCGCGGCGGCGTACTGCGCGTCCTTGAAGGATTTCTTATCGATCTTGCCGCCGGGAAAATAACGCTCCGAATAGGTCACGCAGCCCATGTACAGGCTTTCCAGCACCTTCGGTTTGAGGCGGTGGCCGATGATGAACTCGGTGGAGCCGCCGCCGATATCGACCACCAGGCGATTGTGATTGGCCGGCGGCAGGCTTTGCGCGACGCCGACATAGATCAGGCGCGCTTCCTCGCGGCCGGCGATGATTTCGATCGGGTAGCCCAGCGCCGCCTCGGCATCGCGCACAAAGGCATCCGCGTTCTTGGCCACGCGCAGGGCATTGGTGCCGACCACGCGCACTGCATCTTTCGGCAAGCCGCGCAGGCGCTCGGCAAACAGGCGCAGCGCGGTCAGCGCGCGCTCGGCGGTTTTGCCATCGATCTTTTTGTCGGGCGTTACGCCGGCGCCCAGGCGCACGGTTTCCTTGAGACTGTCCAGCGGATAAAGCTGGTGGTCCACCACGCGTGCGATCTGCAGATGAAAACTGTTGGAGCCGAGATCGACGGCGGCGAGGGTGTGTTGGGGCATTTCAGCGGCGCAATGAGCGGAAATTTTCTTGAGCGGAAGTATGTCACATCCACTGCACGGCCAGCGCACGTCATGGAAATGTCATAAGCTGCGGGTATGGTGAAACACAAATCAAAAACGCCGAGTCGCATGGCCGCCACCCGAAAACCCAGCCGCTTCCTGAACCGCGAAATCCAGTTGCTCGCGTTCAACCAGCGGGTGCTGGCGCAGGCGGAGGACCGGACCGTTCCGCTGCTGGAGCGGCTCAGGTTCCTGTCGATCGTCTCGTCGAATATGGACGAATTCTTCGAAATCCGCGTCGCCGGCCTGAAGGAGCAGATCAAGCTCAATTCGGTGACGCGCGAGGCCGATGGCCGCTCGGCGCTTGAAACCTTCAAGGTGGTGGCGAACGAGGCGCATCAACTGGTGGCGCGCCAGTACGCCTTGCTGAACGACGAGATGTTTCCGGCGATGGCCGCGCAGGGCATCCGTTTTGTGCGCCGCGCGCAATGGACGGCGGCCCAGCAGGCCTGGATCAAGGGTTATTTTTTCCGCGAAATGATGCCGGTGCTGACGCCGATCGGGCTCGATCCGGCGCACCCGTTCCCACGCATTTTCAACAAATCGCTCAACTTCGCGGTCGAGCTCAGCGGCCGCGATGCCTTCGGCCGCGATTCCCTGCGCGCCATCGTGCAGGCGCCGCGCGTGCTGCCGCGGGTGATCCGCCTGCCGCGCGAGCTGAGCAGCGGCGACAACGACTTTATCTTTCTGACCTCGGTGCTGCACGCGCATGTGGGCGAACTGTTCGCCGGCATGGAAGTGCTGGGCTGCTATCAGTTCCGCGTGACGCGCAACTCCGATCTGTTTGTCGACGAGGAGGAGGTCAAGAACCTGCGCCTGGCCTTGCAGGGCGAATTGCCGCAGCGGCACCTGGGCGATGCGGTGCGGCTGGAGGTGGCCGACAATTGCTCGCCGGAAATGGAGAGCTTCCTGCTGGCGCAATTCGAGCTTCAGGAAATCGATCTGTACCGCGTCAACGGCCCGGTGAACCTGGTGCGCCTGATGAGCGTGCCGGATGAAGTCGCGCGCGCCGATCTCAAGTATGCGTCGTTCGTTCCCGGCGTGCCCAAGCCGATCATCAAGGTGGCCAAGGGCAAGGACATATTCGAGACGCTGAAAAAACACGATGTGCTGCTGCATCATCCCTTCCAGAGTTTCACACCGGTGATCGAATTCATCCAGCAGGCGGCGCGCGATCCGCTGGTGGTGGCGATCAAGCAGACGGTGTATCGCACCGGCACCGACTCGGTGATCATGGAGGCCCTGATCGACGCCGCCAAGCGCGGCAAGGAAGTGACCGTGGTGGTCGAGCTGATGGCGCGCTTCGATGAAGAGGCCAACCTCAACTGGGCGGCCAAGCTGGAAGAAGTGGGGGCGCATGTGGTCTACGGCGTGGTCGGCCACAAGACCCACGCCAAGATGGCCCTGATCGTGCGCCGCGAATATGCCTCGGGTGACGAAGGCAAGCGGGTGCTGCGGCGCTATGTGCATCTGGGCACCGGCAATTACCATACGCGCACCGCCGGCCTCTACACCGACTTCGGCCTGATCACGGCCAACGAAGGCATCTGCGCCGACGTCAACGATGTGTTTGTGCAGCTCACCGGGCTGGGCAAGGCGACCAAGCTGGCGCATGTCTGGCAGGCGCCGTTCACCCTGCATGAACGCGTGCTCCATGCCATCGACAATGAAACCAGGATCGCCAAGGCCGGCAAGCGCGGCGTGATCATTGCCAAGATGAATTCCCTGCTTGAGCCGCAAGTGATCGAAGCGCTGTACCGCGCCTCGGCGGCGGGCGTCAAAATCGACCTGATCGTGCGCGGGGTCTGCGCCCTGCGTCCGGGCGTTGCGGGGCTGTCGGAGAATATCCGCGTGCGCTCGGTGGTGGGCCGCTTCCTCGAACATTCGCGGATTTTCTATTTCCGCAACGGCGGCCAGGAGCGCGTGATGCTGTCCAGCGCCGATTGGATGGAGCGCAATTTTTTCCGCCGCATCGAGCTGTGCTTCCCGGTTCTCGACGCCAGGCTAAAAAAGCGCGTGATCGGCGAAGGGCTGACGCCCTATCTGCGGGACAATGCGCAGACTTGGGAAATGGACGGCGAGGGCGGTTATACGCGCCGCAAGCCGGCCGGCGGTGCGCGCGGCGTGCGCAAGGTGGCGCAGGAAGAATTGCTGGCCCTGCTGGCGCTGCCGGACTAGCGTGCGAGCGCCCGGCCGGCTACCAGAATTTCCACCAGGGTCCGTTGCCGTCGCGGTTTTGCGTGATCATGCTGTTGTTTGGAAAGTTTTTTTCCAGCACGAGGCGCGACGATTCGGCGAGATCGGGCATATCCATCTTCTTGTACGCCAGCACGCTGATCACCAGGGCCTCCTCGATGGCGGGGGCCTGCGGGTAGCGCTGCAGCACATTCTGCGAACGGTTCACGGCGGCAAGATAGCCGCCGCGATTGTAGTAGTAGCGGGCCACGGTGACATCGTGCTTGGCCAGCGAATTGACCAGATATGCCATGCGATTGCGCGAGTCCGGGGCATAGCTGCTGTCCGGGAAGCGCGTCACCAGATCCTTGAACACGTCGAAGGATTCGCGCAGCGCCTTGGGGTCGCGCTCGGAGGGATCCAGATTGAGCAGGTCGCCGAACACGCCGAGGTCGGGCTTGAAATAGGCAAGCGCCTTCAAATACAAGGCGTAATCCAGATTCGGGTGATTGGGGTGCAGCTTGATGAAGCGGTCGCAGGCGGCCACGGCCTCGGCGGTATTGTTGTCCTTGTATTGCGCATAGGCGGTATCGAGCTGCGCCTGCTGGGCATAACGGCCGAAGGGGTAGCGGGCTTCCAGCGCCTCGTATCCCTTGACGGCGCCCGGATAGTTGCCGCTGTCGAGATCGCCCTTGGCATTTTCGTAGAACTGTTCCACCGTCCAGTTTTTCTTCGGGTCCAGCTTGTCGCTGAAAGAGCATCCCGACAGCAGCAATGTCGCGCAAAAAAAGGCGGCGAGGGCGCGGACAAACGGTATCGGACGAAGGGTGCTGCGACGGGTTCGTGTCATACTTTGGCGATGATACCTGTGGATCTCGAAGAGGAAGATTATAGCCCAAGCGACATGGCGCCCCCCAATGTCGCCGGGGAAAAAACCCTTGAACTTGCCGTGCCCGCCGCCATGGCCGGCAGCCGCCTGGACCAGGCGCTGGCGGCGTTGCTGCCGGACTATTCGCGCAGCCGCCTGACGGCCATGATCAAGGACGGCTTGATACTGCTTGACGGCGAGGCAGTGCAGCCCAAAACCAAGCTGCTGGGCGGTGAAACCATTGACGCCCGGTTGCGCCCGCGCGAGGAGGAAACCGCCTTTGTCGCCGAGGATGTGCCGCTGGCGGTGATTCACGAAGACGAGGCGATCATCGTCATCGACAAGCCGGCGGGCCTGGTGGTGCATCCGGCGGCCGGCAACTGGCACGGCACCCTGCTCAACGGCTTGCTGTACCGCAATCCGCAGGTCGCCAATCTGCCGCGCGCCGGCATCGTTCATCGCCTCGACAAGGACACCACCGGAGTCATGGTGGCGGCCAAGACCGAGGCGGCGCAGCTGTCCCTGGTGCGTCAATTGCAATCGCGCAGCATGAGCCGCGTGTATACGGCCCTGGTGCGCGGCCAAGTGCCGGGCGCGGGCAAGGTCGATGCGCCGATCGGCCGCCACCCGCGTGACCGCACCAAAATGGCCGTGGTCAACCCGCTGATCTACGGCGAGGCCAGCAGCGGCAAACCGGCGGTGACGCACTACAAGGTGCTGGAGCGTTTTGACTGGCATACCCTGCTGGAGTGCAAGCTGGAGACGGGACGCACCCACCAGATCCGGGTGCATATGCAGTCGATCGGCTTTCCGCTGGAATGCGATCCGGTCTACGGGCCGCCGGCGACCGCGATGGAAGCTTATGTGCGCGAAACCTTCCAGTCCTTCGGCAGGCAAGCCCTGCATGCGCGCAAATTGATCCTCGATCATCCGCTCGACGGCAAGCCCAGGACTTTCGAGGCCCCCTTGCCGGACGATATGCAGGATCTGATCGATTTTGTCGCGGAGCTCTGATTGCTGCCGGCAGACATGCAATTGATCGTTCCGGATTGGCCGGCGCCCGGCAATATCCAGGCGCTGGCCACCAGTCGTCACGGCGGCGTCAGCGTGGGCCCCTGCGCCAGCCTCAATCTCGGCTTGCATGTCGGCGACGATCCGGCGGCAGTGGCCGAAAACCGGCGCCGCCTGACAGCCGTGCTGCCGCGCGTGCCGCTATGGCTGCGCCAGGTGCACGGTACCCGCGTACTGCGCGCGGAAGACTGGATCGACACCCTGCCCGCAGCAGAGATCGACGCGGATGCGGCGCATGCCGCGGCCGTCGACCTGCCCTGTGCGGTGATGATGGCCGACTGTCTGCCGGTGCTGTTCTGCGATCGGGCCGGGACCGAGGTGGCGGCCGCGCACGCGGGCTGGCGCGGGCTATGTGCGGGGGTGCTCGAAAATACGGTGGCGGCGATGCGGGCAGAACCGGATTCGCTGCTGGCCTGGCTGGGACCGGCCATCGGCCCGACAAAATTCGAAGTCGGCGGCGAAGTGCGTGAGGCTTTCATGGCGATGGATGCAAATGCCGCTGCGGCGTTCACCGCGCTGCCGTCGGCGGGAAAATTTCTCGCCGATATTTACCTGCTGGCCAGACAGCGCCTCGCGCGCGCCGGTCTCGGACGGGTGTACGGCGGCGGTTACTGCACCGTCAGCGAGGAAGCGCGATTTTTTTCCTATCGCCGCGACAAGACCACCGGGCGCATGGCAGCGCTGATCTGGCGGACCGGGTAGCGCCCCGGGTAGTCGCGGCCGGCGAGGCCGCCGGGCATGGTAAACTTGTGCAAATGCAATAAGGTTGCATTAAAAACATATCAATATCGTTTACGGCGCTCCGCCACGGGCTGCCGTCACCCGCGCAAACAAGCAACGTGACCCTCGTTCATATCCTCATCGCCTGTCTGCTGGGCAGCACACTATCGGCCCTGCTGGCCGCGATGCTGGCCTGGCGCATTCGCGCCGGACTCATTCCGGTGTTTGTGAGCTATGCGGTTGGCGCCCTGCTGGGCGTGGTCTTCCTGGATTTGCTGCCGCATATCTTCGAACAGGGCGCCCGTGCACAGGCCTCCGCAGCCTGGCTGCTCGCCGGCATCCTGCTGTTTTTCATCCTCGAGAAGTTCGTGCTGTGGCGGCATGGCCACGAGCATACCGGCAACGACGAAGACGAAACGCCGCCCCTTCATGCCCACCATCACGATCACCATCATGCGACAGGCCGGGGACGCACGGCCAGCGCATGGATGGTGATCATCGGCGATGCGTTTCATAACTTCACCGACGGTCTGGCCATTGCCGCCGCCTTCGTCACCGATTTCCGCTTGGGGGTGGCGACTGCGATCGCGATCATCGCCCACGAACTGCCGCATGAGCTGGGCGATTTCCTGGTGCTGATTCATTCAGGTTTCAGCAAGATGCGCGCCCTGGCGTGGAATCTGGTGTCCAGCCTGGCCACCCTGCTGGGCGCGCTGCTTGCCTATGCTGCCTTGCGCGGCCTGGAAGACTATGCGCTGATTTTTCTGTGCCTTGCCGCTTCCAGCATGATTTATGTCGCCATCGCCGATTTGATGCCGGGACTGCAGAAGCGCGCTGCCGTTGGTGAAAGCCTGCTGCAAATCGGCTTAATGGCGCTGGGTATCGTCACCATCGTTTTGGTCAACTGGCTGGTCCACTAGCGTCGCCGGCGGCGCCTCGGCGCTTGCGGCCGCCTGTCGGCTCTTTCTGGCGCGGGCCCGATGCCGGGCAGGCGTGCCCAGCAGCCATAGCAACAATGCACAGGGCGCCAGGCCGTAGAATCCGAAGGTGAGCGCCCCGGCGACCAGGTTTTTTTCGGTCAGCGCCATCATCAGCGTGACATACAGCCAGGCAATCGCCACAATATACAAAATGCTTGCTCCCGCCGGGTCGCGGGCTTGCCCACGGCTTCCGAAACAGATGGTGGATATATGCCACAACATAGCAGCGCGTTCGATTTTGCGAAAGTCCTTTCCGGCATGCAGGAATCGAGCACGCGCCTGATTCGCGAGTTGGGGACGACACATTCGCCGGCCAGCTTCGGCGAGGCCTGGCGAGAGTGGGTGACGGCGGTATCGCAGGAACCGGAAAAACTGGCGGCGATACAAAAGCGCTTCGGCGACGAGCACCGGCGGTTGTTGGGCGTCATGTCGCACCCGGAAAACGCGGGAAACGATTTGCTGAGCGCGCAAGACAGGCGCTTTAACAGCCCGCTGTGGCAGCAGGCCGCGCCATTCCGCTATCTGGCGGAATCCTATCTCACCAGTTGCCGCCTGTTGATCGAGAGTATCGAGGCCAGCGAGGTCGATGCGACGCTGAAGCAACGCATGCGCTTTTTTGCCAAACAGTATGCGGATGCGATGTCGCCGGCCAATTTTCTGCTGACCAATCCGGAAGCGATCAAGGCGGCGGTGGATTCCGGGGGCGAAACCCTGCGCGAAGGCCTCGTCAATCTGCAGGCCGATATGGAAAAAGGCCATCTGTCGATGACCGACGAATCGGCATTCGAGGTCGGCAGGAATGTCGCCATGTCGCCCGGGCGGGTGGTGTTTGAAAATGAAATCTTCCAGTTGCTGCAATACGCGCCGGGCACGGCGCAGGTTCACCTGCGGCCCCTGCTGATGGTGCCGCCCTGCATCAACAAGTTCTACATTCTCGACCTGCGCCCGGATAATTCGTATATCGAATACGCGGTGCAGCAGGGTTTTACCGTGTTCGTGGTGTCATGGCGCAATGTCAAGGCCGGGCAGGGCCGTCTGGGCTGGGACGATTACCTTGCGAACGGCGTGATCAAGGCGATCGACACCGTGCGGCTGATCAGCAATGTGGACAAGATCAATACCCTGGGTTTCTGCGTCGGCGGCACCCTGCTGGCCAGCGCGCTGGCAGTGTTGCGCCGTCTCGGCCACGATGTGGTCGAAAGCAGCACCTTCCTGACCACCTTTGTCGATTTCTCGGATGTGGGCGAAATTTCCGCCTATGTCGACGAAGCCTTTGTGGCGCGCCGCGAGCGTGAGGTCGGGGCGGGCGGGATCATCAACGGCGCCGAGCTGGCCTTCGCCTTTTCATCTTTGCGCGCCAATGAGCTGGTGTGGAATTACGTCGTCAACAATTATCTGCAAGGCAGGAAGCCGCCGGCATTCGACTTGCTATTCTGGAATGGCGACAGTACCAACTTGCCCGGCCCCTGGTACTGCTATTACCTGCGCAATACCTACCTGGAAAACAATCTGGTCAAGCCGGACAAGCTGACCATGTGCGGCGTGTCACTGGACCTGAGTTACGTCGATATGCCGGCCTTTGTGTTTGCCGCGCGCGAGGATCATATCGTGCCCTGGCGCACCGCCTATTCCAGCGCCGGCTACTTCAGCAGCCAGGTCGAGTTCGTGCTGGGCGCTTCCGGCCATATCGCCGGCGTGGTGAATCCGGCTTCCAGGAACAAGCGCAGCTACTGGTCCGGCAGCTCCAATCCTGCCGCCGGCCCCGCCGATGCGGATAACTGGCTGGAAGCGGCCAGGGAAAATGAGGGCAGCTGGTGGCCGCACTGGGCGCAATGGCTGAAGGCGCATAGCGGCAGGATGATTCCGGCGCGCACCCAGCTGGGTAGCGCGGCCTTTCCGCCCGGCGAGCCGGCGCCGGGGCGCTACGTCAAGGAGAAAGCGTAACCGGGCGGCGTTATCGGCCGATGAGGACATCTGATTTGCAGGACATGCCACACGGTTCATCCAATCCGGGCACAGATACAGGATGCAGCTCGCTTGCGCCCGCCGGGGTTGGCGGTTCATCATGCAAGAAATGGCGGCAGGCAGGGCAAATAAAATTCAACAATAAACGAGGAGAAGCATATGGCGGGTACAAAAAGGATAGCGGTGGTAACCGGCGGCATGGGCGGACTGGGCGAGGCGATCTGCGCCAAACTGGAAAAAATGGGCGTCAATGTGGTGGTGACATTTTCGCCGTCGAACAAGACCGCCGACCAGTGGCTGAAGGACATGGCCGCGCGCGGTTTTCATTTTCACGGCTATGCCGTCGATGTGGCCGACTACGATTCCTGCGCCGCCGCCATCGCCAAAATCCACCAGGAGATCGGCCCCGTCGATATTCTCATCAACAACGCCGGCATCACCCGCGACATGACCTTCAAGAAAATGACCAAGGTCGACTGGAACGCCGTGGTCGCGACCAATCTGGATAGCGTGTTCAATATGTGCAAGCCGGTCGTCGACGGCATGGTCGAGCGCGGCTGGGGACGGGTCATCAATGTCTCGTCGGTCAACGGGCAGAAGGGCGCCTTCGGCCAGACCAACTATTCCGCCGCCAAGGCCGGCATGCACGGCTTCACCAAGGCGCTGGCATTGGAGGTGGCGAAAAAAGGGGTGACGGTCAATACCATCTCGCCGGGTTATATCGGCACCAAGATGGTGATGGCGATTCCGGAAGACGTATTGAATTCGAAAATCATCCCGCAGATTCCGATCGGACGACTCGGCAAGCCGGAGGAAGTCGCGGGCCTGTGCGCCTATCTGGCCTCGGACGAGGCGGCCTTCATCACCGGCGCCAATATCGCCATCAACGGCGGCCAGCATATGTTCTGAAGATTGTCGATGGATGTTGAAGGCAATAAAAAAGCGCCTTGAGGCGCTTTTTTATTGCCGTGCGTTGTCCGCCGCAATTACTGGTACAGGTGTACGCCGCCGTTGACGCTGAGGTTGGTGCCGGTGACGTAGCCGGAGGCCGCCGAGGCCAGGAACGAGACGGCATTGGCGATATCGTCGGGTTCGCCCATGCGGCCGGCGGGGATGGCCGCGATGATTTCCTCGCGGATATCGTCGCGCATCGCCCGGGTCATATCGGTGTCGATGAAACCCGGCGAGACCGCGTTGACGGTGACGCCCTTTTTGATGACTTCCAGGGCCAGCGATTTGGTGAAACCGAGAATGCCGGCCTTGGCGGCGGAATAGTTGGTCTGGCCGAAGGCGCCCTTGCTGGCATTGATGCTGGAAATATTGACGATGCGTCCGAAGCCGCGGTCGCACATGCCGTTGATCACATGCCGGGTGACATTGAACACGCTGTTCAGATTGGTATCGATCACCGCATGCCATTGCGCGGCGGTCATTTTGCGCAGGGAGGCGTCGCGGGTAATGCCGGCGCAGTTGACCAGTACGCTGATCGGCCCGTGTCGCGTCTCTATGTCTTCGATCATGGCGGCGCTGGCGTCGAAATCGGAGACGTCGCCGAAGGCTAAGGCGCAGTCGGCGTCGCCCAGGCCGGACGCCGCCATCATCTCGCGCCATTTCAGGTCCGAGCCTTCGATGACATAATTGGCGACCACGAAAAAACCATCGGCCGCGAGCCGCTTGCAGATGCCGGTGCCGATGCCGCCGACGCCGCCGGTGATGAGTGCGATTTTTTTATTCATGGGGCAAGGGATCGTTCAGTGCGCATTGGAAAGGTCGCCCATTCTGCCGCAAAACAGCATAAAAAAACCCCGAGAGCCAGGCTCTCGGGGTTGAATCCTTTATCGATTCTTGAGGAATGCGAATAAAGGAGGAGGAGACGTTAAAAGCTTACTTGCGCTTGGCGGATGCCGCTGCCTTGGTGGTGGTTTCCGAAGCGGTCTTGATGGCGGTGTCGGCGAAAGTGGTGAATTGCTTGGAAGCTTTGCTCAGGGAATCCATGGCGGCGGTCGAGGCGGCCATGCTCGATTTCAGCGCGGCGATGGCGACGTCGGCACCGGCGGGAGCGGATTTGGACACCTTGTCGAGGCTGTCGGCAACCGATTTCTGGATCTGGCCGACGCGCTCTTCAACCAGCGCAGTGTATTGCGCCTGGGCGGCGGTGGAAATTTCGTAGAAATTCTTGGAGTAGCCCATCAGGAGTTCCAGACCGGTTTCAGCCGATTTGGTGCGCAGACCGCTCAATTCCTGAACGTCTTTGACCGAGGACAGCGACTTGGCGCTCTTGGAGGTTTCGTCGAGGCCGACTTTGGAAGCTTCCAGATTCAGCGCAAACAGGCGTTCCGCGCTGTCGAAAGAAACTTTGGCGAATTTGTTGGCGGCATCGACAATGGCTTTGGAGAAATCGCCGAATTGTTCGGCGGCAACGTTGGTCGTGGTCATGGTGTGGCTCCTTAATTTTTACGGGGTTATGTACGCAGATTGCGTAGCAGAACACCTGACACGACCGGATTTTCCGACCAGCTTTATCAAAAATGGTGCACTGCACAAAGAGAATAATATGAGCGTGGCAAACCAAAGTCAAGCATTTTTTGCTGCAATGCACAAAATTGTTGACAGGGCGCAATTCTTTGCTAAAAATGCTAGAATAATCAAACATCTAATATTCAATACCAGCAGAGATGCCGGCGTAATTAAGGGCTTGGACGCGATATTTTTTGTGTGTTGCAGCAAGTCCGTTTTCCGCCGGCGAAATGCGGCAAGCATGGCAGCTCCGTGTATCGAAGCCCAATTGCTCTGAGGAGTCCGACATGGCCAGAATCATCAAGAAATATCCCAACCGCCGTCTTTACGATACCGAGACCAGCGCCTATATCACGCTTACTGATGTGAAACAGTTCGTGTTGGATCTCCAGCAGTTCGAGGTGCACGATGCGCGCACCGGCGAGGATCTCACGCGCAGCATCCTGTTGCAGGTCATACTCGAGGAAGAAAGCGGCGGCGTGCCGATGTTTTCCTCCGATATGCTGGCCAATATCATTCGTTACTACGGTCACGCCATGCAGGGCCTGATGGGCAGCTATCTGGAGCGCAGCATCGGCGCTTTTCACGAGGCGCAGAAAAAATTCCAGGAGCAGTCCACTTCGGTGCTGGGCGCCGCACCCGCCTTTACCCCCGATGCCTGGAGCAAGCTAGTCGGCGGCGCCGGAACGCCGATGCCGGCGATCATGAACGATTACCTGGAAAAAAGCGCCAGCAGCGTCATCGGCATGCAGGACGAGCTGCGCAAGCAGGCGATGCAGATGTTCTCCTCGTTTCCCTATTCGCCGATGGCTGCCGGCGGCATGTCGTCGGCGAAGTCGGATGCGGGCGCCGTCGCCGGCAAGGCGAAATCCGCAGCCGCCAAGCCCAGCGCAAAAAAGAAACGCAGCGCGTAGTCATCACCAAATCTGATCATCGTCCTGGCACCATCGACGCCGCCATCCACGCGGCCATTCAAGTGAAGCAATGAATTCCATCGTTCGTCCCATCAAGATCGCCAAGACGCAAATTCGCCCGCCGCGCGTGGGCTTCGTTTCCCTGGGCTGCCCCAAGGCCCTGGTCGACAGCGAGCAGATCATCACCCAGCTGCGCGCCGAAGGCTACGATATCGCACCGGATTACGCGGGCGCCGACCTGGTGGTGGTCAATACCTGCGGGTTTATCGACTCGGCTGTTGAGGAATCCCTGGACGCCATCGGCGAGGCGCTGGCCGAAAACGGCAAGGTGATCGTGACCGGTTGCCTGGGCGCGAAGGCAGGCGAGGGCGGTGAGAACCTGGTGCGGCAGGCGCATCCCAAGGTGCTGGCTGTGACCGGACCGCACGCCAAGGAAGAAGTCATGCAGCATGTGCATGCGCACCTGCCTCAACCGCACGATCCCTTTATCGATCTGGTGCCTGCCGCCGGCATCAAACTCACGCCGCGCCATTATGCGTATCTGAAGATATCCGAAGGTTGCAATCATCGTTGCACCTTCTGCATCATTCCTTCGATGCGCGGCGACCTGGTCAGCCGCCCGGTGGCGAATGTCATGCAGGAAGCGGAGAACCTGGTCAAATCGGGCGTCAAGGAACTGCTGGTCATTTCACAGGACACCAGTGCCTACGGCGTCGACATCAAGTACCGCACCGGGTTCTGGCAGGGCCGCCCGCTCAAGACACGCATGACCGAATTGTGCGAGGCGCTGGGGCAGCTGGGCGTGTGGGTGCGCCTGCATTATGTTTATCCCTACCCGCATGTCGACGAGGTCGTGCCGCTGATGGCGGAAGGCAAAATCCTGCCTTATCTGGATGTGCCGTTCCAGCATGCCAATCCGCGCATCCTCAAGCTGATGAGGCGGCCGGCGAACGCGGAAAAAACCCTGGACCGCATCAATGCCTGGCGCAGGATTTGTCCCGAAATCACCATCCGTTCCACCTTCATCGCCGGTTTTCCCGGCGAAACCGAGGCGGAGTTTTCGGAAATGCTCGATTTTCTGCGTGAGGCGCAACTCGATCGCGTCGGTTGTTTCGCCTATTCGCCGGTTGAAGGCGCGGCGGCCAACGATCTTCCCGATCATGTGCCCGATGAGGTCCGCGAAGAGCGTCGCCGGCGATTTATGGAAGTGCAGACCGAAATCAGCACGGCCAAGTTGAAGCAAAAGATCGGTCGCGAGATGGATGTGCTGATCGATTTGGTCAGCCGGGACGGCGCGGTCGGGCGTTCCGCGGCGGATGCGCCGGAAATCGACGGCCAGGTCCATATTCATGCCGCCAGGACCATGGCCAAAGGCATCAAGCCGGGCGATATCCTGAGAGTACGCGTGACCGACACTACCGAGCACGATTTGCGCGCCGAGCTGGTCGCCTGATCGTCGCTTGTGCTGCAATTACCCGGCACTATCAGGTAGCAGAGCCCCTGCCAAATTCGGGGGAATCGATACGGTTCGCCGTATGAGAACCTATCGGCTACCGCTGGTTTGGCGTGGCCAATGAGGTCTCGACACCGCCAGGGCGCAGTCCGAGTCAACTAGCCCGCTGCGACAGCATCATGGGCAATCTAGCGCGAAATTTGCCCGGACTACTGACTACCCGACTACCGGGCCGCTTGAGGGCTAACCATGGGATCATGGCGTATCCGGCCCCGATCAACTGGTCATCGCCCAGCTAATCCCGGCGGCATCGCACCGGTCTGGTGGCTCGGCTCCATTTCGCCATGACGACTGCATTTACTGCGGAGTAATACATGGACAGCCTCATCACCAAAATTGAATCCCAGCTGGCAACGCTGCCGGTTCCCATCGCCTTGCAACTCCCCGATGGCCGGCGCGTCGCCCGGCCGGGGTTCCGCGTCGCCCTGGCGTTCACCGAATGGTCCATGCTGACCAAGCTAACGACACGACAGATCGGCGCCATCGGCGAGGCCTACGTCGAAGGCCGCTTGCAGATCGAAGGCGCGATGCGCGACCTGATTGGCGCGGCAGTTGGTCTCTTGCCGGATAATCCGGCCGAAACCTATCCCGGCTTTTGGGGCCGGCTGATGCTGCGGGCCAAGTCCCGCAGGTCGCACACGCCGGGCAAGGTCGCTGCGCAGATCGCGTTTCATTACGATGTTTCCGACGACTTCTACGCACTCTGGCTGGACCCGCAGCGCGTCTACTCGTGCGCGTACTACAAAACGCCGGACCTGACGCTGGCCCAAGCGCAGGAAGCCAAGCTCGACCATATCTGCCGCAAGCTCATGTTGCAACCAGGCGAGCGCTTTCTTGATATCGGCTCGGGCTGGGGCGGTTTGTTGCTGTGGGCGGCCGAGCACTATGGGGCGGATGCGACCGGCATCACCCTGTCGAAGAACCAGCATGCGCATGTGACGAAGTTGATCGAGGAAAAAGGTCTGCAAGACCGGGTTCGCGTCGAGTTGCGCGACTACCGCGAACTGGATATCAGGCAGCCCTTCGACAAGATTGCGTCCGTCGGCATGTTCGAGCATGTCGGCAGTGCCAACATGGCACCCTACTTCAAGAAGATTTATTCATTGCTCGCGCCTAGCGGGCTGGTGATGAACCACGGCATTACCTCCGGCCGGCTCGACTACCATCAGCTCGGCGCCGGTATGGGCGACTTCATCGAGAAGTTCATCTTCCCGGGCGGCGAGTTGCTGCATGTCACCAAGGTTCTGCGAGAGACAGCCGCCGCCGGCCTCGAAATGGTCGATACCGAAAATCTGCGGCCACACTACGCCCGCACACTCTGGGCTTGGTCCGATGCCTTGGAGGCGCAACTCGATCTGGCGCGCGACGTGCTGGCACGCAGCAGCGGAGTAGCCAACGCCGAGCGCGTGCTGCGGGCGTACCGCCTGTACCTTGCCGGATCGGCGATGAGCTTCGAGCAGGGCTGGATCTCGCTGCACCAAATGCTTTCGACCCGGCCAGACGGAAAGGTGGCGGTGCGCACGCTCCACGGCGCGCAAACGAGCTACCCCTTTGTCCGCGAATACATGTACCCATGATAGCGTCACCCGGAAAAAAGCCCGCATCAGCGGGCTTTTTTCCGGATCATGAGGCCTTGATTCAGTCGCGGACCAGCTTGCCGTCGACGACCTTGATCTTGTCGCCCACCTTGTATGCCGAGGCAGCGTTGAACGAGAAGGTGCGGGTTGAACCGTTTTCAAGTTTAACGACCACCTGATAGACGGTCTTTTCTTTCAACTTTTTCTCGGTTTCATTGCCGGCATAGGCGCCAACGCCGGCGCCAGCCACGGTAGCCAGGTCTTTGCCGCGCCCGCCGCCAACCTGGTGGCCGAGCACACCGCCGAGTACGGCGCCGCCAACCAGGCCGACACCGGAGCCTTCTCCTTTTTGCTTGACGGTTTTCAGATCGGTAACGGTGCCGCAGTTATCGCATTTTGCATAGGCTGCGCCGCCCCAGGCGAACACCAGACCAGCAATGGCGGAAGTGATGAATTTTGAGTATTTCATGGTTGTAACTCCTTGATTGAACGGATCCCCGACGACTTATTGCAAACTACTAACGCAACCGCTGGCCAAAGCGACGACAGGATAAAAATTAACGCAATACGTCGCTGGCTTTCAATTGTGGAAACAGGATTACATCACGGATTGAGGGGCTGTTGGTGAGCAACATCACCAGCCGGTCGATACCGATGCCTTCCCCTGCCGTCGGCGGCAGGCCGTACTCCAGCGCACGGATATAGTCGGCGTCATAGTGCATGGCTTCCTCATCGCCGGCGTCCTTGGCCTTTACTTGCGACATGAAGCGTTCGGCCTGGTCTTCAGGATCATTGAGTTCCGAAAAACCGTTGGCCAGCTCGCGGCCGGCCACGAACAGTTCGAAACGGTCGGTAATGGCCGGATTGGCATCGTTGCGCCGCGCCAGCGGCGAAACCTCGGCCGGATAATCGACGATGAAGGTCGGCTGGATCAGCTTCGCCTCGGCGGTTTCCTCGAACAGCACCAGCTGCAACTCGCCCAGGGTCTGGGCGGGCTTGGTGTCCACATGCCGCTTTTCCAGCAGGCCGCGCACCGTTTCGAGGTCGTCGAGATTGCTGGCCGCATATTCCGGGCAGTACTTCTTCACCGCCTGCGGCATGGTGATGCGGTCGAAGGGCTTGCCGAAATCGATCTCGTATTCGCCATAGGCGAACCGGGTTTTGCCCAGCACTTTTTGCGCGATATCGCGGAACATCTCTTCGGTGAAGCTCATCAGGTGATGGTAGTCGCGCCAAGCGATATAAAACTCCATCATGGTGAACTCCGGATTGTGGCGCACCGACATGCCCTCATTGCGGAAATTGCGGTTGATCTCGAACACGCGCTCGAAACCGCCCACCACCAGGCGTTTCAGGTACAACTCGGGGGCGATGCGCAGGTACAGCTGCATATCCAGCGCATTGTGATGGGTGATGAAGGGCTTGGCCGCCGCGCCACCGGGGATCGGATGCATCATTGGCGTCTCCACCTCCAGATAACCCGCGCCGACCATGAAATCGCGGATCGCCTGCACGATTTTCGAGCGCGCGCGGAAGGTGTCGCGCACCTCCGGGTTGGTGATCAGGTCGACATAGCGCATGCGGTAGCGCTGCTCGGTGTCGGTCAGACCGTGGAATTTTTCCGGCAGCGGGCGCAACGCCTTGGTTATCAGGCGCAGCGAGGTCACGAACACGGACAACTCGCCCTTGTTCGTTTTGGATACGCGTCCCTCGGCGCCGAGAATGTCGCCCATATCGTAATGCTTGAAGTCTTCCATGGCCGCCTCGCCGACATCCTGCAACGAGATGTAAAGCTGGATGCGCTCCGAGGCGTCCTGGATGGTGGCGAAGGCCGCCTTGCCCATGACGCGCTTCAGCATCATGCGGCCCGCGACTTTCACCATCACCGGTACAGCGTCCAACTCTTCTCTGGTTTTTTCCCCGTGGGCCTTGATCAGTTCGGCGGCATCATGCTCCGGGCGAAAATCGTTCGGAAAGGCCTGTGCCGTTTTGGCGCGGATCGCGGCCAGTTTGTGGCGGCGTTCGGCGATGACGTGGTTCTCATCAATGGGCGCAGCGCTGTGATCGGGGTTTTGCGGTTGTTCGCTCATGGTCATTCCCGGTGAAAATTCTGCTGCTGAATGCGTTTTTTAAACGCCTTGCTTCAAGCTGGCTTCAATGAAGGGGTCGAGGTCGCCGTCCAGCACTTTTTGCGTGGCGCTGATTTCGACATTGGTGCGCAAATCCTTGATACGGCTCTGGTCCAGCACATAGGAACGGATCTGGTGCCCCCAGCCCACATCGGTCTTGCTGGCTTCGAGTTTGTCCTGTTCGGCCTGACGCTTGCGGATTTCGAGTTCGTACAGTTTTGCCTTCAGCATCGTCATCGCTTCGGCGCGATTACGGTGCTGGGAACGGTCATTCTGGCACTGCACCACGATACCCGAAGGCATATGCGTAATGCGCACCGCGGAATCGGTCTTGTTGATGTGCTGGCCGCCGGCGCCGGAGGCGCGGTAGGTATCGATGCGCAGATCGGCCGGATTGATCTCGACCTCGATGGAATCGTCGATCTCCGGATACACGAACACGCTGGCAAACGAGGTATGGCGACCGCCGGAAGAATCGAAGGGCGATTTGCGCACCAGGCGGTGCACGCCGGTTTCGGTGCGCAGGAAGCCGTAGGCATAGTCGCCGCTGATCTTGATGGTGGCGCTCTTGATGCCCGCCACTTCGCCGTCGGATTGCTCCAGCACTTCCGCTTTGAAGCCTTTGCGTTCGGCGTAGCGCAGGTATTGGCGCAGCAGCATCGACGCCCAATCCTGTGCCTCGGTACCGCCGGCGCCGGACTGGATATCCAGGAAGCAGTTGAAGGAATCGGCGGCATTGGAGAACATGCGCCGGAATTCCATATCGGCGACCATTTTTTCCACGGCCGCCGCGTCGTCGCGAATTGCAATCAGGGTCGATTCATCGCCTTCATCCTTGGCGAGCTCGAAAATTTCCTGGGAATCCTTGAGCGTCTGGTCGATATGAATCAGCGACTCAACCACGCTATCGAGCGATTTTTTTTCGCGGCCCAGTTCCTGGGCGCGTTTGGTATCGGACCAGATGGCCGGGTCTTCGGCCAGTTTCGAGACTTCCTCGCGACGGGCTACTTTGCCGTCGAAGTCAAAGATACCTCCGCAACTCGGTCGCGCGGGCGGACAAGTCGGCAAGGCTGTTGGCAATGAGGTTGATTTGATCGGCTTCCATGGTGCGGGGTCTTCTTTTTCAAGTTCAAGTTTCGTAATCCGCCATTATAGAGGACACGCCGGTTGCAAATTTGCCCTGCCAGGAAATTCAGGGCAATCGAGCAGGATTTCGCAGCGGAGATTGTCGTGGCGCAATCGGGCCCTGGCGCTGGATGGCTTGCCCCTATGCAGGGCGACAAGCGCACTGGGCAATTCATGGCCGATAACCTATGTGGAGAACTGCCACGGCAGTCTGGATATCACCTACAGCGTATTATCCCGGTAACAGCGCAGTCGCTGATCGCCAATAAGTTGTTGCGGCGATCATCCGCGCCGGTGACGTCTGCCCAGGAATTTTGATGTTATGAGGAGGCATGATGAACGAAGGCATCGGTAATCTGGAGATTTTGCGGAAGCTCGATTCGTCGGACTTGCTGCGCGTCGTAGCAGTATTGGTTTTGGCGTGGCTTGTGGCAGCTGTCCTTCGATGGGCCTTGCGCAGCATCGCCGAAAAAGTGACACCGCGCCTGCGACTCCCGATCCTGCGGGTGGTGCCGGTGGTACGCCTCATGATCGGTATCGGTGCCGCCGCCGTGATCGTGTCGGTCATCGTCAGGCCGTCTTTTCAGAATGTCGTTGCCTTGCTGGCCAGCGTCAGCCTGGCGGTCGCCTTTGCGCTCAAGGATTATGCGAGCGCCCTGGCGGCGGGGTTGGTGACGGTTCTGGAAAACGCCTACCAGCCCGGCGACTGGATCGAGATAGACGGGGTTTACGGCGAGGTCAGGTTTATCGGCGCGCGTGCCGTGCATATCGTGACGACCGACGACAACGTGGTGATGATCCCGCATTACCAGTTCTGGTCGAAGAAAATCTCGAACGCGACCAGCGGCAGCAGAAGCCTGCTATGCGTGGCGAATTTCTACCTGCACCCCGACCATGAGGGCCAGGCGGTAATGCGGTGCCTCGAGGAAATCGGGGAAACAAGTTCGTGGCGCAAGCCGGAAACAAAACTAAGCGTCATTGTGGAGGAAAAGCCCTGGGGTACCCACTACAAGCTCAAGGCTTACGTCAAGGAAAGCCGCGAACAATTCAAGTTCATCACCGATCTGACGATTCGCGGCAAAGAGGCGCTGCGGGCGATGAACATCCGCTTCGCAAATGTACTGCCCGTTATCGAGGCCGGCAAGAAGTGATCGGCGCTGGAAAGCACGGTGACATGCAGATGCCACCTGCCAAGGCGGAGTTCATCGGGCGGGCTGCTGAATACAACTGAATCAGACTACATGGTCGAGCAGCAATTGCAGGGTCGCATCGCCGCGAAATTCATTGACCGATGGCCGGAACACCGCGTCAATGCTGGGGTTCAGGGCATCGGCCGAGCCAAAGCGCATGGCCTCGAAGGTCGCGCCGCCTGTCCCTGTCCCCATCCACAGTTTCAGTTTCAGATGTTTTTCGCCGACCACGCGCTGTTCCAGCACGCGAAAGGCGCCGGTGAAGGCGGGCGCGGCGAAGCCCTGGCCCCAGACCTGAGCCTCGATAGCGCGGGCAAAATCGAAACTGAGCTCATCGGCTGCCAGCGCGCCGTCGGTTTCGATCCGCTCCAGCAAGTCGGCCGGCGATAGCAGTTCGCGCACTACAGCCTCAAAGGCCTTGGAAAAATCGGCCAGGGCGGTTTGCGCAATAGTCAGCCCCGCCGCCATGGCATGGCCGCCGAACTTGCTGATCAGTTGTGGGTGGCGCTTGGTGACCAGATCGAGGGCGTCGCGCAGATGCAGCCCCTGGATCGAGCGGCCCGAGCCTTTGAGATTGCCGTCCCCGTCCGCGGCAAAGGCGATCACCGGGCGATGATATTTTTCGCGAATGCGCGAGGCGAGGATGCCGACCACGCCCTGATGCCAGCCCGGCTCGAAGATGACCAGCGAATAGCGCTGGCCGACGTCGATATCGGCCAGCGAGGTCAGCGCCTCGTTCTGCATATCCGCTTCGATGCCGCGGCGCTGGCGGTTCAATTCATCGAGCCTGGTCGCCAATGGATAGGCGAGGGCCTCGCTGTCCGCCAGCAGGCAGGCGATGCCCAGGGACATGTCTTGCAGGCGGCCGGCGGCATTGAGGCGCGGGCCGACCACAAAGCCAAGGTCATAGGTGCCGGCGCGGCGATGATCGCGGCCGCCGACCTGCAGCAGGGCGCGAATACCGGCGCTCATGCGTCCGGCGCGAATCCGCATCAGGCCCTGCTCGACCAGAATGCGGTTGTTGTGATCCAGCCGTACCACATCGGCGACCGTGCCCAGCGCCACCAGATCGAGATAGTCCGCCAGGTTCGGCTCGGGACGCGAGGCGAAATAGCCCTGGCCGCGCAGCAGGGCGCGCAGGGCCAGCATCACATAGAAAATCACGCCGACGCCGGCCAGGTTCTTGCTGGCGAAGGCGTCGCCATGCTGGTTGGGATTGATGATGACCGCTGCATCGGGGAGCGTCTCGCCGGGCAGATGATGATCGGTGACCAGCACCTGGATGCCGCGCCGATTGGCCTCGCGCACGCCATCGACGCTGGCAATGCCGTTATCGACGGTGATGATGAGATCGGGATTGCGCCCGGAGGCCAATGCCACGATTTCCGGGGTCAGCCCATAGCCGTATTTGAAGCGGTCCGGCACCACGTATTCGATGCGCGCGCCCATCGCCGACAGCGCGCGCATGCCAACCGCGCAGGCGGTGGCGCCGTCGGCGTCGTAGTCGGCCACGATCAGCATCTTCTTGCCGGCAGCGATAGCCTCCGCCAGCAATTGCGCGGCGGCGTCGATATGCGCCAGCTGCGCCGGGGCCAGCAGGGCGGTCATGCTGGTTTCGAGCTCGGCCGCCGATTTCACATGGCGCGCCGCAAACAGGCGCGCCATGCGCGGCTCGACCTTGCCGGCGATCAGGGCCGCATAGGCGGCTTCATCGCGCACCCGCGTGACGATATCAACCATGCAGGTAGTCGGCCAGGGGTTTTGCGGTGGACTTGAATCGCTTCCAGACTTTCCACTGCGGTGGGCGCTCGATGGTCGCCCTCAAGGTTGCTGCTTCGTTGGGCAGCAACAGGGTGAGGCCGGTAATGGTCTTGCGCGCGAACGCCGCCTGCACCGGCGCGAACCAGTCACGGTCCATGGCTTCAACCGCCAGCATCCAGTCGTGGCGCTGGTTGGCGCGCAGCGCCCTGGTGGCGCTGTGCAGCACGACCAGGGTGTTGAGCTCACTGAAAGGCAGGCCGGAATAGCCGGATGGCAGATTGTTCAGCGGCAGCTTGGCTTTCATGGCGAGGCCGCGCGCCAGGGCGAGCTTGGCGACCACGAGTTCATGGCGATTGGGATTTTTCGGCGGCGGCGTCAGGCGCGGCGGGCGGATTTCGTTGCGCGAATTTTGCACGCCGAGCATGCGCGCCGGATTGGCCGGCTTGATGTTGCTGCGCAGGGCCGCAAAACTGCCGGCGCCCCAGAACCAGATGCCATTGATCGGCAATTCGCCGCGAGACTCACGCGCCGTGTTCACCGGATGGTCGTTCAGCAACATCTGCAATTCATTCTGCAGGCCGCGCCAGTTGATCTTGCCGCCGCCGTGTTGAGGCAGGTGCTCGAACACCGAGCCGCCGCTGACTTTCCACAGCGGCGTCGTTTCCGGCATCTCGTCGGTGGGGACGCGCAGATACCAGCGGGCGGCATCGCGCACTTCAATTTTTAAACCATCGTTGGCCAGATGCGCGTTCAGGGTGGCAGCGATGGCAACGGCTTCCTCTAGTGTCGGCTCGATCACATGCGAATCCATCAATTGCACATTGTCGCGGCTGATGTGCAAATGCACCGGGTCGGCGCGCAGCCAGGTGTCCTCGCCCGGCTCGCCGCCATCGGCCAGCAAGGTGAGCGGGGCGATCGGGTTGGTATAAATCACCTTCAGGCCGAGTTCGCCGAGGCAGGCTTCCTCGAGGAAACGGCCGCCGGAGCGAGCCAGTGTCGATTGCGCGAGCAGGGTCTGCAAGCCGGGCATGGCCGGCAGATCGCGGCGGGAAATGAACGCTTCGGGAGGAATCAGGTCTGCTGCAAGTATCGTAAGTTTCATGCGGCAATTTTACATGGCCGTTTGTGGCAAACTCCCCGCCTGTTGTGTTTATTCGGAATCTGCTTTGCGCTCACTCTCGCTTTTCATCGGCCGCCGCTACCTGCGCGCCAAACGGCAAAACAATTTCATCTCCTTCATCTCGCTGGTGTCGATGGCGGGCATCGCCCTGGGCATCGCCGCGCTGATCATCGTGTTGTCGGTGATGAACGGCTTCCAGAAGGAAGTGCGCGCCAAGATCCTCGGCGTGGCCGCGCATATCCAGATCAACGGTTTCGAGGACGGCCTGCATAACTGGCGCGAGGTGATGGACAGCACGCGCAAGCATCCCGAGGTGGTCGGCGTGGCGCCGTTCGTGATGGGGCAGGGATTGCTGGTGCTGGGTCAGACGGTGCGCGGCGTCGGCATTCGCGGCATCGAACCCGCGCAGGAAAATGAAGTCGCCGATCTCGGCCGCGATATGCGCGCCGGCGACATCAATGCGCTGAAGCCGGGCGAGTACGGCATCGTGCTCGGCTCCGAGCTGGCGCGCGCCCTGCAGGCGCAAATGGGCGGCAAGGTGCAGCTGGTGGTGCCGCAGGGCAGCGTGACCCCGGCGGGCATGGTGCCGCGCATGCGCAATTTCACCGTGGTTGGCATCTTCAACTCCGGCCACTTCGAATATGACCTGAACCTGGCGCTGATCCACATCCGCGATGCGCAGGTGCTGTACCGCCTGGAAGACAACGTCAGCGGCGTGCGCCTGAAAGTGAAGGACCTCGATCGCGCCCCGCTGATCGCGCGCGAACTGGCGCGGTCGATGCGCGTCGATGGCTATATCACCGACTGGACGCAGCAGAACGCGACCTACTTCCGCGCGGTGCAGATCGAAAAACGCATGATGTTCATCATCCTTACCCTGATCATCGCGGTGGCCGCCTTCAATCTCGTTTCCACCCTGGTGATGGTGGTGACCGACAAGCATCCCGATATCGCCATCCTGCGCACCCTCGGCGCCTCGCCCGGCACCATCATGAAAATTTTCGTGGTACAGGGCGCCATGGTCGGCATGATCGGCACCGCCATCGGCGTGATCGGCGGTGTGCTGCTGGCGTTGAATGTATCGGCGGTGGTGTCGGGCATCGAGCATCTGTTCGGCTTTCACATTCTCGATCCCGGCGTGTATTTCATTTCCGAACTGCCGTCCGATCTGCACTGGGACGATGTCGGCTTCATCGCCCTGATTGCGTTCGCGATGGCCCTGGTGGCAACGCTTTACCCGAGCTGGCGCGCCTCGAAAGTCAACCCGGCGGAGGCGCTGCGCTATGAGTAAGGTAAATGAGGCCGCCGTGCTGTCTTGCCGCAATCTGGTCAAGACCTTTCATCAGGGCGCGGTCGATGTGCCGGTATTGCGCGGCATCGATTTCAGCGTCGGGCCCGGCGAGACCATCGCCATTGTCGGCGCGTCCGGCTCGGGCAAGAGCACCTTGCTGCATATTCTGGGCGGGCTCGATGCGCCGACTGCGGGCGAGGTATCGCTGCTGGGCGAGCGCATGGATCAATTGTCGGCGGTGGCCCAGGGCCATTTGCGCAACAAGGCGCTGGGCTTCATTTACCAGTTCCATCATTTGCTGCCGGAATTCACCGCGCTGGAAAACGTGGCGATGCCGCTGTGGATCGCCGCGCATGAACGCGGCGAGTCCCCAGCCGATATCCACGCGCGCGCCGCCGATATGCTCAATGACGTCGGCCTCGCGCATCGCCTGACCCACAAGCCGGGTGAGCTCTCCGGTGGCGAACGTCAGCGGGTGGCGGTGGCGCGCGCGCTGGTGACGCATCCCGCCTGCGTGCTGGCCGACGAGCCCACCGGCAATCTCGATCGCGGCACGGCGGACCAGGTGTTCGAGCTGATCATGCGGCTGAACGCGAAATACCACACCGCCCTGGTGATGGTGACGCATGATCCGCAGCTGGCGGCGAAGATGAGCCGCCGGCTGGTGATTTCGGATGGGAAGTTGGGGTAGGTCCCCGCTCTTCTGCCAGCAATCGAGGCGATCTCCAAACCGTCACTGTCATCCCGGATTTAGTCCGGGATCCAATTTTTGCAACCACGCGAGTGCAAACTAAATTGGGCCCCGGACTAAATCCGGGGCGACCGTGAAGGGTTGAAGGTTGCCTCATTGGTCGCCGAACGAAAATCGTAGAACGCCATTTGGCGCGCCTTTCGAGGCAAAAACGCCTGGAAAGCCGCGCCAATACTAGAGTTTCACTTTCCCCACATACACATCCGCCGGCTGCCAGCGAAACCGCTTCAGATCGATTTTGCCCTCGGCGCTGATCGCAACCCCTTCGTTTTCCAGCAGTACCTTCTGATAATCGTCACCGCCGGATTGCCAATCCTTCAGCCGCAAACTGATACGGCCTTGCGCATTGATCACGCGCTGCCATGGCAGCTTGAAATTGTCCGGTGTGTTGCGCAGGGCGGTGCCGACTTGCCGGGCGCCGCGCGGAATGCCGGCGAGGGCAGCGATTTGCCCATAGGTGGCGACTTTGCCTTTGGGGATTTTCCGGATGACGGCGTAGATCTGCGCGTATTTTTGCGCGACGGTTGGTTTGGCAGCGACCATTTTGTCGCCGTCAGTAAACCGAGGGCACCGGTTCCAGCGAGCGCCACAGATACCAGGTCGCCACCGTGTTCCAGGGCGCCCAGCGTTCCTGATAGGCCACCACTTCGGCCTTGCTGAGTCGCTCGCCATTGTGGAAGTGTTTTTCGATGGCGCGCACCAGGCCGATATCGTCGACCGGAAACACATTGCCGCGCATCAGGTAAAAAATCAGGAACATCTCCGCGCTCCAGCGGCCGATGCCCTTGACGCGCACCAGGTCCTCGATCACTTCATCGTCGCTCATATGCGGCCAGCGGCGCGTGTTGACCAGCTTGTCGTCGAAATGGCGCGCCAGGTCCTTGAGATAGACCACCTTACTGCCGGAAAGGCCGCAGGCGCGCATCGCGTCGACTTCCATGGCGAGGATGGCCGGCGGTGAGATCGCATCGGCGGCCTCGACCACGCGATTCCACACCGATTGCGCGGCCTTCACCGAAATCTGCTGGCCGACAATGGCGCGCGCCAGGGTCGAGAAGGCATTGCCGCGCGAACGCAGATTGGCGGCCGGGTATTGCTTGACCAGGCCGCGCATCAGCTTGCAGCGCTTGGAGAGATCGCGGCAGGCTTCCTGCCAGTAGTCGGGAGTCATGGTTTGTCCAGAGCGTGTTTGAGGGCGTTCTTTTGCGCCAATCGGCGTTGGCGATTCTTCCACATTTTCGAGATCGCGCAACGCCAGATGATGAGCGTGCCGAAATAGCCGAGGATGGCGCTGATGGTTGCCTGGATGGCGAGGCCGATCAGCAGCGTATCGCCCAGCGAGATAAACCAGTGGAACAGCTGCGGCAGCACGTTCCAGATGTCGTTCAGCGTCCAGTTGAATTCGGGCGGCGGCAGCATATTGCCGTGCTCGCCCGTGACCAGCGCGCCGATCTGGTACGCCAGCAGGTAGAGGGGGACGAAGGTCAGCGGATTGGTGTACCAGGTGGCGAACATGGCTGCCAGGATATTGGCGCGTAGCGGAACGGCGATCAGCAGCGCCGCCAGCATTTGCACCGGCCCCGGGATCAGCCCGGTGACGAGGCCGATGGCGATCCCCAGGGCCACGCCGCGCCGATGCATATGCCAGAGTCGCGGATGCCCCAGCCATGGCGTCAGGAAGCGCAGGTATTTATTGCCGGTGATGGATTCCGGTTTGGGCAGATTGTCGCGGAGGAAACGTTTCATGGCTCAGCCGGCAGTGCCGGGCGCTGCTTTCATGTCGTCAAAGACGAAGGGGACTGCGTTAGGCCGGGGGCGCCGGTGCCGGCTGCTGGCCGGCGAAGCGATTGGACTGCGCTTCACGCCAATTTGACTACCGAATCCATTGCCGGGAAATCCAGAAGAATTATAACGTGCGCTCCCTGACCCTCGGCCTGCTGATTGGGGCATTCCTGCTGCAAGGCATGGCCAGCCTCCCTCTGGACGGCAGCGGCTGGTGGCTGACGGCAGGCGCCGCCCTTGCCGCCCTTGTTGCGCTTGCCTACATCGGTCTGGCGAGGATTGCGGCGCGCCGTGCCCAGCAGGGCATCGCCGCGAAATGCGCCGGGGTCGTGACCATCTTACTTGCCGGCAGCCTGCTGGGTTTCAGCTATGCGCACTGGCGCGCCGATCTGCGCCTGGCCGATGAATTGCCGCGCGAATGGGAAGGCCGCGATGTGCAGGTCGTCGGCATCGTCGCCAGCCTGCCCACGCTGAACGAACGCGGTACGCGTTTCGAATTCGATATTGAAAAAACACTGACGCCGGAAGCCACACTGCCGCCGCATATTTCGATCACCTGGTATGTCGAATTGGCGCATCAAGGAAAAAGCGGAAAAGAAGACGAGGCGACCAAACCCCCGCTCGAGATCAAACCCGGCGAGCGCTGGCAATTGACGCTGCGCCTGCGCCGCCCGCATGGCACGCAAAATCCGCATGGCTACGATTTCGAGGCCTGGGCTCTCGAACGAAATATCCGCGCTACGGGTTATGTGCGCAGCAAAGGCGTCAACCAGTTACTGGGCGGCCATGCCGGCGGCATCGGAACGCACATCGACCGCCTGCGCCTGTCGATTCGCGAACGCATGAACGCGGTGCTCAAGGACAAACCCTATGGCGGGGTGCTGGTGGCGCTGGCCATCGGCGAACAGAACGCGATCCCCGCCGAGCAGTGGCGCGTGTTCTGGCGCACCGGCGTCGGCCATCTGATGTCGATTTCTGGCCTGCATATCACTATGGTGGCCAGCCTGCTGTACTGGCTGGCGTTCCGTATCTGGGCGCGTATTCCCGCGCTCGCATTGCGCCTGCCCGCGCAACGTGCCGCCGTGCTGGCGGGCGCGGTCGCGGCATTGAGCTATTCTCTGGTCGCCGGATTTTCCGTACCCACGCAGCGCACCCTGTTCATGCTCTCCGCCGTCGCGGTGGCGCTATGGATGGGCCGCGCCACCTCGCCGTCGCGGGTATTGAGCTGGGCGCTGTGCGCGGTGTTGCTGCTCGACCCCTGGGCCGTGCTGACGCCCGGATTCTGGCTCAGCTTCGGCGCGGTTGCCGCGATTTTCTACGTCACCGCGCATCGCACCGGCGAGATGTCGTCCCTCAAGGGTGCGGTGCTCACGCAGCTCGCGGTCACGCTCGGCCTGCTGCCGATGACCCTCGCGCTGTTTCAGGAAGTCTCGGTGGTCTCGCCCATCGCCAACGCCTTCGCCATTCCTCTGATCAGCCTGGTGGTGGTACCGATCACCTTGCTGGGCGCGGTGCTGCCCTTCGATTGGCTGTTGTTGCTGGCGCATGAACTGATGTCCTGGTGCTACCTCGCCCTGCAATGGCTGGCCGCCACACCCAATGCCGTCTGGCAAAGCCATGCGCCGCCGCTGTGGACGGTGGCGCTCGCCTTGATCGGCTGCGCCTGGCTGTTGCTGCCGCGCGGCCTCAGCACACGCAGCTTTGGTTTTGTTTTCGTGCTGCCCATGTTCCTTGTGTTGCCGCCCGCACCGCAGGCCGGCGAGTTGTGGGTGACCCTGCTCGACGTCGGCCAGGGCCTCGCCACCGTGGTACGCACTGAACATCACACCCTCGTCTACGACACCGGCCCCAGCTACAACCCCGACAGCGATTCCGGCAACCGCATCGTCGTGCCGTATCTCAGAGGCGAAGGCATCCGCGAACTCGATGCCCTCATCGTCACCCATGACGATGACGACCACAGTGGCGGCGCCCGATCGATCATCGCCGCGCGCAATCCCAAATGGGTGCTGACCTCGCTGGAAAAAGATCGTGACATCCTCGCCGGCGCCAATGAGGTGCTGCGCTGCGACGATCGCGACGACTGGCAATGGGATGGCGTGAACTTCGACATCATCCATCCAGTGAAAGACAACTACAGCGAGGGCAATCGCAAGATCAACGATCTCGGCTGCGTGCTCAAGATCGCAGCACCCGGCGGCTCAATCCTGTTCACGGCGGATGTGGAAAAGAAGGGTGAAATCGAAATGATGGAGCGCGCCAGCGCCGACCTGAAAGCCGATGTGATGGTGGTGCCGCATCACGGCAGCAAGACCTCATCGACTGAAGCTTTTCTCGATGCCGTGCAACCCAAGGTGGCACTGATTCCCGTGGGTTACCGCAATCGCTTTCGGCATCCCAACAAGGAGGTGATGGCCAGGTATGTGGAACGCGGCATCACCACCTATCGCACCGACGAAATGGGCGCGCTGACCTTGAAATTTTCAGTGGATGCAAAGGGAAAACCAGTGGTCACTGCGTACCGGAATGAGCGGCGGCGGTACTGGCTGGATTTGCCGGCGAAGGAAGAGGGCGCGCTTGATTGAAAAATGTAGAACGCCATTTGGCGCGCTTTTCCAAGCATTTCTGCTCCAAAAGCCGCGCCAAATGGCGTTCTACGTTTTTTCATAATCGCAATCGGTGAGACACCGGTCGTACAGAGGGCCGTCGCCCCGGGTTCAGTCCGGGGCCCAATTTTCGCAAATGGTATGCGGCCTTCCGCTGAATTGAGTAATCGGCCAGCATGCCAAGACCTGCCAATCCCACATCGACAGGTAGTAGACGCCGTCGTCACCTTGACCTAGACTCCCGCGCTGGGTTTGGGGAAGTGAAACCGCTGTTTAATTTGAAAATCAATTTTTTCTCACTGGAGGCTCAAATGAATGCATTAAATAAAATAGGTATTGTTTTTTCTTTGGTATTGGCCTCAGGCTGTGCTGGCGTGGCGACGAGCGGACTGACTTACGATGATCAATACAAACTCAATGTGCCGAAGAAAACGGACGGATGTTATGACGCATCAGTCCTTCTGGGTGCGAATATTGAGCGAACAAAGGACGTTTCCAGGAAGGTAATTACCGCCGTTGATGCGACGGTCGAAAAGGAGACGGCAGACTCTATCTCGGCCCAGAGAAACCGGCACATCGGCCTGTTGGTCGGCAGTGGTGGCGAGGAATTGCTTGTTAACTGGAAGTCCATCACCCCCGAGAAAACCTTTGTGACGGTAGCAACGAAGACGGGCTTTGTCGGTGGCGCCGGACAAAAGGCCTGGTCCTGTCAGGTTGTCGATGAAATGGTGAAGATGGTCGCGAAGTAAGTCGCACTCGCTCCCTTTCATGCGCAGTGGAAGGGAGCCTCTCTGAGGAATCAACAGGGCATATGAAATGAAAAATTTGAGACCTGCGCGATTCCTGGGCCTGGCAGCAGCTGGAGCAGCTTTGTTTCTTACCGCCTGCGCCACTAACACCGCAGTGGCGGTCGTAAACGACAAATACCAGCTGCCTGAGCAACAGGCGGCAGCATCCTGCAGCGTCCAGTTCTTCAGAAACGCCAAGCCGGACTCGACTTACGAAATGCTTGCCAAAATTGAATCGCACGTTCAGAAGAACTTCTTCTTTGGTGGCAAGGCCACGCTGGAAGATGAGGCCTATGCCGAGCTTCGAAAAAAAACCTGCACCGTCGGTGGAAATGCAGTGCTGATTGATGACTATGTGGAGTCAACTGCGTCGGAGTTTTCGCACGTGCATGTTTGGGCGTCGGCAATAAAAATCAAATGAAGATCGACGCGCTTCATTTTCGGGAAATTTAATGGTGTCTGTGCCTCATGTCGCTCGGGGACCTCGGTTGGGACTTCAGGGTCGGAGTCGATTTGTCTGCTGAACTAAGCCATCAAACGAACCCGTTTTTTGGCATTTGAAATCGGGGGTGGTGGGTGATGAAATACGTATTTGAAAATAAATCGACCCTTGGTGCTGCTAAGAATACTTGGAAATCCGCGCCAAATGGCGTTCTACGTTTTTTCGTAATCGCAATCAGTGAGGCGTCGGTCGTACAGAGGGCCGTCGCCCCGGATTCAGTCCGGGGTCCAATTTTCGCAAGTGGTATGCGGCCCTCCGCTGAATTGAGTAATCGGCCATCTTGCCCGAACCTACCGATCCCACATCCGCAGGTAGGAGACGCCCCCGCCAACCTTACCTAAGCTGTGGCTTGACTATCGAGCCGACCAACTCCGGGCTACGCCCTTCCTTGGTTGCTCGTGTCATACCTTAGCCCAACGAAAGGCGCGCCCAATGTGCAATATCCCACTGCTTTACGGCCTGCTGATCGCAGCAGAATCCGCGCTCATTGCCGCCCTCATTCCGTTGGGCCTTGCCGTGGGCTTGGGCACCAACCCATTCACCTCTCCTTTAGCGCCGGCCCTGGTGATTGTGGCCCTCGTGTTCTTTGGGGTTGCGCAGACCGCAATAGGTGCGGCCATTGCGGCCTGCGGCCCTTGCACCGGCACTGGCGCATGCGGCACGACAGGAGAATTATTGCGCGCCTTCCTGGCCGGCATCTTCCTCAGCATTACCGCGCTCGTGGCGGCAGGCATTATTGTTCTTGCTGTCTCCGCTTTGCCGTGGGCGGGAAGTATCGCGGTCGGCATCGTGGCGATTGCCTGCGCGGCGATCATTCCCCTTGTGCCGCTCGCCGCCATCAATTTGGGGCGGCTGGAAGTTTGCAGAACGGGCTTGGCAGGTAGTGTCGCTGCAACCGTTGTCGTGGTGCTCGCCATCTTAGTGGCGGTGATTGCCATCCCGATCGCGGTGATTGCCGGAGGGGCGGTCCTTCCTCCTGGCGTCGGCTGATTTCGGTGTGAGTCGGACCTGTGACGGGGCCGGGTATTTTCTGGCGCAATCGGGACTACGATAAACAGCGCACACAAATTGTCATTTCAACAGGTGTGGTGTTGGAGAAAATAACCCGTGCCCCTTAATTCAACTGCCTTCCGTACCCGATACATCTGCCTGCGGCTTCCAGCCTGGCCGACTGTTCAGAATTAATCGGATAGACTGTGGGTATTAAACGGCAAAGCTGCTGTATAAATTTAAGTTACAGAACACTTTGGGCCACTACGTGTGAGGAAAGAATGCCGGGGCTAATTGATTTGGGCATCGCAATGCGCAAAGCCGAGGACGACCCCATTTGGGCCACTCGGGGAAAGGCCATTCAAGCCTACGCTGCTCTGGAGCAAGCTTTGTGCACATTGTTCGGCCACCTTGGTAGTATTTCTCCGATTGTAGCTGGCACAATTTTCTTTAAGATAACTAGCGCTGACGCGAGAAGTAAGATATTGGAAAAACTTTTCAAGATGAAATTTGGAACGAAGTACAACTTGTTCCTTAATTCCTTCCTAAAACAAATCCGCCCCATTGATAAAGATCGCAATGCGATAGTTCATTGGAATGCGATGAATACGGTAGGCACAGATGCGGCGGGAGAAGTAACGTCACTCGTCACTCTGAAGCCTCCCGCCTATTGGGGTATTAGTCCGGAAATGCCGATGATCACGGCACAGGATTTAATAGAATTTTCCAACAAATGTGAGTTTTATACTCGTCTTTGGAATATGTTTTACGTCGTCGATGCGGGCGTTGCGAAAAACTCTGCTGAATTCGATTCAAGCCCGTGGCTGAATATATTTGAGCAGCCAATAGTCTATCCCCCTCCAATCGGCCATCCGCTGGTGGCGAGTGTCCCCGCCACGAATAGCTCCCAAGAATTTCGAGTGCAAAAATAACGTCGGACATCATTAACAAACATCAGGAAACACGCTTATGAAGCGCGCAACCATTTGCGCCGACGTCCACCAGCCCGGAGAGGTTTCAATGGCAGAAGCGTGGATTCAGCAGAACGCCACTCTCCTGACTCACGTATCTGATGGCGGTGGTTGCGGATGTTGCGTCGTGATGTGGGACGTAGAGGGACCGTCCGCCGTGGTGGAGTCTTTGCCGAGCGCCTTGGCGTGCCAGAGTGATTGGTCTACGAGCCTCGACGAATCATGATAACTAAAAATCGGACTAAGCTGCTCCTCAGTGTCGCCGTCTTTGTCGCAGTATTCGTCACCACGGTGATGTTGCGAATGCAACTTTATTTGTGGCTATCTGCGTTTGAGTTGCCAGACATTGACGGCGAAGAGTCCAGACTTTCTCTTGACCGTTTTGTGCTTCTCATCTCTGCTGCACCCTTCGTGATGTCTTTTCTTGTGGGTGGAGGAATACTGGGGGTTATAGCTGGCAATCGCCGCACCGCAGTACTCGGTGGCTTGCTTCTTGGATCAACCTTCATTTTGGCAGCGGGCATGGTTGGCGGGCTTAATTCGCTTCCGCACCGGGGCTTGGGGTCTTTCTGGCTCGTCGTCCTTTCATGGGCAAATTTTTTGGCGCCGATCCCGGCTGCCATGGGTGGTGCGTTGATTTCGAGCTGCTTGAAGGCTCGTGTAAAGCGAGGGCAAGCGGCTTAACGAACCTTCGGGGTCAGTGACGATTTCCCCCAATTGCGATTGGGCGAAAATCAAACCCGATTAATATCCAAATTTTCAAGAATCTGTTTGTTCGAACCAACCTTCGCCACCCGCAACATCGCCCGCCCCAACTTCTCCGTCGTCGTCACGTACTTCGGAAACCAGGCATTCAATGCCGGCATCAGCGGCGCCATCAGGCCATACAAAATCCGGTAGGACCGCGTCTTTGACTTGATGCCGTGCAGCGGCCGGATCGCTCCGGGCCGAAACATATAGGCGGCCTTGAATGGCAGGCGCAACAGCGCGTTTTCGGTCTTGCCCTTGACGCGCGCCCACATGCTGCCGCCGCGCTCACTGCTGTCGGTGCTGGCGCCGGAGACGTAGATGAAGGTCATGCCGGGGTTGAGCTTGACCAGGGTCTCGGCGGCGGCGATGGTGAAATCGTAAGTGATGCGCGAATATTCCGCCTCGGGCATCCCGGCCGAGGAAACGCCGAGGCAGAAGAAGCAGGCGTCGTAGCCGGAAAGCTGGCTGGCGATGGCGGAATAGTCCGCCAGATTCGCGTGCACGATTTCACGCAATTTGGCGTGCTGCCGGCCGCTCGTGCTGCGGCCGATGATGAGTACGTTTTGCACATCCGCATCGCGCAGGCATTCGCGCAAAACGCCTTGTCCGACCATGCCGCTCGCGCCGAAGAGAATGATATTCATTGGGTTCCGTAATGTGAAAAATCAGGTCGGTTCGCCTGATTACCTTGATGCATCTTGCCTGACTTCAAGGTGGCGGGGCCGTGATGGGTGACGATGTCGGTTACTGAGGGATAATTTTGCAGGCCCAGGCGGGGCGAAAAATACAAAACGCCATTTATCGCGCTTTCCAGAGCAAAAATGCCCTGGAAAGCACGGTAAATGGTGATCTGCATATTCAAATTTTTCTTTCATGCCGATGGGCCGCCTGAAAAATAGGTGAAACCCTTAGCGAATCCTACCTGCGCAGGTAGGTTCATTGCCTACTGCGGCATGCTACAAGAGACGGGTGTAATGCAGCCCGATGTTTTGGGTCCATGCGACTCCGGTTGTCATGTGGACCAATCATATTTCGCTGCCCCGTTCCGTCGCTGTTAAATTCATCGATTACGCTATCGCGCTGCCGACATTTTCTTGTTACTGTTAGCGCTGTTCTTGACTTCCGCAAATGCAACAAGAAGCGCAGGAAGCCGAAAGACACCGTGTTTGATGGCGTTTCACACGCCATAGCTGCGCAGAAATCAGAAACACCGGGGGGGTATATATGAATGCAGATTCATCGCCACTACGCGTGATTCGATCGGTTCATTTCCGTTTTTTGGTGCGAACAGCATTGCTCGCCAGGCAATGTGCGCTCGGCGGTTTATCGCTGGCCATTGCAGGGACGGCGCTGATGAGCGCGGATGCCCGCGCTGCCCCTTCGCCGATGGATTCCCTTAACGATCTCACCATTGAGCAATTGAGCAACATCGAGATCACTTCGGTCTCGAAGCGGGCCGAGCGGCTCGCCGACGCTCCGGCCTCCGTGTTCATCATCACCGGGGAAGATATCCGGCGTTCGGGCGTGACCAGCCTGCCCGATGCGCTGCGTCTCGCCCCCAATCTGCAGGTTGCGCAAACCAAGTCCAGCGGTTATTCGATCACGGCGCGCGGATTCAACAGCAGTTCCGCCAATAAATTGCTGGTACTGATCGACGGCCGCTCGGTCTACACGCCCCTGTTCTCGGGAGTGTTCTGGGATGTGCAGAATGTGGTGCTGGAGGACGTTGAACGCATCGAGGTCATCAGCGGTCCGGGCGGAACGCTATGGGGAACCAATGCGGTAAACGGCGTCATCAATGTGATCACCCGTTCCGCGAAAGACACGCAGGGCGTGATGGTTGCGGCGGGTGGCGGCAACCGGGAAACCGGCGCCGCCGCGCGCTACGGCGGGAAACTGGGCGATCACGGCAGCTTCCGCGTTTACGGCAAATATTTCGATCGCGATCACACTGCCAAGGAAAATGGCGGTGCGGTGGACGACGGCTGGTACATGGGGCAGACGGGCTTCAGGGCCGACTGGGCCCATGCGGACGATCAAATCATGCTGCAGGGCAATGCCTATCGCGGCGCGGAAGCCCAGCCCCTGCCGGGCGTGATTTCAATTTCAACGGTAAAGCTGGCGTTTAGCGAAATCCCGCTGTCGGGCGCGAACCTGACCTCGAGCTGGACCCATCGCCTCGAGGGCGGGGCCAGCCTCACCTTGCAGGCTTACTACGACCGTACCGAGCGCACGGTGCCGCCGACATTCGCCGAAAAGCTCGATATCGCGGACGTGCAATTCCAGCACTCATTGCAGCCGCTTGGCGCGCATGCCCTAGTGTGGGGGGCGGGCCATCGTTATAGCCGGGACCGGCTGGACAACAGCCAGGCTTTTGCGTTCCTGCCCGCCCGCCTCAATCAGAAATGGTCGAGCCTGTTCGGGCAGGACGAAATAAGTTTGCATCAGGATGTGCGGCTGACCATTGGCGCGCGCATTGAGCGCAACGATTACACCGGCAACGAGTTTCTGCCCAGTGCGCGGCTGGCATGGAAGTTCGCCCCCGATCATCTGCTGTGGACGGCGGCTTCGCGCGCCGTGCGTTCGCCTTCCCGGTTTGACCACGATCCGTATGTCCCGGCCAAGCCGCCGTTCCTGCTTGCCGGCGGTCCGGATGTCCGCTCCGAATTGGCAAATGTTTTCGAGATCGGTTATCGCGGTCAACCCGTCAAGGACTTCTCCTATTCGGTGACCGCGTTTTATGCCGCCTACGATCATCTGCGAACGCAGGAAATCGCGCCGAGCCGTACATTCTTTTTGTTTTCCAGCCTGATGGAAGGCAAGGAAAACGGCGTCGAAATGTGGGGCGCCTACCAGGCGACGAGCATCTGGCGCTTGAGCGGTGGCCTGATGGGGCTGAGAGAAAGATTGCGGCTCAAGGACGGCAGCAACGATGCAACGGCGGTCAGCGGCGCCGGCCGCGATCCGGCGCAGACCTGGATGCTGCGCTCGACGCTCGACCTGCCCAGGCAGAGCGAATTCGATGTCATGGTGCGCCGCGTCAGCGCGTTGTCGGCCCCGGCAGTGCCGTCTTATACCGCCGTCGATGCCCGCATCGGGTGGAAGCCGCGCCCGGACCTGGAACTCTCGCTCACCGGGCAAAACTTGTTCGGCGGACATGCGGAATTCAGCAGCGTTTCGACGCGCAGCGAACTGAAACGCAGCGTGTTCTTCAAGATTCTGAGCCGTTTTTGATGACTCGTGAACCCCACCAACCAGTGTCGCGCCATACCGAATGCGCCGATAGCCGGCTTCAGTCCGCCCCCTCATGAATACGCACGCACAGCCGGTCATGGAAATATCGCGGGTCTCCGTTGCGGCGACGGCCGCCAACAGGCGATTTATTCGTGGCTGGGCTTGTTGCTGGAAACTCTTTTGGCCGATAGGGCTGCTGCTCGCGTTGAGCATGGAATCCGGCATGGCCAGGGCGCAGGAATCATCGCTCGAGTATGCGATCAAGGGGGCTTATCTGTTCAAATTCGGCGACTTTGTCGAATGGCCGGAAACCGTGTTCGCCCAGCCCAATGCGCCGTTCGTGATCGGCATTCTCGGCGAAGATCCTTTCGGCCCCAATCTGGATCAGAGCCTGCGCAACCGCTCGGTGCAGGGAAGGCCGATCGTTATCAAACGGTATGAACGCGTCGAAGAGGCCAGGAGCGCGCAAATCCTGTACCTCGGCCAGGGGCTGCAGGAGCGCAAGGAAGCGGTCCTCGCCGAGTTGCGCAAAACAAACACCCTGACCGTGAGCGACAAGTATCGCCAGGCCGGCGCCATGATCAATTTCGTGCTCGAGGAAAACAAGGTTCGTTTCGAAATCGATGCGGCCGCCGCGCAACAGGCCGGTCTCAAGATCAGTTCAAAACTGTTGAGCCTTGCGAAAGCAAGGGGAAAAAATGAGTAGCGGCGGGCAGGGAGGCGGAAATGTCCTGGTTCGCTAATCTGTCGATCCGCGCCAAGCTGTTCGGGATCGTTCTGCTGACGACCAGCATGGCGTTGGTCGTCGCCGGGCTGATGATCGTCGTTTACGATTCGGTCGCGTTCAAGCAGCAGAAGCTCAACGATATGTCCACGCAGGCGGACATGATCGGCGCCATCAGCAGCGCGGCGCTGATATTCAACGACGCCAAGGCGGCACAGGAATATCTGGCCACGCTCAAGGCGCTGCCGGAGGTGGTGGCAGCGACGCTGTACGACGACAAGGGCAAGGTATTTGCAATCTACTCGCGGACCGCGAATGCCGGCTATCGGCCCCCGGCGGTGGAACTCGATGGATCGCGGGTCGACGATGATGATTTGCTGCTGTTCAGGCCCGTCAAATATGGCGGGGAAACCATCGGCATGGTGCATCTGCGGGTGAGCATGGGGCAGAAAGCGCGCCTGGTTCGCTATGCGGGCGTGGTGATAGCCCTGCTGATCGGCGCGATGTTGTTCGCGTTGTTGTTGTCGGCCAGATTGCAGGACGTCATTACCAAACCTTTGTTGGAAGTCACCGACGTCGCCAAGTATGTGATCAGGCATCAGGACTATTCGCCCCGTGTAGTGAAGCGCGGCCATGATGAAATCGGCGTGCTGATGGAAGCGTTCAATCAGATGCTGGACCAGATCCAGGCACACAATGCGGCGCTGGAAGCGGCCAATCTTGCGCTGCAGTCGGAAGCCGCGGAGCACAAGGCGGTGCGCAACGAGGTTGCCGCCCTGAATCGCGATCTGGAAAAACGCGTCGGCGAGCGCACCATGGAGCTGGAGGCGGCCAACCGTGCCAAGAGCACCTTCCTCGCCACCATGAGCCACGAGATCCGCACGCCGATGAACGGCATACTCGGCATGCTCGAACTGCTGAGCCTGACGAATCTGGACGGCAACCAGCGCACCAAGCTCGGGTTGGTGCGCGAATCGAGCAAGTCGCTGTTGCGCATCCTGGACGACATCCTCGATTTTTCCAAGATCGAAGCCGGGAAACTGGAGGTTCGCCCCGAAGTCGCCTCGATCCGGGACGTGATCGATAGCGTGCATAACATCTACACCGGCAATGCCAGCAGCAAGGGCCTGCAGATCAGGCGCAGCGTCGACCCGCAAATCAGCCCCGCGCTGCTGGTCGATCCCTTGCGGCTGCGACAGATCCTCAACAACCTGGTCAGCAATGCGCTCAAATTCACCTCCCAGGGCTGGGTGGAAATCCGAGCGGAATTGATCGAGCGCGCCGACGGGAAGGATCGGGTGCGGTTTTCGGTGCAGGACACCGGCATCGGCATCTCCGCCGAAAATCAGCTGCGGCTGTTCCAGCCGTTCAGCCAGGGCGACGGCAATACGGCGCAGCGCTTCGGCGGCACCGGTCTGGGGCTCACCATCTGCCGGCGGCTCGCCGACATGATGGGCGGCTCGGTCGAGATGAGCAGCGAGCTGGGCAAGGGCACCACCATGGTTCTTACCCTGACGCTGCCGATCGCTGACCCCGGAGACCTGCCCGAAACCGAACTCGACCGCGCAAGCGATGCGCCAGGCAGCGTAACCAACATCCGCCGCATGGCGCCGAGCATCGCCCAGGCGGAGAAGGAGGGAACGCTGGTGCTGCTGGTGGACGATCATCCGACCAACCGCATCCTCCTGATGCGCCAGGTGCATGCCGTCGGCTATGCCGCGGAGAGCGTCGAAAACGGCGTCGAAGCACTCGGCAAATGGAAGTCGGGCCGGTTCGGTCTCGTCATCACCGACTGCAATATGCCGGAGATGGATGGCTATGAGCTGACGCGCAACATCCGCAGGCTCGAGGCCGATCGGGGAGAGGGGGGCAGGTATACGCCGATCATCGCCTTTACCGCCAACGCACTGGGCGGCGAGGCCGAGCACTGCTTTGCCGTCGGCATGGACGATTGCCTGGTGAAGCCGGTCGAGCTGGGGCAGATACGGCAAAAGCTCGATCAATGGCTGCCGATTCCCGAAGCCGCGGCGCCGTCTGCGAGCCAGGATAAAAATCTGGATATGGCGGCAAGCCCGCTCGATCGTTCGGTCATTGCCGAGATTTCAGGCGGCGATGTGATCGCCGAGCGCGAAATCTTCACCGATTTCCGGCGCGCCAACGACGAAGATGCCGCCACGCTCCTGCGGGCGGTGGCCATGGGCGATATCACCGGGATCACGCGCGCTGCCCATCGGATCAAGGGTGCCAGCAAAATGATCGGCGCGACAGCGTTCGCCGACGTATGCGAGCGTATCGAGGAGGCAAGCCGCGCCAATGACTGGACGACAGTCGAGGCCAATATGGAAGCATTCCATCAACAATGGGTGCGCCTGAACAATTATTTCGACTTGCTCTGACCAGGAAGCCGGGAACAGGAAAGTGCAGGGACGGAAATGGACAGTAAACAAATGCCGATCGCCGGTCTACGATTTCTGGTCGCCGAGGACCACGATTTCCAGCGCGGCCTGACCGTGAAGATACTGGAGAGCCTGGGCGCGACCACGGTCCACCAGGCCGCCGACGGCCACGCCGCCCTGGCCACGCTCAGCGACGCCGGCCGCCCGGTCGACATTATCATCACCGACCTCGACATGCCCGGCATGGACGGCATGGAGTTCCTGCGCCATCTCGGCGCGGCCGGCGGCAGCGTCTCGATCATTCTCGCCAGCGCGCTGGAACGCAAGCTGCTGTCCTCGGTGGTGACCATGGCCGAAGCCTACGGCATCAACCTGCTGGGCGTCGTCGAAAAGCCGCTCACCGTCGGCAAGCTGGTGCCCCTGATCCAGCTACATAACGCCGCCCAGACGGCGCGCACCCGCCCCAAGACGGTGGGGCCCCGCTTTACTCTGGACGAGATCCTGGCAGGGTTGAAGAACAACGAATTCGAACCCTTTTTCCAGCCCAAGATCGAGCTCGCCGGCGGGCGGGTGGTGGGCGCCGAGGCGCTGGCGCGCTGGCGCCACCCGCAGCTGGGCATCGTCATGCCCAGCGCCTTCATCCAGCCGCTCGAGGACGGCGGCCATATCGACGAACTCGCCTGGGTGATGCTCGCAAAAGCCGCCATGCAGTGCGCCCGCTGGCGCCGCGGCGGGCTGCAGGCCACGGTGTCGGTCAATCTGTCGCTCAAGTCCCTGGCCGATACCCAGCTCGCCGACCGCGTCACCGAACTGGTGTGCAAACAGCACCTCGACCCCCGCCAGATGGTGCTGGAGCTGACCGAATCGGCGGCCACCACCGACGTCGGCAAGGCGCTGGAGAACCTCGCCCGCCTGCGCATGAAGGGCTTCGGCCTGTCGATCGACGACTACGGCACCGGCTACTCCTCGATGCAGCAACTCACGCGCATCGCCTTCACCGAACTCAAGATCGACCAGTCCTTCGTCACCAATGTGGCCAGCCAGAGCTCGGCGCGGGTGTTCCTCGAGTCCAGCCTCGAGATGGCGCGCAAGCTCAATATCACGGCGGTGGCGGAAGGGGTGGAGACGCGGGCGGACTGGGACATCCTGTGCGAACTGGGCTGCGGCGTCGCGCAGGGCTATTTCATGGCGCGGCCGATGGAATACGACGCCCTGCTGGCCTGGGTGCGGGATTGGAAACTGCCCCGCGCCCATGCCTGAACCGGCATGGCTGTGCACGGGCGACGATTCATTGAATCGTCGAACTCAAGCACTGGCGCAGCTTCCAGGACAAAAATGTCTGGAAAAGCGCGCCAAATGGCGTTCTACGATTTTTTGAATCGCGCTTCTACTGCTCCGCCGGCCTGCCGTGCATATAGTGCGCGCCATCGAAATCCGGCTGCCTGCGCAGGTCGAGTGTGAACGGAAACGCCGGGTTGCGGCCTTCGGCCTTGACCCCCATCGGTCCCGGTGTGTGGCCGATTTTCTGGAAGCGGGCGACGCGCCGGGCTTCGGCTTCGTTGGCGTTGACGGGAAAGGTGGCATAGCTGCGGCCGCCGGGATGGGCGACGTGGTAGGTGCAGCCGCCGACCGAGCGCTGCGCCCAGGTGTCGACGATATCGAACACCAACGGCGCCTGGATGCCGATGGTGGGATGCAGGGCCGAGGGCGGCGCCCAGGCGCGGTAGCGTACGCCGGCGACGAATTCGCCGGGGATGCCGGTGGGCGTCATCGGCACCACGCGGCCGTTGCAGCTGACGATGTGGCGGTTGCTGGTCATGCCGCTCACCTTGACCTGCATGCGCTCGACCGAGGAATCGACATAGCGCGAGGTGCCGCTGCCGGCCATTTCCTCGCCGAGCACATGCCAGGGCTCGATGGCCTGGCGCAACTCCAGCTCCACGCCCTGGTAGGCGACGGTGCCGTAGCGCGGGAAGCGGAATTCGAGGAAGGGGGCGAACCAGTCGAAGGCAAAGGGATAGCCGGCGGCGTTGAGATCATCGACCACCATCTTCATGTCCTGCGCAACGAAATAGGGCAGCATGAAACGGTCGTGCAGCTCGGTGCCCCAGCGGATCAGCGGCGCGCGATAGGGCGTTTTCCAGAAGCGCGCGATCAGGCTGCGTAGCAGCAGCATTTGCGCCAGGCTCATCTGCGGATGCGGCGGCATTTCGAAGGCGCGGAATTCGAGCAGGCCGAGGCGCCCGGTGGGGCCATCGGGCGAGTACAGCTTGTCGATGGAAAATTCGGCGCGATGGGTATTGCCGGTGAGGTCGATGAGGAAATTGCGCAGCAGGCGATCGACCAGCCAGGGCGTCAGGGACTCCTCGCCGGATTGGGTTTTTTCATCCATCTGTTCGAAGGCGATTTCGAGTTCGTAGAGGGTGTCGTCGCGGGCCTCGTCGACACGCGGGCTCTGCGAGGTCGGGCCGATGAACATGCCGGAAAACAGGTACGACAGCGCGGGATGATTCTGCCAATAAGTGATCAGGCTGCGCAGCAAATCGGGGCGGCGCAACAGGGGCGAATCGGCCGGGGTGACGCCGCCGACGGTGACATGATTGCCGCCGCCGGTGCCGGTATGGCGGCCGTCGAGCATGAATTTTTCGGTGCCGAGGCGGGTGAGGCGCGCTTCCGCATACAGGGTATGCGTATTGGCGGCGAGTTCCGCCCAGGTTTTGGCGGGATGGATATTGACTTCGATCACGCCCGGATCGGGGGTGATGGCGAACTTGTTGATGCGCTTGTCGTTGGGCGGGGTGTAGCCCTCGATGCGGATCGGCAGCTTCAATTGCTGCGCGGTGGCTTCGAGTGCGGCGACCAGTTCGAGATAATCCTCAAGCCGTTCCAGCGGCGGCATGAACACATGCAGAATGCCGCCGCGCACTTCCACGCATAGCGCGGTGCGCACGATGTCCCTGGCGGATTCGCCCATTTTCAGTTCGGCCGCTGCCCTCTTTTCGGCGGCGGCTTTTTTGGGAACCGCTTTGCCCGCGGCAGGCAGGGCGGACTGATCCTCGAAAGGATCGACTTCCACAATCGCCTCGACATCCTCAGGCACCACAAATGGCAGCGACGATAGCGGCAGGCGGAAGCCGATCGGCGAATCGCCTTCGAGCAGAAACAGATGTCTGGTCTTGAGCGGCCATTCGCTGGAAAGCCATTCGGTGCCTGTGTAGGGGGCAGGCGTTTTTTTCTTGCCGGTGGGCGCGGGCACCACGGTCTTGAGCGGCAGCACATAGCCCACCGCATCGCCGATTTGACCGGCCAGTTGATTGAGCAGCTTGCCGCGCGCGGCGGGTTTTTTGAGATCGGGATCGAGCGGATCGACATTGGCCGGCAAACTCGTCTCGTCGCGTATCGTGCGCCACACGCTTTCGAAAGCCGGAATCGCATAGCCGGCGGCCAGTCCCAACTGCGTCGGCAGCAATTGGGCAAACGCTTTGGCATCGGCGTGCGTTGCGGGCTTTGCGGCTGCCGCAAATGCAATCAGGGATTCATCGCGCCAGATCGGCTGGCCATCGTGGCGCCAGTAACAGGACAGCGCCCAGCGCGGCAGCGGCTCCCCGGGATACCACTTGCCCTGGCCGAAATGCAGCATCGCACCCGGGGCAAAACGCGGTTTCAAGCGCTGGATGAGCTTGTTGGCGAGCTCGAATTTTTTTGGCGACATCGCGGTGTAGTTCCACTCCGGGCCGTCCATGTCGTCGATCGAGACAAAGGTCGGTTCGCCGCCCATGGTCAGGCGCACATCGCCGGTCTTCAGCTCAGCGTCAACGCTTTCGCCGAGCGCGGTGATCGCCTGCCACTGCGTTTCGCTATAAGGCTTGGTGACGCGCGGGTCTTCGTGAATGCGCGTCACCGTCATCTGGAAATCGAGCACCGACTCGCAGCGGTCGGTATAACCCGATACCGGCGCGGCCGAGGAAGGAATCGCGGTGCAGGCCAGCGGAATATGGCCTTCGCCGGCCATCAGGCCCGAAGTTGGATCGAACCCCACCCAGCCGGCGCCCGGCAGGTAGGCCTCGCACCAGGCATGCAGGTCGGTGAAATCCTTGTCGGTGCCGGAGGGTCCGTCGAGCGCTTTCTGATCGGCTGCCAGCTGGATGAGATAACCCGAGGCGAAACGCGCGGCGATGCCGAAGTTGCGCAGGATCTGTACCAGCAGCCAGGCCGAATCGCGGCATGAGCCCTGGCCGGATTGCAGCGTATGTTCGGGCGTCTGCACGCCGGCCTCCATGCGGATCAGGTAGCGGATATCGTGCTGCAACTTCTGGTTGAGAGCGACCAGGAAATCGATGGTCGCCATCCCCGGCCTGATCAGATTCTGCCTGGCGTAATCGATCCAGGCGGAGACCAGCGGGCCGGCGGGCTCTTTTTCCAGGTAGGCGGTCAGCTCGCGCTGATTGTCGGCGGTATAGGTAAAAGGAAATTTTTCCGCATAGGACTCGACGAAAAAATCGAAAGGGTTGATGACCGTCATGTCGGCCACCAGGTCAACTTCGATCGACAGCTCGTTGCTCGGTTCCGGAAATACCAGGCGCGCCAGCCAGTTGCCGTAGGGGTCCTGCTGCCAGTTGATGAAATGCTTGGCCGGCTTCACCGTCAGCGAATAGCTTTCGATCGGCGTTCTGCAATGCGCCGCCGGGCGCAGCCGTACTTCATGCGGCGACAGGTTCACCGCACGGTCGAAGGTGTAGTGGGTCTTGTGATGCAGGGCGACGCGGATGGTCATGGGGGAACCGGGGAATAGAAGGGGTGCTCAGCTTGTTGCGATGACGCACCCAAAAACGGGTTGCTACAAAAAAACGGGTTGCTATAAAGGAAACATTTAAAAAACCACTGTCATCCCGGATTTAGTCCGGAATCCAATTTGCAACCACGTGAGCGCGAACTTAAATTGGGCCCCGGACCGGCAACAAAAATGAGCCGGGGCGACACTTTTTTTATGTGTGCCGGCCTAAGCTCAATTGCAGTTCAATTCACTGGCAAAAACAGGAATTCCATAAATACTTACTCCATCCAATCCGGATCCGGCAGTTCACCGAACACCCGCCGCAAACCGCCGCCCCAGCGTTGTCGCAACATCGAGAAATAAGGATCGCCCTCGCGGATGCGCTGCTGCACGCCGATGCGCAGAGAATTGCTGGGGTACCAGAGCATATCGATGGGCAGGCCGACGGAAATATTGGACTTGATGGTGGAATCGAAGGAAATCAGCACGCACTTGGCGGCTTCTTTTTGCGGCGTGCCGGTGGTGACCACGCGGTCGAGGATCGGCTTGCCGTATTTCGATTCGCCCAGTTGGAAGTAGGGCGTTTCTTCCGAGGTCTCGATGAAATTGCCTTCGGGATACACATGGAACAGACGCGGCTGTTCGCCGCGGATCTGCCCGCCGACGATCAGGTTGGCGGCAGCTTCGATGCCGCTCTGGGCCAGCGCCCGGCCGTCCTTGCGCTGCATTTCGCGCAGGGCCTCGCCGGCGAGATCGGCGACGTCGAACATGCTCTGCGCATTCCAGATGGTATCGATGCCCTCGGCGGCATATTTGTGCCGGTCGAGGATGTTGATCACCCCCTGCGTCATCGACAGATTGCCGCTGGAGAGGATCACAATCAGGCGATCATCCGGCTTGTCGTACACACGCATTTTGCAGAAGGTGGCGATGTGATCGACACCGGCATTGGTGCGCGAGTCGGAGGCGAAAATCATCCCCGAGTCGAGTTTCATGGCAACGCAGTAAGTCATTTTATCGATCTATTTTGACAACGGGAGCGGTCGTGGGACGGTAACAGGCAATGATGGGTACTCAGGCGGCGGCCGGAAGACTGGGTGCGAAGAAAGCCTGGTGGATTTCATTGCCCAGCGTATTGCTGGCCTCGAGAAAATCCGTCAGGTATTCGTGCAAGCCGGCGCTGAAAATATTCTGGATAGTGCCGAATTGCAGTGAAGCATAAATTTCGCCGGCCTGCCGGGTCGCTTCCAAAGAGTAGCGATTTTGCACTTTTTTCAGGATTTCATAAATGTCCTGGTAGCAGAAGTGCAGGGAACGCGGCACGTCGTCGCGCAGCACCAGCAGCTCGGCCACCTTCAGCGGCGTGATGATATCGCGGTATACCTTGCGGTAGGCCTCGAACGCCGATACCGACCGCAGCACCGCCGACCACTGGTAGTAATCCACCGCGCCGCCGACGTCTTCCACGCTGGGCAGCAGCACATGGTATTTCACATCCAGCATGCGCGCGGTGTTGTCGGCCCGTTCCATATAGGTGCCGAGGCGGTGAAACTGAAATGCTTCGTCGCGGCGGATGGTGCCGAAAGTGACGCCGCGAAACAGATGGGAACGCTCCTTCACCCATTCGAAGAACGCGGAAATGCCGCGCGCGTACAGCCGATCCTCATCCATGTTCTGCATTTCCAGCCAGGTGGCATTGAGCACCTCCCACATTTCGCTGGTGATGGTGCCGCGCACCGCGCGCGCATTCTCGCGGGCCTGCTTGGCGCAGTTGTAGATCGAGGACGGATTGTCGGTATCCAGCGCCATGAAGTGCAGCACTTCCTTGCAGTTGACGATGGCGTGGCGGCCGCTGAACGGAAACAGGGTGCCGGTGATATTGAGCGGCGCGAACCATTCCTGGTCCTGCAGATCGGGATCCTTGGTCAGCAGGGACATGCGGTAGGCCACATCGAGAATGCGCGCGGTGTTTTCGGCGCGCTCGACGTAGCGGGACATCCAGTAGAGGGTGGAAGCGGTTCTTGATAACATGATCAATCCACGATCCAGGTGTCTTTGACCCCGCCGCCCTGCGAGGAGTTGACCACCAGCGAGCCTTCGCGCAAGGCCACGCGGGTGAGGCCGCCGGGAACGAAATTGACGCTTTTGCCCGACAGCACATAGGGCCGCAGGTCGATATGGCGCGGCGCCAGGCCTTTGTCGACGAATGTCGGACACACCGATAGCGACAGGGTCGGCTGGGCGATGAAGCGCTCGGGCGCATCGAGGATGCGTTGCCGGTAGCGTTCACGTTCGTCCTTGCTGGCGGTAGGGCCGACCAGCATGCCGTAGCCACCCGAGCCCTGCGCCTCTTTCACCACCAACTCGTGCAAATGTTCAAGCACATAGGCGAGATCGTCCTTGTTGTCGAGCATATAGGTGTGGACGTTCTTGAGGATCGGTTCCTCGCCCAGATAAAAACGGATCATCGCCGGTACATAGGGGTACATCGATTTATCGTCGCCGACGCCGGTGCCGACGGCATTGGCGAGGCTGACGCGTCCGGCACGATAGGCGCGCATCAGGCCCGGCACACCGAGCATGGAGTCGGCGCGAAAGGCCTCGGGGTCGATGAAATCGTCGTCGATGCGCCGATAGATCACATCGACTTTCTGCGGACCCTGGGTGGTGCGCATGAACACGGTGTCGTCCTGCACGAACAGGTCGACGCCCTCGACCAGCTCGATGCCCATCTGCTGCGCGAGGAAGGCGTGCTCGAAGTAGGCGGAATTGAAGTTGCCCGGGGTCATCAGCACGATGGTCGGACTATCGACGCCGACCGGCGCGGCGTTGCGCAGCGTATCCAGCAGCAGATCGGGATAGTGATCGACCGGACGCACGCGCTGGGCGGCGAATAACTCCGGGAACAGGCGCATCATCATGCGGCGGTTCTCGAGCAGATAGGAGACCCCGGAGGGAGTGCGCAGATTGTCCTCGAGGACGTAGTATTCGCCGTCGCCGTCCTTGACCAGATCGATGCCGGCGATATGCGCATAGATGCCGCCCGGCACATCGATGCCGATCATTTCCGGCCGGAACTGCGAGTTTTCGATCACCTTGTCGGCCGGCACCTTGCCGGCGCGCAGGATCGCCTGCTCATGATAGACATCGTGCAAAAAAGCATTCAGCGCGGCGACACGCTGCTTGAGGCCGCGCGAGACCACATCCCATTGGGCGGCGGGAATGATATGCGGGACGATATCGAAGGGAATCAGGCGTTCGGTGCCGGTGGCTTCGCCATACACCGCGAAGGTGATGCCGACGCGGTGAAACAGCAAGTCGGCGGCTTCGCGGTTTTGCTTGATCTTTTCCGGGGCGGTGTTATGCAGCCAGTCGGCGAACGCGCCGTAATGGGGGCGTACGGCACCGCCATGTTCATACATTTCATTGAACAGCGATTTGATGGCCATAGCGGTTGCGATTCTGTTCCGGTATTAGAGGTTATTGTCGAAGATATCGTTGTCGACTGGAGGACTATCGCAGGATAAGCAAGCGCCATGCCCAGTATATACCGCGATATTGCGGGCAAGAGGGGGAAACAGTCATCGCCTGATTCGGGGAGCGACGGTCAGATCGCATAAAATGCAGCTCAGGATAGTTTTCAGCCATGTCATCGATCACCTCCAGCGATTCGCAAACCATCGGCAGCGCCCTCGACCATTTCAGGCAGCGCTTGTCGGCACTCGCCGCGGCCGACGAACGCGCCGGCCGTGCCCTTGATTTTGTCGCCTCGGCCGCCCAGGCCAGCGGCCGTCAACCGGCGCTGTCCCGTGCACTGGAAACCGCCGATATCCTGCTCGGCATCGAAGCCGATATGGACACGATCGCGGCGGCGCTCATTGTCGGGGCCATACCCAGAAACGAGATCGACACCGCCATCATCGGCGAGGCCTTCGGCGCCGACGTGGCAGCCCTGGTTGGCGGCGCCCTGCGCGCCGGCCGGATCGAGACCCTGGACACGCACCGTACCGCCGCGGCCGAAGGCGCCAAGGCACAGAATGCGGCGCCGGGACTGGAAGCGATGCGCAAAATGCTGCTGGCAATGGCGGATGATGTACGCGTGGTGCTGATCAAACTGGCCGAGCGCGTGGTGTTCATGCGCGCCATCACCCAGGCGTCCGATGCCGAACGCCGCGCCGCCGCGCGCCAGACCCAGGACCTGTTCGCGCCCCTGGCCAATCGCCTGGGCGTATTCGCCATCAAATGGGAGCTGGAGGACTTCGCCTTTCGTTTCCAGGAACCGGAGCTGTACAAGCGCATCGCTACCCAGCTTGATGGCAAACGCGGCGAGCGCGAGGCCTACATTCGACGTCTGCTCGATACTCTGCGCACCGAGCTCGAAAAAATCGGCCTCAAAGCCGAACTGGCGGGACGCCCCAAGCATATCTGGTCGATCCATCGCAAGATGGAATCAAAGAACCTGCCGTTTGAATCCCTGTTTGATATCCGCGCGGTGCGCATACTGGTCGACAGCGTCGCCGATTGTTATGCCGCCCTGGGCCTGGTGCACGATTTGTGGCAGCCGATTCCCGGCGAATTCGACGATTACATCGCCCAGCCCAAGGCCAATAACTACCAGTCCCTGCATACCGCGGTGGTCGGGCCGGAAGGTAAGACGCTGGAAGTGCAGATCCGCACTTTCGAGATGCATGCGGCCTCTGAGCACGGGGTGGCGGCGCACTGGCGCTACAAGGAAGGCGCCGCCCACAAGACGGCGGCGGACCGGAAATTCGAGGCCAAGATCGCCTGGTTGCGGCAGGTGCTGGAATGGAAGCATGAACTGGTCGACAAGGGCGATTTTTCAGAACAGATCAAGCAAGGCCTGTTCAACGACACCGTCTATGTGTTCACCCCGCAGGGGCGAGTGGTCGATTTGCCGGCCGGCGCCACCCCGGTCGACTTTGCCTACCATGTGCATACCGACCTGGGCCACCGCTGCCGCGGCGCCAAGGTCGATGGCGCCATCGTGCCGCTCAATACCAAATTGCAGAATGCGCAGCGAGTGGAAATCCTTGCCGCCAAACAGGGCGGGCCTTCGCGCGACTGGCTGAATCCGCAGCTCGGTTTCCTGGCCAGCCATCGCGCCATGGCCAAGGTGCGGACCTGGTTCCGCCAGGAATATTTTGAAGTCGATGTGGCCCATGGCCGCCAGACCCTGGAGCGTGAACTGGCGCGCGCCGGCGCTACCGCCGTCGCCCTGGAAAAGGTGGCGACGGCACTGAATCATAAAGACCTCGACGAATGCCTGGCCGAGATCGGGCGCGGCGAAATCACGCCCCACCAGATCGAACTGGCGCTGCGCGAACTGACGGCCGCCAAGCCGGACCCTGCGCCGGTTTCCGAGTTTGGCGCGCTGAGCCAGCCCGCGCATGCTGCCAAAGCCTTGAGCGGGGTGCTGGTGCTGGGCCTCAACAATATTGCCACTCTGGTCGCCAAGTGCTGCAAGCCGCTGCCGCCCGACATCATCGTCGGCTTCGTCACCAAGACGCGCGGGGTGATGGTGCATCGCATGGATTGCGCCAATATCACCGCGCTCAGCCGAGAGCAGCGCGACCGCCTGATGCCCGCCGAATGGGGCAACACCGGCGATCAGCCGTTTGCCGCCGATATCGAAGTCACCGCCGCCGACCGTCAGGGCCTGCTGCGCGATATTTCGGAAGCGTTCTCGCATGAACGCATCAATGTCACCGCCGTCAACACCCTGTCGCGCGGCAATCTGGCGTCGATGCGCTTCACCATCGAAATTAAACGCGGCGACGAGTTGGTGCGGGTGCTGCGCACCGTCGGCGAAGTGCCCGGCGTCGAAGGCGTGCGCCGTCGCTAGCCGTTATTTAAAACAAAACAATAGTGCAATGACCGAACTCGACAAGGAAAACAGGGGGCCGCTGGCCGGCGTGCGCATACTGGATCTCACCGCCGTGGTGATGGGGCCCTATGCCACGCAGATTCTCGGCGATATGGGCGCCGACATCATCAAGGTGGAATCCCCGCAAGGCGACAATATGCGCTGGGTGGGGCCGATGAAAAATCCCGGCATGGGCCATATCTTTCTGCATGCCAATCGCAACAAGCGCTCGCTGGTGCTTGACCTCAAGCAGCCGCAAGGTAGGGAAGCATTGTTGAAGCTCGCGGCGAAATCGGATGTGCTGGTGTACAACGTGCGACCGGCGGCGATGGCGCGGCTCGGCCTCGGTTACGAGGAGGTCAGGGCGGCCAATCCGAAAATCATCTATGTCGGCGCCTTCGGTTTCAGCGAGCGCGGCCCCTATGCCGGCCGCCCGGCCTATGACGATCTGATCCAGGGTGCTGCCGGGGTGCCGGCATTGACCCTCGATCAGGACAGCGAGGTGCCGCGCTATGCGCCGGTCACGTTGGGCGATCGCAGTGTCGGCCTGCAGACGGTGATCGCGGTGATGGGCGCCCTGTACCATGCCGCCCGCACCGGGGAAGGCCAGTCGGTGGAAGTGAGCATGTTCGAAAGTCTTTCGCAGTTCGTGCTGGGCGATCATATGGCCGGCAAGACCTTTGAGCCGCCGCTCGGCAAGACCGGCTATACGCGTCTTACGGCGCCGCATCGCCGGCCCTATGCCACCAGGGACGGTTTTCTTTGCGTGCTGATCTACAACGACAAGCACTGGCAGAATTTTTTCAAGGCGATCGGGCGCGACGATCTGCTCGAGGATGCGCGTTTCTGCGATCACTCTTCGCGCGCCACGCATATCCGCGAGGTTTACGCGTTCGTCGCCGACGTGATGGCCACGCGCAGCACCGCCGATTGGACCGCACTGCTGCAGCAGGCCGATATTCCGAACATGCCGATGCATTCCATCGATTCCCTGCTTGAAGACGTGCATCTCAATGCCATCGGCTTCTTTCCCGAGTTCGAGCATCTCTCCGAAGGCACCGTTCGCACCACGGCGCCGGTCGGCGAATGGAGCAAGACACCGCCCTCGATTCGCACCCTGGCTGCGCGCCTGGGTGAACACAGCCGCGAGGTTCTGCGCGAACTGGGCTATGCGGACACAGTCATCGATGCGATGGCCGCACAAGGCGTAACTTTTGTGCCTGCAAGTGTCTAGACGCGGCCTTTGGCTCATTATTGCTGCGGGAACTCGCTTCCCTGGCGGCGGTCAACGCGAGTATGCGTTGCCCCGTTAGGCAGCCTTGATTAGGTACTTGTCCAGTGTGCAACAGTTCAACAACAGGAGTTTGATATGCCCAATATGAATGATGCCCCCCGCGAAGTCGCGCATTCCGTCGTGCGCAGCATGCACCCCATGCTGATCGTCGCTGCCGGCGCCGTCACCGTGTTCTGTGCCGTCGGCATTGGCGTGATGACCGGCATTATCCCGAGTGCGCAGGGACAGAAAACCGAACCGGTCGCGGCTTCGACCCCCGCTGCGCCCGTGTCGCCCACCACAACGGCCGATGCGGCCGCACCGGAGAGCAAAACGACGGACCTCAAACCGGCAGACAGCAGCACGATGGGTCAGCCCCTGGCGAAGCCGGAGAAATCCGCAGCCGCCACGGCCGCGCACAAAACCTCGCCGGCAACCCATGTCGCCAAGAACAGTTCGCGCGAGGAGCCGACGCCGGTATATGCACAGGGCTCGAAAAACGCGGCCGATAGCCAACCGACCCGCGTGGCGGCCTATGAACCGCCGCCGATATGCCGTAACTGCGGCACCATCGACAGCATCACTCCGATCACTAAGCAGGGCGAGGGCAGCGGCGCCGGTGCGGTATTGGGCGGCGTGCTCGGCGGCGTGCTGGGCCATCAGGTCGGCAATGGACGCGGCAAAGATCTGGCCACCGTGGCTGGTGCGGTAGGCGGCGCCGTGCTCGGCAATACCGTCGAGAAAAACGCCAAGACCAGCAGCGCCTTTGATGTGCGTGTACGCCTCGAGGACGGCACCTTCCAGACCCTGCGCTATGAAACCGATCCCGGGATGCGCGTAGGCGACAAGGTGAAGATCGAGAACGGTCGCGCGGTTCGCAGCTGAAACCGGCTGAAAATTCACGGGCCGGCAGCCGATTTGCCGCAATGAAATGAGACCCCGCGCAGTCGCTGCGGGGGTCTTTTTAAACGATATTGCGATGTGAAGATTCGTGCCGACATTGCCGCGGAGGCCCACATTCGGCTAAAATAGCGACATAGGCACATAGCTCAGCTGGTTAGAGCACCACCTTGACATGGTGGGGGTCGTTGGTTCGAGTCCAATTGTGCCTACCAAATTTAACAAATGAAACCAAGGGCTTGCGAGAAATCGCCAGCCCTTTTTCATTGCCCCGATGGCGTCGCTAGTAGGCCAGCGAAACCGTCAGTTGGCCGAAACGATCCGGGGCCACCTGGGTTTCAAATTCGCGGCTGCGCTGCACCATGGTGAAACCGATGCGGGCCGTCGGCCACGCCGCGGCGATGCCCAGTTGCACGTCCGTCCCGTATGGGACACGGCTGACATGCGGGCTGTCGTGAAAGGTATTGCCGTCGATGAAGATATTGCGCGCCACCGCGCGGCTGTCGATGCCCAGCCAGACATACCAGCCAAATGCGGCCGAGGTGCCGCGGAAACCATCGCGTGGCGGGCCCAACGAGATATTCGTCACCGGCAGATCGTCCGGCAGATTGCGACCGAAGCGCGCGACCAGGCCCGCGCTGGCATAGGTAAACACATTTCCGACTGTGGCGGCGGTGCGCAAGGCAAGGTCGAACTGCTTGTCGTTGAAACGATTGCTGACGATGCCCGGCCAGGCCCGTTCGAACCCCGCCATCAGGGTCAGTTCATCGCCGATCTGGTGGTTCCAGCCCTGTGCCTGGCGCATTTGCAGCAAACGATGCACCGCATTCTGTCCCTGGCTGGCCAGCGACGCCGGACCGACCACGCCGACGCTTACGGTGATGTGATCGATGGTCGCGGCCGCACGGGTGTGCACATCGCCCATCAGATACAGCCAGCCGGCATAGGGACGGTCCTGCGGATCAGGATTGCTGTAATGCAGATTGGCGGGTGTATAAATACGCTGACCGATCGCCACCACGGCCTGCGGATCCACGCTCCAGCGCAACGGCGGCAACTCGCGCAGGACGGATGGCATGTCGCGCATGTCGGCCAGGAAGGCGAACTGGATGCCATTGGTGTAATGGCGATCGTAGCCGGCGAAAAAATCGTTTTCGAAAGTCAGCGAGGCGAACCGCGGCAACGACGGAGCGGCGGAAGCAGGGGGCGGCCGCAGGGCGGTTTCATCAGCGGCATGCGCATTTGTACACGGCAGAATCACCACCATCGTGAGTGCGCAAACATGAGCGATGAGCCGTCGTGCCGGACGTCGCACCCTGTGCCGTATGGATGAGCGATCAGCCGCCTGTTTGGAACTGCCGATCCCGGCGAGACGGGCGATGCCCCGCTCGCGACTCAACTGCCGCATGTTTTCTCCCTGGGTTGCGTTGCAATGCCCCGGGATTGTTCACGATTGAATTCGCCTTGTCCATACTACTTTGTGGAAGGGAATTGCCTCGGCCGCATTCGCTATAGCGGCGGGAACTGCCTGGCGCGCGCAAGCTGGGCTTCCACCCATAGCGCCGTTTCCAGCAGCCGGCGATCCTCGCCCCAGCGGCCAAGCAGTTGTATGCCCAGTGGTAATTTGTTTTTCGATTGGCCGGCCGGCAGTGAAATTGCCGGCGCACCAACCAGGGAGAACGGGATGCAAAACAGCGCGTCGCCGGTGTTGTCCAGCCCGGCGGGCGCTTCGCCCAGGGCCGGTGCAGTCAGCGCCGCATCGAACGGCGCCATCAGTGCGGCGAATTCACGGATTAGTGTTCGCTGCGCCTCCCTGGCCTCGATATAGGCGGAAGCGGACAGGGCCAGACCACGCTCGACCAGGGCCAGCGTGTGCGAACTGATGCGCGGCGGTTTTTCCTGCGCAAGTTTGGCATTGGTCACGGCACCTTCGGCATCGCAAATGGTTTGCGCGATTTTCCATGCGTTTTCGAACGCGGGCGGCAGTTCAATCGAGGTGACGAGCGCACCGCCTGATTGAAGATGCTGCGCGGTCGCTTCAATCAGTTCTTGTTGCACCAAGTCGAGGCGCGACCAGGCCGAGGTGCGCAGCAGCGCGATATGCGGCCGCGCCTTCGGCGTCATCAGCGGCCAGGCGGGCAGGGGCGGCAGCGTATTCGCAAAATCGACACCATCCCGGCCGGTCAGTATTGAAGCTACAAACGCGGCATCGACGACGCCGCGCGCGAACACGCCGATATGGTCGAGGCTGGGCGCCAGCGGATAGACGCCGGTGCGCGGGGTGACGCCGAAACTGGGCTTGTAGCCGACGACCCCGCAGTACGCCGCCGGGCGGATGATGGAACCGAAGGTCTGTGTCCCGAGGGCCGCCGGTACACAGCCGCAGGCGACTGCCGCGGCCGAACCGCTGGAGGAACCGCCGGGCGTATGTGCGAGATTCCAGGGATTGCGCGTTTTGCCGGGATGGCGCCAGGCAAATTCCGTGGTCACGGTCTTGCCGAACATGAGCGCACCGGCGTCCGCCAGGGTATCGACTACCCAGGCGGAACGATCGGGCACATGACCCTTGAATGCCGCCGAACCATTTTCAGTCGGCACCCCGCGCGTGGCAATGATGTCCTTGATGCCGATCGGCATGCCGGCCAGCGCGCCCGGCGGCCCTGTCGTGGTTGAGGCAGCCGCGGCACGCACCGCCTGTGCGTCAAACCAGGCGAATGCGCCGACCGCCGGCTCGACGGCAAGCGTGCGGGCGATGCAACTTTCCAGATAGTCGCCGGCGGTGAATTTGCCCGCGGCAATCGCCGCCTGTGCCTCGATCAGGCCGTATTGATAAAGTTTCGAAGAAATAACGTGACTGCCTTGTGCGTGACTGCCTTATTTCTGGACCAGCGCCTTCTTGATGTAGGAGCTGACGATGAATTTGTCGTACACCGGCTGCGCGGTCAAGTTCCCCAGCGCAATCTGCGTATCCATGCTGACCTTGAGCGCGGCGGGGGTGATGTCCACGCTGGGAGGATACACATTATCTTCGATCATGCGCTTGACGGCGCTCTCCACCACAGCCGGGTCGAGTGTCGGGAATTCCTTCTTGGCGATGGCGATGGCCCCGGCGGGATCAGCACGAATCGAGCGCAAGGCGGCTTCCATGCCGTTGACGAATTTTTGCACGGTGTCGGGATCGGCATCGGTGCGTGTGGTGATCGCCGAAAAAGCATAGGGGCCATACAGTTTGGGGAAGCCCAGCACCACTTTCATGCCCTTGGCCACGGCCTGGTCGAGCCCCGGCTCATACATCACAGCGACTTTGCCCTGGCCGGCCATGAACGCGCCGATCTCGGTGCCCAGCGGGACCTGCAGCATCTTGATGTCCTTCTCGGGGTCAAGCCCGTTTTCCTTCAACAGTTTCAGGAGCAGGGAGGTGCTGGTGGTCGGCATCTGGCCGGTGACGATGGTCTCGCCTTTCAGGTCCTTGATGCCGGTGAATTTGAAATCCGGCGTGGTGGCAATCCACACCGCGGCACCGTTCACGCAATTGGCCACGATCTGCACCGGTGCGCCTTTGGAGGCGGCAATCGCCGGCCATTCCGGGCCATGCAGGGAGAATTGCGCGCTGCCGGAAATCACCGCCGCCAGCGCGGCACTGGGTGCGCCGGCGGTTTCCTTGGTGACGTCGAGTCCCTGTTTGGCGAACAGGCCGTTATTGATGCCGACATAGAGCGGCAGGTAGAGCATTGACTGGAAGGCCTGTGAGATCGTGACCTTCTTGTTTTGCGCGGCTGCAGGCAATGCCAGCATGCAGAGCGTCATGGCGAGTGCCAGTGCGCGTGCAAAAAAAGATAAAGGCTTCATGGATGTCCTTAGTGGGATGGTGGAGAGTGAATTAAAAATTGCTGAAATAGTCAGTTGCGGCTGTGCACGGAACTACACACGCAGCTCCTGGCGGTGATCCATGACCTTCCAGGGGATCAGGCGGCGCTCGACCCAGTCGATCACGAAGTAGAGTACGAACCCGACCGCCATCAGGGTGAACAGGCCAACCCAGACGGTATTGAGATCGTAGAGACTGGACGCGGTGAAGATGAGATGCCCCAGGCCGCGCTGCGAGGAAATGAATTCACCGACCACGGCACCGACTAGGCCAAAGCCGACATTGATGCGAAAGGTGGCGACGATGGCCGGCAAGGAGGAGGGCACGATCACGTTGTAGAAAATCTGGTGCTTGTTGGCGCCGAGTGTCACCATCAGGCCCTGCAAATCCGGATCGGCGTCCTTGGCGGCCTGGTAGGCGGCGATCAGGGCGACGATGGCGGTCAGTGAAATCGCCAGCGCGACTTTCGAGGTGAGGCCGGTGCCGAACCAGAGAATGATGATCGGCGCAAAGGCAATCTTCGGCACGCTGTTGAAGGCGACCACGATCGGCTCGACGGTGCGCGCGATGAAGGGCGAATACCAGAGCGACAACCCGAGCAGGGAGCCGACCACGGTGCCGATCACGAAGCCGAGGGTGGCTTCGAAGACGGTGACCCAGGTGTCGTACGGCAGGGAGCCGTCCATGATCGATTTGCCGGCGTATTGAGCAATGCCGACGGGCGAGCCGAACAGGAAGGCCGAGATCCAGCCGAGGCGCACGCCGAGTTCCCAGAGGCCGAGGACCACGACCACCATCAGCAGTTGCAGTCCGACACGGACTAGGCTTTCCGGAATTTTGGCGGGTGTGGTTTTGGGGGGAACCGTCCTGGCCGGTGTGTCGCTCGGCATGATGTTCAGGTTTTGTTCGGGGATGGCGCTCATATCGTTCATGCGGCTTTGCGTCGCGTCTGGATATCCAGCTCGGCGCAGAGCGAATGGAAATACTCATGGAAGCGCGGGTCGCTGCGCGCGCCGATCGGCGTGCGCTCCTGGATGTCGATCGCGTAATTGGCCTTGACCTTGGTCGGGCGCCCGCTCAGTACCGTCACGTGGCGCGACAGGGCCACGGCCTCATCGATATCGTGGGTGACCAGGATCACGGTCTTCTTGAACGTATCGACGGCCTCGATCAGCACGCCTTCCAGGTATAGACGCGTCTGATAATCCAGCGCCGAGAAGGGCTCGTCGAGCAGGAGAATGTCGGGGTTGCTGATCAGGGTGCGGATCAGGGCCACGCGCTGGCGCATGCCGCCGGAGAGCGTGCGCGGGTAGGCGTTTTCGAATCCCGCCAGGCCGTAGGTGTTCAGATATTCGCGCGCCGTTTCACGCGCTTCCGCCGCCGGAATTTTTTTCAGCTCCATGCCGAGCAGGACGTTCTCCAGCACCGTGCGCCAGGGGAACAGCAAATCCTTTTGCATCATGTAGCCGACGCGGCCGCGCAAATTGGTGACGGCTTCGCCATCGACGTGGATGGTGCCGGCATCCGGCTCCAGCAGACCGGCGATGATATTGAAAACCGTGGTCTTGCCGCAGCCGCTGGGCCCGATCACGCTAAGGAAGCCGCCCTGGGCGACACTGATGTCGACGCCATTGAGCACCGGCAGGGCGCTGCCCTTGGCAACAAACGATTTATGGATTCCCTGCAAGGACAGCTTTGGCGGTGGCGCGGACATGGCAAATGCTTTTCAGACGCGAGAGGCGTATTCGTGAATTGGTGCACTACTCTCCAACCATTTAGCAACAACCATGCCATGGCAATTTCAGGTTGCATTCGCGGCTTGCGGCTGCAACTCGAGAGAACTTACGTGCAGGCGTAGGTCCATGCGAGACGGGAGCACTTTTTTCGTGCATCGCCGGATTCCATTCGCCGAAATGGGGCGCAGGCCTGATTGCCTGTGTGGAAAATGAAACTCCAGCATTGGCGAGGCTTTCTGGCTATTTTTGTTTCAAAACCCGCGCCAAATGGCAATCCGTATTTTCTAATGCTTGCGAAGCTTAGCGATATCGAGCGGTTCCCCCCAATCACGTTTGCGATCCGATGCTTCAAGAGCCCAAAATGCAGCAAGACTAGTTTCATCGAAAAATCGCTCGCGAAGTGTTGGGCTGAGCAAAATATTGAGTAAACAATACCTAGCGATGTCCTCGGCAATTATCGTCATTTCGGCAAAAAATTTATACCGCTCACTCCCGATTTCGCTATCAAGTATCGGGTCGTTCATATGCTCTACAGCACTGCGGTTCTCATATAGATTACCCATAAAATCATGGGCGCTAGGGCCAACGAATAATTCGGTTCTAGATTTAAATTGTCTGGTTGTCTGGCCCTGATCGGCAAATATCAAACCTTCAATGCAGCGACAAAATTGATGGAGTCGTTCTCTAACATCTTTTTCCAATATGCCGGAAAAAAACACATTGAGAACGCGACAGAGCCGAAGATATTTCCCTTGAGGGAAACCGCATAATATAGGCACGAGTTCTGCAGCGGTAAAGAGGGCTTTGTCATCAATTCGTTTTTTGTTCTCTCTGTGCATTGAAAACGGGACGGGCACAGTGGCGAATTGTCTAACACTGATATTTCCGTCATTGTTAGCGCCAGTTAATTGCACAATTATTCCGCTGACTCGAAACGGAAGGGCGAGCTGTAACCCTTGAAGTAATCGGCCAGCTAAATCAGCCAGGCGTAGATTCTCATCATCAAGAATGGCGGGAGTGTTCGAAGCGCATTTCGCTATGAGGAAGAGTTGTGCTTTAGCTATTTGGTCTGCCTGTGTCGTTCCAATCCATTCCCTCCAATGACTTTCTAGGCTGAAGGGCATTTGCCGATAAAACCCGAGGCCATTACCAAGAGCCTTAGCTTGTGAAAGATTCGGCGAATCGATCCATAGCTGGGGCAAAGCTATGATTGCGAATTTTTCGTTATTGCCAATTTGAATCACATTTCCTCCAAAATGAGTCGACTAGGTGCTTAATCGACTCATTTTCTGATTGGATCAATAGATTTTTGATCATGCCGGAAACAACCCTTCCAATGATCATCCACAATCCCCGTCGCCTGCATCCACGCATACACAATTACCGGCCCGACGAATTTGAAGCCGCGCTTTTTCAACGCGGCGGAAATTTCTTCCGATAGCTCGGTCCTGGCCGGCACCTCGCTGGCGTCTTTCCAGCTGTTGCGGATCGGCTTGCCGCCGGCCATGCCCCAGATGAATGCAGAGAAATCTTCGCCGGCCGCCTGCATGGCGAGATAGGCGCGGGCATTGCCGATGGTCGCCTCGATCTTGCTGCGGGAGCGAATGATGCTTTCGTTCTCGAGCATGCGCGCCACATCTTTCTCGCCAAATTTAGCGACGACCTTGGGGTCAAATCCCTTGAACGCCTTGCGGAAAGCCTCGCGTTTGCGCAGCACGATCAGCCAGGAAAGCCCGGCCTGGAAACCGTCGAGCATCAGCTTCTCCCATAGCGCGCGGCTGTCGTATTCGGCAACACCCCATTCCGCGTCGTGATACTCGCGCAGCAGGGGATCGGATTGCGCCCAGGCGCAGCGGTTTTGGGTGGGCATGTTCAGGCCATCAGGAATGGGGGAATGGGAACGAGGCATTATCCCCGCCCGCCGCGAAATGCGCAGAACGCCATTTGGCGCGGCTTTCCAGGCATTTTTGGCCTGGAAGCCGCGCCAATGCTGGAGTTTAAATTTTCGAAGCGGTGCGTCAATCCACCAGGCCGCGCACGGTTTTCGAGGCCTCGGTGACGCCTTTCACGAATTTCCCGTGATTGCGTTCGATGGCGCGCAGCTCGTAAACATAGTTGACCATCAGTCCTAGCGATTGCTGCAGTCCCTTGTTGGAGGCATCGGCATTGAGGTTGAGGCGATCCAGGCGTGCGCCGTTATTGAGGTGAAAGCGCGCCACCGGGTCACGGGTGATGCCCTCGGTTTCGCCGATGCCGAGCAGATAGGCCGCGCAGAGTCGTTCGAGATGAACGGCTATTTTCTCGCGCGGCTTGTCGGCGGCGCGCCAATCGGCCAGCGGGCGGTCGAGCAGGGGGCCGATGCCGCGGCGCACGGTCTCGAGGCTGGCATTGACCGAAGCGGGGAAGGCGGCGATAGGGTCCTCGCTGGCCAGGGTGCGGCGCAGCCAGTCCTTGAAGCCGGGGATCGGCGACAGGGTGCAAAAATGTTTGATGCGCGGAAACTCCTGCGCCAGCAGCGCCGCCACCTGCTTGATCAGAAAGTTGCCCAGCGATACGCCGCGCAGTCCGGGCTGGCAGTTGCTGATAGAGTAGAACACCGCGACCTGGTATTCCTTCGGCGGCTGCGCGGCGCTGTCGATATCGAGCAGGGGCTCGATGGCGCCGGGCATATCGTGCATCAGCGCCACCTCGACAAAAATCAGCGGCTCGTTCGGCAGGGCCGGGTGAAAGAAGGCGAAACAGCGGCGGTCGCCCTGCAGGCGCCGGCGCAGATCGTTCCAGCCGCGAATCTCGTGCACGGCTTCGTGGCGGATGATTTGCTCCAGCAAGGTTGCCGGCGTGTTCCAGTCGACGCGCTCGATATGCAGGAAGCCCGGGTTGAACCAGGAGGACAGCAGGTGGCGCATATCGTCATCGACCTGGCGCAGCTCGCGGTCCTTGGGCAGGACATCGAGCAGGCGCTCGCGCATGCCGACAATGGCGCGGGTCGCGCCGGGAGCACGATTCAGGCGACGCAACAGCTCTTGGCGCGGCGGCTCGGTGGCGCGGGCGAGGGCGGCCAGGCGCTCGCTGTCCGGGGCCTGCGCGTACTCGGTGGCGGTGCGCAACACTTCACGCGGGTCCGGGGCGAATTCGCTTTTGAGCGCGTCGAAGAACGCGACCTGTTCGGCGTTGGAAAGCTCGGCGTACCGGGCCAGGGTCTCGGCCGCCAGCGACACGCCCAGCGCTTCGCCGCGTTCGGACAGCAGCTGCTTGCAGGCGGCGACCAGACGCCGCACCTTCAAGCCATCGCGCTTGAGTTTGAGGGCGGATTCCTTGAGAGATCCCAGCATTGAGGCCATAAGCGCATCTTACGTTTGCGATTGGATTTTCGGTGAATAAATTTAGGTGAATAAATTATGGCACTGCGCCGCGACAAGCAGCGTCACTTTTGCGCGACTGCCGCCCCCCCATGGCTGCGGTAACATGGCGGGTCGTCCCTCGTTGGCCGACGCCCTCACCATCCTGACGCCGTCTCGATCATGCCCGATTCTTCCACGCCCGCCGTGCTGCTCGCATCGCTGAAGGCGAATACCGCCTTTACGCCGCAGGGCGAGACGGTTGGCAATCTGACCCTGGGGCGCGGCCGCCTGAATGGCGTCGAAGTATTCGTCGCCATCGTCGAAAATCGCATCGCCTCGGGTTCGCTGGGCGTGCGCGAATGCGATCAATTGGCCAGCCTGTTTCGCATCGTCGCAGCGCAGAAAGCGCCTCTGCTGCTGTATCTGGACTCTGCCGGCGCGCGCGTCTCGGAAGGCCTGCCGGCCCTGGGCGCGTTCCGGCATATGTATCGCGCGGCCCTGGCCATGGCGCTGTCGGGTACGCAATTCACGGTGCTGCTCGGCACGCATTGTTACGGCGGGGCCAGCATGCTGGCGGCGCTGGCCTCGACGCGTGTGTTCTCGGCCAATACCCAGCTGGCGATGTCGGGCCCCTCGATCCTGGCGCAGAACGCAGGTGCCACAGCCGACGATGCCATGTTCCGCGCCATTGCCCAGGCGGCCATCGGCGCCGAGGGCCGCGCCAAACTGGGCCAAGGCAACAGCCTGCATTGGGACGCGACGGCACGGCATGCACCGCCAGCGTGGCATGAGCATCACCGGCAGCTGGGCGAGCGTCTGGCGGCCGTGACGACTTCGGCCATGCGCACCGAGGCCGTGCAGCGCAAGGATTTGACGGCGCTTTATCCGCGGGGCTATCGGCTGCAGGAGCAGACGGGCATCCTGTCCGGCGAGGCGAATGATGCCGCCGGCGCCATCACCCTGCTGGGGGTCGCCGATAAAAAACCGCTGGGCGCGGCACGCGCCTGGGCGCTGGCCGATCAGATCTGGAAGCTGGGCATCGAGAAGCCGGCGCGCCTGCATCTGCTGGTGGATTGTGAAGCTCATGCGGCCGCGCTGGACGATGAACGCATCATGCTGTCGAGCTATCTGGCCGATGCCGCGCTGGCGCTGGCGACCCTGTCCAAGGGCGGCACCGCGATTGAAACCACGGTGCTCGGCCAGCTCGGCGGTGGCGTCTATGTGTTGCTGGCGGCAGCCTCGGCCCAGGTCAATCTCCTGCATGGCGCGGTCATTCATCTGCTGCCCAGCCGGGCGATTGCGAGTATCTTGGGCGACGCGCAGACGGCGCCGCATGAAATCGATGAATATATGCAGGCGCGCGTGGCCGAACGCGAACTGAAAGTCGGCTTTTTGCGCGCATAGCGTTTGCCCATAACAAGGCGCCTGCCGGTCGCCGGCGGCCGCCCGATCCGCCAGCCCGGAACCGCTCATCAGCCACAAAAATAAATCATGAACGACAATCTCTACGCCCTGTTTCATTCCCGCTTCCCGGCGGATAAATCGCGTCCCTTTCTCGAAACCGGCGACGGCCGCGTGATCAGCGTCGGCGAACTCGAGGATACCGCCGCGCGCTATGCGGGCTACATCCGTTCGCTGGGCGTGGCACCCGGCGAACGCGTCGCGGTGCAGGTGGAGAAATCGCCCGAGGCGCTGATTCTGTACCTGGCCTGCCTGCGCGCCGGCGTGATTTATCTGCCGCTGAACAGCGCCTATCGCGAAAGCGAAATCGCTTACTTCCTGGGGGATGCCGAACCGAAGATTTTCATCCACAGCAGCCGCGATTCCGCCTGGGTGGAACCGATCTGTACGCGCCTTGGCGTCGCGCATCAATTCACGCTGAACGAGGATGGACGCGGCTCCTGGGCCGAAAATGCCTCGAAATCCGCGCCAATGCTGGAGATTGCCGCACGCGCCGCGGACGATCTGGCAGCGATTCTCTATACCTCGGGTACCACCGGGCGCAGCAAGGGGGCGATGATTACCCATCGCAATCTGTCGTCAAATGCGTTGACCCTGCACCAGTACTGGGGCTTCAAACCCGATGATGTGCTGCTGCATGTACTGCCCCTGTTTCATGTCCATGGCCTGTTCGTGGCGGCGCATTGCGTGCTGCTCAATGGCGGACGCATGATTTTCCATAACAAGTTCGACGCCAAAGCCGCGCTGGCGGCGCTGCCGCGAGCCACTGTGTTCATGGGCGTGCCGACCATGTATGTGCGCCTGCTGGCCGAGGCGGCGTTCGGACAATCGCTGTGCAGGCATATGCGCCTGTTCGTGTCCGGCTCGGCGCCGCTGCTGGCGGAAACCTTCAATGAATTCCAGTCGCGCACCGGCCAGACCATCCTGGAACGGTATGGCATGACGGAAACCGGCATGATCACTTCCAACCCGCTGGCCGGCGCGCCGGCATCGCGGCGCGGCGGTACCGTGGGCCTGCCGCTGCCGGGCGTCTCGGTGCGCATCGTCAACGACGATGGCAGCATCGCCCGGGCGGGCGAGATCGGCAATATCCAGGTCAAGGGCGACAATGTGCTGCCCGGCTACTGGCGCCTGCCGGAAAAAAACAAGGAGGAGTTCACCGCGGACGGATTCTTCAGGACCGGCGACGTGGGCTTCATCGATGCGGCGGGCTATGTCAGCATCGTCGGCCGCTCCAAGGACCTGGTGATCTCGGGCGGTTACAACGTTTATCCCAAGGAAATCGAGCTGCTCATCGACGAGATGCCGGGCGTGACGGAAAGCGCGGTGATCGGGCTGCCGCATGCTGATTTCGGCGAAGCGGTGGTGGCAGTGGTGGTGGCGAAGCCCGGCCAAACCCTGGCCGAGGATGAAATCATCCAGGCGCTCAAGGGCAAGCTGGCCAATTTCAAGGTGCCGAAGCGGGTGTTCATCGTCGCCGATCTGCCGCGCAACACCATGGGCAAGGTGCAGAAGAACGAGCTGCGCAAGCAGTACGCGGCGACCTTTTCCTAGCCGGCTCCTAACCGGCATTCGGGCGCCGGTTCAGCTTGGTGCAGTCCCCGGGTTGTGCGGCAGCCAGAAATAAAACGCCGCGCCGCGGTCCGGTTCCGCCTGTACCCAAATCCGGCCGCCATGCATTTCGACAATGCGTTTGCACGAGGCGAGGCCGACGCCGCTGCCGGTGAACTGATTGCCGGAATGCAGGCGTTCAAATTCCCGGAACAGTCGCCCTGCCTGCGCCATATCGAAGCCGACGCCGTTGTCTTTCACGCACACCGTCAGTCCGGAGGCATCCGTGCCGTCCGCATCGCCAATGATTTCGATCACCGCCGGATGACGATCGTGCGTGAACTTCAGTGCATTCTGGATCAGATTGGTGAACACATTGGCGATCAGCGCGCGGTCGGCGCGGATACTGCCCAGCGGCGCGATATGCCAGTCGATGCTGCGGCCCGCGGCCTGACTTTGGGCGCCGGTGACGACATCGATCACCAGGGCGTCGAGATCGACTTCCGCCAACGCCAGTTTGGCGCGGCTCAGGCTGGCCAGCGACAGCAGTCCGCTGACCAGGTCCATCAGGCGCTGCGCGGCGACCATCGCCCAGTTCAGATGCGACACGGCCTTCTCATCGCCGGCCACTGCGGGGCGCAGTTTCGCCAGGTTGACGAAGCCGCTGATTTGTCCCAGCGGGCCGCGCACATCGTGCGCCACGCGGTGGGTAAAGGTATCCAGCTCCTGGTTGGCGGCGACCAGTTCGCGAGTGCGCGCCGCGACCAGCGACTCGAGGTTTTCGTTCAGGTGGCGCAGCTCGTGTTCGGTGGTTTCGCGTTTGGCCAGTTCCTCGTCCACGCGGCGGAGGGCCTGCGTCTGGCTGCGCAGAATCAACAAGATGGGCACCACGATCATCACCAGTTGCACGCCGAAATGCGCCACCTGCGCGCGCGGCGGGTTGGGGAACAGTACCGGCAGGCCCACTGCCGCCGGACCGCCTGTCGCCACGAAAATGGCGATGATGATCGCCATTGCGCCGGCCATCACCCCCCACTGCGGACGCAGCAGGGTGGCGAAATAAAGCGCCGCCGGAAAAAAATAACCGACAGTGATCGGCGGCGACAGCAGGGCAAGGGTGGTCGCCAGCGTGAAGATGATCCATGAAATCAGATGCGAGGCCAGGGTCAGGCGGCAGGAAAGCAGGCTCGCCCAGCACACCAGGGTGGTCATCGCCCAGATGAAGACCACCGAATAGCCGCCGGGCTTGTTCATGCCCAGGATCGGGATCAGCGCCAGGCTGAGCAGGATCAGTGCGGAGTGCGTCAGCAGCACCGCGTGCAGCATGGCGGCCAGCCGCGAATCCGCCGCGCCGGGGAAGGCCGGCGGCTCGGCAATGCGTCTGAGCGCGTTTTTTATTTTGATGGACAGCAAGTTGAAGGTCACCGGTGAAATAAGGGTGTCAATCCGGCTGCGGGTGCGTCAAACAAGTACAAATGCGTATGGAATCCTGCTGCTGGCCGAAGGCAAGCGCCGCAGAACGAGACCAAGGCAAGGGCATGTGCAAAGAACATACTCTAGCGCGTAGCGTTGCCCGGTGCGAGTCCTATTTTTTGAGGATTGAGCATCTCCCGGTCATGCATGTCAGAATGTCGCGCCTTCCGCAGCCGTCATCCGCAAGCGGTGACAGTCGTTATCGCTGTATGCAGGCGGTGAGCGCCCTTGAAAGCCAGGGAAATGCCGCCACTTGCCGATTATCAACCTAATAGCCGAATTTCCGATACCCAATGATCGTCTTCAATCTTTCCTGCTCGCAAAATCATACCTTCGACGGCTGGTTCCGCTCGGCGGAGGAATTTTCGCGCCAGGCGGAACGCGGCCTGGTCGAGTGCCCGGTGTGCGGCGACAAGGAAATCGTCAAGCGCCTGTCGGCGCCGCATATCAACGCGGGCGCCGGCCGCAAATCGCCCGAGGCGGTTTCTTCCGGACAATCCGGCGTGCAGGCGGGAGAAACGAGGGAAGTGCTGGCCGCGTCCATGCTGCCCGGACTGCAACAACACATGATGCAGCAGTTCAGGCAATTCGTCATGAACAACACCGAGAATGTCGGCAACGCTTTCGCCGAAACCGCGCGACGCATTCACTACGGCGAAGAATCGCAGCGCAATATCCGCGGCCGTGTGTCGCAGGATGAAGCCGAATTGCTGCGCGAAGAGGGTATCGACACGGTTTCGTTGCCGCCGGGCGTGTTTCTCGACGACGGCCTCCAGTAACCATAACCAGTAACGGCCGGCTATCGTCCCGCCGGCCGGATATGCAGGAACAGGGCCAGTCCCGCCATCGACAGCATCAGCAGGCCGCCGACCACAAACGGCGCCTTGATGTGCATGGTTTCCGACAATACCCCGCCCAGGGCCATGCCGGCGCCCAAACCGCAGACGATAAAGGTCGCTGACCAGGTGAAGGCTTCGGTGGCGTATTTTGCCGGGGCCAGACGCGACACCATCAAGGCTTGCGCCGCGAATGCCGGCGAAATCGTGAAGCCGGCACAGAAGGCGATCAGGGCAAAACCGAGATGCTGGTCGATAATGCCGTGCAGCATCAGCGGCAGCGCGAACAGGGCCAGCAGGGCGGCGAACTGACGTTCCACCGGCCGGCGAAGGTGCAGGCCGCCGTAAATTGCCCCGCCAATGGCGCTGCCCAGCGAATTGACCGACAGCAACAATCCGGAAAACGCCGGCACGGCGGTCGCCGTGGCATAGGCCGGGTAGCCGACTTCAAGCAGGCCGCAGGCGGTGGCCAGGCCGAATACGATGATGAACAGCAGGACCAGTTTGGGATCGGTGAGCGGACCCAGCAAATGGCGTTCGCCCGGCGCTTCCTGCTTCCAGTACTTGAGCGCGGGCGATTTGAAGAAGGCCAGGATCGACAGTACCAGCATGGCCCAGGCGAACAGGATCGCCGTGCGCGGATTGGCCACAGCGAGAATGATGCCGATCAGCGCCGGGCCCAGGGTGAAGTTGATTTCCATCAGCACCGCATCAACCGAGAAGGCCATGCGCCGGTCCTGATCGGTATCGAAGCGATGCCGCCACAGGGTGCGGGTCAGCACCGTGATCGGCGGCGAAAAAAACCCCATCAACACGGCGAAGGCGAACAGCCAAGGTACCGGCCACTGCCACCATACGCCGGCGATCAGCAGGCCGAACGCGATCGGTGCGCCAATGCCGGTTACGCGCAGGGGCGGCATCGGGCCGATGCGGTCGATAAGACGTCCCTGCGCCGGCGCGGCCACCGCCATCGAGAAAAAATACACGCCCAGCACGCTGCCCGCGATCTTGAACGAGCCCAGCGACTCGCGCAAAAACATCACCATCGACAGGCCCATCATGCCCACCGGCATGCGCGAGAGCAGGACGATTATCAGGGTGGAACGGACGTCGGGGAGATTCAGGAAACGGCGATAGGGCGAGAAAAAAATTTGGATACTTCTCAAGTGAGCTATTTTTGCGGGCTTTTTTCGAGCACGGCGATGGTGATACGCGAGATGCAGACCAGTTTGCCGGCGGCATCGGTGATGCGAATTTCCCACAGTTGCGTGGTTTTGCCGCGATGCAGGGGCCGGGCCGTGCCGGTGACAAAACCGTCGCGCACGCCGCGTACATGATTCGCGTTGATTTCCAGGCCGACCACATTGTATTGCGCCGGGTCGACGCTCAGAAACGCGCCGGTACTGCCCAGGGTTTCGGCCAGCACCACCGAGGCGCCGCCGTGCAGCAGGCCCATCGGCTGATGGGTGCGGTGATCGACCGGCATGCGTGCCGTCAGGTAGTCGTCGCCGATGTCAACGAACTCGATGCCGAGGTGCGACATCATGGTCGGCGAAGCTGCGTTCAATTGTGCCAGGCTCGGGCGGCGTTGCCAGATGGATTGGGATTGCGTCATGGTTCGATGGGGCCGGGATGATGTGGATGCGAAGTTTATCGCGTCTGCATCATCCGCGGCGCGGATCGCCATGCCATGCCGCACCTTCAGAGGCTGATGGCGATGGCGCTCAGGCTGGCAATCACGATCGCGGTGACGACGCAGCGCAGCCGAAAAAACCAGGCGGGGATCAATTTTTGCAGATTGAGCAGTGCGTCGACGACCCAGGCGAAGCCGAACAGGAATATCGCCACCAGCATGCGGGCATTGGGCTGGGCGACAAACAGCAGTGCCCAGGCCAAGAGCGCAGGCACGATGGATAGCACCAGCAAGGTCTGTGCACTGCGCGGTGCGCTGGCGCTGATGGGTAGTCCGATCCCCCATTGAATGCCGCCGAGGAAGGAGAGGGTAACGGCCGCATAGCTGGTTGCAAGCTGGATGACGATCGCCTGATGCGCGGCAGGTCCAAGCAAGATGGCGCCAGCCGCGCCGATAAAGGGGATGACTCCTGCAAGGGCAAGGATCCAGGCGAGGCGCATGCCGGGATTGAACGGCCCAGTAGGGGCACTCATGGCGAAACGGTTATTGACAGCGAGTCTCCATAGATGCCGACGGTGGCGTTCTGCAATGCGGTGATGCGGCCGTAAATATTGACGCGCGCGCTCTTGCTGCCATTGTTGGGGACATTCAGGATGGACGTCGTCTGGGTGTCGACATTGCTGGTGACGCCCCAGACCTGGCTGTGACCGGTGTCGCGGTACAGATTGTAGTAAAGCAGCACCGAGCTCGCGGTGTTTTTCAGCGCGCGGGTGGAAACCTGTCCGGTATTGGCGCTGACGCCGATCGCGATTTCCAGGGTGACATCGGCGGGGCCGCCGACGCGGCTGCACAGCACATCCACAAACGAGGTGATATCCGTGGGTGCGGATGAAGAATCGTCGTAGGCGCCGAAAGCCACACCTGGAACCGATTGAAAGGTACAGGTGATCGCCGCGGTGGCGTTGCCCGCGAACAAAGCAGAAAGTGCAACAACCGCAGCGACAGCGGCGACCTTACTCACAGACGACGGTTTCACCGAGCTTGACATACGATTCCTTAGAGGCCGGAATGGCCAGTTTAAAGCCGCAGATTTTGCTGTCAACGACAATCTCGGCAGTATATTGTCCCGGCGTCATGCGTTCGAGGAAGAATTCGCCGTTATTGCCGATCAGAAATGATATTGGCTGCCCATTGACCAACAACCTGCCGGTGCCGGGCGGGACCGCGCGCAATTGTCCGTCGATGCGGGCGCGCAGGCTGCCGCCGAAAGTCTGCGCACGATAGACGTCGACTTGCCAGAACTGGCCGCTGCGATACGGCGGGTACAGCGATTTGTTGAGCGTGCCGAAGCTGTAGTCGAGCGGGATATCGCGATGATCCAATGTGATCTGATTGTCCTGAAAGGCGTTCAGCGCCGGCAGCAGCAATTGCCCCTCGCTGTCGGTGATACCCGCAAGCTGGTTGTTCTGGAACACCTTGATGCCGGCCAGGGGCTCCGCCAGCGCCACGACGGCAAAACTGTCGGGAATCGGTCGGCTGATCATCAATCGCCCGCCCGCGAGGCTGATGGCGCCCGATACATCGGCGGAATAACTGCGCGTGGTCGATGTCTGGCGGAAACGATCCGCCGCGGCCTCGCCGCGCAATTGCACCGCATCGGTATTCAGTTGGCTGAAGGCGCGTACCCGGTCGCCCGAAGCATCGCCGTTGCGCAGGGAATCGGTATCGATGCGGTAACCGACACCAGGGCCATTGGGTATGGATTTGTTGAACGACGTCGAATAGGTTTCGCCGTCGTTATTGCTCGAGCGAACCGTCGCGGCCGCGTTGTAATTGATGTCGAGATTCCAGTTGATATTGAGGAATACTTCGCGTTTGCCGCCTATTCCCGATGTGTCGCTTGCGGTAAGAAAGGCCACGAGCCCATGCCCCAGCGATTTCGAAAGCGATAGCGTACGCTGGGTGGTCTCGTCACCGTTGGCATTGCGCCTGCGGCTGATGTCGACGGTAAACAGACCCAATCCGCTGACGTTGTAGGAAGCATTGGTGCGCAATTCCCGGACAATCCGGCTGGCACTGGTCAAAAGGGCATCATTGCTGTCGCTAAGGTTTTTATAGGCATCGCCGCTGCGCGATAGCGATACGCGGAACCCCGCCTCGCGGGTCTGGTAGGCATAGGCCGCCTGGCTGGCGCTTGCATAACGGCCAAGGTCGCGACTGCCGCCGTAGGAGAAATTGCCCGAGACGATGCCCCAGGTGTTGCCGCGAAGCGAGGCCAACAGTCCGCCGTTGGCGATATCGCCGCTCGTCTCTCCTCGCGCACCGAGAGTAAATGAATCGCTAAGCCCCTTGCGATAAAAGGCCGATGCGGCATTGCGTCCATAGTGGTCGAATGCGCCGCCCGGATTGCTGCGCAGCTTGCCCGCCTGATAAGAATATTCGTCGATGCCCTTGCCAAGGACTTCATCGGTAAAGTAGAACGGCACATTGAAGGTTTGCACGCGGCCGAGGGCATCGCGAATGGTGACGTCGAGCGCGCGCGCGCCGCCGTAGTAGTAGAGATTACTGATATCCACCGGACCGGGTTGCACCTGCTTTTGCAACATCGGGATGCCTTGGTAACTGACCGTCAGTTCCGAAGGCGTCGTTGCAAAAGTCGAAAAGCCTGCCAGGGGATAGCGGATGAAGCGCGGGTCGAAGCCGTAGAACTTGGTAACCGAAATACCGCCCAGCGGCAGGGTGCTGCCGAAGGTGCCCGAGTAACTTATCGAATCGCCGAAGGTCCAGCGGCGCAGATTTTCGGGATCGTCGTAAATTACCTGCGTTTCGTAACGCGCGTAGTGGATGGGCGTATCGCCGCCGAAATAGGCTGATGAGTGGCGAAACAGAATACCTTGCCAACGCGTTGCCAGCTCGGTCGTCAATTGCGCGACAGGCTTGGTTCCCACACCCTGAGTGCCTGATACCGCGGTCTGATAGTTCAAAATGCTGCTGAAATCATCGTTGCCGGTCAATTGCCGGACGCTTGGCTGAGCACCCGTATCCAGGCGCTGACGGGCCAATACGGCCGGCGGCAATTCCAGCGACAGTGTCAGATCGCGCTCACTGAACGTAAACCTGCCGGCGCCCAGCGCTCTCAACGACACGTATTTCTCCCCGCGGTATTCGCGATTCGCCGGAGCCGGAACGGTCAGACCCAGAGCTGCCGCGTCTGCCGCACCGAGCCAGTAATCGCCATCCGGCAGAAACAGGAGCGCGACGTCTCCACGCGCAACTAGATTTAACGTCAGCGCTACCAGCAGCGGAGTCGGCTCGCCCCCGGTACCCATTGCTGAGCCGGGCAGCGGGAGCGGCATGCTGGTTGCGGCTTTTAGCGGCAGCGGCCCGGCAAACTGCGTCGTTAGTGGCGCAGTGCCGGCCGGCGGCCATGTTGCACAGTTAAATGCAGACAAGCGTAAAGACATTGCGGACTCATCCAGGCCTGGCGCCGTCGTACGCTGCGCAGTTGACTCGTTGCAGAGTACGGCAATTGCGGGCGGCGGTGCGACCGGTTGATCGGCAAAAGCGGTTCCTACCCTGAAACCACTGAGCACAAGGGAAGTAGCCAAATGTAGCTGCGTCAGCCGGCATACACGTAACGTCGACCGTCGCATTCGCGCTATTTCCGGCAAGCGGAGGGCGGCACGTCGAGCAATTTGTTGAGCACGAGCTTGTCCGTCCTCACGGTCAGTTCAAGCTGTTTGAATTTTCCGCAGTCGACCGGGTCGATGACCAGCGAGTGTTCGCGTGAGGCGCCAGGCAACAAGTACCAGCCGTCGGATTCCTTGATGGCTTCGCCCTGCGGCGGAGCCAGACGGATGGACTCGATGCGGAAATTTTCAGAACCAGTATTGCGTACACCGATTCGAGCCACTGTTTTGCCGGCAGTCTTGTCCGCGCCCGGCTCGAATGTTATACCGCTGATTTCGCCGAGAGCCGATCGGGTTGTTGGCGCCACAAAAATGGGCAGGGCAAATCGGAACGCAAGGCGAACCAGGGTGGCCGTCGTTTTTTCCTTCTGCTCCAGTACCTCATTGATGAACAGGCGGTAGGTCAGTTCGCCGCTGCCCGCGGGAGGCACGCGAACACCGATGCGAATGACCCGCTTATCCTTCGGCGGGATGGTCACGAGTCGCGGAAAGAACTGGAAATCTTCGCTCTCAGTGTAGACATCCCGCGCTTCCGCATCCTGCGTCCAGCGCACGAGTGACATCTGCACGACCAGCGGTACTTCCGCGTCATTCGACACTGTCACTACTGCCGAGCGGGTCTGGCGATCAAAAAAAAGCTTGATCGGCGAAACCGCAAATTCTGCGGCATAAGCGCCTGCGCTTGCACTCAGCAGGCCGGCAAACAATGCCGAGAAAAAATAGCGCTTCATGCTCAACGGGTACTCCTTTCGGTAGTCGTTCATGGTGCGGCAAATGCTATCACGGGGCGATTGTCAGAATGACTATATCCGCGTAATTGCCCGCGACTGCCTGCTTGAAATCAGCCGGGGCAATGGTTCCGGTAATCGTCACTGTTTGGGCGGTACTCTTGGCGACGGCGCCAGTGGTTGGCGTCATGGTCAATAAATAGGGGAGAAATGCGCTGGGCACAGTTGCATGCTGCAAACGGTTGCCGCCGGCATTGTTCAGGCCACCGTTCTGGGTAATGAGAAATGTGGCGGTTGCTGCCGTGCCACCACAAGTGAAAGTTGTTGAGGTACTCGCAATTGCGCTGGACGAGCTTGACGGGTCGATCGCGCCGAAAGCGAGAGCGATCGAGCCGTTCGGGAATTTGCAATTGCTTTTGGACAGCACCGTGGCCGATACACCCATAGCGGCGGTGTCCGCCGCCTGGGTCATGACCGCGACAACGGCCCAGGCAAGCCCCAACACCCAAGATAATTTAGGCGACATCGTCCAGACTCACCAGCTCGGTGGCACATGAAAACGAAGCCTCGGGCGGTTAACTGTTAACGCCCGGGGCGGCTGGAAGCGCTTAGGGAGCGATGGTGAATGTCAGCGTGTCTGTGTACGTGGCTGCAATCGCGTTCGAAAAATCCGCGACTGCGACCGTGCCGCTCACGGTCACCGTGGTGGCGGTGGAACCGGTACCGAAACCGTTGCCGGCGGTGGTCGGTTGTGTGAAAAGGATCGAGTAGTTCAAGAAGGTCGCGGCGCCGGTCAACATGCGATGTTGCACGCCGGAATCATTGGCGCCGACCGCGGTGAGCGAGGTGGGCGCGGTACCGTTGGTGCATTTGTAGGTCACGTCCGCGGTTGCCGTTGCCGCGGTCAGGCTCGACGGATCGATCGAACCGAACGCCATCGCGGTGGACGACTGCAGCTTGCAGGTGCCGGTGATGGTGGCGCTGACCGCCATGGTTTGCGTGTTGCCGGCAAATGCCGAGGTCGATGCGCCAAAGGCGGCTGCAATCATTGAGGCAAGTAGAATTTTTTTCATGTTCGTGTCTCCGTGGTCTTGGTGTAGGTGGCGGGCCTTGGTGCGCTAGCCCAGATATATTTTTTTGCTCGCCGTTAAGCTTGAACCAAGTCTAAGGTAGGGGAAAAACCTACTTTGTGTTACAGGTCACAAACCGTGTTAACAACTGTCACAACTTACTGAAAAGACACGATTTTTTGCAAATCTCCCGGTTTGGTGGCAAAAAACGCCAGCAATGGCCCGCCGTTGCGGTGGGCGAAATGGTGGTGAGGTTGCGCGATGAAAATCAATAAGCTGCGGCTGGAACTGGCGAAACCAGCTTAAGAAAAGGGGGAATCTAGCGTCTACGCAGTGCCGATAGCAGCAATCCCATGCTGATCGCGGCGAAAACACCGAACCAGATCAGCGACCAGACCGGTACGTTCAGGCCCAGGATGGGCGGGAACTGGGTGCCGCAACCGCCGGTTGCGAACAGATACTCCGGCCACCAGTTGGCACTTGGCAGCGTGTTGACGAAATCGCCCACCGGGTCGGCGAGGCAGGATTCGGCGAGGCCGGTCTTGCCCAACTGCAAGCTTGCAAAGGCCACGCCGGCGACTGCGCACAGGTCCATGAGCAGCGCGTAAACAATGGTGCCGGTGCGTGCCGGGTCATGAATGGCCGCGGCCAGCGAGACCAGGGCAATGGCCATATAGGCATAGCGCTGCAGGATGCAGTACGGGCAGGGCTGCTGGTGCTGCGGCCCGTACTGCAATTGATAGGCCGTCAGCAGCAGGCCGATACAGACCAGCGCGATGGCCGCAAAGAAGATGCGCAGCGTGATTTTATTTGACATGGGGCTCAGAGTCAGACGAGCACGCGAAGTTCACGCAGCAGCACCGACAGCATGGCGAGATCCGATTCCCGCGCCTGCTTGAGGTCCGCCATCACCTCGCGCATGCGCGCCAGCGCCTTGGCGTGGTGCTGCTCCCAGGCATCCAGCAGGGCTGATGTTTCGCCCAGCTGTGACGAGTGCACCAGCACGCCGGCGGCGAGCTGGCGTTGCAGATTGGCCAGATCGTCGCGCATCGCTGCGCGCGCCATGGCCTGCCAATGGCTGTCCGAGGGCAATACGGCCACCTGTCCCGCCACCCAGCGCAGCCCGAGCTTGCCGACCAGCGAAAAATAAACCGCGGCGGCCACATCGACGGGGCGCTTTTTCTCTTCCGAGACCTCGACGATGTCCAGCACCGAGTACATGGCGTCCAGTCGCGCCACCGCGCCGGCCAGCGTCGCGGGCACCCCCTGTTGCGTGAGCTTTGCCTCGGCGGTATTGATGGCGGCCATGTCCTCGGCGGACAGCAGCGCGGGCAGACGATGCGAAACAGCGGCGATGCCCGGCGCGAAGAATTGCAGCACGCGCGAAATTTGCCGGCGTTCGGCGCGGCGGCGCAGAAACCACAGGGTGGCGCGCAGCACCAGGCGGCCGACCTCGATCAGCATTTCGCTTTGCACGCTGGATGGCACCTGGTTATCGAGTGCATCGATGGCGCTCCATAGCGGCGTCAGCGCGAACACATCGCGGGCCAGGATATAGCAGCGCACCACTTCTCCGGCGGTCGCGCCGGTCTCTTCCTGCATGCGGTGGACGAATACGCTGCCGGTGCGATTGACGGTGCCGTTGGCGATTTCGGTGGCGATGATTTCGCGCTTCAGCGGATGCCGCGGCATGATCGCCGCGTATTTGTCCTGCAATACCGTCGGGAAATAGGTGGTCAGCGCGGCGGCGACGTATTCATCGTCGATGATGTCCGTTTTCACCAGTTCGTCGAACAGTTCCATCTTGCTGTAGGCCAGCAATACCGCCCGTTCGGGTGAGGTCAGTCCTTGTTTATGCGCCTTGCGTTCGGCGATTTCGTCGTCCGAGGGCAGGAACTCGATGGCGCGATTCAGGCGACCGGCTTTTTCCAGATGGCGAATATAGCGTGCCTGTGCGTCGAGCAGCTTCTCGCCGCGCACGCCGGATACCGACAAGGTCTGCGTCTGGAAGTAATTATCCTTCAGCACCAGCTGCCCGACTTCCTCGGTCATCGAGGCGAGCAGGGCATCGCGCTCAGCGGCCTTCAGTGCCCCGGCGTCAATGATGGCGCCGACCAGGATCTTGATGTTGACTTCATGGTCCGAGCAATCCACACCGGCCGAATTGTCGATGGCATCGGTATTGATCTTCACGCCATGCTGCGCGGCCTCGATGCGCCCCAGCTGGGTGAACCCCAGGTTTCCGCCTTCGGCAACCACCTTGCAGCGCAGTTCGTTGCCGTTGATGCGCAATGCATCGGTGGCGCGGTCGCCGACTTCGGCATTGCTCTGGTGGCTGGCCTTCACATAGGTGCCGATACCGCCGTTGTAGAACAGGTCCACCGGCGCTTTCAGGATGGCGCGCATCAGTTCAACCGGTGTCATGGTTTCGGCGGCGATGCCCAGTGCAAGTTTTGTTTCCGGCGAGATGGCGATTGTTTTGGCGCCGCGCGGGAACACCCCGCCACCCTTCGAAATCAGCGATTTTTCATAGTCATCCCAGCTTGAACGCGGCAAGTCGAACAAACGCCGGCGTTCCTTGAGGCTTTTCGCCGTATCCGGATTCGGGTCGAGGAAGATGTGACGATGATCGAACGCGGCCACTAGGCGGATATGCGGCGACAGCAGCATGCCGTTGCCAAATACATCGCCCGACATATCGCCGATCCCGACCACCGTAAAATCGGTGGTCTGGGTATTGATGCCGGTTTGCCCCAGTTCGCGGAAATGGCGTTTGACGCTTTCCCAGGCACCCTTGGCGGTAATGCCCATTTTCTTGTGGTCGTAGCCCACCGAGCCGCCCGAGGCGAAAGCATCGCCCAGCCAGTGGCCGTACTCGGCGGAGATGGCATTGGCGTAGTCGGAAAAGGTCGCGGTTCCCTTATCGGCAGCGACCACCAGATAGGGGTCGTCGCCATCGTGACGGACCACATCCCGGGGCGGCACGACCTTGCCCTTGACGAGGTTGTCGGTAATATCGAGCAGGCCGCGCAGAAAGTTCTGGTAGCAGGCCACACCTTCCTTCATATACGCTTCGCGATCCGATGACGGCGGTGCGGCCTTGAGCACAAAGCCGCCCTTGGAACCAACCGGCACGATCACGGCGTTTTTCACCATCTGCGCCTTGACCAGGCCCAACACCTCGGTGCGGAAGTCCTCGGGACGATCCGACCAGCGCAGGCCACCGCGTGCAACTTTGCCGCCGCGCAAATGGATGCCCTCGAAACGCGGCGAATAGACAAAGATTTCGAACAACGGCCGCGGCTCCGGCAGCTCGGGCACCTTGGCCGAGTCGAGTTTGAACGACAGATACGGCTTGCGATTGCCCGCCTTGTCTTTCTGGTAATGGTTAGTACGCAGGCTGGCCTGGATGACCGACAGGAAGCGCCGCAGGATGCGGTCTTCATCGGCATTGGCAACGTTGTCGAGCAGTGCTTCGATGTTATCAACCACGGCCTTGGAAGTGGCTTCACCGGTGGCCGTTGCCGGGTCGAAGCGGGCGCGGAACAGGCTGACCAGGCCGCGGGTGATATCGGCATGATTGGCCAGCGTTTGTTCGATATAGCTCTGGCTATACGTGAAACCGGCCTGCTTCAGGTATTTGGCGTAGGTGCGAATCAGCAAAATGTCTTCGCTCGCCAGCGCAGCTGCCAGGGTGAGGCGATTGAAACCATCATTTTCGACTTGTTTGGACCAGATTCTGCCGAACGCGTCTTCAAACTTGTTTTTGACCTGGTCCAGGTCGAGTGCGGCAAAGGTATGCACCAGACCGAAGTCGTGGATATAAATGGCCGGCAATTCATTGCGCTCGATCCGGTAGGAACGTTCGCTGTCGACCTTGACCCCCATGTTTTCCAGCATCGGCAGGCTGTTCGACAGCGGGACAGCCGCACCCAGGCAGTACAGACGGAAGCGCAGGGTATTGCCGGCGCCGGCGCTGTCGGCGCGGTATAGCGAGGTTGCGATCGGCGTTTCGGCCGTCAAATGGCGGCTTGCCTTGAAATCCTCAACCGCCTGCGCGACTTTCACGTCTTCCCGATAAGCGGCCGGGAACGGCAGCAGAAATTCGCGTCGCGCGGCGTTGGCCGCGTCCTCGCCGAGCGAGGCGCTGACGGTATTGAATACACCGTCTTCCCAGCGGCTGATGGCGGCGACGATTTCCGCCTCGATCGCCTTGACATCGATCTTGATCTGCGCGCTGGGCGGGGTGCGCACCAGCATATGAATGCGCGCCAGCACCGATTCCGAAAGCTGCACATTGAACTCGGCACTGGTGCCGTGGAAGACCCGCTTGAGGATTTCCTGCAGCTTGACGCGGACTTCGGTGTTGTAGCTTTCGCGCGGCAGGTAGATCAGGCAGGAATAGAAACGCGCATAGATGTCGCGGCGCAGGAACATGCGGGTGCGGGCGCGTTCGCCCAGGCGCAGGATGCCCAGCGCGGTCGCGAACAATTCCTCCCCGCCGATCTGGAACAGTTCATCGCGGGGGTAGGTCTCCAGGATCGAGAACAGGTTTTTGCCGGCATGGCTGGAGGGCGGAAAGCCCGCGCGTGACATGACCCGTTCGATCTTCTGGCGCAGCAGCGGAATTTCCTGCGGATTGGCGTGATAAGTGCTCGAGGTGTAGAGGCCGACAAAACGACGCTCGCCGATCACCTTGCCGTCCGCGTCGAAGCGTTTGACGCCGATGTAGTCGAGGTAGCCGACGCGGTGCACGGTGGCGCGCGAATTGGCCTTGGTCAGCACCAGCAATTGCGGCTGGCGGGCGAGGGCGCGCAATTCCGGCGGCAGCTCGTTGAAGCTGGCGGACACGCCGCCCAGGCGCGGCTCGCGCAGGATACCGAGGCCCGATTGGGGCACGATCTTGAGGATGTCCTGGCCGTTTTGCGCAGCCAGTTCGTAGTCGCGATAACCGAGGAAGGTGAAGTGATTGTCGGCGACCCAGTGCAGGAAGGCGCGCGCTTCGTCGAGTTCATCCAGCGGCACCACTTTGGCTGCGCCGCCCATGCCGGCGAGAATTTCCGCCACCTTGGCTTGCATCTGCGGCCAGTCTTCGACTGAGGAGCGCACGTCATTCAGCACCGCGACCAGGCCATCGCCCAGGGCCTTGATGCGCACCGGGTCGGAGATGCGCTCGACTTCGACATGGATCCAGGACTCGAGCTTGACGCCTTCGCCGGGCGGTTCAAGCGCGGTCAATTGGCCATGCTGGTCACGTGTCGCCTTGAACAGCGGATGGATCACAAAATGGGTGACGATGCCCTGGCGGTTGATTTCCATGGCGATGGAATCGACCAGGAAAGGCATATCGTCATTGATGAATTCGATCACCGTGGTTGCCGCCGACCAGCCGTGCTCGTCCGCGCGTGGATTGAAAATGCGCATCTTGGCCGCGCCGGACTGGAATTCCTGGCCGAACTGCAGATGGTTCAGGGCGACTGCGCTCCAGGAAGCGGCGTCGCGGGCGATGAAATCGTCGGCATCGATCTCGCTGTAGTAGCGCGCAGCGAAAGCCTTGGCGCTGTCGCGCTGCCTGCCGCTGGTTTTGCCGTCGATCAGACGTTCGATATCGGCGCAGAGGACGGACTTTCGATCACCTTCGTTCGCGCTCGCGGCAACACTTGTGGCGTTGACCGAGGCGGGGGAAGCGGCTTTTGGCGCTTTGGACACGATTTTTACCATTGGGGAAACTCGGTTCTGGATATGAAGCCCGCATTATAGTCCCGCGCCATTTTTCTCTCGCAGCCAAGGTTATGCGCGTTGCGCATACATTGCGCCGATGCACGCGCCGACCCGGTTGTCATGGAATCTTCATCGAACTGACATGCGCCCGACGTCTGCACCCCATATCTTGTGCCCACTCGGTCCCGGGAGCCAATCGTGTTTGATGGCATCGAAAGCGGCAATGCAGGGTTGAAGAAACAGAAGGGCAGAAGCGGTCCGGCCGTGACCCGTTATCGGGCCATCTGGATCTCCGACATCCATCTGGGCACGCCCGGCTGCCAGGCGGACAAGCTGCTCGATTTTCTCAGGCACACCGATTCGCAGTATCTCTATCTGGTCGGCGACATCATTGACGGCTGGGCGTTGCGGCGGCGTTGGTACTGGCAACAGGCGCATAACGATGTGGTGCAGAAAATCCTGCGCAAGGCGCGCAAGGGCACCTTTGTGACCTATATCGCCGGCAATCACGATGAGGCCGCGCGCCATTTTCTGGGCCTTGCCTTCGGCGGCATCGTCATTGAAGATGAAGTCGTGCACATCACCGAACGGGGGCAACGCCTGCTGGTGTTGCATGGCGACCGCTTTGACGGCGTGATCCAGTGCGCCCGATGGCTGGCTTACGTCGGCGACCGTGCCTATGAATTCACGCTCAAGCTCAATCAATGGTTCAACTGGGCGCGGCGACATCTGGGCCTGCCGTACTGGTCGCTCTCGCAATACCTCAAGCACAAGGTCAAGAATGCGGTGAGTTACATCAGTGCGTTTGAAACCGCCCTGGCACGCGAGGCGCGGGTGCGCGGCATGGACGGGGTGGTCTGCGGCCATATTCATCAGCCGGAAATCCGCGAGATCGACGGCATCACTTACTGTAACGACGGCGACTGGGTGGAAAGCCTGTCGGCCTTGGTCGAGACCATGGATGGCGAGTTGCGCCTGATTCACTGGGCCGCTGCGGCCGGCCAGGCTGCGGACATACCGGCTCGACCGCAAGCGCTGCCCCTGCCCCTGCCGCCGATGCCGGCGCCGGTCGCGGCTCGAACTTTCGAACCTGCCGCAGCCGAATGAAAATCGCCATCGTCACCGATGCCTGGGAACCGCAGATCAACGGTGTGGTGAATACCCTGAAGGCGACACGGCACGAACTTGAGCGCATGGGGAATGAAGTGGCGATGATTTCGCCGAACGGCTTTCGCACCGTTCCCTGTCCGACTTACCCAGATATCCGCCTGTCGCTGTTCCCGGCGCGGCGGGTGGCGAAGATGCTCGACGAGATACGGCCCGAGTTGATTCATATTTCCACTGAAGGCCCGCTGGGGCTGGCGGCGCGCCGCTATTGCCTGCGCCGCAGTCTGCCGTTCACCACCGCTTATCACACCCGCTTCCCGGAATACATCCATGCGCGCTGCCGTCTGCCGCTGTCGATCAGTTATGCCTGGATGCGCTGGTTCCATGGGCCCAGCCGCGCGGTGATGGTGCCGACGCCGATCGTGCGCCGCGAGATCGCCGGACGCGGTATTCGTCATGCGGTCGATTGGACGCGCGGCGTGGACACCGATATCTATCACCCGGACGCACGCGATCGTCAATTGACCGACGGCATCGAGCGACCGATCTTTCTGTACGTCGGGCGCATTGCCGTCGAGAAAAACATCGAGGCATTTCTCAGGCTCGATTTGCCAGGCGTCAAATGGGTAGTGGGCGATGGACCGCAACGCCGCGAACTCGAAACAAAATATCGTAACGCCACGTTCTTCGGCATGAAAATGCCGCCCGACCTGGCGCGCTACTACCAGTCGGCGGATGTGTTTGTGTTTCCCAGCAAGACCGATACTTTCGGCCTGGTATTGCTGGAATCCATTGCCTGCGGCACGCCGGTCGCGGCGTTTCCGGTACCGGGGCCGGCGGACGTGATCGATAACGGGCTGACTGGTATGCTCGAAGTGGATTTGCGCGCCGCCTGTCTTGCTGCACTCAGCTTGCCGCGTGCAGCGATAGCGCACGCTGCCGAGCGACTGTCCTGGGCGCGTGCCACCGAGCAGTTCCACGACAATATCTCCCATTACGCGCGCCAGGATGATGCTGTGGTGGCCGCAGCAACTGACTAAAGGTAATCCGGACACATGGCTGCGCGCAGCGTGACCTTGTGCCCATCCTCGCGCGAACGATTGGTCAGCCACCAGAGCGCGCCCTTGCGTATGCTGAGCTCCTGTTCCTCGCCGAACAGCAGCAGGGAGGCAACGCGCCCCAGCGAGGGCTGGTGGCCGATGATCACAACCGGCTGACGACTCTCGGGCCAATCGGCGGCCACCAGCAGGCTGGCGCTTTGCGCGCCGGGCGCCAGTTCGGCAACGATCCGGAATTTGCGGCCCAGAGCCTCGGCGGTTTGCACCGCCTGCACGGCCGGGCTGACGATGATGCGCGAAGAATCCGGAAGATGTTTCTCCAGCCAACCGGCGATGTTGACGGCCTGACGGCGGCCTTTGCCGGTGAGCGCGCGCGCTGACTCGGTGTCGCCTGCCTGCGCATCGGCATGCCGCCAGAGAATGAGATCCATACAAGCAGCTTAGGATCGCTTTGTGAAATAAACGTGACAGCCGAACGCGGCATCGCGCCATGACCGCGGCTGCAGATGCACCAATGAAAACGGCGCCGGACTTGCATCCGGCGGCGCCGCTGCAATGGAGATGAAAAGCTAGGCGGCCAGCGCTTCTTTCAGGGTCAGTTCGGCGCAGGCCTTCTGGATGCGGCGGCAGGCGTCTTCCAGCAACGCGGTCGAGGCCGCATAGGACACGCGGAAATGCGGCGACAGGCCGAAGGCCGCGCCATGCACCACGGCAATGCCCTGCGAGTCGAGCAGATAGTTGATCACGTCCTCATCATTGCCCAAGATCGCGCCCGATGGCGTCCTGGCGCCCAGCAAACCGGCGCAGCTGGGATAGACGTAAAACGCGCCTTCCGGCGTGTGGCAGTGCAGGCCGTTGGCGTCGTTCAGCATTTTCACCACCAGGTCGCGGCGCTGCTTGAATACCGTATTGTTTTTGGGAATGAAGTCCTGTGGACCATTTAAAGCTTCCACCGCCGCCGCCTGGCTGATCGAGGAGGGATTCGAGGTGCTCTGCGACTGGATATCGCCCATCGCCTTGATCAGGTGCTCCGGGCCGCCTGCATAGCCGATGCGCCAGCCGGTCATGCAGTAGGCTTTGGAGACGCCGTTCATGGTCAGGGTGCGGTTGTACAGCGCGGGTTCGATCTGCGCCGGGGTGGTGAATTCGAAATCGTCGTACACCAGGTGCTCGTACATATCGTCGGTTAACACCCAGACATGCGGATGACGCACCAGCACCTCGGTGATCGCTTTCAATTCGTTGCGCGTATAGGCGGCGCCACTGGGGTTGGAGGGAGAATTGAGCAGCACCCATTTGGTTTTGGGGGTGATGGCGGCTTCCAGGTCGGCGGCACGCAGCTTGAAGCCGCTTTCCTGCGGGCAGGGCACGATTACCGGCGTGCCCTCGGCCAGCAGCACCATTTCCGGATACGACACCCAGTAGGGTGCAGGAATGATGACCTCATCACCCGCCGACAGGGTGGCCATGAAGGCGTTGTACAGCACCTGCTTGCCGCCGGTGCCGACGGTGATCTGCCTGGTCGTGTAGGTCAGGCCGTTCTCGCGTTTGAACTTGGCGACGATGGCTTCTTTCAGCTTGGGCGTGCCATCGACCGCGGTGTACTTGGTGTCGCCGGCCTTGATCGCCTTGATCGCGGCGTCTTTCACATTGTCCGGCGTATCGAAATCAGGTTCGCCGAACGACAGCGCGATCACGCTCTTGCCGGCCGCCTTGAGGGCATTGGCCCTGGCCGAGATGGCGATGGTGGCGGAGGGTTTGACGCGAGCGAGGCGGGCGGCGAGGAAAGACATTTTTATTCCTTGGGAATCAACCGTCATTGTTGCGGTGCAACGTAATTATACGATGATGTGCCGCGCCCTGTGCGGGCCGGGCCGGCGCCGCCTTTTCGGCAAAGTGCCGACGTTGTCGCGGATCAGACGCGGGCAATGGCATTGGCCGTCTTGAGCCTCCTCGCGCTGTGGCATAATTCAGACTGAAAACCTGATAAATCATGCGCATACTTCTCTCGAACGACGACGGCTATTTCGCCCCCGGGCTGGCCGCACTGGCCGAGGCCTTGTCGCCTCTTGCGCAGATCACCGTGGTGGCCCCCGAGCGCGACAAAAGCGGGGCCTCCAACTCGCTGACCCTGGATCGCCCGCTGTCGGTGCGTCAGGCGCCGAACGGCTTCTTTTTCCTCAATGGCACCCCCACCGATTGCGTGCATATGGCGGTCACCGGCATGCTCGATTTCGTGCCGGACATGGTCGTGTCCGGCATCAACAACGGCGCCAATATGGGCGACGACACCATCTATTCGGGTACTGTCGCCGCCGCCACCGAAGGTTTCCTGCTGGGGATCCCGGCGATTGCGGTGTCCCTGGTCGGCAAGGAATACCGCCATTTCGAAACCGCCGCCTGGGTCACCGCCGAACTGGTCAAGCGCCATCAGCGCACGCCGATCTCCACGCCGTCGCTGCTCAACGTCAATGTGCCCGATGTGCCGCGCGAGGCGCTGCAGGGCTTCGAAGTGACGCGCCTCGGCAAGCGCCACAAGGCGGAAGCGGCGGTCAAGGCGGTCAATCCACGCGGCGAAACCGTGTACTGGATCGGCGCGGCCGGCGCCGCCGCCGATGCCGGACCAGGCACGGATTTCTATTGCACCGACAATAAGCGTGTCTCGATCACCCCCCTGCAAATGGACCTCACGCACTACAGCCAGATGAAATACGCCGCCGAATGGATGGCGGGCTGATGGTCGGCCCGGTCGAAAAATTTGCACCGAAGTTCACCGGTTCCGGACTCACCTCCGACCGCACCCGTGCGCGCATGATCGAAGCCCTGCGCGCCAAAGGCGTCAAGAACGAACGCGTGCTCCGGGTGATGGCCGAGGTGCCGCGGCACGCCTTTGTCGAAGAGGCGCTGGAGAGCCGCGCCTATGAAGTCGACAAGGCGCTGCCGATCGGTCACGGCCAGACGATCTCCACACCCGAAATCGTCGCAATCATGACGGAGCTGATTTGCGAAAACGGCATACCGAAAAAAGTTCTGGAAATCGGCACCGGCTGCGGCTACCAGACGGCGGTGCTGGCCAAGCTGGCCAAGGAGGTCTATACCGTGGAACGCATCGCGCCGCTGATGGACCGCGCCCGCCGCACCCTGCGCGATTTGCGGTACTTCAACATCATCTTCAAGCATGCCGACGGCCATTTCGGCTATGCCGAAGCCGGACCCTATGATGCGATCATGATGACGGCTGCCGCAACCCATGTGCCGGATGAGCTGCGCCAGCAGCTGGCGGTCGGCGGGCGCATGGTGCTGCCGGTGGGCAATGAAGCGCAGAAGCTTTACGTCATCGACCGCACCGCCGATGGCTTTGTGGAAAAAACCGTGCATGATGTGCGCTTTGTGCCCTTGGTACCGGGAACCATTTGATGAGTGAGATTCTTAACATCCGTTTGCTTTCCACCATCTTCATCGCCGCACTGCTGGCGAGTTGCGCGGCGCCGCGCCCCGCGCCGGTTTCCGATGTGCGCCCGCCGGCGGCCAGACCGGATGCGGTAAAACCGGCCGAGCCCTCGGCCGGGACGGAAGCCGCCAAGCCGGCCGACAGTCTGCGTGTTCACGTGGTTCAGCGCAGCGAGACCCTGTATTCGATTGCCTTCCAGAACGGGATCGACATTCGCGAACTGGCCGCCTGGAATAATATCGTCAACCCGGCGCTGATTCGCGTCGGCGATACCTTGCGCCTGTCCGCGCCCGATGCGCCGGTGGCTGCCTTGCCGCAACCCGGCATGCCGGTCGCGACGCCGCTGGTGATCACACCCGCCGTCACGCCGGCGGCGACGCCCGCAGGCAGCGCGCCGGCTGCGACGTCTGACAATACCGCGCTGATGAAGGTGGAGCCCAAGGCGGGCAGAGTGCCGTACTCGGATGCGGCCTATGCAAAAATGAGCGCTGACGCCGTGCCGGCAACCGGGCTCACGATCGCGCCGGCCGTGCCGAGCCTTGCGGCCGCATCCATCATGCCCGCGGTAAGCAGCGATAGCATTGCCTGGGCCTGGCCGGTGAAAGGCAAGGTGCTGTCCACTTTCACCGAGATCAGCAAGGGCATCGATATCACTGGCAGCAAAGGCGCGCCGGTATTCGCCGCCGCCGCCGGCAAGGTCATCCACAGCAGCGCGGTAATTCGCGGTTATGGGCGCCTGATCATCATCAAGCACAACGACACCTGGCTCTCTGCCTACGCCCACAATGAAAAATTGCTGGTGACCGAAGGCGAGGAAATCAAAAAGGGTCAGAAGATTGCCGAGATGGGCTCCAGCGATGCCGATTCAGTCAAGCTGCATTTCGAGATCCGCAACAAGGGCAAACCGGTAGACCCGCTGAAGTTTCTGCCGCCGCAGTAACCCGGTCTGAGCGAAAACGTGGATCCAGCATTGGCGCGGCTTCCGAGGCAAAAAAGCCTGGAAAAGCGCGCCAATGCTGGAGTTTCGTTTTTTAACCTGCGACAGGCGCCATACACCGGTATTGAAGAGACGGGTCCCACCGATCAATTCGCCTTGATACCGGCCGCCTTGACGATCGCGCCGAGCGAGATCACCTCCGACCTAATGAAGGCATCAAATTGCGCCGCGCTGGTCGGCATTGCTTCCGCGCCGAGGCTGGCGAAGCGCTCTTTCACTTCCGGCAGTTGCAAAATTTTCTGCACTTCCTGATTCAGTCGCGCAACAATATCCTTGGGGGTATTGGCCGGCGCCAGCATGCCGATCCAAAAATTGAAATCGGAATTGGCCACGCCGGCCTCGACCGTGGTCGGCACATCGGGCAATAACGCGGAGCGTTTGGCCGAGCCGACCGCGAGCGCCGTCAGCTTCTTGTCCTTGATCAGCGGCAGCGCCGACACCACCGGGGCAAAGAAATAATCGATGCGCCCGGCCATGGTTTCAGTCAGGGCCTCGGGTGTGCCCTTGAAGGGCACATGCTGCGCATCGAATTGCGCGCTGGCGCGGAATTTTTCCGCATTCATATGCGTGGCGCTGCCACTGCCGGCCGAGGCGTAGTTCAAGGTGCCGGGCTTGGCCTTGCCGGCGGCGATCAGCTCCGCGACTGATCTGTAGGGTCCGTTGGCTGGCACCACCAATACATTGGGCAGGGTTGCCAGCAGGCTGATGCCGGCGAAGTCGTTGACGGTGTCGTAATTGAGATTGGCATAGATCGCGGCATTGGCGGCATGGCCGGCCGAATGCACCAGCAGGGTGTAGCCGTCGGCGGGCGACTTCGCCACTTGCGAGGCGCCGATGGTGCCGCCCGCGCCGGGCTTGTTTTCGATCAGGAACGGTTGGCCGAAAGCAGTCGACAGTTTTTCACCGATGGTGCGGGCGATGATGTCGGTGCCGCTACCGGGCGTGAAGGGCACGATGATTTTCACCGGCTTGTTCGGCCAGGCCTGCGCCCAGGCGGCCGGTGCTGCCACGGCGGCGAGCATCAGCATGGCACCCAGAATCAGGCGATGCGCGGCGTTGTTCGATCGATTCATTTTTTCTCTCCTCGTTTATTTTTTGTACTGCGAATATTGCTTCAGGCTAAAGGCATCGCCAGCAATACCATTGCCGGCAAATTCGTATGGTTGAACAGCTGGCGCTTTTCGCCGGGGGCGATGCGGCAGGAATCGAGCTTGCCCAGGATCTGTTCGCTCTGCACGCCATCGAGTTCGCTGCGAATCGTCAGCTCACCTTCGAGCACCACATAATGTTTTTCAACCTGCGAGCCCTCGAGCGAAGTATGTCCACCGGGCAGCAGTTGCGACATGCCCAGCCACAGCGCCTCGCTCGGGCCAGCTTCCTTGCCCTGCAGGCGCAGACAGCGCATATCGGTGTGGTGGGGTGGAAAATACGGCGGCGCATCCTGGATTCTGGTCAGGTTCATAGTGCGAGCATCACCCTTTCCTTGCTGCCCGACATGACCTTTTTGTAACCCTGCAAGGCGTCGGCCAGCGCATGGACGTTTTCGTTTTTGATTTCAAAGGCGCGCAGGCTGCCATCGGCAAAACCGACGTGCAGCTGATCGAGGATGGTGGCGCAATGCGTCGCATCCAGCGCCAGGGTATCGACGCCGACATAGGTATGCTGGCCGCGATAAAAACTGAGGATGTCGAAGGGCACCGGGCGCTCGATGGTGGCGATCAGGATCTGCGTGGCGCCGATCGCCATCGCCGCATTGGCCTGCGCAAAGTACGGGCTGCCGACCGTGTTGTAGACCAGCGCGGCGCCCCTGCCGCCGGTATGGTCGCGCACGAATTGCGCAACATCGGTGATGCTGGAATCGATCAGATGAATTTTTCCATTGGCATGGCCTTGATACGGCTGCGCAGAGCGTTCCACTGCAAACACGGTGGCGCCGGCGCGCGTCGCCAGCTGGATGGCCGCCTGGCCGACTTTGCCATTGGCGCCGAATACCAGCACCGCATCGCCCGGTTTGGGCATGCCGCTGCGCCGGAAGCCTTCGAAAGCAGTGATGAAAGGCACGCCGATGGTGCCCGCCGCCTGCAGCGAGATATTGGCCGGTTTGGCGCGCACGGCGCTGACGGGCAGGCGCAAATAATTTGCGTGGCTGCCGTCGCGGCGAATGCCGATATCGCCGCCGGTGCCCCAGACTTCCTTGCCGAGTAGGCCGGCGGGACCGGCCGCCACCACGCCCGCGTAGTCGCGGCCCGGGGTGCGCGGCCAGACCGCATGCGGCATCATGCCGAGCATCGCTTTGACATCGCTGGGATTGATCCCGGCGCTCTTGATTTCAATCACCGCCTCATCGGCGCCCGCGCCGGGTAGCGGGGATTCGACGAGATCAATGTGCAGGGCGTCGATCGACGCAGCCTTGGCGGAAACGCGAATGGCGTATGACGGCATGGGCTTATGACTTTCCGGTGAGAGTCGCTGCGGCGGACATCGGGCGATTTTTTGCCGCGAGGCCGAGCAGGGCGCGGGTTTCGCGCGGATTGGCAAGTTCGCCGCCCATGCCGCGAATGATGTTGCGGGCACGCGTCACCAGTTCGGCGTTGCTTTTCGCCAGCACGCCGCGTTCGAGATAAATATTGTCTTCCATGCCGACGCGCAGATGGCCGCCCATCAGCCACGACTGCGCGACGATCGGGAACTCCATGCGGCCGATGCCGAAGGCCGACCAGATGGCGCCGGGCGGCAGCATATTGCGCGCATACAGCACCGTTTCCGGCGTCGCCGCGAAACCGTATTTGACACCGAGCACGAAAGTGTAGAGACCGGGCCCGGCCAGGGTGCCGTCGGCGAGCAGATCCAGCGCCATATTGATGTCGCCGGAATCGAAGATTTCCAGCTCGGGCATCACGCCCGCGGCGCGCATCGCAGCCGCCATCTTGCGTACGTTCTTGGGCGTATTGATCACCACATCCGGGCCGCTGTTCATGGTGTTGAGATCGAGCGAGCAGATATCCGGCTTGAGCAATTCAATATGTTTGACGCGGGCGAGCGGCGGCAGCAGGGTGGTGCCGGGCGCGTATACCTTGGGGTCCTCCTCGCCGGGAATGAAGCGCCCGCCGGGGCCGGTGGTGAGATTGATGATCAGCTCGTCGGAACGGGCGCGAATGCGCTCAACGGCATCGCGATACAGTTCCACATCCATCGACGGCTTGCCGGTTTGCGGGTCGCGCACATGGATATGCACGACGGCAGCGCCGGCGGCTTCGGCGGCGAGGCACTCATTGGCAATCTGCTCGGGCGTGATCGGCAGATGCGGTGTCTGCTCCGGCTTGACCAGATTGCCGGTGACGGCGCAGGTGATAAAGGTTTTGCCGGATTTCAAAGCGAACGTCCTCCGTCAACAACAATGGTATTCCCGGTCGAGAAGCGCAGCGTGGTGGCACAGGCTTCGATGGCGGCGGCCACATCTTCTGGCGTACCGACGCGCCGCAGCGGCATGGTGGCGGCGGTCTTCTGGTTGAAGTCCGGCCCGCGTCCCGGCACGAAGGTGGAGTCGACCACGCCCGGCGACACCGTCAACACCCGTACCGCCGGGGCCAGGCTGCGCGCCAGCGATTTGCCGAGCACATCGATGCCGGCCTTGGCGGCCGCATAGGCGATATTGCTGCCGACGCCGGTAACGCCGGCAATCGACGACACATTCACCACCAGGCCGTCGCTGGACTCGCGCAGCAAGGGGTGAAAAGCGCGGATGGTGGCAAACACCCCGCGCCAGTTGGCGGCAAAGATCTCGTCGATCAATTCATCCGTCAGCGCCTCGAGATCAGCAGCCGGCACTGGCTTGGTGAAGCCCGCCGTGTTGACGAGGATGTCTGCGCGGCCGAATTTTGCGCGCACGCTGTCGGCGGCGAGCTTAAGTTGCGCGCTGTCGGTGATCGAGGCCACCACCTGATGATGGCTGCCGGGCAAGGTGGCTAGGAATTCCATCGCCGCTGCTTCTGTCCCGCGATGCACCACCACCACGTGCGCGCCCAGGTGGGCGTAGCGCACGGCGGTGGCCTGGCCGATGGCGCCCATGCCGCCGGCAATCACCACGACTTGGTCCGTCAATCCGGACCGGGGCTTGCGTTGCAAATCAGCTGTTTCGCTCATGAATGTTCCGAAAAAAAGTCAAGCATCAAGGCACTAAGGAATAGGCGGCATGGGAAATTTCTGCTCGCCCGGCTCGAGCACGAAATCGTATTGCAGCGTGGCTTGGCGATTGCCTTTCGCGTCCATCGTTTCAGCAAAGTGACCCACCAGCGGTTTCAGCACTGCGAACACCACATCGGAATTGAGATTCTCAGCGTCGTCGGCAAACACCTGTGTGATGAGCGTCCGGTAACCGGGCGCTGAGACCATGAAATGCAAATGTGCCGGCCGGTAAGGATGGCGCTGTTGGGCGCGCAGCAAGTCGCCGCAGGGACCATCGGTCGGCACCGGGTAGCCGGCCGGGCGTACGCTGCGGAAGAGATAGTGGCCCTCGACATCGGTCAGAAAACGCCCGCGCAAATTCATCTCCGGCTGGGCCTTGTCCTGGTTCTCGTAAAAGCCGACCGGCGAAGCCTGCCAGACATCGACCTCGACACCGGCCAGCGGCTTGCCGTCGATATCGCGAACCTGGCCCTGGACCTCAAGCGGCACGCCCTTGGTATTGCCACGCGCAATGCAATCGCCTGTCTGGCACAGCGGCGCATTCTTGCGCCAGAAGGGGCCGAGCAGGGCGGAGGCGGTCGCGCCGTTGTTGTCACTATCGTCGCGCCGATTGTTGAGCAGGGATACGAGTGTCGAGATGCCGAGAATATCGGCGAGCAGCACGGCTTCATTTTTTTTCGGGCCGGTGGCCTGGCCGACCGCCGCGAGAAAGGCGAGACCCTGCTCGAACTCTTCTTCTGTCAATCTGGTCTCGCGCACCAAAGCATGTGCATGGCGAACCAGGGCGCCAACGATTTCCAGCAGGCGCGGATCGCTGGTCTTGGTCATGGCGCGCAGCACGATTGGCGTCAGGGACGACTCGTCGCTGACGATACCGCTGCGATCAATATCGGACGGGGAGGAGGGCATGCTCAGAAGTTTAATGCAAAGTTATGCAAACGTGTGCATAGTATTGGATAAATGGCCGCCGCTGTCAATTGCGCTTGATCCAGTCTGGTCAAAAATTCCGAATTTAGACATAATGAGCAATCGTTTGCATTAAATTTGCCCTGAAAAATCAATGAGCACAAGCACCGCCCCCAAGCGCCGCCCGACCATTCGCGATGTTGCCCAACATGCGGAAGTCAATGCCTCGACCGTTTCGCGCGCCCTGAATCCGGCGACGCGCAAGCTGCTCGGTGCGGCGGTGGTGGAGCGCGTGCTGGCCTCGGCCAAGGTCCTCGGCTATCGCCCCAACAACGCGGCCGCAGCCCTGCGCGGCGGCCGCTCGCAACTGATCGGCATGCTGCTGCCGGATATCACCAACCCCGTTTTTCCGCCGATGGTGCGCGGCCTTGAAGAGGCCTTGAGCAAGGCCGGTTTTGCGGTGCTGGTGGCCAACACCGGCCCGAGCAGCGAAGAGCAGAATCGCCTGCTCGAACGCATGCTCGGCAATATGGTCGATGGCCTGGTGATCGCCACAGCTTCGCGGCAGGATTACCTGGTGCAGCGTTGCCTCGCTGAGAACATGCCGGCGGTGCTGGTCAATCGCGGCGAGGACGATCGCCATCTGCCGGAAGTGGTCAACGATGATTTTCTGTCCATGCGTCTCGCCGTCGATCATCTGGCCGATCTTGGCCATCAATACATCGCCCACCTGGCCGGGCCGAATCGGCTGGCCACAGGCGCGATTCGCGCGCAGGGTTTTGCGCTGGCCATGAAGGAACGCAGGCTGGTTCCAACCGGTGTCACCGAATGCGAGGAATTCACGCGCGAGGCCGGCGCCAGCGCCTGCCGGCAATTGCTCGATGCCCACGCCAAGGTCACCGCGATTGTCGCCGCCAACGATTTGATTGCGCTCGGCTGCTACGACGAGCTGGCGCGTCGTAGCAAGAAATGTCCTGACGATATTTCCATCCTCGGCCATAACGATATGCCTCTGGTCGACATGCTCAACCCGCCGCTGAGCTCGCTGCGCATCCAGCATATGGAGATGGGCCGCCAGGCCGCGCGCCTGCTGCTCGATCTGATCCGTGACCCGACGATAGCACCGGTGCGCATTACCCTGGTACCGGAACTGATCGCGCGCGGCTCGACCGCGGCGCCACCCACAAAAACAAACAAGAGGAGAACTTGATGAATCTGCGTTCCATTGCCGCGCCTGTTGCTATTGCTGCGGCTTCATTGCTATCCCAGCTTGGCCCGCTCAACGCCGTCGCGCAGACGCCGTCGACAGACAAGCCCGTCACGCTCAAGATCATTGCTTTCGACGGCGGCTGGAACCTGCCGATCTGGGCGGCGCAGCGCCAGGGTTTTTTCGCCGACAACAAGCTGGCGGTGGAATTGAGTTTCGCGCCCAATTCGGGATTTCTCGTCAGCAATCTGCTGGCCGGCAAATTCGATCTGGCCTTCGCCAGCATCGACAATGTCATCGCCTATCAGGAAGGACAGGGCGAGGCGCCGGTCGAGAAGCCCGATATGTTCGTCTTCATGGGCGGCGACAATGGCCTGCTGTCGGTGGTCACCGCCGCACCGGTCAAACGCTTCGCCGATTTGAAAGGCAAATCGCTGAGTGTCGATGCCATGACGACCGGCTTCGCCTTCGTGCTGCGTGAAGCGGTCAGCCGCAACGGTCTCAATGAAGCCGACGTCAAATTTGTGCGCGCCGGCGGCACCGCCAATCGCTACAACGAACTGGTTGCCGGCAACAACGACGGCACCCTGCTGCGTACGCCCTTCGATCTGCTGGCCGGCGAGCGCGGGCTGAACATACTCGCCAGCGGCGAGAAACTTGGCGTTTATCAGGGCACAGTGGGCGTGGCCACGCGCCGCTGGAGCGAAAAAAACGAAGGCACGCTGGTGAGCTTCATCCGCGCCTATCGCGCCGGCCTGGACTGGCTATACGAGCCGAAAAACCGGCCGATCGCCGAAGCCCTGCTGGTGGCCAATATCCGCGACATGACGCCGGCCCTTGCGAAAGATGCGCTGACGCAGTTGCTGGAACACGGCCTGCAGCGCGACGGCGCCATCGATGTCGAAGGCATCCGCAATGTGCTGGCCCTGCGCAGCAAATACGGCCTGCCGCAAAAATCGTTGAGCGATCCGGAAAAATATCTGGACCGCCACTACTACGAACGTGCGGCGGCGAAATAGCGGACAATCCGCATCGCGCACGGACACAAAAGCCGTTGCTTTGATATCCATCAACATGCATCTCCGCAACCCGCATAATGCTGGCCTGCCCCCTGATGCATCTATTCATGCATGGCGGACACGGTAGTCATGGAGGCCAAGGGGGCATGTTCATCGCAAGGTCGGCGACAAACCCTGAGCGCTTTCCCCCCTTGATTCGCAGATTCCGCTGCACTTCCAGTGCGCAGCGGAGTCAAACTTTTTCATCCGGCATCTTCGCAGACAATATTGCGGACTGTCGCCCCATCCTGATTTACCATTTAGCTCCCACCTCTCGCTCTAAGGGTACGCAATGAACGCGCCGCACGATCACGCTGCCCATGGCCATGCGCACGCGCAGGTACATGAACCAAAAAACGTGCCGGCAGCCCCGACAGGCGGCCCCACTGTTGCGAAGGCGGTTGCAGGCACCATCTACACCTGCCCCATGCACCCGCAAATCCGGCTGCCGCAGCCCGGCAGCTGCCCGATCTGCGGCATGACCCTCGAGCCGGTGATGCCGACGTTCGATGACGATGAGAACCCGGAACTGGCCGATTTTCAGCGCCGCTTCTGGGGGACCTTGCCGCTGACCATTATCGCCGTGCTGCTGGCGATGCTGGGTCATCGTCTCGACTGGTTTCATGGCGCCCAGCAGAGCTGGCTCGAACTCGCCCTGGCCACACCAGTGGTGCTGTGGGCGGGTTGGCCGTTCTTTGTGCGCGGCCTGCGCTCGGTGCTGACGCGCAGCCCGAATATGTGGACCCTGATCGGTCTCGGCACCGGCGCGGCCTATCTCTACAGCATCGTCGCCGCTCTCGCGCCGCAAGTGTTTCCGGCAAACTTTGTGGCGATGGGGCGCGTACAGGTTTATTTCGAGGCCGCCGCAGTGATCATTTCGCTTACCCTGCTGGGCCAGATTCTGGAGCTGAAGGCGCGTTCGCAAACCTCGGCCGCGATCAAATCCCTGCTCAGCCTGGCGCCCAAAACCGCGCGCCGCATCAGGCCCGACGGCAGCGAGGACGATATCCCGCTGACGCATGTGCACCTCGGGGATTTGCTGCGCGTGCGTCCCGGCGAGAAAGTGCCGGTCGACGGCGTGGTGATCGAAGGCAGCAGCGCGGTGGACGAATCGATGCTGACCGGCGAGCCCATTCCGGTGATGAAAAAAACCGGCGACAAGCTGATTGGCGCCACTATCAACGCCAGCGGCAGCCTGGTGATGCGCGCCGAGAAAGTCGGCGCCGAAACGATGCTGTCGCAAATCGTGCAAATGGTCGCCCAGGCGCAACGCTCCAAGGCGCCTCTGCAGCGTCTGGCCGATACCGTAGCCGGTTATTTTGTGCTGGTGGTGATTGCCATCGCCCTTGTCGCATTTCTTGTTTGGGGTTGGTTCGGGCCCGAGCCGAGCTGGGTCTTCGGCTTGATCAATGCAGTGGCCGTGCTGATCATCGCCTGCCCCTGTGCGTTGGGGCTGGCGACGCCGATGTCGATCATGGTGGCGACCGGCAAAGCCGCCGGCAGCGGCATCCTGTTTCGCGATGCGGCGGCGATCGAAAATTTTCGTCGCATCGATACGCTGATCGTCGATAAGACCGGCACCCTGACCGAAGGCCGGCCGAAGTTCGAACGCGTGATCGCTGCCAGCGGGTTCGACGAGGCCGAGGTGCTGCGCCTGGCGGCGAGTCTTGATCAGGGCAGCGAACACCCGCTGGCGCAGGCGATTGTGGCGGAAGCGGCGGCGCGCGGTGTGGCGCTGGATAAGCCGGAAACCTTTGAATCCGCCAGTGGCATCGGCGTACGCGGCCGCGTCGGCGGCAAGCAACTCGCGCTCGGCAATGCCGCGCTGATGGCGGACCTGAGGATCGATGCCAGTGCGCTGGTGCGCGATGGCGATGTTTTGCGCCGCGAGGGCGCCAGCGTCATGTACCTCGCTGTGGACAATGTGCTGGCCGGCATTCTCGCAGTGTCGGACCCGATCAAGGCCAGCACCGCGGAAGCGCTGCAGCAATTGAAAGCGGCCGGCATCCGTGTGGTGATGGCCACCGGCGATGGTGTGGTCACCGCGCAGGGCGTTGCCGCCAAGCTGGGCATTGACGAATTTTATGGCGAGGTCAAGCCGCGCGACAAACTCGAGTTGGTGGCGAAGCTGCAAGGCGAGGGCGCGATGGTGGCGATGGCCGGCGATGGCATCAATGATGCACCGGCACTCGCCAAGGCCGACATCGGCATCGCCATGGGTACCGGCACCGATGTGGCGATGAACAGCGCGCAGGTCACACTGGTGAAGGGCGATTTGCGCGGGATTGCGCGTGCGCGCCTGTTGTCGCAGGCGACCATCCGCAATATGCGTCAGAACCTGGTGTTTGCGTTCATCTACAATGCGTTCGGCATCCCGTTGGCAGCGGGCGTGCTGTACCCTTTCACCGGCTGGCTGCTGTCGCCGATGATCGCGGCGCTGGCAATGAGTTTGAGTTCGGCATCCGTCGTATTTAACGCCTTGCGACTGAATCGAGCTCGCTGAGCGATTGACAAAGTCAAGCGCTGGCGCGGCGTTTGGGGCAAAACTGCCTCGAAATGGGCGCTAAATGGCGATCTGCATGGAATCATCCGCCCTCGCAGCCCACTGTGCGGCGCAGGAATTTCTGCGAAAATTCATGCGGTGCTGTGCATGGGCCAGTCCGCATCCATCTAGTCGGCGGGGCGCTGAAAGCGAGCTATGAAATATAAAGATTATTACGACATCCTCGGCGTTGCGCGCGACGCCGGCGAAGACGACATCAAGAAGGCCTATCGCAAGCTCGCGCGAAAATATCATCCGGATGTTTCCAAAGATCCTGCGGGCGAGGCGAAATTCAAGGAAATCGCCGAGGCCTATCAGACTCTCAAGGATGCGGAAAAGCGCGCGGCCTATGATCGGCTCGGCAGCTATCAGGCCGGCCAGGAATTTGAGCCATCCGATGATTGGGGCAAGGAATTCAATACCCGATTCAGCGACGGTCAATCCTCGTTTGAGGGTATCGATCTGTCGGATCTGTTCGCCAGCTTTGCGCGCCACCGCGGTGGCGGTAATGGCGGTGGCCAGGCCCATGCCCGCTTCGCCATTCCGGGCGAGGATTATGAGGTTACCGCGCAAATCAATCTGGAGGATGCTTATCGGGGCACGCAGGTCGCGCTTGATTTGAGCATGCCGGCATACGATGAACAGGGCCGCATGCGGCGCGAAAACCGTAGTTTCCAGGCGCGCATCCCCAAGGGCGCCACCGATGGCCAGCGCCTGCGCCTGCGCGGACAGGGCGGCAAGGGGCAGAACGGCGGACGCGATGGCGATTTGTATCTCACCATCCGTCTGCATCCGCATCGCCTGTTCCGCGTGGATGGGCACGATCTCTATATCGATTTGCCGCTGGCCCCCTGGGAAGCCGCGCTCGGTACCACCATCGAAGTGCCGACCCTGGCCGGGCCGGTGAATCTCAAGGTGGCGGCGGGGATCAGCAGTGGATTGCAATTGCGCATCGGCAAACGCGGCCTGCCGAAACCGGGCGGCGGCGAAGGCGATCTGTTCGCCCTGGTGAAAATCGTCATGCCCCCCGAACTCAATGAACGCGAGAAAGCCTTGTTCAAGGAATTGGCCGATGGCGCGACATTCAGGCCGCGCCGTTTTTTTACCGAGGAGGCCGCAAATGCAAGCTGAAACCCAATCCCTTGCCGCGTATTGGATGGATCGCTCGCAAAGCCTGTCGATCGGTGAATTGGTCGAACTGTCGGGCCTGAGTGAGGCCGAGGTTCGCGAGTTTGTCGACGCCGGCCTGTTGGCGCCGCTCAATCCTGCAGAAGCGGCGTGGACCTTCAGCGCCGATTGCGTCGTGGTGGTGCGCAGGGCGAATCGCCTGCGCAACGATCTGGAGCTCGATACCCACGCCACCGCATTGGCGTTGATGCTGCTGGAACAGATTCAAGGGCTCGAGGCAGAGTTGTCGCGTCTGCGCGCGCAACTGCAGTCGCCATCGCGCCGCTGATCGCTGATGAAATCAGAATGCAGCCATTAGCGCGGCGTTCGGAGCAAAAATGGCTGAAAAGGCGCGCCAAATGGCGATCCGCATGCTTTTTTCCAGACTGGCCCGGGATCGCTGGCTACTGCGCGGCTGCAATAGCCGCACGAATTTCCGGCAACAGCTTGCGCGCCTCCTCCTCGCCAGCCTGTATCGCCCAATCGATATCAGAAAACGAAAACTGCCCCGACGTTGGCTTCAATTCTGGACGAATCACCAGTGCAGCAAGAGGTCGTTCGCTTTCCTTGAGCCGATAGGCGGAGATCGTTATTGCCTGAAACAGGACATAGACCGGATTCGACAGCAGCGATTGCTCCGGCGGATACACTACGTCGACCGCGATGACGACCGGTGCACCTAGCTGCTTGGCAATCGAAACCGGCATGGGGCTCACGATCTGCCCATCTCCATACAGGCGGCCATTGATGTCGACGGGCGTGAATACGCCGGGCACGCTGGATGAGGCGCGCACCGCGAGCGCGGCATGACCGCTATTGAAAACCATGGGCTCACCGGACTTCATATCGGTCGCCACCGCCGCAAAGCGGATCGGGAAATCTTCAATGTGGCGTGTCATCAGGCGTGCATCGATGAAGCGCATCATTTTGTCGCCGCGAATCAAGCCGTTTTCACCCGGCAGAATGATCAGGCCGGGCAGCACCACATCGTTGAACAGCGCGCGGTCCATCGCGCGCACCGCGGCCTCGACTTGTTGCACGGACAGCCCACTGGCATAGAGACTGCCTACGATTGACCCGGCACTGGTGCCGACGACGAGATCGGGTTTCAAGCCCGCCTCATCAAGTACGCGCAGCACGCCAATGTGCGCAAACCCGCGTGCCGATCCGCCGGACAGCGCCAGCGCCCAACGGGTTTTAGCGGCAATCTCCGGCGGAACCGGCACCGACTTCGGCATGCGCTCTACCTGCACCGGGGGCGCGAATGTCGCGCACCCCGCCAGCAACAAAACGATCACTGCCGTCATAACTCGACGGAACATGGTGGCCTCCCTGAGCCGGATCAATCGCGCATTGCGCTATTTGACAGGTTTCGCCGTTTGCGCGCCAGTGGCAGCCGACGATGCGTTAGGTTTAGCTGCCTGTTGTGCACGTACGTCGGCCTGTTGTTTCTGGAACCGCTTGGTCAGTTCCAGATGATGCATCCATTGCGGACCGGCATGTACCGGGAGCGAAAGCGCGGCGATGGCGGTGATGGCAAGAACGGACAAGATCTTTTTCATGATGTATTCCTTCGAGAATAAGGTTGGCTTAAGAGGGACTTTGCTGCGGGTTGATTCGCGTCACCGGCGCCTGAGTAATAGTCAGCCGCCGTGGCGATACTCGAATGACCGCAAAAAAACGGAGATCATGCCGCCCACAATCGGGGCGGCAAACGCCAACACGGACCTGCAGAAATAACGGGATGCCATGCGACCTCCAGGCGAAAACGATAAAAGCCGGGCTCGAGGAGAGCCGGACAATTAATGGAGGAAGGCGATCAGATGCGGAAGCAGCAGTTCCGGATGGAAATCGGCGGGGCAGTAGCGCGGATTAAAGCGGGGAAAAATGATGCGGGCGGAAGGGAAACGGGTTCGATTACCGGCAGGAATGCGACAAACGAAGGCGCCATGATTAACGACGCCCAGGGCGATGACGCATCGTTCACATTCTGTTGCCCATACTCGCAATGGTTCTGGCAAAGACCGGGCTGCGCCATGTCCATATCATCGGGAGACGAGCTTGCGCCAGCCGCCATAGCCGGCTCGATCGCAGTCTGGGCCATCATCGGGCAGGCATAAGCCGACTGCGCCAGTTGCATGAAAATCAGTGCAACCAATACCCAGATCGAAAAGCCGCGTTTTTTAAGTTGTGCCATGGTAACTATGTGACCATCAGTTGGACGGATAGTTCTTTCCCTAAAGCTGAGCCCTAGCATTGGCGCAGCTTCCGGACCAAAAACTCCTGTAGAAGCGCGCCAGTGCTTGACTTTGATTAACGTTTTTTAGGTCGCGTCGTAGCCGGCGCTCTCGATCGCTTCGGCAATCGCCGCCCGATCGAGCTTGGTCGGATCGAAGGTCACGGTCGCCATCGCTTTGTCGAGATCAACCTCGGTTTTTTCCATGCCGGGCAGGGCGCTGAGTACGCGGGTGACGCTTTTGACGCAGCCGCCACAGGTCATGCCGCCAACGTTGATATTCAGGGTTTCCATGGTCTCTATTCCTTGTTTGAATTCGAAAAACGACGGGAAGGCATCCAGCGTTTGAGCAACAGAGAATTGCTCACGACCGATACCGAACTCAGGGCCATCGCACCACCGGCGATGACCGGGTTCAACATGCCGACCGCTGCCAGCGGAATGCCGAGTACGTTGTAGACAAAGGCGAAAAACAGGTTCTGGCGAATCTTGCGCAACGTTGCGCGCGACAGCTCGATCGCGTCGACCACGGCATTGAGATCGTTGGCCATCACCGTGACATCGGCGGCCTCGATGGCGACATCGCTGCCGGCGCCCATCGCGAAGCTGAGATCGGCGGCGGCCAGCGCGGGCGCGTCGTTGACGCCATCGCCGATCATGCCGACATGCTTGCCGGCGGCTTTCAGCGCCGCGATTTCCGCGGCCTTGGCCTGCGGCGTGACGCCGGCGCGGAAGCGGGCGATGCCGGCTTCGGCGGCGATGGCCGCGGCCGTGCTGGCATTGTCACCAGTCAGCATCAGCACTTTGATGCCCTGTGCCCGGAGGCGCGCGACGGCCGCGCGCGAGCTGCCGCGCAGTTTGTCGGCAATGCCGATGAGGCCGATGACAGCATTGCCGCGCGCGAGTGCGACCACCGTCTTGCCCTGCCGCGCCAGGCGGTCTATCGCGGCGGCATCGACAGCCGCAAATTTTGCGATCCACGACGGCGCACCCAGTCGATAATGCGCGTCGTCGATGTCGCCTTCGACGCCGCACCCCGCCACCGTCTGAAAGGATTGCAAAGGCGCCGTGGCGATACCAGCCGCCGCCGCTTCGGCCAGCAGGGCGCGTGCCAGCGGATGCTCGGAACCCTGCTCGAGGCTGGCGGCGATGCGCAGCAGCGCGCTGCGATCGACCTCGCCCAGCTTCATCACATCGGTCACCGCCGGATTGCCTTCGGTCAGGGTGCCGGTCTTGTCGACCACCAGCACATTCATTTGTTCGGCGTTCTCGAGCGCTTCGGCGCTGCGGAACAATAGGCCATGGGTCGCGCCTTGGCCGATGCCGACCATCACGGCCGTCGGCGTGGCCAGGCCCAGGGCGCAGGGACAGGCGATCACCAGCACCGCGACCGCATTGATGACGGCGGTCGCAAAGGCGCCGGTCCACCACCATGTGCCGATAAACGCGAGCAAGGCGATCGCCACCACCACCGGCACGAAGATGCCGGAAATTTTATCGGCCAGACGCTGGATCGGCGCCTTCGAGCCCTGCGCTTCGGCGGTGAGGCGGGCGATTTCCGCCAGTTGCGTTTGCGCGCCGACGCCGGTGGCGCGGACTTTCAGCATGCCGTCGCGATTGCGGGTGGCGGCGAACACGCGCGCGCCGATGGTCTTGGTGACCGGCATGCTCTCGCCGGTCAGCATGCTTTCATCGATGGCGGCGCGGCCCTCAACGACGGTGCCGTCCACCGGCAGGGCTTCGCCGAAACGGACGATGACGATATCGCCGGCGCTCAACTGGTCGATGCCAATCTCGATCGTGGCGCCGTCGCGTTCGACCCGTGCCGTACGGGGCTGCAGGCCGATCAAGGCTTCGATCGCGCCGGAGGTGCGGCGCTTGGCGCGCGCCTCCAGCAGCTTGCCCAGCAGCACCAGGGTAATGACCGCGGCGCTGGCTTCGAAATAGACATGCTGCTCATGCCCACCCCACAGCGTGACCACGGCCGACAGCAGCCAGGCCATGCTGGTGCCGAGCGCCACCAATACATCCATATTGGCGCCGCCGCCGCGCAGCGCGTTGAAGGCGCCGACATAAAAACGCCAGCCGATCCAGAACTGCACCGGCGTGGCCAGCAGCAATTGCCAGGCGCGCGGAATGAACTCCTGCCGGCCGGCGAACATCGCGGCCATCTCCGCCAGCAAAGGAGCGGTGAGCAGGGCGGCGATAATGAAATGACGCAACTCGTGTCGGTAAGCGGCTTCGCGGCGCGCGGCGAGTTCGTGCTGGTCGTCTTTTTTCGGCGCAGCATGGTAGCCGGCGCGCTCGACGGCCGCGATGATTTTTTCCAGGCTCATGCCGCCACCGGTCTTGACCTGCGCGGTTTCGCTGGCGAAATTCACCGTGGCCGTGGTGTCGGGCAGCTTGTTCAACACTTTTTCAATGCGCGCGGCGCAGGCGGCACAGGTCATGCCCTCGATGTCGAGGTTCAGGTTGAGATGGTTTGCCGCAGACGCCGCTGACGTTGTCGATACGGCAGCAGCACTGACCAGGCTAGTGGCAGTCATGTTGCACCGCCTTGCCGCCGGACTTGCCGGGTTTGCCGGCCGTCGATGGCGGTTCATTGCGCGCCAGTTCATCAAGGATCGGGCAATCGGGACGATCATCGCCACGACAGCATTCCACCAGGCGGCCGAGGGTGGCTTTCATCGCCTGCATTTCCGCGATCTTGCGCTCCAGATCGGCGATATGCGCCTGCGCCAGTTCGCGCACCTTGCTGCTCGGCCGGCGTTTGTTGCGCCACAGGCCCAGCAGAGTGGCAATCTCGTCCATCGAAAAGCCGAGATTGCGCGCGTGGCGGATGAAACGCAGCACATGCACATCGTCCGGCGAATACAGCCGATAGCCGGCATCGGTGCGACGCACCTTGCCGATCAGGCCGATGTCTTCATAATGCCGGATCATTTTGGCGCTGACGCCGGAGGCCGTCGCGGCGTCGCCGATATTGATCGCGTAATGCGGGGCAAGCGCCATTTGCAGAACTCCGGTCGGGACCATCGATACATTCCAGATGAGGCTGATGGATCGTATCTTCAACCTTCCCATCATGGCAAGGTCAAGTGCTTTTTTTGTAAATGCCAAAGTCCAGCATTGGCGGGCCTTTCCGGCCAAAAAGGCTCCGAAAACCGCACCAAATGGCGATCCGCGAATTTCCGTCTGCTGTCGACCGCCCCGCCATGGCCGGAATATCGACCGGTCCGCGCCACCAGCACTGCCATCGCCGGGCGGACATGGTCTGGGGAAGCGGCACTGCATTCAAAATTGCCGGTCAGGGTAAAACTTTCTTGAGTATGGGCAGTCACTTGATTTTTGTATGTTCGCCACCGAACGCGCATTCAGAGCGTCGGCATGGTATCTGCTTGTTATCGCGGAGCGGATTGCATCGTTGTGAATCCTGCGCGGCAGCCGGGACGGTACCGCATGAAACCTCGAACTGAAAATTTCCTGACCAAGATGGTCATAATGATGGTCGTACGGTTGTACCAACAGTTGGGTGAAGGAAATACATGGGTCTTTTCAATCTGGAACAAAGCAAGGCGGCATATATCGCCGACTTCGTGTTCTATGGTTTTGCCGTAGCGGCCACCGCGGTCTGGCTGCTGGCGGCGGGACCGCGCGCGCAGCTGCCGATATTGGCGGCCCTCACTTTGATGGGGCTGGCAAGCTGGACGCTCCTCGAGTACGTCCTGCACCGATTTGTGCTGCATGGTCTGCAGCCATTTCGCCGCTGGCATGCGGAGCATCACCAGCGGCCGATGGCACTCATCTGCACGCCGACCATCCTGAGCGCGACGCTGATCGTGACCATGGTGTTCCTGCCGGCACTATTGCTGGGCGATCTTTGGCGTGCCGGCGCCATGACGCTGGGTGTCATGACCGGCTACCTGGCCTATGGCATTACCCACCACGCCACGCACCACTGGCGCACAAACAGCGCCTGGCTGAAGCGGCGCAAGCTTTGGCATGCGCTGCACCACCGCCGGCCCGATCAGCCGGGCTACTATGGCGTGAGCAACGCGCTGTGGGACCATGTGTTTGGCAGCGCGGCCCAGCCAACCGTGCGGCGGCGCAACTGATGGTCCCCACCGGGTGAAGGCGGATGCGGATTCAGAAAATGGAACACAAGCACTGGCGCGGTGTTTGTGGCAAAAATGCTTCGAAAGCCGCGCCAAATGGCGATCTACGTTTTTTTCGCGCCTGGCTGCTGTGGCGTGAAGCCGGACAAACGAGATCGCCTGCCCGTCCGTTTTATTTGTCGCGCAATTCGCGTCGCAGGATCTTGCCCACGTTCGATTTCGGCAATGAATCGCGGAACACGATCACCTTCGGGCATTTGTAGCCGGTAAGGTTCAGGTGGCAGTACGCCATCAGCTGCGCCTCGGTGAGCTCGGCGCCGCTCTTTTTCACCACGAACAATTTGACCGCCTCGCCGGATTTTTCGTCCGGCACGCCGATCGCCGCGCACTCCATCACTCCCGGACAGCCCACGACCACGTCCTCGATCTCGTTCGGGTACACATTGAAGCCCGACACCAGGATCATGTCCTTCTTGCGGTCGACAATCTTGACGTGGCCATTGGCGAGCATGATGCCGATGTCGCCGGATTTGAAATAGCCGTCCGCGGTCATTACCTTGGCGGTTTCGTCCGGACGCTGCCAGTAGCCGCGCATCATTTGCGGGCCGCGCAGGCAGATCTCGCCGGGCACACCAAGCGGGACTTCCACCCCAAAATCGTCGCGAATCGATACCTCGGTGGAGGGCATCGGCATGCCGACATCGTTCGAGAATGCTTCATTGAGGACTTCATTGCAGGTCGCACCTGCCGAGGATTCGGTGAGGCCGTAGCCTTCCACAATCGGTGTATGCGTCAGGGTCAGCCATTTTTCCGCGACCGCGCGCTGCACCGCCATGCCGCCGCCATTGGAAACCCGCAGGCTGGAAAAATCGAGCGCGTGAAAGCCGGCGTGGTTGACCAGGGCGTTGAACATGGTATTGACGGCAGGGATCACATTGAACTTGTATTTGGCCATGGTCTTGACCATGCCGTCCAGGTCGCGCGGATTCGGAATCAGGATATTCTGCCCGCCGAGCTTGATCGCCAGCCACATGCAGCTGACCAGCGAAAAAATGTGATACATCGGCAGGGCGCAGAGGATGACGGCAGGGTCGGGTGGCGGACCCTTGCGCGTATCTTCCAGGGCCGGTTTCACCCACGCCTCCGACACCAGGGCCGCACTGCAGATGCTGCCATGCGCCAGCACGGCGCCCTTGGAAACACCGGTGGTCCCGCCGGTGTACTGCAGGAAGGCGATATCCTCGCGTCCCAGCGCCGGCTTCACCAGGACCATGTTGCGGCCGGCGGTGATGGCGTCGTTGAACGGCACCGAGCCGTGCAGGAAGAATTTCGGCACCGCTTTCCTGATGCGGCGCACCACGAAATTGACGATGGCGCCTTTCGGAAAGCCGAGCAGATCGCCGACGCTCGCCATCACCACATGCTTGACCGGCGTGCGCGGGATCACGGCTTCCAGCGTGGCCGCGAAATTCTCGAGGATGACGATGGCTTCGCTGCCGCTGTCGATCAGCTGATGCTCCAGTTCGCGCGGCGTGTACAGCGGATTGACATTGACCACGATGTAGCCGGCGCGCAACACCGCGAGAATCGCGATCGGGTACTGCAGCACATTGGGCATCATCAAGGCGATGCGCGCTCCTTTTTGCAGGCCGCGCGATTGGAACCAGGCGCCCAGGGCCATCGACATGTCGTCGAGTTCGCCGAAACTGAGCGTCTTGTCCATGCAGGTAAAGGCGGCGCGCTCGCGGAACTTGTCGAAGCACTCCTCGGCCATTTGCGGCAGCGAGTGGTAGTGCAGCGGATCAATCTCATGCGCCACGCCGGGGGGGTAGTGCTTCAGCCACCATTTCGCTTGCAGTTGCGATTGCGACATTGCGGAGCTCCTCTGTTTTTATTGTTCCGGAAAGGCATCTATTTGTCTGGAGGAAGATCAGGCCTTTTTCGGCAGGTACTTGCCCAGTTCCTGCTTGGCGATCGAGGCGCGATGCACCTCGTCCGGGCCATCGGCCAGGCGCAGGATGCGCGCCCAGGTGTAGGCATAGGCCAAGGGGAAATCGTCGCTGAGGCCGCCGGCGCCGTGCGCCTGCATGGCCCAGTCGATGATTTGCGCGGCCATGTTCGGCGCCACCACCTTGATCATGGCGATTTCATTCTTCGCCACCTTGTTGCCGACGGTATCCATCATGTACGCAGCTCTCAAGGTCAGGAGGCGCGCCTGCTCGATCATGCAGCGCGCCTCGCCGATACGTTCATGCCAGACGCTGTGCGCGGCGATCGGTTTGCCGAACGCGACGCGCGAGTTCAAGCGTTTGCACATCAGTTCCAGCGCGCGCTCGGAAAGGCCGATCAGGCGCATGCAGTGATGGATGCGGCCGGGGCCGAGACGACCCTGGGCGATTTCGAAGCCGCGGCCTTCGCCCAGCAGCATGTTTTCCTTCGGCACCCGCACCTGGTCGAAAGTGATCTCGCAATGACCGTGCGGCGCATCGTCGTAGCCGAATACCGGCAGGGGGCGGATCACTTTCACGCCCGGCGTATCGGCGGGCACCAGGATCATCGACTGCTGCGCATGCGGCTTGGCCGCAGGGTCGGTCTTGCCCATCACGATGTAGATCTTGCAGCGCGGATCGCCCGCGCCGGAGATCCACCATTTGCGGCCGTCGATCACATAATCGTCGCCATCACGCACGATGCGCGTCTCGATATTGGTCGCGTCCGAGGACGCCACCCCCGGCTCGGTCATCGCGAAGGCTGAGCGGATTTCGCCTCTCAATAATGGCGCCAGCCATTGCGCCTGCTGCGCAGGTGTGCCGTACTGGGCCAGCACTTCCATATTGCCGGTGTCGGGCGCGGAACAGTTGAACACCTCAGGTGCCCAGTGCACCCGGCCGGTGATCTCGGCCAGGGGCGCGTATTCGAGATTGCTCAATCCCGCGCCGCGCTCGCCCGGCATGAACAGGTTCCACAGGCCGGCTTTCCGTGCCTTCGGTTTCAATTCTTCCAGCAGGGGCACCGGCGTCCAGCGCTTGCCGAGCCTGGTATTGGCTTCGATGTCCTCGTGGAAGCGCTTTTCGTTTGGGTAAATATGCGCGTCGAAAAACGCCAGCATGCGTTGCTGCAGTTCGACGACCTTGGGGGAATAGCTGAAATTCATTGCTGGAAACTCCGGGTTCTCATGTCACGATTTTTTGCTGAGCCGTTCGACGACCTTCCAGCCCAATTCTGCCAGCGGTCGCGCCGCCTTGCCCATTGCCACCGCCTGCCCCGAGGCTGCGGTGCCATCCACCACGCGCTTCATGATGCCCTGCAAAATGCCGGCCATGCGAAACAGGTTGTAGGCGAGGTAGTAGTCGAAATTGGGAATGCCTGCGGCGCGCCGGGTGCGTTCGCAATATTTGGCGATATAGGGCGCCAGCTCGGGGATGCCGAGCGCTTTGAGATCGAGGCCGGCGAGGCCGCGAAACGCATCCGGCGGCACCTGCCAGGTCATGCAGTGATAGGCGAAGTCGGCCAGCGGATGGCCCAGGGTCGACAGTTCCCAGTCGAGTATCGCCAGTACCCGCGGCTCGGTGGGATGGAAGATCAGGTTATCGAGGCGGTAATCGCCATGCACGATCGAGACTTCCTCGCCGGGCGGGATATGCTGCGGCAGCCAGTCGATCAGCCGGTCCATGGCTGGAATTTTTTCCGTTTCCGAGGCGCGATACTGCTTGGTCCAGCGGCCAATCTGGCGCTCGAAATAATTGCCGGCCTTGCCGTAATCGGCCAGGCCGATGGCCTTGAAATCGACTTGATGCAGCCGCGCGATGACGGTGTTCATTTCGTCGAATATTGCGGCACGCGCCGGCGGGGCCATGTCGGGCAGGGCCGGATCCCAGAGCACGCGGCCCTCGATCATCTCCATTACAAAAAACGCGCGGCCGATCACGGATTCATCGGTGCACTGCGCCAGCATGCGCGGCACCGGCATGCCGGCCCTGCCGAGCGCCGCCATCACCGTGAATTCGCGCTCGATCATATGCGCCGAAGGCAGCAGCCTGGTGGCCGGCCCGGGCTTGGCGCGCATCACATAGGATTGGGCCGGCGTGATCAGCTTGAAGGTCGGGTTCGACTGCCCGCCCTTGAATTGCTCGATCGTCAGCGGACCGGTAAAGCCGGCGATAGTGGCCTGCAGCCAGCGTTCGAGCGCGGCGCTATCGAACTGCTGCTTGCCCGACACCGGCTTGGTGCCCTTGAAGTGCTCGAATCCCTGCTCAGACATTGATTCCGGCTCCGAATCGACTGCGGTATTTTGAATATTGTTCGAACAAGGCTTCCATGGTGGTCTTGCGCGTTTCGGTTTGCAGATAATCCGTCGGCGAAATATTGAGCGCGCGCAGCACCACATCGCCCTTGGCGGCACCGATATCGACGGCATTGATGCAGGCTGGGCTTTGCGCCAAGGCGCCCAGCAAGCGGCGCTCGCCGCTCAGCAGATAGGAGAGAATGGCGCGATTGACGCCGCCGTGCAGCACCAGCAGGACAATGTCCCAGGCAGGGTCGGCACGCAGGGCGTCGACTTCGGGAATCACGCGGTCGAGCAATTCGCCCACCGATTCGCCGCCGAGAAAGCGCGTGTCCTCCTGCACCAGGCCGTCGAAGGAATCGAGGAAGGCGCCCTTCAATTGCGCATCCGGAATGGCCGAGAGCGTGCCGCCCTTCAATTCCACCAGGCTCGGCCGGATCTCGGGTTCGATAGGCTGCCGGGTCTCGGCCAGCACGCGCTCGGCGGTCTGCACGGTACGCGCAAGGCCGCTGACGAGGACGCGGTCGAAGTGGATGTTGTGGGCGGCGAACAGGCGCCCGGCGGCGCCGGCCTGATCGAATCCCTGCGCATTGAGCGGCGCCGTATCCGGCGGCAGCGGTTTGCCGTCGGCGTCGAAATAACTCACACTGCCGTGCCGCATCAAAAAAATACGCCGCCGCGCGGCGTCCTTGGGGATCATCAAATCGCTTTCAGAACTTGATCCTGCCGCGCAGGATGTCCCAGTACATCGCCCAGTCGCCGATCAGGCTGTACAACGGATGCTTGAAGGTCGCCGGTTTGTTGTGCTCGAAAAAGAAATGACCCACCCAGGCGAAGCCATAGCCGGCGAAGGGCGCGGCGATCAGCCAGCGCAGGTCGTGCGTCAGGACGGCGGCCAGCAGCACGCCCAGTACCAGCGAGCTGCCGATGAAATGCAGACGACGGCAGCTGAGGTTGAGGTGCTCGCGTAGATAGAAAGGATAGAACTCGCGGAATGAGGCAAAGTGCTGCCGGTCTTTCAGCGCGTCGAAATCGGTATTCGCCATATCAGCCTTGTCAGTTCTTGTAGGATGCATCGCTGCGGTCGAGTTTGCGCAGCAGGGCCGGCCAGGCCAGCGCGCCGCCGGCGCCCTTCAACACCACTTTCGACTGCGCCGCCGCGCCATCGAGTATCGGTTTGTAGATCGGGATGAGTTCAGCGCCGCCGGCCTGCGCCCGCACCTGGATCATGCAGGCCGCCTCAAACAGATACATCAGCAAAAACGCGTCGGCGATGGTCTCGCCCACGGTCAGCAGGCCGTGGTTGCGCAGCATCAGCAGGTTCTTGCCGCCGAGATCGCGCACCAGGCGCGGCTTCTCGTCATCGTTCAGGGCCACGCCTTCATAGTCGTGATAGGCGAGGCTCGCCAACACGAAGATCGATTGCTGCGAAATCGGCAGCACACCGTTTTTCTGCGCCGATACCGCCACGCCGTTCGGGGTATGCGTATGCAGCACGCATTTGGCGTCCTCGCGCGCGGCATGGACGGCACTGTGGATCACGAAGCCGGCCGGATTGACCGGATAGGGGTTGTCGGCATCGAGCTTCACGCCCGCACTGTCGATCTTGACCAGGCTGGAGGCGGTGATTTCATCGAACATCATGCCGTAGGGATTGATCAGGAACTGGTGATCGGTGCCGGGAATCTTGGCGGTGATATGGGTGAAGATCATATCGTCCCAGCCGTATAGCGCCACCAGCCGGTAACAGGCGGCCAGATCGACGCGGGTCTGCCATTCTTCAGCCGAAACCTGCTTCTTTACCGAGGCGATTGCATGCATGCCCAGCTCCTCACTCGCGGTGGCGAAATCTGTTTTTATAACTGCTACTTTGCCTGAAAATGCGGCGGCCGGCGCGCCGCCGGGATATTTGCCGGCAATCAGGCCAAGCGCAGGCGACGAACCTGGCGGATGAATTCGCGCAGCCCGCCGCCGGCAGTCGATGCCGCAGGCGGTGCGCCATAGCGCAGTGCCACATAGCGTTCGATCACCGGCCGCGCCTCGGCGGCCAGCGCGGGGTCGGTGGCGTCGATGCGATTCAGCAGGTCCATCGGCCCCTCCTGCGGCGCGCGGGCAAAACCGGCACGCGCCAGCTTGGCGCACAGCCGGTCCCAGGCGGCGACCAGGGGTTCCTTGCGGCTGCGGTAGACGCGCAGCAGCAGAAAGCCGCCCACGCTGCCGCCCGCTACGGTCACGCCGACGATCAGCAGGACGGCAATGGAACGCCAGTCCGCGTTCTGCAAGCCGAGGCCATCGAGCATGCCGCGTTGGCGGTCGGCATTGAAGCCGACCACCCACTGGTTCCACTGGTTGTTGAGGGCGTCCCAGGAAAATCGAATCCGCTTCAATACCCCGAGCTGGTCGGCGCTCATCAGGGTGTTGAACACCCCGACCGGGCCCAGGGCCGCCTCGATGCCGCCGTTGATGCGCAGGGGCGAAACCGCGAAAGTCGGATCGACCCGCACCCAGCCCAGATCGTCGAACCAGACCTCCGACCAGGCGTGGGCATCGGATTGGCGCACCACCAACTGGCGGGTGATCGGATTGATCTCGCCGCCCTGGTAGCCGGTGACGACGCGCGCCGGCACCCCGGCGGCGCGCAGCAGCAGCACGAAACTGCCGGCATAGTGCTCGCAGAACCCCTGCCTGGTGTCGAACAGGAATTCATCCATGGGGTTGTCGCCCAATAGCGGCGGTTCCAGGGTGTAGCTGAAGGTCGCGTTGTAGAGCTTGAGCAGATTGGTGACTAGCACCTTGGGGTCGGGATTTTCCTGCGCCAGCTTCTGGCCGTAGGCGATGGTGCGCGGGTTCAGGCTGCGGTCGTACTCCAGATAGGCGTGCCGTTCGCTGTCGCCCAGCGTGCGGCCGGCGCGATACTGCAGATGCGAAGACATCAGATAGGACTTGAGCGCGCTGACCGGGGTGCGGGAGCGGATCTGGTAATCGGCCAGCATGAAGGCGTCGGGCGGCGGCGCCGTCGGCAGGTCGAGAGCGAACAGCCAGTACTTGTTATTGGGTTGCAGGGTGACACGGTAATTCACCACCGGGCCTTGTGGTTCGTAGTCTGCCTGGTTGCGGATTTGCACCGGATATGGCACCCAGGCCTTGCCACGCTGGCGGCCCAGCACCGGTCCGCGCCAGTACAGCTCGTTGCCCGAGGGCACCGTGTTTTCGAAATCGACGCGGAATGCCACCGCGTCCGACAGGGACAGCTTGCTGATATCGCCCGGCGCCATGCGATCCGAGAGGCCCGAACTCGCTTGCTCATCGGAGGGCATGTTCCACAGCGGCCCCGAGATGCGCGGGAACAGAAAAAACAGTACCAGCATCATCGGGATCGCCTGCAGCATCAGCCACGCGGAGGGCACAATGCGCTCGCGCACCGTGGCCTCGGTATTGATGCGCTGGAAACCGATCAGGGTTGCGACAAAAATCCACACGCAGATGAACATATAGGCGCCCATCAGGATGGTCTGCGAATACAGGAAATTGGTCAGTGCCAGGAAAAACCCCAGGAAAATAGCGAGCATCGCGTCGCGCTTCATTTTCATTTCGAGGATCTTCAGGCACAGCATCACGATCAGCAGGGTGACGCCGACATCGCGTCCGAACAGGCGTCCATACTCCAGCCGGGCGCCGGCGGTGATGCCGATCGCGATCAGGGCCATCATCCACCACGGCGGCGCGCGCAGGCCGCGGCGCGCGATCCACCAGCGCCAGGCGCCGGCCGCCAGGCAGCAGGCAGTGACCCACAGGGGCAGGCGCGTCACATGCGGCGCGATCACGAAGGCCATCGCCGCCAGCAACCAGCCGATATTGGCGAGGGTGAGGGCGCCCAGGTTAAGCATCGGACAAGCCGTAAAGCGCGAGCGCCTTCAGGCATTGCTCGCGATGCTGCGCGCCGATCGACGGACGGATCGATTGCGCCGGCAGGCGCAGCCCGTAGGGCTGCTGCATGCGTTCCGCCTCCAGCACCCAGAAAGTCAGGCGCGACAGGCGCTGTTCGGTATCCAGTCCGGGCAGGGCGTCGAAATCCAGCCAGAAATCGGCGCTGGCGGTCGAACCGAATTCCTTGACCAGCAGGCCCTGCTCGCGGGCCAGGGCCTTCCAGGCAATCTGGCGCGGCGTGTCGCCGGCCCGGTAGGCGCGCAGCGACTGGAATTCTTCGTCGCCGACGATGGGGACATTGCCTTCCCCTCTGGCGCGCGCATCCAGCGGCAAGGGGCCGCCGCCGGCGTCGGGCCTGGGATAGACCAGGCAGCTGGCGCCGAAATCGACATAAGACCAGGCGTGGAACAGGCCGACCGGATATTCGGTAAAGATTTCCAGCCGTCCGCACACAAGATAACCGCGCCGCTCGGCCGCCATCGGAATGCGAAACGTCGTGGCGGCATGCGTGGCAATATCGCCGAACCCGGGTTCGGCGTCCTGCGCTTTGGCACGCTTCACGCCGACCGCGAAACGCGGCATCGAGGGATTGCTCAGCACCAGGCCGAAATGCGCGACCTCGCCCGCAAAAACCGGCTCGGCACGGCCGGGGCTGATCGACAATTGCGCCAGATTGCGGAAGGTATGCAGCATCGAAATGCCCGCCATGCCGGCCAGCAGGAAGGTAAGCAGAAAGCCCAGCGACAGCGTGTAATTGGTCGAGGCGATCAGCAGCAGCGCCAGCACCAGCGCGAAAAAATAGCCGGTACGCGCGGGAATGATGAAAATGCGCCGCTGTACCAGGGTGACCGGCGGCAGCTCGGGCGTGCGCGCGCGGAAAATCCAGTCGGAAATACGCTGGCGGAGATTGAAGCCGGGGTTGCCGATCATGTACGGCGGTTCGTCAATTCGTCGCGGGTTTTGCGCAGTCCTTCAGCTTGCTCTGGAATTTGCGCAAGGCAGTGGCTTCCGGGCTGTCGCTGCCGGCGCCGCGCGTGTACTTTCCGGTCTTGCCCTGGAACTCGATCAGCACTTCATTCAGATTGCTGAGGCGATCCTGCTTCAGTTTCCAGGCGGCCGTATTATTGCTGATCTCGCCGGCGCGGTTGGCGGTATCGATTTCAGTGGCGAGTTTTTCGCGCTCGCAAAGGCGCGCCTCGTATTCCTTGAAGGCGGCCTGCAACTGTTCCATCGGCTGCACCAGGGGTTTGGAAGTTATGCCGCCGGACTTGGGTTGCGACAACTGGTCCTTGTCGGTGGAGCAGGGGCGGTCGCTGTATTCGATGCGGCCGTCGGCGCCCTTGCATTTATAGCTTTGCGCGAAAACGGTCTGGGCGGACTGGGCGAGCAGGGTGAGGGCGGCAAGCAGGACGACTCGGGTGACGACGCGCATGATCGGGGATTCCGTTTGATGGGGTTGAATTCGGGCAGATAACAATAGTGAAGGAGGAGCCGCGCTGCGGCCTGCGGGCGACGCCGGTTCAGGGAATCGCCACATTGCGAATCAGCTCCTGTGCGGCATCGAGTATCTTGCGCTCGCCGCTGTTGATCGGCCGCAGGCGATGGCCGACCACGGAAGGCGCAATCGCCTGCACATCCTCGGGCAGCACCTGTTTGCGCCCCGCCATCAGCGCCCAGGCCTGCGCGGCCCGCAGCAGCGCCAGGCCGGCGCGCGGCGACAGACCCATTTCGAAGCGCGCGCCATCGCGGCTGTACTGGATCAGGGCCTGCACATAATCGATCAGGGCTTCCGAGACAAATATCTTGGCGACTTCCTTTTGCAGGGCCAGCAACTCATCGAGTTTCATCGCCGGGGTGATGCGCGCGATCAGTTCGCGGCGGTCCTCGCCTTTGAGCAGGGCGCGTTCGGCCGCCTGGTCGGGATAGCCGAGGCGGATGCGCATCAGGAAGCGGTCGAGCTGCGACTCCGGCAGCGGGAAAGTGCCGATCTGGTGCGAGGGGTTCTGGGTGGCGATGACAAAAAACGGTTCCGGCAGCTTCATGGTCTGGCCGTCGGCCGTGACCTGGTGTTCTTCCATCGCCTCCAGCAGGGCCGATTGCGCCTTGGGCGAGGCGCGATTGATTTCGTCGGCCAGGATCACCTGCGAGAACACCGGGCCGGGATGGAAGCGGAAGGTGCTCGATTCGCGATCGAAGATCGAGACGCCGACGATATCGGCCGGCAACAGATCGCTGGTGAACTGGATGCGCTGGTATTGCAGGCCAAGCAGGCTGGCCAGCACATGAGAGAGGGTGGTTTTGCCGACTCCAGGCACATCCTCGATCAGCAGATGGCCGCGCGCCAGGATGCAGGCCATCGCCAGACGGATCTGCGGCTCCTTGCCGAGGATGATCTCGCCGGCGCGGTTCATCACCTCCGCCAGCGGGTTGGCGTGGGTGGCGGATTTGACCGCGAGGTTCTGCGTCTTTTCGAACAGCATGCGATTCCCGGGAATGAAGTTTGAATGATTGTACGCTGGCTGCGGGGGGCGGATTCGCCCGGATGCGGCGTGACTGCACGCTGTGCAAGGTTGTACCTCTGACTGCTTTGGGCGAAAATGGTTTTCAAGGAGAAAACATCGTGACCACCGCCTTCATCACCCACCCCGCCTGTCTGCAACATGAAATGGGCAGCCATCATCCCGAATGCCCGGCGCGCCTGCAGGCCGTGTATGACGCCTTTGCAAAATCCACCCTGATGCCGCAGTTGCAGCAGGTCGAGGCGCCCCAGGCAACACGCGAGCAGCTCGATGCCGCGCATTCGCCGGATTACGTCGAGACCATTTTCGCCGCCGCGCCCAAGCGCGACTACGCCTATCTCGATCCCGATACCGCCATGAACCCCTATTCGCTCGATGCCGCGCGCCGCGCAGCCGGCGCGGTGGTGCGGGGCGTCGATATGGTGATGGCCGGCGAGGTTGACAATGCTTTCTGCGCGGTGCGGCCCTGCGGCCATCATGCCACCTGGAATCGTGCCATGGGTTTTTGCATTTTCAACAATGTCGCCGTCGGCGCGATGCATGCAATCGAGGCGCATCGACTGTCGCGGGTCGCCATCCTCGATTTCGACGTGCACCACGGCAACGGCACCGAGGATATTTTTCACGACGACGATCGCGTCATGCTCTGCTCCAGTTTCCAACACCCGTACTACCCCGGCACCGGCGCCGATTCCGGCAATGGTCACATCATTCCCACGCCGTTGGCCGCGCGCACCGGCGGCGCAAAATTCCGCGAAGCCATCAACGCCACCTGGTGGCCGGCGCTGGAAGCGTTTCAACCTGAGCTGATCATCATCTCCGCCGGCTTCGACGCCCATGCCGACGACCCACTGGCTTACCTGGAGCTGCACGAGGACGATTATGCGTGGATCACCGGGCGCATTCGCGAGATCGCCGATACCTATGCACAGGGGCGCATCGTTTCGGCGCTGGAGGGCGGCTACGATCTCGTCGCCTTGGGGCGCAGTGCGGTGGCGCATGTCGACGCACTGATGTAGTAAGGTCAAGCACTGGCGCGGCTTCCCGGGCGAAAATAGCCGGAGAGGCGCGCGGATGCTTGAGTTTGTCGTTCTTGGCGACGCCGCGTTTGGGTGCCTATTCGCGAGACTCGGCGTGACGGGATCAGCTGGGCCCTGATCCAGCGTTGGCCCCGCTTACCCGGATTTCGGGTTCCGGTACTGCGCGATGCGCGCAAGCGTATGATTGGTGCGGGTGAGTTGTTTGGACTAAGGCCGGTTTGCCGCGGCGCCTGGTCATCAGTTCAACGTCATCCCGCGACGCGATGGGACATCGCCGAGGTCCACAGTGGCTTTCGATATGCCGGCTAGACGCGCAATGCAGCCGGCCCAACAAGAATTAGCCACAGAACAAGAATCACTCACAGAACCTGAAGGGAGCCCTACCCATGAAGGACTGGACTATTCGCCGAAGAATTCTTTTGAGCTTTACCGTCGTTCTGCTGCTCATGTCCGCCATGGGCGGTATTACCTTCGTCCTCCTTGAAAACATCGAGAAGGAAACCGGCAGCATGCAAAAAGACTCCCTGCCCGGGGTTGAATACAGCAGTCGGCTGCTGGCCGAGTTTAGCGCGGTCCATGCGCTGGCTTTGAGACACGTTTTCCTCATCAACAGCGCCGACAAGGCCGCGGTCGACAAGGATGAATTTCTGCTGCGCGCCAATCGGGCCTCGCTGGAAGACCTCGCGAAAAAATATGAGGCCACCATTTTTCAGCAGAAAGACCGGGAGAATTTCGAGACATTCAAGACTGAACTCGCCGCCTATACGCAAATCCAGGAGCAGCTTCTCAAGCTGGGCGCGGCCCTGCAGAAAAAAGACGCCGAAGCCTTGGCAACCGGACAGCTTCATCGAGGCGCCGAAAAGGCCCATGGCGCGATTCAGGCAGTCGTCGATTTCAATACGGCGAGTGCGGACAAGTCGGTCGCCGGCATCGCGGTGGCAGTAACAAGCGCCAGAACGGGCATCGTGGCCACCTTCCTGGCCGCTTTGGTGCTCGCGGCGGTTTGCGGCTATTTGCTGCTCAAAGCGGTCACCGCGCCGCTGGAAGGGTTGCTAGCCACGGTAAAGGTGATGGGCCAGGGGGATTTCTCGCAGCGTGTCAACTTCGACCGGCGCGACGAATTCGGCGTTCTCGCACAAGGATTCAACAGCATGACCGACAATCTGGTCACGCTCGTGGAGCAGGTGCAAAAGTCCGGCATTCAGGTGAATACTTCGGTTACGGAAATCGCGGCCACGGCCAAGGAGCAGCAGGCTACCGCCAGCGAAGTTGCTGCGACCACTTCCGAAATCGGCGCGACTTCAAAGGAAATTTCGGCCACCTCCCGGGAACTGGTCAAGACCATGAACGAGGTTTCCGGCGTCGCCGAGCAGACCGCGACGCTGGCGGGGAGCGGACAGACCAGCCTCGCCCGCATGGAAGAAACCATGCAAAAAGTCATGGAAGCAGCCGGCTTGATCAATGCCAAGCTGGCCGTCCTGAGCGAGAAAGCCGGAAACATCAATCAGGTGGTCACGACCATCACCAAGGTGGCCGATCAAACCAATCTGCTGTCGCTGAATGCGGCCATCGAAGCCGAAAAAGCTGGTGAATACGGCCGCGGCTTTTCCGTTGTAGCTACCGAGATCCGCCGCCTGGCCGACCAGACCGCCGTCGCGACTTTCGATATCGAGCAGATGGTGCGGGAAATCCAGTCGGCCGTGTCGGCCGGGGTGATGGGCATGGAAAAATTTTCCGAGGAGGTACGCCACGGCATGCAGGAGGTGCAGCAGGTCGGCGAGCAGTTGTCGCAGATCATCCATCAGGTGCAGACGCTGGCGCCGCGCTTCGAAGTTGTCGGTGAAGGGATGCAGGCGCAGGCAACCGGCGCCGAGCAGATCAGCGAGGCGCTCACCCAGCTCAGCGAAGCGTCGCAACAGACGGTGGAATCGCTGCGCCAGTCGACCGAGACCATCGGCGAACTCAATCACGTCGTGAGCGGGTTGCGCGACTCCGTCTCCCGTTTCAGGTTGCAGGCATAGAGGAACCGGCGCGACCGTCACTTTGGCGGCGCGACGCTAAAAAATGTTGTTCGTCTTATTCCAGTTGGGTGCCGAGCGCTACGCTCTGGACGCAGGCCAGGTTGCTGAAGTGTTGCCGCTGATCCACGTCAAGCAAATACCGCTGGCACCGGCCGGCGTGGCGGGCGCGATCAATTACCGCGGAGCGCCGGTACCGGTGATCGACCTGGGCGAAATGGCGCTGGGCCGGCCCGCGCAGCGGCGCCTGAGCACCCGCATCATCCTCGTGCATTACCCGGACGATGGCGGCAGCACCCATCTGCTTGGCCTGATTGCCGAGAAAGCGACCGAAACCATGCGGCGCGACGCCGCGGATTTTGTCGCGGCGGGGGTGCGTAACGATGCCGCTGCCTACCTTGGGCCGGTGGTTGCCGATAGTCGCGGCCTGGTGCAACGCATTGAGGTGAAAGACCTGCTGTCCGCGCCACTGCGGGACGTGCTGTTTCCACAGGCAGTGGAGGCGTCATGATGCCCGAAGCGTTTGAACCCCTGCTAAAAGCGGCCATGGGCCTCGACGCGGCCTCGATCGGTTCCGCAGCCATTCAGCGCGCCGTGCGTGAACGGTTTTCCGCCTGCAAGCTGAAGGATATCCATGCCTACTGGGACCACCTGCACGCTTCCAAAACCGAACTGCAGGAGTTGATTGAAGCGGTCATCGTTCCGGAAACCTGGTTTTTCCGCGACCGCGGGGCCTTTGCCGCCTTGGCGCGCCTGGCGCAGAACGAATGGCCGCGAAGCCGCCCGGACGGATTGATACGCCTGTTGAGTCTGCCGTGCTCGACGGGTGAAGAGCCGTATTCCATGGTGATGGCGCTCGCGGATAGCGGTTTGCCGCTGCATCGCCTGCATGTCGACGCTGTCGATATCAGCGGACGGGCTTTGGCCTATGCCCAACATGGGGTCTATACGAAGAATTCCTTTCGCGGCAACGATTTCGGCTTTCGCGATTGCCATTTCACACCGGCTTCACATCATGGTCACCGCCTGGCCGATGCGATGCGGCAACCCGTTCATTTCCTGCAGGGGAACCTGATCGACGCCCACTTTCTGCCCGGCGTGGAAATCTACGACGTGATTTTCTGCCGTAATCTGCTGATCTATTTCGATCGCGCCACGCAGGATCACGCCGTTGCCGTGCTCGCGCGTCTCCTGGCGGCAAGCGGGTTGCTTTTCGTCGGGCCGTCGGAAACAGCTCTGCTGCAGGCTCACGGTTTTGAGTCGGCCAAGATGCCGATGAGTTTCGCTTTTCGCAAAGCCGGCACCGTTCCGCGGGAATCAAAAGCGCACGCCGCGCCTTCCCCCAAGCGCATACCCTCGGGGCCGAAGACGGCGCCCCGCGCGCCTGCACGCGCACCCAGGCACGATCGCCCGGCCGCACAGAAGGCAGGGGTGGTAAAGGAAGCGGTGGCGGTAAAACCGCATTCCCCGCCGGCGGCCAAAACGCAACCGCCGCTGCACGAAGCGGAGCAGCTGGCAAACCAGGGCAAGCTGGCCCAGGCCATGGAATATTGCGAACAGCATGTGCGCGAACATGGCCCCTCCGCGGAGGCATTCAGCCTGATGGGGCTGGTTCACGATGCTGCGGGGCGAGAGCAACAGGCTCATCAGTCGTATCGCCGGGCGCTCTACCTGGAACCAACGCATCATGAAACATTGATTCATCTCGCCGTCCTGCTGGAGAAACAGGGCGACAAGGCCGCGGCGCAGGTACTCTATGCACGCGCGAAGCGCATGCAAGCCGGGAACGCGAAATGAGCGGACTGCAGCCAGGCCCTGAGCTTTCCAGCTGCGCCGCGATCAACGATTGCTGGAACAAGATCGGTGTGCGCGGGGATGGCTCCTGTCCGGAACTGCGGCAGTACACGCACTGCCGCAACTGCCCGGTCTATTCCGCCGCGGCCGTGGAATTGCTCGACGGCGCATTGCCGGCGGATTATCTCGCCGAATGGACCCAGCGCTTTGCTGCAAAAGAACAGGTTGCGGTGCATGGCGGCCATTCCGTCGCCGTCTTCCGGGTTGCCGCGGAGCTGTTTGCGCTACCGACTTCCCTGTTGGTCGAGGTTGCCCGCATGCGTGCCATCCACGCATTGCCGCATCGGCGCGGCGGCGCGGTGCTCGGTCTCGTCAACGTGCGCGGCGAGTTGCTGATATGCGTCTCGCTCGCGGCGCTGCTCAGCCTCGAGAAGCCGCACCAGCCCGCACGGGAAAAGCCGCGCAGCACGCCGCAGCGCCTGCTGGTGGTGAGCCGCGACGGCGAGCGGGCGGCGTTCCCGGTTGACGAAGTGCATGGCATGCATCGATTCCACCCGCGCGAACTGAAAGATGTGCCGGCAACGGTCGCCCGGTCGGTGGCCACCTACATGAAGGCGGTCCTGCCCTGGGGAGAAGGAACGGCCGGTCTGCTGGACGAGGAATTGCTTCTCTACGCGGTGAAACACAATCTGGCATGAATCCGATATGAGCCCCGAAGACCTGAGCCAATCGTCGATGCTTGACCTGTTCCGACAGGAAACGGAAAACCAGACACAGGTCATGATTGACGGCCTGCTCGCCCTGGAGCGCGATCCGGTTGCGGCAGATCAGCTCGAAATCTGCATGCGGGCGGCGCACTCCCTCAAAGGCGCGGCCCGCATTGTGGGCGTGACCGCCGGTGTGGCGGTGACGCATGTCATGGAGGACTGTTTTGTCGCCGCGCAGCACGGTGCCATCACCTTGCGACGGCGGCAGATCGACGCCGTGCTGCGCGGCGTGGACTTGCTGAAGCGCATCGCACAGACGCCCGACCAGGAGATCGGCTGCTGGGACGGGGAAAAAAAGGGGGAAATCGACGATTGCGTTTCCGCGCTCGGAAGCGCAATCGAAGCCGGCAAGGCACCGCAAACTGAAAACGGCGCGGCCAACGCCGCGCCGGGAGACGAAAACCAGGTTCATCAGTCCCCGGAAATGGCGCTGGCGGCAGCGCCGTCCAAGGACGCGGATCGGGTCCTGCGGGTGACGGCGCAAAACCTGAATCGACTGCTGGGACTGGCGGGCGAATCCCTGGTCGACTCGCGCCGGCTGCGGCCGTTCGGCGTTGCGCTGCTGCATCTCAAGCGCTTGCATTACGATCTCTGCCGCAAGCTCGATGAATTGCACAGTTCACTGCCGGAGCGGAACCTCGACGAGCATCAGCAGTTTGCGTTGACCGATGTTCGCCGCCATGCCCTCGAGTGTCAAAGTCTGCTGGCGGCGCGGCTGATCGAAATGGAAAGCTTCGACCAGCGCTCGGTGAACCTCTCCCATCGGCTCTATGAAGCGGCGCTCGCCTGCCGGATGCGGCCTTTCAGCGACGGCATTCATGCATTTCCGAGACTGGTTCGCGACCTGAGCCGTGCGCTCGGCAAGCAGGCCCGGCTGGAAATTACCGGCAAGGCCACCCCGGTGGATCGCGATCTGCTGGAAAGACTCGATGCGCCGCTGAGCCATCTCCTGAGCAACGCGCTGGACCATGGCATCGAGTCGCCGGCGCAGCGCCGGGTCGCCGGCAAAAGCGAGGAAGGCCTGGTGCGTCTCGAGGCTTATCACAGCGGCGGCATGCTGCAAATCGTGGTTGCCGACGACGGCGCCGGAATCGACCTCGACAAACTGCGCGATATCGTGATTCAGCGCCAATTAACCAATGCCGAGACCGCCGCCCGTCTGAGCGAGGCCGAGTTGCTGGAATTCCTTTTTCTGCCCGGCTTCACCATGAAAGATGCGGTGACCGAGATTTCCGGGCGCGGTGTCGGGCTCGACGCGGTGCAGGACATGCTGAAGCAGGCGCGCGGCACGGTGCGCGTGTCGTCTCAGCGGGGACTGGGAACGCGCTTCCAGTTGCAGTTGCCGCTGACGCTCTCGGTAGTGCGCACGCTCCTGGTGGATATCGGCGGCGAGCCGTACGCGTTTCCGCTGGCCTATATCGTTCGTACCATCAGGCTGCCGCTGGCCAGGATCGAGCTGCTGGAGGGCCGTCAGCACTTCGACTTCGATGGGCAGCATGTGGGATTGGTCACCGCGCATCAGGTGCTGGGATTCGATCCGCCCGAGGCGGACGGCGACGATCTTATCGCCGTGGTCATCGGTACACCCGGCAACATCTATGGCCTGGTCGTCGATCGCCTGCTGGGCGAACGCGAACTGGTGGTGCAGGCGCTCGATCCGCGGCTGGGGAAAATAAAGGATATTTCCGCCGGCGCCCTGATGGAGGACGGCTCTCCGGTGCTGATCGTCGATGTCGAAGATATTGTCCGCTCGGTCGAAAAGCTGATTTCCACCGGCCATTTGAGCGGGGTACAGCGCGGCGCCGGCGCCGGCGAGGAAAAGCAGCGCAAGCGCGTGCTGGTCGTGGAGGATTCGCTCACCATCCGCGAATTGGAGCGAAAATTATTGGCCAACCACGGCTACGAAGTGGAAGTCGCCGTTGACGGCAAGGATGGCTGGAATGCGGTGCGCACCGGGCAGTTCAATCTGGTCGTGACCGATGTCGATATGCCGCGCATGGACGGGATCGAGTTCGTGACGCTGATCAAGAAGGACCCGCGCTTGCAATCCGTGCCGGTCATGATCGTTTCCTACAAGGACCGCCCGGAAGACCGCCAGCGCGGGCTCGACGCCGGGGCGGACTACTATCTCGCCAAGGGCAGCTTTCACGATGATGCCTTGCTGCAGGCGGTGGTGGATCTCATCGGCGAGGCCACTGCTTGAAGATCGGCATCGTCAATGATATGTCGCTTGCCGTCGAAGCGCTGCGACGGGTGGTCGCGCTGAAGCCGGAGCACGAACTGATCTGGGTTGCGCGCAACGGTGTGGAGGCGGTGGACCAGTGTGCGGCCAGGACGCCGGACCTGGTGCTGATGGACCTGATCATGCCGGTGATGGACGGCGTCGAGGCCACCCGCCGCATCATGGCCGCGACGCCGTGCGCCATCCTGGTCGTCACCGCCAGCGTCGGCACCAATGCCGGGCGCGTATTCGAGGCCATGGGGCATGGCGCGCTCGATGCGGTCAACACGCCGACCCTCGGCAGCGGCGATCCCGCCGTGACGGCCGCGCCCCTGCTGAAGAAAATAGACAACATCGCGCGGCTGCTCGGCAACGGAAAAACGCCTCCGCGGCCCGCCGCACGCATCGCGCAGGCGCCCTCGACGAATGCCGCCGGCTGGTTGCTGGCGATCGGCGCGTCTGCGGGCGGTCCCGCCGCGCTGAAAACGCTGCTCGCGGACATACCCGGAGATTTCCCGGCGGCGATCGTCATCGTGCAGCATGTGGACGAGCTTTTCGCCGCCGGCATGGCAGCCTGGTTAGGCCGCGACGCCAAGCTGCCGATACGCGTTGCCAGGGAGGACGAGAGCCCGCAAGCCGGCACCGTGCTGCTGGCGGGAACCAATGATCATCTCAGGCTCAAAACGGCGAAGCGGCTGGGATACACGGCCGAGCCGCGCGAGCATTTCTATCGGCCGTCTGTGGACGTTTTTTTCGAAAGCGTCGTCCAGCTTTGGCCGAACCGGGCCGTCGGGGTTCTGCTGACCGGCATGGGAACGGATGGCGCACAAGGGCTCAAGGCGTTGCGCAACAAGGGGCACCATACCATCGCCCAGGACCGGGCCAGCAGCGCGGTCTATGGGATGCCCAAGGCGGCAGCGGCGCTGGATGCCGCAGTGGAAATCCTGCCGCTGGATCGGATCGCGCCGAAATTGGTCAGTTTTTTTTGCGGGACGCATTGAATATTTTCCTGGGAGAGTGCGCATGAATACCATCACCAAACCCCCCAACATGTTTTTCCCGGACACGAATGCAGCGATGGTGCTGCTGATCGACGATCAGGCGATGATTGGCGAAGCGATCCGCCGGATTTTGCTCGACAAGCCGGATATTGATTTCCATTTCTGCTCCGATCCCGCCGAGGCTCTCGTTGTTGCCGAACAGATTCGGCCGACGGTGATTTTGCAGGACCTGGTGATGCCCAGCATGGATGGCTTGGCGATGGTGCAGCGATTCCGCAGCCAGGCGGTGACCAGGAATGTCCCGATCATCGTCCTGTCGACCCGGGAAGATCCGAAGGTGAAGGCTGAGGCGTTCGCCGCCGGCGCGAATGACTACCTGGTCAAGCTGCCGGACGAAATCGAACTGGTTGCCCGCCTCCGCTACCATTCGAAAGCGTATCTGGCGCTGATCCAGCGGGATCAGGCGTTCCAGGCGCTGCACAAAAGCCAACAGCAGCTCATGGAGATGAATATCCAGCTGCAGCGGCTGATGAACATGGACGGTTTGACCGGTTTGAACAATCGGCGGCATTTCGACGAGTACGCAACCGTGGAATGGTTCCGGGCGATTCGGGAGAAGAGCACGCTCTCGATTCTCATGATCGATGTGGATCACTTCAAGAACTATAACGACACCTATGGCCACCTTGCCGGCGACGACGCCCTAAAAAGCATTGCGCAGGCAATCCAACAGAGCGTCCACCGGCCGGCCGATCTCGCAGCACGTTTTGGCGGCGAGGAATTTGTAGTGATCCTGCCATCCACACCGCTTGCGGGCGCCCAGCTGGTGGGGGAAAACATCCGCCGTTCCATCGAAGAGCTGCATATACCGCATACCGGCTCCTCGGTCGCCGATCATGCAACCGTCAGCGTGGGAGGGGCATTCAGGATCCCCACGGCCGACGACTCGCTCGTTGCCTTGATCGGATCGGCGGATAGCGCGCTCTATGAAGCCAAGAAGCAGGGACGGAACCGGGCGATCATCCTCTAAGAAAGCCATGATCCATTCCATTATCAAACACTTAAATCGTTTGCTGGCTACTTGGATCAATTGCCGCAAACTTCAAAGAACTAATTACTTCATCTATTTGCGAGATGCCTACTGAAGAATTCAGACGGTTTTCCATAGGCCCCATCGGCAACGACTTCCAGTGAAACATGTTGGATGTCATGCCATCGTCCAATCTTACTAGTCCACTGACCATCGGCTAGCTGGCGTGCCATATGTGTTGGGACACCATTCGCATCTACGTACAAAGCCACTTTCTCTTGGAAGGGGTCTAAGTCCCCGTTTGCGCAAGGTTGATAACCTAACTTTGCAAATGCTAGGGAAAATGTTTCTACGGTTGCCACTTTAGGAACGCCGGCTGGCCAAAAAACGGCTGGGTGTGACGAGGGCCACCACCATGCGTTCGTATCTCCAGCCGCCCAAGCGATGCAATTGTAGTAGTCGTCTTTTGGACTGGTTAGAGCGTGATTTGTTGTGTCGACTAGATGGGGCAAGTCGCGATAGATTTCGCTCTCATACATAAGACTTTAGGTTTTCGTTAACCATGTCTCATTAGCATCACTAATATAGCCATTCTCCTGCCCCCACTTTAGCCAAATGTTTTTCATATCCTTAGTCCGCCCCCTCATTTGCTCTGGGACCGGGTTCTCTCCAGAAATTGATTCGAGAGCAACGAACCACAAACCGCCGTTTTCTTGCAGATCAGCAAGAATCCAACTCAGAGCTTGGCTACCAAGTCCAATAATTTTTAAATGCGATGGATGCAGCACGATTGCATCCCAAGATGACAAGGCAATTGTGTCGCGTTTCCATTCTTTTGCCAGTGTCTCGAATCTGGTCTTTGCTACAGAGTTTTCTTTTGGTAAGTAGTGTGTAGTGCCTGTTGAAAGTGCCAACTCTGCCACTGTGCGACGAATTACGCGCGCAATTTGGTCCGTTTGGTATGCAACGGTTTTTACCTCAATCAACAAGTCCTTATTAATCCATTCGTCTACTCCTTTTTTGAATTGCAAAAGGGAGTTTTCTTCCGGGTCAGCTTGTATGTCGCGTGTTTCGGGCACGCCGACGTCAAGCCACTCGTCTTTGTGGAAAAATCGCTTGTATGCTAGGGATGAAACGGGATACGTCATGGCTGAGTTGATTTAACTATTGGAACGCCTATTCGGTCTAAAGTTTCAACAAACACTTTGCTTTCTTGCTGCGCAAGTTGAAGTCGCCTTATTAAACGATCTAGGTCGTCGTCATCTAAAGCTACAAAGAAAGATTTCCTTTCTGAGTCTTCAAAGTATTCAAGTTTCAGTGTGAATGAAGCAATCATCCCTTTTAATATCTGGCGATCTGACAACGAAAAAATAGGCTCAGCTTCTAACGCCACTGAGGTAGCTACTAATGTTCTCGGACGATCTGTCTGGATATTTAGGCCAACCGCCCCCGTCTGCAACGACGAGATTGACAATAGCTTTGTGATGTTTTTACAGAATTGGTCTTGATCTTCAGGTGCAAGTACCGGTTGTCCGTCGCCCGATGAACTACTTGCGGCTGCCAGCTGTTCTATTAGTTCGCTGAACGTGTAAGTAGAAGCGGCGAATGATGAGAATAGTGACAATACGGTATCTATAATTTCTACCGCATCTTTTGTAGGCATAAGCTTCACGCTGTATGCCATTTGTCGAGCTATTTCGTAAACTGAAGTGGTAACAGGGATTACTTGAAGAAGATTCACAAGTTCTTCGAGCTGTTCAGAAGAAATGCTTGCGATTAACTTAAATGAAGATCGACGCTTTTCTGGTACCCGTAATTTTGCCATTGGCTAAGTTATTACCCTTAAAGAATTGAGTATGCTTAGTTTTTCGAATATACACCAAAGGCGCGGAATCCGTGTCAACCCTCTGATAGAACTCCATTCGAGAGCCACCGCGGTGCCGACGCATGCGCGGCGCAGACGGCGCACGGAGAACTGGAGGCGGCGATCGGGTAGTACGGGATGAAAGCCAAGTATCCGCAAGAAATAAAAAATGACGACGCAACCGACCGAGAGTGTTATTGCTCAATATCGCGCAATATAAACCGCCACCACTACCGCAACTGCAAACGCCAAGATCAGCCACAGCGTCTCGCGATTCTTCCACCAGCTTGAGCGGCCTTCGCTGCCGTCGGACCATTCGGATTCGGCGTCGGCATCGTCATTCTCGGTGCCAGCTTCACGCGCCTGCACACTGAGCCGCTGCAGGGTCTGCGTGGAATCGAATTTGCGCGACAGGGTCATCGGGTTGTCGGTCTTGCCGGTATAGCTGCCTTCGCTGCGACGCGTTTTAACCGTGGCGCTGTCGACCCTGGGTTTGCTTTCTTCCAGCGGCAATGTGTCCGAGCCGACTTTCTTCTCATCGCTGTCGGGCGCCAGCTTGCTCATACAGGCGCGCAGATCGGCGGCGAGTTCGGTGGCGTTTTGATAGCGCTCCGTCACATCCTTGGTCATGGCTTTGCTGATGATCAGGTCGAGCATCGGCGGTACCGCTGGGTTGTAGACGCTGGGCGGGCGCGGCACCACGGTACCGATCTGGTGCATCAGCTGGGTGACATCGGGCGCCGAGAACGGCGCCACGCCGGCGGCCATTTCGTACAGCACCACGCCCAGCGAAAACAGGTCGCTGCGTTCGTCGAGGGCGCGGCCGGTGATCTGCTCGGGCGACATGTATTTGGGCGAGCCCAGCAGGGAGCCGGTCTGGGTGTGTTCTTCGGAGGTCAGCAGGCGGGCGATGCCGAAGTCCATGATCTTCACCTGATCGCCGCGCACGATCATGATATTGGCCGGCTTGATGTCGCGGTGCACCACGCCGCGTTCATGCGCGGCGGCGAGGCCGTCGGCCACCTGGGCGCCGATTTCGAGCACGCTGGCCAGCGCGATACGCTCATTGGCCATGATGTCGCGCAGCTCGGTGCCTTCCAGCAGCTCCATGGCGATATAGGCCAGGTCGCGCTCGCGGCCGACGTCGTAAATGATGATGACGTTCGGGTGATTGAAGGCGCCGGCGGCCTTGGCCTCGCGAAAAAATCGCGCCTCGTATTCGGCGCGGGCATCGCCCTGCATGGCGAGGTTGATGGTCTTGATCGCGACCATGCGCGTCAGCGAGGGATCCTCGGCCTTGTAGACCACGCCCATGGCGCCGCGCCCCAGTTCGGAAAGGATCTGGTAGCGGCCAAGCTGGCGCGGGGCGACGGGTTTTGCTGTGGGATCGTTAGTCGTCATGTTGGTGTCACTACCCTAGACTCCCAGATTCTTGCGGAGTTTTTCGAGAAAGCTGCGCTTTTTGGGCGGCAGCGGCGGTTTTTGACCCCGCCGCAAACACATGCTTGATGGTGGCTCGCTCCCCCTCGTCCAGATCCATTTCGAGCACGATCGGGGGGAACTTACCATGGGTGATGCGCAAGGTGTGGGTGCCGGGACTGGTTTCGAGCTGGGTCATCGGTGGCGTCTTGCCCTTGACCACGCCGTCGAGCATCACTTCGGCCGGCGGCTTGATGTCGAACACCAGGATGGCCGGCTGGATCGGTTCGGGCGGCGGCGGTATCGGGACAGGAGGGTCTGGCCGTGCCATGCGCGCGATCAAGCCCAGGGAAATGATCACCGCCACGCCGAACGTGCCGTAAGCAAACAGCTTCAAGCGGCGGCGGCGCGCGAAGCGGGCATCGTGCACGAACAGTTCATGGGTGCGCAGGCGCAGATCGGTAAAGGTGCCGGAGGGACCGAACGCATGGACCTTGTCCGGCGCGCGATTTTTCAGCACCTCGCGGAAAGTGCGGGTGCTGAGATAACGCCCGGGCTTGGCGAATTCGGCGACCGCGCGCGCGGTGTCGAGGCCGTCGCCGACCAGGGTGGCATCGGTGTCGTCGGGATCGGTCGCCGAGGAGACGGCCTTGATTGCGCCGTAATTGATGCCGATGGAAAACGGCAGATCGGCGGCCGATTTTTGCACGGCGGCGGCTACGTCCAGCGCCAGCTCGGGGCGCTGCGGAATGACGATGGCGGTGCCGTCGAGCGCATCGAGAACAATGCGGCCATCCGCCGGCAACAGGCTGGTGGCCTCCGTGACCAGATGCTCCAGCCGATCCCTGAGTTCGGCCTGCTCGCCCACCGGACGTCGTGCAAAATCCTGGATGCGGATAAAGACGATGCTGGCCTGGCGCGGCAGTGCGGAAGGGGCGTGATTGTCCATGGGGTGAGGGGGCGATGAGGGGCGCGTTCTATGGCGCGTCTCGAATATATGTGACGCATTGTAACGAGTAAATCGCAGCGCGCATCTGCCGGCGCGACGAGTGGCGAAATAGAGACAGGTGGCGCTGGTAAAAGTGAAAAGTCCTTGACTGGCGCGGCTTCCAGGCCATTTTCGCCTCAAGAGCCGCCCCGGTGCTGGACTTTGAAAATGCGTTTTTGCCGGCAAACCAGGTGAAGGCACTAAGCCAGCATCGCCTTCAGCGTCCGCGACTTGAATTCGCGGTGATAGAGGATGCCCACCACGATGGCGCTGGACGCGACCAGGGCGATGGGATGCAGGAACCAGGTCAGGGCGGTGATGCCGAAATAATAGGCGCGCAGTCCGCGGTTGTTGTTTTCGCCGGCCAGTGCGGCCACGCTCGATGCCCGCTCGACAAAGCGGTCGAACTCCTCGACCTTGTCATGGGCCGGCGCCGCGCCGACCATGATGCTGACGAAATTGAACTGGCGCATCGACCAGGTGAATTTGAAAAACGCATAGACGAAAATCAGCACCAGCAGCAACACTTTCAATTCCAGGGTGTGCTCCGATTGCGCGCGCGTGAACGGCAGGCCCGCCACCAGGTCGACGGCCTTGCCGATACTCGACATCAGCGCGATCAGGCCGCCCAGGATCAGCATCGTGGTGGACGCGAAAAAATTCGAGCCCGACAGCAGATTGCGCAGGATCGAGGCATCGACCATGCGCTGTTCGCGCGACAGCATTTCGCGCATCCAGCGGCGCCGATAACTATCGGTGGTGGAGAGCAGGCTGGGACTGTGGCGCGCCTTCCATCCCGAGAAGGCGGTGTAACCGACCCAGCTCGCGAGGAACCACAGCAGCGCGAGCTGGTCGCCGAGCGGCAGCGGGATGAAACTCATTTGGTGCCGAAAATCTTGTCGCCGGCATCGCCCAGGCCCGGGATGATATAGCCGACCTCGTTGAGATGGCTGTCGATTGCGGCGGTATAGATATCGACATCCGGATGGGCCTTCTGCAGCCGCGCCACGCCTTCCGGGGCGGCCACCAGCACCAGGCCGCGGATATTTTTGGCGCCGTTCTTTTTCAGCATCTCGATGGTCGCGATCATCGAGCCGGCGGTCGCCAGCATCGGGTCGAGGATCAGCGCCATGCGCTCGTCGAGCTGGCCGACAAAGCGTTCGAAATAGGGCTCGGGCTGCAGGGTGTCGTGATTGCGTGCGATGCCCACCACGCTGACCTTGGCGCTGGGGATCACATCGAGCACACCTTCGAGCATGCCGAGGCCGGCGCGCAGGATCGGCACCAGGGTGACCTTCTTGCCCTCGATCTGCTGGATTTCCACCGGGCCGCACCAGCCCTGGATGGTGACTTTTTCCAGCGGGAAATCGGCGCAGGCCTCATAGGCCAGCAGGCGGCCGATCTCGGCGGTGAGCTCGCGAAAGCTCTTGGTGCTGATATCGACTTTGCGCATCAGGCCGATTTTATGTTTGACCAGCGGGTGTTTGATTTCGATGACGGCCATGGATTTCGATCAAAAAATAATTACTGCGAGTCTAGCAAACTCATGGGATCAATCGCGCTGCCGCGGATGCGAAATCGCTTCTGCCGCGAGGCCTCGCCGGAAACGAGGTTGACATTGCGCTGCGGCACCTGAAACAGTTCGGCGAGAAAGCGCCGCAGTTCCTGATTGGCGCGGCCCTCGATCGGCGGCGCGGCCAGGCGAACCTTCAGGGCATCGCCATGCAAACCCTGAATTTCCGTGCGCTTGGCGCCGGGCTGCGCATGCAGCGACAGCGTGATGACACCCTCCGCCCGGTTGAACCAGGCGGCGGACATATGGGCTAGTTGTGCAGGATTTTCGACAGGAAATCCTGGGTGCGCTGCTTGCGCGGCGTATTGAAAAATTCGTCCTTGCTGCAGTCTTCGAGGATGGTGCCGCCTTTTTCCATGAAGATGATGCGGTCGGCCACTTTTTTGGCGAAACCCATTTCGTGGGTGACGACCATCATCGTCATGCCTTCCTTGGCGAGCTCGACCATCACGTCCAGCACTTCATTGATCATCTCCGGGTCCAGCGCCGAGGTGGGTTCGTCGAACAGCATGCAGATCGGGTCCATCGACAGCGCGCGCGCGATGGCCACGCGCTGCTGCTGGCCGCCGGACAGCTGGGCGGGGAACTTGTCCTTGTGCTCGATCAGGCCGACGCGATCCAGCAGCTTGAGGCCTTTCTCGCGCGCGGCGTCCTCGCTGCGGCCCAGCACCTGGGTCTGCGCGATGGTCAGGTTTTTGGTCACGCTCATATGCGGGAACAATTCGAAATTCTGGAACACCATGCCGACATGCGAGCGCAGCTTGGCGAGATTGGCGCCCTTGGCGCCGACCGAAATATCGTTCACCAGGATCTCTCCCTTCTGGAAAGGCTCGAGGCCGTTGACGGTCTTGATCAGGGTCGATTTGCCCGAGCCGGACGGCCCGCACACCACCACCACTTCGCCCTTGGCGACATGGGTGGTGCAATCCACCAGCACCTGTTTTTCGCCGTACCACTTGCTGACGTTTTTGATTTCGATCATGTTGCTCATGGGTTCTCCGAATGCTGCGATTGTGTTGGTGACTATCGGGTGCCGGCGTTCATGCGCGTCTGCAGGTATTTCACCAGCCGCGAGGCGCTGAAACAGATGACGAGGAAAACGAGGGCGACAAAGACATACAGCTCGACGATGCGCCCGGAAATCTGCCCGGCCTTGCCCGCCGCACCGAGAAAATCCTTGAGGCCGACCACATAGACGAGCGAGGTGTCCTGAAACAGGATCACCGCCTGGGTGAGCATGATCGGAATCATGTTGCGGAACGCCTGCGGCAATACCACACGGCCCATCGCCTGCCAGTAATTCATTCCCAGCGCATACGCCGCCCAGGGCTGGCCGCGCGGCACCGACTGGATGCCGGCGCGGATGATTTCCGAGTAGTAGGCGGCTTCCACCATGATGAAGGCGACGATCGCCGAGGTGAACGGCCCGACGGCCTCGCCTTGCTGTCCGGTGAACTTGCTGACCAGCATCGGCGTCAGGAAGTAGAACCAGAAGATCGCCATGATGAAAGGGATCGAGCGGATCAGGTTGACGAAGCCGGCGGCCGGCCAGGTCAGCAGCTTGAAACTCGACAGCCGCGCCATCGCCAGCAGGGTGCCGAAGAACACGCCGCCGGCCAGGGCGATGGCGAACAATTGCAGGGACAGCATCAGGCCGCCCCACAGGATCGGCAAATTGCGGACGATGACGCCGTAGTCGAAGCCTTCCATCAGTGGCCTCCCTGCGACACATAGCCCGGCACCGCCACCTTGTTTTCCAGCAGGCGCATCAGAAAGATCACCGTCAGGGTGATGACGATATAGATCAGGGTCGCGGCGGCGAAGGCCTCGAAGGTGCGGAAGGTGTATTCGGAAATCTGGCGGCTTTGCGCCGTCAGTTCCAGCACGCCGATGGTCAGCGCGGTCGAGGAGTTCTTGAAGATGGTGAGGAATTCCGAGGTCATCGGCGGGATGATCAGGCGGAACGCCATCGGCAGCACCACGAAGCGATATACCTGCGCCAGGGTAAAGCCCATCGCCAGCCCGGCATTGGTCTGGCCCCTGGGCAGGGACTGGATGCCGGCGCGCACCTGCTCGGCCACGCGCGAGGCGGTGTAGAGGCCCAGGCACAGCACGGCGGCGGTGAATTCCCAGAGGCTGAACTGCGCAAACGGCAGCTCGATCAACGTCGGGTAGGTCTGTTTCAGCCAATCGCCCATCTCGCCCGGCAGTACCTCGGGCATCACGAAATACCAGAGGAACATCTGCACCAGCAGGGGGATGTTGCGGAAAATCTCCACATATACCGTGGCGGCGAAGTTGAGAAACTTGAGCGGGGTGGTGCGCAACACGCCCAGGATCGAGCCGAGGGTGAAGGCGATGATCCAGGCGAATCCGGATACGAGGAGGGTCCACATCAGGCCGGACATCAGCCAGCCGAGATAAGTCATGCCCCCGGAGGGCGCCTGCTCCAGAAATACTTTCCACTCCATGCTGATGCTCCCAGTTGGTGGCGCTGCGTTTTATTGTTGTTTATTCGAGTTCGAGTCGCGGCATCTGCAAAAGATAAAAACGGGGAACCGATCGCTCGATTCCCCGTCGTGACCGCGTTTATTCCGGCAGGGCCTGCAACTGGATGGCGGCCTTGAGCAGGGGGCTCATCGGGAAGGCCATGGTCGAACCATCCGGCAGTTTTTGCAGGAACCATTTGTCGTAGAGCTTGGCGAGCTCGCCCGAGCGCATCAGATTGGCGACGGCGCGATTGACCACCACACCGAAGTCGGAGTCGTTCTTGCGGTACATGACGCCATAGGGATCATAGGAGAGGTAATCGCCGACCACTTCGAAATCCTTCGGCTTCTTGGCCTTGGCGATCAGGCCGAACAGCAGCACGTCATCCATCGCGAAGGCGGTGGCGCGTCCCGATTCCACGTTCAGGAAGGATTCGCCATGGTCCTTGGCGTTCAGGAACTTGATGTTGAGGTCGTCCTTGTCCGACAGGGCCTTGATCACGCGCTCATTGGTGGTGCCCTGGGTGACGACGACGGTCTTGTTCTTCAGATCCTTGTAGGTCTTGATCTTGGACGATTTCTTCACCAGCAGTTTGGTGCCGGTGATGAAGGTGATCGGCGCGAACGAAACCTGCTTGGCGCGGGTCAGGTTATTGGTGGTGGAGCCGCATTCCAGATCGATGGTGCCGTTCGACATCAGCGGGATGCGCGTCTGCGAGGTGACCGGGTTCATCTTCACGGTCAGGGTCGGCACTTGCAGTTCTTTTTTCACTTCCTCGACGATGGCGGAACAGATGTCCATCGAATAGCCGATCGGCTGCTGCTTGTCGTCGAGATAGGAGAAGGGAATCGAGGTTTCACGGAAGCCGATGGTGATGGTGCCGGAATCCTTGACCTTTTTCAGGGTGCCGATCAGCTCGTCGGCGAACGCCGGCGTCGCCAGCGTGGCGGCTGCAACCAGGCCGGCTGCCAAAGTGGAAATTCTGGATAGCGTTGACATGTGTTAGTGCTCCTCGGATTTTGGTGTTGATAATGATGAAATGGTTGCGACGCTGTGAGTGGGGTGCCATCCTCGCGTGCTCATGGACTCCGTAGCGAATCGAGTGTACCCGAGTTCCAAAAGCAATGTCCATGCCCGCAACGCGGCGCGCCCGCGGAAAATGCGCCGGGACGGCCGGACTGTCATTTTTTGCGCGCGCCCGGCTTGGTGCTTGCCTCCAGATACATCCACAACTGATCGAGCAAGGGCTTGGCGCCGGCTTTCATGCTGCGCCGCTCGCGATAGAGGCGGATCTCCATCTCGCCCCACCACAGCTCGCCGCCGGCCAGGGCCAGCTGCCGCGATTTCAGCTCGCGCGCCACCGCGCTGTCGGGCAGCCAGGCCACGCCATGGCCTTCCAGCGCCATCATCTTCAGCGCCTCAGCCATATCGGTTTCATAGCGGCGGCGCAGATAATGCGGGCGCCGCGCGGCATCAAGGATGATCTCCACCATGCGCCCCAGAAAGGCATTGGGCGAGTAGGCCAGATGCGGCACCGGGTTCGACGCCTTGCCCGGCAGGATCAGTGAGGGCGAGCCGTCGCGCAGCGCCTTGGCATAGGGGCGAAAGCCTTCCGCGCCCAGCGGAATCATCGCGTAACGCTGCGGGTCGAGCTGGATCGGCTGCTCGGGATGGTGGTAGCACATCAGCAAATCGCAATTGCCCTCCACCAGGGCCATCACCGCATCGTGCACATTCAGGGCGACTAGGCGTGTCGCCAGCGGCGCGCCGTCGAAGCAGCTGCGCTCCAGTTTGGTGAGCCACTTGGGATAAAAGTTCAGGGACAGTGCGTGCGGCACCGCGAACGACAGCGTGTCGGCGGCTATCGGCCGCTGGCCGCGCAGGGTGGCGCGGGCGTCGAACACATCCTGCACGATCTCGGCGGCGCGCTCGCGAAAGGCCTCGCCGGCGGCGGTCAGCTTGGTGGGGTAGGAGGTGCGGTCGATCAGTTCGGCGCCGACCCAGTTTTCCAACGCCCTGATGCGGCGGCTGAAGGCCGGCTGGGTGACATGGCGCTGCTCGGCGGAACGCGAGAAGCTGCCGGTTTCGGCAAGACTTAAAAAATCCTCAAGCCACTTGATCTCCAAGGTGGTGGTTCCGCGGTTGGGTTGTTCGGGCACTTGGGTTGGACGTGCCAGGGCGCGCGGGCCTGCGGGACGATGTGTCGTTGGCCGCCTCGATCGAGGCCGCCAATGAGAATTCCACAATCGCCTCGGCCAGCGCTGCCGTGGCATCCACGGATTGTGCCTCAAACTTCGAGCCGCCGACCACGATGGGCAATTCGGTGCAGGCCAATAGCAGGGCATCGACGCCGCCGGCCAGTGCTTCGGTCAACACCGGAAACAGCGTGGCGCGCGCCGCCTCAATCCGCCCGGCCTTCACCGCGGCAATGGCCTGCGAAATGCGCGCCTGGGTCGGCTGATCCGGCAATTCCAGCGCGACACCAGCGATAGCCGCGCGTTGAGAATAAATGCCGGCCTCGCGCGTGCCGGTGGTGGCCAGCAGCAGAATGCGGCGCGGCTGCGCAGTGGCGTGTGAAGGACGATGCGCCAGCGCAGCCAGCGCGGCATCGGCGATATGCAGCAGCGGCAAACCGGACGCATCCTCCACATCCGCCGCCCAGAAATGCGCGGTATTGCAGGCGATGGCGATGGCCTCGGCACCGGCCTCGGCCAGGGCTTTGGCGGCGGCGCGCATCGCCGGGGCCGGCGAAGGCGAAGTGGCATCGTGAATATGCTCGACCCGCTCAGGAATCTGCGGCACATTCCACACCACCATCGGCACATGGTCCTGGTCGCGCGTGGCGGGTGTGGCGGCGATGATCTTTTGCATCAGATCGACCGTGGCGGCCGGGCCCATGCCGCCGATGATGCCGATGCGGCGGTGTGTTGGCAAAAGCGGGGGTAGGGAAGGATCATTGGAAGTTTTCATGCAGTCATCGTAGCCGAACAATGTGGCGAAATTCATGCTGTTTCGCTATGGGTTTGGACTTCTGCCACTCAGGTTATGTTGGCAAAGCATGATCGGCAGACCACTAAAAAACTCGCACAGCCACAAAAAAATGCCGTCATTCCAGCGCAGGCTGGAATCCAGTCCTTCGTTGACTCATATTTTAAACACAAGCACTGGCGCGGCTTTCCAAGCAAAAATGCTCCGAACACCGCGCCAGTGCTGGAGTTTGCAAATTTTACGAGGGCCATCAGAATGGCGCTGATATTCAATAAAACGAATCAGGTCCGAATGGCATTTACTTAAGCTGAACTTAGCTCGGAAAATGTAGCCCGGAAGTAGCGCAGCGAAATCCGGGCTACGGACCGCTATGGACCTCGTCGTGCATTGGTTTCGGGCTTAAGCAAGTGCCATTCGCGTCTGGCTCAGTGTCTGGCTCCATTAAATAGCGGCAAAAAGAGAACGTGGTCTGTCCCAAAATAATACAAATAATGCGGAGGGCACTTTGGAAAGATCCGATTATCGAGCACCACTGTTTAAGTGGTCTACGAATGATTTCGCCCCATCTGAGCGACTGGATGCTTACGCGGGCATGCTAGACAATCGCATCTTGAGTATCACGACGTCCAGTCCAGTGAGATTCAACTTCAATGCCGAGATAACTGCTGCGCAATTGGGTCCTCTCACTGTGTCCCGATTAGGGGGATCGCCCCATGACGCGCACCGGACACGAAAAGACATTGCTCGTGCCCAAGAATTCACTTATCTCCTGACCGTCGGCGTTGGTTGCAATTGGAGGCATTGGAAAAAGGACCGTGAAGCACTGCTTCTGCCAGGCGACGTCCTATTGGCCGACACCCGCGAAGAACTGTCCGTACATTGGCCGCCCGATTGTTTGGCTATCAATGTACGACTGCCTATCGAATGGCTCCAGGCCTGGATTCCGGATCCCAGACAATTGGTCGGTCAACGCATCTCCCGAGATTCCAGTTGGGGGAAGATGCTGTCGAACTATCTTTCCCAAGTCACCCCCGAGTTGGCTACGGCCCCCCCGTTGCCAGCCCAGGTCATGGCGGATCAGATCGGCGTGTTGCTCGCACTCGCTGCGGACGAAATGCGGGGGTATTTGCCGAATGTTCAGACGCGCTCTGTTCAACAGCGCGCCCGAATTCACGCTTGTATTGAACAACGATGCTCGGAGCTGCAACTGACCGCCACCGATGTAGCCGCTTCACTGAATTTATCACCTCGGACACTGCATCGAATTCTAGCGACTCACGGGGAGACATTCGGTAAAAGGCTAATCGATGCGCGCTTGGATTTGGCTTCTCGAATGCTCCAATCCCGGCTATTCGATCAAGTAACGACAGCGGAAATTGGGAAACGCGCCGGCTTCCTGGATCCCTCTCACTTCGCCCGAGTGTGCCGCGCGCGCTTCGGACGCACTCCCAGTAACCTTCGCCGAAACCGAGAGTCGTAGGACTTCAACGGCAGGCTTTGGCCGTCGGCTTTCTAGCGAGCCCAAGGGTTCATTGTCATGGCGTGGCGGCTGGCATTCACAGCCCACTACCCTGGCACGCACAGGCGATTTCTGATCGTGGGCCGCTGTTACCTTTTGGTGCCCGGGGCCGATGATCCCTGCGAATCAACTTAAGGAAGACACGATGACAACTCAAAACAACCCGAAAGCCGGACTTGGCGCTTTGCTGACGCCGGACAACTGCGTTTTGATTTTGATCGACCACCAGCCCTTTCAATTCGCTGGTCTGCGTAGTCACGACACTCAGACGATCGTCAACAATGTTGTGGGTTTGGCTAAATCGGCGAAAGTCTTTGGCGTGCCCACCTTGCTGACCACGGTTGTCGAGGAGCGAGGCGGCTTCCTCCTCAAGCCGCTGCAAGACGTATTTCCGGAGCAGAAGCCGATCAATCGGACCTTCATCAACACCTGGGAGGATGCCCGCTGCGTCAATTGGGTGAAGAAGACCGGCAGGAAGAAGATCGTCATGGCAGCACTTTGGACCGAGATATGCCTGGCGTTTCCAGTCATTCAAGCGCTCGGCGAGGGCTATGAGGTCTATTTCGTCACCGATGCCTCCGGTGGTGTGAGTATCGAAGCCCATGAGGTGGCGATACAACGCATGATCCAAGCCGGAGGTATCCCACTCACCTGGACTGTGTTTGCCGCTGAGTTGCAGCGCGACTGGGCACGAGAAGCGACGGTGCCCGGGTATGGGCAAATGCTGGTCGAGCACATGGGCAATGTCGGTACCAGTTTGACATGGGAGCAGCAGCTGTTAAACACGCCCAAGAAGTAGTCCTTGCTTTTTAACGTGAGCACACTGAGCGTTTCATGACGATTGGCATCATCGGCGCAGGCGGCATTGGACAGGCTTTCGCAACTCACGTCGCAAAAGCGGGGTACGAAGTAATTCTCAGCAATCGGCGTGGTCGGGAATCCTTGACTGATGTCGTAAGCCAGATTGGCGGAAAGGCGAGGGGCGGTACGCGAGACGAGGCCGCACGGGCCGATGTCGTGTTCGTGGCGGTGCGATGGCCGCAATTGCGTGAAGCGCTCTCTGATCTTCCCGCATGGAATGGTCGTATTTTGATCGACGCGACTAATCCTATGGTCCCTCCCGGAACCAATTTGGATGAATTGAAGGACCAGAGTTCAAGTGAGTTTGTCGCGTCGCTCGTAACGGGCGCACGTGTCGTAAAGACTTGCAATACCTTACCGCGCGCCCTATTTGCTGCTGATCCGAAGCAGTGTGGAGGACATCGCGTGTTATTCATGTCCGGAGACGACGTTGCTGCAAAGCGGCAAGTCGCCGAGATACTGGAGAAGATCGGATTCGCAACAATCGATCTTGGCACACTGGCGACCGGTGCAAGGCTGCAACAAGCTCCAAGCGGGCCGCTGCCGAGATTGAACTTAATCCAGTTACCTTGACAGTAATGAACCGCCGAATTCACCTGACGCTTACATGCGTCACCGCTGCCGCGCTATTTATCATGCTGGGGCCGACTATGTCCGCTAATGCTGCCGATCAAAATTCTCAGAAATCCATTGTGATGCTTTGGTACCAAGCGTTCGACAAGCACGATCCTGCGCTCCTCGACAAAGTGTTGAGCGAGACTTGGGCCGATATTCCACCTGCGCCCAATCAAGCGCTCGGACCAGCCGGCGCGAAACAAATTCTCGTCGAGCTTACGCAAGCCATGCCCGATTTAAAGATCGTCGTTCTCGACATGCTGCAGGATGGAAACAAGGTGACGGTGCGTTCCGAAATCTCGGGCACCCACGAATCGGCATTGATGGGCTTTCCAGCGAAGGGGCGAAAGCTGACTATCCAGGCGATCGATATCCACGAATTAAAGGGCGGAAAGATTGTTCGGACGTGGCATACGGAGGATTGGCTGACGGGGCTTCATCAACTCGGTGTGTTCGACAAGCAATGATCATGAATTGGCAATGCAACGCGATGGCATTGCCACCGCACTCAAGAAGATGACGAAAGGATCAAGATGACTAACGCATTTTCGTCAACGCCCGATTTCAACGGTAAGGTTGTTCTTGTCACAGGTGCGGGATCCGGTATTGGGCGTGAAGCTGCTCGTATCTTCGCTGCCCGTGGCGCGCAGGTCTATTGCGCTGGAAACTTTGAGCCGGGTTTGATCGAAACCAGGACACTAATCGCGAAGGAAGGCGGCCAAGCGAAGGTCGCACGCGCCGATGTATCCGTCGAGGAGGATGTGACCGCGCTGCTTGCGCGGATTGATAAGGAAGCAGGACGGCTGGACGTTGCCTTCAACAACGCCGGCATCCTGGGAGGTGCCCATCGGGTTGAAGACTATCCGGCCGCCGACTTCGACAACGTCGTGCGAGTCAATCTCCGCAGCATTTTTCTCTGCATGAAATACGAACTCCCCATTATGAAGCGCACGGGTGGCGGTGCAATTTGTAACACCGCATCGGTAGCAGCGCTAACCGGGCCGGGCGGAATGTGCGCCTACGCGGCCTCGAAACATGGAATTCACGGGTTGACGCGTGTCGCGTCGATGGAAAATGGCGGACACCACATCCGAGTCAACACCATGGCCCCAGGATGGACCGAGACGCCAATGGTCGCTGCCGCCAGCGCGCAAAACCCGGCCTTTGCAAAGCAGGCAGTTTCGACACTTCCCGCCAGGCGCGGCGCTCAGCCGGGTGAAGTGGCTGCCGCTGCAGTCTGGCTCTGCTCTGCAGAGGCGAGTTACATTTACGGTCAAATGTTGGTCGTTGACGGTGGAATGACTATTGGCGGGTTCGAGTTCGCGTAAGCAGCGAGGCGCGACTGTTCGCAACGGCTTGATCGTGGACATCCCTTACCGAAAGCCCTCCCCACAGCTTTTAAAGCTTCAGCCATGGGTTGTTAACGTCGCACCCCATCACGACATTCCAGCGCCCGCCACTTGAACGGGTAGACATTCCGTAGCCCGGATGAACCCCGGCATGATTGAAGCCGGGGGTACCGGGACTGCAACCTTCGGCCGACCAACGCAGCTTGCGCACGCTTCATCGCGGCTTCTTATGAAACCCAAAAAAAAACGTAGAACGCCATTCGGCGCGGCTTTCCAGGCAAAAATGCTCCAAACACCTCGCCGATGCTGGAGTTTTGCGAATTTTGGGAAGCCCATCAAAATAGGCGCCGGCCGTTGCAAGCAAACCTTTGTGGTTGTGTGTTTTGTGTCTTTTGTAATGGAGCGCATGGAATACAAAATGCGCCATAAATCTTTGGACTAGTCAGGCCGCAAGGCGAAATTCCAGGAGTGTTCGATGGAAGTCCGTATTGTTGAATTTCTGGAAACCAGAGTCGCCGCTGCAGAGCACTGCGGCCCGCCCGAGCTTGAGTATGAAACTTCGAAGAGGCTCATCGCGTGGCGCATGCAGAACCGCCTCTCCCCCGGCAACCATCGCACTTACGGCGTTCACTACACCGACCCATATGCGACTCCACCATCTGACCATCGCGTAGATTTCTGCGTATCGTACGAACAGCTCGTTCAACCAAATCCGCAGGGCATCGTCAACAAGGTCATTCCGGCCAGCCGCTGCGCGCTGGCAAGGCATTGGGGTTCAAGGTCGCACAACTCTGCGGCGATTTTCTTGTGTCGAGACTGGTTGCCTTACAGTGGCGAGTCTCTCGGAGACTTCCCCATCTTCTTCCACTACGTGAACGTAGGGCCGCATATTCAAGAGCATGAAATGATCACAGACGTGTACTTGCCCTTGAGGTCACATGCGCATGGCAAAGCGGCCTAACCCTTCCATCGAGCGGTTCACGTGTCCTGACACTGGCCGCGAAGCGCTTGCGCCATCCCCTCACGGCGGCGTTGATTGACTCTTTTTTGACTCCTTTCTCGAGCCTCGATCGTCTTAGCTGTACCTAGACATCGGAGCAGAAATGATGAGCCTCAAAGACAAGAGTGTCGTCGTCACCGGCGGAAGCCGTGGCCTGGGCCTGGGACTGGTCGAGGCCCTGGTCGCGCACGGCGCCCGGGTGACGGTCGTCGCCCGCGGCGCCGATGCGCTCGCGTCCGTCCGCGCCCGGCTGGGCGTCGCCACGATCGCCGCCGACGTGACGGACGAGACCGCCGCCCAGCGCATCCTCGCCGAGGTCCGCCCGGACATCCTGGCGCTGAACGCGGGCGCGAAACCGCGCATGGGCCGGCTGGACCAGTTGAGCTGGGCGGATTTCACCGCCACTTGGGAGACCGATGTCAAGGCCGGGCTCTATTGGTTGCAGGCGGCGCTCAATCTGCCGCTCAAGCTTGGAAGCCGCGTCCTGGTGGGATCGAGTGGTGCGGGCCACACAGGATCGCCGCTGTCGGGCGGCTACGCCGGCGCCAAGCGCATGCTCTGGTTCATGGCCAAATACGCCAACGGCGTCTCGGAGCAGAAGAGCCTCGGGATCCGCTTCCAGACGATCATCCCGATGCAGATGGTCGGCGGCACCGGGGTCGGCGATGCGGGCGCCAACGGCTATGCGCGCGCCATGGGCGTCACGCCCGAAGCGTTCCTGGCCCGCTTCCCTGCGCCGATGCCACCCCGGGAGTTCGGCGAGAAAGTTGTTGCCGTGCTGAACGATCCGCAATATGCCGAGGGCTTCGCCTTCGGGCTCAAGGGCGATACCGGCGTCACCATTCTCGAGGGAGCGGCGGCTTGAGCACAGCACAGCCGGCGACCGCCGGGCGGGGCTCCTCGTCCTGGCCGGTGAGTTGCGGCCCGAGCTGCACCGCTAGTTCGACCGGGAACTACCGTACGGCAGGGTGTTGCCCCTTGACATGCAAGTAAACGGTTGCCTATAATCAACGCGCAGGTAAATACTTGCCTTACATACCTGTAACCCGCAAGGTTTTTGGACATCGGCAAAGGTCTTGAAGTCACGGGAGACCTGTTACGAACCTCCACTATTCATCTACACAAGAACCCCTGTCATGAAACTCTACTATTCACCCGCCGCGTGCTCGCTCGCCGCGCATATCGTCGCCCGCGAAGCCGGCCTCGCCATCGATTTCGTCAAGGTCGATCTTGCATCGCACAAGACCGAGAAGGGCGAGGACTATCTCGCGATCAATCCGCGCGGCTATGTTCCGGCGATCCAACTCGATGATGGCGAAGTCCACACCGAAGTCGCCGCGCTGGTGCAATATCTGGCGGAACAGGCGCCGCAGTCGAAGCTTGCGCCGCCGGCCGGAACGAAGGAGCGGTTCCGCGTGAACCAGTGGCTCGCCTTCGTCGCTTCCGAGTTGCACCGAACCTTCAGTCCCTGGCTTTGGCAGGCCGAAGCCGCGGAATCCACCAAGCAGGCGGCGCGCGACAAGCTTAGCCTTCGCTTCGCCGAGCTTGATCGGCATCTGGCGACGCGTGCCTATCTGACGGGCGATACCTTTACGGTCGCGGATGCCTATGCGTTTGCCATCGTGAACTGGTCGAACTTCCTCAAGATCGATCTCGCGCCCTATCTCAATTTGTCTGCCTACATGGCTCGCGTGGCCGCGCGCCCGAAGGTGCGCGAAGCCTTGGTCGCCGAGCGCCTCGTCGCTGCGGCAATCGAGGGAGCGGCGGCTTGAGTGCAGAAGGGCCTGCGCCGGACGGCGACCGCCGGGCGCAACTCCTCGTCCTGGCCGGGGAGCTGCGACCCGAGCTGCACCGCTATTGCGCGCGACTCATGGGATCGGTCATCGACGGCGAGGACGTCGTGCAGGACACGCTCGTTCGCGCGCTCGCGGCAATGCCGGACCTGGACGAGGCGACGCCGCTTCGACCCTGGCTGTTCCGCATCGCCCACAACCGCGCCCTCGACCTGTTGCGCAGCCGGACGGTGCGCAATGCTGAACCCATCGACGCCGCCCCGGACGTCGCCGACCCGGCCAGCCCTGACCCCATGGAGATGCTGATGCGCCAGGAAGCAGTCAAGACCGCGGTGTCGCGCTTTGCGGAGCTGCCCCTCCTCCAGCGCAGTGTTGTCATTCTGAAGGACGTACTCGACGAATCGCTGACAGAGATCGCCGAGCTTCTCGATCTCACGGTCGACGCCGTGAAGGGCCATCTGGCGCGGGGCCGCGCGCGCCTGCGCGAGATCAACGCGCAAACCGACGCGCAAACCGGCCCGTTGCCGCACGCGCAGGCGGCGTCCGCTGCGGTGCTGCGCTATGTCGCGCTCTTCAACCAGCGGGACTGGGACGGCCTGCGGGCGCTGCTGGCGGACGACGTGAAACTCAATCAATCCTCGTACCCGCTTCGCGTCGGCCGCGCGGACGTCGGTCTGTTCTTCACCATCTACGCCAAGTTCGATGGCGTGTGGTTTGCGCCTGCCTGGCTTGAAGGCCGGGAGGTGGTCGCGGTGTTCGAAGACCGCGCCGATCCGAAGCCCAGTTACATGATGTGGCTTGAGTGGCGCGAGGGCCGGATCAGCTTCATCCGTGACTACCGCCATGTCCGCTACGTCGCCGCCGACGCGGAACTGGTGCTGGCGCCAGGAGGCGTTTGCCATGACAACGCACGCAATCTTTTCTAACGAACAGTAAGGAGAAATCTCTTATGGTGGATATTCTGCATAGAGTCGGAATCAAGTCGTCACTGGATGATGTCTACAGGGCATTGGCCACGCGCGAGGGCCTTGCCGCCTGGTGGACGGACAACTCGCAAGGGGAAAGCAAAGTCGGCGGCGTGCTGCAATTCCGTTTTGAAGCCGGCGCCTTCGACATGAAGGTTCTGGAGCTTCATCCCGCCAAGCGCGTGCTATGGCAAGTGGTCGACGGTCCCCAAGAATGGATCGGCACCAAGGTCAGTTGGGAGCTCAAACAGGAAGGCGACTGGTCCATCGTCCTTTTCAAGCACCAAGGTTGGAAAGAGCCGGTGGAGTTCATGCACCACTGCAGCACCAAGTGGGCGGTCTTTCTGTTGAGTCTGAAGGCGCTTCTCGAAACCGGGAAAGGCGCCCCCGAGCCAAACGATATCAAGATCGACAACTGGAATTAAGGCACCACCGAGGAATGAGGGGAGCACCCCGCCCGGCTCGCTCGACCTTGCTGCCAGGAGGTCCATCAAGGGTGCGCCAAATCAGACTATCAAACAGTGAGACTACAAATGGATTCAGCTAAATCTCGTTTCTTCCGTCCCTATGCACAGTGGATCATTACTCATCGCCTTGTCGTGGTCATCGCGATCCTGGGCATCACCGCCTTTTTAATAACCCGCATGGGCAACCTCCAGATGGACTCCAATCCGGACCTCTGGGCGCCCCAGAAGCATGCTTACGTCGAGACGACGAACCAGCTGGATAAAATTTTCGGCGGCAGAAACTACACCGTGATCGGCATCGTTCCCAAGCAAGGGGACATTTACCAGCCGCAGGTGCTGGCGAAGATCAAGCGCCTCCAGGAGGAAATCGAACAGTTGCCCCACGCGGTTCGGCACAACGTGCTGAGTTTCGCGGCGCGCAAGGTGAAGCAGATCAAGGGCGGCCCAGAGGGCATGGAGGTGCGCCCCATGATGGAAACTGTGCCGCAAACACCGGCTGAAATCGAAAAATTCAAAGAAGCGGTCACCTCGATGCCGTTCTACTACAACGCCTTGGTATCAGCGGACGGCAAGGCGGCGGCGATCATCGCCGATTTCAAGCAGGATGAAAAAACGCCAAACTTCCTGACCCTCAACGAGGGCTTGCACAAAGTCGTCAACCGGGAACGTGACGACACGGTGGATATCTACCTCGGCGGGTTGCCCCTCATCGCTGAAGCCGCGGACGTTCATTTCATGAAGATGCCGATGTTTTTCGGCGCCGCGCTTCTCATCATCATGCTCATCCAATACTGGTCGTTCCGCAGTTTCCAGGGAATGCTGCTGCCGATGCTGACGGGAATCTTGAGCGTCATTTGGAGCCTGGGATTGATGGGGCTGCTGCGCGTGCACCTGGACCCCTTGAATACAACGACCCCGATTCTTGTCATGGCCGTTGCCGCCGGCCACGCGATTCAAATCCTTAAACGCTATTACGAGGAGTACCACCGCCTTCAGTCCACTGGTATGGACATTCGAGACGCAAACCGTGAGGCGGTGGTGGAATCGATTATCCGTGTGGGGCCGGTAATGATCACCGCAGGCTTGATCGCCGCCATTACGTTTTTCTCGCTCGCCGGCACGGGTATCCCCATGGTGCAGCACTTCGGGGTGTTTGCGGGCGGCGGCGTGCTCGCCGCCATGGCGCTCGAGATGACCGTTATTCCGGCGGTGCGCTCGGCACTTCGTCCCCCGAAAAAACGGGAAGCCGAGCGTGAACGCGAGGCGGGCATATTGGACAGGTTCTTACTTGGGGTGGCGAACAATCTCGTCGGCGGGCGCGCCCCCTGGATTGTTGGCGGCGGACTCGCGCTGATCGCGCTAGTGGGAAGCGGCATGGCATTTCTGCGTATCGACAACAATTTCAAGCTCTACCACAAGCCGACCAGTCAGCTGCGAATCGATGATCGCGCACTCAACCAGAAGTTTGGCGGCACCAATTCCATTCAATTCTTGATAAGCACGCCTGAGCAGGACGGCATAAAGGATCCGCAGGTACTACAGGGCATGGAAAAATTGCAGGCTTTCCTTGCGACCCAACAGGACGTCGGCAAGACGCAATCTCTGGCGGACCTGATCAAGCGCATGAATCAGGCGATGCACGAAGACCGGCCGGAGTTCTACAAGATTCCGGATAGCCGCAATCTGGTCGCGCAGTATCTCTTCCTGTATTCGAGTTCGGGCGACCCGCAGGATTTCGACAGTTTTGTGGACAACGATTACCAGCGCGCGGCCGTCTGGGCTTTTCTCAAGAACGACAGCACGACTAATGCGGACACAATCGCAAAAAATGCCCAGGCCGTCATTGCGAAAAATTTCCCGCCCGGCGTCACCGTGCAGGTGGGCGGAAGCCTGCCCCAGTTGATCGCACTTAACGATGTCATCGTGCAAGACAAAGTCCGCAACATGGCACAGATGGCCCTGGTGGTGTTTATCCTTGGCGCCATCGTTTTCCGTTCGTGGGTCGGCGGACTATTTGTTGTCACGCCGCTGTTCGCGGTCATCGTCGCGAACTTCGGCCTGATGGGCTGGCTTCATACTCCGCTCGATATCAGCGCCATGACGACGGCGGCAATGGCCATCGGCATCGGAGCCGACTACGAGATTTACCTGCTGTTCCGGTTCCGTGAGGAGCTCGCCCGCAGCGGCAGTGTCTTGCTCGCCACTCAAAGCTCGTTGTTGACGTCGGGCAAGGCCATTCTGTTCGTGGCGCTTTCGATCATCGCCGGCTACGCGGTCCTCCAGGCGTCGGATTTTGCGTTTTACAACCAGCTCTCGAATATGGTGATAGCGACGATGACGGTTAGCGCGCTCTTCGCCCTGTTCTTTTTGCGCAGCCTCATGATGATTTTCAAGCCGCGATTCATCTTTGGCGATCGGCGCGAAGAGTTGTTCGCGAATGTGATCTCGGTCGCCTCCGGAGGTGGGAAATGAGGGCGAGCATCATCGCCCTTGCCGGCGCCTTGATCGTCCTGGCGCTGGCGCCCGTTGGTGCCGCCGCCGCGCCGGAGTTGGGCGCGCGCGACATCATGGAAAAAAACTTCTTTGCCTCGAAGATAAAGTCGCTCAAGACGGACTTGTCCATGGTCCTGACTAACGACAAAGGCCAGAAGCGCGAGCGCAAGAGCACCACGACACTGAAACTGCAACCCAACGGGGTCGACTCTGATCTCCTGGTGAGATTCAGTTTCCCCAATGACATCAAGGGAACCGGCTTCCTGCAGATCGAGCACAGCGACGGCGACGACGACCAATGGATTTATCTGCCTGCGCTGAAGAAGAGCCGGCGCCTGGTGGCCAACAACAAAAAAGACAGCTTCGTCGGCTCGGATTTTTCCTATGGCGACATATCGCTGCCGAAGGTGGATCTATATCGGCATTCGCTGTTGCGATCGGAGGCCATAGACAATCATGACTGCTACGTCGTCGAGTCCGTGCCGGCAAATGACACGGTCAGTTCCAACAGCGGCTACAGCAAGAAGACAACATGGGTCAGAAAGGACAGCTATATCGAGGCCAAGGTTGAGTACTATGACCTCTCGGGGCGGCTGCTGAAAACCCAACTCACGGCCGACCACCAACTGGTTGAGTCAAATCCGCAGCGTTGGTTTCCAAAGTTGCGCGAAATGACGAATCACCAGACCGGCCACAAGACCGTTCTCAATTTCGAAAAGGTGGAGTCCGGGGTGGCAGTGCCGGAAGGGCTGTTCACCACGCGTTACGTCGAGAATGAATGAAGCAACCGACCGTTTTCCTTTTCGCTGCCATGGTCGGGGCGGCTTCAGCGTCTGCGGTGTACGCCGATGAACCCGGCGCTGACGGCCGCTCCTCTTCCGGCGGTTTAACGGCGTTCTTGCTGGACCAGCGCGTCTCCGGCGTCATGCGCGCTGACTATTTTCGCTCTTCAAAGAACCTCAACAACGATACCGATTTCCTCGGCGCCACCGCCCAGATCAAGGCCTTGCCCACTTTCTCCGAGGCCCTCGACGGCAAGCTGGAGCTGCGCATCACCAATCCCGCCCTCGGCAAAGGCGCCGAGACCAGGGGTCAGGTGCTTGAAGGCTACGCGACCGCGCATTTTGAGAAAGCAGACTTGCGTATCGGCAGACAGATCGTCGCCTGGGGACGTGCGGACGGAATCAATCCTACCGATAATCTCACACCCCGCGACTATGTTGTGTTGTTGCCGTTCGAGGACGACCAACGCTTCGGTACGACGGCGGTCAAGCTCGACGCCTTCCTGTCGCAGGAACATACCGTTACAATCTTTGTGACCCCTTTCTTCGAGCCCTCCAAAATCCCGCTCCCGACAACGGGAAGCACGCTCATCGAGACAAAACCTCAGCGTACGTTTTCCAACGCTGAAGTCGGGCTGAAGCTCAATCGGGTGAGCGATGGATTCGACTGGTCCATCAGCGCCTTCCACGGTTTCAACCTGTTGCCGGAAATGCGGCTCACCGGGAACACGCCAACGGGACCCATAGTGGAACTGCATTACGACCGCGTCACGGTGCTTGGAGCCGACTTCGCACGAAACTATGGGCGCTTCGGTCTTCGCGGGGAGATGGCATACGTGGATACCACAGACAAGGCGGGAACCGACCCTGGCGTCAAGAATCCTTATCTGTCCTGGGTTGTTGGCGTTGACAGGACATTTTTCGAGAATCTGAACGTCAATTTACAGTTCTTTCAACGCCGCATACGGCGCTACCAAAACCCGGAAGCAATTGGCGATTCTTTGGAGCGCAGCATCGCCATCCAGAATGCCGTCCTCAGCGGTCAACGGGACCGCCTTAATAACGGCATTAGTTTTCGCGTCAGCAATAAATGGTTCAACAATACCCTGGAGGCCGAAATCTTCGCGGTGTTTAATCTCACCCGTAATGACCGATTTGTTCGGCCGTTGTTGAGCTACGCATTCAACGATCAGTGGAAAGGAACAGTTGGCGCCGAATTTTATGGCGGGGCGAACAATACACAATTCGGCGGCCTGAAATCCAACCGTGGCGTTTTTGCCGAACTGCGTTACGGTTTTTGACGAAAGCGCCCGGCGGGTTTGCGCGTCAGATCGCTGTACTCCTCGCCCGGCGCGCCCAATTTCGAGCACCAGGCATTCGACATGGCGGCAGCGTATGGCAGGATTTTGCCGCTTGACATGCAATAAAATGCTTGCATATAATCCGCAACGCTCCAGGACATCGGCAAAGGGCCTTCAACGCGATGGCGGGCGCCAGGAAATTATTGCCATGACAACGCACGCAATCTTTTCTAACGATCAGTAAGGAGAAATTTCTTATGGTGGATATTCTGCATAAAATCGGAATCAAGTCGTCCCTGGAGGAAGTTTATAAGGCATTGACCACACGCAAAGGTCTTGTCGGTTGGTGGACGAACGACACGCAAGGGGAAGGCAAAGTCGGCGGCGTGCTGCAATTCCGCTTCAAGCTCAAGGATGACGCCGGTGCCATCGGCATGAAGGTTCTTGAGCTTCATCCCGCCAGGCACGTACTATGGCAAGTGGTGGATGGGCCCGAAGAATGGGTCGGCACAAAAATAAGCTGGGAGCTCAAGCAGGAAGGCGACTGGTCCATCGTCCTCTTCAAGCACCAAGGTTGGAAGGAGCCGGTGGAGTTCATGCACCATTGCAGCACCAAATGGGCGGTCTTTCTGTTGAGTCTGAAGTCGCTTCTCGAAACCGGCAAAGGCGCCCCCAATCCAAACGATTTCAAACTCGACAGCTGGGAATAAAACACTACCCATGAAAGTCCTGAGCTTGCGGAGTCGATTGCCCACCCGGTCTTTGGACGTCGATAAAGTCTTCAAAGCGCTGGCCGACCCGGGCCGCAGGCGTCTGCTTGACCAGCTGCATCGCGAGAACGGCCAGACGCTGACGGCACTTTGTGAGCATATGGACATGACGCGCCAGGCGGTGACGCAGCATTTGCAGCAGCTCGAGGACGCAAACCTCGTCGCCATCGTTTGGCAGGGCCGGGAGAAGCTCCACTACCTGAACCCGGTGCCGCTCCACGAGATTCACGAGCGCTGGATCGGAAAATTCGAGCGCGGCCGCCTCGGTGCGTTGCGCGACCTCAAGAAAAAACTGGAAAGTGATGACGATGAAAAAACCTGACTTCGTGTACGTGACCTACATCGCGACCACGCCGGAGAAGGTGTGGCGGGCATTGGTCGACACAGACTTGATGCGTGAATATTGGACTGATAGTTCAGGCTGTGCACGCGTGAACGTATCGGATTGGAAGCCTGGTTCCCGATGGGAGCACCGGCGCGTCGACGATGCGGGCACGGTCGACATCGTCGGCAAGGTCGTCGAGAGCAACCCTCCACACCGCCTGGTCTTCACATGGGCCAGGCCGACGGAAGCCGGGGACGAATCGAAGCATTCGCGCGTCGCATTCGATATCGAGCCGTATAGCGACGGACTGGTTCGTTTGACGGTCACGCATGACGACCTCGAGCGCGACCCCAAGATGCTCGCAGGCGTGTCGGGCGGCTGGCCGAAGGTTCTTTCGAACCTCAAGACGCTGCTCGAAACCGGCCGCGCGTTTCCACGCTCAACTGCAGCCTGAAGAAGGAGAGCGTAAACATGGTGTCACGCGACGCATGGCGCTCCGTGCGCAGGGAGCTGCGTGCAAAGGAGAAAGAATGGAGTCTCAGGCTGTGAAATCGCTTCGGAACTTGGCCCTGCGGGGCGCCAAAGTCGAGAATTGGCGAGCTTCCCCGGACATTTTTGCCCCAAACGCCGCACCAGTGCTTGAGTTTGCCATTTGGTTTGCCATTTGACCTTTCAGCAGAAGTAAAATCAGCGACACCCGAAACAATGTGGCCCACGACAAAATCGTGTGTTCCACATTGCATTAATTCAGAAGCGCATCCATCGCACAGGAGAAACCCATGGCAAGCAAATCCGCTCCATCGAAAACTGTCGTTCTGGTTGGTTCCCGCAAAGGCCTCTTCGTCCTTAAAAGCGATGATGGTCGCAAGACCTGGCGCGCCGATGGCCCGCACTTCCTCGGCCAGATCGTTAACCATGCGCTGATGAATCCGGCCACCGGCACCATCCTGGTCGCAGTGCGCGCCGGGCATCTGGGGCCGACGGTGTTTCGCTCCACCGATGGCGGCAAGAATTGGAAGGAGGCGGCGACACCGCCGGCGTTTCCCAAAAATCCAAACGAAGGCGCAGGTGACAACTACGGCTGGGTGGTGAACCATGTGTTCTGGCTGACGCGCGGGCATGTGAGCGAACCCAAGACCTGGTACGCCGGCAGCTCGCCGCATGGCCTGTTTCGCAGCGAGGATGATGGCGTCACCTGGCAGAGTGTGAATGGCCTCAATCTGCATCCGGACCGTCTCAAATGGCTGGGCGGGGCGCAGGAGTCGCCGCCGGATGGCGCGACCCTGCATTCGATCAATGTCGATCCCTTCGACAAGAACCATCTGCTGGTCGGTATGTCCAGCGGCGGGGTGTTTGAAAGTTACGATCGCGGTGCGAACTGGAAGCCCAATAACCGCGGCATCGCAGCGGATTTCCTGCCGGACCCGAATGCGGAAACTGGCCACGACCCGCATTGCGTGCAAATGCATCCGACCGTGCGCGATGTGGTCTACCAGCAAAACCATTGCGGCATTTATCGGCTGGAGCGCGCGCAGAATCGCTGGACGCGCATCGGCGACAATATGCCCAAGGCGATCGGCGATATCGGCTTCCCGGTGGTGCTGCATCCGCGCGACCCGGCCACACTCTGGGTATTCCCGATGGACGGCAGCACGGTGTGGCCGCGCATGTCGGTGGCGGGAAAACCGGCCGTTTATTGTTCACGCGACAGCGGAAAATCCTGGGTTCGTCAGGACAAGGGGCTGCCGCCCGCGCAGGCCTGGTTCACCGTCAAGCGCCAGGCCATGAGTGCCGATCAAGCGGCTCCTGTGGGACTCTATTTTGGCACCACCAGCGGCGAGGTCTGGTGCAGCTTTGACGAAGGCAAAAAATGGCAGTGCCTGATGCTGCATCTGCCGCATCTGTACTCGGTCGAGGCTTACACCCTGTGAAGGTAAAACTGCCGACGCCGCTGGTGGAATACACCGACGGCATTCGCGAGGTCGAGGCCATCGGCGATTCGCTGGACGCTCTGCTGTTCGATCTCGACCGCCGCTATCCCGGCATGCGCTTTCGCATGATCGACGAACAGGGGCAGATTCGGGCGCACATCAAATTGTTCGTCAATGCCGAATTGCAGCGTTCACTGGTTGTATCGCTGCGGCCGAGTGATGAAATCCTGATCGTCGCGGCCTTGTCGGGCGGCTAAGCGGGGCGGCAGGAGCCGCCGGCGTTCAGCGGCCGTAGGTCGGGTTAGCAGCTTCATTGCGTAACCCGACAACCCCGCTACACCAGCAGCGCCGCCGCCACATTACGCCCCTCGCTCATCAGCACGTTATAGGTGCGGCAGGCGGCGGGCGTGTCCATGACCTCGAAGCCGATGCGGCGCTGCGAGAACGCGACCATGATGCGCTGATCGGGGAAGCGGAAAACAGGGCCCGAACCGAACACCACCAGTTCCGGGCCGATTTCCAGCAGGACCTCGAAGTCCGCCAGTGAGACCGCCGCCGCATAGGCGAGCGTCCAGGGGTTGATCAGCTGTGCCGGCATCACGATCAAGGCGTGCTCGATCTTCTGCTGGTTGACGGCCACATAGCCTTCGCCATGGCCGGTGATGGTGTGCAACCCGTCGCTGGTATTGAGGTGCAGTTTCATGATGTCGATCAATCCATATCAGTTTTTGCGCGCAATTCGGTGCGCGGCATTGGCGTTCGCTGCGGGGCTCGGCTAGAATCAAATTTTGCAGTGCAACATTATAAAACCAACACCACCCCGGCCTGGATTGAAATGAGTCACGAATTTTCCCGCATCAAGCGTCTGCCGCCCTATGTTTTCAATATCACCGCCGAGCTGAAAATGGCGGCGCGGCATCGCGGCGAAGATATCATCGATATGTCGATGGGCAATCCCGACGGCGCCACGCCCCAGCATATCGTCGACAAGCTGGTCGAGGCCTCGAGGCGTCCGAATACCCACGGCTACTCGGTCTCCAAGGGCATCCCGCGCCTGCGCAAGGCGATCTGCGACTGGTACAAGCGCCGCTATGACGTCGAATTCGACCCGAATAGCGAGGCCATCGTCACCATCGGTTCCAAGGAGGGCCTGGCCCATCTGATGCTGGCGACCCTGGACAACGGCGATACGGTGCTGGTGCCCAACCCCAGCTACCCGATCCATATTTATGGCGCGGTGATTGCCGGGGCGCAGATCAAGCATGTGCAGATGACCGAGGGCGTGGATTTTTTCGCGGAAGCGGAAAAGGCCATCAAGGAGAGCTACCCCAAGCCGAAGATGCTGATCCTCGGCTTCCCCTCCAACCCGACCGCGAAGTGCGTGGAGCTGGAATTTTTCGAGCGCATCATCACCCTGGCCAAGGCCAACAATGTGCTGGTGGTGCATGACCTCGCCTATGCCGACATCACCTACGACGGCTGGAAGGCGCCGTCGATCATGCAGGTGCCGGGCGCACGTGATGTGGCGGTGGAATTCTTCACCATGAGCAAGAGCTATAACATGGCCGGCTGGCGCATCGGCTTCATGGTCGGCAACAAGGAACTGGTGGCGGCCCTGGCGCGCATGAAGGGCTATCACGATTACGGCACCTTCACGCCGATCCAGGTGGCGGCGATCGCGGCGCTCGACGGCCCGCAGGAATGCGTGCAGGAAATCGTCGCCGAATACCAGGCACGCCGCGATGTGCTGCACAAGGGCCTGGCCGAAGCCGGCTGGGTGACGGAAAAGCCCAAGGCCTCGATGTATATCTGGGCGAAGATTCCCGAACCCTATGCCAAAATGGGTTCGCTGGAATTTGCCAAGAAACTGCTGGCCGAGGCCAAGGTCTCGGTGTCGCCGGGCATCGGCTTCGGCGAATACGGCGACGACCATGTGCGCTTCGCGCTGATCGAGAATGCCGAGCGCACCCGCCAGGCGGTGCGCGGCATCAAGGACATGTTCCGCAAGGACGGCCTGCTCAAATAAGTGCGCGGCAGACGCCGTGCGTCTGCCGCACAGGTATCGAGGCATCGCGCCGGTCCACCCGCCGCAAACATTACAACCATGAAGAAATGAAGCGATGAAACCGATTCAAGTAGGGCTCTTGGGCCTCGGCACGGTCGGCAGCGGCACCATCGAGGTGCTGCGCCGCAACCGCGAGGAAATCACCCGCCGCGCCGGCCGCGAGATCCTGATCACCCATGCCACCGCGCGCAACCTTGCCAAGCCGCGCGATTTTTCACTCGACGGCATCGAGCTGATTGCCGATGCCGACAAGCTGGTCACGCATCCGGACATCGAAATCGTCTGCGAGCTGATCGGCGGCGACACCACCACCAAGGACCTGGTGCTGAAGGCGATTCGCCATGGCAAGCATGTGGTCACGGCCAACAAGGCCCTGCTGGCCAAGCACGGCACCGAGATTTTTGCCGAGGCGCAGAAGTACAAAGTGATGGTCGCCTTCGAGGCGGCGGTCGCCGGCGGCGTGCCGATCATCAAGGCGCTGCGCGAGGGGCTGACCGCTAATCGCATCGAGTGGATCGCCGGCATCATCAACGGCACCTCCAATTTCATCCTCTCGGAAATGCGTTCGCGCGGCGCCAGCTTTGAATCGGTGCTGAAAGAAGCGCAGGCCAAGGGCTATGCCGAAGCCGATCCCACCTTCGATATCGAGGGCATCGACGCCGCGCACAAGCTGACCCTGCTGTCGTCGATCGCCTTCGGCATTCCGGTGCAGTTCGACAAGGCCTATACCGAGGGCATTTCCAGGCTCACCGACAAGGACATCGAGTACGCCGAGCAGTTGGGTTATCGCATCAAGCTGCTGGGCATCACCCGCTGGACCAAGGCCGGGATCGAGCTGCGGGTGCATCCGACCCTGATCCCGGAAAAGCGCCTGATCGCCAATGTGGAGGGCGTGATGAATGCAATACTCGTGAAGGGCGATGCGGTCGGCGCCACCATGTATTACGGCCGCGGCGCCGGAGCGGAAGCCACGGCCAGCGCGGTGGTGGCCGATCTGGTCGACGTCACGCGCATGCTGACCTCGGACCCGGAACACCGCGTGCCGCACCTCGCATTCCAGCCCGACCAGTTGCGCGATACGCCGATCCTGCCGATGACCAAGGTCGAAACCGCCTATTACCTGCGCATCCGCGCCTATGACCGCCCCGGCGTGATGGCGGACGTGACGCGCATCCTCGCCGACGGCCGGATCTCCATCAATGCCATGTTGCAGAAGGAGGCGGGCGAGGGCGAGGATGTGGTCGATGTGATTATCCTGACGCATCGCTGCATCGAGGAAGATGCCAACACCGCGATCGGCAAAATCGAGGCCTTGCCGACTATTTCCGGTAAAGTGGTTCGTATCCGTCTGGAAGAACTGAGCTAGTCAACCGGGGCTTTAAAAGCGATGAACTACATCTCGACACGCGGTGCGGATGCCGACCACCCCAAGGCGTTTTGCGACATCCTGCTGGAAGGTCTGGCGCCCGACGGCGGGCTCTATGTGCCGCAAGCCTACCCGGTGTTCCGCGACGAGGAGCTGAACGATCTGCGTTCGCTGGACTACCCCTATCTGGCGTTCGACATCATCAGCCGGTTTGCCGACGATCTCCCGGCCAATGATCTGAAATCGATCATCGACAAGACCTATACGGCCAAGGTGTTCGGCAGTGCCGACATCACCCCGGTGCGCAAGCTCGAAAACAATCTTTATCTGCTGCAATGCGCCAACGGGCCGACGCTGGCGTTCAAGGACATCGCCATGCAGTTTCTGGGCAATTTGTTCGAATATGTGCTTGACCAGCGCGGCACGGAAATCAACATCCTCGGCGCCACCTCGGGCGATACCGGCTCCAGCGCCGAATATGCGATGCGCGGCAAGCAGGGCGTGCGCGTGTTCATGCTCTCGCCGCACGGCAAGATGTCGCCGTTCCAGGCGGCGCAGATGTTCTCGCTGCAGGATGAGAACATCGTCAATATCGCGGTGCGCGGCGTGTTCGACGACTGCCAGGACATCGTCAAGGCAGTGTCGAGCGATCTGGAATTCAAGGCGCAATACCGGATCGGCGCGGTCAATTCGATCAACTGGGGCCGCATCGTCGCCCAAGTGGTGTACTACTTCAAGGCCTACTTCGCGGCCACGGCATCGAATGACGAAAAGGTCTCGTTCGCGGTGCCCTCGGGCAATTTCGGCAATGTGCTGGCCGGCCATATCGCGCGCATGATGGGCCTGCCGATCAGGCAGCTGATCGTCGCCACCAACGAGAACGATGTGCTCGACGAATTTTTCAAGACCGGCAAATACCGCCCGCGCAAATCCGCCGAAACCCGGCAGACCTCAAGCCCCTCGATGGATATTTCCAAGGCCTCCAACTTCGAGCGCTTCCTGCTCGATCTGGTGTGGCGCGACCCGGCGGTGGTGCGCGAACTGATGCGCAAGGTGGAGCACGAAGACGGTTTCGATCTCGGCCATTGCGAATACTGGGACCGCCTGCCCAATTTCGGTTTTTCTTCCGGCCGCAGCACCCATGCCGAACGCATGGACACCATCCGCATGGCCTGGAATAACTGGCAGCTGGAAATCGATACCCATACCGCCGACGGCCTCAAGGTCGCCCTCGAGCACCGTGAGCCGGAGGTGCCGATGATCTGCCTGGAAACCGCCTTGCCCGCCAAGTTCGAGGCCAGCATGGTCGAGGCCCTGGGCCGCAAACCGGTGCGTCCGCCGCAGTTCGCGGGTATCGAATCATTGCCGCAGCGCGTCGAGGTGATGGATATCGATGTCGAGGCGGTGAAGGCGAAGATCGTCGAGATATGCGGGCCGGCGCAAGAGCCGGTTAGCCCGTTTCTTGGTTAACCTCGGTTGAACCCGGCTGAAGAATTGAACGCCAAACTCCAGCATTGACGCGCTTTCCAGGCCATTTTTGCCCCGCAAGGCGCGTCAATGCTGGCGTTTGGTTTTCTGGTTACTTCTCGAACCTCTCAAATTTCGTCATTCCGGCGAAGGCCGGAATCCAGTCCTTTGTATTATCAAACCGTTGGAGGGACTGGGTCCCAGCCTACGCTGGGACGACGAAGTTTTTAGAAGTTCCCTCCTGTCTGATGCGCGAAACGCCGGCCCTTTGTTCCGGCGCATCCTGTTCCCGCTTGCTTACACTCGCATAATGCCCGGCCAAAATACCGTCCCCGGATTCGCCAGTCCCGCCGTCGGCACCGAAGCGCCGCTGGAAATGCTGTCCGCCTGTCATGGCCGCATCGACAGCCAGTGCAGCACGCTCGAACGCCTGGTAGATCATCTCGCCGCACATGGCGCCGATGCGGACGCGCGCCGCGCGGCGCTGGGCGTGATGCGCTATTTCGACACCGCGGCCGTCGACCATCACGCCGATGAAGAAGAGGATTTATTTCCGGCGCTGTTCGAATCGATGGCCGGCTCGGACCCGGTGTGTCTGCGCGAGATGACGACGGGCCTGATTGCCGAACACCGTGAACTGGAGCGGCGCTGGCAGGCCTTGCGCGCGAGGCTGCGCCTGATTGCCGAAGGGCAGGCGGCGGCGCTTGATGGCGCTGAGGTGACGACGCTGGTCGCGCTTTACCGGCGCCATATCGCACGCGAGGAGCAGGAATTGCTGCCGATGGCGGCGCGTCTGCTGGGCGCTGAAGCGCTGGCGCGCATCGGCCGCGCCATGCGCCTGCGGCGCGGCATCGGGGATCTTGAATCGGGTTGAAGGGGGCTGGAGAAAAATCGGCGCTTTCATTATTATTTCAATTCGGCAGTGAGTCGCCCAAACGTCTTCAACCTCAAGGAGGCAGGATGTTTTCACAATTCCCGAATCAAGCGAGATGCCGCAAAACCCATTTTGCGATCGGTGTCTTTTTTTGTTCCGCCGGCCTGCTGGTCACGGCCTTCGCCCCGCATATTTTCTTTGGCCTCGTGCTGGCGGCGATTGGCGCCATCCCCCTGTGCGCTTCGCTGTTTCTGGGAGAAAAGAATTTCGAGAACTACGACCATCGGACGTCCCGGCTGAAGAACTTCAATAGCTGAGAACGGGGCAAGCCAGACGGTTCAGTCCGCCCAGTCGCGAAAGAACACCAGATAGCCGGTGACGACGGCCAGCAGGGCGCCGAGGAAGATCGCGCCGAATACGGCCAGGGCGACGCGCTGATCGGCGTCCTCGTCCGCCTGCTTGCGCGGCGGGCTGTGCAGCGACATGAGCGACGAGGGTGGCGAGGGCGGCGATGGGTGTCCCGCGGGGTCCGCTTGTTCCGGCGAAGGGTCGATGGCGCCCGTACCGGTGGCATCGATCCGATGCCGCTCGCGCAGGCAAAAGGCCAGCACCGCAGCCATCAGCAGACAGAACAGCAGGAAAATCGCCAGCAGACTTAAACCCAGTCCCATGCGTTTCGCCGCCTGCCTGCCACCTTATTTTTTCTCGGGCGCCGCGGGCTTGCTCGGCGGTTCGAGATCGTCTTCGAGTTTGTCCTTGAGCGCCTGCGGCACCTTGCCGTCGTAAACCTGGTTCAGGCGGCGTTGCAAATAGGCGTCGCGCACGAACTGGTATTTGTCGAGCGCGGCGGTATCGAGAGTGCTGGAAGCGCCCAGCAGGCTGGCGCGCAAGTCGACCATCTCGACGCCGAAGGTGGTGTTGCGGGTGGGAATGTGATCGATGTAGCGGAAATACCCGGCATAGGAGTCGACCACTCTGGCCGGTCCGTCGCGCAGGGTCGACGGGCCGATGATCGGCAACACCAGGTAAGGCCCGCTGCCGACGCCCCATTTGCCCAGGGTCTGGCCGAAATCCTCATGATGTTTTTCCAGCCCGCCCGGGGTGGCGATATCGATCAGGCCGAACAGGCCGAAGGTGGAATTGAGCAGCACGCGGCCGACATCGTTGGCGGCGTCCTCGCCCTTGCCCTGCAGCAGATTGTTGAAGGCGGTGGCGACGTCGCCGATATTGGAGAAGACATTGGAAATGCCGGTGCGGACGAATTCCGGCGTGACCGCCTGGTAACCCTTGGCCACCGGCGTCAGCACCGCCTTGTCCACCACGTCGTTGAATTTATAGGTGGCGCGGTTGATGCTCTCGAAAGGATCGGCCTTGGGCGAGGTCGAGGCGCAGCCGGACAGGACCAGGGTGGCGAGAGCGAGCAGGGCGATAAGCAGGCGGGATGTCATGGCGTTTTCTGTAGTGAAGACAGTGGATTCTACCTTGCGGTTGCTGCGAGGTAACGATAGGACAGTGAAAATCGGATCTATGCCACAGGGCTGATTGACAGATACCGACAGATGCGGATAAAAACCGGCAGGACAAGAACGCAAGAACGTTGTCGCTAGAATCCGCCCGCGTCAATGCATGCGAAAACGCATCGACAGATCGACCGCCTGGATATCCTTGGTCAGGCTGCCCACCGAGATGCGGTCCACGCCGGTGGCCGCCACCAGGCGCACGGTTTGCAGATTGATGCCGCCCGAGGCCTCGAGTTCGGCGCGGCGACCGGCCAATTCGCGCGCGGCGCGCATGTCTTCCAGCTTGAAATTGTCGAGCAGGATCAGTTTCGCCTTGCAGTCCAGGGCTTCGCGCAACTGCTCCAGGGTTTCCACTTCCACTTCGATCATGGTGTCGCGCGGTGCCGCGTGCTTGACCAGGGCATAGGCCGCTTCCAGCGCCGGGCGGATGCCGCCGGCCGACATGATGTGGTTTTCCTTGATCAGGATGCCGTCGAACAGGCCGATGCGGTGGTTGTGCCCGCCGCCGGTGCGTACCGCATACTTGAGCGCCATGCGCAGACCGGGAATGGTCTTGCGCGTATCGAAGATCCTGGCATTGGTGCCGGCGACGGCCTGCACATAGCGCCGCGTTTGCGTGGCCACCCCCGAGAGGGTGGCCAGAAAATTGAGCGAAGAGCGTTCGGCGGTGAGCAGGGTGCGCGCCTTGCCGCTGATTTCGCAGATCGGCTGTCCGGCGGTCAGGGCCGCGCCGTCGCGGGCGTGCCAGAAGATTTCGCAATCGGGGTCGATCTCGGTATAGCAGCGATCGAACCATTCGGCGCCGCACAGCACCGCGTCCTGGCGGGTGATGACGCTGGCGGCGCCGCGCGCATCTTCAGGAATCAGCGAGGCGGTCAGGTCCCCGGCGCCGATATCCTCGGCGAGCGCGCGGGTGACATCGGCGGTGATGGTGGCTTCAATATCGTGGATGAAGTCGGACATGATGGCGTTACATGGGCTTTATGCAAATGCTTGAAAGCGGCGCATGCTGGCCGCATATGCCGTACAACGGTATGGAGAAGATACGCAAAAGGATACACCAATGAGAATCGATAAACTCACCACCAAATTCCAGCAGGCCCTGGCCGATGCGCAGAGCCTGGCGCTGGCCAACGACGCGGGCTTCATCGAGCCGCAGCATCTGCTGTTGGCCCTGATCAACCAGGACGACGGCGGCACCGCTTCGCTGTTGTCGCGCGCCGGCGTCGCCGTGCCGAAGCTGAAGACCGCGCTGGAACAGGCCATCACCCGTCTGCCGCGCGTCGAGGGCACCGGCGGCGAAATCACCATTTCGCGCGACCTCAACAATCTGCTTAACCTGACCGACAAGGAAGCCACCAAGCGCGGCGACCAGTTCGTCGCTTCCGAACTGTTCCTGCTGGCCCTGCTGAACGACAAATCCGATACCGGGCGTTTGTTCAAGGAGCACGGCGCCAATGCGCAGGCGCTCAACGCGGCTGTCACTGCGGTGCGCGGCAGCGAGGGCGTGAATTCGCAGGAGGCGGAAGGCCAGCGCGAGTCGCTGAAAAAATACACCATCGATCTCACCGAGCGCGCGCGCATGGGCAAGCTTGACCCGGTGATCGGCCGCGACGACGAGATCCGCCGCACCATCCAGGTATTGCAGCGCCGCACCAAGAACAACCCGGTGCTGATCGGCGAGCCGGGCGTCGGCAAGACCGCCATCGTCGAGGGGCTGGCCCAGCGCATCGTCAATGGCGAGGTGCCGGAAACCCTGAAGGGCAAACGGGTGCTGTCGCTGGACATGGCGTCGCTATTGGCCGGCGCCAAGTATCGCGGCGAATTCGAGGAACGGCTCAAATCCGTATTGAAGGAACTGAGCCAGGACGAAGGCCAGACCATCGTCTTCATCGACGAGTTGCACACCATGGTCGGCGCCGGCAAGGCCGAAGGCGCGATGGACGCCGGCAATATGCTGAAGCCCGCGCTGGCGCGCGGCGAACTGCATTGCGTCGGCGCGACCACGCTGGACGAGTACCGCAAATATGTGGAAAAAGATGCGGCCCTCGAGCGCCGCTTCCAGAAGGTGCTGGTCGGCGAACCTTCGGTGGAAGCGACCATCGCCATCCTGCGCGGCCTGCAGGAAAAATACGAAGTCCACCATGGCGTCGATATCACCGACCCGGCCATCGTCGCCGCGGCTGAACTATCGAACCGCTACATCACCGACCGCTTCCTGCCCGACAAGGCGATCGACCTGATCGACGAGGCTGCCTCGCGCATCAAGATGGAAATCGATTCCAAGCCGGAAGTGATGGACAAACTCGACCGCCGCCTGATCCAGTTGAAGATCGAGCGCGAGGCGGTGCGCAAGGAGCGCGATGAGGCCTCCAAGAAACGCTTCGCATTGATTGAAGACGAAATCCGCCGCCTGGAAAAAGAATATTCGGACCTGGAAGAAATCTGGAAAGCCGAGAAGGCGCAAGTGCAGGGCAGCGCGCATCTCCGCGAGGAAATCGAAAAAATCCGCGGCCAGATCGCCGATCTGCAGCGCAAGGGCCAGTTCGACAAGCTGGCCGAACTGCAATACGGCAAATTGCCGGCGCTGGAAGCGCAGCTGAAGCACGCGGAAACCTCGGAAACCACCGGCACCAAAAACAAATTGCTGCGCACCCAGGTCGGCGCCGAGGAAATCGCCGAGGTGGTGTCGCGCGCCACCGGCATCCCGGTATCGCGCATGATGCAGGGCGAGCGCGACAAGCTGATCCACATGGAAGACAAGCTGCACCAGCGCGTGGTCGGGCAGGACGAGGCCGTGCGCCTGGTGTCGGACGCGATCCGGCGCTCGCGCTCGGGGCTGGCCGATCCGAACCGTCCCTATGGTTCCTTTCTGTTCCTCGGCCCCACCGGCGTCGGCAAGACCGAGCTATGCAAGGCGCTGGCGGAATTCCTGTTCGACGCCGAGGACCATCTCATCCGCATCGACATGAGCGAGTTCATGGAGAAGCATTCGGTGGCACGCCTGATCGGCGCGCCGCCCGGCTATGTGGGCTATGAAGAGGGCGGTGCCTTGACCGAGGCAGTGCGGCGCAAGCCCTACAGCGTGATCCTGTTCGACGAGGTCGAGAAGGCGCATCCGGACGTGTTCAATGTGCTGTTGCAGGTGCTGGACGATGGCCGCATGACCGATGGCCAAGGCCGCACCGTCGACTTCAAGAACACCGTGATCGTGATGACCTCCAACCTGGGCTCGCAGCAGATCCAGGCCATGGCCGGCAGCGATTACGGCGTGATCAAGCTGGCGGTGATGGCGGAAGTGAAAACCTATTTCCGTCCGGAGTTCGTCAATCGCATCGACGAGGTCGTGGTATTCCATGCGCTGGCCGAATCCAATATCGCCTCGATCGCCAAGATCCAGCTGAAACGTCTGGAGCAGCGATTGATCGCGCTGGAAATGGGTTTTGCCATCAGCGACGGGGCACTGGCGGAACTGGCCAAAGCCGGCTTCGATCCGGTGTTCGGCGCAAGGCCGTTGAAGCGCGCCATCCAGCAGCAGATCGAAAATCCGCTGTCCAAGGCCATCCTCGAAGGCAAGTTCGGGCCCAAGGATATGGTCAAGGTAAGTATCAGTGCTGGAGTGTTTACGTTTGAAAAAGGCAAGCAACTGAAATAACAAAGTCCAGCATTGACGCGCTTCTCCAGGCATTTTTGCCCGGAAACGCCCGCCAATGCTGGACTTTTAAAATCAGAACACTTCTTAATACCTCAAAAAAAATCGTCATTCCGGCGAAGGCCGGAATCCAGTCCTTCGTATTTTTAAACCTACGGTGGACTGGGTCCCAGCCTACGCTGGGACGACGCGGTTTTTAGCAGTCCTCTTGCGAATCCTGAGGCTTTCAGGCCTCAGAAAATATTATTCCGCCTTGATATTGCGATCAACCACCAATTTTTTCCAGGTGACGATTTCTTTGGCGATCTGCGCCTTGAACACATCCGGGGTGCCGCCGGCCGGCAGCACGCCGTTCTTTTCCAGTTGCTCGGCGGTTTCCTTCTGCGCCAGGATCTTGTTGGCTTCGCGGTTGATGCGCTCGACGACTTCCTTGGGCATGCCCTTGGGGCCGATCAGGCCGTGCCAGATGGCGACGTCATAGCCGGGCAGACCCGATTCCGCGATGGTCGGCACATTCGGCAAGGCGGCGAGGCGCTTGGTGGTGGTCACGCCGATGGCCTTCAATTTGCCTGCGTTCACCTGCGAAATCGATTCCGCCGTGGTGCTGAAGAACACATTGGTCTGGCCGCCGATGGTGTCGGTCATGGCCGGGCCCGAACCTTTGTAGGGAATGTGGTTCATCTTCACGCCGGCGGTGTTGGCGAACAATTCACCGGTCATATGCGTGATGCTGCCGGTGCCGGCCGAGGCGAAAGTCACTTCATCCGGTTTGGCCTTGGCCAGCGCGATCAATTCCTTGGCGGTGTTGGGCGCGAAGTTCACATTCGACACCAGCAGCATTGGCCCCTGCGAGAGCTGGATGATGGGGGTGATGTCGTTGTTCGGATCGTATTTCGCCTTGTAGATGGCCTGATTGGTGGTGTAGCTGGACGCGATCAGGGTCAGGGTGTAGCCATCGGGCGGCGAGGTGACGCCGGCCTCGGTGCCGATATTGCCGCCGGCGCCTGGGCGGTTGTCGATGATCACCGGCTGGCCGAGCGCGGTTTGCAGGCGCTGGGCGATAAAGCGGGCGATGAAATCGGAGCCGCCGCCCGGCGCGAAGGGGACGATGATCTTGATCGGCTTGTTCGGGTAGGCTTGGGCGGTGGCTTGGCTGGAAGCAAGGCCGGCGATGATCGCGACCGAGGCCACGATGGTACGGCTGAGTGTGATGCGAAACATGAGTATTCCCCTAAGAGTTTGAATTGTTTTAAACGAAGTGCGGCTGCAGTGGCGCTGATCAAACGCGGCAATTTTATCGCAGAGCCAGTTGCTTGTGGCGCGGCGCGGTATGTTGGTGGTGGGTTGGTGGTGGGTTGGCGGCGGGTTCGCGATGGCCAGCCTTGGGTAGGCGAGGCATCCGTATAATGCGCTTATGTCTGCCACCGCCCCCAGCGTCGCCGGCGCCACCTCCTTCAAAGCCGATGCGACGGTGATGTCCCTGATCGGCTTTGCCCACGCCACCTCGCATTTTTTCCATCTGCTGCTGCCGCCGCTGTTTCCCTGGTTCATGAAGGATTTCGGTCTGGGCTTCGCCGAGGTCGGCACCCTGATGACGGTGTTTTTCGTGATCTCGGGCATCGGCCAGGCGCTGGCCGGTTTTGTGGTCGATCGTTTCGGCGCGCATCGCGTGCTTTGCGGCGGGGTGGCCCTGCTGTCGGCGTCCGGCCTCCTGGTCGCGGCCGCATCAGGCTTTGCGGCCCTGTTCGCGGCGGCGGCGGTCGCCGGCCTGGGCAACAGCGTGTTCCATCCGGCCGATTTCACCCTGATCAATCGCCGCGTCTCGGTGCCGCGCCTGGGCCACGCCTTTTCCATTCACGGCCTCACCGGCAACCTCGGCTGGGCGATCAGCCCGATCTTCATGACCAGCATCGCCATCGCCTTCGGCTGGCGCGCCGCCGGGCTGGGCGCGGCCCTGGTCGGCGCACTGGCGCTGGCCTTCCTGATCTGGAAACGCGAACTGCTGCAGTACGAACTCCGGCGGAGCCGCATTGACGAGGGGACGCAGAACAAGCCCGCTGTCCCAATGAAAGACGGTAAGGACGGCGGCACCTGGAGCTTCCTGCGCGTGCGCGTGATCTGGCTGGCGTTTGCCTATTTCCTGCTCACCACGTTCGCCTTCGGCGCCTTGCAGAATTTCGCGCCGTCGCTGCTGCGCGAACTTTACGATCTGTCGATTGCGCTGGCGACATCGGCGCTTACCGCTTACCTGCTGGGCGGCTCGGCCGGCCTGGTGTTGGGCGGTTTCCTGGTGAAGGGGCGGCAGTCGTTCGAATATCTGATTGCCTCCTCCCTGCTGGCCGGCGCGCTGCTGGCCTTGTTGCTGGCGTTCGCGATCATGCCCGCCGGGCTGGTGTTGCCCTTGATGGTGGCGATGGGTTTCAGCGTCGGCATCGCCGGGCCGTCGCGCGATATGCTGGTGCGCCGCGCCGCCGCCGCGCAGCTGGGCGAGGGCGCCTTCGGTCGCGTCTACGGCTTCGTCTACTCGGGACTCGATGTGGGGCTGGCGCTGGCGCCGGTGGCCTTCGGCCTGCTGCTGGATGCACATCTGCCCAAGCTGGTTTTCATCGCCGTCGGCGCGACCTTCATGCTGGCGATTATTGCCGCGCTGGCGGTAGGTCGCGACGGTCGCGGCGGCAGCGAACCGCGGGCGGCCGCTTCCCGCTAATCGGCGGCCTCGCTTTGCAGCATCTCGCGCAACGCGTTTTCGATGCAGCGCTGGGTCAGAGAGGCGTTGCCCAGCACCGTCAGGGTGCCGCGCTTGAAGGCCTCGTCCAGTTCCTCGGCGCTCATGATCACGGTTGAATCCTGGGGATCGACGGCGCTGTAGTTGCGGAAAATACAGGATTCCTGCAAGGGACTGAGCCACAGCAGGCGGCATAACTGCGCGCCGACACCGTTGACGCGGGTCCTGACCCAGGCGCCACGCGCGAGCCTGAGGCTGCGCTGCGGGCTGGCGGTGCGCGGGTCGGCCGGGGGTGCGAGCGAGGGGGACGCGGCCGCCAGCGCGGCAGCGGCGCGGCGCGAATTCGAACTGGTGACGGGGTCGAGCACGCCGTGATGGATTTCGGCCAGGCGATCGTAGAAGGCGACACGTTCGGTGCGCGCCACGCCGGCGCGGTTCAGGGCCTCGTTAAGCCTGGCCACCAGTTGCAGGATCAGCACCGGCAGGCGCGGATCGCTGGCCGAGGCGGGGTCCACGCTCCATAGCAGATCGTCGAAGGTGGCGATGTCCTTTCTCCAGTCCTCGCTGTCCTCGCCCTCGGCCAGGTAGTCGATCATCAGCAGCCAGCGCCACGCCTTGGTGGCGAACAATTTGACGACCTCGGGGGTCGCTGTGCCGGCGATGCGGCGCTCGATCTCGTAACTGGCGATGTCGAAAGCGCGTTTCTTGCGCTCGCCCTCAAGCTGCTGCACCACGGCGTCCTCGATCGCGTGCAGCACGCCGTCATCGTCGGCCTCGATCAGATCCTGCAATTGCTCGTTTACGTCGGGCATGCCGAGAGGGTCGGACTCGATGATCGCCAGCAGGTATTGCAGCAGGGTGCGCACGCGCTCGAAAGTGGCGTCGCCCGGTTGCAGGCTGGCGCTGCGCCGGCGGCTCAAATCCGCCAGCTGGTCGATGAGAATGCGCAACGGATGGGAATCGTCGGTGAGCAGGCTGGAATCGCGCAGGGCCGCCTTCAGCACCGGGAACTGCAGGCGCGCGACCTGCGCCTTGATGGCATCGGACAGCTCGGGTGCCGCGAAAATGCCGTCGAAGGTCCGCACCACCAGATCGGTGATGACTTTTTCGGCCGGCGGCATATTGGCCGCCAGACTATCGAGCACCGCGTGCAGGGAGCCGGCCGGCGGGCCCGGGGCATCGGCATCCGCAGCGGGCGCATTGCCGGCGCCGCCCAGCGAGGCGGTCAACCTGCTTTCCGGTTTGCTTGCCGACATCGCCGAGGTCGCGTTGACGCCATACTGCGCCAGCAATTGCGCAAACAGCGCCGTCACATTCAGGTCGCCGGCGGGCGGCTCCCTGCTGCGTGGCGGCGCCGGTATCGCGCGCGCTGGAGCGGCGGGCGGCGGCGCGACGGACATGACGGCCTGTGCCTCATTCGCCGGCGGTGTCGCTGCCGGAGCCACCGTGCGCGCCTCGGCCTGCAGGATGGGCTTGCCATAGCGCTGCTGAATCTCGATCAGCACGCCCTGGTTCATCAGAAACTCGTTGGCGTTCCGGTAGGTGTTCTGCAGAATGCGCGTCAGCGCGGATTTGGCGGCATTGAAGATATGCGTGCGGACCGCCGGCGAGGCATCGATCGTCGCCAGCGCCACCAGGAATGCGCGGCAGAAAGTGCGCGGCGAAGCGGGGTTGTGGCCATCGTCGAGATGCTCCACTTCCATCAGGATTTCCAGGCGGCGGCTGATGGCGAATAGCTCGTATTCGCAGTCGTCGCGCAGGCGGCGCCCGGTATTGGCGATCAGGATGTTCTCGTCGACATCGGTGTCTTCCACCAGCGACAACGAATCCAGCGAGAAGGTCTGCGTTCTGGAAAACGGGTCGGTTTCGCCGGCGAGTTTCTCGGTAAAGCGCTTGCGAAACTCGCTGTCCAGCGCGCGTTCGAAGGCGGTCAAATGCGAGGCGAAGAAGTTGCGTGCGGCCAGGTAATCGCGCTTGCGGTTCGCATCGCCTTCTCCGGCGCTCGAACGTTGCAGGTTCTGGTCGATTTCGCCGGCCGCGCTGCTCACGCCGCTGGCAAACGCCGTCGCCAGCAGGGAGCGGAGTTCTTCGATGAGAGGAGAGGCCATAACCGTATCGCCTCCGGCAGCCGCCGTAATTGTTACGAACAGGACACAAAGTGTATACGCAATCGCGCCGATGCGAGCAGGCAGGCGCGGACGCGGGGTCGAATGCGCGGCGTCGTCGGGAGCTATTCAGGAAATAGCCCGCGATACTCAACCGCCTGTCAGCAGCCGGTTCTGCAACCAGGCCGCCGTATGCGAGGGGCGCAGCACCTCGCAGTCAAAGCGCGCCTTCATGCTGCGCTTCAGGCCCAGCACCGCGTTGTCCTTGCTGATTAACGCCGCGGCACCGGCGTGGGCGGCCAGTTCCAGGAACTTCTGGTCGTCGCGATCGCGGCAGCGCGGCACGATGCCCAGCAGGGAGGCGCGTTCCGGCACGAATTCGGCAAAGGCCAGATAACGCTCAAGCGCGCGCGCCTGCGCGGCGCCATCCAGCTTGAAGATGGGATAGGCCAGCACCCGGGCCAACTCTTCCACGCAGGCGGCATTGGTAACGATGGCGAGCAGGCGCCGGTTGATCGCGTCCATCAGCTGCGGCATGCCGCCGTCTTCGAACACCAGCCAGTCGAGGACGATATTGGTGTCCAGCACCACGCGCGGCGGCGGATGGATGGCGCCCGGATGGATGGTGCTCATAAGGCCGTCGCGGCCGCATGGGCCGAGGCCCAGGCCCACTGGAAATTGAAGCCGCCCAGATGCCCGGTCACGTCCAGCACTTCGCCGATGAAGTAGAGGCCCTTCACGGCGCTAGCTTCCATTGTCTTCGACGACAGGGCGTGCGTATCCACGCCGCCCAGGGTCACCTCGGCCTTGTTGTAGCCCAGGGTGCCGGAGGGTTTCACCTGCCAGTCTTCGAGCGCGGCAAGCGCGTCTTCAAAGGCGCGTTCGGAAAACTGATTATTCGGCTTGAGCAGCGCATGCGCCTCGCTCCATTGCTGGGCGAAGCGCTTCGGCAGAATTTCCGCCAGCACATTGTTGAATTGCGCTTTCGAATTGCGCTGTTCGCGCAACCATTTGGCATGGTCAAGGTTGGCCAGCAGATTGATGTGCACCGGATTTTTTGCCGGGCCATCCTGCCAGTAGGACGAAATTTGCAGGATCGCCGGGCCGGAAATGCCGCGGTGCGTCAGCAGCACGGCCTCGCGGAAACGGCCATTGTTGCAGCTGACTTCGGCATCGAGCGCGATGCCGGACAGATCGCCGTAGCGCGCCAGGGTTTCCGGGTCGAAGCTGAGCGGTACCAGGGCCGGGCGCGGCGGCACCACCGTCAGGCCGAATTGTTCGGCGATCCGGTAACCGAAAGGCGTGGCGCCGATCTTGGGCACCGACAGTCCGCCGGTGGCGATCACCAGGGTCGCGGCCGTAACCGAGCCCTGCGCGGTTTGCACCCGGTAGGCATCGCCCTCGCGCAGCACGCCGTCGACGGTGCAGGGCATGCGCCACTTCACCTGGCCGCGATCGCATTCCGTTTTGAGCATCTGGATGATCTCGCCGGCGCTGTCGTCGCAGAACAGCTGCCCCAGGGTTTTTTCGTGATAGCCGATGCCATGCTTTTCCACCAGCTTGATGAAGTCCTGCGGCGTATAACGGGCCAGTGCCGAGCGGCAGAAATGCGGGTTCTGCGACAGGAAATTTTCCGGTCGCGTATGAATATTGGTGAAGTTGCAGCGCCCGCCGCCGGAGATGCGGATTTTCTCGCCGAGCTTGTGATAGTGGTCGATCAACAGCACGCGCCTGCCGCGCTGGCCGGCAAGAGCGGCGCACAGCATGCCGGCGGCGCCGGCGCCGATGACGATCACATCGAATTGGGGGATGCTGCCGGTCATGAAAATTCTGCGTGGGTTGTTGGCCTTGCCGGAATGCACAGGCTTCCGCCTCTGCCTTGCTTCCGCCATGCTTCTGCCCGCATCTCGCCTATTCGTGGCAATTCAGGCAAGATTCGGAAAGCCGCAATGGTACACGCTGGTGCAAGTGCGTATCTTGTGCGTATCTTTGACAGGCAAATAGATCAGTCGGGGGTCCGCCGATGAAAGAGGAAGAGAAATCGGAAATGGAAGCGGAAGAAAACCGCCGGGGTGACGATCCCCTGTCGGCTGCGGTATTGCGCAAATGGATATTGTCGGTATTGTTGGTCCTGTGTGCGGCGGGGGTCATTGCCACCCGCTTGATCTCCGGGGAGACGCCGATTGCCTGGGCTTTTCTCGCGGCATCATTTGTGTTCTACGTGATCCATGGCATGGTCGCCAGGACGAATGCACGGGTACCGGCATTCTGGTTGAGCCTGGCCTGCAGCGTGGCGGGTATTGTGCTGATGGCACTGAAATTCAGCGGCTGATTTTTCTTTTTTTGTTTTGGATGTGTCGCCATGTACGAACTGTATATCGCCAACAAGAACTATTCCTCCTGGTCGCTGCGGCCCTGGCTGCTGATGCGCGAACTGGCCATTCCGTTCAAGGAACACCTGATGCCCTTCGAGCGCGGATCGAGCTGGGCGGCGTTTCGCGATTTCTCGCCCACCGGCAAAGTGCCCTGCCTGCGCGACGGCAATGCCGCGATCTGGGATTCGCTGGCGATCAGTGAATACCTGGCCGAGCGTCATCGCGGCGTGTGGCCGGCGGACGGCGGCGCGCGCGCCTGGGCGCGTTGCGCGGCGGCCGAAATGCATTCCGGTTTCGGCGCCCTGCGCGAACGCTGCAGCATGAATTGCGGCGTCCGCGTGCGGCTGGATGAAATTACGCCGGCGCTGGCCAAGGATATCGCCCGCCTCGATGAGCTGTGGGGCGAAGGCCTGACCCGCTACGGCGGCCCGTTTCTCGCCGGCAAGACCTTCGGTGCCGTCGATGCCTTTTTCGCCCCGGTGGCTTTCCGCGCGCAAAGCTATGGCCTGGAATTTACCCCGGATTCGAAGGCGTACCTGGCGCGCCTGCTGGCCCTGCCGGGCATGCAAAGCTGGTATCAGGACGGGCTGCGCGAAACCTGGCGCGAACCGGACCACGAGGACGAAGCCGTACGCGCCGGCACCTGGCTGCAGGATTTGCGCGTACCGGCAGCCTGAAATGCCTGTCTTCAAACTTCTCGGCTTCGCGGTATTCGCCTATACCGTTTACGCTCTTATCCAGGGCCGTATCTACAGCAAGGCCGGGCCCTGGGGCCGCATGGTGAGCAAGGACGAGTCGCCCGATGCCTTCTGGCTGACGGTGGCAATCTATTTCGGTCTGAGCATCGCCCTGTGCGCGGTGTTTTGAGCGGGGGAGAGGCTGCTTAACTGGATGGGGAATCCGGATAAAACCGCTGAAGTCCAGCATTGGCGCGCCTTTCCAGGCATTTTTGCTCCGAAAGGCGCGCCAATGCTTGACTTTAAAATTTTAGCGACACCCGATGACGCTCAAAAAAGCGCCTGACTCCGCGCCACAAATCCACCTGCAGTTTCTCGATCGTGCCCTGCATGTGTTCAGCGCCGACCCGCGCATCGCCGGCGTGGCCATCGGCGGTTCCTGGCTGAGCGACAGCATGGATGAATTCAGCGATCTCGATCTGGTGATCGCCACTTCGGCAGAGGCGCATGCCGCGGTGTTGGCCGACGGGCGGAAGCTGGCGACATCGCTGGGCAATCTGCTGTCGGCGTTCAGCGGCGAGCATGTGCATGAGCCGCGCCTGCTGATCTGTCTCTACGATGCGCCCTTGCTGCATGTCGACCTCAAGTTTGTCGCCCTGCCCGATCTGGCGGCGCGGGTGGAAGATCCCGAGGTGTTGTGGGAGCGCAATAAGCGGATGACGCGCGCCTTGCAAAACGGCAAAGCGCATTACCCGGCACCCGATGCGCAGTGGATCGAGGACCGTTTCTGGGTATGGCTGCATTACGGTGCGGCCAAGATCGCGCGCAGCGAACTGTTCGAGGCCATGGCCATGCTGTCTTATTTGCGCGTGCATGTATTGGGGCCGCTGGGCCTGCGGCAAGCCGGTGCGACGCCGAGCGGGGTGCGCAAGATCGAACAGCTGGCGCCGGTGTTTGCCGCCCGACTTGTCGATACCGTCGGTGGCCATGACGCCCGCGATTGCGCCCGTGCCCTGGCGGCCTGTGCCGCACTTTATCGAACGCTGCGAATGCAAGCGCCCGGCCATGAGGGTCTGGTGCAGCGCGCCGCCACGGAAACCGCGGCGTCGGATTACCTGGCGACGATTACCCGCGCACTGCGCTGACGCTCGCGCTCGTTCAATTTTTTCCGGCAACTCAGAAACGCAGGGCTTGCGCATAGCCGGTCAGTTCCAGATAACCGCGTCCGCGTCGCACCTTGTTTTGCAACACATCGACCGCGCCTTCCCAATAGGTGATACCGGTGGAGCGCGAGCTGTCGAGTTCCTGGTCGTCCATCCACGGCTGGAGTTCGAACGATTCTTTGCCGGCGCGCACCGTCATCGCCACCGGCCAGCTGGCGCCGGTGCGCGGCGAGCGCCAGGTGCGCAGCGGCGTGAAGGCAATTTCGTCCGGCCCCAGTGCCTGCGAACGGCCATTGGCCTGCATGCGCGTGCCACCGGCCCAGATCGCGCTGCCGTCCTGGCCGCGCATGCGAAACGCCATCAGCGCACCGCCGTCGTCGAGGTTGGCGCCCAGCCAGTCCCAGCCGGTCGCTTCAGCCGCCAGGTATTCGCTGGACCACTCATGGTCGAACCAGGCAGTGCCGCTCACGTCTTCACGCTTGCCATCGATCACCACGCTGCCGTTCACCGCCAGTTGCGGCAGACTCACGTAATAGCTTGCCTGCCCGGGCTGCGGGCCTTTGCGACTGTAGCCTTGGTCGCCTTGCAGCAGCGGCGGCCGGCTCGCGCTGAGGCGGAGATCGAGGGTGAAATCACGTGCCGGAATATGCGCTTGCATGGTCTGTTGATCCATGCGCAGGGTCCAGCCTTCCAGTGCCACATCGAGTTTCTCGGTTTGGGTGCCGACGCCGAAGCCGGCGCGCGCCACGCGCTCATCATGGCGCAAGCGGCCCAGGGCCGGGTAGGCGATCGCGGCGTGGGCGAACAGGATCTGCGCCGGCGCGAAGCGGCTGCCATTGCGCGTTTGGTTTGCCTCGCCGATGCCGCTGCGGCTGCGGAAAAAAGTCAGCTGAAAACCGAGCGCCTTGCCGCTGGCCGTTTGCAGATGGCCGGTGGCATACCACCATTCGGTGCGGAAGGCCGGATGGGCGCCATGATCGCGCGGGAACACGAGGGGCATGCCGGGTGTGACGACGGCGTATTCCATGGGCGGGGCCGATTCTTTGTTCGCTTCGCGTGCCGGCACGGGCTGCAGCACAGGTGGCAGCGCGGGCGATAGTGCGGGCGATAGTGCGGGAAGCAGCAGGAGCGCGAGCAGGCGGCACAGGAATTTATTCATCTTCTTTCACCGCCAGTACCGCCTGCCTCGACAGCGCGTAACGTCCGCTTGCCACCGCCGACAGCATGGCGAGGGCGACCAGCAGCAAGGAGAGCGCGAGCAATGCCAGGCCCGGTATATGCAATTCCATGCTCCAGTGAAAGGACTGGCGATTGACCACGAAAATCAGGATCAGGGCGATGGCGATGCCCAGCAGCAGTCCGATGGCCGCGCCGATGGCGCCGAGCAGGGCGCCTTCGATGCCCAGCAGTTTCGCGATCTCGCCTCGGCGCAGGCCCAGATGGCGCAGCATGCCGAACTCGCGGCGCCGCGACCAGGCCTGTGCGGAAAAGGTCGCGCTGATCCCGGCCAGGCCGACCAGAATCGCCGCCACTTCCAAGGCGTAAGTAACGGCGAAGCTGCGATCGAACACCGACAGCGAAACCTTGCGGATGTCGGCCGCCTCGGTGATATTCAGCCGCGCGGTCTGCGGCAGGGCGCGGATCGCGGCGATCACTGCGGATTTTTCGGTTCCGGGCGCAAGCGTAATGGCGATGTCGTTGATGCGCGTATCGCCGGTCCAGCGGAGATAGTCGGCGCGATCGATGACGATGGCGCCGTAGCTGCGCGCATAGTCGCGCCAGATGCCGCCGACGATTGCCCGACGCGCCACGCCTTCGACCGGCAGGCTGACCGGCATGCCGGGAACAAAACCATACAGATCGGCGACCGCCTCGGATACCCAGATCGCCGGCAGATCCTGCTGCGCCAGCACCGCATCATCGGCGCGGCGCAGCAGCGATAGCGACTGCAACACAGCCTCCCGCCGTTCGCGAATGGGGCGCACGATCAGGGTGACCGGCGGCATATCCGCATTGCTGCCGCCCTTCAACACCAGGCTGCGATAGCGCTGCACATCGACCCGCGCCACACCTTCGATAGCCGCGAGCGCCGCGCCGACATCGGCGTCGACGGTGTTGGCCTCGCCGATGCCGGCGCGCACATAAAGATCGGCCTGCAACACCCCCGTCAGCCATTGCTCCAGCGAGATGCGGAACGAGATCACCATGATCAGCATCGCGATCATCAGGCTGAAGCTGGCGACGATGCCGGTGACGGCGGCGGCGGCGGGGCCCGGCGATTTTTCGATATGGCGCGCCGCCAGTCGCGCGACCGGCGAGCGGGGCTGCGGCAGCGCCGCCAGCAGGCGCGCGCAGACGATGGGCGCCAGCGCGATCACGCCGAACAGCAGGCAGCCGATGGCGGCATAGGCGCTCCAGGGAATTTCATCAAAGGCCGGCAGGGCCAGCAGCAGGGCGGCGAGCAGCAGCAGCGCAATGCCGACCCAGGCCGGCGGCAGGCGCGCTGTGCTACTACTGGCGCTGCTGTCGTCGCGTGCCTTGAGCGCCTGTGCCGGCGGCTCGGCCATGGCGTCGCGCGCCGGCAACCAGGCACCGCCGACACCGGCCGCCATGCCCAGCAGCACAAACAGGGCAATGACGCCGGGATGCCATTGCAGGGTCGGCGCGACCCCGGCGAAAAAACCGCTGCCCAGATCGCCGCCCAGCTTGTCCAGCATCAGGGCGGCGATGGCGAGGCCCAGCGCCGCGCCGACTATGCCGCCGGTAGCGCCCAGCGCCGCGCCTTCGGCCAGCAGGGCGCGCAACAGCTCGACGCGGGTCAGGCCCAGAGTCCGATACAGGGCGAACTGCGGCCGGCGCCGCAGCACCGACAGACCCTGAGTGGAGAACACCAGAAAACCGCCGGTGAACAAGGCGACCAGGGAGAGCACGGTGAGGTTGATGCGATAGGCGCGCGATACCGCCGCGCTTTGCCGATCCGTCTGCGCGGGCGTGCTGATGGCGAGTCCCGGCGGCAGTTGCGCGGAAAGTGTTTCGCGGAATGTGTCGGGCGCAATGCCCGGCTGCAGGCGGATATCGATGCGCGACAGGCGTCCGGTTTGGTTGAAGGTGGTTTGTGCGCCGGCGATATCCATCACTGCCAAGGGCTCGCGGTATTGCGGCAAGTCCACATTGCCGGCGATATGCAGCAGCGCGTGCCCGGCGCCGCTGGCGACCGGCAAGCTGCCCGGTGCCGCGTTCAGGGGAAGCCGGGCCAGCAGCTCGCGCGCGGCGCGGTTCAGGAAAACATTGCCGGGCCGCAGGGCCGCGAGGCGATCCTCGCCCGCGTTGAGCTCGGCGGCAAAGCCCGGCTGCAAGCGCGCGGCGCGAAATACGTCGATGCCGATGAAACGGATCGTCCGTCTGTCGCGCCCGCCGTTGCCGGTGTCGGCACCGGTGACGGCGACAAACGGCGACGCATCCACCTCCAATATCGGGCTGGCCACCGCCACGCCCGGCGCCGCCAGCACGGTAGCGAACACGTTTTCATCGAAGCCGCCGAGGCTTTCGCGCCCGGCGCGAATCGACAGGTCGGCATCGCCGCTGAGGGTGCGTGAGGCCTGCTGCATTTCGCTGATCGCCGATTGATTGATCAGATGCACGGCGAGGCCCAGGGCCACGCCGAGCGCGATGCCGGCCACGCTCAGCGTAGTGCGACCGGCGTTGGCGCGCACGGAGGCGAGGAACAGTCTGGTCAGCATCGCGATAATCGTCGGGGCGGGATCGGCGGCATCGGGAAATCAGGCCGCATGCGGCACGATGCCCTGGCGCGTCAGCATCACCGCGCGATCCGCGGAGCGCGCCGCAATGCCGCTATGCGTCACCAGAATGGCAGTGGCGCCATTGCGGCGGATTTCATTGCGCAACAGATCGAGGATTTGCTGCGCGGTGTCCGGATCGAGATTGCCGGTGGGCTCGTCCGCCAGCAGCAGGGCGGGCCGATGTGCCAGGGCGCGGGCAATGGCCACGCGTTGCATCTCACCGCCGGAGAGTTCGCGCGGCAGGGCGGCGCCTTTGTCGGCGAGGCCGACGGCTTCCAACATCTCGTTCACGCGCTGCGTAATATCCGCCTCCTTCCAGCGATTGAGCCGTAAGGGTAGGGCAATGTTTTCAAACACCGTCAAATACGGCAGCAGATGGAAGGCCTGGAAGATGAAACCCAATCGGGCACGACGAAATCGCGTGATGCGATCGTCATTGCGCGCATCCAGTACTTCGCCATCCAGGATGATTTCGCCGCTGGATGCCGGCTCCAGACCGGCAACGATATTGAGCAGGGTCGATTTGCCGGCGCCCGATTCGCCCATCAGGGCAAGATATTCGCCGCGGGCCAGATGGAAATCGAGATTTTCAAAAATCGCGCGGGACGCCGGAGTGGACGCACCAAAGCGCTTGCTGAGATTGCGGATCGAAAGCATGGGCTAATGTAACGTCTTCAGCCGGGAGCGGCAATGATCATGCGGCCGGCACAGGCACTATTTTTTGGCGGCGTTCCGGCGTGGTGACTTCCTGTTGCCGGCGGGATTGGCGGCAAGCGCCCAGGCGCCCAGCGCGAGCAGAGCGTCTTCCTCGCTCAGGGTGCTGGCCTCCCGCGACACCGCCGCCGGCACCCAGTCCGGAAAGGGCGTCTCGTGGTTTACATGGCGGCCGATCGCGGTGTGTTCCTGGCGAACCTGCGCCAGACGATCCGGCGGGAATCTAGCCGCCAGTCGCACCAGGGCCGGCCACAAGCGGCGATGCACCAGGGTGATTTTGCCATCTACCAGGCGACAGAACAGTACATCCGCCGAATCGCTCACGCCGTCGAGAACCGCAAAAATCTCGCGACCGCGGGGATGCGCCCACCAGCCGCCCTGAATCGGCTCGCCGATGATGGCCTCGGTCAGGCGCGGCACCGGACCCTTGGCCGATACCAGCACCACGCCGCGATCGCGGATGAATGCGAGCGCTTCGGCTACGGTCATGGCGGTTGTCGATGTTGTCTTCATGGAAGCGAAGTGTAGCGCCAGCAGACAAAAAAACGCCGGCGCCTGCCGATTTTCGTAAGGAATTTCCAAAATCCCGGACTACCGCCGGGTCGTTCCCGCCGCCCGCAATTATTTTTCAAATGGCCGGTAAGGTTCGGCCTCGCCGCCGGGTCTAATCGGTACAGGCAAGCCGAGAACAGCGAATTGCCCGTGAGTGAGTAAATGAGTTGGTGAATGGCGGGGCCCAGGAGTGGGCCCCGCAACGAAGTGAAATACGCGTAGTTCCCTTAAATGATTTGAATATCTGGAGAAAACCATGTTGAACCTGAAAACTGGCGTCGCCCTTGCCGCCACTGCAGCTGCCCTGTTTGCTTTCACCGCCCCGGCCACAGTGCAAGCTGCCGACAAGACCGACGACGTGAAATGCGCCGGCATCAATAGCTGTAAAGGCAGCTCGGATTGCAAAACCGCCAAGAACGAGTGCAAGGGCCACAACGCCTGCAAGGGCCAAGGCTGGGTGCACAAAACGGCTGCCGAGTGCAAGGCTGCAGGCGGCTCCGTCCTCAAGTAATAGTTCCAGCAGTAAGGCGATGCCGGTTTCCCTGATCGGGAGGCCGGCCTCTTCCAACCCAAGTCATGACAGATCGGGAATCCACCTTGAATTCAGGCATCAACGGTTTCGGACTGGGTCTGCGTGTCGACCATTATCACGATTTCATCGCGCTCAAGCCGATCGTGGACTGGCTGGAAGTGATCAGCGAAAACTATATGGTGCCGGGCGGCAAACCCCTGCATTATCTGGACGCGATCCGCGCCGACTATCCGATGGTGATGCATGGCGTCTCGCTGTCGATCGGCAGCGTGGATGCGCTGGATGATCAATATCTGTGTGATCTGAAGGCCCTGGCCGCACGCATCGAGCCCGCCTGGATCTCAGATCATCTGTGCTGGACCGGGGTGGATCATCGCAATCTGCATGATCTGCTGCCGATGCCTTATACCGAGGAAGCGCTGCGCCATTTGTGCGAGCGCATCGACCAAGTGCAAACCTTCTTGGGGCGCAAGCTGGTGCTGGAAAACGTTTCCAGCTACGTCAAATTCACCGCCGATGAAATGTCCGAATGGGAATTCATCGCCGCCTTGCTGAAACGCTCGGGCTGCGAGTTGCTGCTCGATGTGAACAATGTGTATGTGAGCAGCGTCAATCACGGCTTCGATGCCAGACGCTATATCGACGCGCTGCCGGCCGGGCAGGTCCGTCAAATCCATCTGGCCGGCCATGAAGATCATGGCGATTACATCATCGACACCCATGACCACCCGGTATGCGAGCCGGTGTGGCAGCTCTATGAATACACCGTCGGCCGCCTGGGCATGGTGCCGACCATGATCGAACGCGACGACCATATTCCGCCGCTGGATGAGCTGCTGGCCGAGCTCGATATGGCGCGCCTGCGCGCCGCCCGCGTGCTGGACCATGTTGCGCAATCGCAAAGGATGAACCATGCACTCGCTGCCTGAACTGCAGCGCGCCTTCAAGCGCGCGGTGACCGGTTATCGGCCGATGGCTGAAAATGCGCCGGTGCTGCACAGCTACCTGAGCGGGCGGTTCGAAATTTACGGCGCCGGCTACAAGGCGCGCCTGTTGGAAGCACTGAGGAGCAATTTCCCGGTCCTGCATCGGGTGCTGGGCGACGAGGCTTTCCGCGAGCTGGCGCATCGTTTCATCGATGCCGCGCCCTCCGTGTATCGCTCGATCCGCTGGTTCGGACGGGAACTGGAAGCATTTGCGCAGCAAGATGAATCCCGCCTGCCGCATCCGGCCCTGCTCGATTTGTTGAAAATGGATTGGGCGCTGGGCATCGCCTTCGATGCGGCCGATATTGCGCCGGTGAAAGAGGAAGAACTTCAACGCGTCGCCCCGCAGGACTGGGGCGCGCTCACCTTCGCCCTTCATCCCTCGCTGACCTTGCTGACGCTGGACTGGGCGGTGGAGCCGATCTGGCGCGCCGTCACCCGGGACGAAAACGCCGACACCCCCGAACCCGCGGCCGATGCGCATGTCCTGTTGATATGGCGCCAGGAACTGGAAGCCAAATGGCGCATCATTGATGCTCAGGAGGCGACGGCCTTGAACATGCTGCGTGCGGGCAAAAATTTTGGCGAGCTTTGCGCATACCTTGCCGCCGATGACAATACGGCCAATGCGGTCGTGGTGGCCGCCGGTTTGCTGAAGCGCTGGGTGCTGGACCGCGCCTTGGTGCAATCCGCGGCAGCGCAGGGGAGTGCCACATGATCCCATGGCTGCGTCCCTCCTCCGCCCACTTCGACCAGGTGGTGCGCGCCTATTCTTCCGAATTGTTCCAGTACGCCTCCTGGCTGTGCCGCGACCGTCATCGCGCCGAGGATGTCCTGCAGGAAGCCTTCGCCCGCGCCTGGAAAAACTGGGGCCAGGTGGAAGATGAATCGGGCCGCCGCAGCTGGCTGTACACCATCGTGCGCAACGAGTTCCTGCGCGATACCGGCCGCGCCAAGGCGCGCATGGAGGAACCCGAAGACGATGAGCCCGTCGATATCGCCGACGACATCGACTTCACCTGCGGCGTCGAGATCCGCGATCTGCTGGTGCAGCTCCCCGAGAAATTTCTGGAGCCGCTGCTGCTGCAAAACCTGATGGGCATGTCCTGCGAGGAGATCGCCGCGGTGATGGGTCTGTCGGGCGGCGCCACCATGACGCGGCTGACCCGCGCCCGCATGGCGCTCCATCAACTCATGCATGGCGCAACTGAACCCAATGCGACGCCGGCCAAACCAGCCCTGCGTCTCGTACAAACCGGAGGTGCAAAATGAATGCGCAAGATGCGCGCCGCGCGCTGCTGGCCGATCCGCGGCGGCTTCCCGCCGAACTGGAACAGGCGGTTCGCGATGATGCCGGCCTCGCCAAATTGCGCCAGCAACTGCTGGGCCTTGACGACAAACTGGCCGCGGCATTCGGCGACGTGACGCCATTGCCCGGGCTGGCCGAGCGCATCATTCTGCGCGCCCGTTACCGCCGTCGCTCGGTATGGTTGGGGGCGGTGGCCGCTTCCGTATTGCTGGCCGGCGCGCTGTCCCTGACGGTGTTCCGCCCGGAGGCCGAATCGCCGCTGGCCGTGGCGATGCTCGACCATGTGATCGTCGAGAAAGGCGAATTGGCCGACAACGGCAATATCAGTGCGGCGGCGACCAAGGTATCGCTTGCTCAAATCGGCGTGGCCTATAAGGATATCGGCTACCAGGTTCGTCATATCGGCGAATGCGAAGTCGCCGGGCGCATCGGCCGCCACGTCGTGATGAACACCCCGCTGGGCGTGGTCACATTCCTGATCATGCCGCAGGTCAAGGGCGAGCTATCCAGCCGTCGCGTGATGAACAAGGGCCTGTTCCAGGCGGTATTTGTGCCGCAGAAGAGATCGGCGTTCGGCGTGATCGCCGATGCCCATATGAACACGAAGCAGATGGAGTCGATGATGGGCCAGATGTTTGCACCGATGAAGGACGAGATATGAGCGGCCGCGACCCATCGATGGAATGGACCGGCCAGATCGAGAACGAGCGGCCCTATCTGCTGCGTTTCGCACGCATGCGCCTGCGCGACCCCGACGCCGCCGAAGACGCGGTACAGGACACGTTATTGGTCGCGCTGGCCGGCCGCACGCCGTTCCTCGGCAGGTCGAGCCTGCGTACCTGGCTGACCTCGATACTCAATCACAAGATCATGGATGTGTACCGCAAAAACGCCAGCGATCGTGCGCGCGGCTACAGCTATGGCGGCGACAGCGACGCCACCGGTATACAGAAGATGGAGCACGATGTCCTCGACAATATCGACGCCGGCCAGCATCAACCCGATGCCGAGCTGGAACGCAAACAACTGGCCCGCCAGCTGATGGCCGCCATCCACAGCCTGCCCGCAAGGCAGCGCGATGTGTTCATGCTCTATCAAATGTCCGGCTGCAGCGGCGACGAAATCGCCAAAACGGTAGGGCTGTCCAACAGCAATGTCTGGGTGATGCTGCACCGCGCACGCAAGGTGCTGCGGGCGGAGTTGCAGGAGGTTTATCAGTAGCGGTTTGAGATGGTGAAGCGCTTGGGTGCGGAGATTGAGTGCGGAGCGCTTGGGCTGGAATTGAAAATCGTAGAACGCCATTCGGCGCGGGTTTCGAGGCATTTTTGCTCGGAAATGCGCGTCAAATGGCGTTCTGCATATTTGAACCGCAATCTCAAATCTCGTGATGAACTGTCGCCCCGGATTCAGTCCGGGGCCCAATTTTCGTTACTGTGCGCACTGTTTGATCGATTGCGACCATCTCGCCAAACCCTACCTGCGCGGGTTGTGGACGCCAGCCGCCTCTTTGCCTAAACTGCGTCCCAGCGAGTCCGCATAACGACTCGGTGCATTCCTTACTCCAATGCCATCAACCCTGTCCGAAGTTCAGTGCCGTTTTTTACGCGAAATTAATACTGCATGAAAATAATGCGAATCGCCCGATTAGCCGGCCAGGATGCCGTTTCCAGCCGGTCGGCTGTTCAGAGCTAAACGGGCAGCTCGCCGGTATTAAACGGCAAAACTGTCGTATAAATTTAAGTTAGGCGCCTCAAATGCGACTCACCATTACCTCCGTCGATCATGCACCAGAGAAGTTTCACGCGATAACGCCTATTGAAGTCAGGCTCATCCGCCGCCTACCCGGTCCAGATCGCCCAGATTACTGGCTCGGCGAAGTACTGAAGCCATTTGAGTACATGGTTGATGCGGGAACCCTAGTCGCCAGACACTTCATCTTGGCAGCGCGTTGGCAAGGTACGCAGATCGAGCCTAAGGTTGAGAACCTTCCCATCAACATTGCCGTCGTCACGGATGACAGTCAACTCACCGAGCTGTGCGTCGACTTCGCTAAGTCAAACTTTGTTGCAATCGGCCTGGCTAATGAGGTGGAGGGCGGTAGCTCGCCAGAGCCACTCACTAACATCATGGCCGGCACCATCGGCCGCTTCTTCGGGCGGGGGGCCAAGTCGTGAACTGGCAGGCACCTAGCCCTTCCATCGAGCGGGCCAACTACGGGCTACGTTCTCCGTTGGCCACGATTGGTCAATTGACGAGGAAAACAGCATGACGATTGCAACCCTATGGCAGCGATCATTCGCAATGTTCTCGCATCCGCGCTTCCTGGCGATCTATTCCGGGTTCCTGACCCTGGTTCTTGCGGTTTCGATGCTCACCGGTTTTGCATGGCCGTCGAAGAAAGCGAGCTTCGAAGAGCTCGACGTTCAGCGAATCAACCTGCGCGAACCCGATGGAACGGTGCGCCTGATCATGTCGAGCAACGCGCGGTTTCCAGGCGCATTGATGTTCGGCCAGGAGTATCCGCATGAAAAGCGCAAGGAAGATCATACGGCCGGCATGATATTTTTCGACGGAGAGGGCAGCGAGAGCGGCGGCTTGATCTTCGGCGGGCAGAAGAATGCCGATGGCGCGACCCATCGCTTCGGTCATTTGAGTTTCGACAAATACAACCAGGACCAGGTGATGGCGCTCGAGGGTCTCGACGCCGACGGCAAGCATTCAAGCACCATCGTCTTTAACGATCAGCCGGACTGGGCGCTGTCCGAGTTGCTTGCGCTCGAACGCGCATGGCAGCGTTTGCCGAAGGCCGAGCGCGAAGCGGCTGAGGCCGAGTTCGTGAAAGCCCACGGGCACGGCCACCGTCGCGCATTGCTCGGACGCCGCGACGATGCTTCCTCGGTGCTCGATCTGCGCGATGCGCAAGGACGCACGCGACTGATCGCGCGCGTCAGCGCCGAAGGCACGCCGACGCTGCAGGTCCTGGACGAGCAAGGCCAGGTCACCGAGCAATGGCCATCGGTGAAGCGGTGAGCCTGCGGCTGGGGAGCTCATCCTATCGATCGGGTGGACTGGCATTCGGCCAGCCGCTCACGTCAAACATTAGGTAGCAAGATGAACTATGGTGGTAAGTTACCGAACGATATTGACGGCTTCATTCGACTATTTGTGCCACATTGCCACGACAGTGAAACGCTCGACCAACTACATCGAATGCTTGGTAATCGTGGCACATGGGCAAAGGCACACGATTTGTTTAACCAGATACGCAATAAAACACTAAAAGCGGAAAGAGCAAAAGATCACATCCTGATTTGCCAGTACATGTTCGAAGAGATTTGCGCTAAAACTCTTTACAACCTATCCGGGAAATCCGCGCCTTTCGATGCCGATTCACCGTATTGGATTATTCCAAATGCAATCTCTTTTGCTCGCGCAGTAGGCGTAGCTGATACCGAAGTTATCAAAGTTGTTGCGGCCTAAGGCGTTAAATGATTAAACGCTTCTTGAAAATAAATCGACACTGCTCCTGGGTGCTGCTGAGCCGCGTGGTTCGATTCACACTGCCGCTACAGTAAAGCTGGACGGTAAACCTCAGAGTCAGAACCGATTATTTTTCTACTGAACGAAGCCAACAAGCAACTCATTTTTTGGAACATTCGAAATCGAAGACGTTTAACGGTTAAACGCATTCTTGGAAATGAATCGAACTGACATTCGGTACTCACGCAATATAGCTGGTTGATCGAGATAGGCACGTCAACTGCGAACCCTCATTGCCAATTTAGGCCATTACGGAGATATTCATGGGAACGTCTTGTCTATGCTGTGTAAGAAATTTATCAATGGACCCGCCGCGCATTTGCCCAGAGTGTGGCCATGTGTTTCAGGGCAGCGGTTGGGACGGCATCGATGCACATTGGCGAGCTAAACATGAACAAGTCATGCCGTATCGGGATTTCTGGGCGGGCTTGTGCCCAGGCCACGGTGGCCGTAAATGAACGCAGGGTACAAACGGGCCAAGTTTGTGATTTCACTGATTTAAATAGGTCATGGTCGGTGTCTAATTGTCAGGAACTTCAGGGTCAGAATCGTTTTTTTCTACTGAACGAAGCCAGCAAGCAAATCCATTCCTGAGACATTCGAGACCGAAGACGCTAAATGATTAAATGCATTCTTTGGAATAGATCGACACTGACCCTCGGTACTCTCGGTACCCGCAAGAATGCTCCCGGGCAATGAAGGACACGATGACTAATCTCAGCACTGACAAAATCTTCGCAGGCTCCATTCCGAAACTCTATAACGAGTATCTTGTCCCCCTGATCTTCGAACCGTACGCTGCCGATCTGGTCAACCGATTGGCTTCACGCCACCTTGTGCGCGTACTCGAGATTGCCGCCGGCACCGGCGTGGTGACGCGCAAGCGGGCATCGATGTTGCCGGAAAGTGTCGCCATAGTCGCTACCGATCTGAATCAGGCCATGCTCGACACGGCTTCCAACGTGGGAACCAAGCGTCCGGTGGAATGGCGTCAGGCGGACGCCATGCAACTGCCCTTTGCAGACGAAGCGTTTGACGCCGTGGTATGCCAGTTCGGCGTGATGTTCTTTCCCGACAAGGCGAGGGCGTTTGCGGCGGCGCGGCGGGTGCTCAGGCCTGTGTTCATGTTCAATGTCTGGGACCGGATCGAGGAAAACGAATTCGCGCACACGGCGACCGAGGCGCTGGCATCGCTTTTTCCTGCGGACCCGCCGCGCTTCATGGCCCGCACGCCGCATGGTTACCATGAGCTCGCGACCATTGCGCAGGATCTGAAACTTGGCGGGTTTGCTGCGCCACCCCAATTCAATACGGTCGCCGCGCGCAGCAAGGCGGCATCCGCCCGCATCCCGGCGATCGCGTATTGCCAGGGCACGCCGCTGCGTAGCGAGATCGAGGCGCGCGACGCTTCGGGCCTCGGCGTGGTGACCGATTTCGTGGAGCACGCTATTGCCCGGCAGTTCGGGTCCGGGGCGGTGGAGGGCAAGATACAAGCGCATATCGTTGCCATAGAGAAGTGACCGACAGAAGCGGCAACCGCCCGTCGCGCGACCCTGCGGTTGTCTGCAGTTGATTTTTTGCGCGGTGAGCCGCCAGTATTCTGCCCGCCGGAGCAATAAGCTCCGATACAATTCGAGTTCCCGGTAATTTTTTCCCACTTCCCCCGATAAGAGTTCTATGCCGCGCGCGCTTTTTGTTTGTCTGGTCGTGTTTTGCATGAATTTTCATCTCGCCGGTGCGCAGCAGTCAAAAGCGCAGGGCGATGTCCACAGCCCCGCGGCCAATGCGGCCGTGGCAAAAGCCGCGCAGGTGGCTTTGCCCGCGCCGTCGGCGTCTGCGCGCGACCTGTTTTCGCGTTACAAGGACCGGCTGGTGCAGGTGCGGGTTCTGCTCAACAGCGCCAATGAGCAATCTTCGCTGGGCTCGGGCTTTGTGGTGCGCGATGACGGACCCAGGGGCGCCTGGCTGCTCACCAACTATCACGTGGTTTCATCGCTGGCGATCGACCCGGAAAAATTCCGCATCGAGCTGCGGCCCACCAGTGAGCGCACCGTCAAGGCGAACCTGGTGGCGGTGGATGTGATCCATGATCTCGCGGTATTGCATGCCGAGCCCGCGCCGGGCTCGTCGCCGTGGCCGGTGTTTGCGTTGCGCGATGGCGCGCCTGTGCAGGGGGAGCGCATTTTTTCGCTGGGCAATCCGCTTGAGCTGGGCTTCCTGATTTCCGAAGGCATCTACAACGGCCTGGTCGAATCGCGCATTTACGAGCAGATGCTTTTTTCGGGGGCGCTCAATGCCGGCATGAGCGGCGGCCCGGCGATCGACGAGGGGGGCCGCGTGGTGGGCGTGAATGTGGCGACCAGCCGCGGCGGCGAGCTGCTGAGCTTCCTGGTGCCGGTGCGCTATGCGCGCGATTTGCTGGAACGATCGTGGCAGGCGCCGCCGCGCAAGGAGTGGCGCACGGAAATCGGGCGTCAGCTGCTGGTCCATCAAAATTTTGTGGCCGGTAAGTTGCTGGATGTGGCAGATGGTGGGACGGCCGCGGCGGGCGCTGAAAACGCGCCAGTTCCCAAAAAACCTGGCGGCGCCGCGATCGGTCCGGCGTCCGCCGTGGTTGCCGGTGTCAAGGCAGGTTTTGCCAGCCAGACCCTGGCCGGGCGCAGTGTGCCGACCCTGGACGGCAGCCTGACCAAATGCTGGGCGGGCGGCCGCGACGGCGAACGGCTGCGCTACCAGCGCGATTCGCTCAACTGCAGCCTGCGCTCGGAATTGTTCGTGCGCGGCAATCTGTATACGGGTTCGCTGAGCGTGCAGCATGTCCTGCTGCGCAACGACAAGCTGGCCACGCCGCAGTTTCTCGCCATCGAATCGTTCGGGCGCGGGGCGTCGTTCTTTCTGGGCGGCAACCGCGAAATGACGCCCAACGAATGCCGCGACGACTATGTGCGCGGCGCGGCCCATGTCTACCGCATTGCCATCTGCCTGACGGCGTTCCGGAAATTCGAGGACATTTACAATTTCACCGTCAGCGCGACCCAGATGGACGATGCGCACGAACGCCTCACCAGCACCCTGTATCTGAACGGTTTTTCGTTCGACAACGGCCAGCGCCTGAGCCGCATGTTCATGGAGCGGCTGCAATGAGCTGGTTCATCGAACACATCCATCGCGACGGCACGGTGCTGGCGCGCGTGCCGGTGCCCGCGGCGCCGGCGCCCGAACTTGCCGTGGTGCATATCGGCCGCGCGCTGGACAACGATCTGGTGCTGGACGACCCGCATTGCGCAGCCCATCATGCACAGCTCGAGGTGGGCGCCGACGGCACGGCGCGATTGATCGACCTGGGCACCCGCAATGGCATCGTGGCGGGCCGCAACCGGCGCGCGGCCATGCATGAAATCAGCAGCGACGAACCTTACCGCCTCGGGCAGACGCTGATTCGGGTGCGTTCCAGCGCCTGGTCGCTGGCGCCGGAGCGGGAACTTTCGCAGCGCGCCATGTGGCCGCTGGCGCTGTTGGGCCTCGTGCTGGTGCTCGGCTACGGCGCCTGGGAGCTATGGCTCGGGGATGTGCAGGAAAAATCGCCGCAGTACCTTTACGCCCTGAGCGGCATGGCTGCGCTGCTGTGCCTGTGGAGCACGATGTACGCCGTGTTTGGGCGCCTGGTCTCGGGAGTCGACCGTTTTTTCTCGCATCTGGTGATTGCGTGCTCGGGCTATCTGGCCGCCACGCTGCTGCTGAACCTGCTGGATGTGCTAGCGTTCTCGATGTCCTGGCTGTGGCCGGTGCGCATTACCCAGCCGGTGATCGTGATCGTCACCGCGCTGACGGTGCGCCAGCATCTGCGCCTGGCGGATCCGCGGCACTGGCGGACCTTGCGCGTGGGGCTGGTAATCGTGGCCGTTTTCGCGATCGCGATTCCGATCGCCCAGCAGTGGGTGTCGAACAAGCGGCTGACCGATGTGCAGACGATCAATGTCATAGAGCACCCGGCGCTGCGACTGGCCCGCCCGACGCCCATGCAGGACTTCAGCGCCACCGCCGCCGCGCTCAAGGCGAAGGTGGACAAGGCCCGCAAGCACGAGGATGACGATTCGGACGGCGCGGGCATCGACAGCGATGATTTTGAATAGAACGAATAGAGCGGATGCCACACGCGATGCAAAAAATGAATCTTCCTGACACCAGGCCCGAAGCGATCGTGCAGCGCCAGCTCGACGCCTACAACGGCCGCGACATCGATGCCTTCATGACCAATTGGGCGGAGGATGCGCAGTTCTTCGAACACCCTGCGACCCTGCTGGCCAGCGGCGCGGCGGCGATTCGCGAGCGGCATCTGCTGCGCTTCAAGGAGCCCAACCTGCATGGCAAGCTGATCAAGCGCATCGCGGTTGGCAACAAGGTGGTCGATCAGGAATTGGTGACGCGCACCTTTCCGGAAGGGACGGGAACCATCGAGGTGATCGCGATCTATGAAATCGAAAACGCCAGGATCGCGAAGGCCTGGTTCATCATGGGGCCGCGCACCCTGGATGCAAAGCCTTGACGTTGCGCGCGGCAATCCGGGATGCGCGCCATTGCCGGGGTTACACCAATTACCAAGGCCTGGGAGGCCGGATGCCGATCATGTTCGGCTGGGTCAAGGAAGCCGGATTCGACAATCAGGAATAGCCATGCTTACCCGCATCAGTCATATTGCCCTGGTCGTTTCCGATCCCATCCGCACGGCGACGCTTTTCGAAAACCTGTTCGCGGCAAGGGTGGTGCAGCGCAACGATGCCGATGGGCACGATGAGACGTTTGTCAGACTCGGCGAGACCTGGTTTGTACTGGTCAAGGCCAGTGTCGAACGAAAGCGCAGCGGCGACCATATTGCCTTTCATGCCACTCGGGAAATGCTCGAGTCAACCTTGGAAAAGCTGAAGGCAATGAACCTGGAATTCATTCTTGCCCGGTCAAACAGCGCCCTGTACTTTTTCGACTACGACAATCATGTATTCGAGCTGGACACGACCGATCTCGATAGCGAGATCGGCTGAGGCAACGGGCGCTAATCGAGGCCGCCCCGGCGCCGGCTCATCAAGGAGATATCCATGTGCAGAAACATCAAAACCCTGTTCAATTTCAATCCGCCGGTGACGCCTGACGAAATTCAGGCGGCTTCGTTGCAGTTTGTGAGAAAGGTAAGCGGGTTCAACAAGCCCTCAAAGGCGAATGAGGCGGCTTTCCTGCGTGCGGTCGATGAGGTGGCCCGGGCGGCCGATGCGCTGCTGCATTCGCTCGAGACCAATTCGCCGCCGAGAATCCGCGAAGAGGAAATCGCCAAGGCGCGCGCCCGCGCGATGCAGAGATTCTCAAACCAGCACTGAGGCAATGATGGAATCCTTGCCCACCTATCGTGGCGATTGTGGCGCGGCCAATCCTTTCCTGGGCACCGGTATTGCCACCGCATATCCCGAAGCGGTGCACACTGGCAGCGCCGGTATTCGCCGCGATCAAAAAATACAAAGTCGCCATTTGGCGCGCCTTCCGGAGCAAAAATGGCCCAGAAGGCGCGCCAATGCTTGAGTTTGTCTTTTTTGATATAACGCAGGCAAGGGTTGTCAAACCGCGATCAACCCGATCATCAACCTATTTGGCAGGATACCCATCATGGATCTGAAACTTGAAAACAAGCTGGCACTGGTCAGCGGCAGCACCGCCGGTATCGGCTACGCCATCGCCGCCGCGCTGGCGCAGGAAGGTGCCGATGTCATCATCAATGGCCGCACCGAAAATGCGGTGAAGGAAGCGGTCGCCAGACTGAAGGCGGCAAGCGGCGGCAAAGTACGGGGTTTTGCCGGCGACCTGAGCAACGCCGCCGTCGCGGACGAACTGCTGCGTCAATACCCCGGAGTGGAAATCCTCGTCAACAATCTGGGGATTTTCGAGCCCAAGCCGTTTGAAGAAATTCCCGACGCAGACTGGCTGCGTTTTTTCGAGGTCAATGTGCTCAGCGGCGTGCGCCTGGCACGCCTGTATCTGCCCGCCATGAGGCGTCGCAACTGGGGAAGGGTCATTTTCATTTCCAGCGAAAGCGGGGTGCAGATTCCGGCCGAGATGATCCATTACGGCATGACCAAGACGGCGCAATTGGCCGTGTCGCGCGGCTTGGCGGAAGCGGTGGCCGGTACCGGCATCACCGTCAACAGCATCCTGCCGGGGCCGACCCGGTCGCGCGGCGTGGAAGATTTTGTCGATAGCCTGGCCAAGGCGGATGGCAGGACCTTCGCGCAATTCGAGAAAGAGTTTTTCGAAAAGGTGCGTCCCACGTCCCTGATCAAGCGTTTTGCCACGCCCGAGGAAGTAGCCACGCTGGTGGCCTATATCGCCAGTCCGCTGGCATCCGCGACCACCGGCGCCGCCTTGCGCGTCGATGGCGGAACCGTAAAAAGCGCATTTTGATCAGGCTTTGCGCGCCCGACCGCGCCGCGATTGATATTGCCCGGGTAAAATTCGGGCAATAATCGGACGCCTATTTCACCATGCCCAGATTCATTGCCTTTCTCAGGGCCATCAATGTCGGTGGCCGCAACGTCAAAATGGACGAATTGCAGGCGTTGTTCGCGGCGGCAGGCATGTCGAATGTCGAGACTTTTATCGCCAGTGGGAATGTGATTTTCGAGTCGAGTGCGCGCGAGGCCAGCCTGCGCAGCAAGCTTGAAAAGCAGCTGCAACAGGCCCTGGGCTATGAGGTTGTCACGTTCATCCGCAGCGATGCCGAGGTCGCAGCCATCGCCACTTACCAAGCGTTCCCGGCGGCCAGGCTGAAATCGGCCGGCGCGTTTTGCGTCGCCCTGCTTGGTGAGGCGCTATCGCCGGCGGCCATCAAGGCCCTGGCAGAATTGACCACTGAAATCGATGAATTCCATGTCAATGGGCGCGAGGTGTATTGGCTTTGCAAAGTGGGGCAGAGCCAATCGAAATTTTCCAATGCGGTGTTTGAGCGCAAGCTGAAGGTGCAGGCCACTTTTCGCGGTCTCAATACCATGGTCAAGCTGGCCGCAAAGTATCCGCCGCGTGCCGCCCGGTGAACGCGGGCGATAACCAGGAGCAACACTTTGAAAGTGCTTGAAACCGAACGGCTGTTGCTGCGCTGGCTCAACGAAGACGATGCCGAATTCATCATGGAGCTGGTGAACGAGCCCTCGTGGCTGCGCTTTATCGGCGACCGCAATGTGAAAAACCTGGACGATGCGCGCGCCTATATCGCCAAGGGTCCGGCGGCGATGTATGTTCGCGCGGGCTTCGGCCTGTATCTGGTGGAGCGCAAGGCGGATGGCGTGCCGCTCGGCATGTGCGGCCTGATCAAGCGCGACAATCTCGCCGATGTCGATATCGGTTTCGCCTTTCTGCCGCGTTACTGGGGCCTGGGTTATGCCTTTGAATCCGCAGCGGCGGTGCTGGCCCTGGGGCGGCAGCAGTTCGGCCTGAAGCGCATCGTCGCCATCACCTCGGTAGACAATGAGTCTTCGATCAAGCTGTTGCAGCGCATCGGCCTCGCCTTCGAGAAATTGATCCGTTTTGGCGCGGATGAAGAGGAAGTGAAGCTGTTCGCCATCGAGCATGGCTAGGGCGCGTTCCGGTTGACGGAACATGTGTTTCGGCCTTACGCAAATGCGCTAAGCTCATGCGCGGCCGGGTTTGCTGTCTGCGGCGAGCACCGAACGTCGGCGCAGCACTGGACGTCTGCGAAGCGTTTCGCATCGGGCGCAGCGCGAAAAGTGTGGATCAAAAACAATTCTGTTCTGGAGAGAGGCGCCAATGGCAAAGCTCAATATCAATGGCCGGGTTCGCGAGATCGCGGTGGAGGCGGATACGCCGCTGCTCTGGGTGATCCGCGAACAGGTGGGATTGACCGGCACCAAGTACGGCTGCGGGGTGGCGCAATGCGGCGCCTGCTCGGTGCATTTCAACGGCGAAGTGGTGCGCTCCTGCGTGATCCCCGTGGGTGGCATCAAGGCCACCGACAGGATCGTCACCATCGAAGGCCTCTCGACCAATGCCTCGCACCCGGTGCAAAAAGCCTGGGCGGCGCTGGATGTGCCGCAGTGCGGTTACTGCCAGTCGGGCCAGATCATGGCGGCCACGGCGCTGCTGAAGAAAAAACCCAGGCCCACCGATGCGGATATCGACGAGGCGATGACGAACATTTGCCGCTGCGGCACCTATCAGCGCATTCGTGCCGCCGTGCATATGGCCGCGGAATCGGCCGCCGGCACCGCCACCGTCAGCCCGGGCAGCCCTGCGCGCGTGCCGGCCAGGCGCGCAAAGTCCAATGCGGCCAAAGTGAAGGCGTGAGGAAGAGTCAGCCATGAAAACAATCATCGATACGCCCAATCTGTCACGTCGTCATTTCATCATCAGCACGGTCGTCGCCGGCGGGGGCCTCGCGCTGGGCATGAGTTTCGGCGCCGGTGCCACCGAGGCACAGACCGCCGCTGCCGACAGCGAAGTCAATGTCTGGGTGGTGGTCAAACCCGATGACACCTGCGTGATCCGCATCGCGCGTTCGGAGATGGGGCAGGGCACCCTGACCGGCCTGGCCCAGCTGGTGGCGGAGGAACTCGAATGCGACTGGAGCAAGGTCAAAACCGAATCGATCACCGCCGGCCAGAATAATTCGCGCAAACGCGCCTGGGGCGATATGTCGACCGGCGGCAGCCGCGGCATTCGCGGCTCGGAAGATTATGTGCGGCGCGGCGGCGCGGCGGCGCGCATCCTGCTGCTGCAGGCGGCCGCCGATGAATGGAAAGTGCCGGTTGTCGAACTCACGGTGTCGAAGGGCATCATCACGCACGCGGCCTCATCGCGGTCCACCAGCTATGGCAAGGTCGCGGCGGCAGCAGCCAGATTGCCGGCGCCGGACGCGAAGAGCATCCAGCTCAAGAACCCCAGGGACTGGACCATCGCCGGCAAACCGCTGAAACGCCTCGATACCGCCGACAAGCTCGATGGCAGCAAGGTGTTTGCCATCGACGTCAAGCTGCCCGGCATGCTGAACGCGGCCATCAAGCAATGTCCGGTGTTCGGCGGCAAGCTGACGAGCTATGACGAAGCCAAAGTGCTAAGCCGTGCGGGCGTGCGCAAGGTGGTCAAGGTCAATGATTCCGCCGTGGCCGTGGTGGCGGATACCTGGTGGCATGCCAAGACGGCGCTGGATGCCCTGCCGATCGTCTGGGACGAAGGCCTCGGCGCCACGCAATCGAGCGCGACCATCGCGGCCCGCCTGAAAGAAGGCCTGGATGCGCAGGAGGTGTACGTTTCGCGCAACGAGGGCGATGCCATCAAGGCCATCGCCGGCGCCGCGAAAAAAATCGAGGCGGTGTACAGCACGCCCTTCCTGGCGCACGCGACCATGGAGCCGATGAACTGCACCGCCCGACTTTCGGCCGGCAGGGGCGAGGTCTGGGTGGCGACGCAGAATGCGGAGGCCTCGCTGGCGGCCTTGTCGGAAGAGTCCGGCCTGCCGCTGGATCAATGCGAGGTCTACAAGCTCGACCTCGGCGGCGGGTTCGGCCGGCGCGGCGGCACCCAGGATTTTGTGCGCCAGGCGGTGTCGATCGCCAGGCAGTTCCCGGATACGCCGGTAAAGCTGATCTGGAGCCGCGAGGAAGACATGGCGCACGATTTCTACCGGCCGATTTCGCAGGCGAAGATGTCGGCGGGCCTCGATGAAAACGGCAAGCTGGTGGGCCTGCTGGTGCGTGTTTCCGGGCAATCGATCAATGCCTTTTTCAATCCCGCGCTGACCACGGATGGCAGGGACGAGCGCCAGTTGCAGGGACTGTACGAAAAACCCGGCGACGGGCAACTCGGCTACAGCGCGCCGAACCTGCGCACCGAATACGCGATGCGCAATACCCATGTGCCGGTCGGGCCGTGGCGCGGCGTCAACACCAACCAGAACGGCGTGTACATGGAGTGCTTCATCGATGAGGTGGCGCGCGCCGCCGGCACCGATCCGCTGGAATTCCGTCGTGCGCTGATGGGAAAATATCCCAAGCATCTGGGCGTGTTGAACGCAGTCGCCGAAAAAGCGGGCTGGGGCAAGCCGCTGCCGCCAGGCGTGTTCCGCGGCATCGCCCAGTTCATGGGCTATGGCAGTTACTCGGCGGCGGTGGCCGAGGTCTCGGTCAGTCCGCAGGGCAAGGTCAAGGTGCATCGCATGGTGCTGGCGATCAACTGCGGCCATGCCGTCAACCCGGACCAGATCGCCGCTCAGGTGGAAGGCTCGGTGGCCTATGGCCTGAGTGCGGCGCTGTACGGCGAATGCTCGATCGAAAAAGGCCGCGTGGTCGAGCAGAATTTCCACACCTATGAAATCGTGCGCCTCAACGAAATGCCCAAGGTCGAGACGGTGATCGTGCCGACTTACGACTTCTGGGGCGGTGTCGGCGAGCCGACCATCTGCGTGGTGTCGCCGGCGGTGATGAATGCGATTGCGGCCGCGACCGGCAAGCCGGTGCGCAGCCTGCCGCTGAAAAATGTCACGCTGGCGTGAGACGTGAGATGGGGCGCTGAGTGAATGGAAACGGGCCCCGTGGGACCCGTTTCCATTTTCCTAATAATGTCTTGGGGCATCCAAGAACCGTAGCGAGCGTGGCCCACGCAGCGGGTTATTGGATGTTCCTTCAGTTGTGGATGTAGCTTTCCAGCTGCGCGATGGTCAGTTCATGGTCGGCGATGATGTCGTCCATCAGGTCGCGGATCGAGACCATGCCGACGACGGTATTGCCGTCCATCACGGGCAGGTGACGGATTTTTTTCTCGCTCATCAGAGCCATACATTCGCGAGTGCGGGTTTTCGGCGATACGACCAGTACGTTTTTGGTCATGATTTCGCTCACCCGGGTTTCCCGCGAATTCTTGCCCTGCAGGGCGATCTTGCGCGTATAGTCGCGCTCCGACATGATGCCGACCAGCCTGCCTTGGTCCATTACCATCAGGGCGCCGACTTCATGGTCGGCGAGCAGCTTGAGCGCGTCGAACACCGAATCGTCGGGCCGGATATGCCACAAGATGCTGTTGCGTTTGCCGAGCAGTTCTGAGACGGATTTCATATTGCCTCCTCGCGTTCTGCATGCCCGCTATGGCCTGCGGGTCGGAATTCAAGTGGCGCACGGGTACTGCGACTAGCATAACCAAAATGCGGGCGCTGCACCACGCATATCGCTGCGACTCCCCGGCCTTACATATTGGGATAATTCGGTCCGCCGCCGCCTTCGGGCACCACCCAGACGATATTCTGCGTCGGGTCCTTGATGTCGCAGGTTTTGCAATGCACGCAGTTCTGCGCATTGATCTGCAGTTTTTTGCCGTCGCCGGCATCGACGAATTCATAGACGCCCGCCGGACAGTAACGCTGCTCGGGGCCGTCATACAGTGCCAGATTGGTGCCGACCGGTATGCCGGCATTGCGCAAAGTGAGGTGCGCGGGTTGGTCCTCCTCGTGGTTGGTGTTGGAGACGAACACCGACGACAGACGATCGAAGGTAAGCGTGCCATCGGGTCTGGGATAGTCGATCGGCTGAACTTCATCTTTGCGCTTGAGCATTTCGTGGTCGGCGTGCAGATGGTGCATGGTCCACGGCGCCTTGCCGCGAAACACCACCTGATCGATGCCGACCATCAGGGTGCCGGCATACAGCCCCCTCGCCATGGACGGCTTGAAGTTGCGGGCGCGGTGCAGTTCCTCATGCAGCCAGCTGTGCCTGAAACTTTCCGGGTAGGCCGTGAGTTCGTCGCTGGTCCGACCCGCTTTCACGGCGTCGAAGGCGGCGTCTGCCGCCAGCATGCCGCTCTTGATGGCGGCATGGCTGCCCTTGATGCGCGCGGCGTTCAGGAAACCGGCATCGTCGCCGACCAGTACGCCGCCCGGGAAGGTGAGCTTGGGCAGCGATTGCAGGCCGCCGGCGGTGAGGGCGCGGGCGCCATAGGCGATGCGCTTGCCGCCTTCGAAGAAACCGCGAATCGCGGGATGGGTTTTGTAGCGCTGGAATTCCTCGAAGGGCGACAGATAGGGATTGGTATACGCCAAGCCGACCACAAAACCGACCGCGACCTGATTGTTTTCCAGGTGATACAGGAATGAACCGCCATAGGTCTCGCTGTCCAGCGGCCAGCCGGCGGTATGCACCACGAGACCGGGCACATGCTTCTCGGGGCTGACTTCCCACAGTTCCTTGAGGCCGAGGCCATAGGTCTGTGGATCGCGGCCGTCGTTCAGATTGAATTTTTCCTGCAGCAGCTTGCCGAGATTGCCTCGGCAGCCCTCGGCAAAGATCGTGTATTTGGCATGCAGTTCCATGCCGCGCGCATAGCGGCCGGTATGCTCGCCATGCTTGCCGATGCCCATATCGCCGGTGGCGATGCCCTTGACGCTGCCTTTGTTGCCGCCGTCCTCGTGGAACAGCACTTCGGAAGCGGCGAAGCCCGGGTAGATTTCCACGCCCAGCGCTTCCGCCTGGGTGCCGAGCCAGCGACAGACATTGGCCAAGCTGATGACGTAATTGCCATGGTTCTTGAAGCAGGCGGGCAGCATCCAGTTGGGGACTTGCATGCTGCCGCTCGCCGACAGGAACAGGAAACGATCTTCCGACACCGGCTGGTTGAGCGGCGCACCTTGCGCCTTCCAGTCGGGAATCAGTTCGCTGATGGCGATCGGGTCCATCACCGCGCCGGATAGGATATGCGCGCCGACTTCCGAGCCTTTTTCGACGATGCATACCGTCACCTCGGCGCCATCGCGCTGCGCCTGCTGCTTGAGGCGGATCGCGGCGGACAGCCCGGCCCGGCCGGCACCGACGATGACGACG